>Ga0213823_1000036_pt1 | contig 137236 bp, 153 predicted proteins | sample MC6MC0907MG_FD_179887 | JGI IMG/M metagenome (GOLD analysis project Ga0213823, IMG submission 179887) | Enriched soil aggregate microbial communities from Iowa State University, Ames, United States - MC6-MC0907-MG | ecosystem: Environmental > Terrestrial > Soil > Unclassified | place: USA... | reverse complement strand
TGTTGATGTCCAGGTGGTTGGTCGGTTCGTCGAGCAGCAGCACGTCCGGGTCCGAGAACAGCGCCTGGGCCAGCAGCACACGCAGCTTCCAGCCCGGCGCCACTTCGCTCATCGGGCCGAAGTGCTGGTCCAGCGGAATCCCCAGGCCCAGCAGCAGTTCACCGGCGCGCGATTCGGCGGTGTAACCGTCCATCTCGGCGAATTCGGTTTCCAGCTCGGCGACGGCCATGCCGTCTTCCTCGGTCATTTCTGGCAGCGAGTAGATACGATCGCGCTCGGCTTTGACCTTCCACAGCTGGCCGTGGCCCATGATCACCGTATCGATCACGGTGAATTCCTCGTAGGCGAACTGGTCCTGGCGCAGCTTGCCGAGGCGGGTGTTCGGCTCGAGCATGACCTGGCCACCGGACGGCTCAAGGTCGCCGCCGAGGATCTTCATGAAGGTCGACTTACCGCAACCGTTGGCGCCGATGAGGCCGTAGCGGTTGCCGTTGTTGAATTTGACGGAAACGTTTTCAAACAGCGGCTTGGAGCCGAACTGCATGGTGATGTTGGCGGTGGAGATCAAAGGGCTTACCTATCAGTAACTTACGACGCTGGGCTTTCAGCTGATACCGATTTGATACCAATCTTGAGTTTTTCCAGCTCGCTCCAGTCAGAGCTTGAGTTAAGCCAACGGGCATACGTCGACAGCAGCATCTGCACGCTGTGACCCAGCTGTTGGGCGATAAATGCGGGGTTGAGGCCGGACATTAAGCATATTGTCGCATAGGTGTGACGGCAGTTGTATGGGGGACGACGCCTGATCCCCAATTCATTGAGCACAGGCACCCACTGCTTGTGGAGGTCGGACGTCTGTTTCACGTACTCGGCGTTCTTCGATGGCGGGAACAGGAACGGCGTTTCGGTCACCGCCCCCTTACCATCTCTGCGGCGATCCGCGTATTGCCTGGCGAACTGGATAGCCCGTAAGGCCCTATCGTTCAGCAGCACGAAACGGTCCCGACCGGTTTTCGTCCTTTCCTCCACCTCGCCCAGGGCGACAGTCCTCTTGACGTGCACCGTCTTTCTTCCCATATCGATCACATCCCACCGTACCGCCAATGCCTCCGACAGGCGGAGGCCGGTGAAGAACATGAACTCGAACAGAGCGGCATAGATCAGGCTAGGCCAGTGCTTGTGCTGATACAGCTTGTTGATGATGCTATTGGCTTCCGCCAGGCTGAATGGGTCGATCTCCTTCTTCGACCGCTTCGGCAGTTCGATCAGCTCGGCGGGGTTCTTGACTAGCAGGCCCTCCCGAGTCGCTGCCGCAAGGATCGTCGACAATCGGGTGATCGCATTGCGCTTCACATTTGCCGAGGTCCATTCGGTTTCAATGATGACGCGGCGGAGGAGATTGGTCGTGATCAGGTCGACACGGACCATGGCAAGTCGCGGTACCCAGTAGAGGTTCAGGGCGCTTTTGTAGTTGTTGTGCGTACCTTGGGTGATTTCGCGGCTGTCTAGCCAGAGCTGAGCATATTCGCCAAAAGTCGGCTTACCGCCGACCGCAGCTTGCGAGCTGGGGAACAGTTCGGCGTATTTGTCTGGATCAAGCAGGCCGAGCTTGTTGAGGCTGGTTACCTGATCGCGAAGGCTGGATGCAGCCTTGATCCCTTTTTGTGTCGGGGGATAGGGGAGCGTTTCGCATCGACGGATACCGTCCCATGTGAAACGAATGCGGAGGGAGTTGCGGAAGATTTCGACCCCACGGGGTAAACCCATTGGCTTTCCAGCCATTCGTCATACCTCTTTTTGCTGTAAATGATCCGGCCGCCGTGCTTCATCCAGACGCCCGCGGGAATCTTCCCATCCAGGCGTCGGTGTTCTAGGGAGCGTTTAGTGCAGCCGATGAGTTCGGCCATTCGCTGCTCGGTGACCTTGTCTACGTCACTGGTGCTCTCGATATCCATGGGATGGTCTCCACGCCGCCGGTGGCGGCAGGTTGGTGGTCAGGCGGGGATATTCGCTAGCGCCCCATCAGCGATGCTGATGGCTGCCTGGGCGCCGCTGACGTAGGCCGGGTCGAAGCCGCCGGCGTAGTGAATCACTCGCTGGCAAGAATCCAGCTCTTTGCGAACTAGGCGCAGCGCGTGCACCAGCTCTTCCTGCAGGGCGCCCTCGGCTCGGCCGATGTCCCAGAACTCCTGACCCCAATGCCCAGCAGGCGGAGGGTTGCTGTTCTGCTTGCCGAAAGCCATGGCTCCGAGGATTGCGTCACAGAGCAGGCGCTTGTAGATGTTCTCGCCATCGAGGCCGAGGCCACCGCGACGACGCAGAGTGCTCACGACCTCGTCGACGTTGAGGCCGCTGTCCTTGAGCACAATGTCGAGCTGTGGCTTGCCGGGGGTGTAGATCACCAGTGCCAACTTGGCATCAGGCCAGAGGTCGGCGGCCAAGCGCTCCAGGCAGTCGTTCGCGGTGTGGTGGAAGCGTTCTGTTGCGGACATAGGTCATCCTCGCCCGCGCATGTCGGCGGGCTCATGTGATTAAATTGGAGCTCTAAAGGAGAGGTGATATGGGCAAGGAAACCAGGAAGCCGTTCGGCTACGTAGCGGTCACACTGATACCCACTGGTATCGGGTTTGTAATGGGCGGTCTGCTGTCAAAACAGCCTGCATTCATATACAGCGGCCTTGGCTTGGCTATACCGGGGGTGTTGCTGGCTGCGACGCACTTCTTGGCGGTGCGTCGGCGGGCTTGAGTTTTAGGGGATGCGGCTTTGCTTTTGGCTGCAATAGCGCTTTTAATCCACCCCTCACCATAACTAGAGGGATCTTGAAGTGAATGATTGGGTGGACTTTTTCGAGGATTTTCCGGAATACGACGATTCCGATCCTAGTAGCAAAAAAAAGGGGCCGGCTTTGGATAGGGAGCAGGTCCAGCACAGGAAGAACGAGAGGGACGAAGTTCAAGCAATGCTTGATGCCGCTCTTCTTCAGAATCCTCTGAAGAAAGTAAGGTAGTTCGAGCTTGGGCGTCCGCATTAATGGGTTGCGGACGCGACCAGTTCCTTCGGCACCTGGACGGTATCGCCGAGCTTGGCTTTGACCAGGCTTCGACAGAAGGCAATTAGCGCAGTTGGGCCGTAGCACCAGAACCCGGTCCTGCCTGGCCCAGAGCTGTAGCGGAAGTTCGCGTCGGCGAGGTGGGCCTCGTAGTGCAGCCCGCCGTTGTGCTTGTCGATCAGCGGGCCGCCCTGGTCCCAGTTAGTGGATGGTCGAAACCCGAAGCCTTCGGAGGCGCCGCGAATGCTCACGCTGGTGAAGACGCCCCGGGGACTGATAATCGTCAGGTGGTTTTCGGTGTCCTGCTTGTAGCCTTCGGCCATGGCCACTGCCCAGTCCAGCGGCGCACCGATTAGGTTCGATACCCTCACTTCGATCAGGTCGGTCATGGCGCCACCTGCTTGGCCTTGGCCGCTTTGGCGCGCTCGATGTTGCCGAACTTGCTCTTGCGCTGGATATCCTTGAAGGTGCGGCAACCGGACATGAACAGGGTTGAGTTCAGGTCTTTACGGCTCCGACCAACTTCCATTATCCCTTTCACACCGTGGCGGCAGAGCACGTATGCACTCTTGTAATCGCCACTGCGCAGCATCGTTGTGTAGAACGCTAGGCGCATTGCCAGGCGCCAACTGTCGCTGTCGTCGGACGGGCGCATGCGACGGGTGTAAAGCTGACCTTTACGATACTTGCTCACAGCTGATACCTCTCATCAATCCAGCGCCCAGGCGCCAGAGCGGGTGTAGGTTCGGGTTGGGTTTCGTGCGGGGAGAGCTGGCGCTGGTTGCCGGCCTGCAGCTGGCTGTCGGGGATGCAGCTGATGCCGACCCCATTCAACAAGTAGCAGGTGACGCCGCGCTGGCTGTCGTGCTGCACGTCGATGACGTTCTCGGTTGCGCTGGCGCCGGTGGCCAGCAGCAGGAGGCAGAGGGCGAGGCGGGTCATGGCTCGATCCTCTTGAATTCGACGACCCAGACCCAGGGGTTGCCATTCCATGATTCGTCGCCGTTGATGCTGCTCCAGATACACTCGAATAACTGCGAAGCGGTGAGCGTCTCGTCTGCGTCTGGTACGTGCCGAAGGAAATTCACACCTTCTGCTTCGGCTTGCTCCTCGGTGATGTCCTGCAGCAGCTCGACGCGCACCGCGGTGATTTCCAGCAGGATGCGGCTAGCCCAGCGCGGCATGTGGATCGATGGGCGCCCTCGGCCCTGCGAAACCATTGCGCATCCCGTCTGCCGGACGCTGCCATCTGCCGGATACAAAATTGGCTCGCCCTGGCTCAGATCGCGCGGTGCGATCGTGTCGAGTTGAGCATCTGCCAGCCAGGCCTCGCGCACCCACAGGCGGTCACCTGGCTGGCCGTACGGGCAGACAATTGGATGCTCGGTGCCGTTGGCATCCATGCAGCTCTCGTCAAAAGTGTGCATGGGGCGCCAAGACTCGTCTTCCTGCAGGTGAAGCTCGAAGCTGCTATCAGCGCTCCGCATGCTGGGCTTGATCTCGCGCCGGGTGACAGTCTTCTGGCCGTTTAGGATGGCGCGGACCATATGCCCGCTGAACAGGATCGGACGTTCCTTTGCTTGAGACATAGCTTCGCCTTGGCCGCCATATCGCGGCAGTAAGTTGTACAAAAAAATGAATGAGTAGAGGTTTTTAGCCCGGTGGTCCGATTCAGCTCACAGTTCGGCCTTTACCGGTTGTGCACTGGTACCGCTTCGCTATGGTGGTCTTTGGCCCTAAACAAAAAGACATCAGTCCTAGGAGGCGGCATGCGCATGCGCGGCGACGTTTATTGGCAGTGGTCGGACCCAACCCTGCACCACCGGGACCATGACGAAACTCTCGATGACGGTGCGTTTATCGATGTGCAGGTCCGGCTGTCTCGCACGGGCAACACGCAGATGTTCATCGGCGTCTATGCGGCCTCTGGCGTTGCGCTTCACGAGGAAGCTTTCGACTCCAGGCCAGGCGAATCGATGACCAGGGCATTGGCCTGGGGTGTAGGGCGTGCCCGCCGGATTGCCACCGAAGGCCTGTCTGCAACGGACAAGATTGCGGCCTGCTCGAAATAGAGGGGAGAGGGGTTACAGCTGGGTGGAGTACAAATGTGCTCCGGGGCGGTCTAGCCTTGTGCGCGCATGAATGCTGCCATGTCGCCCATTTGCTCGACGATGAAGCGCTCTTCATCAGCTGCGGCAGCGATGATCCTTTCTCGGCGCTTCTTGCAGAGTCGGCAGTCGACCATGGCCCAGTCGCCTGACAGCTCGGAGGACTCCCCTAGCCAGGTGCCGCAGGGGGCTTGCTCAATGTCATCCAGGTCGGTGAATGGTGCGAAGTGCGTCTTCACGACTTCACCTGCGGCTCTGCGCTGGCGAATAGCGTGGCGTCTATGCTAGATCCCCAGTCGTGTAGCAACTGTTCAGTAGGCATGACGCACCCATTGCAATGGTCGGCTATTTCACGCAGCAACTCCTAATGCTTGGCCAGCTGGGCGCGCAGCTCAGCTATAACTGCGGCCTTCGTGTCGCGATCAGCCTCTGCGTCACGCCTCAAGCGCCACTGCTCGGCACGCTCGTTTTCGATACGCTCAACCTCGCCAGGATCGGCGTGCCGGAATACTGGGAAAGGCCCCTCATACAGATCAGGGTTCAGCCTCGCATCTCTTCGCGCAAGGCCGAGAGTGCCGGCAAGACTGCCCCTCAGGGTCTTGGCCATCCACGCCACCGGCTCGCCCTGGTGCTGCTCGTCAGGCTCGATGCCGGACATCGGCCTCAGGCCAATCATAGGCAACCCAGTCGCCGCCGAATCCCGCTCCGCCTCTTCTTTGGTCCACCAGATGGCAGTACCAACCATCCAGGCTATAGGCTCAGGGTGAGGCTGCGAGGCTGGTGCAGCGGCGACCATCGCACACCATGTCGGGAAGATCCCGTTCACCTCCCGTGCTGCAGCCAGCATTTTGCGCGTGGGCTCGCGCGGCACGCTGACCATCTCGGTGTTCCTGGATCGGTTTTTTGTGGGCATAGGGGGACCTCGAATGTATATTCCCTTACTTGGATTAGACGGAGTGTTGCAGCGTGCACTCGATTACTCGTTGAGTTTCAAGAATTACGCGTCGAAAACTGACAGCGATAGATGTTGTATGGCAGATGTGATGGAGCATTTTTTGGTTGCCAAGGTGCAGTGTGCATTAGGATAGATTTGCATGCTCGTGTATTGGCTAGATCTGTAGTTGATTGTGGGGGCGTTTTTAGTGGTTAGTTCAAGTCGAGGTGTGTGGTGACTGTTGCGGAAAATGAAATGGAGAAGCATTCCGTTAATGTTTTTTTTGCAGATGCATCAATTAATCGTTTGCTAGAGAACGCATACTTAAGGTTGAGCGATAAAGATATTGAAGGTGATACAGATGATCTGGAATTGTTTATTGGTTCATTTGCGGCAAAGTTTTTAAGGTATCTTTATACCAGGCCAGAAGATTTTGATGAGCACTGCACTTATAATATTCAGGTTCTTGGTGATCAGCTTATTCGTAGTGCCAAAAAAATCGCAGCTGGAGATATGAGTGAGCTCGGCTCGGTGTTTGCTATCGCTTATAGATTTTTCGTCGAGTTTCAGCTGCGGTTTACGGGGCATTTGAATGACGAGATAGCTAGCTACCTAAGTAGGGTCGATGATTTTAATTACCCAAAAAATATCGAAAGCCAAATAAGGTACGCTCAGCATCGCATGTTGATCGGAGTTGCAAAGAGTTTTATATCGCATCCTAGAATTGGGGATGTGCGAAGTCTGGAAGCTCTTCTAGAACGCGCTAAAGAAGAAAGAGAGGCTGGCCAGGAGAAGCTTGAAAAAAGTCAGAATAAGGTTTCAGAGCTTGCTGCAACTCTTGAGAAGTATACGACAGCATTTAATTTTGTCGGCCTATATGATGCGTTCAGAGGTTTGCGAGAGCAGAAGCGTATCGAGGCTCGTAATGGGAGAATTTGGCTAGCTATTCTGGGGGCTTTTATGGTGATGCCTTTTGGCTTAAAGTTTTATGCAGTCATTTACCCTGGCCTTGGTTGGGGGCTTGATACCGCAGCTTACGTATCTTTTGTTGGTTTTGAATTGATCTTGACATATTTCTTTCGTGTTGGTCTTCATGGGTATCGAACCGTCCAGGCTCAGCTTATTCAAATAGATCTGCGCATGGCGTTGTGCCAATTTGTGCAAGAGTATGCCAACTATGCGAAGGATATGCAAAAGACCAGCCCTGGCACACTTGATAAATTTGATCAGCTAATTTTCAGCGGGATAGTCAATGATGAGCGTGCGATACCCTCAACTTTTGATGGAGTAGATCATCTGGCTAATCTCATTAGTAAAGTTAAATCTAAGTAGAAAATGACGTGCTCGAGGCGTTGCATGTTTTTCATGGGGCAACTTTCTTTGTGTCGGTAGATGACTTGATGCTGATTTGCTGTTACTTGGTGTTGAATACTCGGACCGGTAAAAATTTGGGACACTTTTAAGCACTTCCGCCGCCGGCTGCTGGATCCGAGGATCCCATGTTTTCGGTTAGGCCTAAGTTCTCGGCCAGCGAATCCCCGGAATGCCTGATTTGCTGCCAAGCCTATCGCGTGCAGCAGGGTGAGGCGATAAGGGTGTTTTGTGCCGGCACTTGGTCCCAACGTGCCTGATGCAGGTTCTGGCAAACGTGCTGCGTGTCGGGGTGGTTGGAGCTCTGCCATTCAAGAGTCACAGGCCAGTCGTTTTCCGCCCAGAGAACTTGGACGCCTGCGGCGCATGCGCCGGTGCTTCATCCGCCGAGGCCGGCGAACAGGTCGATTGCTGTGGTCATGAGGTATTCTTCACAGGTTCGCAGTGCGACGACTCGTCGTGCGGTTACCTAGGCTTGATGGGAGGCAGCGAATGCTGCAAGTTTTGAAAGTGGCTGCACCGGGTATCTCTTGTCTTTTCGCGCTCGTTTCCTGCTTCTGCTGGATGAGGTCCGCTACAGTGAAGGTCCGTTACTCGCCTGAGTATTACGCAGACAGGCTCGATACTCAGACTAAAATCGACAATACCGGTAAATACAGGGTTGATCTCAGAAGAACTGCCGAGGTCCGCGGGAAGTGGAATTCGGTTGCGGCTGCGGCTGCGTCCTTAGCAGCATTTTTCCAGGCGATAACTCTGGGCGTGGGCGACTGACCCTTGGCCCCTCAGTCACCACAGAAGCAGTCGATGTCTGTGTCCAGGTAGTCAAACTCGAAGTCGCCTTGCCGGGCGCGCTGATCAGCTGACCAGGCAAGGGACTTGTAGTTAGGGCGGTCCTGACGGAACACCTGTCTGAACCGTTCCTCCGTGCCAGACCACCAGATCACCTTGGACGGGTCTTCCTGAATGATCCTGATCAGCTTGGCCTCGTTCTTCTTCCAACACAGGTCGCAGTTGCCGAAATCCGAATCCATGCCCAGGTCGAAAGGCTGTTCGGCCCAGAAAGCCGCCACATCCTCCTTGATGATGCCGGCAACGTAGGAAGGGCAGACGCTATCCCAGCGCGCGTTGCCGCGCTCATTGGCAGTCATCATGCGGCTGTAGCGTCGCGGCTCGTCGTAGCGAATGCCGACGATGCAATCCCACTCGTCGTAGCCCAAGGCGCGCATGCGCTTCTCGCCGATCCTGACCTTCAGGTAGGCGGTGCACATGTTGTTGCTGAAGTTCGGCAGCACCGCGGGCAGGTTCTTCTCCGCTTTCCGATATGCCTGGTAGTACTCGAGCATCATGGTGAAGGGCTCTCCGTTGCGGCTGGCCGTCTCGAAGTCGACGATCTTGTACCAGGGCGCGTCGTCCGGCTGCCCGTACACCCGACACCACTCCATCCAGACGATGTTGACGCCCCAGTGCTTGGCCATGGCGTCGATAAAGACCAGCGTTTCCTCGCGCTCCTTGCCGGTGTTCTGGAAGAATGCGTGCACGTCTGCCGGTAGCTTGCCGCCGTGGGTCTCCAGAATTTTCCAGAGCATGTGCCCGCTGGTGCGGCCACCACTGACGCCGATCTGCGCCGGCCCAGTGATCTGGTAGGGGTTCATGGCGATCTCCGGTTGTCGTCTATCTCGGTGTTGCTGGATCGGTTTTCTGTGGGCATGGGGATACCTCGCGGGGTACATTTCGACTCCGCATGGATTGGGTTAGGTGTGAAAATGGGTGAAAAAAATCGATTTGGTCTAGATCGCTACGTCCCACAGGAAGTTCGTCGAGAAATTCGCTCTCGCTGTGGATTCGGATGTGTAATTTGCGGTTTGGCTTATTATGATTATGAGCATTTCGATCCGGCTTTTGCAGACGCTAAAGAGCATAATCCTAATGGGATGACGCTACTTTGCATGCAGTGCAACCAGAAGCGTGCCCGGGGAACTCTTTCTGTGGATACAGTGGCACGGGCAAATGCCTCTCCTAGATGTAAGCAGCAAGGGTATGCGTCAGAGTCTTTTGATTTTGGGCCTGATCCTATTAAGGTTATTCTTGGTGGAATAAATTTCACGGGGTGCGAGACTCTTATTAGAGTCGCAGGTGCAGATCTTTTAGCAATCCGGCCGCCGCTTGAGAGCGGTTCACCATTTCGTATGTCAGGGACGTTTTCCAACGAAAAAGGTGAGATAACCCTGCGTATTGATGACAACGTCTTCAGTGTCCATGAAGAAAATTGGGATGTAGAAGTTTCTGGCACTAAAATAACATTCCGCCGAGCCCTGGGTGATGTTGCGCTTCGTATTAGGCTGATGCCACCTTCGGCAATAGCGATTGAAAGGATGGATATGAAAATGGGGGGGTACCATTTTAAAGCTACGGAGTATGACTTCAAGTATTCGGGTGATGGCGTTTTCTGGAGCGACTTGAGTTTGATGGATGTTGAGTTTTGCGAGGTCGGTATGGAGTTTGATTGAAGGTTCCAACCCTCATCAAAGTTGAATCAAATTCAATTATGGGCAGCACAGCAGGGTCAGGCTGCTTTCATCAGGGCCTCAATGACGCGCTGTCCCGCGAGGGGCGGTACCGCGTTTCCGGCCATGTGCATGGTCAGCCGGTGGTTGTCCGGCCGTAGGGTGTCAGTCGGGAAGGACATTGCCGCCAGGGCCTCGCTTGCGCTGAGCATCCGCATGCGGTTGCCGTCAACAAGGGCCCATCGGTCCAGGGTGGTGATGGTGCCAATCGGCCGGTTGATGTCGCGGCCGGTGGTGCCGGAGCCTTTGCCGTAATAGGGCATGATGAAGCGGTCGCCGAAGCGCTGGCGGCCGTTGCGCACCCGGTCGAGCGTGGCCTGGGCCCGGCCTGGCTTCTCGATGGGCGACCAGCGGCCAGCATCGAAGTCGAGGAAGCTGGCGGCCGGCACGTGCCGCTCGCGGGGCAGTTGCAACATCAGCGGGGCCTTGCTGCGCGTCAGCACGATGAACAGGCGCACTCTGTGTTGCGGTACGCCCAGGTCGGCGCAGTCGACGATGTGCGGCGCGGCCTGATAGCCCAGCGCCTGGACGGCCTGTAGCCAGGCGGGATAGAGAACCCAGTCGGTGAACTCTGGCACGTTCTCGATCACTGCCGCCTGCGGCCGGTGGAACTCAAGAGCCGATACCGGCGCCCAGGCCGTCGAGCGTGATGCGTCGTGTTCTGGGTTTCCTGACTTCTTGCCGCGGGCCTTGGCGTGGCCCTGGCAGCAAGGCGAAGCCAGCATGATGTCGTGTGCCGGCACCTGCTCCCAGCGGGCCTGGTGCAAGTCTTGGCAGACGTGCTGCGTGTCGGGGTGGTTGGCGCTATGCCATTCAACGGCTACCGGCCAGTGGTTTGCCGCCCAGAGAACCTGGACGCCTGCGGCGCGCGCGCCGGTGCTCCATCCGCCCAGGCCGGCGAACAGGTCGATTGCTGTGGTCATGGAATTCCTCTTCGAGGGGTTGTTTGATATCGTGCGGTCCATTTTTCAGCTGATGGACCTGCAAATGGGCGAAATGTCGTTTTTCGGAGACCCGGTGTGGTGGGTCTCGGTAGTGGTAGTTGGGATCCTGATTAACTTCTTTTCCGCGTATGCCAAAGGGTGGCTGGATAGCGGTATGAGCAAGGTTTCAGAAAAATGGCGGCGATCTTCCGATAAGAGGAAAAACGCACAGCTGAAGAAGGTCGAAGAATTGGCTGCAAGTGAATATGCGCGGCTTAAGGCGATGGGCGTTGTAACTCATTCGCTGATTAGAGCTGTCAGTTTTCAAGTTTTAGCGTTCATTGGAATGTATTTGACCGTTGTGACAGAAAAAACCTTCACGAATTTGATATCCATCGGGATTGGAGCTGGCGCTATATTCTGTCTTGCAATGTCAATGGCTACCCTAATGATGGCCACGGGTGTAAAGAAAAACGTCGATGCGGCTGACAAGCTGAATGCTTCAAAGTAGGCCAAGCGGAGTTTTAGCTGTTTCGCTTTAGCTGATTGTTGAGTAGGGGAAGGCGCTGGCGGGCAGCGCAGGAGGTTCAGGCGGTTTTGCGCTGGTTGAGTACACGTTGGCGAGCGGCCTCGTACTCGCTGCTGACGATCTCGACCAAGCCGTCAACCTCGGTTTCGGCACATCCAAGGTTCAGGTAGGTAGCTCCGTCATGTTCGAAACACACGCCGCCGGCGAGCCAGATACCGCCGGTGTTCACTCCGATCGCGGTCCACATCTCGTCCTGATCTATGCTCGGCGGGCAGTGCTCTTTCCAGAGGTCGAGTAATCGTTGGTGCTCAGCCTTCTCGCTGGCGCGCACTTCCTTGTCGGTGCCCTCGGCGTGCTTCGCAGAGGTTCGTAGCGCGCGGTAGCCATACTGATCTGGTCGGCACCAATGAACGTCCAGCGAGGTGCTGGCGCTGAGCTTGATGCCGCCAACGTAGCTGCGCGTGCTGCTGAACATCGGCGAGGCGGCGCCGCCGAAGATCTGGCCCAGCTTCTCGCGCTGAGTAGTCCAGTCGCCCTTCTTGGCGTCCCAGGCGCGTACGGCGGCCAGGACTTTCGGGGATTTGGTCTTGTAGAAGTAGCTCATGGCTTTCTCCATGCATGCGCCGCCCTCCGTGGCCGGATGCGGCATGGGTGAGTTGGAATAGGAATTGCTCGGAGTGGACGAAGCACATCGAACGGGTATCACGACATGCTCCCGGAAGACCACTGGTTCATGTTTTTCGTAATCGCAGTCGTGGCGGCAGTTGATCTGGTAGCTGCCATGCTCTACCTGCGGTTTAAACCATGACACCCAACAGCGGGTACACAGGCACCCTCATGCGGGCATTGTCATGGTGGCAATTTGATTGGGAATGATGTTTCATTCGCCTCAATTTCATTTGAGGCCTGTTCAATGCGCTACGCGATAGCTGCTGCATGGATTGCACTGACATTCGTCACTTCGGTGAGTGCAACTGAAAGCAACAAAGCGCAGCGAGAAAAGATTGATCGCTGCTCAAACGCGGCCTTTCTCGCAGTTTCTGTGATTGAAAGGAATGCTGATGCCAGCAAGCAGCCAGATCTCCTACTTGAGGCATTCAAGGCGCTAAAGGCAAACCCAGCTCTCGGAGAGACAATGCCCTACGAGGGGGAGGTACTAGGGGCTTACACGGTTGCACTAAAAGTCGCCGAGGGCATGCAGAGACCATTCGATGCCCGCAAGCATGATTGGCTGATTGCACAATCGGCGTCAGCCTGCACCTTGTGGGTTCCTTACCCGAAATAAGGTTAAATCAGCTGTCCCCTGGATCCTGCGGAATCATCAGCATGCTCCTTTGGCTGAACTCCAGCGCCACTGATCACATTTCGCGGTCTGCGGCGCTGAGCTTGTTCACTTCGCGTCGAAGGTGCCTAGGGACAGCTTCGCGGCGGTGCCTACCTTGGTGTCGAGAACGGCTTTGAACTCCTGCGCAATGGCCTCGCGCTGCGCTTCTTCGCCGATCCAGCGCAGCTTCAGCACCGGTTGCGAGCCGCCGGTGATGACCGACACGCGCAGGCGGATCACTTGCTCGCCCAGCCCTTCGAACGGGATGACCTTGAAGTCCAGCCAGGCCGGCAGGGTTTCTTTGCTGCTGGCCTCGATCTGGTCCATGGTGCTGCGGCTGGCGCGAGTTTCACCGACTGCGTGATCGCTCTCCGACGAGGCCTTCACGGTGATGGTTCGAACCGCGGCGATCGCTTTGGCGATGCTCATGCTCTGGCCATTCTCATCGGTAGCGGACAGGTGCTGGTTCCAGTCTTCGATCCAGTCGCTCATGGACTTTTGCACCAGGCTCTGGCCGCACACCGCCTGAACGGCGGCGAAAGCAGCGGAAGCTTTGAGGCGCAGCACGGCGCGATCATCGGCATGGCCTGGCTCGTCGGCAGTACCGATGTTGAACAGCACGATGCAGCTCATGTTGTCTTGATCGATGAAGCCGCGCGCCGCTGGCGCCGAGCGCTCGACAACGTAGGCGCTGTAGTCAGCCAGCGAATGGGTGGCGTAGGTGCCACGGAAGCGATTTCGGCCCGCCTGGAAGCGCTCCAGGTCAACCACGTTGAAGTTCTGCGGGACGACGGCAACCTCTCCGAGGGCTGGCAGCGTGATGCCAGCTGCAGCGACGGCGTTTTCTTGGATCAGTTCGAGAGCTTCTTTGCTGAGGGACATGCGCTTTTCCTTGTAGGTGCTGAGAGTTACGAGCGTGGGTGTACAGGTGCTTCGTCACGAGTGAAGAGCTGGTCGTGCTTTTCCGGGAACAGAGAGATGTTGCCGCCGGTACCGACGTACATCGGCGTATCGAGGCTGGTGTTTTCGCTGCGTGTGCCGCGCTTGGTCGGCACTTTGTAGTCGAGCTTGTGCTTGATCTTTACCTGGTGGGAGTCGCCGATTTGGCTGAAGTCCAAGGTGATGGTGATCTTGCCAGCCTTGCCATGGTCGACGACGCCCGCGGCTACTTCCGACAGGGCGTGGCCAATCTGGCTGGCGAAGGCGCCGCCGTTGAGCTCCTGCAGGAATTCGGTTGTGTCAGTGGGCTTGGACATTGCTGCGTCTCCTGATGGACGATGCCGCTGGGCGGCAGATTGATGTGCTGCTGGCGCCGGCCGTGCCGGACGCGCGCGTTGATGCGTTTCATGCTGTGTTGGCTTCTCGCTTTTCGGCGGTGGTCGGGAAGTTGATCTCGAACTCCCGCAGCAGACGCTTTAGCTGCTTGTCGGAGATCTTCATCAGCCGAACCACCTGATATCTGGTCATGCAGAGGTTGCGGTAGGCGATGATCTGATCCGCTTTGTCCCTGTCGGCCGCCGGGTCGCTGAGCTTCTTGCCCAGGTTGCCCTTGCCGCGCCTTGGATCTCGCTTGAATTTGAATTGGCCGTCCAAGGCGTAACGGCTCAGGCAGCTCAATGACAGGCCGGTGTATGCAGCGGCTTCGGCATAAGTCATGAGCTTCGCCAGCTCACGCACCTCTTCAATGCGCATCTGGCGTCTTTCAGTGCGGGCATTCAGCGGAGCGGCTTGCGCTCGTGCCGGCTCAAGATCACGGTGCGCGCGACGCGGCACATAGCCTTTGGTCGGCAGGCTTTGCACCTGGCCGCCGTCGAGAAAGAAGCTGTCGATGCTCGCATTGAGCTGGGCTAGCACGGCACTGCGCTGGTCTTGATTTGGGCTGTCGATCATTGAAGTCCGCCTCCCTTGCTCGCCGCACCTGCCTCCATCGCGTTAACAAAGCGCATGACGGCCCGATAGGTGAAGGCGTAGCCCTGAACGGCGCCAGTGGAGATCTCCACCACATCCCATTTTCCGTCCTTGCCCGATGCCTGGTACCGCGGTGCGGGCTGGTTGACCTTGGCGTGCGCCTCGGCCCTCACTGACTTACTGCGCTCGAGCAAGGCCGCGAGCACGGCAAGCTTCTGCTCGAAAGCAGGGTGCATTGCTGTCTGCATGGGGTGATCCTCGGTAGGGTCAGGCGTGGTACTCGAAGGCCTCGGCCTTGCGAACGATTCGAACTTGGGCGGTGCGGCGCTCCGGCGCGCGACGGTCGCGGCGCATGGGGTCGCTCTCGTCGATCACCGCGTGCATGGTGATGAGCGCGGCCAGGGCGATGCAGATCGGGCTGATGATCTGTTGGCGCATGGCCTTGGTGACTGCTTCGATGCGGCGGCCGGCCTCCAGCTTGAACAGCGCGGCCTCGATTCGGTTGGCCACGGTGCCTGGGCTGACCGCCATCTGGCGGGCGATTTCTTTGGTGGTGAGGCCTTGGGCCACCCACAGCAATGCTTCGAGCTCACGGGGAGCCAGCGCCTTGCCGAGCTGGCCAATCCATGACCCGCAAGTGATCGTTTCCATGAAGTGTCCTCGGTGGGCTGCATTGGTCGTGACGCTCGCTGCCGTGTACCTCCCGGACCAGGGGAGGGCGAACGTCACGACCGATGCAGCCTGATGATGGGGAACCAGGTGGATCGGGCAGTTATCGTCAGGCTGACGTGCTACTGGTTGTCTAGTGGCCGGCGGCCAGCTCACCACTGCCCAGGTGACGGGCTTTGCGCTAGGCTGAGCGCTCTCACACAACACAGCCAGCAAAGGAGGGCGCAACCTTGGCAGTTTCCGTGGTTGCAAAATTCGTCGCAGACGAGTGGTTCAAAATCATGGCGATTCTTTGTTTCGTGATTTTCGTGGTGTCACTGACAGTAGAGCTGAGGGTCGACAACGTTCTAGTAGGCTTTTTCTCTCTGTCTGGATTGCTGTGGGGTATCGGTGAAATGGCATGTCGGCCATACCGAGAAATCTTGGTAGAGGACTTCGCCGGCCCGGGGTGGGGGAAGCTGTCGGGCAGACCGCGACGCCTCAATGCCCCAGGTTTGATCCTGTTCGTCCTATCAGTCGCAGTTGCTGCACTCGGATGTTTGCGAGGTTGGCCGATGGTATCGGCAATGATCTCGGCTGTTTGATTGGTGATTTCCTGTCTGGCCCTGTCGCCAAGGCCAGCCAGTGAAATCTGTTCTCTCCACCACTCACCGCTACCGAGTCGTCTCTCACCGGCGCCGCACATTTCATGTTCGATGCATTGCCAGTTTGTGTGAGTGGTTTCGCGTGCTTGCATGTGGAAGCACGGCAGCTATCCAGAGGCTGCGTGGTCGACGACTTAGCTTGTCCCGACCCAGGTAATGGCCTGGGTGCGTCGAGGTGGTCACGTCTGGTTGTATAAAGAGCGGTGGCCGGTGAGAGCCTCGGCAGTCCCTGGTGAGTGACTGCGTGTTGGTGTAAATATCACGCATCGTGTTTTCTAAGTCAACACAATGTGTGATTTATTTTGCCTGATGGTGTGTTGAGGATTTTCCCTGCGAGGCGAGTTCACGTTTCACGAGGCGTGATGTATGCTCATTGCAATAGCTGGATGGATATACAGTAAAGGAGATGGCTTATGTCCAAGCAGAAGAAGACGGCACCACAAGGACGCCAAGAGATGACCGGGGTAGAGCGGCTCGGGCTGCGGGTTTCGTCGATGATCAATCACCCCATTGCACAGTCTCAGCGCTGGGTGACGATCCATCGCCTGGACACGGATGGAGACATGGAGTGGGAGGAGGTGATGGGGCTGCTGTCCGAAACGCAGGAATTGGACCTGACGTTCAACGACGACGAAAGCGTGACGGTGAGGTGGGAGGCGCCGAGCGCCGAGGATCGTGACGACCTGGTCGTGGAGAGTGATTGGGAGGAGGAAAAGCTGGAGGAGGAGGCGCCTTTCTGACGGGTAAGAAAAAGCCCGCACTAGCGGGCCTTTTAGGATCAGCGAAGATGCTTCAGTGCTTCGTTCGTAGCAGCTTGCCCTGCTCGCAGCTCTTGGAGAAGATCGCTCATTTTTTCCATGTCAACTTTGGTCTGTTGACGGTCAGCTTCACGGTCTTCTTTAGCTTGCCTTTGCATTGATCGAATCTCATCAATCAAGGCTTTGGTTTGCTTGGTGTTTTCGGTTAGCGCAGCAGTTGTGCTTTCCAGTGGGCCAACAGCATCATCAAGCCTAGTGTAGCTCGACCATGTGTAGGCAAAAGATGCGCCAACCACGGCGAGCACCGCTGCTCCCATCCCGAGGAGAGGGAGGGTTACCGTAACGAATAGGTCTTTGCGGAACGCGGCCATGAGACTTAATGCTTCCTCGCTTTGAGCATCAGTATACACCCCAATTTTGATGCGAATCGCTTCATCCGAAATGGGGGCATTCACAGACGTATCAAAATTTTCTGTCACAAAAAAGGCGCCGCAGCGTGTGGCAACCTGTCGTACCAGTTGCGGAGCCTCTTCCAGTACCTCATAAACGGAGCGCGAAGTCATCGCTACGTTCATTTTTTGCGCTTATCCATCAGATTTCGCAGGAAGTGGGCGTTAAAAAGCGCTGCATGCCCGCATGTCATGCACGTGGCCACGTAGAACCACACCCCGATTTTCTGCATGTTAGGCACCGAGGCTGCGACTACGCCGCAGAGATTGTCGTCACTTGGCGCTGGCACTATCGAGTACTCCCCCTGATGACAAAAGCTGCACTTGCTGTCGGGGGCGATTTCATTGAGCAGCTCCGAGAGCTCAAATCCATCCGTGGTCAGTACCCGGTGCCTCTCGCTGCCAGGCTCTGCGTCTTGTGGCAGGCTGCCAACATCTTCGTCGTTGTCGCTCAAAACAAAGTCCTTGATTCCGAGGGGAGGCAAACGCAGGCGCGATGATGCCATAGTGATGCCTCAGGCGCATCATGTAAGATAAAGACAGGGCGCAGCAATACTTAGACTAAATGGGCATTCCACACCAATAACACCCGCGCCTGGATGTAAGTCTCGTCAACCCGGATGTCTTCAGGCGGATGATTGGTGTTGTCCGAGATCATCTTGAAATGCTCTCGACCCTTCTTCTGCAGGCGCTTGATGTACTGATGACCCTGGTGGGAGAAGTAGTAGATCCCGTCGCCAACGAATTCACGGATGCTGATGTCAACGACCAACGGGTCGCGGCTCTTGATGGTCGGTGCCATGGACTGACCGACACCTGTTATGAGCTTCAGATGGAAATGCTCTTTGAACTCGACCCCCATCTCTCGCAGGTGAGTAGGGCTGACCCGGATGTCCTGCAGCATTTCAGGGAAGTCGTGCGCTACTTCACCATCGCCCATTGCTCCGCGCACGTCGTAGTGAGCAATCCACACCTCATCGCCCACGAGGCCTGGCCGAACGAAGCCAGCCGCGACGACACTGCTGGCGCTCGGCTCCTCAGCCGCAGCAAGGAGGCGCTGACGGGCCTCTTCCGGAATGCCTTTGCCGCTCTTTGCGAGCATCTGCCTGACAAGATCAGTCGTACTCCGGACTGGCGCCGAAACCTCGGTCACTGCCGCAGAGCTCAGGAGTAGCTCGGATTGGTCGACTCCAAGGGCCGCTGCCATAGCGGCAATATCCGCCAGCGTTGGCTCTCGCGTACCGGCTTCATAGTTTCCGACGCGTGACTGCGATTTCCAGCCGCAAGCATCTGCCAGCTGGGCCTGGGACATTCCCGTCGCTTTTCTCAAGCGCTTAATGCGCTGGCTCAGTGATTCATTCATGCGCGGGATTTCATCACGAAATGAAATACACGGCTTTCACTTATTGTGATTGATATTAACACGATGCGTGTTTATCCTGAGTGCTAGTCATTGAGGAACCCCGAATGAACAACGTTCGCAAGATCCGGGTAGCTGCGGGGATTAGCCAAGCCCGTCTATGCCGGGAGCTCCGCTGGAACCAGTCGCGCCTGGCCAACTACGAGGCCGGGCGCCGGTGTGTCGGCCTGGATGCGGCCCGGAGGATTGTCGCTGCGCTGAACGGGCTAGGCGCCGAGTGCAGCCTTGACGATGTCTTCCCGCCAACGGCTCGCGACCCAGAAGCAGCCTGACATTTGAATCATTACTGATCTGGCACTGAGCCAGTAGATGGCCGAAACACCTGCTGATCCATCCAGTACCTGAATCGCAGGCATAAAAAAACCGGGTGGCAGCCCGGCTTCTTCAACAGCAGTTAATCGAGGTCGATTATGCACCGCATGGCCGATGCAGGCAATACCACGCATTCCACGTCACTTTTTGGCATTTCGCCAAATCTGACGCGTCAGGCTGTCAGTCATGGAGGGCGTTCGTAATGGCACGTATCCGCACCATAAAGCCTGAGTTCTGGACCAGTGAGCAGGTCATGGAGTGCTCGGCGATGGCTCGACTCCTGTTCATCGGGATCTGGAACTTCTGCGACGACGCAGGCAACCATCCGATGTCCCCCAAGACTATCAAGGCGCTCGTTTTCCCGGGAGACGACATCACTGCGTTAGCGGTGGAAGGGCTGCTCGCTGAGCTGGTATCGAACCGACTAATCACCATCTACGAGGCGGCATCGAAGCAGTACCTGCACGTCAACGGATGGCACCACCAGAAGATCGATAGACCCACTGTAAAGCACCCTGAATTCGTTGAACCTTCGCCGAGTGCTCGCCGAGAAGTCGGTGAAGGCTCGTCTAGCGGTGATCGAGGCCTCACCCCCGGAAGGGAAGGGAAGGGAAGTAATACACACTCTCCGCGTGAGCCGTTCGCGATGTTCCTGGATTGGATCCCTGACCAGGCTCAGCTTGAGGCTTACGCCAAGCGCTCAGGGGTAGCCATCGAGGAATTCTCGGAAAAGGCCATTTCGGGCTTTGTCGTCCATCACGACGCGAAGGGGCTGGCCAAAACCGAGAGCCAGTGGATCGCCGACTTGGTCGGCTGGAGAAAGCGCGACCTTGCGAATGCGGCGAAGGTCGTCCCTCTGAGGGCGGGACCTGGCGGCCTGCAGCTCGACGACAGTGACACGTCGTGGATTGAGCAGGGAAGCGCCCAATGAACCCAGTCGCAGTTGTGACTCATGGCCTGTGGGCCAAGGTTCAGTCCGGCCAGCACGTCTCTGCTGGATACGAGCTGCCAGATGACGTGAAGGCAGAACTCAACCAGAAGACAGCGAAGGTGATCAACGATCTGTTCCGTGATCTGCGATCGATCTGCACCGCCTGGAAGCAGGCTTGGCCAGACCAGGCCACATACGACGCGTCCAAGCAGCAATGGCTGACCGCTTTTCTTGAGGCCGGCATCTGCAATCCCGAGCAGTTGCAGTTTGGGCTGATGCGCTGCCGCCAGTCGGGTGCAGCGTTTATTCCGCCGCCCGGCGAGTTCATTCAGTGGTGTCAGCCGTCTCCAGAAATGCTCGGCCTTCCAGCCTTGGCGGCCGCTTTCCGCGAAGCGACTCGCAATGCACATCCTGCGACGGCTGGCAGGGGGAAGTGGAGTCATGACGCGGTCTGGCACGCGGCCAAGGAGTGCGGCTTTGAGAACCTCAACAAGCTGCCATCCGATGTCAACTCGAAGCTGTTCGAGCGCAACTACGCCATCGCGGTTCGTCGGCTTATGGCTGGTGAGCCGTTGCAGAAGATGCCCCTGGCACTTCCCGCCGAGGTTGCCGCCCGCCGTACCCCGCAAGTCGGAAATTCTGCCCTGGCAGCCATGCGTGCCCGTTTGGCGGGGCGCTGATCAATCAACCTGCAAGGAGGCGTCCCGTGCGCCAAACAAAACTGACCAAGGCCGCTCGCGGCCGGGAATGCCAGGTGCGCATTCCGGGCGTGTGCAACGGCAACCCCGAGACCACCGTCCTTGCGCACTACCGCCTGGCCGGTACCTGCGGCGTCGGCAAGAAACCGCACGACCTGCAAGGCGCCTGGTCCTGCAGCGCCTGCCACGATGCCTGTGATGGGCGCAGCCGGTCCGTGGACCGCGACACCGCCCGCCAGTACCACGCTGAAGGTGTTATGCGCACCCAGGCACTGCTGCTCCACGAAGGGGTGCTGATCGCATGAATAGCCAAATTCCCCCATTCCGCCATCCGGCCCGACCCAAGTCCGTCCGCGCCAAGCCCGTCGACCGGGAAGGGCAGGAGCAGGCCGCCCTGCTCGAAGAGATCCAGCTGCGCTATCCCGAGGTGTTCGAGCTGATCTATCACGTCCCGAACGGCGGTCACCGGCACAAGGGCGTGGCGCTGAAGCTCAAGGCTCAGGGCGTGAAGGCCGGCATCCCCGACCTGGTGCTGACCATGGCCCGCGGCGGGTACTTCGGTTTGTACATCGAATTCAAGGCGACCGTTGACCCGGCGCCTGTCTCGTCCAGCCAGCAAGCGTGCATTCGCCGGCTGAACGACCAAGGCTACCTGGCCGTTGTGTGTCAGGGGCATTTCGACGCCATGGAGTGCCTGAGGGCGTACCTGGCCCTGCCTAAAACGGAGGTTGCAGCATGACCAACACCGCCGCTGTGAAAATCAGCGATGCAGAGATTCGCCGGCAGGCCGCCGGCCAGGTGCGCGACCTGCGTGCCCTGGGCAATCACGGCCTGTATTTTCGGTTCCACCGTTCCCGTGAGCGCGGGTCCTGGTACCTGATCCACAAGGGTAAGTGGAACCTGATCGGCTCGTACCCAGAACTGAGCGCCGCCAAGGTGGCCGCGGCGCTGCCGGATATCCGTCTGCGACTGGAGGCTGGTGAAGGGTCGAGCTTATCGAGCTGGGTGCTGACTGGTGAGCTGCTGTCCTGGTTCGCTGAGCGCATGTCCCGTGACCGCAACCTGTCGGGCAAGCGCAAGAGCACGGCGGCGTCGGCTATCAAGCAGCACCTGGTGCCTCGCTTGGGCGAAATCCCGCTGGCCCAAATCGACAAGGCGCTGCTCGATCGCGAACTGATGTGGCCACTGCAAGAGTCGCTGTCGATCGATTACGTGCGCCTGGTGTTCCAGCTGCTGGCACTGGCCTTCCGGCAGGCCACCAAGCTGGGCCTGCTCAGCTCCAATCCCATGGCCGGCATTCGCTTTGGCGACTTCTCGAAGGCCAAGGTCACGGTCAAGCCGTCGCGGCTGCGCGGTGTGCACCTGGAAGACCTGATGTCGCGCATGAAGAGCACCCTGGCGAACCTCCCGCAGCATGGCGTACTGGCCCTGATGATGCTGTGCCACGGTACCCGGCTGGGTGAAACCCGACTGGCCCGCTGGAACCACATCAGCCTGGCCGAGCGGGAGTGGTTCATTCCTGCCGAGCACACCAAGACCGGCGTGCAGCACCGACTGCCACTGACCGACCAGGTGCGCTTCCTGTTGATGGCTTACCGCGAGATCCAGCGCAACCAGGGCTATGACGGCCAGTTCCTGTTCCCGGGCCGGCAGGGCAAGCCTTTGAGTGAAGCGAAGGCCTCTGCTGTGTTCACGGTCATGGGGCAAGGCGAATGGACCAGCCACGACCTACGCAAGCTGGCCCGTACCGGTTGGGCTGACCTGGGTGTTGACCACCTGGTGGGCGAGCTGCTGATCAACCATGCCATGGGCCACAACGTGAAGGTGTACATCCAGTCCGACGTGATGGCCCGCAAGCGTGAGGCGCTGGAGAAGTGGCACGCACACCTTGATCAGAAGGGTTTTGAGTCGGTTCACGGCTTGACCGGTGATAGATCAATGGATTCATGGACTCTCTCGCGGGCCGCAAAGCGTGCGGGTTTCGACGGACTTCCGGTATCCACCATAAGCGAGGATTCGAAATGACAGGGAAGCGCCACGGGCCATCCTTCAAGAAGCACATGATCAAGCTTGCCGAGTGCCCAGATTGCCAAGGTCGCGGGGTAGTACAGGGCGTTTTCCATGAGCTTGGCTGTGACACCTGCAGCGCCACGGGCTGGATTGATCGATGGACGAACCGGCCTATGCCACTGGAGGAGTTGGCAATCCAGTTGGGTATGAACCTGCGGGCAGTGCTCCGGCAGGTCGAGCAGTTGAAGAACCCTCAGGCATCCGGGCCTGAGGCCACATATCAGGGAAGCAACCGGCGCGGCGCCGGTGGCACCAACTACTCCGGGGATTGAGGGGAAGGACATGATTTACAGCAGCGTACTCGCGGCGGTCGTCTCGGCCCTAGCTGCAGAAGCGATCGACAACACCAGCAAGCAGGCTTGGCAGAAGCTATATGATCCAGGCAGTGAAGATGGCCACGACATGGCCATCCTGAGCCGATCGGTAGAGCGCGGCAAAATCAGTCGCTTGGATGCGGACTGCTGGGTGTTCGCCCGGCTGCACAGCCAGTTGAAGCCGAGGCACTGGGATGTACTTGTGGCAAAGTACAGCACGCATAAAGGGCGCAAGGTCCAATCGCTAGGTAGGCTCTGGCCCATAGTCGCCTCTCACGCTCCCAAGCTTTTCATCATCAGTGCTGTGACGGCTTGGGCTATTCCCAAGATGAAGGGGGCCGATGGAAAGCGCTCGAGCGATATCATCGTTCTGCCAGCCCAGTTCTACGACATGAACCGGTGGGACCCGGATGCTAGTCCTGAGCGCACCCGTCGCCGGTGGAGGGCGGGAATCGAAGTTGTTCTTGATGGGATGGTCGTTGAGGCCTTGGCTGAGGCGGGCGCGATTCTCACCCATGAGGGGCTATCCCTAGAAAATGCCGCTTGACATCAAATGGCCCCATGGCCGATCATTTATCCATCATGCGGTATCTGCGCTTTTTTAGGATAGAGTTGATGCTAGCCTCTGCCTTGTCGACACTCCTATCCGCCCCTCATGCTCTTCCAGCTGCGCTGTAAGTTCTTGGACCACAAGGATGTAAATGGATAACAAAACCATTCGGTGGCTCACGAGTCTATTGATAGGCTTGGCTACAGGCTTCATGGTCACTGGTGTAGCAACGCTTTCACTACTTGACAATACGAAACCTATGGTAATTGTCGCTGCTGCTACAATGTCAGTATCAAGTGTTTTCCTCATTGCGATCTCCTATGTGATCGCAGTTCAGGAGGTGGAAAAATGACGATTTGGATCATCCTGTTCTGGATTATAGGAGTGGGACTGATTATCGGCGTTGCCATTTACCGGGGCATCAAAAATGGTCCTACCAAATTCCCTGTATCTCCTATCGAGGAAATGCAGCGCGCTCAGGCACAAGCGAGTGCGGAGTCTGCCTCCGCATCCATACGTGAGATGCGTGCCGATATTGAGCGGTTGAATCGCAAGATTGAGGCGCTTCACCGCGATCTGGGTGACGTAGCCTCAAAGAAGGCTGAAAGCACGGTTGGACAGTTAACTGCTGAACAGATTAGGGAGATCCAGGAGCGGTTTACCTATCCGCCTGAAGTGGACAGCGTTCTGCATACTCACAAGCCCTATGCTTCGTTTTCAGCGGCGGGACCATGGGCCGAAGTCGCTATGGCAGGCTTGATCAGCCATTCAGAGTTAGTCCATTCCACGTCCTTCCAGTACCATGAACGCAGTGACAGTGAAAGGAAGAGTGACGACGAGCCCATCGTTCGGATAGCCAGAGAATAGACGCCCAATCATACAGTCATAAAGCCCGCCATTGAGCGGGCTTTTTTGTTTCAGCTTCCCGAAAGGGAGAATTGAGATGCCAAAAATGCCCGAGAAGGATCCTGGCCTGTGGGCCGCCGTGCTCGCCTGGGTGCTGGCTCACCAGCCTCAGCTGTATGCCGCTGGCCTGTCAGTCGCGATCGCTGCCCTTCGGGTGGTGTATGGCGGAGGCACCCGTCGGCAGATGATCTTGGAGGGCGCGCTCTGCGGCCTCATCACCTTAGCCCTAGTGCCACTGCTTGAATGGATGGGGTTGCCGCAGGGCATGGCCACCTTCGCAGGCGGCGCTGTTGGCTTCATGGGTGTTGAGAAGCTGCGCGGATACTCAGATCTGTTTATTTCCCGCAAGGCGCAGGGGTGACACATGTCGCTACTCGAGGCAGGCAAAAAGCCGAGCCCATACGGCTATCGATGGCAGCAGGCCCGCGAGGGGTGGTTGCGCAAGAACCCCCTCTGCGTTCGGTGCGAAAAGACGAGCCTGAACAGGGCAGCCACAGTCGTCGACCACATCACGCCACACCGAGGTGACATGACCCTTTTCTGGGATAGGGCGAACTGGCAGTCGCTTTGCACTAACTGCCACAGCTCCTACAAGCAGCGCCTGGAGAAGTCAGGGCGCGAGGCAGGGTGCGACGTCAGCGGGAGGCCGCTGGACCCCAGGCATCACTGGAATCGGCCCTCCTGAGGGCTTCCGGGCGGCGCGGGGCTCCATCCCAGGGCAGGGGGGGTGAAAAAGTTTTTTCGGAGGCCTTTCCTGACCGTTCGCCCCCCTCCGCGTGCAAAGCCGCGAAATGAAATGATTTTTTTTGAGAGCAGAAAATGGCCGGGAGACGACCTACACCGACGGAGCTGAAGCTTGTCAGAGGGAATCCCGGTAAGCGCCCGATCAACAAAAATGAGCCTCAGCCAGCTAAGCGCATTCCCAGTGCCCCAGATCACCTGAGCTCGGATGGCCAGGTGGCGTGGGGGCGGCTCACTGTGTTGCTGGACCGCATGGGGGTGCTTACCGAAGCCGATGGCTTTGCGCTTGAGCGCCTCTGCGATTGCTACTCCGAAATCCTTGCCCTGCGTGATGTGATTGATGCGCAGGGGCGGACTTACGAAACCACCAGCACCCAGGGCGAACTGGTGCTCAAGGCGAACCCGGCGGTGGCCATGTTGGCCGACGTAGACCGCCGCTTCAAAAGCTACCTGGTCGAATTCGGCCTGACACCGGCTGCGCGATCCAAGGTGCAAGTAAAAGACGATGAGCCAAAAGAAGACCAGTTCGCGGAGTTCTTCGGTTGACGACCCGGCAACGCAGTACGCCAAGGAAGTTCATTCCGGTGAGCGTGTCGCGGGGCCAGACATTCGAAATGCGTGTGCGCGCCATCTGCATGACCTGGAGGAGGGGCCGAAGCGCGGGCTGACCTGGGATTTGGCTGCGGCCAACAAAGCTATTCGCTTCTATCGCACAGTCCTCAAGTTGAACGGTGGGGAGTTTGAAGGGCTGCCGTTCGAGCTGTTGCCCTGGCAAAAATTCATTGTGGGCAGCATCTTCGGATGGAAGTCCAGTGACGGGTATCGCCGCTTCCGGGTCGTTTACGTCGAGAGCGGTAAGGGTTCGGGAAAATCGCCCTTGGCCGCCGGGGTGGGGCTGACCGGACTGATCGCGGACAACGAAGCACGCGCCGAGATCTACGCTGCCGCGACCAAAAAAGATCAGGCCATGATCCTGTTCCGGGATGCTGTGGCGATGGTGCAGCAATCTCCGGAGTTGACCAAGCGCCTGGTTTGCAGCGGCACCGGCCAGAACATTTGGAACCTGGCCTACCTCAAGTCAGGATCGTTTTTCAGACCGATCAGTTCGGATGATGGTCAGTCTGGTCCGCGGCCACACATGGCGCTCATCGACGAAGTGCACGAGCACAAGACCAACATGGTCGTGGAGATGATGCGAGCCGGCACCAAGAGCCGTAAACAGGCGCTCATTTTCATGATCACCAACAGCGGCTCGAACAAGCGCGGCCCTTGCTGGGAGTACCACGAGTATGGCTCTCGGGTTGCATCTGGGGCACTCACTGATGACGGATTCTTTGCCTACATCTGTTCGCTGGACGAGGGCGATGATCCTATTCAGGACGAAAGCTGCTGGTTCAAGTCCAACCCTTCGCTTCAGGATGCTGATCTTCCGGGCATGAAGTACTTGCGCGAACAGGTGACCGAAGCCCGGGGGATGCCGAGCAAGGAAGCCATGGTGCGGCGCCTCAACTTCTGCGAATGGACCGGCGCAGAGTCGCCATGGATCTCTTGGGATGTCTGGAGCCAGGCTGAAGAGCGCGTACCCATGTCGCTGTTGCGCAATCGCCCCAGCGTTGGCGGACTGGACCTATCCAGCACGACGGACCTGACATCATTTGTCCTGCTGTTCTATCCGACCTACGAGGATCCGCACTGGCGGCTGTTGCCGTATTTTTGGATTCCCGATCACGAACTCGACAAGCGCGAAGCCCGCGACAAAGTGCCTTATGCGGCATGGATTAAATCGCGGGATCTAGAAACGACGCCAGGGCGTGCCATCAGCAAGCTGCATGTGTTGCGTCGGCTGCAGACCATCTGTGACTTCTTCCAGGTGGACAAGATCGCGTTTGACCGCTGGCGGATCGAGGATATGCGGCAGCTGATGAGCGAGTACGACATCACATTGCCTGAGCTCGTGGAGTTCGGGCAGGGCTTCAAGGATATGGGGCCGGCGGTGGATGAGTTTGAGCGGCGGCTGCTCGGCATGATCGAGCCGCAACCAGAGGAAGAGGGTGGCGCGGCAGAGTTCTTCGATGATGCGCTGCCGGCCGAGGCGGTGGAGTCTCTGCGGCACGATGGCAATCCAGTAATGACCTGGTGTGCCGGTAACGCCGTGATTGTTTCCGATCCGGCAAACAACCGAAAGGCCGACAAGGCTAAAGCAACGGGCCGAATTGACGGAATCATTGCCGCGATCATGGCGACAGGTATTAGCGGGGCAGTGTCTTCCGGCAGCAGCGGCAGTTCCATTTACGACGAAGGAGTTGGGGTTTGAACACCATTGCAATTGCTGCGTGGGTCGCTGGACTGCTTGGCTTCGGCCTACTGGTCGCCGGCATCGCCCTGATCCATGTGCCCGCTGCGCTCATTTCTGCTGGACTGGGCCTGATCGGTTGGGCCTGGCTGGCGGACAAAGCTGCAGCTCGAGTACCCCTCAAACCCAGTCCAGAAGGAGGCTGATCATGTTCTTCAGCAATCTTCTCGGCGGCAGTGAAGGGCTGGTTTCGGATAGCGGCGGGGGCTTTTGGCGAGGCTTGATCGGCTCTAGTCGTTCGGCCGCGGGGGTGACGGTTACGCCGGATACGGCGCTAGCCATTACCGTCTTGCAAACTTGCGTCACCTTGCTGGCGGAGAGCGTGGGTCAGTTGCCGCTTGAGTTGTATCGCCGACTGGGTGATGGCAAGCGTGAGTCGGCTACGTCCCATCCGCTCTATGATGTTCTCCGTTATCAGCCAAACCCTTGGCAAACTCCTTATGAGTACCGAGAATCCGGCCAGCTCGCCCTGGGGCTGCGAGGGAACTGCTACAGCTTCATCGAACGCAACGACGACGGTTCGGTGAAGGCCCTGTATCCGCTGCGAAACGACAAGGTGGTGGTGCTCAAGGGCGGCGACCTACGTCCTGTCTACCGTATTGGCGGGCACGATCCGTTGCCCATGCGACTGATTCATCATGTGCGCTGGCACACAAAAAATCATTACACCGGCCTGTCTCCCGTTGAGCTGCATGCCGATGCCGTCGGCCTGGCGCAGGCGGTAAGACAGTACGCGGGCAAGTCATTTGCCAACGGCACTGCGGTGAGTGGTGTCATTGAGCGCCCGAAAGAGGCGCCGCCGATCAAGGAACAGTCCAGTATTGACCGCATCCTTGATCAGTGGGGCAATAAGTTCTCAGGTATCGACAACGCGAAAAAGGTCGCGATGCTGCAGGAAGGCATGACCTTCAAGGCCGTGTCGATGAACAACGTTGACGCCGAGCTGCTCGGCATTCTCAAGGCCACCGGACTCGACATCGCTCGGATCTACAAGATTCCGCCGCACATGATCAACGAGCTGGAGAAGGCCAGTTACAACAGCCTTGAACAGCTGCTGATCCAGTACGTGATCTTCGCCCTGATGCCCTGGGTGAAGCGCCACGAGCAGGCCATGATGCGCGACTTCCTGTTGCCGTCGGAGAGGCGGGATTACTTCATCGAGTTCAACCTGTCCGGCCTGCTGCGTGGCGACCAGAAAAGCCGCTACGACGCCTATGCAATTGGCAGGCAGTGGGGGTGGCTGTCGATCAACGACATCCGGCGCCTGGAAAACATGCCGCCCGTTGCCAACGGCGACAGCTATCTGCAGCCGCTCAACATGACCGACGTGGCCAACGGCCTGCCCGATATGAATAACCCAAACGTCCGCGCCCAGCTGGAACAGCAGCGTGACGACATCCTGAGGATGCTTGCCGCATGAAACGACATTTGCGCGCTGCCAGCTTGCTGTTCAATCAGCCGCTACTGACGACACCCGACATGCTGGACCTGGCAGTGCGCTGGGCCAATCAGACGATGAGCCTGAACATCGTCAACCTTAACATGGGCGGGGCTGCAGCCAACCCATCGATGTTCTATGACGACGATGACTACCAGGCCGAGCAGGGCCGCCGTGAAGAGCAACGGCGCGCCGCCATTGCCCAGACAGGTATCGAAGTGATCCCCGTTCATGGCGTGCTTGTTAGCCGCGGTAGCCACTTGAACGCCTGCGAGACCATGACCAGCTACGAAGGTCTGCGAGCAGCCCTGAACAAGGCGATTGCTGACCCCATGGTCGAGCACATTGTGCTCGACATTGACAGCCCAGGCGGCAGCGCGGTCGGCGCCTTCGAACTGGCGGCCGACATTCGCGCGGCAACCAAGATCAAGCCAATCACCGGCCTGGTCAACTTCATGGCGTACTCCGGGGGCTACCTGATTGCGTCTGCTTGCACCGAGGTCGTGGTCAGCATGACCTCCGGCGTGGGCTCCATCGGAGTAGTGGCCAGCCACATGGACCGCTCGAAGATGATCGAAGGCATGGGGGTAAAGGTCACGACAGTCTTTGCCGGCGCGCACAAGAATGACCTGAGCCCGAACGAACCTATTACCGAGCAATCTTTGCAGGTGCTGAACGAAGTCGTGCAGGAGAGCTATCAGCTGTTCACGACCCACGTTGCCGAATACCGAGGCCGCGACGTCGGCGACATCATCGCCACTGAGGCTGCCTGCTATCGCGGTTCATCCGCCATCGCGATTGGCTTGGCAGATCGCCTGGAGTCGCCGCAGCTTGCGGTAGACAACCTCTCGCGTGCGGTCGCCCTTAGTCGCGCGCAGCGCCAAGGCGCACAGCCACAACAGCGCATCAGCGTGAGGGCTACGGCCTTCGCCATTCAGTCTCAACTCTGACCGCGTTCGCGGCAGTGACCACGACCGCCTAACGGCGGTTTTTTTATGCCCAGGAGGCAGTATGTCCCTCGTAACTCAACTGCGTAGCGAACGCGCCACCATCAATGGTCAGATCCAGGCCCTGGCCCAGCTGGAGGGGGCCGGTACCGCACTGAGCGCAGAACAGCTCTCCCAGTTCGAGCAGCTCAGCACCCAGTTCAATCAGCTGACGGAGAAGCTTGCGCGCGCTGAGGCGGCCGAGCGTATGGCGACCGCGAGTGCGGTCCCCGTGAACGAAGGCGCTCAAGGGCTGAACGGCCCGCCCGGCAGTATCAGCGGTCCATTTGCAGCGAAGCCGGTGCCGGGTGCCAACATGGCGCAGATGGTCCGCGTGCTGGCCGCTTCCCGCGGCGATCAACAGGCAGCCGCGAAGTTGGCCGCCGACTCGGGCTACAACCCTGAAATCGCCATGGCGCTTAGCACCGTGACGCCAGGCGCCGGCGGGGTGCTGGTGCCGCAGAGTTTCTCCAGCGAAGTCATCGAGCTGCTCCGGCCAAAGTCGGTGGTTCGCAAGCTCGGGTCGGTTTCGCTGCCACTAGAAAATGGCAACCTCACTGTTCCGCGCATCAAGGGCGGTGCGGTGGTGGGGTACATCGGTACTGAGGAGGATATGCCTGCCACCGATATGCAGTTCGATGACCTCAAGTTGTCGTCGAAGAAGCTGGCGGCTCTTGTTCCGATCAGCAATGACCTGCTGGGGTACTCGGGTACCAACCCGAACGTGGATCGCCTGGTAGTGAATGATCTCACCGCCTCGGTAGCCCTGGCAGAAGACCTGTCCTTCCTGCGCGGTGCTGGTACCGGCAACCTGCCCAAGGGCCTGCGTTTTTGGGCGCCGGCCTTCAACGTGTTCGCAGCGCCGGCAGCTGTAACCCTGGAAGCAGTTGAGTTGGCGCTGTCCGCCCTGATTCTGCGCTTGGAGAACGCCAACTCCAACATGACCTCACCGGGGTTTGTCATGGCGCCCCGGACTAAGCGCTGGCTGGCTGCGCTGCGTGATGGCAACGGGAACAAGGCTTACCCGGAGCTGGATCAGAACATGCTGAAGGGCTTCCCAGTCGGCTCGACTACTCAGATCCCCATCAACCTGGGGGCCGAGGGCGATGCTTCGGAGATCCACTTCGCGGACTTTGCCGACTGCTTCATCGGTGAAGACGATGCCATGGTCATCGATTTCAGCAAGGAAGCCACCTACAAAGACGGCAGCGGCAACGTGATCAGTGCATTCCAACGCGATCAGACCCTCGTCCGCGTAATCGCCAAGCACGACTTCGGGCCGCGCCACGTTGAATCGGTCGCAGTGATGACCGGTGTCAAATGGGGTAGCACCCTGTAACGCAGTACGCCCGGTCCGCCGGGCACTCCTTTCCAAATTCCAGGAGCACCTCATGACCAAAGTAATTGTTACTTTTGACAAAAACTGGCGCGGCTATGCCGCTGGTGAAACTGCTGGCTTCGAATCAAATGTGGCCGAAGGGCTCATTGAGGCGGGCTATGCCAGCGAAGCGGGCAAGCAGGCGAAGAAAGCCAAACCTAACACTGGCTCCGCTGCCGCGCCAGGCAAAGATAATGGTGGCGACGCTACCGGCGCTGCGGGTAAGTCTGATGACTCAGCGGACTCTGACGGCAAGCCTTAATCATGGCACGCCGCATCGCTTACACGGGGGCGCCCGTGCTGACATTGGAGCAGGTGGCCTTTCAGTGCCGCGCTGAGCCAGAAGATCTGCAGCCCGAGCTGATCAATCAGATCATCATCCCAGGCGTTACAGCACAGGGGGAGTCGAGGACGGGCGCGGCAATACGAGAGGCGCTCTACGAAGAAGAATGGCCGGCGCACTATCCGTCAGGTCACTTTCTGGATGTCGGCCAGGCGGTCGCTGTCGAATCCGTCTTGCTCCTCGGCGCTATCGGCGCACCGGTGGAGTTCACAGGTGCAGTTGAGCTCATTCACGGTGGCAAGGAAAGCTACCTGGCATTTCCCGGCGGCCGACCTGAGGGCCGTCTGCGCATCCGCTACCGTGCAGGCGTTGACCTGCAGGCGCATCCTGGGGTTGTGAGCTGGCTGCTGATGGCTGCCGAAACGGCATTCGCCCAACGCGGGCTGTTGATTGTTGGCCAAACGCTGACCGAGGTTCCTTCGGGGTTTGTCGACCACTTACTGGCGGATATCACTGTTCCGCCGAGGTTCTGAGCATGGCTAGCTCGATAGGCACACGCGAGCCGGAATCCGGCGAGTTGGACCGGCGCATCACTATTCGGCTGCGCGAAGACCTGCCTGTTGAGGACGCAGATCTGGATGCGGTATTCACTCAGCCTCGTCACCGCTGGGCCAAGATCCGCGCCGTCGGCACAGCGGTCTACACCGACAGTGTCCAAACGGACGACACCATCACACATCGGATGTGGGTTCGACTGCTGGGCGGCGTCACGACCTCGCATGAGGTGGTGGCGGGCGGCGTGATCTACCGCGTCAAGCGCTGCGCCCCCTGGGGGGCAGGGAAGCGCTTCACCCTGATCGAAGTTGAAGAACTCGGCCAGCAGCAGGCAGGAGGAGGGATCTATGGCTAACTCGGCTTCCGTCGACGGCTACTTGCACATCGAGGGCTTCGACCAGTTCGGGCGTGAGATCTTTGACAAGAAACAGATCAGGAAAGGGATGCGCAAGGCTGGTCGCCTGGTCAGCCGCCGTGCCCAGCTGAACCTGGCCTTGGCCCGTGGACAAGACAACTACCCGGTCAGCCGAACCGGCAGGACCGTCGAGTCGATCACGTTCAAGGTCTCCCGGGCTGGTTTCCTGGTGAAGATTGCGCCGCGAAAGACCTCGTCCATGAAGGACTACTACCCGACCTACCTGCATTACGGCGTGAAGCAAGGGTCTCGCGTTCGTGGGCTCACATCCGGCAAGCGCCGCGGTAAGGGCGAACGTGCCGCAGCTCTCGCAGAGCGGGCTGCAAGCGGATGGCGCATCGCGCCACGGGCGAACTACATGGAAGACGCCCTGCAGGACGAAAAAGAGCAGGTCCAGTCGATCCTCAAAGCAGCCTTCGCCGCCGCGTTGCGCTGACCATCAGGCCTTTCGGGCCGGTAATCAGTATGAAAATCTCCCCCGTGATCGCGCATTTGCGCGAGTACTGCCCGAGCCTGGCTGACAGGATTTCGGGCGGCATCGACCTCGATGCCGTTAGCTCGTCCACGCTGCTGAAGAACCCCTCGGCCTATGTGATCGCCGCTGATGACAAAGCCGGCGAGAACAAGGCGCAGAACGCGGTCACTCAGGATATCGAGGATCGCTTTGAGGTGGTGTTCGCCATGGACACCAAGGACGAGCGCGGCCAGCAGGCCGCCGACTTGCTGCATGACTTTCGCAAAGAGCTGTGGCGGGCCTTGGTCGGCTGGCGACCTGGTGACGAGTACGACCCCATCGTCTACGACGGCGGCGGATTGGTGCTGATCAACCGTGCGCGGGTGGTCTACCGCTTCAGCTTCTCGGCTGGCTTCCAGCTGGGCCGCAACCGCGGCAGTGAGCCCGCTGAAACCTGGCACGAGTTCGAGCTTGATGGCCTCCCGCCGCTGAAGGGCATCGACTTCAGCCTGGACAGCCTGGATCCGAAAGACCCCAACCACACCTCGCCTGGGCCAGATGGTCGAGTCGACGTGCGCTTTTCCACCGAACTACCACAAGGGTAACCCCATGACTCTAATCACCGTGTATCCGGTAGACGGGCGCGTCACGCCCGACCCGGCCATGGGCGATGCGGTGCCGGCCGAAGGGCGCACCGTGGAACTCGATATCTACTGGCAGCGCCGCCTGAACGATGGCGACGTGACCGACGAAAAACCCGCCAAGGCGAAGGCCAAGGCCGCCATCGGGAGCGCTGAATAATGGCCGTCAGTTTCAACAGCATTCCCAGCGACCTCAAGGTGCCGCTGTTCTATGCCGAGGTCGACAACAGCCAGGCCAACACGGCCACCGGCGCAATGCCGCGGCTGATCGTCGGTCAGGTCAACGATGACGCCGTGGCCGCCGAAATCGGCAAGCTGACGCTGGTCCCCAGCCTGAGCTTGGCCAAGAGCATCGGCGGCGTCGGCTCGATGCTGGCCGAGATGTACGACACCTGGCGTGCCATCGACCCGGCCGGGGAGGTGTGGTGCCTGCCGGTGAAGGTCACCGGCACCAAGGCGACCGGCAAGGTGGCCGTCACGGGCACCGCCACTGCCGGCGGGCAGATCAACCTGTATGTAGCCGGGCAGCTTGTGCGAGCCACCATCGCCAATGGCGCCACGGCAGCGGCGACCGCCACGGCCATCGCTGCAGCGGTCAACGCGGCCGGCCTGTCGGTGTCGGCGGTGGCGGCGGCCGGTGAAGTCACCCTGACTTGCCGCTGGGCGGGCCTGAGCGGTAACGACATTCAGCTGCAGCTGAACCGGCAGGGACGCGCCAATGGCGAAATCACCCCGGCTGGGCTGACCGTTACCATCACGGCGCTGGCCGGCGGCGTGGGTACACCTGATCTGGCGGCCGCCATCGCGCTGCTGGGGGATGAGCCTTTCGAATTCCTGTGCGGGCCGTGGGCCGATGCCACCTCGCTGGATGCCTGGAAGTCGCTGATGAACGACAGCAGCGGCCGCTGGAGCTGGTCGCGGCAGCTGTATGGCCACGTCTACACGGGCGTGCGCGGCACGCTGGGCGAGCTGGTTGCCTTGGGCGACACCCGCAACGACGCGCACGTCACCGTGTACGGCTTTGAAAAGTCATGCCCGGACCCGGTATGGCGGCAGGTGGCCGCGTACGCGGCGCGGCAAGCCGTTTATATCTCGGCCGACCCGGCGCGGCCGACGCAAACCGGTGAGCTGAACGGCATCACCCCGGCGCCGGCGGGCGAGCGCTTCATGCTGACCGAACGCCAATCGCTGTTGAGCCACGGCATTGCCACGGCCTTCGCGCAAAGTGGTGCCCAGCGCATCGAGCGCGCCGTGACCACCTACCAGAAAAACGAGTACGGGCAGACCGACAACTCGTATCTGGACAGCGAAACGCTGCACCAGTCGGCCTACATCATCCGTTCCCTCAAGGGCCGGATTACCAGCAAGTACGGCCGGCACAAGCTGGCCAACGACGGTACGCGCTTCGGCGCCGGTCAGGCCATCGTCACCCCGGCGGTGATCCGCGCGGAACTGATCGCCGGCTACTTCATCCTTGAGCAGATGGGCATCGCGGAGAACTCCGACGCCTTCGCCAAGTACTTGGTGGTGGAGCGCTCCACCACCGATCCGACCCGCGTGAACGTGCTGTACCCGCCGGACCTGGTGAACCAGCTGCGGGTGTTCGCCCTGCAGTACCAGTTCCGCCTGCAGTATCAGGTGTAAGTCAAACCGATCCACCAAAGCCCGCCAATGTGCGGGCGTTTTTGTAGGAGACGCCCATGGGCAAGAAAGTCGCGGGCACCGTTTACATCAAGGTAGACGGAACCCAGTTCACCGTGACGGGTGGGGTCGAGGCCCCGCTGAGTGACAAAAAGCGCGAAACCGTCGCGCCGGGCTTCTTCAAGGAAGAAGACCTGCCGGGCTACGTGGTGGCCACTGTGGTCGCTGACCCTGACCTGCCAATCGCGCAGCTGATGGCGGCCACTGACGCCACCGTCACCGCCGAGCTTGGCAATGGCTGGGTCTACGTACTGTCCGGCGCGTACATCGTGGAAGAGCCGGCCGCCAAGGGCGATGACGGCACCATTGATTTCCGTTGGGAAGGCACCAAGGGGGTGTGGCAATGAAAGAAGTGATCAAGCTGTCCGCGCCTATTACGGCGCACGGTGTGGAAGTGACCCAGTTGGAGCTGCGCCGGCCCACCGTTGTAGAGGTGCGTCAGCTCAAAGTGTTGCCCTACAAGATTGACGGCGACGACTCGGTCTCCTTGGACATGGACGTGGCGGCCAAGTACATCGCTGTGTGCGGCCATATCCCGCCGTCGTCGGTCAACCAGCTGGATATTTCCGACCTGAACACCGCCGCCTGGGTGGTGGCTCGTTTTTTCTTGACGCCGGCGTCAGCGACGTTGACGGCCTGATTGCGGTTGCCTACGACCTCGCATGGGTCTGGAAATCAGACCCTGAGCAGGTGATGGGCCGGACGTTGGACGTGGTTCTGGAGGCCGTCATGCACAGCCAGCGCATAGCGGAAACGCTGAGGGGGGAGGATGGCTGACAAGTTCCAGCTCAAGGCGCTTATTACAGGCGTCGACAAGCTGTCACCGACCCTGGCGGGCGTGCGCAAAAACATTTCCGCGTTCCGCAAGAACCTGGAAAGCACCGGCCTCGGCAAGATCGGTTGGAGCGATATTGTTACCGGTGGGGCCATGGCGGCCCCGTTCATTGCCGGTGCGCGCGCGGCCATCGACTTTGAGTCGCAGATGGCCGATGTGCGCAAGGTGGTCGACTTCGATACGCCTGACCAGTTCAAGAAGATGGGCGACGACATCGGCCGGATGTCCGAGCGCTTACCCATGGCCGCGACAGATATTGCCAAGATCGTCGCGGCCGGCGGTCAATCGGGAATTGCCCGTGATGAGCTGCTGGGCTTTGCTGAAGCGGCGGTCAAGATGGGCATTGCCTTTGATCAGACCGCCGATGAAAGTGGCGACATGATGGCCAAGTGGCGGACCAGTTTCAAACTGACGCAAGGGGATGTTGAAACCCTGGCCGACAAGATCAACTACTTGGGTAACACCGGCCCGGCCAACACCAAACAGATTTCCGACATCGTCACCCGCATCGGTCCACTGGGCGAGATTGCCGGTCTGGCGTCGGGGCAGATTGCCGCGCTGGGCGCGACTATGGCTGGGGTGGGCGTTGAGCAGGACGTGGCCGCTACCGGTATCAAGAACTTCATGCTGGCCATGACCAAGGGATCGGCGGCCACCAAGGCCCAGGCCAACGCTTTCAAGGCGCTGCGGCTGGACTCGAAGATGGTATCCAAAGCCATGCAGGACGATGCCCAAGGCGCGGTGCTGGATATCCTCGATCGGATCAAAACCATCGACAAGGACAAGCAGGCGGGAATTCTATCCGAATTGTTCGGTACCGAGTCCATCACCGCGATTGCGCCGCTGCTGACCAACTTGGATCTGCTCAAGGGCAACTTGGCCAAGGTCGGGGACGCCTCTAAATACGCGGGCTCCATGGAGGGCGAATATTCCTCGCGGGCGGCTACCACGGCCAACAACATGCAACTGTTGCGTGGCAGTGTGATGAGTGTCGCCCGGGAGGTCGGCAATGCTTTGCTGCCGGGTATCAATGCGGTGGTTGACCAGCTACGCCCCTGGATATCGCAGGTAGCGGATTTGGTGCGCAATAACCCGCAACTGGTGCGTGGCATCGTCATTGCCGGGGCAGCGTTCACCGCACTGAGGGCAGCGGTGTTTGCTGCAATGGTGGTCACTCGCTTGTTAGGCGTGGCCTTTGCGGCAACGCCAATCGGCCTCATCGCCGTGGGCATCGCGGCAGCGGCCGGTCTGATCGTCGCCAACTGGGAGAAGGTCGGGCCGTTCTTCACTGCGCTGTGGGATTTGATCCGGGCGGCGGCGGTGCCAGTGATGGACATGATGAAGACCTTTTTCGAATGGACGCCATTAGGTCAGATCATCAAGTACTGGGGGCCAATCAGTGCCTGGTTCAAGAAGCTGTGGGTGGGCATAAAGCCTTACATTGAGCCGCTGCTGAAGTTCATGGGCATGGAGGATGGCGGGCCAGGCATCACCGCCAAGGTGACGCAAATGGCCGAAGCGCAGAGGCGCCGTAATGCGGGTGAAGGTGGTGGCACGGGTGATTTCCTGGTGGCTAATGCCGGCGTGAAGGTCAAGGCCGCCCAGGAGCAACGCGCCCAGCAATTCGGCATCACCCCCGGTGCGCTGCTGAAAGCGCCGGGTCAACTGCCCGATCCGGGCTCGCTGCTGCGGCAGTCTTCGGCGGCAGCCGGCAAGACCCAGTTGAACGGTGAGTTGCGTGTGCTGTTTGAGGGCGCACCGCCGGGCACGCGGCTGGAGGGGGCAAAGAGCAGTCAACCTGGCGTGACCGTAACGCCGCAGAACGTCGGCCGCCGAACCATGGGAGGTTCGCAATGAGTGAATGGCGTGATTTGCGCCGCGAGGCCTCGTTTCGCGGCGTGCCTTTTCTGGTCGACAGCGACAGTGTGCCGGTCGGCCGGCGTACCCAGTTGCATGAGTACCCGAAGCGCGATCAGCCCATGGTCGAGGACATGGGCCGGCAAACGCGGGAATACAAGTTTGAAGGCTTCGTGGCTGGCAGCGACTTCATCGCCCAGCGTGACCGCCTGCTGGACGCGCTGGACAAGCCCGGGCCGGGTGAGCTGATACACCCCTGGTTTGGGCGGCTGACCGTCACGGCCGGCAAGTGTGAAATCTCCCATGCGCGCAATGAGCTGGGCATGGTGCGGTTCAACTTGTCGTTCATCGACGGCATGTTGACCTTCCCGGTGCAGACGGTGAATACCCGCCGTCAGCTGATTGCCCATGTGCCGAGCTTGCTGGAGAGGATCAAGGCGCGCTTTGACGCGGTAATGGCCAAGGTCAATTGGGCGCGACAGCAAGTCAACAAGGTGCGCCGGGCCATTTCCAGCGCCTATGCCTTCGCTATCAACTTCCTCAAGCCGCTGACGTCCCTGGTGGCCGATGTGGGAGCGTTCGTGCAGTCGGTCATCAATGCCCCCGACGCCTTGGCAGCCAGCCTGCTGAGCGATCTGGCGAGCGTTGAACGCTGGTTCAGTGGGTACGGGTCAAGTGGTTCGCTGCATGCGTCCAAGAGCAAGGCGCAGGCCATCGTGGCGCTGTCTGCCGAGCGGCCCGCGACCGATGATCCTGACATTGCCCTGATCCAGTCCGCAGTCATTGGCCTGGTGCAGGACGCGGCCGTGGTCGACCTGCTGTTGAACATGGCCGAAGTTCCGGTGGCCAGCGTCCAGACCGTCGCGCAGCCGGCGGCGTTGAGCGTTCAGCTTGAGCAGCAAGGGGCGACAGTCGACGCCGCCGGCGCGATGGTCGCAGGGGTTCCGATAGCGGATGACATTATCGCGGCCAGGGACGCCATCAGTGAGGCGATGTGGGTTGTTGCGGGGGAAAGTACCCCGGAGCACTTCGGCGCGTTCAGTGACGCTCGTTTGGCCTTGGATCGGCATTTGACCCAAGTGGCCCGCAGCGGGGTTTGGCTGCGCCCGTATCAGCCGCGGCTAACGGTGTCGTCGCTGGTCCTGGCCCACCGCCTGTACGGCGATGCCCTGCGCAGCGCCGAAATCGTCTCGCGCAATGCGATTCGCCACCCGGGCTTTGTGCCTGCCGTAGAACTGCAAGTCGCCAAGAGTTAAGCCATGGAGCCAGATAACACCGTCACCCTGAGCGTTGGCGGGCACGACTACGCCGGTTGGAAAGACGTCAGCATCAGTGCCGGGCTGGAGCGCCAAGCGCGTGACTTCACGGTGTCGGTCACCTGGAAGTGGCCCGGCGGTAACGATGAGCCGGTGCGCATCCGCCAGGGTGAAGAGGTCGAGGTACGCATTGGCCAGGACCTGCTGCTGACAGGCTATGTGTTCAGCACGCCGATTAGCTATGACGCGGCCACCATCACCCTGAGCATTGCCGGGCGCTCGAAAACCGCCGACCTGGTGGACTGCGCGGCGATCAACTCGCCGGGCCAGTGGCGCGGGCAGAGCGTGCAGAAAATCGTGGAAGCCTTGGCCGGTGAATACGGCATCAAGGTTATCAACGAGGCCACGGTCACGCTGGGCCTGGATGATCACACCATCGAGCCCGGCGAAACCGCGTTCGAGAGTATCGACCGCTTGCTGACGCTCTCCCGACTGTTCAGCACGGACGATGGCCGGGGCCGGCTGGTAATTGCCTCCCCGGGCACCGCCGGCCTTGCGGTCGACGCGTTGGAACTGGGCAAGAACATTCTCACTGGTGACACCGCCCTGGACTTCTCCAACGTGTTTTCCGAGTACATCAGTCGCGGCCAGCGCAGCGGTACCGACGACTCGTTCGGGGTGGCGGCCTCTGAGGTCGAGGCGCGGTTAGACGATGACCGGGTGACCCGCCGGCGGGTGAAGGTGATCAGCCAGTCGGGGCAGCTGACCGACAAGATGGCTCGCGACCGCGTGCAGTGGGAGCGGGCCAACGCCCTGAGCAAGGCCATGACGCTCAACTACACCGTGCAGGGTTGGCGGCAGAGCACCGGCGAGCTGTGGCGGCACAACATGATTGTGCGGGTGATCGACCCGATGATTGGACTGGAGCGCGACATGCTCATCAGCGAAATCAGTTACGAGCTGGGCGAGTCGGGCACCCTCACGAAAATGACCGTGGCCCCGCCTGATGGCTTCCTGCCTGAGCCGAACGATGCCTACGAGAGCCGCAAGCTCAAGAAGGGCAAGAAAACCGACAACTTTGAATACCTCATTCCGGCGGACTACAAGCCATGAGAAACCCCTTAGCGAGCGTGCTGGCTCGCGGCGTGGTCGTGCTGGCCAACTCGGCGCGCAAGCTGCAGGCCCTGCAGCTGCGCATCACGGCCGGCGAGGTGAAAGACGACGTCGAGCACTTGGAACCCTACGGCCTAACTTCCTGCCCCTTGCCTGGAGCCGAAGCCCTGGTGGGCTTCATCAGTGATCGCAGTCACGGCGTGGTGATCATGGTGTCAGACCGGCGCTTTCGCCTGCAGGGCCTGCAACCCGGCGAAGTGGCGTTGTACACCGACCAAGGTGACAGCCTGGTGTTCAGGCGCGGCCGCGTGATCGAGGTCGACACCATGACGCTCAAGGTCAAGGCCGGCGAGTCGGTCGATTTTGACACGCCGGTCATCCGTACTACCGGCCGCATCGAGTCGGCCGGGGATCAGGTGGCCGGCGGCATCAGCCAGATTGAGCACGTCCATGACAACGTGCTCAACGGCCAAGGCAGCACCAATAAGCCGGTAGGGGGTGCGCCATGACGCGCGAAGACCTGCTGCGGCGCTCGGTGACCATCAGCCTATTCACCTGGCGTCGGGCCGCTGCAGACGACCCCGTGGATGACGCTGACCTGCAGGGCTGGTGGGGCGACTGCGCGCCTACGGTGGTGGGCGATCAGATCGGATCCCGGCTGTGGCTGTTGCGCCGCCGCACCATTACCCCGGACACCCTCAAGGACGCCCGCGACTACGCCGAAGAAGCGCTGCGCTGGATGACCGACGATGGAATCGTGACGGCCGTTACGGTCACGGTCGAGCGGCAAGGCATCGAGCGGGTCAACCTGCAGGTGGTGCTGACCGAGGCCAACGGCGAAACCTTGAAGCTGGCTTTTGAGGACACTTGGAGCTTGATCAATGCCGTATGAAATCCCCACGTTACCCGCGCTGATCGCCCGCACCGAAGCCGATTTTGAGCGTAACGCCCCGGATGCCCTGCGCCGGTCTGATGCCAAGGTGGCGGCCCGTGCGCTGAGTGGTACGGCGTTTGAGCTGTATGGGTACCTGCGCTGGATTGCCCTGCAGTCGAGCCCGGCCACCTGTGGCGATGAGATGCTGCGGCGCTGGGCGCAGTGGCGTCTGGAAGGCGGCCCCAACGATGCCACGGCCGCCAAAGGCAGCGCGGTGGTCACCGGCTCCAACGGCGCGCTGGTGGACGTCGGGGTGGTGTACCAGTCCAGCGATGGGCGCCGGTATGCGGTGACTGAAACCGCCGTGATCGTCGGCGGGTCCGCCACCCTCAAGCTGGCAGCAGAGGCTGTTGGGGCCTCGGGCAACATCGAGGCCGGCAGCCTCACGGCCACCCGGCCGGTGCTGGGGGTCAACTCGACGGCCGTTATCAGTAACGGCGGCATTGTCGGCGGTACCGATCAGGAAGAAACCGAGCCGCTGCGCGCGCGGGTCCAAGCGGCCTTCAAGAACCCCAGCAAGGTCGGCAACGGTGACGACTTTGTGGAATGGGCCTTGGAGATTCCAGGTGTTACCCGGGCCTGGGCGCTGCCCCGCTGGATGGGGCCGGGCACCTTTGGCCTGGCCTTCGTGCGTGACGGCGATCCCGACTTCATCCCCACGCAAGCCCAGGTGGATGAAATGCAGGCGCATCTTGAGAAGAAGCGCCCTGTCACGGCCGAGGTGTACGCACTGGCGCCGGCCCGTCGCCCGATCAACTTCAACATGCGTCTGGTGCCGGACAGCACCGCCCTGCGCGAATCGGTCAGCGCGGCGCTGGCTGACCTGATTCTGGAAGAGGGCGGCCCCGGGCAGGTGCTGCGGATTTCCCACATCCGCGCGGCCATCAGCAACACCCCCGCCGAAGAAGACTACGTGATGAGCCAGCCGGCCAGCGATGTGATGTTGGCGGCCAATGAAGTCGGGGTGCTGGGGACGATGAGCTGGCTTAACACCCTTCTGCTGGAAGACGGCAAACAACTTGCGACCGAAGACGGCTTCGCTCTGCTCACGGAGTAACCATGGAAAACTACAAGCCGATCTCCGCATTGGACCCTGCCAATGAAAGTTCGGAGGATGACCTGTATCCGACGGTACAGGGCGCAGGCACCAAGAAGCAGACCTTGCGAGGGATGCGCCAAGCGATCATTTCGGCCTGGAGCACACCTATCCGGTCGCTGCTCGGCGCTCAATCTGAAAGCCAGATCAAGGGCTCGCTGGGCCTTTCCAAGATCGACAACACCTCGGACGCGGAAAAGCCGGTCAGCACCGCGCAGCGGCAAGCCCTGGATGCCAAGGCCAGCGCGGAGGACATGACCAAGGCCCAACAGGCGGTGGATGTGCTGGGCCGCACCCGCGACGCGGTGTTTCGCAAATCGGTGTTCTTGGCGTTGCCGCAGCTGTTCCCCGACTACGTGTCGGCGTTCCAGTCGGTTGGCAGTCCCAGCCAGGGCAATATCTACCCTCAAGGCCATTGCTACGACGAACAAGGCCGGATCTACATCAAGTATGCCAACGGCAGCCGAGCGGTCATTGCCTGGTACGAGGCCAACGGCGCGTACGGTGGTTGGTTTCTGATCGCCCCAGGCGGTGAAAGCCTGGTGATCATTGCCGAAAACGGCGTTCGCCGGCTGTACAACAAGGCCGGCACGGATGGGCTGCATGCCTACGACATCAGCGTGCTGCCCACCAACGGCGCCACCGTGGCGGGGGTCAGCACCGGCCTTACCGGGGTTGGCCTGCAGTACGCCTATGACCGTGGCCGCTGGATCATCGAGCAGCTGCAGGTCGACATGGGCACGGAAGGTTCCCGCACCCGCTGGCTGGTGTACGACAAGAACTTTGTTCGTTGCAGTGAATTCTACGTTGCCAAGAACATTGTCGGCTGGCAGCTGCCGACCAACGCCCATTACAACTACGTGCCGAAATCTCAGGGCGTGGTGCTGCAGGGCGGCCGCGTGATATTCGGCCTGGGTGGCTCCTACATCCCTGAAACAGACGGGCCGGTGTCCATGCCGGTGGCTGCCGTGGGGGTGGCCGCCTGTGGGCTGGATGGCTCACTGCTGGAGTACGGCACGGTACGCGCTGATCAGCTGGTCGACCGACTGGCGGCCGAGGGTCATTACTGTGTGCGAATGGAATCGGAAGGCCTGAGCCTGCGGCCGGACGGCACTATCAGCCACCTTTTGCTGACGGCGCGCCCGAGCAGCCCCGGCGCGGACACTGGCGGCATTTTGCTGGTCACCGAGTACGACCCGCAGGGTGCCAGCTATGCCGACATTAGCGAACCCTACACGCCGTTCAGCATGGACCGGGCACTGACGGGCATCTTCCCGCGCGGCCCTGACGGGCGGATGTACGACCCGTTCACCGGGGCGGTGTTTTCCACCCTGCAGCAAATCCTGCGTTACATGGCCGACCTGCAGATGCCACGGTTCACCTGGTACTCGTCGGCGGTCAGCATCGCGCCGATGGGGGTGATTGAGTTCCCAACGTCAAGTCGGGTCGAGGTGTTCAACCAGAACAACGAAGCCTTTCTGGTGGTGGTGTGGACGTCGGCCAAAGAATTCGCGCCGTACTGGGTGAACCTTAAGGTCAACTCCACCGAGCTGCTGGGCACCCGCAGCGCTTACCTGCGCAATGGCTTTGTGGCGAATGGCGATGTGTTCGGCCGTATCCTGACGCCGCACCGCGACAGCAGCCAGGCCGATATCCTGGTGCTGCAGCAGACCAGCACACAGGAGGCCAACCTGGTAATCGTCGGCGGGGGTAGCACGGCGTTCACCGCCGCGACCCGCATCTGGTTCTACGCCGCGCTCAATGCCACGTCCAAAGTGGGCTTGAAGGTGGCCGAGATTTTCACCAACGGGCTCAACCCGGGCGAAGACAACGGCTTTGACCTGGGCGCCTTGCTCAAGCGCTGGCGAGAGGCGTTCATCACCAAGCTGACGCTGTTCGGCCCCATGCGTTTGGGCCAGTACACGGTGGACACACTGCCGGACCCCAGCCTGACCCCGAACTACATCCTTGATGCGGATGACGGGTATACCGGGATTCGCTCCTATCGTTCTACCGGCACGGCGTGGGAGCTGATCAACGCCCCCGACGCGCAGTTGCGCGACCGGGCCACGCACACCGGGTCTCAAGCGATCAGCACGGTAAGTGGCCTGCAGGGAGCTTTGGACGGCAAGCTGGCCAGCACCCAGCGCGGCGCGGCTAATGGCGTCGCCGCGCTGGATGCCATGGGCAAAGTGCCGGTAGCGCAGATGCCGCTGGATAACCTCACGCTTGGGGGCAGCCTGGGCGTCGGCGCCGCCCCGGTGGACCGCTTCTTGGTCAACCTGCGCGGCACCCCGACTGCGTTGCCCGCCGCAGGTAGTCAGTATGGCATGTTCTCGGCGGGTACTTACGGGGTCGTGTCGTTCTGTAGCGCCTATGGTGGAGTGGTGAACTTGGCCGCCCAGGCAGCGCCCGCCGTTGTCGCACTGACGGCGAACTTCACGTCAATCGCGCCCGGGCTGGGGGCCAATGTGACGGTAACGGAGCACGACGGGTTCCGCATGGACTCGGTGACCAGCACGGCCGTCACCATGGCCTGTGCTGCGCGCCTAAACCAAACCCTGCAGTCCGGCTATGAGCGTTGGAACGTGTACGCCGCCGGCAACGCGCCGAACTACATGAACGGCGATCTGCGGATCGGCACCACCACACAAAGCGGCTCGGACAAGCTGACCGTTTCGGGGCCTGCGCGCCTGAGCGGGGCTTTGCGCATCGGCCAGTACACCACCGCAACGATGCCTGATCCCGCGCTCTATCCTGGCTATCTGATCGAAGTGACAGACGCCCCCGGTGGCACCAAAACCTGCAAGTCGCACACGACGGCTTGGAAAATTCTCAACACCGATACAGTAGTGAGCTAACTATGGCTGAATTCAGCGAACAAACTTCCCTGTACGAAATCGTCGTGCGCGTCCAAGAGGACGGCAGCTATGGCGCCCATTACATGACTATTACCCGCTTCCGCCGTGACGGTGAAGTCTTCGGCGCCAAGGAAGGGTTACCAACGCCTTTGGTCGCCGGCAATGCCGAGGCGCTTGCACTGCTGGGCCAATACGTCGAATCGGCAGCCCTTGATACGTTGGCGGTCAATCAAGTGCTGCAGGCCCGCGTGATCGAGCTGGAGCAACAACAACAGGCCACCAGCGCCGAGCTGCAGCAAGCGCTGGAAGCCAACCAGGCACTGCAGGCCCGCGTGGCTGAGTTGGAACAGGCGCCGGTCGAAACGCCGCAGCCGGAGACTGACCCAGCGGAAGTGCTAGACGGCACGGTGTGACCGCCATGACGGTCGCACGCGAAGCGGACTACCTGCAGACGCTGCAGCAACTGCTGCCCCCCGGCCCGGCGTTCGACCTGGAGCAGCAGCCGGACTGGGCGCAGCTGCTGGCCGCGCTGGCCCCCGAGCTGGCCCGGGTCGACGCCGATGCCGAAGCCCTGCTGCTGGAATTCAACCCGGCCACCGCCACCGTGCTGCTGCCGGACTGGGAGGCCTACTTGGGCCTTCCCGATGCTTGCACGGTGTCGGGGTCGCAGACCCTGGAAGAGCGCCGGCAAACGGTCATCGACAAGCTGACCGCGAGCGGCGCGCCGCAGTTGAGCTATTACCGGCGCTTGGCCACCCGACTCGGCTTGACCATCGAAATCGAAGAGTATCGCCCGGCCCGGGTCGGGGTGGCGGCCACGGGCGATTTCCTCTACGGCGACGGCTGGCCGTGGTCGTGGGTCGCGTCGGCGCCGCTCGCGGCCTATGGCACCGCCAAGGCGGCTTCCCTGGACTGCCGGCTGCAGCTGGAGGCGCCCGAGTACACCGACGTGGTGATTGGCTACGGGCACGCCCAGGTCAAGGCGATTACCGCCCAGGTCGATGAGCTTTTCCACGCCATTCATTACGCGTTACCGGCCGCCGTGGCTGGGTTCGAGGGGATGTAGCATGCACAGGATTTCAAGTTGGACAGACCTGGTGTCGGCGGCCGGCGGGTTCCGTTACGGCAGCTTAGCCGCTGGGGCAGCACCCACGCCGCTCAAGGCGGAGTGGCTGAACATGGTGCAGGAGGAAATCGCCGGCGTGGTGCTCGGCGCCGGCATCGCCCTAGACAAGACCAAAACCGACCAGCTCAAGCAGGCAATCCAGAAGATGGTAGGCGACTACCTGCCGCTGTCGGGCGGCACCCTGGCGGGGTTGCTCAAGGCCACCAAAGGCGTGCGCACGGCCAAGGGATTGCCAGGCGATAATGCCAGCGAGGTCGGCTATGCCTTTGACGATGATGGCGATACCGGTCTGTTTGCCACGGGCGGCACCGCTGAGAACGGCTCAGATGTGGTGCTGCTGGTCGACCGCCGCGAGGTGGCCCGCTTCACCGGCAATGGCCGCATGACCTTTGACGGGGGCAACGAGCCGTACCACACCGGCAACAAGCCGACGATGCTGGACGTGGTGTATCCGGTGGGGTCGGTCTACCTGAACGCGAGCGTGGCCACCAGTCCCGCCATGCTGTTCGGCTTCGGTACTTGGTTGGCCTTGGCGCCCGGCCGCATGCTGATAGGTGCAGGCACCGGCACCGACGCCCGGGGCGATGTGCGGGCCTTCTCGGTTGGTGGTTCGGGCGGCGAGTACAGCCATGTACTGAGCAGCGCCGAAATGCCGGTCCACGCCCATGCCATGCCGCAGGGCTCGGACGTTCCGTCCGGCACCACCGGCCCGGTATACGCCTCGGGTGATGACGGCACGCGTGCGACCAAGCCGAACGACATACCCAACACCGGCGATGCCGGCGGCGGCCAGGCGCACAACAACTTGCCGCCTTACCTGACCGTGTACATGTGGAAACGAACCGCGTAGAGCCGGTTCGGCAAACAACCCGCTGAGGCGGGTTTTTTATTGCCTGGAGAAAAATATGACCGATGTTTCAGCGCTGGAAGCCTATGCCGGCCAGATGGCCGAAGCCGCTTCCCGCTCCAGGGCGGCGTCGCTCAAGCAACACACCTACGTGCACGGCAACGACCAGACCGACGTGGCCACCGAAAGCGGCCCGGTACCGAGTCTGGCCAAGCAGGCGCGGCTGTCGGCCGAGGGCACTGCCGCCTTGCGCGGAGACTTGAAGGCACCCACCGGCGCCGGTGAAGTCGGCAGCGAATCCGGCTTGGGCGTTCAGGGTGATATCAAGCTGCTGCAGACCCTCAACATGCATTCAATGCAGCAGAAGAATAGCCGGCCCATGGAGCTGGTCGCGCACCGTGGCTTCATGACTCAGGCCCCGCAGAATACCGCGTTGGCCTTCTCGTCAGCGCTGAGCAGCGGCGCCGACGCGCTGGAGTGTGACGTGGCGGTCAGCGCCGACGGTGAGTACTACCTGTTCCACGACACCACCGTGGACAACCTGACCACGGGCACCGGCACGTTTACCACACTGACGTCGGCCTACCTCGACAGCCTGGAAATGAAGGACGGGCAGGGCACCCGCTTCGCGCCCGTGCGGTTGTCGCGCTTCTCCGAGTACCTGGAGATTGCCCGCACGGCCGGCACGTTCATCTACCCGGAGTTCAAGCGTTACCGTAACACCGCCGACCTGGTGGGCATGGTGGCCATGATCGTGTACGCGCAGATGGACAGTGCCTGCTGCATGTCCTCGTTCAACATGAACATTCTGCGGCAGACCCGCGCACTCAACCCCAACATGGAGCTGGGCCTGCTCGGCGTGTCCACCAACGTCGACGAGGTGAAAGGCTACATCGACCAGATGGTTGACCTGGGCAAACTGGTGTTGATTTGGGACTACGACGCCACGCTGGCCATCCCCGAGGCCGTCGCTTACGCCTTTTCCAAGGGCGTGGACTGGGGCGTGTACACCGTCGACCGGCAGAGCCAGCTGCCCGCCATCCGCAAACTCGGCATCCGCCGCATCATTTCCAACGTCTCGCTCAAGGTCCCCCAATGAACATTCCAAGCGATCTGAATACCTTCATCCCGTCGATGGTCGGGGTGGGTGGCACCTACTCGATCACGGACGGTGTCGGCCGGATCTACTCGCCGGCGAGCGTGTCGACCAAGTACGAAAAGAGCGTGTTGGTCGGGCCGGGCGTTAAGGTTGAAATGAAGCTGTTTGCGCGGGCGATCAGCGGTGTCGGCGGCGCGGTGGCCATCGACTACCTGCCGCTGGGGCGCGGTGGCGGCAGCGTTGACATTACTTCGCCCGAGTGGCGTGAATACGTGGTGAGCTTCACCACGCCGCTGAGTTCGCCGGAAAACCTGCGCGTGACGTTTGCCATCGGCAACTTTGCCGCCATGGGCGCCGGCACCTTTGAGTTCCACACCCCCCGTATCCGTATTGGCGACACCGACCTGGGCGCGCCCCGCATCTTGGCGCGTGGCCTGATCCTGATCGATTCCGGGGTGCCCTCGCTTAATACCAACTATCAGGCCGACGGCATCAAGGGGTTGAGCTATGACGCCGCCACGGCCTCGCTGACCGTGAAGATGCGCGGCAACGACGGCGCCGGTATGCGCTTGCACCCACTGATGATCGCGCAGCTGACGGACGACAACACCACGCTCATTGGGCGCCGTCTGCATGCCTTGTGCGGCCGCTACAACCGCGACGACGGTACCGCCAAGGTGACCTTCGTGGACGGCGGCACCGGACAGCTCCAAGACATCAGCGGGCTTGGAAATATATACATGACATTTAGGGCTGAGATTTAGCCACTGTTGCGTTCCAGTACTGAGACTTTGTGATGCTGTCAGAGTTTGGCTTGTAGTAGGGCTCATTAAGAGTTAGATGTGGTCTTTCCCAAGCGACATCCTTTCGTACAACTCTTGCAGGTGTTCCAACTATAACGCAGTTATTAGGGAAGTCGCCTTTTACGATGCTGCCGAATCCAACCACTGAGCCTTCACCAATTTCTGTTCCGCCTAGGATCGCCGCCCGAGCGCCTAACCACACATGGTTTCCAATGATGATTGGTTCGGGAAGGTTTATCCGATCTCCAGTTTTAACGCAGAAGATAGGATGGGCGTCATCACAGCGCACCTGCACGGATGATGCGATCATGCAGTCATTTCCAATAATTACAGAAGAATGCTCTGCAGTAGAAATGTAGGTGTTGTCTGTGCAAGTTACACCTTGTCCAATTGAAATCGTGCAGCTTTCGCCGATTCTGATGAACCCCCTGAAAGTGCTCTTTCCTATGAAGCAAGTGGCGTTATTGCAGTCAAAAGTAATAGTGAGGCTAGCGGTTCTGAAGCCTTCTTCCACTACTAGTTTGTTGTTTTGGCCCCGAAACGTGATGCTTACATTGCTTTCGATTGTTCCGGGAAATTCGATTTTGTTTCCGTTGCTGTCTTCGTAATTGCTGAGCTTCTTAATGCTAACTGCCACTTAAACCGCTCCATGGATTTGATCGTAAATCGTAAATTGTAGCGATTTACCAAGAAAAATGAAATGCCTCGCTAGCTGCATCAGCTGATGCGGACATCTGAATATGGGTATAGGTATGAAACAATGGCTAAAATCTCTGCTTCCGATGTAGGCGGCTCCAGCGTCCTGCGCTTTCTGGATCTCATAGCCTTTTCTGAAGGCACCTCGACCATCAAAGGGAGCGATGACGGCTATAACGTGCTGTATGGCGGAGCCCTGTTTAGTGGATACACCGACCATCCGCGGCGCAAGCTGACCTTCCCAATCAACGGCAAGCAGGTAACCAGCACAGCCGCCGGCCGGTATCAGTTGCTTGAGCGCTACTGGGACGCGTACCGAGTCAGCCTTCGCCTGGCTGGCGGGTTCACGCCAGAGAATCAGGATCGCATAGCGCTGCAGCAGATCCGGGAGCGCCGGGCGCTGGACGACATAAAGGCTGGACGCATCCAGCAGGCGATCGCCAAGTGCTCGAACATCTGGGCCAGCTTCCCGGGCAATACCTACGGCCAGAACCCGCATCGCCTGGACAAGCTGATCAATCACTGGGTTGAACTAGGCGCGAAACTAGCGTGAGCTGGCTTGGCGCTGTGCCGGCCTGGTGCTGCTGGCTGATCGCCTTGATACTGGTCGCTGGCGGCCAGCAGTACCGGGTGGTGGTGGCCGATGGCGCGACTGCCAACGCCATGGTGGAGGTTGCCAAGTCGGCCCAGGCCTTGGCCGACTACCGCCTTCAAGTTGCCGACCGCGATCGGCGCGCCGCGGCCCAGGCTAGAACAGAAGAGCAGCGCCGCCAATCCCTGGCGGACGAGGAGGGTGAGAGTGCACGACAGAAACTGGAACTGGCCCAGGGCCGCGCCGCTGTTGCTGAGTCTGCTGCTGGTGGGCTGCGCGGTGAAATCGCCCGACTGCGCGCTGGCCGATCAGCAACCTGCGACACCATCGCTGCCCAGCAGCGCAAGGCAGGAGCCTCTGCCGTCGTGGTGCTTGGGGGATTGCTTGAAGAGGCTGACCGAATGGCGGGAGACCTCGCGGCAGCGCTTGAGCGAAGTCGAATAGCTGGGCAGGCCTGTGAAGCAGTTTCCGACGGGATGAAGCCGCCGTAACCAGTGCCTATACTTTGCTTTCACCGACATGGAGCGCGGCAGTGGACAAGAGAACCTTCATTGGGATGGTCGAGGCCGGCGAGCCACTGATCCAACAGGCTATGGATGCCCTGCGTGAGTATCATCAAGCCCAGGACCGGGGTGCACCGCCAGAAGAAGTGGAACGCCTACATCAGCTTGCTGAGTCTCTGTTCCAGGTGGTATCCGACTATCAGTTTCGGGTAATCGCCAAGGCGCGCGGCAAGGATTTGCCGCCGCTGCACTAGACCACCCGTTGCCGGGTAACTGTTGTAGGTAGTGTATGGCAGCCACCCGCGCCGCCATGGTGCTCTCCGACTTGCTCGCACGGGCTGACGAACGAGCGGGAGAGCTGGCGCAGGCTTATGACCGCGCCCAAATAGCAGGTCAAACTTGCGAGGCGTTTTACGACGCGTTGAAAGATGCTAAACGGGGTAAGGAAGAAGATCTCTAATCATCTTGGCGTACTGATGGAGACCGCGCTTCTCAAGCTCACGGATAAAAATAGGCCATGGTGGGATGTTGCTCATGTAGGGCTCAGCTCCCATAGACAAGCCGCCTCCTGATGCCATGCTCAGGCCGCCACCGGGACTCATCGATAGGCCACCTCCTGGCCCCATTGATAGCCCCCCGCGGGGCCCCATCGAAAGCCCTCCGCCAGGCCCCATTGAAAGTCCTCCACCAGGACCAATCGATAATCCTCCCCCTGGCCCCATTGACATGCCCCCACCAGGACCGGAGTACGCTCCACCTCCAGGGCCCGTATACATGCCCCCGCCAGGCCCGGTGTAACGTCCACCGCCAGGCGCCATCGACTGATTTCGATTCCACATATGCATTCCCTCGTTATGTGATAGACAGCACATATCGTTCCTACATTAATCGACTAGGTGTGTGGAGCGAAAGTCTCTGACTGATCGAGGATTTCTGACCAAGCCCACGAGCCGTCTTATACTGCGTACGTGAACTGACAGAGGTAGGGATGTGGACAAGCGCACCTTCATTGGCATGGTAGAGGCCGGCGAGCCACTGATCCAACAGGCTATGGATGCCCTGCGTGAGTATCATCAAGCCCAGGAGCGGGGTGCGCCGCCAGAAGAAGTGGAACGCCTACATCAGCTTGCTGAGTCTCTGTTCCAGGTGGTATCCGACTATCAGTTTCGGGTAATTGCCAAGGCGCGCGGCAAGGATTTGCCGCCCCTGCATTGAAGCCTGGATTTGTAGGCTGTCGAACCACATGAGTGGCTGTATTCAATGCTTGCAGGCAATGAGCATGTTGCGAGTCTGGGTAGTGCTGCCATACATCCCGTACTGCCCAGCCCCTACCATCGCCCCTTGATCGCCAGATCGCTCAAGCACGTCATACCCACGCGCGCCGCATAGGTCTCCTGCTTTCTCTAGGCACATACCCCAGTTCCGTGCTGTGCCAGAGCAATCGAGGCTATAGCCTTCCCGGCCGTCGGCCGTGTAGGTTTTTGACGACGAAGCACAGCCACCAAGGGCCACTACAGCACTTAGCAGCAGAACGCGAATTTCCATGGATATCTCATCCGGTGTTTAGGGCGGGCAAGGATAGCTGGAGCGAATGCCACCTATCCAGTACGGATTGCCCAGGTCTTTCCTGCAATATACGATACTGTATCTATATACAGTATTGGTGCGCTATGTACTTCCTCCTCGTTCGCCGCCGCGAGCACGGCGTGGCCATTGCTTCCGATCAGCTGCGAAAGGTACAGCCCCTGCGGGCCGACATCCACATCGGTGACTACCACAGTGAGCCGCTGGGCCGGGTTTCGACCCAGGCGTGGGTGTTCAACCCGTCGCCCGGGCCCGACATCATCCCCCGGCTGCACGATGCCTGCGTGAACGGCATGGCCCAGCTCGGGATGAACATTACCGGGCTGGAAGAGATCGATGGCGTGCTGTACGCGCAGTCCTGGTGGTGCCGGGCGGCAGGTGATTATGACAAGTGACTTGCCGCCGGCTTGGCTGGACGAGCTGAACGATCAGGTCGCACTGGTCGCGGATCCCGATGGGCACGCAGCGGTGCTCGATGAAATGGCCTATGCAGCGCATCGGCGGGGAGAGGTCGACGATTGCGACCTGGTGGATATGCTAGAGATGGCCGAGGCTGCCAGGCTGTGGGCGCTGATTGAGTATGAAGACGCCGCTCCTCCAGAGTCGAGAAATGGGTTAATGTGGAACTTTGCTATCTAACCGCTTGAAAGATCACCAGTTTACTAGAAGAAAGTCGCCGAAACTGCTTGGTCTGTATTAGCACGCTTAATGCCCAGACCGCAAAAAGCGCGGTCTGGGCATATTTATTACGTTAGTGTCATATTGTCATGGGTACGTTGAAACGCGTTAGTGAGTACTTCAGAAAAATGCGCTTAGCGCCTCGCTTAGTCTTGCTTTAGGTCCGTAGGCAAAAGCGTAGCATGTAAAGCAAGGATTTCTTGGTATATGTCGCCTACGATTTCTATGTGATGCTTAAGCATTGCGGCACTTTCATTTTCAGCGGATAAGCGCAACTCTCCCATGGCTTTAAGATAGGCATCGGCAAGAAGGCTTGCTAATTCCACTACCCCTTTCTGGGCCGGGTTGCCTTGCCAGTCTCGCCATTTTTCATGGAGACTTTTGAGACATTCTCGGCTGACCAATTCGACACCCGGGTCCGGGTCTGCATGGGGGAGGCGTATGTTCATATCCGTTTCCCCGATGAGATGGGTCTTAATCAGAGTGGCCTGCCGCCAAAGCTCCGCATAAATCACTCCAAAACAAATCTTACTTCCTATTCCTGGTTTGTGATCGGCTATGTTATTAAGCTCTTCTTTGATTATTGAGACAAGCCCCATTGTTAGTGCCTCGAGGTAATCACCCGGATTTCTGGCATCTGTGGGCGCACCCTTTACACAGGCTGGCTCAGAAGTGTATTTCTCAAGCTGGCGCCTCAGTTCCGATCTATGAGAATTAATTGCATCCCAGCTTATCGAGGAAACAGCATCTTTTCCACCACAGAGAGTCGCAGATCTGCCCATTGCACACCTCGTTTTATTAATCGACAAAAGGAATGCTTTTGCGCGGGATGACTGAAGACAACTATTAAACCTTCACTTCGCTTACCTCAGCTTAGCGCAGGCCATAACGTTCGCAAATCGTAGGGCTTCCAGGGTTTGTCTTGTCAAAAGCGATTCCAAAACCGAAGCGGTGGCCCTTGGGATTTGCGGTCTGTAGCAGTGCCGTTTCGTATTTTTTTGGAATTGATCCCGCCGCTGGCCTCGTATTGATTGGGAGATTGTCTTGAAATCCGTTGACAGGACGTCTGAGCGACCCTCCTGCAGATGCTTCAGTGATCAGAGGGTGATACCAATTTTGATACCACTCGCAGGGGTGAGGCGGGGGATGGAGGGGTGTTTAACCCAGCAAAATCAACCTCTTATCACCGGCGAACACCCCATAAAAACTGCATGGTGATGTTGGCGGTAGAAATCAAGTGCTTGTCCTGCGGGGGTTCCAGAGGTGTATTTAGGCCCTCGTGTCAGTTTTGGGCCAATTTTGGGCCAATTCGACGCGGGGCGGCAGCTTCTCCAGCTCCCTCCAGTCCGAGGAGGAGCTGATCCATTTCGCGTATGTAGAGAGCACCATCTCAACGCTATGGCCGAGCTGATTCGCGATGAACGCAGGGTTCATCCCAGGCATCAGGCACAGGGTTGCGTAGGTGTGGCGGGTGTCGTACTGACGGCGATCACGGATGTCCAGCGCTTGAGCGCTGATTTGAATGGGGGGATTGTAACACTTGCATCGCAGCTCCACAGCCCACCTTTGCTTGGTTGGACCACGAAGGGCCTCGGGCAGGCGATATCACCAAAGGACCGTGTGCGTTGTGCAATGCCTCTTGACGCACGCCGAAGCACGCTTCACCTCTAGGGTAAGTGGAACGTGCGTTGCCCTTAGTGCCCGAGGTGAAGCTGTTTGTACCGGATCATAAAAGCGGGCTTACCCTCGGATCACCTTAAGGCGCGCCCGCCCAGCGTCCGTGATGGCGTTTTCGCCTTCATCGCTGATGCGGTAGCGGCCGGACACTGACTGTGTAATGGTGAACCTCACCAGTCCGCTCTTGGACAAAGCCTCACCCACTTCAAAGCTCATTGCACGCTCTAGGTCGAAGATTTTTGTTTCTCCGATTTTATAGCGGGCAAACGCAATCAGCGCCGAATCTATCGCCGCTTGGTCTATCACCTCAACACGCATTTGACCTCCTGGTCTGAATCGCCCAGGTCCTTGCGGTTAACGGACCTGGAAGTTCGTAGAATGCACAACGCTACTACGGAGCCGGGCGTGTTAGTTACTGGCTTTGCGTCCATGCTGGATGGGTGGCCAGTCATGATCGTTAGTTTTAGTCTGCGTGCGGCGCTGCAGTGTCTGTTAACGACATCTCTTTTGGAAACACGTTGATAAACGCACTAATAGCAGGCTTATCGTCATCATCGATATTGATCTTCGGTGTTTGCGACGATCGACTGATGTCCGTTGCAAAATTAGCGGCCCTCAGCGCACGTTCGATTTGCTGGCTTCCCGGGCTGTCATACAGCACTGCCTGAACGCCCGTGGCCTCTTTGGTGAGCATCAACTGCTTTATTTGTACCCGCACGCCCGCTTTGGTCAGGGCAACGGCGATCTGCTTGGAGAACGCCAACGCTTCGTCGTCGTTTCTGACGATATTGAGCAGTACGGTTGGGGCTACTTTGTCTTTGGCGAGCGCTGCCGCCAATGCCTGGAACGCGGCCTGTGCCTGCGCTGTCAGCTTTCTGGGCCGCAGGCGATGCTCTATGGCCTGGCGCTCTTTTTTCGCGGCGTCCAGCTGTGCCGTCAACGCCGCATTCTGTTGCAGGAGTTCTTCGATTTTCAACTGGGACTGGGCGGCGGACTGGTTGGCTGTGGCGATCAGTTGGCTGGCCTCGGCCATGGACCTGTCGGACTCGCTGCTTTGCACCTCGGACGTCAGGTGCGCCAGGATGACCGCGCAGGCCGAGACTAAGGCGGCAATGATGGCGGTTGTTGTAGCAATGCTGTGAATAAGGCTGGCGTTATCTGCTGAAATTTCTGGCATTAGCGTGCTCTTGAAATTTAGTTTCCATGATTTTGCGTTTTTGATTTCGCGGCAGATTGCCATAAATTCACCGTGCAAGCGACCTCTGGCGTCGACTGTCGGTGCTTGATTTGGCATGACGTGATGGCCTGCGTGAGCAAACGAATAACGCTTTGTTTACAGGTGATTGCCAGTTGTCCGATTCAGCTCACATTTCGACTGAGTACAGTTGCGCGCCGTTTGCCTTTGGCTATGGTGGCTTTAGGTATACAACTAAAGTCGTAGGAGGGGCGACATGCGGATTCGCGGCGACGTTTTCTGGGGCTGGGCTGACCCAACGCTTCACCATCGGACTCACGACGAAACGTTAAGTGACGGCAGCTACATCGATGTCCAGGTGCGACTGTCGCGAACAGGCAATACGCAGATGTTCATCGGGGTTTATGCCCCCAGTGGCATGGCCATTCACGAAGAAGCATTCGATTCGCGTCCAGGCGAGTCGATGACCCGTGCCTTGGCGTGGGGCGTGGGCAGGGCGCGGCGGATAGCAAGCGATGCGATTCCCGTGACCGAACAGTTCGCCTGCGCTAAGTAGCGAGCTCTGAAGGTTGCCGCGGGTTGGGCGTGGGTCAGGTCTCATCCTTGATCTTTGCTGCGACGGACCTCAGCTCACTGGCAACCCCATCGATGGACTTGATATGAGCGCGTACATCGATCTCGCTGTCTGCGGTCGCCCGGGCTTCCATGAACTTGGCGTGCCCGGTCATGGCTTTACTGAGTTCATTCAGGTGGTCGGCGGTTTTGACGAGATCGGCTTTGATGGTATGAAGCGGTTCCATGAGCGTGAGTGCGTTCCTTGAAGTGTGCGTCTACAACCCTGTCCGGCCGTTCAGCGAAGCGTGCGTGACATCAGCCACTGCTTGTTGCCCCACGCCTCGAACTGCTCAATGACCGTCCAGCCACGCTTCTCATAGTAAGCCTGTTTATCATGGGTGTGCAGGTACAAAGTTTCGAGGCCGGCAGTGCGCGCATGGGTACATAGGCCCTCAATCAGGTGCTCGGCGATACCGGCTCCTCTGGCTGCCGGGTCAACGAACACGCAGGCAAGCCAAGGGCCGAGGTCCGGGCGGGAAGGCAAGTCTTGGGCTGCTAGAGCGGCACCGCCCAACAACTGGCCTTGCTCTAGGGCAATCAGGCATTGCCAGTCACCATTGCCCTGGCCTTCTGCGAACTCGTGCTGCCATCGCGAAAGGTCGATGCCGTCGAACTCATACGTGAATTGCTGATGAATCCACTGAGCGAAGGCGTTGCAATGGTTCATGTGATTCGCGAGCCAATCAAATTGAGGCATGGGCATCCTGCACGGTAGTACCTGTTCACCGCATCATGACACAACCCTCAAGTGGAGACGCAAGTGAAGTTTTTCATGCTAAGGCTGGTCAGTGTCCGACTTACCTGATTCATTACCTTGTACCTGTAAAACTGAGCCTTTATCGTCCGTTGCCAACAAGCCACTTTGTGCGTTGGCGGCGTTCAGCTCTGCATGCGCGATGTTCGCTGCACCCCGAAAGATAGCGCGGCTTTCTTCACCTGTTTTCAGCGTGTGCAGGTGACCATTCTGATAGAAAAATTGCGTACGGTTGGATGGCATGGGGAGCGCTCCTTGTAATGCACCACGCTTATGAGTATCTGCACGGGCTACTCTGTGCCCGCTTCACGACTATGGCTACTAGCAGAATTAACAGGTGACCGCTCTAATGAAGCTCCGATAAAATCTTCACTCTAAGCAAAACGCACCACGACCTTGGTTGATTGGAACTAAGTTGCGACGCTGGGTAGAATGCCCTGTATCTCTATTGGTCAATTGCAAATGCCTACATTTCGTATCTTTGTTTGCACCTTGTTGACTGCCAGCCTTGCCGGTTGCGCAACACCGGGTAACCCCACAGCCAGTAAGCTGACCTCCAAAACCCCTGCACAATATGCCGCCTGTGTAATGCCCAAGTGGCAAGCACTGGCGCCCCTCGCCAACCAGAAATCGATTGCCCACGGCTATCGATTGACCGCGCCAAGCGCAGTGGCCTCCGATGATGTTCTCGAGGTGGTTGAGTCGCGCGAAGGCAGCCGCGCCACGTTCTATAAAGGCAGCTTCCTCTCGGGCGACAAACTGCGCCAGGCTGCAAGAGAGTGCCTGGAATGAGCTCAGTAACCTGAGCTGCCCTTGGCCGTAACCGACAGGCATTAATCGGGGCAGGGTCATGAGGTGAGGCCGCAAGTACTTCACACGTTATTTATGCGCATCCGCTTCGGCGACTTCCCCTCAGCGTGCTTCGAGTTTTGTGTTCATCCGATGGCATTGCACTTCTGCATCGGTCCTGTTCGGGTAACTGGGTTTGAGCCGCTCCTTCGCCAGGTTGTCATAAATGTCGAACCCACCGCATACGGTCGCTGCGTAGTACCGGCTACCGACGCGGAATGACTCCTTTTCGATAGGTACCGCCGGAACGATAACGAATCTTGGTTGCATGTTTCGTGCCTCCCCAGGCAGAGACCTAAGTATTAGTCGGGCAGTTGGTAACCATCAAGCTGGCTCATGAGCAAGCGACGAATAGCCCGGGGCATGACACCAGTACTTGCACGCCCGTTCGTCGGTACAGTGGGGGCAAAGCGCCTGCCAGGCCTGCAGGCGGGTGAACAACGACCGAGACTACGGGTCTCTAGAAACACCGCGCTTGTGTGGAGAAGGGCGCTGTCATTTCTTCCACTTTTGGACAGATTTAGACCCATCAGTCGCTTTGTGTAAGGTTTTTGTAAAAGCGTCCGTTGTGCATACAAGGACCGGTATCGTGTTTTGTACTGTCCAGTCCAAAGTAGCAAACGATGAACACACTTCCGTCGCAGCCCAGTGCTGAACGCGGGGCGTTCTCCAGTTTCGAGGCGTGTCGCAATACCCAGCAAGGCCCCGTGGTGATTCTGGCCTCGGGTGCTTCAGCCAGGCATTTCCCGCTGGCTGATTTTGCCCACCTGCCCATCATCGCCATGAACGGTTCAGTCGCCATGACAGCAGAGCATGGCGTGAAACCGTTTTTCTACGTGTGCACCGACAAGAGCTTCGGCCTGCAGCAACCTGATCTGTTTGCGACCGCCCTGCGTGACAGCCAACGGCTCGCGCTGTGGCCAGAGCAATTCGAGGGTGCCGACATACCAGCTGCCAGCGAATGCTATGCCTTGCACAAGGCGCACACCCCCGGCCTGCTCGACGGTGTGCGCGGGCATGGTGACAGTTGCGTCTGCAGCCGCGCACTGTGGAGCAAACGGGCACGGTCGATCGCCTTCAGCAAAGACTTGTCGCAGGGTTTTTTCGATGCCCGCACAGTCGCCTACGTGGCGCTGCAACTGGCTTATCACCTGGGGTTCGAAGAGGTGCTGCTGGTGGGGGTCGACCTTGACCAGACGGTGGGGCGCTTCTACGAGACCGAAGAAGGGCAACATTCACCGTGCGGCCTGGACCAGCATTGGGACAGCCGCATCCTGCCGTCACTGACATTGATGGCGCGGCAAGTGGTCAATGAGCATTTTCACGTCTACAACCTGTCGGCGGCGTCGCGCATCCCGGCCGAACTGATCCCCAAGGTCAACCTGTCAGAAGCCAGGCGGATTGCCGGCTGTGGGATTGGTTGAGCAAGAAAGCGGGTGCGTGTGGCCTTGCGCCTGCGTAGAGTGCGCTGACCATCTCGCACCCTGCAGGAGCCCCCAATGTCCAGCGCCTTCACCTTCATGCAATCCCCCGTTGGCACGCTGACGCTGGTCGCCCGTGGCGAACGGCTGGCAGCCGTGCTCTGGGAGGAGGAGCGGGAAAACCGCGTGCGGCTCGGTGAGCTCCATCGTGATGACCGGTGCCCGGTACTGCTGGACACCGCCCGCCAGCTAGGCGAGTACTTTGCCGGCACGCGGCGACACTTCGACCTGGCGTTGGATTTTGCCGGTACGCCGTTTCAGCGCGAGGTGTGGGCTGCATTGCTGACCATTCCTTTCGGTGAAACCCGCAGTTACGGCGACATTGCCCGGCAGATCGGCAACCCCAGCGCGGTCCGTGCGGTAGGCGCGGCCAATGGCCGTAACCCGATCTCCATCATTGCGCCGTGCCACCGGGTAATTGGTGCTTCAGGCAACCTCACCGGCTTTGCCGGAGGGCTTCAGGCGAAGCAATACCTGCTGGCGCTGGAAGGCAGAGAAAGCCTGGCCTTGGCACTCTGAGCCCGGCAAACCTAAAAGATCCAGTTGGCGACCAGGCAGGCCACCAGCGCCAGCGCTGATCCGGCCATCAAGGTGTACTGACGGTGGGCCCGCCGGGCATGGGGCCGGACCTCTCGCAAGTATTCGCCAGCGGTGGGCGCACCCGGTCGATGGCGCAGGCCTTCGGCGATTTCGGCCAATTGACCCTGGATCAACAGCCCAACCAAGTAATGCGTGGATGCGTAGCTCGCCAGCGTCAACAACAGATACTTCACGCAGTCAGCACCCTCAGTGGCACAGCGGTCGCGCTGGAGTGGGTGGTATCCAGCAGAATCAGCCCTTCGCAGGTGTCATCCAGGCTGGCCAGCAGCCGACCCTGGTTATCCCAGGCCGCAGACCCACCTGCGCCGATGAACGTATCGGCAGGCCCCACGCAGTTGGCCAGCAAGACGGTAAGGCCCAGCGTGCGGGCGACCTCCGGGTAATGCTCGTAGCCCTCACCAATGCCCTTGGCCGTTTTCGCAACACTGGCCAGGTACACCTGCGCGCCCTGTGCCCGGGCCTCTGCAGCATGTTCAATGAACATCGACTCGTAGCAGATGGCAGGCGCTACCCGGTGCTTGGCCACCTCGAGTACCAAGGGTTGATCGCCGGCGGCGAAGTAGGGCAGTTCATCGCCGTGCAGGCGCCGTTTGGCATACGCCTGGCGGGGCATGCCTGGGCTCAGGATCGGCATGCCGATGCGGATGCCGTGAGGCGTTGGCAAGGGCAGGCCCACGGCGACTGTGAGAGCATGCTGGTCGCACAGTGCCTGCAGTGGCTCCAGCCGTGGGGTGGATAACGGCAGGGCGAGCTGGCGGGCCAAGGTCGGCTCATAGCCGGTCAGTGACAGTTCAGGAAACACCACCAGCTCAGCACCCAGCGCGGCAGCCTGCTCGATGCAGTACAGGTGACGCGCAAGGTTGCCCTGAATATCGCCTTTGAGCGACGCCAGTTGCACGGCGCAGATCTTCATCAACAGCTCCTTCCCTGGTACGAGTCAAGGGCCGAGCATACGCCTGGCCGCAACACCTGTACCAGTGAAGGGTTTTTCAGGAAGCCGCGTGCGGTGCGAAGCGCTGGCGGAACCAGTCGTTCAGCATGGCCTTTTCGGCATACAGGCGGTCGCTGCTGCTGGTCACGCGCCCCGGGCGGCTGAGGTACATCTTGTCGCTGACCCGTTCCTGCGCTTGCTGGGCAGGTTTGCCGGGCTGGCTGAGGGTGTAGCTGAGGTCGATGGTCGGCCAGGTGATTTCGCGCATGAAGCGCACATCGTAGGCATTGCTGTGCCAAGGCTCGAAGCGCCCGGCCAGGTCGATGTCACGGATGTCGATAACCAGCTGCTGGTCTTCTTGCAAGTAACGCTGGCCGAGCTTCTGCAGGTACTCGGTCAGGGCCTTCATGACATAGGCATCGGCACCCCGTTCGTAGCCGGCACTGTCGAGGCTGGCATCGCGAAATTTTTCGGGATGGTCGAATCGCACCTCGACCTGCGCAGCCGGAGCACCTTGTGCCATGCTGTTCAATGACAGCGCCACGAGCACGGCACACACGAGGGCGGTACGCATGATGCACCTCCAAGGTGAAAGACGTGTCCCTTTATTCTACGCCTGCCATGACAGCACCCGCAGAGGAAGATTGTAATGAGTCGGTTTCGGCGGGTAGCCGCCAACCCCCTGGGTCGAGACCTGGCGGTGGGTGATATCCACGGGCACTTCGGGCGCCTTGTTCGGTGCCTGCAAGCGGTTGGGTTCAACCCCGCAGTGGACCGCCTGTTCAGCGTCGGTGACCTGGTCGACCGCGGTCCGCTCAGCCACGCGGCGCTGGCATGGCTGGACCTGCCCTGGTTTCATGCCGTGCAAGGAAACCATGAGGCGCTGGCGGTTACCTACCTGCGCGGTGGCCGGCTCGACCTGGAGATGTACCACGCCGCCGGTGGTGGCTGGTTTCTTGAGCTGCCCAGGGCCGAGCAGCGGCGTTTTGTCGAACGCTTCGAGCAATTGCCGATCGGTATGGAAGTTGAAAGTGCAGCGGGCCTGATCGGTCTGTTGCATGCCGACAGCCCCTTCGCCGAATGGCCCGTGTTACGTAGCTGGTTGGAACTGGATGACGACCCCGAGGTACGCGAAGTCTGCCAATGGTCGCGGCGCCGGCTGAAGGAGGGCGACACCCGGCCTGTGCACGGCATCCGTGCCTTGTTGGTCGGGCATACACCCGTGCTGCAGGTCAAACAGCTGGGCAATGTCTGGCACCTGGACACCGGCGGCTGGGCCAGCGGCCATTTCAGCCTGCTCGACCTGGCCACCCTTGAGCTGGTCAGCCCAGCGCAAGGTGCACAAGCAACCCCCCGGCCAACACCATCAGCATGACCCCCGAAGCTTGCTCCAGCCAGGGCAAGGCGCGGGCGAAGCGCTGCAACACGCGCTGGTTGCCGATGGCCACGGCGACCAGCAGGTCCCAGAGCAGCACGATGCAGAACATCCAGCCCGCATACACCACCTTCCAGCCGACACTGCTGCTGGCGACCATGCTGGCGAGGCTGGCGTAGAACAGCGCGTTCTTGGGGTTGAGAATGCCCGACAAAAAGCCCATCGCCAGGCTGCGCCACCCACTTGGTACAGCGCCATTGCCGGCCACTGCGGCCAGGTTGGAATGCCCGGCGTAGCGCAAGAATTGTGTGCCGATGTACAAAAGGTAAGCCGCACCGGCCAGTTGCAAAGCAATGAACAACGTGCTGCCTTCGCGCAAAATCGACAGGCCGGTAAAGGCCATGGCAATGAAGGCGCCATTGGCCAACGCGATACCCAGGCACGCGCCGCTGGCGGTGCGCCAACCGCCACTGATGGAGGTGCGGGCAACCAGGAAAAAGTCCGGGCCGGGTGACAGCAGGGCTAGGAAGTGGGCGAGGGCGACGATCAGGAACTGCTCCATGGGCGGGACGACTCCGGCAGGGGAAAACCGCAGTCTGGCGTCGAGCCTGGAGCCCGTATTGAAGATTATTGCGCGGGGCCTCAATGGCCTCGGTATTGCCCGGGCGTTACGCCCACGTGCGCCTTGAACACCCGCTGAAAGTGGCTTTGGTCGGCAAACCCAAGCTGGTAGGCGACCTCTGCCAGCGCCAGGCCCTGGTTCAACAGAAGCCGACCGCGATTGACCCTGGCGTTGAGCAGGTAGGCATGGGGCGTCAGGCCGGTGGCTGCGCGAAACGCCCGGATCAGCTGATAACGCCCCAATCCCGTCTCCTGGGCCAACAACGTCAGGCTCAGTTGCGCAGGGTCCTCAGCCTCGATCCGCTCGACCAGGCCACTGAGCAGGGAGGCGCCCAGCGCCGGTGTCGCCTCCAGCGTCGGGTGCGAGCAGAAGTCCTGGTCCCCCATGAAAGCAATCAGCGCCGCCTCTTTCGCGCCGTTGCTCGCACTGGAGAACAACAAGGCATTCAGCGCGCAGAACTGGCCGTACAAGGCGGGCACATGGCTGATACGTGCAGGCTCACCCGCCTGCGCACCGCGCAGCCCAGACTCCCGGCGCAGTTGCGACAGCCAGTCGGCATCCACGTGCAGCATCTGGTAGCTCCAGGCCTGGCCAGGCGCCGGATTGCACGCATGCACACGCTTTGCCGGGACCATCACCAAAGTGCCGGGTGTCAGGCGTTGCTGACCACCACTTGCGCCGGTAAACAGGCTGAAGCCGGCATCCACTGCGCCCATGGAAAAGGTCGGATGGCTATGCGCCTTGTAGCAGGCGCGGCTGTGGCAGGCGCGGCGGCTTTCGACGAAGGGCAGGGCAGTATCGCGCCAGACGCGGGCTTGTGAGCGGGGCATGAAAGGGTCCTCGACAGGAGCAAAAGCTTACCAGTAGCAGGGGACCCGTACAGTTTTTTCGGCTGGCTGTAACTTGACCCTGTGCGCGTCTGCGGTCGAAATAAGCGCTTGATGTCAGAGGACAATAAAAATGGATCTTGCCAGTTTGCTGCTGTTCATCCCCGCGTGCTTTGCCCTCAACATGGCGCCCGGGCCCAACAACCTGCTGTCGTTGCACAATGCCAGCCGCTACGGCCTGCGCACGGCCTGCGTGGCCGGTGGCGGGCGCATTGTCGCTTTCAGCGGCATGATTGCGCTGGCGGCCATGGGCCTGGCGGTGGTGCTGCATACCAGTGAATACCTGTTCCTCGCCATCAAGGTGATTGGTGCTGCCTACCTGTTCTACATTGCCTGGCAGCTGTGGCGGGCCCCTGTTGGTGAAGCCGTGGTGGCGGGTGATCACCCACGCGGCACCTGGCGCCTGGCGCGGCAAGAGTTCTGGGTGGCGGCGGGCAACCCGAAGGCGATCCTGATCTTCACGGCCTTCCTGCCCCAATTTGTCTCGGTCGGCGGTGCCACCCCGGTCAGTGAGCAGTTCCTGTGGCTTGGCGTGCTGTTCCTGCTGCTGGAGTGGGCCGCCATCGCCATCTATGCGGGCCTTGGCGCCTATATGCAGCGCTGGTTCAGCCAGCCTGGGCCGCGCCGGATGTTCAACCGGGTCAGCGCCTCCTTGCTGGGCTGCGCTGGCCTCGGTCTGCTGGCAGCGCGCCGTTAGAACTGCCAGCGCACACCCAGGTTCACGCCGCTGGCTTCCTGCTGGCGGCTGTCCAGGTTGGCGCTGTACTGCACGCCGCCGTGCAGGCTAAGCGCTTCACTCACTTGCGCGACCACACCGCTTTCAAGTTGCACCGAGGTGTAGCGGTAGTCGGTCTTGATCGTGTCGAGGTCATCGAACGTCAGCGTGTCGCGGCCACCGTCGCCGTGCCACAGGTTGACCTGCGCATAGGGTTGCAGCAGGCGTCCACGGGTGCCAGTGAAGGTGCCTTCAAGGCGCGCACCCAAGCGCGCCGTTAGTTCAACCTGGGCGTCATGGCTGACGCGCGAGACGCTGTCACGAGCGGTGTCCAGCGAGACCTTCTGGGCGATCAACTGGGCTTGCGGCTCCACGGCCCAGCGTTGCGACAGGGCGATGGGGTAGCCGGACTCCAGTGACGCTGTCCAGGCATGGCCCTTGATGTTCAGCTTGTCACCACGGTGCGAGCGCGCCCGGCCATCCAGGTCGGTGTACTGCAGCACGGCATCCAGGTACCCGCGCTGCGGCCCGACCAGCGTCCAGTAAGCGCCGACGCTGTCGCCATCGAGCTTCAGGTCACCGACGCTGCGGTCTTGTACGGCCAGGGCAAACCCTTTGACGTCGGCGTCCAGGCGACTGTGGCTGACATACACGCCGACCTGTTGGCGATAGCCGCTGTCATTGACCTTGGCATACACGTCCTGGCCGACCTTGAAGCCATACAGGTCACCGTCCAGGCTGGGGCTGACCGTGCCGGTCCATTGCTGGCGCAGCGTGCCGCCGTAGGCCTGCCCCCAGCTGGCGGGGAGCCCGCCTTGGCCGGCCAACAACTGCTGGTCGCCCTGGCGCTGGTGAAAGGTGCCCAACGCTTGGCGGGCGATGATCGCGGCGCCTCTAGGGGCAGCGGCGTACACCGGGACTTCGGGGCGGTACAGCGCCAAGGGCTTGCCCTGCACGGGCGCAGGCAGTTCAGCTTGCCCGGGCGCCGCCGCAACCACAGGCGGGGTCGCTGCTGGTTCAATCACGGGTGGCTCGCCGGGCTGCGGTGCCGGCGCCGGAGCGGGCGGGGCGACTAAGGTCGAGCGCAGGTACCAGCTGTTTTCACTGCCTGCTGTGATACCACCCTTGAACAGGCGATAGTCGTAGGCACCAACCGAAAGCGTCTGGGTCTGGACGAAAGCGTCGTTCCGGCTGACAGCGCCTTCGCGGGCTTCGACTACTTGGATACCGTTCTGTGTGGTCGCCGCGCCTGCGCCCCCCAAGTTATTGACCAGCAGGCCAGTACTGCCAGCGATAACCCCGCGGCTGACGACCAGGCGGTCGGAGGCCGCGCCATCCCCGGCCAGCACGCTGTTCACGCGCAGGGTGCCGTTGTTGCCGGTGTAATCGCCTTGAATGCTCAAGCGCCCCTGGGCATCGTTGCCCTGCGACAGGTCTATCGTGCCGGCGTTTTCGACCGACACCTTGTTGCCGTTTTGGATACTCACGATGCTGCCTTGGCGTGCGATCAGCGCGCTGCTCGCATCGATTTTGAAGCTGCCTGTACCGGTCGCGGGGAGGGTGTCGGTGCCTAGGTCGCCCAAGGTGAGGGTGTCGTCGAGGGTGAATCGGCTGGCGTTGGTCAACGCCACGGATTCCCAGTTGGTGTACAACCCACCGCGCGTCACCTGGCTGCGGTTGAACACCAGGGTGTCATTGCCAGCGCCGCCGTCGATGCTGATGTTCAAGGCCTTGGCATCGAGGCTGTCGATTGTCGCGGAGTCATCGCCAATACCCATATCGACCCGGCCGCCGATGCTGCCGCCGGACCACGTGAAGGTGTCGTTGCCGGCGCTGGCGAGCACATTCCCCTTGAGCGAACCACCACTGATGGTAATGCGGTCCTGGCCGCCGCTGGTGCTGATATTGCCGCCAATCGAGCCCCCGCGCAGCAGGATCGTGTCGTTGCCAAAGCCGCTCACCAGGTTGCCGTCGATCTCGGTTGCAACGGCAGTGTCCTGGGACATTTCGAAGTAGTTGTCAGCGAGCTTCAAGTCGACTCGCCCTATCTGGCCGCCCGAAAAGATTGCATGATCGCCATCCTCGAACGCACCGATAATGCGCCCGCCCGACATTGTGAAAGTATCGAACCCTTGGCCCTGGTTCAGCGACTGGACCGTGCCCCCGCTCATGGTGAAGGTGTCGACCTGTTGGGTTTGCGAGATCGCCCCCAGGCTGTCGCCCGGCATGACGGTCAGTGAATCAGGGTAGCCAAGCGTCGGCAGTGCGAGCAGTGGCAACGCGGCAGGGGCAAGCAGGCGGTGATAACGCATCGGCAGGTCTCCGTGTCCTCAGAAGGGGACCACTGCCTGACGCGGCGCTTAGGCGCACCGTATCGGTCCTGCCTGAGTTGTAGGGAAATGCCTGACGTTGAACAACTGGCAATAATGCTAGGTGGCCTGTTGCTACCTAGGTGCTGTCAGTCGCGGTAGAAGGTTTGCACCAAGTGGTAGCCGAACTTGCTCTTGATCGGCCCATGCACCACGCGCAGCGGCTTTTTGAAGATGACCTGGTCGATGGCGCCGACCATCTGGCCAGGCCGCACCTCACCCAGGTCACCGCCGCGCTTGCCCGACGGGCAGGTGGAAAACTTCTTCGCCAGCACGTCGAAAGCCTCGCCATTGGCGATGCGCTGCTTGAGCTTTTCGGCTTCGTCAGCGGTCTTGACCAGGATGTGGCGGGCTTGAGCTTTCATGGGACACCTGTGCTTCGGGGTAAAAAAAAGGGCGCCATTATGCCTCATTGTGCAGCGCGTTGTGGTCGCGAAACTGCTCCAGCGCCTCCGGGTTGGCCAGGGCGTCGGTGTTTTTCACCGGCAGGCCATGGACCACATCACGTACCGCCAGCTCCACCAGCTTGCCGCTGATGGTGCGCGGGATGTCGTTGACCTGGGCAATCACCGCAGGCACATGGCGCGGCGTGGTGTATTGGCGTATCACCTGGCGAATGCGTTGGCGCAAGGCTTCATCCAGCTGCAGGCCGTCGCGCAGGCGCACGAATAGCACCACCCGCACATCGCCTTGCCAGTCCTGGCCGATGGCGACGCTTTCCAGCACCTCTTCGACCTTCTCCACCTGGCGGTAGATCTCTGCCGTGCCAATGCGCACCCCGCCAGGGTTGAGCACGGCATCGGAGCGGCCGTGGATGATCAGGCCACCGCTGGCACGCTGCTCGGCATAGTCGCCCTGGGCCCAGACCCCCGGAAACTGGCTGAAGTAGGCCGCGTGGTAGCGGCTGCCATCGGGGTCGTGCCAAAAGCCCAGCGGCATGGACGGAAACGGCTGCAGGCACACCAGTTCACCTTTTTCGTCATACACGTTCTGGCGTTGCGCGTTCCAGACCTCCACCGCCATGCCCAGCCCCTTGCACTGGATTTCGCCGCGATGCACCGGCAGCGTCGGGTTGCCCAGCACGAAGCAGGCAACGATGTCGGTGCCACCGGACATGGAGGCCAGGCATACATCGGCCTTGATCTTGCGGTAAACGTAATCGTAACTGTGCGGCGACAGTGGCGAGCCGGTCGACAGCAGCAGGCGCAAGCTGGTCAGGCGGTGCGTGGCGGCAGGCTCAAGGCCTTGCTGTTCGAGTGCGGCCAGGTACTTGGCGCTGGTGCCGAAGGCATGGATGCCCTCGGCGTCGATCAAGTCCAGCAGCCGCGCTGGCCCGGGGTGGAAGGGCGAGCCGTCATACAGCACCAGTGTGGCACCTACAGCCAGGCCGCTGGCTAGCCAGTTCCACATCATCCAGCCGCAGGTGGTGTAGTAGAACAGCACATCATCGGCCTTGAGGTCATTGTGCAGGCCGTGTTCCTTGAGGTGCTGCAGCAGCACCCCACCGGCGCGGTGGACGATGCACTTGGGTACGCCGGTGGTGCCGCTGGAGTAGAGGACGCACAGCGGATGATCGAACGGCAGCGGGGTGAAGCGAGGCATGCCGCCGGGCTGGAAAAAGACCTCCCACAGGTCGACACGGGACGCGTGGAATTCGTCGGCGCGGGTCCCGCTGCGGGTATGGGGTACCACGATCAGTTGCTCAAGGCCTGGTAATTGGGCGCAGACCTGGTTGACCTTGTCGACCTGATCGATGACCTTGCCGGCATAGTGGTAACCGGCGCAGACGATCAGCAATTTGGGGCTGATCTGGCCGAATCGGTCGATGATGCCGTGCACGCCGAATTCGGGTGAAGCGCTGGACCAGATTGCGCCGAGGCTGGTGCAGGCCAGCATGGCTACCAGGGTTTCCCAGGTGTTGGGCATGATGGCGGCGATGCGGTCGCCCGGTTTCACACCAGAGGCCTCGAACGCCCGTTGCAGCCCCGCGACCTCGGCGGCCAACTGCGCATGGCTCAGCACTCGGCGCTGGCCGTCTTCGCGTACGGCGATCAATGCCGGGCGGTCGTCGCGCCGGCGCAGCAGGTGTTCGGCGTAGTTCAGGGTGGCGCCGCTGAACCACTGGGCATCGGGCATTTGCGGGCCTTCGCGCAGCACGTGGCTCGGTGGCTGGTGCCAGTTAACGTGAAAGTACTCGGCAAGGCTCTGCCAGAAGGCTGAGCGCTGCTCGATGCTCCAGCGGTGCAGTGCCTGGTAGTCGTTTAATTCGAGGTTGTAGCGCAGGTTGACCCAGCGGCGAAACGCAACCATCCGGCTGGCCTCGATCTGCGCTGTGGAGGGGCTCCAGAGTACGTCGTTCATGGCGAACCTCCAGTTGTTGCGGGAGGGGGGTAGGAGCAGCCTTGCGCTGCGAAGAGGCCAGTGACAACACAGTAAATCTTCGGCGCTATTACTGGCCTCTTCGCAGCACAAGGCTGCTCCTACCTGTCAGCGTGATGCGAGCTTCTTATTCCACTTTAGCCTTCTGCACGTCTTGCGAGGCCGACCACACGCGGTAGCGCACCTCGACGTCCTTGGGCACATACACCACCACCGGCAACTTGCTGTTGTAGCGCAGCATGAAGCCTTCGCCGACCACCGGCACGAACGCATCGGTCTTCTTGCCATCCGGGCAGGCCATCAGGGTGCTCGCAGGGCCGCCGACCTTATCCAGGCGGTAGTAGCTGTAGCCCCAGCCTTCGAGCGTGCGTTCTTCGAGGCTACCCGCCAAGCGCTGGCGGTTGCAGTCGACCTTCAGCGTCTTGCCCGCGAGAATTTCCAGTTTATAGGCCGACTCGTCAGCCTGGGCCGGCAGGTGGATGACCTGCCGGGTGAAGCCTTTTTCCGCCTCAGGATAGGGCGCGATATCCTTCAAGCTGGCAGCCATCGCCGGGGCGGCGGCAGCCAGGGTCAAGGTCAGGATCGCGGACAGTGGGCGTGGGCTCATGTAGGCCTCCTTGCAGTTGAAAAGGGTGCAAGACCATTGCCAGGTCGTGGCCGGCCCTCACTGGGCCAGCCAGCCACCGTCGACATTCCAGGCGGCACCACGGACCTGGCTTGCGGCCTCGCTGCACAGAAATAGTACCAGCTCGCCCAGGTGCTCGGGGGTGACGAAGGCCAACGAAGGCTGCTTCTCGGCCAACAGGTCGTGTTGTGCCTGCTGCGGGTCTACACCCTTGGCGGCGCGGTCGTCGATCTGCTTTTGCACCAGCGGGGTCAGCACCCAGCCCGGGCAGATCGCGTTGCAAGTGACATTGCTGGCGGCCGTTTCCAGGCCCACGACCTTGGTCAGGCCCACCACGCCATGCTTGGCCGCCACGTAGGCGGCCTTGCCGGTCGAACCGACCAGCCCGTGCACCGAAGCGATGTTGATGATCCGCCCCCAGTTGCGTGCGCGCATGCCGGGCAGGGCCAGGCGGCTGCCATGGAACACCGCCGACAGGTTGAGGGCGATGATCTTGTCCCAGCTCTCCACGGGAAACTGTTCGACCGGCGCCACGTGCTGGATACCGGCGTTGTTGACCAGAATGTCGACGCCGCCGAATTCATGCTCGGCCATGGCGAACAGGGCCTCTATCTGGGCTACATCCGACAGGTCGGCGGGGTGGTGGACGGCCTTCACGCCATGGCTGGTAATGCTGGCGATGGCCGGCGCCGGGTCGCCAAAACCGTTGAGCAGGATGTTGGCCCCAGCGCGGGCCAGCACCTGGGCGATGCCAAGGCCGATACCGCTGGTGGAACCGGTGACGAGTGCAGTCTTGCCTTTGAGGGTCATGCGAATGCTCCCAGTGCAGGTTGTGGGTCTTTTTGTAGGAGCAGCCTTGTGCTGCGAAGAGGCCGGTGAAAGCAGCTAAGATTTACAGGGTTTTCACTGGCCTCTTCGCAGCGCAAGGCTGCTCCTACAGGGGTCGTGCATTAACCATGTGGATCGAACGCTTCGCGCAGCGCATCGCCGATGAACACCAGCAGCGACAGAATCACCGCTAACGCGAAAAACGCAGTAAAGCCAAGCCAGGGCGCTTCCAGGTGCTGCTTACCCTGGGTCACCAGCTCGCCCAGTGAGGCGCTGCCGGCCGGCATGCCGAAGCCCAGGAAGTCCAGCGCAGTCAGGGTGGTAATGGCCCCGGTCAACATGAACGGCACATAGGTCAGCGTGGCGTTCATGGCGTTGGGCAGAATGTGCCGCAACATCACCTGGCTGTCTGGCAGGCCCAGCGCCCGCGCGGCTTTGACGTATTCCAGGTTGCGCCCGCGCAAAAACTCGGCGCGCACCACATCGACCAGGGCCAGCCACGAAAACAGCGCCATGATCCCCAGCAACCACCAGAAATCAGGCTCGACGAAGCCGCTAAGGATGATCAACAGGTACAGCACCGGCAACCCCGACCAGACCTCCAGCAAGCGCTGCCCCAGCAGGTCGACCCAGCCGCCGTGGTAGCCCTGCAAGGCTCCGGCCGTTACGCCGATCAGCACGCTGACTAGGGTCAAGGCAAAGGCGAACAGCAGCGACACTCGGGTGCCGTACAGCACCCGGGCCAGCACATCGCGCCCCTGGTCGTCAGTGCCCAGCCAATTGCTGGTACTGGGTGGGCTGGGGGTGGGCACTTGCAGGTCGTAGTTAGGGGTGTCGGCACTGAAGGGGATAGGGGCGAACAGCATCCAGCCGCCCTGGGCCTCGATCAATTGGCGCACGTAGGCACTGCGGTAATCTGGCTGGAACGGCAATTGGCCGCCGAACTGCTGTTCGGTGTAACGCTTGAGCGCCGGGGTGTACAGCTCGCCCTTGTAACCCAGCAGCAAGGGCTTGTCGTTGGCCACCAGCTCTGCGCCCAGGCTCAGCAGCAATAGCGCTGCGAACAGCCACAGCGATACCCAGCCGAGGCGGTTGCGGCGAAAGCGTTGCAGGCGGCGGCGCGACACGGGCGAGAGCATCAGTTGGCCCTCGTGTCGAAGTCGATGCGCGGGTCGAGCACGTTGTAGCACACATCGCCGATCAGACGGATCAACAAACCCGCCAGGGTAAAGATGAACAGCGTGCCGAAGACCACCGGGTAGTCACGCGACACGGCGGCTTCGTAACTCATCCGGCCAAGGCCATCGAGGGAGAAGATTACTTCGATGAGCAGCGAACCTGCAAAAAACACCGTGATCAGTGCCTGGGGCAGCCCGGCCACCACCAGCAGCATGGCATTGCGCAACACGTGGCCGTACAGCACGCGCCGCTCGCTCAGCCCCTTGGCCCGGGCGGTGACCACGTACTGGCGGGAGATCTCGTCAAGGAATGCATTCTTGGTCAGCAGGGTCAGGGTGGCGAAGCCGCCGATCACCAGTGCGCCGACCGGCAGCACCAGGTGCCAGAAATAGTCGGCGACCTTGCCCAGCAGGCTGAGCTGGTCGAAGTTTTCCGACACCAGGCCGCGCACCGGGAACCAGTTCAGCGACGTGCCGCCGGCGAACAGCACGATCAGCAACAGGGCGAACAGGAACGAGGGCAGGGCGTAGCCGATCACGATCAGTGCGCTGCTCCAGGCATCGAAGCGGCTGCCATGGCGCACCGCCTTGCGGATACCCAAGGGGATAGAAACCAGATAGGTGATGAGCGTGGCCCAGAAGCCGAGCGACAGGGTGACCGGGAGCTTGTCGAGGATCAGGTCGGTGACCTTGGCCCCACGAAAGAAGCTCTGGCCGAAGTCGAGGCGGGCGTACTGGCTGAGCATCAGCCAGAGGCGCTCGGGGGCTGATTTATCGAAACCGTATTGGTGTTTGATCGCCTCGATCAGCTTGGGGTCCAGGCCGCGGGTGGCCCGTGACTCGCCATGCGCCACCTCGGCCCGGGCGCCTGGTGCGCCGCCGCCGATACCCTGCAGCCGCGCCACCGCTTGCTCCACCGGGCCACCAGGCGCAGCCTGGACGATCGCGAAATTGACCAGCAGGATCGCCAGCAGCGTCGGAATGATCAGCAACAGGCGCCGCAGAATATAGGCCGTCATGGTGAGGCCTTCAGGCGTTCGGCCATCTGCGCGTTGGTCAGCGGGGTAGGGCTGACTTCCCACCAGGTGTCGAGGCCTTCGTCATAGGTGGCCTGAACCTTGGGCAAGCCAAAGCGGTTCCACCAGGCCGTGGAGCTGCCGGGCGGGTAGTAGTTGGGGATCCAGTAGTAGTTCCACTGCAGCACGCGGTCCAGGGCATGGGCATGGCGCAGCATGTCGGCTTGCGTGCTGGCGCGTACCAGGCCGTCGATCAGGCTGTCCACTGCAGGGTCCTGCAGCACCATCAGGTTGTTCGAGCCGGGGTCGTGGGCCGCTGCCGAACCGAAGTAGTTGTACAGCTCGGCCCCCGGCGACAGCGTGACTGGGTAGCCGGTCACGATCATGTCGTAGTCACGCGCCATCAGGCGGTTGACGTATTGGGCCGAGTCGACATTGCGGATGTTCAGGGTGACGCCGATCTGCGCCAGGTTGCGCTTCCATGGCAGCAGCAGGCGTTCCAGGCCAGCCTGGCCGTTGAGGAAGGTGAATTCCAGCGGCTCGCCTTGGGCGTTCACCAGGCGGTCACCCTCGGGGTGCCAGCCGGCTTGCTGCAACAAGGCCAACGCTTGCAGCTGTTGCGTGCGGATGATGCCCGTGCCATCGGTGACCGGGGCGGTGAACACGCGGTCGAAGACCTCATCTGGCACCTTGCCGCGTAATGGCTCCAGCAGTTCGAGTTCGCTGACGTCGGGCAATACGCGGGCGGCCAGTGGGGTGTTGGAAAACACGCTCTGCTGGCGGATGTAGAGGTTGCGCATCATCTGCCGGTTGCTCCACTCGTAGTCCCAGAGCATGCCCAGCGCCTGGCGCACGCGGCGGTCGCGAAACGGCGGTTTGTCCAGGTTGAACACATAACCTTGGGCAACCTGCGGTTTGGCCGGGCCCAGGTGCGCGCGCTGCAGGCGGCCGTCGTCCAGCTGCGCGCCGTTGTAGCCGAGGGTGTAGGCCGTGGCAGAAAACTCGCGGTTGTAATCGTAGCCACCCCCTTTTAGCACCTGCCGCGCCACTTCGGTGTCGCCGAAGTATTCGATGCGCAGCGTGTCGAAATTGTAGCGGCCACGGCTGACGGGGAGGTCTTTGGCCCACCAGGTTGGGTCACGTTCAAAGCTGATGCTGCGGCCATTGTCGATCTGGCCGATGCGGTACGGGCCGCTGCCGACCGGTTTGTCGAAGCCGGCGCCGTTGGCGAAATCGCGTTGTTGCCAGTCATGCTCGGGCAGCACCGGCAGGCTGGCCAAGTCCAAGGGCAGGGTGCGGCCATGGGGTTGCCTGAAGTCGAAGCGCACGCGATGCGGGCCCTCTACGGTAACCCCAGCGACCTCGGCGAACTGGGTGCGGTACTTGAGGCTGCCTTTGCTCATCAGCAGCTCGAAGGTAAAGCGTACGTCTTCGGCGCGCACCGGCTTGCCGTCGGCGAAGGTGGCACGAGGGTCGATCTCGAAGCGCAGCCAGGCATCGTCCGGGCCACGTTCCATGCGTCGGGCAATCAGGCCGTAGACGGTGTAGGGTTCATCGAATGAGCGCACGGCCAATGGCGCGTACAGCCAACCATCGACTTCGTTGACGCCGATGCCTTTGTCGATGTACGGCAGAACATGGTCGAACTGGCCAATCTCCATGGCCGAGCGGCGCAATATGCCGCCCTTGGGGGCGTTGGGGTTGGTGTAGTCGAAATGGTGGAAGTTTTGGTTGTAGCGGGGGGCTTCGCCGTAGACGGTCAACGCGTGGGTGGGTGCAGCGTGGGTGTTGACGGAAAAGCACAGAAACAAAACCAGCCAGCCCAGGCGATACAAGCCCTTGTAGGAGCAGCCTTGTGCTGCGAAGGCGTCAGCACGGTCAACGAAATTGCCCGGCCGGGCCACTTCACAGCGCAAGGCTGTTCCTACAGAGGCTGAGTCGTTCCTGAGGAACAACCTGGTATCAGTCCTGACGGCTGGTCACTTCCAGCAGGTGATAACCGAACTGGGTTTTCACCGGGCCCTGGACAACGTTCAGCGGCGCGCTGAAGACCACGGTATCGAACTCACGCACCATCTGGCCCGGGCCGAACGAGCCCAGGTCACCGCCTTGGCGGCTGGATGGGCAGGTGGAGTTGGCCTTGGCGACTTCGGCGAAATCGGCACCAGCTTCGATCTGGGCTTTCAGTTCGTTGCATTTGTCTTCGCTGCTGACCAGGATGTGGCGGGCGGTGGCACGTGCCATGGGTACTGCTCCTTAGGGTAAAAACGCAAGCCTAGCGCACTTGTTCGGGAAATGTCTCGCAAGGCTTGCTAGCGGCTTCCTACAGTTTTTGTGCCGCCTCGCGCAACAGGGTTTCAGTCGACGCCCAACCCAGGCAACCATCGGTGATCGACACGCCGTACTTCAGTGCGCCTTTGCCCAGGGACTGGCAGCCATCGAACAGGTGCCCTTCGATCATCACGCCGACAATCGAACGGTCACCGGCCACGCGCTGTGCCAGCACGTTCTCGAATACCGCGGGCTGCTGCGCTGGGTCCTTGCCGCTGTTGGCATGGCTGCAATCGACCATGATCCGCGCCTGCAACCCCACTTTGGCCAACCCTTGGCGGGCCTGGGCGATGCTCGTGGCATCGTAGTTCGGGCCTTTATGGCCGCCGCGCAACACCAAATGGGTGTCGGGGTTGCCCAGGGTCTCGATGATGGCCGGGTAGCCCTGCGCATCCATGCCGAAATGGCGGTGCGGGTGCACGGCGCTGCGCATGGCGTCGCAGGCGACGCCAATCCCGCCGTCGGTGCCATTCTTGAAGCCCACAGGCAGTTCCAGGCCACTGACCATTTCACGGTGCACCTGCGACTCGGTGGTGCGAGCGCCGATGGCGGCCCAGCCCAGCAGGTCGTCGAAGTAGCCCGCGGCCATCGGCTGCAGCAGCTCGGTGGCAATGGGCAGGCCGCGCTCGATCATGTTCAGCATCAGGCCGCGCGACAAGGCGATACCGGCGTGCATGTCATCGCTGCCATCGAGGTGCGGGTCGTAGGCCAGGCCTTTCCAGCCCACCGTGGTGCGGGGTTTTTCGACGTAGGCGCGCATCACCAGCAGCAGCTTGTCATCCACTTCGCGGCTCAGCGCGGCCAGGCGATCGGCGTATTCCAGCGCCGAGCGAGGGTCGTGAATCGAGCAGGGGCCTACCACTACCAACAGGCGTTGGTCGCGGCCTTCGAGAATGGCACGGATGGCCTGGCGGTGGGCATGGACTTGCTGGGTGAGCTCAGCGGACAGCGGCATTTGCTGCTTGAGCAGGTGGGGGCTGGGCAGGCGCTGGCTGACGGTAGTATTGGCAGCTTGCGGTTGGTTCAGGGGCAGGGCGAGGTTCGAGGCTTGCATGGCGTTTTTCCCTGGGCGGACGGCGGGTTCTGGCCCGCGTCGTCGGCCCTATCGAGGTGTTCGACAGATCGTTGTAGGTGTGTTGGCTGCAGCGTTGCCACCCTTGAAGGACCGATCGGAGGCGGCAGGCTGGCCCGAACGGGATTGGCTAAATCGCCAGGCATAGGTGTTTGCGCAGTAATAAGTGGCGTAGTTCATGAATCTGTCCTCAAGGTAAATCGGTAATGTTCAAAGGCCTGAAAAGCAAAACCCCCGGTCGGGGAGCCGACCGGGGGTTTGAGTATTCTCATGTTCGGCGGCCCCTCGAAAGTGGGCGCCGTGTGGGTATCAGCGGCGCCTAGTGGCTAAACCAATACCCAAAATAAAAGCTGGCAGGGGCCTTGCAACCGGCAACGGCCAGCACAGGGCGCAGGGTGCGACCGGTGTGGTTGGCATGATTGCAGGTGCGTTTCGGCATGTTGCTCTCCAGTGAATGAGCCCGAGCTTACTTCAGATCAGGCGCGGCGTTCAATGGGTAAATGCAATGACGTTGATCATTGCCGGTAATGGGGGCCATGGCCTGTTCAGTGGCCGTAACGCCCCACCAAGGTTTGCGCGCCCAAGGCATGGTCTTGCAGCAGCTGCAGCAGCCCGTTGCGGTCCAGGTCTGCTGGCAGGATGCCGGGTTCGATGTCGGTTGCAATCAACGTCAGCGCGTAGTGGTGCGGGTTGTCCCCGGCGGGCGGGCATGGGCCACGGTAGCTGGCGGTGCCGCGGGAGTTGCGTCCCACCGTCACGGCAGGGCTGGTCAGCCCGGCCACGCCTTCTTTCAAGCCATCCAGGCCCGGGTCGATGTTGTAGGCGACCCAGTGCACCACCCCCAGGCCTTTGCCGCCATCGGGGTCGAACATCACCAGCGCCAGCGAGCGCGTCCCGGCGGGCAGGTTGTCCCAGCTCAGTTGCGGGGTGCGTTCTTCACCTGCGCCGCAGGCCGGGTCTGGCCCGACCTGTTGCAGGGCAATCACGCCACCGTCGGTAAAGGAGGAAGAACTGATCGACAGTGCGCCAGAGCCCGGCCCGGCGGCCAGTACGCTGAAAGGCAGCAGGGCAGCGAGCAGCCAGGGTTTGGCGTTCATGGCAACTCCTTGGCAGGGCGATGGAGCGCAGTGTAGTCCAGCCGAGCCTCAACGGCTGTCCTGGTCCTCAGCGGTACCGCCATCGTAGCCGGCACCGGAACCTGTGGCTTCGCCGGTGCTGTTGGAGCCGCCACTGGCGCCGTCTGCGGCATCGGTGCCGGTGTTGCTGCTGTCGTTGTCCTGGCCGCTGCCGGGGCTGTTGACGCTGCTTCCGTCACCTGCGGTCTTGCCGCCGGACTGGTCGGTTTGTGGGCGGGTGTCGGTATTGGTGGGTTCGGTGGCAGCGAAGCTGGTGCCGGTGATGGCGCCCATGGCCAAGGCCAGGCACAGCGAAAGGGGGCGAATGCGGATCATGATGAATCTCCCGTGCGGATGATCTGTCATTCGTTTGGCTGGAGCAGGGCGGCGCGGTGCCCTCTGGGCGACGGGTGGTCACCAGAGGCCAGGAGCACGCGTTTTCTGTGTAGGAGCAACTTGTGCTGCGAAGAGGCCGGTGACCACACAACAGATCTTCGCTGTTATCACTGGCCTCTTCGCAGCACAAGGTTGCTCCTACCGAGGTGGGGTTATCGGGTTTCTGCTTGCGCTGCCCCTGTGCCTTGCACCGGCTCCAGCGGCGGATGCTCCTGCGCGGCATGCATCAGGTCTTCAGTCACTCGCAACTCGGCACCGGTGGGCGAGAAGGTGGTGGACGCCGCGAACGGCGCCGGGTGCTCGGCCGCCGGGCGCTTGCCTCGGCGCCACAGGAAGAAGCTGACCATGGCCAGGTTGACCACTGCAAAGGCCCAGAACAGCCCGGCCTCGCCAAACGACGTCATCATCGGCGAAATCGCCAGCGGCGCCAGTGCCGAACCCAGCGAGTTGATCAGCAGCAGGCCCTGGATCATCGGCACCAGCGCGTCGGACGGTGCACGGTCGGCAGCGTGGCTGACCGCTACCGGGTACAGGGCGAACACGCCGCCACCCAGCAGGAACAGCATTGCGGGCAGCAATGACGATTCAGACGGCAAGAACACCGTAATCAACGACAGCACCACGCACAGGCCGGCCAGGGCAATCAGCACATCCTGGCGGTCCTTGCGGTCGGACCAGCGCCCAACCGGGTACTGCAGCAGCATCGCACCCAGGATCACCCAGGCCATCATGCTGCCGACTTCGCCCACGTCCAGGCCAATACGTTGGAGGTACAGCGGCAGCAGCGCATAAATGCCGGCAATCGCCACCCCCGAACCGAAGCAGCCGACCAAACCCGACGGCGCCACCCCCAGCAGTTGGCGGGGCTTCAGCGGTTCGACCTGGTCCAGCAGTGGCGACACCCGCGGCAGGATCACGATCGGCAGCACCGACAGCGCCGCCAGCATGCCCGCGAGCATGAACGGCGCGGTGTCGCCCAGGCGGGTGATTTCGCCAAGGCCTGCCTGGGCAATAACGCCGGCGCCGTAGAAGGCAATCATGTACAGCGCCAGCAAGCGGCCACGGATTTTCGCGTCGCCGGCCAGCAGCAACCAGCTCTCGATCACCAGGAACACGCCCACCGCAGCCCAGCCGTTGATCAGGCGCAGGATCGACCACCACGTGGTGTCGTAGAACAGCCCTTGCAGCAGGATGGTCGCGGCGATTAGCGAGGCGAAGCTGGTGTAGGCGCGGATATGGCCGATGCGCAGGATCAGCCGGTCATTGAAGATCGCGCCAAGGGTCAAGCCAATGAAGTAACTGGACGACACAATACCGATGGTGGTGGCTGATTCACCGGCCGCGCCCAGGCGCAGGGTGGTCAGGGAAGACATGAAACCGTTGCCCAGGGCAATGATGAAAAGCCCGAGCAGGGGCGCCAGCGCCATGGCCAGCAAACGCGGAGACATACGTACCTCAAGTTGGATGAGCGGAATGAGCGCCTCTTCGGACGCGCACGCCAGCTGGGCCCGAAAGGGGGCCAAGAGGCTGCACGGATGTGCCTGGGCTGGATGCGACCTGGGCAAGACTCAACCGCTGGGCCGTAAGGGAGCTGGGCCGGGCGGGGTCGGTTGAGCCTATTTCACATGGGCGGTCATGTGTTCAGGCGCGGACTCTGTCATTGCTGCCGGTTGCCACCGTTCAAGGCGACGGGCGAAAAGGAACCGCGATTCTACGTGCTTGCAACCTTTTGCCCAAGGGGCATTGGCCTGCGACGAGACGCCGCAGGGCGTCGCGACGTACAGGCTTAATTCGCCCGCTTAATAATAATTTGTATAGAAAAATAACTTTAGTCGTATTGATTCATTGTTTTGGTGGCGGGCAGTGAGTATTTATTGATCTGGATCAATACAGGTACGTAATTAATTACCGTATCAGCCTGTTGATCGACAGAACTTATCAAGCAATCAAGCCGCTCAATTGGTCCCTGCGGCATCCTGCCACTACAATGGCGGGCGCGGCCCGCAAGGGGCGCCTTGATAAACGTGTGATGCCGCTGTCCATTTAGTAGTTGCAAAAGAAGTTGCGTTTTTATAACGCGCTGTAGATTTCTATTGCCCCTGGCTTGTGCCCGTCACCGAATTAGAACGACCAGCCGATAACACCCGTTGATATGTAACGCCTGTGTGCCCGGTATTTAACCGGGCCGAGATGAGGAGATCCCATGGCACTTGGCAGACGACAATTTTTCAAACTGTGCACGGCCGGTGCGGCGGCAGCGACCACCGTGTCGCTGGGCTTTGCCCCGGCAGTGGCCAATGCCAGCCAGTCACGCCAATACAAGCTGTTGCGCGCCAAAGAGACCCGCAACAACTGCACCTACTGCTCGGTAGGCTGCGGCATCCTCATGTACAGCCTGGGCGACGGCGCGAAAAACGCCAAGGCACGCATCTTCCACATCGAAGGCGACCCGGACCACCCGGTCAGCCGGGGTTCGCTGTGCCCGAAAGGGGCAGGGCTGGTGGACTACATCCACAGCGAACAGCGCCTGCTGTACCCGGAGTACCGCGCGCCAGGCTCGGACACGTGGCAGCGGATCACCTGGGACCATGCCATCGAGCGCATCGCCCGGCTGATGAAGGCTGACCGCGACGCCAACTTCATCGAGAAAAACGCCAAGGGCGTTACCGTCAATCGTTGGCTGTCCACCGGCATGCTGTGTTCTTCGGCGGCCAGCAGCGAAACCGGCTCGCTCGACCAGCGCTTTACCCGCGCCCTGGGCATCCTCGGCACCGACAGCCAGGCGCGGGTCTGCCACGCCCCGACCGTGTCGGCGCTGGCGCCCACCTTTGGCCGTGGCGCCATGACCAACAACTGGGTGGACATCAAGAATGCCAACGTCGTACTGATCATGGGCGGCAACCCCGCCGAGGCGCACCCGGTAGGCTTCAAATGGGTGATCGAGGCGAAGATCCGCAACGGTGCCAAGGTGATCGTCGTCGACCCGCGCTTCAACCGCAGCGCTGCAGTGGCCGACCTGTATTCGCCCATTCGCGCAGGCTCCGACATCACCTTCCTGATGGGGGTGGTCAACTACCTGATCAGCCATGACCGTATCCAGCACGAGTACGTGCGCGCCTACACTAATGCCAGCCTGATCGTGCGCAGCGACTACAGTTTCGACGACGGCTTGTTCAGCGGCTACGACGCCAACACCCGGCGCTACGATCGCAGCTCGTGGGCCTATGAACTCGACGAGCAGGGCTTTGCCAAACGTGACGTGACGCTCAGCCACCCGCGCTGCGTGTACAACCTGCTCAAGCAGCATGTGAGCCGCTACACCCCGGAGCGGGTCAGCGAGCTGTGCGGTACGCCAAAGGACGACTTCCTGCAGATCTGCGAAATCCTTGCCAGCACCAGCGCACCGGACAAGACCGCCACCTTCCTCTATGCCCTGGGCTGGACCCACCACACCACGGGCGCCCAGATGATCCGCGGCTCGGGCATGATCCAACTGCTGCTGGGCAACATCGGCATGGCTGGTGGCGGCGTCAACGCCCTGCGCGGGCACTCCAACATCCAGGGCTACACCGACCTGGGGCTGCTGTCGCAACGCCTGCCGGGTTACATGAACCTGCCGTCCGACAACCAGACCACGGTCGAGACCTACCTGAAAGAAACCACGCCCAGCGCCCAGCTGCCCGGGCAGGTCAACTACTACCAGCACACGCCCAAATTTTTCATCAGCCTGATGAAGAGCCTGTGGGGCGACAAGGCCACCCCTGAGAACAACTGGGGCTTCGACTGGTTGCCCAAGTGGGACGACAGCTACGACGTACTCAACTATTCCAACCGGATGTATGAAGGCAAGGTCAACGGCTACATTGCCCAGGGTTTCAACCCGATCGCGGCCTTCCCGGACAAGAACAAGGCCGCCGAGGCCTTGGCCAAGCTCAAGTTCCTGGTAATCATCGACCCGCTGGCGACCGAGACGTCGAGCTTCTGGCAGAACCACGGAGAGTCCAACGACGTCGACCCCGCGGCGATCCAGACCGAGGTCTTCCGCCTGCCTTCCAGCTGCTTTGCCGAGGAAAACGGCTCGATCGTCAACTCCAGCCGCTGGCTGCAATGGCACTGGGCCGGGGCGGCCCCGCCCGGTGAGGCCTGGCACGATGGCAAGATCCTCGGCCACCTGTTCATGAAGCTGCGCGAGCTGTACCGCGACGAGGGCGGCGTATGCCCCGAGCCTGTGTTGAACATGGCCTGGGACTACAAGAACCCCTACGATCCAGAGCCAGAAGAAGTCGCCAAAGAGTCCAACGGCTACGCCCTGGCGGACCTGCATGATGACAAGGGCAACCTGGTGCTGCGCAAAGGCCAGTTGCTGGACAACTTCGCCCAATTGCGCGATGACGGCAGCACCGCGTGCTTCAACTGGGTGTTCGCCGGCTCCTGGACCGAGGCCGGCAACCAGATGGCCCGCCGCGACAACGCTGACAGCGGCCTGGGCTGCACCCCAGGTTGGGCGTGGGCCTGGCCGCAGAATCGGCGCATTCTTTACAACCGTGCCTCGGCCGATCCGCAGGGCAATGCCTGGGACCCCAAGCGCCAGATCATTGCCTGGGATGGCAGCCGCTGGAGCGGCAGCGATGTCCCGGACTATCCGGTAACCGCCGCGCCAGGCAGCAACGTCAACCCGTTCATCATGCTGCCCGAAGGAGTAGGCCGGTTGTTCTCGGTTGGCGCCATGAACGATGGGCCGTTCCCTGAGCATTACGAACCGATCGAAAGCCCACTGGCGTCCAACCCGCTGCACCCCAATGTCAGCAAGAGCCCGACCGCACGCCTGTACGAAAGCGACCGTGCGCGGATGGGCAGCCGTGAGGAGTTCCCTTACGTGGCCACCACCTATTCGATCACCGAGTTGTTCCGCCACTGGACCAAGCATTCGCGGCTCAACGCGATCATCCAGCCCGAGCAGTTCATCGAGATCGGCGAAGTGCTGGCCAAGGAAAAAGGCATCGTCCAGGGCGACCTGGTGCGGGTCAGCACCAAGCGCGGCTACATCAAGGCCAAGGCGGTGGTGACCAAGCGGGTCCAGCGGCTAGAGGTCGCCGGCCAGATGGTCGACACCATCGGCATCCCGTGCCACTGGGGCTTCGAGGGTGCCACCCGCAAAGGCTTCCTGGCCAACACGCTGACCCCGGGGGTGGGTGACTCCAACACCAATACCCCGGAATACAAGGCGTTCCTGGTGAACGTGGAAAAGGCCTGACGGAGCGACGCACATGTCCCTGCAATCCCAAGACATCATTCGCCGTTCGGCGACCAACGCCTTCACCCCTGCGCCGCGTGCCCGCGATCACCAGGCCGAGGTGGCCAAGCTGATCGACGTCAGCATCTGCATCGGCTGCAAGGCCTGCCAAGTGGCCTGCAACGAATGGAACGACCTGCGTGACGAGGTAGGCCACAACGTCGGTGTGTACGACAACCCGGCCGACCTCACGCCAGACACCTGGACGCTGATGCGGTTTGACGAGCACCAGGACGAAAGCGGCAAGCTGGAGTGGCTGATCCGCAAGGATGGCTGCATGCATTGCGCCGACCCGGGCTGCCTCAAGGCGTGCCCGCAACCGGGGGCGATCATCCAGTACGCCAACGGTATCGTCGATTTCCAGTCCGAGCATTGCATCGGCTGCGGCTACTGCGTGGCCGGGTGCCCGTTCGATGTACCGCGCATCAGCAAGAAGGACAACAAGGCTTACAAGTGCACGTTGTGCGTTGATCGGGTCAGCGTCGGCCAGGAACCGGCCTGCGTGAAAACCTGCCCGACCGGCGCGATCAACTTCGGCAGCAAGGCTGACATGCTGGTGCAGGCCGAAGAACGCGTGAGTGAACTGCAAGGCCGCGGCTTCGCCGGTGCCGGCATTTACGACCCGCAGGCGGTCGGTGGCACCCATGTGTTCTACGTGCTGCAACACGCCGACAAGCCGCAGCTGTACCACAAGCTCAACCCAGACCCGCGTATCAGCAGTGCGATCGAGGGCTGGAAAGGCTGGCTCAAACCGGTAGCCGCCGCGGCATTCTTCGCCACCCTGGCGGGCACGGTGTTCCACTACATCGGCGTTGGCCCCAACGAAGTCGAGGAAGACGACAAGGAGACCCTGGTATGAACAAGGACCGATTGATTCTGCGCACGCGCTTCATCGACCGGGCCAGCCACTGGTTCATGGTCATCTGCTTCTTCCTGGTGGCGATGTCGGGGCTGTCGTGGTTTTTCCCGTCGTTGAACTGGCTGAATGGCGTGTTTGGCACACCGCAGCTGGCGCGCATCCTTCACCCGTTTTTCGGGGTGGTGGTGTTCGTGGTGCTGATGTTCCTGTTCGTGCGCTTCGTCAGGTACAACCTGCCCGAGCGTGAAGACGGCATCTGGTTTCGCAACGTCAAGCGCGTGTTGGCAGGCGACCATAGCCAGCCGCTGCGCATCGGCAAATACAACGCCGGTCAGAAGATCCTGTTCTGGGGGATCATGGGCCTGATCACCTTGCTGATGCTCAGTGGCGTGATCATCTGGCGGCCGTGGTTTGCCGACTACTTCAGCATCCCGCTGATTCGGATTGCCTTGTTTACCCACGCACTGGCAGGCATCTCGCTGATCCTGTTGATCATCGGCCATGCGTACCTGGCGTTCTGGGTGAAAGGTTCGATTCGCGGCATGATCACCGGCTATGTCTCACGCAGTTGGGCCAAGTCGCACCACGATCGCTGGTATCAGCAGATCAACAGCAAGAGCGAGAAGAAATGAGCAGCATCAAACTGACGGCTGTCGAGCAGCCCACCGGGGGCGTGGGCACCATCAGCGCCTTGTTGCTGCCGCAACTGGACCAGCACTTCGCCAAGCGCGCGGCGCGCTTGCGTCACTTGGCACAGGGGCATGAGCACGCCGACTATCTGGAGTTCGCCGCCACCATCGCGCAGGCCCAGCAGCGTTTGCTCGATCGTTTTCCCGTGCCGGCCAACGTGCTTGAGGCACTGACTGAGCGGCTGGGCGCAGAGGCGCCATTATCGACGCAGTTGCACTCAGGTTACTGGCAGCAAATGCTCGAGCATCTGCTCGAGGACCTGCGCACTGAAGCCAGCGACCCGGTATGCGCGGCCCTGGACAGGCTCGCCGCGCTGAGCGCCGATCAGCGCGAAGCCTGCGCCCAAGACTTGCTGCAGGGCCAATATGGCAAGGTGAACAGCGGCGAGGCGGTGTTTTTGTGGGCCGCCCTGGGGCTGTACTTCGTGCAACTGGCTGCGGCCTTGCCGGCGCATGCGCATGCGGCAGTGGGCGAGCATCGGCAGTTCTGCCCAGTGTGCGCCAGCGCGCCGGTGGCCAGCGTCATCCTCACTGGCAAGCGTGCTGGGCTGCGCTACCTGCATTGCGGGTTGTGCGAGAGTCGCTGGCACATGGTGCGGGTAAAGTGCAGCAACTGCGAGCACACCGGTAAGCTGGACTATTGGTCGCTGGAGCGTCAGGACAGTGCGGTCAAGGCGGAAAGCTGCGGTGACTGCGAAAGCTACCTGAAGGCCTTTTATTACGAGCACGACCCGGCACTGGAGCCTGTCGCCGATGACCTGGCCTCCTTGCAGTTGGATGCCGAGCTTGAAGGGCAAGGCTTTGCCCGTAGCAGTATCAACCCATTTATGTTTCCGGGTTGAAGCAGCGTAGGACTGCGGCATACTGACGCCTTTCGCACACCAGGAAGGTAAGGCTCATGCTGGCATCGTTGTTCGCCGTTCTGGCACCTGTGTTCATCGTTGCCGGCATTGGTTTTGCCTGGGCCCGCAAAGGCTTGGACTACCCCACTGAGTTCATCGCCAGGCTGGTGATGACGGTCGGCACACCGTCGCTGGTACTGTCGACCTTGAGCCGCACGGAACTGGACCCGACGGCATTTACCAGCATGGCGCTGGCCTGCCTGTTGTGCACGTTGGGCATGGCCCTGGCAGGCCTGCTGGTCAGCCGTGCCTCGGGGCAACACTGGCGTGTGCTACTGCCGGCGTTCATGTTTCCCAACACCGGCAACATGGGCCTGCCGATCAGCCTGTATGCCTTCGGCGAGCACGGCCTGGCCCTGGCGGTGGCGTTTTTCCTGACCCTGTCGATCGTACAGTTCACGGTCGGCATGGCCATCTCCGGCACGGCAGCTTCGCTCAAGGCGCTGGTCCGCAACCCCATTGTGATCAGCCTGGCGGGTGCGATGCCCATCATCTTTCTGGATTTCGAATTGCCGCGTTGGTTGGCCAACACGGTAAACCTGCTCGGCGGCATGACCATCCCGCTGATGCTACTGACCCTGGGCGTTTCGCTGGCCAGCATTCGCCTGCGCCATGTGGGCAGCGGGATGCTGCTGGGTGGTTTGCGCATCGGCCTGGGCGCGGGGGTGGGGTGGGCGGTTGGCGTGGCCTTGGGCATGGATACGCTGGAGCGTGCGGTATTGATGGTGCAATCGGCGATGCCGGTGGCGGTGTTCAATTACCTCATGGCCGTGCGCGCCAACCGCTCGCCGGAGCAGGTGGCGAACCTGGTGATGTGTTCAACGGTGCTGTCATTCGCCTGGCTGCCGATTGTGCTGGCGGGGTGGATGTAGGAGGCCGCTACGCGGCTCATCGCTGGCAAGCCAGCTCCCACCCGAACGATGTAGCCTCCCAGTCTAGCGCCGCACCTGTGGGAGCTGGCTTGCCGGCGATGGGCTGCACAGCAGCCCCACATATTGCAGCGCAGGCAAGTTGGACTTTACTGCGCATCCCGGGTGTCGATGCTGACCACCACCGACATCCCTGGCCGCAACCGCTTCGCCTCTGGCTGGTCGGCATCCACGGTGATGCGCACCGGGATCCGCTGGGCAATCTTGACGAAGTTGCCGGTGGCGTTGTCGGCCTGCAGCAGGGCGAATTCGGAGCCGGTGGCCGGCGAAATCTGCTGCACATGGCCGTACAGCTTCTGGTGGTTCAGCGCATCCACGGTGAAACTCACCGGCTGGCCGATACGCACCGCGGCCATCTGGGTTTCCTTCATGTTGGCGATTACCCACAGGGTATCAGGCACCAGCGCCATCAGTTGCGCACCGGAATTCACGTAGGCCCCCAGGCGCGTGCCGATCTGCCCCAGCTGGCCATCACGTGGGGCGGTCACGCGGGTGTTGTCGAGGTCGATACGGGCGAGCTCGACGGCGGCCTTGGCATTTTCCACCGAGGCCTGCAACGCGGCCCGGTTGACCACCACGGTTTCCCGGTCCTGCCGGGCGATTTCCAGGGCAGCCTTGGCCTGAGCCAGGCTGGCGACAGCAGCCGCCTGGCTGGCACGGGCAAGGTCCAGCTCGCGGCGCGACACCGAACCGTCGCTGACCAGCGCCTGGTTACGGCTGAGGTCGGCCTTGGCCTTGGCCGCCTGGGCCGTTGCATCGCCGATGGCCGCCTGGCGCTGGGCAATGGTGGCTTCGGCGCTGTTGCGTTGCTGCAGGTTATTGGCCAGTGCCGCCTGCTGCTGTTGCAACTGGGCGATGGCCTGGGCCAGGCGTTGCTTATAGATGCGGTCGTCCAGTTGCACCAGCAGGTCGCCTGCCTTGACGAACTGGAAGTCATGCACCGGCACATCGACGATGTAGCCACTCAGTTGCGGGCCGATGATCGTCACCTGGCCGCGCACCAGTGCGTTTTCGGTGCTCTCGATGGCACTGCCGAACGGGGGCAGGCGCCAGGCGTAGAGCACCAGCAGGATGCCGGCCAGGGCCACACAGGCAAAACTGATCGACGACAGGATGCGCATCCGGCGCGAGCGTACCGGGCTGGTCGGTTCACTGGGCGGCGGCGTGCCCTCTGGGGTTTCAGCAAGGGCAGTGGTGGTGGTCGTGCGGGTTTCGTCGGTCATCAGGTAGGCGCGCCGCGGCTAGAGTCAGGGAAGGTGGCCTTGCGGGCCGTGTACCAGAGCCAGGTGCTGCGGATGCAGATCCAGATCATGGTCAGGATAGCGATGCTGCCGATCAGCATGAACACATCGTTGTAGGCCATCACGTTGGCCTCACGGGTGGCCGCACTGGCCAGCACGCGCATGCCGGCCTCGCTGCGCAGCGCGGGGTCGGCAAGCAGGCCGGCATACCCGCCACCGCCGCTTTGCACCCGGGCGTTGACCAGGGGTTCGAGGTAGCTGAGGCGGTCCATCAGGTGGCTGGAGTGGAATTTCTCGCGCCAAGTCTGGAAGGTGCCGAGCAGCGCCGCGCCAATCAGGCCGCCGAGGTTGTTGCAGATGCCGAACAGCACCGAAAAGCTCACCAGGTTGCGCGGGTTGGCGCGCACATGGCTGATGCCCAGGGCCATCGACGGGCCCAGGAAGAACGTGCTGCCGAAGGCCAGCAGGAACTGGCTCAGGTACATCTGCGCCGGGCGCGTGAGGTTGCTTGAACTGCTGTCCATGAACGCCCCGGTGGCCATCGCCAGCAGCGACACCAGCAACGGGATCACCAGGTGCTTGGGGTCGATGGTCAGGGCGCTGGTTGCCAGGCCCGCCACTGCACCCAACAACATGATCGCGTACAGCGTGCGCATCTGCTCGCTGCCCATGTTCAACACTTGCAGAAAACCGACCGCGCCGGTGGACTGCTCCGAGGTGACCATGCGGATCAGAATCACGCACAGGGCCAGGCGGATGATCGTGCCGCTGCCCAGCCAGCGGGTCATCAGCAGCGGGTTCTGGCGATTGTGCTCGATGGCCAGCCCACTGAATATCAAGCCTATCGACGCGGCCAGTGCCATACCGATCCAGGGCGTTTCCAGCCACCAGTCAATGCGCCCCAGCGACAGCGCGGCGCAGAGCAGGGCGGTGCCGCTGGCCATCAGGGTGAAGGTGAGAAAATCCAGCGGCTCGAAGGTCTTGAAGCGGTCGCCCGGTGGCAACTTGAGCATCAGCACGCAGCCCAGTGCGGCCAACGCCAAGCCGAGTTCGAACAGGTATAGCCCGCGCCATTCGGCGATCTGCAGCAAGTCTTCAGAGAACAGCCGCGCCAGCGGCAAGGCCAATTGCGAGGCGCCCAGGCCCAGCACCATGGCCTTGAGCCGCCACTGCGCGGGGAACGCCTGGATCATGTAGTACAGGCCCAGCGAACTCAGCGCGGCGCCAACCATGCCATGGGCGGCGCGCACGGCAATTGCCGAGTTGATGTCATTGACGAACAGGTGGCCAAAGGTGACCAGCGCATAAAGCACCAGGAACACTTCGGTGAAGGCACGCAGGCCGAACTGCTGGCGAAACTTGACCAGCAGCAGGTTGATGGACACGTTGGTCATCACATAGGCGGCCGGCAGCCAGGCCATTTCGGCGGTGGTCGCCCCCAGCGCACCCTGCAGGAACACCAGGTTGGCTGTTACCAGCGCGTTACCCAACCCACCGGTGATCGCCACCAACAGGCCCACCAGGCCAAAGGCCAGGCGTTTGGCGGGCGAGTGCAAAGGCGTGGACGGCGATCCGGGCAGGCTGGGTTTTTCGTGGGGGAGCCACTGGCGGGGGGCGTATTTGTCCATGGGCAGACTTTACGTGAGGGGCTGGGGCATTAACACCGTCTGGGCTCAAGTTTGCCGTGCGGCGTGCGTCAGTTTTGCAGTGTTTCCGGGCTATTGAAGTTGCTCAAACGCGGATCATCCTTGGCACACACCAGCGCTTGCACAGCCCCATTCAGCAGGGCCTTCTGCAAGCTTCGCTCATTGGCCGCCCACGCCTGCTCCAGCACCGGCAACACCTTGCGCGGCAGCACACTGAACATCGGCTGCCAGTAGCCTGCCTGGCGCACCATCGCCGCACTGTCGCCGGCCACCGCCAGCCGCAGCAGGTCCTCGATCAACGGCCGATCAATCAGCGGTGCATCGCAGGCCAGCACCACCACCCATGCGTGCCGCGCCGCCGCCAGGCCTGCGATCACCCCGGCCAACGGCCCAGGGAAATCGGGGGCTGCATCGCCCACCAACTGGTCAGCATAGGCTCGATAGGCGTCCTGGTTGCGGTTGCAGGAAATGATCAGGTCATCGCTCAGCGGGCGTACCACGCGTTGCACATGCGCCACCAATGGCTTGCCTTGCCAGGCCAGCAAGCCCTTGTCGCGGCCGCCCATGCGCTGGCCGCGGCCACCGGCGAGGATGAGAATGGAACAGGGGGGCAGGGCAGCAGGCATGAAAAAGGGTTCCGGGCAGTCAATGCCAGGAACCCTCCCATGTCATGCGGTGCTTGTCCAGTCAGCGTGCGTCAAGCGCTGGAGTCGCCTCGGCTTTAGCGCCGCGACCGCGCCCGGCCAGGCGCATCACCACGACGAAGAACACCGGCACGAACACCACCGCCAGGGTGGCGCTGAGCATGCCGCCGATCACACCCGTGCCAATCGCCTGCTGGCTGGCCGAGCTGGCGCCGGTGGCGATCGCCAGGGGCACCACGCCGAGGATGAACGCCAGCGAGGTCATCACAATCGGCCGCAGACGCAGGCGGGCGGCTTGTACCGCGGCATCGACGGCATCGACACCCTGGTCCACCAAACTCTTGGCGAACTCGATGATGAGGATCGCGTTCTTGGCCGACAGGCCGATCAGGGTGATCAGGCCGACCTTGAAGAACACGTCATTGGGCATGCCCCGCAGGGTGACTGCCAGCACCGCACCGAGTACCCCAAGCGGCACCACCAGCAGTACGGCGGTGGGGATCGACCAGCTCTCGTACAACGCAGCCAGGCACAGGAACACCACCAGCAGTGACAACGCCATCAGGATCGGCGCCTGGCTGCCGGACAGCCGCTCCTGCAGCGACAGGCCGGTCCATTCCAGGCCTGCACCGGCAGGCAGTTGCGCGACCAGGCGCTCGACTTCGGCCATGGCTTCACCCGAGCTGTAGCCTGCCGCCGGTTCACCGGAGATCGACACCGCCGGGTAACCGTTGTAGCGGGTCAGCTGCACCGGGCCGCTGACCCACTTCGCCTGGACGAAGGCCGCCAGCGGCACCATCTTGCCACTGCTGTTGCGCACATGGATTTTCAGCAGGTCTTCGACCTGGCTACGCTGGTCGCCTTCGGCTTGCACCACCACCCGTTGCATACGGCCCTGGTTGGGGAAGTCGTTGACGTAGCTGGAGCCGACGGCGGTATCCAGCACCGCGCCGATGTCGGCGAACGACACCCCCAGGGCATTGGCCTGGCGACGGTCGATTTCCAGTTGCACCTGCGGGCTTTCGGCCAGCGACGCTTCGCGCACGTTGGTCAGCACCTTGCTTTTGCCTGCACCCGCCAGCAACGCATCGCGGGCGGCCATCAGCGCGGTGTGGCCCATGCCGCCACGGTCCTGCAGACGGAACTCAAAACCGGTCGACTCGCCCAGGCCATCGATGGGCGGTGGCAGCACGGCGTAGGCCACGGCGTCCTTGAGCTGAGTGAAGGCCATCGTGGCGCGGTCGGCAATCGACTGGGCGCTGTCATCGGCACCGCGTTCGGACCAATCCTTGAGCGTGGTGAACGCCAGTGCCGCGTTCTGCCCACTGCCAGAGAAGCTGAAGCCGAGGATCAGCGTAGTGTTGCCGACACCGGGTTCCTCTGCGTTGTGCGCTTCGATCTGCGCCGCTACTTGCTCGGTGCGCATGCGGCTGGCGCCTGGCGGCAGCTGGATGTCGGTGATGGTGTAGCCCTGGTCTTCGGTGGGCAAGAACGCCGTGGGCAGTTGGCTGAAGCCATAGCCCAGCACGGCCAGCAGCACGCCGTACACCAGCAGGTAGCGACCGCTGCGCTTGAGCGCTTGCACCACCCAGCGCTGATAGCCGTTGCTCATGCTGTCGAAGCGTCGGTTGAACCAGCCGAAGAAGCCCTTGCGCTCGTGGTGCTCGCCTTTGCCCAACGGTTTGAGCAAAGTCGCGCACAGTGCTGGGGTCAGGCTCAGGGCGAGAAACGCCGAGAACAGGATCGACACCGCCATCGACACCGAGAACTGCTGGTAGATCACGCCCACCGACCCTTTCATGAAGGCCATCGGCAGGAACACGGCCACCAGCACCAGGGTAATGCCGACAATCGCCCCGCTGATCTGGCCCATGGCCTTGCGCGTGGCTTCCTTGGGCGGCAGGCCTTCTTCGGCCATGATCCGCTCGACGTTTTCCACCACCACGATGGCGTCGTCGACCAGGATGCCAATGGCCAGGACCATACCGAACAAGGTCAGCACATTGACCGAGAAGCCCATGGCCAGCATCACGGCGAAGGTGCCCATCAGCGCCACCGGCACTACCAGGGTCGGGATCAGCGTGTAGCGCAGGTTCTGCAGGAACAGGAACATCACCGCGAACACCAGCAGCATGGCTTCGAACAGCGTGTTGATCACCTGCTGGATCGACACTTTGACGAAGGGCGAGGTGTCATACGGGATGTCGTATTTGACGCCTTCCGGGAAGTAGCGCGACAACTCCTGCATCTTGGCCCGCACCAAGTCAGCGGTTTCCATGGCGTTGGCGCCGGGGGCCAGCTGTACGCTGAATGCGGTTGCGGGTTTGCCATTAAGGCGCGTGCCGTACTGGTACTCCTGGGCGCCGATCTCGACCCGGGCGACATCGCCGACGGTCACCGTGGAGCCGTCCGCGTTGGCGCGCAGGACAATGGCCGCGAACTCCTCTGGCGTGCTCAGCTGGCCCTTGACCAGCACGTTGGCGGTGATTTCCTGGGTGCCGCGGGCGGGCAGGTCACCAATACTGCCTGGGGCGACCTGGGCGTTTTGCGCGGCGATGGCATCAGCCACATCGTTAGGCGTTAGGTTGAAACCGATTAGCTTGCTCGGGTCGATCCAGATCCGCATGGCACGCTCAGAACCATACAGCTGAGCCTTGCCGACGCCCTTCAGGCGGCGGATCTCGTTCATCACGTTGCGCGCGAGAATATCCGACAGAGCGGTTTCGTCGAGCTTGCCGTCCTCCGAAGTCAGGGTGGCCAGCAGCAGGAAGCCGGTGGACACCTTCTCCACCTGCAGGCCTTGCTGGGTCACGGGGCGAGGCAGGCGTGACTCGACCACCTTGAGGCGGTTCTGCACATCGACCTGGGCCAGGTCCGGGTGCGTGCCAGGTTCGAAGGTGGCGGTGATGGTGGCGCTGCCCAGGCTGCTTTGCGACTCGAAATACAGCAGATTGTCGGCGCCGTTGAGTTCCTGCTCGATCAGGCTGACCACGCTCTCGTCCATGGTCGCCGCTGAGGCGCCTGGGTACACGGCGTAGATTTCCACTTGCGGCGGGGCCACGTTGGGGTACTGGGCCACCGGCAATTGCGGAATGGCCAAGGCGCCAGCGAGCAGGATGAACAGCGCGACCACCCAAGCGAACACGGGGCGGTCAATGAAAAAGTGCGGCATCAATCAGCCCCTCACTGGCGGTTGTGCTGTGCGATCGGCGGCGCGCCGGGCGCTGTGCCCTGGCTCGCTTCGACCTGCACCTGGTCGCCGGCCTTGACGTGTTGCAGGCCTTCGATAACCACTTGTTCACCGGGCGCCAGGCCTTCGCTGACCACCCAGCGGTCGCCCTGGGCGCTGCCCAGCACGACCTGGCGGTCGCTGACGCGGGCCTGCGGGTCGACCACCAGCACTTTCGGCACACCGGCGCTGTCGCGCAGGATTGCGCGCTGCGGCACGCTGAGGCCTTTTGGCTGCACCGCTTGCTCCAGGCGCACGCGCACATAGCTGCCCGGCAGCAGGTCGAGGTCCGGGTTGGGGAACTCGCTGCGCAGAGTGATCTGGTTGGTGCTCGGGTCGACGCTGATGTCAGAGAACAGCAGCTTGCCGGGCAGCGGGTAGGCGCTGCCGTCGTCCTGAATCAGCGTGGCGCGGGCTTGGCCGTCGCCGACCTGCTGCAGCTCGCCGGCTCGCAGGGCACGGCGCAGGGCGTTGAGCTCGCGGGTCGACTGGGTGACGTCGGCATGGATTGGGTCCAGTTGCTGGATGGTGGCCAGGGGCGTGGTCTCGTTCTGCCCGACCAGTGCACCTTCGGTCACCAGTGCGCGGCCAATGCGTCCGGAAATCGGCGCGGTCACCGTGGCATACCCCAGGTTAAGGCGCGCGCGCTCCAGGGCAGCCTTGGCCTCGGCGACCTCGGCATCAGCCTGCAGGAAGCTGGCCCGGGCATTGTCGTATTCCTGGCGGCTCACGGCCTTGTCGTCGACCAGCTCGCGGTAGCGTTGCTCTTGCAGGCGCGCTTGATACAGGTTGGCCTGGGCCTTGGCCAGGGTGGCGCGGGCGCTGTCGTGGTCGGCCTTGAACGGCGCCGGGTCGATGAGGAACAGCACGTCGCCTTGCTTGACGTCGCTGCCCTCGCGGTAGACCCGCTTGAGCACCACGCCAGCTACACGTGCGCGCACCTCCGCAGTCCGCGGTGCCAGGATACGGCCGCTGAGTTCGCTGCTGATGGCCAGCGGCTGCAGTTGCAGGGTTTCGACGCGCACCTGCGGGGTGGGCTCTTTTTCGTCCTGCTCGGCGCTGTCGCCACAGCCGGCCAGGGATATGCTCAGAAACGCCAGAAGCGCCACGGGGCGCAGGCGAGGGGGGAGGCTAGTAGGCATACGGATCTTCCGATGATGACGCGGTGTATGCTACGGCAGGCGTTCCCTTGGTGGCTGTTAATACCTGTAGGGCGAGTGTGAAAAAGTGTGAAGAAGCGTCCTGCCTCGGCGCAGGATTCTATATCCTGCCTGGACTTCCTCTTGTGTCAAAGCGCTTATGCCAAACCTTTTATTGGTCGAAGACGACAGTGCCTTGTCCGAACTGATCGCCAGCTACTTGCAACGCAATGATTTCCATGTCCAGGTGATCGCCCGCGGCGACCACGTGCTGGACGCGTTTCGCCGGCAAAAGCCCGACCTGGTGATCCTCGACCTGATGCTGCCCGGCATCGATGGCTTGCAACTGTGCCGCTTGCTGCGCCAGGAATCGCAGAGCTTGCCGATCCTGATGCTGACCGCCCGTGACGACAGCCACGATCAAGTGCTGGGCCTGGAAATGGGCGCGGACGATTACGTGACCAAGCCCTGCGAGCCCCGTGTGCTGCTGGCCCGTGTGCGCACGTTGTTGCGCCGCAGCAGCGTCAATGAGCCGCGCCTGGACAGCGATTTGATCCAGATCGGCGGCCTGCGCATCGACCTGGCCGAGCGCACCGTCAGCTGGCGCGGCGAAGAGGTGGAGCTGTCCAGCGGCGAGTACAACTTGCTGGTGGTGCTGGCGCGCAACGCGGGCGAAGTGCTGAACCGCGACCGCATCCTGCAGCAACTGCGCGGCATCGAGTTCAACGGCACCGACCGTTCGGTGGACGTCGCCATCTCCAAGCTGCGCCGCAAGTTCGACGACAGTGCTGGCGAGGCGCGCAAGATCAAGACCGTGTGGGGCAAAGGCTACCTGTTCAGCCGTGTCGAGTGGGAGTGCTGACCGAGCATGCTGAAGATCCTGGTGCGCCTGTACCTGCTGATCATCGTCGCCTACGCCGGTGCGCTGCTGTTCATCCCTGACTCCATCGTCGGCCTGTTCCATGAACGCTTCATGGCGTACAACCTGGACCAGACCAAAGGCGTGCAGTCGCTGATCGTCCGCCAGTTCCACCAGGCCCCGCAAGAGCAGTGGCCAGCGGTGGAGCGAGACCTGGCCAATGCCTTCGCACCGCTTGAGGTCAAGCTGCTGCGCATGGATCAGGCCGACCTCAGCGCGGATGAACAGGCCCGGCTGGAACATGGCTTGTACGCCGTGCGCATCGCAGACTGGGGTTATTACGAGACGGTGCTGGCACCGCTCGACAAGGACTGGCTGGTGCGCCTGCATGCGCCGCCTGATCCACTGGACATCAACGTGCTGTCCTGGGGCGTGACGGTGTTGATCGGTGCAGCCATGCTCGGCTGCCTGCTGCTGTGGGTGTGGCCGCACTGGCGTGACCTGGAGCGGCTCAAGGAAACCGCCCGACGCCTGGGTCAGGGGCAGATGGCAGAACGTACACACATCTCGCCGCACTCGAACATCGGTGAGCTGGCCGGGGTGTTCGACACCATGGCCAGCGACCTGGAACGCCACGTCAACCAGCAGCGCGAGCTGCTCAATGCCGTGTCCCACGAGCTGCGTACTCCGCTGACCCGCCTTGACTTCGGCCTGGTGCTGTTGTTCGACGAAGTGCCGGCTGCCAGCCGCAAGCGGTTGTTGGAGCTGGTCGGCCATGTGCGTGAACTGGATGAACTGGTGCTGGAGCTGTTGTCCTACAGCCGTTTGTACAACGCCGACCAGGCGCGCGAGCGGGTCGAGGTATCGCTGCTGGAGCTGGTAGACAGCGTGCTGGGCAGTTTTGCCGAAGAGCTCGACAGCCGTGGCATCCAATGGGAAGTGCGGGCCGAGCGTGAACTGCCACGCTTTGTGCTCGACCCCCGGTTGACCGCGCGGGCCGTACAGAACCTGGTGCGCAACGCGATGCGTTATTGCGACGAAAGCCTGTTGCTGAGGTTGCGGCTCGAGGATGACGGTGCCTGCCTGCTGACGGTCGAGGATGACGGGATTGGTATCCCGGTCGAGGAGCGTGAGCGGATTTTCCAGCCGTTCTACCGGTTGGACCGTAGCCGTGATCGCAATACCGGCGGGTTTGGCTTGGGGCTGGCGATAAGTCGACGGGCCATCGAAGGGCAGGGTGGCACATTGACGGTGGCGCAATCGGCGCTGGGCGGGGCGCAGTTCAGGATTCGTTTGCCGGCGGGTGGGTAGGTTGGCTGTGCCGGCCCGCTCCCAAAAGGAGCGCACACTTTTGAAGTGATGCGGCGAGCCTGTGGGAGCGGGCTTGCCCGCGAAAGGGCCTAGCCTGCTAGCTGCTGCTTTCGGCCAAACGACTCGTCCACAGCACAAACCGATCCTTGCCGCTGTGCTTGGCCTGATACAGCGCCTGGTCGGCCTTGACCAGCGCCATGGTCAGGGTATCTGCGCTGTCCACCCTTGCCAGCCCGATGCTGATCGTCACCGGATGCGCACCCAGGTCTTCCCGCACACGCCTGCACAATGCCGCTACCTGATGTTCGGCAGCCACCTGTTCCAGCCCTTGGAAGAAGACCGCAAATTCTTCGCCGCCGAGCCTGGCAAATTCATAGCCTGCCATCGACGCCTTGATGTGCACCGCCACACGCTTGAGCACCTCATCGCCAATGTCGTGCCCAAAACGGTCGTTGACCTTCTTGAAGTTGTCGATGTCGATCATTGCCAGGTACTGGCCAGGCGTTTTCTGCTGCAACTGGCGCTCAGCCTTGGCCATGAACGAGCGGCGGTTGGGAATTTCGGTCAGGACGTCGACATAGGCCTGCTCAAGCAACAGCTTGGACAGGTAGAAGTTGTGCAGCTTGGCTTGGCGGATACGCAGGTAGCTGTAGATCACCAGGCCACTCAGGAACACCGCGTAACTGATCAACAGGGTCGCTTCCAGGTCGTCCAGGTCAATGTTGGTGCCGTAGAACGGATTGAGCATGGTCCAAGTGATGGCCATGGCACAGAAGAACGACCAGCGCCGCACCGGTAGCACCGAGACACTGTAGAGCACCGTGGACGTGCCAAGTACCAGCCAGACCGGGCGCAGGCTGATCGGGATGCCGTCGATAACCAGGCGCATGCCCAGGGTGATGACGCTGATGAACAGCAGGTTGAGCACGTCGAAATGATGGCTTTTGCGGGTGAAGCCGAGTACCACGGTGAGGCTGCACATCAGCCCGATGAACAGCCCGGAGAGCCAGGTGAAGCCTTGGCCACCGAGGTAGCTGACGATGACGTCGAAGACCAGCCAGACGGCGATGCTGACGCAGAAGATCAGTTGGCAGAAGCGGCGTGAAGCGTCGAATTCGTGTTGGCGGAACTCAGCACGCAGGGCAGCCGGTGCGACCTGTTGGCGGACATGTTCCTCTAGGGTTTTAAGCATCAGGGCCTGGCTCCGGCGTGTACGGCGTGTGCCCACCCAGCTGGGTGAAGCGTGTTCATGGCCTTGACGTAAGCGCGCTGTCCCGGCACCCCACAGTCAAGCCTAAGCCCGGCGGTTGAGCCAGCCTCACGCCCATGCGCCGCAGTGCCGGTTTGCCCGCGCGCACCGCACTGGTACTCTTGATGGGCCAAATCTTGTCGTTTGGCAGATCGTATTTCAGGGAGTTAAACATGCAAGGCAAGGCCCGCAAGATCGTCCAGGCCATTCTTTACGAAGCCATCGCCGTTGCCTGCGTGGCACCCGCGCTGGAACTGGCGTTTGGCGCCGGGATGGCTCAGTCGGCGGTGTTGTCCGTCCTGATGTCGGGGATCGCCATGAGCTGGAACATGGCATTCAACTGGGGCTTCGAGCGTTGGGAGGCGCGTCAGCCGCAACGCGAACGCACCTTCATGCGCCGGGTCTTGCATGCCTTGGGCTTTGAAGGCGGGCTGGTGGTAATTTTGTTGCCGCTGGTGGCGTGGTGGCTCGATGTCAGCCTGTGGGCGGCCTTCTTGACCAACCTGGCGCTGTTCGTGTTCTTCTTCGTGTATGCGTTCGTTTTCCAGTGGGGGTTCGACAAGGTGTTCGATGTGCCGCTTTCGGCGCAGCAGGCAAAGTGTTGACTTGCTGCCCTGCGGCGGGATAAGTTCCTACCCCATGAACACCTTCCTGCATGTGAACGCCATTATTATTACCGCCATTATCAGTTTGGCGGGCTAGCGCGTACGTGCACTTAACCCGCCCTGGAGGCGGGTTTTTACTCTCTGACTCCTGGGCAACGTGAAAATAGCCAAGGAGTCATCGATGACCAGCTTCAGCGCCAACCTGCGTACCCCTGTCACGCCACAGCAACTGCTGTCGGAGCAGGTACGGCGTATTCTCGCCGCACCGGTGTACGACCTGGCCATCGAAACGCCGCTGCAGGCAGCGCCAGCACTGTCCGCCAGCCTGGGCAACCAAGTGTTGCTCAAGCGTGAAGACCTGCAACCCACCTTCTCATTCAAGATCCGCGGTGCCTACACCCGCCTGTCACGGCTGACGCCCGCCCAGCGCGAACGCGGGGTGATCACCGCGTCCGCCGGCAACCATGCCCAAGGCGTGGCGCTGGCGGCTTCGCACCTGGGGCTGAAAGCCACCATCGTCATGCCAACCACCACGCCCTCGTTGAAAGTGGAGGGCGTGCGCTCGCGTGGTGGCCATGTGGTGCTGCACGGTGAGAGCTTCCCCCATGCACTGGCCCACGCCCTGCAATTGGCCGACAGCGAAGGTGCCACCTTCGTACCGCCGTTCGATGACCCGGACGTGATCGCCGGTCAAGGCACCGTGGCCATGGAGATCCTGCGTCAGCGCCCAGGTGCACTGGATGCGATCTTCGTCCCAGTGGGCGGTGGTGGGTTGGTGGCGGGCATTGCGGCCTACGTGAAATACCTGCGGCCCGAGGTCAAGGTGTTCGGCGTCGAGCCGGAGGACTCCAATTGCCTGCAGGCGGCCTTGGCCGCGGGCGAGCGGGTGATCCTGCCGCAAGTGGGCACCTTTGCCGATGGCGTGGCGGTGGCGCAGGTGGGGGCTCACTGTTTTGAGCTGTGCCGGCACTTCGTCGATGAAGTGATCACCGTCAACAGCGACGAACTGTGCGCAGCAATCAAGGACATCTACGACGACACCCGCTCGATCACTGAACCTTCCGGTGCCCTGGCTGTGGCCGGCATCAAGAAATACGTGGCCCGCGAAGGCGTGCAGGGGCAGACCTTGGTGGCGATCGACTCTGGTGCCAATGTCAATTTCGACCGCCTGCGCCATGTGGCGGAGCGGGCCGAGCTGGGTGAACAGCGCGAGGCGATCATCGCCGTGACCATCCGTGAGCAGCCAGGTAGTTTCCGCGCATTTTGCCAGGCACTGGGTAAACGCCAGATCACCGAGTTCAACTACCGCTATTACCCGGGCAAGGAAGCGCGTTTGTTTGTCGGGGTGCAGACGCACCCGCTGCACGACCCTCGGGAAAACCTGCTGACCAACCTCGCCGAGCAGGGTTACTGCGTACTCGATCTGACCGACAACGAACTGGCCAAGCTGCATGTGCGCCACACTGTGGGTGGGCATGCTGCGCCGGGGGCGGATGAGCGTGTGCTGCGCTTCGAGTTCCCGGAGCGGCCAGGGGCGCTGTTGGGGTTCCTGGAGCGGTTGGGCAAACGCTGGAACATCAGCCTGTTCCATTACCGTAACCATGGTGCAGCGGAGGCACGGGTATTTGCTGCGCTGGAAGTGCCAGGGGATGAGCTGGCGACGTTGCCGCAGACGCTGGATGAGATGGGCTACCGTTATTGGGATGAGACCGAAAACCCAGCGTACAAGCTATTTCTGGGTTGATCTGTGAGCAGCCTTGTGCTGCGAAGAGGCGGGTGGCAACAATGTGAATCTTCACTGCTGCAACCGGCCTCTTCGCAGCGCAAGGCTGCTCCTACAGGTTGCGCGTAGCGCTGGGGTGCTTAGCGCTCACGCATAAAGAAGCCCGCCACATACTTGCGGAAGGTTTCCAGGCTCTTGAAGTCGGCATAGCGCTTGAAGTTCTCGGCATCCGGCTCCGGGCCAATCGGCTGCTCCAGCAGCGACACCGAAAGCACCCGGTCCTGATCAGAGGTCAGCACCAGCTCATCCATCACCTGCCCGCCGATCACCGGTCGACGCATCTGGACCTTCACGCCTTTGCTGGCCATCCAGTCGATCAGCGACACCAACGCCTTGAGTGGCTCACGCTCTTCATCGCGGTACACCGGGAACAGGTGGGCGCGTGACAGCATGGGCACGCTGGCGACATGGATCAGTTCGTAAAAGTGGCTGCCAGCACTAGCAGGCGAATACAGCGCCAACGCCAAGAGCGGCCCGGCTGCACGGCTGCCTCCCCAATACAGGTGGTGGCCCTGGAAGTCGAACCCGTCCTCGCTGCGGCTATTGAACAGCTTGCGCCCTTTGATCTGGTCGACGCAGTCCAGCATCAGGCCATGCCGACGATGATTGCCGAACACCGTCGCCTCGCGCAGGCGGGCCTTGAGCATCATCATGTGCTTCATGTCCAGCCGGGTTTCCAGGTAGTTGCTGGCCGGTACCCGCTCCAGCAACGGGTAGCGGCTGGCGACGCTGCGCAGCTCGGCAAACTGCCCGGTGAGGTCTTTTTTCAGGTGGGTGGCGTAGAGGTTCAAGCCACTGATCTCGATCCAGGTCAGCAGCAGCGACAACAGCCGTTGTTGTTCGCGCCGGTCAGTGCCCTCACTGCCACTGGTGTCTTGGGCCGGGCGAAAGTCACCGATAAGTCGCAATGGCGTATCAGGTGGCAGCCAGGCCGCAGGTGGGGCGGGGTCGTCTTCGCGTTCTGCGGCTTCACGCTCGTCCTTGGTGAACGGGCAACCAGGCGCATGCTCGGCAGTGCCTGGGTTGTTTTTCAGGAACAGCGTGCCGGTGTTGCCGTTGAGGGTCACGTTCAGCACCGGCAGGGCGTCCTTGCGGCAGTCGCAGGCCAACCATTGGTTGGCGTTACGCACCTTCATCAGCAACTGGTTGGCCTGCAGCAGGCGAGGGCCAGCGAGCGTACCTGTGTTGAAGCCGACCAGCAGCTCTTCTTCGGCGGGGGTCAGGCTGCGGACCTGCGCGGCGGTCTTATCGATGATTCGCATTAAGGGGCAGCTCCAAGCTACGAGCCTCAAGCTTCAAGCAAAGCGCCCACACTTTCAACTTGAGGCTCGCAGCGGGCCGCTTAGTTACCGCTGAACAGTTTGGCGGCGCGGGCGCGAATCTCGTCAGGGCTGAGGTCTTCCTTGTGGGTCGAGACGAACCAGATATTGCCGAACGGGTCCTTGAGGGTGCCGCTGCGGTCGCCATAGAACTGGTCCGTCACTTCGCGCAGCTGGGTGGCGCCGCAGGCCAGGGCCTGGGCATAGACCTTGTCGCAGTCTTCGACATACAGGTGCAGGCCTACGGCCGCGCCCGCGAGTTTCTGGCTGGCGGTCAGGCCACCTTCCATGTCGCAGGGGTCGCCGAGCATCAGCGACGAATCGCCGATTTTCAATTCAGCATGCCCCACGCGACCGCCCGGGGCGTCGAGGCGGAACATCTCGACCGCGCCAAAGGCTTTCTTGTAGAACTCGATGGCCTTGGCGGCGTCGTTGATGCCCAAGTAGGGGGTGATGCTGTGCTGGCCTTCGGGGATGGGTTTGGCTGCCATGTTCGCTCTCCTTTGAAACGGGCGCCGGTTGGCGCCCTTTTGCTTAGAGTCGTTTGCACAGATGGGAAATCGACAGCGGCGCTAGACCGATTTTCTATAACGGCGGCCGTTAGAAGATGTAATCGGTGGTCAGGAAACTCGATTGGCGATTGCGGATGATCTCGCTGATCAGCGTTTTGTTGGCCTCCTGGAACTTGGTCGCCACCAACGTACGGATCGAGAACACGCGCAGGGCGTCATGCACCGACAAGGTGCCTTCGGCACTGTTCTTGCGGCCGTTGAATGGGTAAGTGTCTGGCCCGCGCTGGCACTGTGCGTTGATATTGATACGGCCGACCTGGTTGGCAAAGGTGTCCACCAGGCTGCCGATGGTCGCCGGGTCGTTACCGAACAAGCTCAGTTGCTGGCCGTAGTCGGAGTCGAGCACGTAGTCAATGACGGTTTCCAGGTCGCGATAGGGCACCACTGGCACCACTGGGCCGAACTGCTCCTCGTGGTACACGCGCATGTCATGGCTCACCGGGTACAGCAGGGCGGGGTAGAAGAACGAACCGCGGCTTTGCCCACCGCCCTCGTTGATGACCCGGGCGCCCTTGGCCGTGGCATCGGCTACTAGGCCATCGAGGTAGTCGACCTTGCCCGGTTCCGGCAATGGCGTTAGCGCCACACCGGGTTCCCATGGCATGCCAGGTTTGAGCGCGGCCAGTTTGCGCTGGAACTTTTCCAGGAAGGCGTCGACCACGTCTTCGTGGACGAACAGTACCTTAAGCGCCGTGCAGCGCTGGCCGTTGAATGACAGCGCACCCGTCACGGCCTCTTCGACCGCGTTGTCCAGGTCGACCTGGGGTAGCACGATGCCGGGGTTCTTGGCGTCCAGGCCCAAGGCTGCGCGTAAGCGGTGCGGGCGCGGGTGCAGTTTTTTCAGGTCGCTGGCGGCCTTGTGGGTGCCGATGAAGGCGAACACATCGACCAGGCCGCTGGCCATCAGGGCGCTGACGGTTTCGCGGCCGCGGCCATAAATGACGTTGATCACCCCCGGTGGGAAGCTGTCGCGGAAGGCTTCGAGCAACGGGCGGATCAGTAATACGCCAAACTTGGCCGGCTTGAACACCACGGTGTTGCCCATGATCAGCGCCGGGATCAACGTGGTGAACGTTTCGTTCAGGGGGTAGTTGTAGGGCCCCATGCACAATGCAACGCCCAAGGGGGCACGGCGGATCTGGCCGAGGGTGCCCTGTTCAAGCTCGAAGCGGCTGGAGCGGCGATCGAGGTCCTTGAGTGCATTGATGGTGTCGACGATGTAATCGCAGGTGCGGTCGAACTCTTTTTCCGAATCCTTGAGGTTCTTGCCGATCTCCCACATCAGCAACTTGACCACGGCCTGGCGCTGCTCGCGCATGCGCGCCAGGAAGCGTTCGACGTGCTGTATGCGTTCGGCAACGCGCATCGTCGGCCAGGCGCCACGGCCCTTGTCGTAGGCCTGCACGGCAGCGTCGAGCGCGGTGAGGGCGGTGTCGGCGTCAAGCAGCGGGGCACTGCCGAGAATGACCTGGCGCTCGCCGTCGGCTTCCTTCAGCCAGACCGGGCTGCGCACCGTGGCCAGAGGGCCGACCCAGCGCCTGAGCTGGCCGTTCACCAAGTAGTCGCGTTGTTCCAGGGGGGCTTCCAGGCGCCAGGTGTCGGGGATGTTCTCGGCGGTCGGGAAAAGTGAATCGAGCAGACGGTCCATGGGTACTGCACCTCACATATCTGAGCGGAGTTCGTGCCAGGTGAAACGCTTCAGCTTCGAGCATGCACCGGTCACAGGAAAAACACCAGTCTGGCTCAATATTGCCTGCACTGCGCCGATGCAAAACTGGGCGGCCGATGCCGGCCGCCGAGTTGCAAGGCTGGCTAGCGCATCGGCGTAGGCAGCGCCTGTCACCTGGGTAAGAGGCGATTTTTCGCCGCTCGCTACAGGGGAAGGCGGAACAGATTATAGGGCGGGTGCGTCAACCACGCCTGGCGTAGCACCAGGTCAGCATCGATGGCTGCCAGGCGCCGCCAGAACTCCGTGCGGGCTTGTTGCGGGCGGGTTATGAAAAAATCGTTTTCAAGCAACGGCCTGAGGTCGCGGCGGTACTGAAGTGGCAAGCGCTGCCACAGCGCGGCCTGTTCCGGGCCCGTCCCCTCGAAGAACTCTGCATAGTCCCCCTCACACACCAGCAAATCGACTTCATGGGCGGCATTGTAAGCATCGACCTGGGCAAGCATGCCTTCGCTCAGCCACTCGCTTTCCAGGCACAGGGCTTCGGCGGACGGGCCGGGGAGGTTGAAGCCCGCTGGCAACCGCTGAAACTGGTTGCCAGACAGGTCCAGGACGAGAGGCTCGGCAACGACGTTCAGGCCTAGGGGCAGCTCGGACAGGCCACACTCGGACAGAAACAGGGTTTTCAAGTGGTCAAGCCCGTTCAGGTCTGGCGCCTCCAGCAGCGGGTTGCCCGACAGGTCCAGCACGATAAGCCCGGCACACCGGTTCAGCGCTACCTGGTTGCGGTTATCCCAAGTGATGCGGTTGTTGTCCAGATCAAGCCAGGTCAATCGATCGGGGTTGGTCACACGGGGCAGGGCGTCGAAACGGCAATTGGACAACAACAAGCGTTTCAGTTTGGGGAAGCGCTCCAAGAATTCGGCAGGGAGCTGGCTGAGTGCTGGGTTGCTGTGCAGCGATACATGCTCCACATGGGTGAAGTCATCCGGCAGGGCCAGGCTGGCCAGGTCCTGGTTTTCCAGTTCGAGGCCGGAAAGGTCGAGGCTGGCAATACGCCCCCCGCCTGCAAGTGGCACGCTCGACAGGCGCCGCCAAGCGTTGATGATTGGGCGGATCGCCCGCTGGCGTTGGTGCAGGCGCTGGGGGTCGGGGCGGGCCCATTGCTGCAGGTTGCGGCGCAGCGTATCCAGGCGTTGTTGCAGGTCGCGCAGCCTTTGTGTCGGTGAGCGAAGGTCATTGTCTTCAGGGTCGTTGCCAAGTACATCCTCGATCTCCGAATCAGTGGCATCGGGGTACAGGCGGCGATAGGCGCCGGCCAGTGAACCTGTGTGGCGTGGGTGCGGGGGTTGCGGGTCGAGTGGGCGACCTCCACGCAGTTGGACTGGGCGGGCGCGACGCCTGGCGCGAGGCCCCCACAGCCGTTGTGCAAGGTCATCTCGGTTGTCGTTGACCCAAGCCAGGACGCGCTGGCGTAACGTACGCCCGTCGGCCTGGAGGATCGCTAGCGCGTCGCGCTGGACTTGCGGCAGTGCCTGCTCTACAGCGCGGCACAGGTCCATGTCGCGCGTGGCGGGGGCAGGGCGTTTCCCCAGGTCAGCTTCATAGCCTTCTGCACTTTTGATCACCCGGCAGACGCGGCCTGCTGAGTTGCTGCCGATATGTTCAAGCAGAGGGCCTTCGGGGCTACCCGCACGTAGCTCCAGGCGCACATCGCGCGGCCAGTCGGGCAAGCCATCGAGGGCACTGAACAGCAGGCGTTCGCTATCGGCATCGGCCCGAGCGGGAACGAGCACGCCTTCCACGGCACGTACCAGAGGCAGTTCGCTGTGCGTGTGTTCAACTTGCTGACGTAGCCAGGCAGGTAACACCGCGTCGTTTTCCCAGGCGAGGGATTGCGCGGCGCTCAGTGGCGCCAGTAGACGCCTGCCGAGTACAGCCGACAGGCGAGGGTAGGCTTCCAGCAACGTGCGTGTTGCCGGTTCGATGGGCGCATCGCCGTTATACAACCGTTCGAACAGGTTGCCCGGCGCGTCGCTGCCCAGCGCAACCACCTTCGCTTGCGCGGCCATACGTTGCAGGGTGTCGAGCAGCAAAGCCGGTGGCGGCTGCCCTTCGAGGTGCACGCGGCGCAGGTACGCGGCATCGGTCCCACAAATGCGGCCAGCCAGCTCAAGTTGTTCGGGTGTGAACGCGGCGTAGCTTTCCCCCAAACGGCGAGCCAGTATTGCGAAGGACCACTGTGATGGCTGTTCATGGCTGGCGCGCCAGGCACCCTGTTGATTGTGTTCCAGAGGTGGCTGCCAAGCGTCCTGCGCGTGTGGGTGCACAAGCCGCCACTGCTGTGTCTGCGTGTCCAGGCGCTGCTCGTAGAGGTGGCCATCCATGCGAATGAAATACCGGCCATCGTGCAGGTACTGGCCTTGAGCATTGGCGTGCAGGTTTTCCGGCAATGCCTGGCTACTGCGGTAGGGCCTGAGATCTGGCTGCCAGAGCCGGTAGCGCCCATCGGGCTTGCGAACTTCCTGCAGGCTTTCCAGCAGTGGGCTTTTGAACAACTTCGGCACCACGTGGCCAGCGACTACCAGGCCCCCGATCATGGCCAGGTTCAGGCCGACCGCCTCCAAGTGATGCAATGCCAGGTGGCGGTCACCCTGATGCCAGGCCTCATAGCCTTCGTACACTTCGCCAAGCAGTTGGCATGCCGTCACCGCCAGCATCAGCGTGCCCACGGCGGGGATGAAGAAACCGGCCAGGTTGAGCGCGTCCATGCCGAGGTCTTCCCACGCTTGCAGACGGTTTGTCCGGGCCGTAGCGTCGGCTTCGGCAGTCGGCACCGCCAGCTGGCGAGCTTCGCGTTTGAGGCGGTCAAGGTGCAGCGCCTGATAATAAGCAAAGGGTTCCTCGGTGATTGCCAGCCGAGTGGGGCGCAAATCCGCCTCAGGGGCCCGCTGCCATGCCTTGTCGTCGGCAGAAGCGCCTGAGGCGTCAAGGTTTTGGTGCAGCAAGTCGAGAAAGTGCTGCTGCTGACCCTGCTCCACGTACGCCATGAACGTCTGCCGGTCGGTGGGTTCCAGCAGCAGGGCCGCCAGTGCCTCGTGTACAGCCTCAAGGTCGGCGCATTGACGCAGGGCCTGGTCGTGGCCTGGCAAATAGAGCAGCAGCCCGGTGATGCCGGTGTCGATCAGCATCACCTCATGCAAGGTGATACCGAACAGTGCCAGTTGCCAGCAAGGCATCTCGTTGCCCTGCAGAAACAGGTCGACTTGGTCGCGCGCGGTGCCGGTGAGCACATGCCGTAGGTAAGCCAGGTCGGCCGCCAGGCGCAGCCTGTCCTTGTACACGGCCATGGCCTGCTCGCGTACAGGGGGCTTGGCGAAATGCTGCTCCAGATGGTCTTGGTACTGCTGCCCCAAGTCCAGCGAACGGCACAGTGTGGCAAAGGCAGCGGGTGTCAGCGGTAGTCGCTCCACTTCGTACCGTTCCGAGACCAGAGGAAAATGCGCCGGAGATGTTTGCGGGCCCAGTACCACAGTGCCTTGTAACTGGACGGTTGTGACTTGGATGTCGGGGCTCAGGGCAATGGCGCTTTGGGCGCTGAAGTGTTCGTCATCGGCGAAGTTCTGCAGCGCGGCCTGCAGCAGCGTGTCACGACGATGACTGTTCAGGTAACGCATGCCTGCCCAATGCCAGGTGCTTTCTACTCGAAGCAGTTCGGTAGCACGAAGTGGCGCGCTGCAGCCGAGTTCGGCAAGGCGAGCCGTCAGCCGGGGCTCAGCGAACGCAGTGATCTGCTCAAGCCCCTCAAGGGTGTGGGCCAAGGTGCTTTGCGAGCGCAGTAGGCGCGACTGGCTACGGTGCACGGCCTGACGAAGATCAGGCGCGGCATTTGCAAACCAGGCCTGCGTGTAATAGGCCGTTAGTTGACTTTGCCTCAAGCTGTGCCATTGAGGCGGGGCTATTTGGTGTGCCCAGGTGGGCAGCTGTGTTTCCAGCAGTGTTTGATGCGGTTCAAGCGTTGAAAGGGATGGCATGTCGATGCTCCTTTATGAGGAGAGAGCATCAAACGGTATTGGTTAATAACCAGGTGGTAACCCGGTATTGCCTGCAACTCAACAGGCGTCATGTGTTAGCGTCACACGATCATCAAAATAAAAAGAGAATTTTGACGTCATAAAATAGATTGGCATGCTGTCAAAGTGCCGCTTGCCAAACCGTTGCTTGGCATCTTAAATTGTTACTGAATGTGAGAGTGAAGTTTCGATAGTAATCTTTTGTATATCAGTGCGTTGGGTGTGTTTATTACAGCTAATTATGATCTTGTTCTGATCTGCCCATAGACAACATCAAAGGACGTCGAAGAAGAATGAAACAGCACTTGGCAGCGGTGGCACGAAGACTCATCTCTCCTTCGACGCGCTACGAGATCAGGCTGCTTGCCAGCCAAGTCCGTGAAGTGCTTGGCCGAGCCTGTGTCTGGCGGTGGGAGGTCGCCAGGTTCAGGCTGCAGCAGGAAAGCCCCTACGAAATCCTCTACATCGGGCGCAAGCAGCAGCGCGAGATGGCCAAGCTGCTGATTGGTGGCAAGGCTCCGGGCAACGCTCCGGTTACCGGCAGCAGTGCAGAGCCAGACGCGTCGAATCATGTGGTGGTGGTGAGTGAAATACCCACCACAGGGGCGTTGTCCGTGCCGCACTACCTGAGTGCCGTGGTACCACTGGGGCGAACGCTGGATGACATTACCGCCCGCTACGACAGCGAGTTGCGCCGTAGCATTCGCAAGAACCGGCCGCTTTATCAGATGAGGCAGACGCTGTCGGATGAAGAAATCGCAATGGCTGACAGCCAGTTGCTGCGCCCCTATGCCACGGCCAGGCAGGGTATTCATGCTGCGCAGTTTCCCACGGACGATGTGTTCCGCATTGCCAAGAGCGTCGGGCGCCTGGACCTCATCACCTTGGGCGACGAAGTGATCGGTTGCCACCTGGGTTGTGAAGTCACGCGCGGTGGCAAGCGCTACTGGAGCACCCTGCGTTTTGGTTATAGCGAAGCGGTGTTTTCAGATGCGAAAAAACTGCGTGAGGTGAACTCCATCACCACCTTCATGGCGCTGGAGTGGGCGTTGCAACATGGCTTCGATTATTACGACATTGGCCTGTGCCTGGCGCGGCCGGATGACGGTTTGCTGAAGTGGAAAAGACGGCGCGGTGGCGACATTGATTCGTTGGGCAACCACGCCTACCTGTTCGTGCGGCTGCCCAAGACCGGGACGGCGAAATTTCTTTGGGAAACGCCAATGTTCGCGGTTGAAGGCGACAAATTGACACTGCACCTGGGCTTACCGGACGGGCCGAGCGATGAAGAGGTCGCCAGCCGGTACCACGAGATGGTCTTTGGCGGCCTGCACAAGATTTATCTCTATGGTGACAAACGTTCGGGCGAGTCGTTTATCGAGACCTTACGCACGCGTTACGCCAATTTACAGTCGCCGCCGACGATGGAAAGGATCACATCCAACTGAGTCGTTCTAAGGCTTGTGACCACGCCACTCCGGGGAGCACTTCATGGGCAGCGATATCTCCAAATTCAGCGCACCGTCTGCCGGTAAACGGCATAAGTGGACCCTCGCCGCATACAAATACATGGCGCGAAAGCGGCTTGCACGTAATTCTTCCATCGACCTGAAAAGCATCGCGTCAAAAAGCTGGGATATCGCGCCTGGTGAAACAACGGTTTCCCCGCCCGCCTTCTATTTGCCCAATCAGCTGGAGCGGGTGACGGGGTGGGAGGCAAAGCGCTTCTACCCCTACGTGCATCCCGCCCGCACGATGGAAGGTGGGCTCAGCGTGGCGCAGGGCCCTACCCGTGGGTACCTGATCAAGGACGTGTGGTTGGTCGATGGCGCGCTCTACAAAGGCAAGGCCAGCCACTGGTTATCCTTGAAACCGAGCACCTTCCCGCGGGTTGTGGTGGAGCACGAGATCGAGCGCGCGGCCATCTACTGCACGCAAAATGGCAACTCCTGGTTTGGCACCTGGTTGATGGAAGACTGCGTCACCTATGCCCTGGCCTGCAACGAGGGCGTGCCGGTGACCACTGCGCCCTCTGCGCGCTACCCACTGTTTACCCAGGCGCCGGCTTATGAAGACTGGCTGGGCATGAAGCCCCTTCGTTTGCGCAGCGCGTTTTTCCGTGAGCTGGTGCTGTTCGACGACCAGAGCAACAACCAAAGCCGCCACTTGCGCTACCGGGCCATGGGCGAAAAGCTGCTGTCGCATGTGCCCCACGAACCACACCCCGGTGTATTCATATTGCGTGGTGGCGACGGCGACTTGCGCTTCCTGCGTAATGAAATGGCCGTAGCAGAGCACCTGCGCACGCACAGGGGCTTTCGCATTGTCGACCCGCTGAAAACCGACGTGCCGAGCATTATCGCGGCGTGCGCCGGCGCCAGGGTGGTGGCTGGGGTCGAAGGCAGCCAGCTGGTTCACGGCGTGAACGTGCTGCAGGCCGGCGGCTCAGTATTGACGTTGCAGCCACCGAACCGTTTTGTCAGTTACTACAAATACCTGACAGACCGCGACCAGCAGCACTTTGGCTTTGTGGTGGGCATGCCGGAAGGCGATGGGTTCAGGATTGACATCGATGAGGTTGAGCGCACCCTGGATTTGATGCCGGTGTAGCAACCTGTTAAGCCTCAGCTAAAAGCGCCAGATTTCGTTCGTAAGGCCAACCATTAGCTTTTGGTTTCTCAGCGATGAAACGCAAGGGCTTGCCTCATTCACGTCTTCGATTGATCAGCTATCACAATAGCGCCAGCCGCCGGGGTCGCCTGTGCGGCTACTATCATTGAAATGTTTGCTATATCAGCGCCTTACACTTAATTGCCCCTACTCTGGCAGTACCAAGAAACGCCTGCAGTTTATGTGTGACGGCATTTTGACGAAGCCACCCCTTGCTCATTGAATTTTATTATGGTGTCGGATCATTGACGTAGTGTCATTGTGCCCATAAGCTCAAATCAACAGCGAGGAAGTCTCCCGCTAAACCCACCAATAAATATTTTTATTATCCTCTTTATAGGAGGGGGTTATGCGCTCGACACTGTTCATTAAATCAATCTTCTTGTTGGTGCTTTTAAGTGGCGCTGCACGCGCTGCTGATTCGTATGTCAATCAAAACAGTGTCATTCCTGTCGCAACGGCAGGGTGGTTCTTCGCCTTTGCAGTGATCGGTTTTGTTGCCGTTGCCAACAGAAGAAAGATTTAAACGTTCTCGCCTGGCAAGGGTAATAGGGGGCTTTAACAGTTGATCAATTACGGGGCTTTTTTTGAGCTGTCGGTAAATTGACGTCTGAGGTTTGTTGTTGATGGCTTCGCAGCCGCTGACAGCTTGTCAATTTTCCAACTGTTGCTATATTCCAGTGGCGACTCATCGCCATTAGCCGTAGGGTGTCGCAGCGGGCGGGTCAGGCAGGGTGTCGAGGTGTCAAGGTACAGGGCCTCCAGGAAGGATGAGGCCATCGCAGCAGGCAGTGCGGTTGCGAAGTGGAGCGAGAGTTGGTGTGCCGTTCTCATTCAGTGCTCTTTGTCAGGCCAGTAGGCCGGAGGGACCCTCATGGTACGTTCATTGTGTTCCGCTTTTTGCGTGCTGATGCTGTGGTCTGGTACCGGCAACGCGGTCGAAAATAGCGCAGCTTATCGGCTCAGCCCTGGCGATGTGGTGATGGTGTCCGTCTGGCAAGAGGAGAGCCTGCGTCAAGAAGCCACCGTGCTACCCGATGGCAGTATCACCTTCCCCTTGGCAGGGCGGATCGATGTCGCTGGCCTTGATGTCACGGCCGTTGAAAAACAGGTCGCTGCCAAACTCGAAAAATTCCTCCCCGACCCGAACGTCAGTGTTGTCGTCAAAAGCATCGCCGGCAACCTTGTGTACGTGCAGGGCAAAGTGATCAAGCCAGGGCCCGTACAAATGGCGGGGCCCACGGCCGTATTGCAGGCCTTGAGCATGTCGGGTGGTTTGGACAAATTCGCTGACGAAAGCGACATCAAGGTGGTTCGCGGCCAGGGGGCTTCCCAACGGATTCTGCCCGTGAGATATAGGGACCTGGTTTCCGGGCGTGACATGTCCACCAACATTCAACTTCAGGCTGGCGATACGCTGGTCGTTCCTTGATCTTGCCTTAATAAGAACACTTAATGCCTCTTCTTAGAACAACTAGCATTGCAACGGCAATCATGGTCTTGCCGTTTACGGACGCGGTCCAGGCAGCAAATTGGCAGTCATCGGTGGTGGTACCGACCTCGGTCGAATACGACAGCAACCCGTTGTTGCTGTCGTCTGAAGAAAAGGGAGTGACGCGCACCATCATTGCGCCCGACTACACCCTTGTCGGTACCTTCGACCGCGACGAATTACGGTTGGGTCTTGGCATGCACGTGTTGCGCTCTTCAGACACGGACATCGTCGACGACCGCGAAGACCCCAATGTAAGCCTGGGCTGGCAACGCGACACCGAGAAAGGGCGTTTTGGCCTGGTGGCCCAGTACAACGAAAGCTCTACGTTGTCTGGCATTGTCCAGGACACCGGCGTGGTGACCACCGACGGCACGCAGAAGCTGTATACGCTGGCGGGTAATTGGAGCAGCGCCATCACCGCGCGCAGCACATTGTCCAACGAAACCAAGTACAGCCGAGCGCGTTACGACATCAACACGCTGACTGGCTACAACGAGCTTGGCAACGTGACAACCTGGACCTACGCCTGGAACGAGCGGGCCGATGTGTATACCCGGTTTGGGGTGAGGCGCTATGAGCCCGAACAGGACCTTACTGCGACCGCCTCTAACAGCTATACCCCTGCAGTTGGGGTGAAGTATCAGTTCTCGGAGCGCCTGAGTGCCGATGCGCACGTTGGCGTCAACCAGGTGTCCGGCTCTGAAGGTGGTCGGCGCGGGGAGGGCGGGGCTTCGCTGCTGTATACCGGCGTGCGTTCCGACCTCAGCTTGAGTGCCGAACGCAGCACGGTCGCCAGCGCGGAGGGTGGTTTTGCCGAGCTCGACATGGTGCGCGGTATCTACAGTTACGCGGTCAACGAGCTGACCCGCGTCGGCGCCGATGCCACCTGGCAAGACAGCAAAGGGCAAACCCCCAACACACTGCAAATGTACAGTGTCTGGGCCAGCCGGGAATTTTCGCCTTTTTGGGATCTGCGCCTATCGTTGATGTACAAGGAGCGGCGGCAGGACGATGCACCCACTGCGGATGCAACAATTGTTGGTTTGACGTTGACGTATAGGTACCCCGACCTCTGAACTTCAGCCTGGTGGCCTTTATGAAGTCTGACTACGAGCTTTCCCTTAAAGATTACATCGCCATCATCAAGGATAGGGCCCTGTTATTAGGGATCAGTATCGTAGTCATTCTTGCCGCGACCGTGGTGGTCGCGGTCAGCGTGCCACCGATCTATCAGTCCACCGGGACCATTCTGGTGGAGTCGCAACAGATTTCCCCCGAGCTGGTATCGGCGAACAACAACAGCTTTGCCGATGAGCGCATCGAGGTTATTCGCCAGCGCGTCATGACCCGCGAGAACCTGCTGCGGATCATCGACAAGTACAGCCTGTTCGCTGACAAGCGGCTCAGCGAAAGCGACAAGATCGACCAGATGCGCAATGCCATCGTGGTCGCTACCCTCAGCACGTTCGTTAGAGGGCGGGGTGAGGCCACGGTCGCATTCAATGTGTCCTTCGAGCACAAGCAAGCACAGGTGGCCAAGGATGTCGCCAACGAACTGGTGACGCTGTTCCTCAACGAAAACCTCAAGCAGCGCACCGAGCGCGCCAACGAAACCACCGAATTCCTAACCCAGGAAGCCAACAAGCTGGGTGCCGAGCTTGCCAGCCTGGAAAACCAGCTGGCGGACTTCAAGCAAGCCCACGCCAATGCCTTGCCTGAGCACCAGTCGCTGCGCATGAGCATGCTGTCGCGTTCGGAGCTCGAGTTCAGGGAGGTCGACCGCGATTACAAGACCGCGCAAGAAGAACTGCGTTACCTGGAGCTTGAACTGTCGGCGGCCAATGCCGGCTTGACCACCAAGGCTGACGGTACCCGGCCGTCCAGTGCCGACCAGCCACAAGATCTGCCCAGCCTCAAGGCCGAGTACGCCCGGCTGCTGACCAAATACAAGGACGCGCACCCGGACGTGGTTGCGGTCAAGCGCAAGATCGATGCCCTGCAAGCCAGCGGCGGCGGCAGCAAGGCTGCCTCGTCGGTCAGCCTCGATGTGGCGCGGGTGCGTGCGCGGATTGGCGCGGCTCAGGAGCGCATCACCTCACTGGCGGAGCAAAAGCGTGAGTTGGTGAAGAAGATGGAAGGCTACGAGGCGGAGATTCTTGAAGCCCCGCAAGTGGAGCGTGGCCTGGTCACCTTGATGCGCGACCACGACAACGCGCGCAAGAAGTACGAAGAAATCCGTGCCAAGGAAATGGGCGCGAAAATTACCGAAAGCCTGGAACAGGAAAACAAGGCAGAGCGTTTTGTGCTGCTGGAGCCACCGCTGCTGCCCGAAAAGCCGATCAAACCCAACCGCAAGAAAATCGCCGCCCTGGGCCTGGTGCTGGCACCGGCAGGCGGTGGCGCGTTGGTGATGCTGTTGGAAATGCTCAATCAACGGGTACGGGGTGTAGGGGCGCTAGAGAGCGTGTTGGGCAAGCGTGTGCTGGTGACGGTGCCCTTCATCACCACCCAGGCGGAACTGGCAAAGCGTAAACGCTGGCGCAACCTGCTGATCCTGGCGGTGCTTGTGCTGATTGCTATGATGGTAGTGCTGGTGCACGTGTTCTACATGCCGTTGGATGTGTTGCTGTTCAAGGCTATGGCGCGGTTTGAATAGGGAAAGCAGTGATGGACAGGATCAAGCCGGTAGTTGGCAATGGTATTCATCAAGTTTCTCCAGGTGCTGCCCAGGCACCGCAAACCGCCCAAGGGGCGGAGCCTCCAGAAGTGCCAGGGCAATTCGATTACGTGAAGACCAAGGTGGTGCCGTTGCGTGCGGAGCACCTTGAGCGCAATCGGATTGTCGCGTTCAACAAGAACTCGAACATGAGTGGGCCGATCGACCTGTTGCGCACGCAGGTGCTGCAGGCGATGGAGGAAAACGGCTGGCGCACCTTGGCCATCACCTCGCCAACACCCGAGGCGGGCAAGACGGTGCTGGCGATCAACCTGGCCATGAGTATCGCGCACCACACGACCAAGACAGCGCTGTTGGTGGACTTCGACCTGCGTCGCCCCAAGGTCGGCAGCAGCCTGGGCTTGCCGATGGAAAAGGCCCTCAACGAGTTGTTGTCTGACCAGGCCGGGCTCGAAGAGGTGTTGGTCAACCCCACGTTGCCGCGTTTTGTCGTGCTGCCAACGCGGGTGCCTATTCCGATGTCTACCGAAATGCTGTCGTCCCCGCGGGTGAACAACCTGATCAGCGACTTGCGCAGCCGCTATGAGTCGCGCATCTGCATCTTCGATTTGCCGCCGCTGTTGAGCTCAGACGATGCAATCACCGTGATGCCCAAGTTCGACTGTGTGTTGTTGGTCGTGGGCAACGGCATGAACAGCAAGCAAGAGATCGAGGAATGCCTGCACCACCTGGCGACGGTCAACCTGATTGGTACGGTGTTGAACAAGGCGGATGAGAAGCCGCGCACCTATTACTGATTATTCACTATCGGGATGCAGGAGCAGCCTTGTGCTGCGAAGAGGCCGGTGACAGCAGCGAAGGTTCGCTGTGTTTTCACCGGGCTCTTCGCAGCACAAGGCTGCTCCTACACCCAATAGTGAATAGCCGCATGATTACGGCCGAGGCCACGGGTACTGCAACTCCCACCCCCAGGCATGCGCCACGATCTGCTCCAGCGATGCATACGCTGGCCTCCAGCCCAACACATTCATCGCCTTGCCTGCATCCGCCACCAACCTGGGCGGGTCACCCGCGCGGCGGGGTGCATCGAGTGTGTGGATCTGCCGGCCCGTCACTGTGCGGGCGGTATCGATCACTTGTTGCACTGAAAAGCCCAGGCCATTGCCCAGGTTGAATGCCGTGCTGGGGCCGCCAGCGACCAGGTAGTCCACTGCCAGCGCATGTGCCGAAGCCAGGTCGGCGACATGCACATAATCACGAATACAGGTGCCATCGGCGGTGTCGTAATCCCGGCCAAACACCGTGACCGCCTCACGCCTGCCAGCGGCCGCCTGGAGGATCAACGGTATCAGGTGAGTTTCCGGCTCATGGCGCTCGCCCAGCGCCCCGTCAGGGTCAGCCCCTGCGGCGTTGAAGTAGCGCAGGCACACCGACTTCAGCCCGTAAGCACGGTCAAAGTCCTCGAGAATTTGCTCGACCATCCACTTGCTGAGCCCATAGGGGTTGATCGGTGCCTTGCCATGCGCCTCGTCGATGGGCACATACAGCGGGTTGCCGTAAACGGCTGCGCTGGAGGAAAACACCAGCCGCTTGATGCCCGCATTCACCATCGCCTGCAGCAATGTCAGGGTGGCCGCTACGTTGTTCTGGTAGTACTTGCCAGGGGCGCAAACCGACTCGCCCACCTGAATGAACGATGCGAAGTGAAAGACTGCATCGAAGTGGCACTCGGCGAACAGCACATCCAGCGCCGGCTCGTCGGCAATGTCGAGCTTGGCCCATTGTACCCCAGGCCCTGGCGACACAAGGTCCGCCACCACCACATCATGACCCGCGGCCAGCAAGTGCTTGACCATGTGCGAGCCGATATAACCTGCGCCACCGACAACCAGAAACTTCATCCGTGCCTCCTGGACTCTGCTGTTGTACAGACGCCGCGGGTCGTCCCTGAATCGAACAGTTGGGAGTATCAGCTACAGGTCTCTTGAGACTGTAGATGGCCAAATGCCCTATTTCAAGAACAGCCAGTTGGACATGTACTGGCCATCGAACGTGATCACATAGCGCCCGTTCTGGTACGCCACTGGCAATTCCTTGAGCTGCGCGTGTGCATCGCGCGCGAACAGTTTCAGGCCGCCCGCCGCCTGGATGGCCAGGGTGCCTTCGAAGGGCTCGACATTGAACGGTGTCTTGTCGTCGACCTTGGGCACAGCCCGGGTGCCCAGTGAGATCAGCAGGCTGCGAGCCTGGCCCAGCGGTTTGGCATCCAGGCTCTGCACGACGACACTGGCATAAGGCGTCTTTGCCTGTACCTCGACCTGCCCAAGGTTGAGGGTTCGACCGCCCAGCCAGCCGGTCGCCGCCTGGGTCAGGGGGGTATCGATAGTGTAGAGGCCTTGTTGCCAGTTGCGCTTGAGCTCCCCGGTATCGGTTACCGACTCGCTGGCGTCAGGGGGCAGCAACGATTGGGCAGGGTCACGCAGCACTTGGGCATCGGCCGGGATGACGCTGGGTTTCAACCAGGGCAACTCCGGCGTCTGCGGCATGGCGATCTGCAGCCTGCCTTTTTCCATGGCGGTGCGCAGCAGCAGCGAGTTGCGCGGCGTGATGTCTTGGTTGAACAAGGTGGCGGGTGTTGGCGCGAAGACGTAACGGGTGGTGGCTTGCTGCACGTCCGCACGGCGGTAGAGCAGGGCAGCCGCGGGGAGCGTGGCCAGCATGGCCGGGTCGTTGTACGCGTGCCAGTTGTCTGCCGTGCGCCAACCGCTGTTGAAGGCCTGCTGACTATAGGCATATTGCATCATGGCGTCCCAGCCTTGGTGGCTGGCCGTGCCCGCCACATACAGGGGCAGCGAATGGCGGTCGGGCAGGGGGAAGGGTTCAGCGTTCCATTCGGTGACCGTCAGGGGCAGGCCGACGACCTGGGCCGCGGCAATCCAGTTGATCATCCCGTCGCTGGTCAGCGGGTTCTTCTCGAGCTGGCCGATGGCGCCGTAGCTGTGCGCATCGATCACATCGCCCGAGGTCAGCGCGGGCAGCGCGCTCAGGCCATTGCCGCCCCAGGTGCTGGTGGTGGCAATGGGTACCTTGACCCCCAGACTGCGCAGGTGCGTAATCATTTCGACATCGAAACGGCGTTCCAGATCATTCAAGAAGAGCTTCGACGGGCCATGTTCCCAGGCGCGCCAGGTGCGGTCTGCGGGCAGGTCATTGTGCTTGGCGAAGGCGTCTGCCTGCTCCTGGTAAAGCTTGGTATGTGCGGGGACTTTTTTGTCCGGCATCAGGGCGTTGCCGTAGTGCTGGGTGATGTCGTTTTCGTTGGTGATCAAAACCGCAGCAATGGCCGGGTCGTCTTTGTAGGCTAGGCCGGTGTAGGGGTTCACATGGGTCATGTACTGCTCAATAAAGCGTTTCATGGCCTGTTGAATGCTCTTGTTCACATAGGCGTAGCCTTTAAGGTCGACCCTGGGCTCGCCCTTGGCCAGCTCCTTGAAGTCATCGATGTTGTCATTGGCGGTGAGGGCGCGCTGTACGTGCATGTCGAGCCAGACGTAGATGCCCTCGTCCTTGAGGCTTTTGACCCACAGGTCGATCTTGCGCAGCGACTCGGCATTGAGCTGCTGGGTATCGCGAATCAAGGTGCCGTCGCCAAACACGTTCGGGCTGACCCATGGGGAGTCGTGGTGGTGCAGCCGGACGAGGTTGAAACCCAGTGCCGACAGGCGTTTGGCCTGTTTGATGATTTCCTCGTCTGGTGTCTTGAACAGCGAGTACGCAGACAGGTTAGTGCCCCAGAAACGCACGGGGGTGTTGTCCTCGAACGCCAGTTGCTCGCCGGAGGCCTTTACAAAGCCGCGCTTGCCTGCCGGTTTCTCGGGAGCGTTGAGAAAAGACAGGTCGACCGGCGAGGTTTGCCAGTCAAGCTGGTCGTCGGGCCACTGCGCGGGGTCTTGCAGGCCAAAGCGCTCTGTGGGGGTTGGGCCCAGCTCGATATCGCCCGTCACGTTTAATGTCGCCTTGATCTGCTGCTGGCCGGCGCTGATGGGGTCTTTGTAGAAGAATGCGCGGATCTCGGCATTGCTGCCCGGTTCGAAGTACACTTTCGCCAGTGCAGGTTCGAAGCGCATCTCGATGCGCCTGCCTTGCGCATCCTTGCCCCAGGACCAGCCCCGGTTGTCGGGCAACAGCACGGGGGCGCCCATCTCCCCGTTGAACAGGGCCGGGTCGAACTGGAAAACGATGCCGCCGCCCATCACGTTGGACTGCCTGCTGTGTGCGGTCAGGTCGAACGCCCAGGTCAAGGTTTGTGTTTGCGGCTTGCGGATATCCGCCGTCAGGTCGAAGTCCAACTGCTTGTTCTTGCCCTGCAGGGTGTAGCTGTAGGGCGCATTGACCTTCATGGCAGTGTAGAAGCCAGTCCAGCTCCAGTTAGCCGCCCAGAAGTCGAACTTGGCTTTCATCACCTGCCCGCCACCGCGTGTCACGCTGGGCAGGCCGTTTTGCTCTTCGACGCTGACGACCCACCCGGAGGCCCAGCCAGCCTGGGACATGACGGCCAGGCCAACGAACAGGGATACCCGCATGAAGGGGCGCAAAGGGAAACGGCTCATGGGCATCACCTGATTTGAAGGCCGGCAGCGGGAAGGTCGCTGGCCTGGCTGGAACGGAGCCTGCGCACCCGCTGTATGTAGGCCACCCCAAGCCCTGCGACCGACCAGTACACAGTGGGGATGATAGTGATGCTGCTGACGGTGAAGATGATCACCAGGATCCCCACCAGCGTCGCCAACAGCGCCCGGCCCAGTTGCCGTTGCTCGTCATCCTTGTCGGGGAACGCGCGCATGGCCTTGCGGATGCCCAGCAACACGGTGACGAAAAATGCCACGAACAGCGCGAGCCCAACCAACCCGACCCGCAGGGCCAGGCTGACGTAGGTGTTGACGATGTCGATAATGCCTTCCCCCTGAATCATCGACTGCATTTCAGGGGTGTTACGGAAGTCGAACGAACCGAACAAGGGGTTACGTTGGATCACGATCCAGGAGTTGTCGATCAAGCGTTCCCGGTAGGTGATGTTCTCTTTTTCGATATTGCCGATGAAAGGCAACAGGTCCAGCACCTTGTCGCCCCCAGGCAGCACGGTCAGCAGCGGCAGTGCCAGTACGCCGGCGAGGGCAAGCACGGTCAGGCGCTTAATGGCGCCTTTGCCCATGGCAATGAACACCACGACGATGACCACAGCGCCAATCCAGGGGCCGCGGGACAACGGCGCGAAAAGCCCGGCAGCCAGCAGCAGGGCGCCGAGCACCCGCTGCAGCTGGCTGCGCACATAGCCCTGGACGAACAGGTACAGGCCGATGGCCACACTCATCACGTAGCCCAGCGCAATTGCCTGCCCGGTGGTGGCGCTGGCCCGTAGCGAGCCACCACGGCTCAGGTAGCTGGACATGCTCCACTGCACGCCCATGGCATCGATCAGGGCGTTGTACAGCAGCCAGTGGCGGACGAACTCGGCAAAGCCGATCAGTGCCAGGACGAAGGATGCCAGTACGAATGCCAGCATGGCGTCCTTGAAATCACTGATCTCCTTGAGCCCTCGGCTGGCGACGTAGTAGGGCAAGAACACATCGACATACAGGTAGAGCGCCTGGCGCAAGGTGTCGGTCAGGGTGGTTTCACGCAGGTACAGCACACTCATCAGCACCAGGCTGGCCGCCAGCAGCTTGTCGGGCCAGGTGCGGCCGAAGCGCAGGGTATCGCTTTGCCTGCTCAGGGCCAGCGCCGCCGGCAGCAGCACGCACAGCGTCAGCAGGCGAACATGGTTGAGGTCGACCAGGTAGTTGACCACGCCAAACCCAGGTATTTGCACCGAGGCCGGCGGAATCAGGAACAGCAACATGAAAAACAGCGCCATGGCATTGCGTTCGCGCCGCCCGGCGATGTACATGATCAGCCCGGCAGCGGCCACGTACACCCAGAAGCTGTGGGAGGCGAAGGCCACCAGCGTCAGGACGAACCACAGGTTACGCCGGCGCTTGAAGTCGCTGTAGGGGATGAGGTCTGTCGCCGGGCGGCGCGCCATGACAAAAACGACGCCTGCCAGAAACAGAATGACGATCAACGCACGAAAATGTTCAGGCATTGGCTAAGGACACCTTTCCCTTGGTGGGCACGGCTAGCATCATGGCTAATTGAAACTATAGTGACTTTTAGCCAATCAGTCAGAGATTGAAGTCATGCCGTCGATTGATGTGTCAGCCTCCGCGAGCCTGCGCAAGCGCGCACTGAAGGCCGGGTCATGGAACCTGGTGTCGCTGGTGGCGTCACAGGTCATGCGCCTGGGCGGCAACCTGATCATGGCCCGTTTGTTGCTGCCGGAAATGTTCGGTGTGATGGTCATCGCCACCACGGTTTCGGTACTTTTGCACTTGCTGTCCGATGTTGGCCTGCGCCAGAACATCATCCAGAGCCACCGGGGCGACGACCCCGAGTTTCTCAATACCGCCTGGACCGTCCAGATCATCCGCGGCTTCGTCCTGTTTGCCCTGACCTTGCTGCTGGCCGCCGCCTCCTGGTTCGCGCAGTTGGCCAACCTGTGGCCGGCGGACTCCACTTACGCCGCCCCCGAGCTGCCAATGGTACTGGCGGTGACCGGCCTTTCGGCCATCATCTGGGGATTCCAATCGACCAAGATAGATGTCGCCGTACGAACTTTCCAACAGAAGCGCGTGGTATTGGTGGACCTGGCCTCGCAAGTGGTCGGTTTGATCGCGATGCTGGTGATCGGTTACTTCACCCGGTCGATCTGGTCGCTGGTGATCGCCGGCCTGGTCAGTGCCCTGGCGGGTACCTTGCTGGGGCACCTGGCGCTGGACGGGCCGAACAACCGCCTGCAGTGGGACCGAAGTGCGCTGACCGAGCTGATCGTGTTTGGCCGCTGGATCCTGCTGTCGTCGATGGTCGGCGTACTGGCCATGTACGGTGACCGAATCTGGTTTGGTGCGAGCATGACAGCGGGGCAGTTGGGGGTGTACTCGATTGCCGTGCTGATCCTCGGGTCCGTGCAGACCGGGTTGCTGAAACTGGTGGGCTCGGTAGCGCTGCCCGCGTTCAGCGAAGCCGCTCGGGAAGGTGACAAGGCACGCCTGAAGGCGCTGTACTACCGTTTCAGGTTGCTGGTCGACCTTGTGATGCTGTTTGCCTGCGGGGTGTTCCTGACCGCCAGCCCATTGTTGATCGGCTGGATGTACGACGCGCGCTACACCGAGGCGGGTACGATTCTTGCGATTCTTTCGCTGTCGTTCTTCACGCTGCGCTATACCTTGGCACATCAGATATGGATTGCCCTGGGCCTGACGAAATACCAGGCCATGGACAACATCATCCGGCTAGTCTCGTTATGGGGCTTGTTGCCACTGCTGCTGGCCATTGGCGGTGTCGACTACGCAATCTGGGGGGTGGCCCTGCATACCTTCCCGACGCTGCTGTTGGTGGTCTACGTTAACTGCAAGCTGGATATCTTCAGTGTCAAACGCGAGTTGGTGGTACTGCCGATGGTGGCCGTGGGGGCACTCTGTGGGCTGTTGGCGACCCGTTTCTTCGAATGGCTGTGATGAGGCCAGAGGCGGGCGATGGTGCAATGTGGGGGCGTTCGAGTGACTGATTGTTAACACTTCATCGAGATAGGTCTGGGGATCATGGGGAAGCTTACGTTGTGTACTCCGCAGTTGGGTCGTAGGGGTTTTCTCCAGAGCTGTGTCCTGCTGGGCGTTGGCGGCGCGGTGTTTGGGGTGGCCGCAGACGTTGCACGCAAACCCGTCGAAAAACCCGGGTTCGTGGTGATCAACGGCTGGGTGTTGCCTTCTCAGTACTTCCGGAACGAGCCAGCATGATCAAGGACTATCAGCAGCAGAAAACGCTGCGTGACGACTATGATTTTTGCATCATCGGGGCCGGCCCCGCTGGCATTACCCTGGGCCTGCGGCTGGCAGCTGCGGGTTGGAACGTGCTGCTGGCCGAGGGCGGTGGGCGTGAATATTCGCCGCACTCGCAAGGGCTGTATAAGTGCGCCTCGACGGGGCTCGAACTGTACGCCGAGGAAACACGCCTGCGTTACCTGGGCGGCACGTCCAACCACTGGGCAGGGCGCTGCCGGCCGTTCACCCCTTCAGACTTCGCCGTGGCGCCGCCCGGCGACTTGCCCGGCTGGCCGATCCCCTACTCGGAGATCGAGGGCTACCTGGCGGCGGCCATGGACATCGTCGATTTGCCACCAGGCTCGGAGTTTCACGCGATGAACACCGGGCTTGCGGGTGATGACTTCGAACCCGACCGCTTCCTGCTGAGCCCTCCAACGCGCTTTGCGCAGAAGTACGCGACTGCACTGAACGAGACCCACGGGCTGGATGTGTTCATCAATTGCAACTGCGTCGACCTGGAGTTCGACAAAGCGTCGGGCCATGTGGTGGCTGCGGTGGTGTCCGATTACGACCGTCATCGTCAGCGCGTGGTGGCCAGAAACTTCATCCTGGCGACGGGCGCCATCGAGAATGCCCGGCAGTTACTGAACAGCGAATCCCTGTTGGCCGCGGGTATCGTCAACAAGGAAGGGTTGACCGGGTGTTGCTTCATGGAGCACCTGAACATCGACATGGGCACGTTCATCCTGAAGTCGGACCAGGATACCCAGATGCGTCAGTACTACACCACCGACGCCTTTGTTGAGGAATACCAGGCCGGTAAAGGCAATATCACCGCTTCACTGCTCTCGGACGTGCAGACGTATGGCCGCACGGCCGAGGTCAAACACTTTCTGGAGAACCTTGCCTGTGACATGGGCGTCGCCGACAAGATCGCCTTCTTTGCCAAGTTCAGCTGCCCGGGCGACGGTGTGATCGGCACCATGATCGAGCAGTTTCCCAACCGGCAAAGCCGCATTTCACTGCTGGACGAAAAAGACGAGTTGGGGGTGGCCAAGGTCAACGTGCATTGGGCACTGAGCGAAAGTGACAGGCACACCATCAAGTGCATCGGCACCGAACTGGCCAAGCAATTTGCCGACATGGACCTGGGCTTCGTCAAGCTCAACGATTTCGTCTACGACACATCGGTGCCGTTGAAGATGGCGCCGCATGCCCATCACATGGGCACCACGCGCATGGCTGCGTCACCTGAGTTCGGTGTGGTCGACGCCAATTGCAAAGTGTTCGGTACCCAGAATCTCTATGTGGCGGGAAGCAGTATCTTTGCCAAGGGCGGCGCGTCCAACCCAACCATGCCATTGTTGCAGTTTGCCGTCAGGTTGGCGGACCACCTCAATGAAAAGTTGAAATCGGCTACGGGTGCCGCGGTGTAACGCACGTTGTAAACGGGTTGAGTGCGATGCGGTCAGCACCAAGAAGAATGAGACCGAAGTCGCCTCAGGGATAGTTCAGAATCGCATTGATTGTGAGGCTCGCAGAATGAATGGATGGATACGGAGTGCACTGACGCGTTATGTCAACTCGACCGGGCGGGGAAGCTCGACGTACAAGAAGTTGTGTAATCCAACGGGGCGAGAGTGGGGGATCTATCTGGCCCGTTGGGGTAAGTTTCATTCAGTAGGGGACAACTTTCATATCAATACTGGGTGCAACGTTACCGACCCTGCGCTGGTGCGTATTGGTAACAACGTTGGCCTGTCGGATTGCACACTGATCGGCCACGACGGCGTGGTGGCATTGATCGAGCTCTGCTACGGGAAGCACCTCGATTCGGTCGGCTATATCGACATCAAGGACAACTGCTTCATCGGCCATGGCGCGATTGTGATGCCCCGCGTGACCATCGGGCCCGATGCGATCGTCGCTGCCGGTGCGGTGGTTACCAAGGACGTGCTGCCGGGCACCGTGGTGGGTGGCAACCCGGCCAAATTCATCTGCACCACCGAAGCACTGATCAAGAGGGTGGAGGAGCGCTGTGAAAGCTACCCGTGGATAGAACTGGTCAAACAGCGCAAAGGGGCCTTTGACCCGACCGTGGAGCCTGCCCTTGCCGCGCAACGACGGCAGTACTTCTTCGGGGACGGTAGCAATGGATAGAAAACCCGTCGATGTGATGGTGGTCAATTTCAATACTGCGTCTTTGCTGCAGCCCATGTTCGATGCGCTGCGCCAGGCCGACAGCGAAAAGCTTGCCAGTTACCTGGTCGTCGACAATGCCTCGGTCGATGATTCTGTGGAACGCATGGCCCAGGTGTGCCCCGAGGCGCTGTTGCTGAGCAACAAGAAGAACGTCGGTTTCGGGCGCGCCAATAATCAACTGCTGGCGCACTTGAAGGGCAAGTACGCACTGCTGCTGAATACCGATGCCTTCGTGGCGGCCGATTCACTGGCCAAGACCATCGAGTACATGGACAACCACCCCGAGTGCGGCGTGCTGGGCGTGCGCCTGGAGGGCCGCGATGGCGACCTGCAACCCAGTTGCCGCTACTTCCCGACACCCCTGAACGTGTTTGTCGGCCGTACCGGGCTGGGCCGTTTCTTCCCAGGCTTGAAAATGGTCGATGAGATGACCTGGGACCATGGCTCGGTACGTGAATGCGATTGGCTGCCCGGTTGTTTCTACCTGGTGCGTCGCGAAGTGCTGGACCAGGTAGGCCTGTTCGATCCGCGCTACTTCCTCTATTACGAGGAGGTTGACCATTGCAAGCGGGTCAAGGAAGCGGGCTGGAAGGTCGTCTTCTATCCCCATACCACGGTGGTGCATATCGGCGGCGAAAGCTCCAAATCGGTCAGCGAACTGGAAGCGGCCAGCCGGCAGATTTCCAGCTACCAGATCGAAAGCGAACTGCTGTACTTCCGCAAGCACCACGGCGTTGCCGGGCTGGCGTTGCACATGCTGCTGGTGTGTGTGGGTGACCTGGTACTGGCACTCAAGGCACTGTTGAAGGGGCGAGGCCGCGCGGCGATCCGGGCGTGCTGGCGGCACTGCCAGACTACCTGGTCGCTGTTGTTCAAGACACGGTTCGCAAGCCAACCCACACGGTAGGTGACGTCATGTTCGAGAATATCCGCGCCGACTTGCGTGCACACGGGGGTGATTGGGGCGCCCAGGGGTTTTGGGTATTGCTGGTGTATCGCTTCGGGCGCTGGCGCTATGGCGTGCGCCCGGCACTGCTGCGCAAACTGTTCTCCATTCTCTACAAGATCCTGTTCAAGTTCGTGCAGATCATCACGGGTGTTGAATTGCCCTGCGAGGTCGTGATCGGCCGCAACTTCGTCATCGACCATTTCGGCGGCATCGTGATCAGCGGTTATGCCCGCTTTGGCGATGACTGCCGAATTCGCAACGGTGTGGTGGTGGGGCTGAAGAATGTCAGCGAGCCGATTGCGCCGGTGTTCGGCAATAACGTCGATATTGGCACAGGGGCCAAGGTGCTGGGCAACATCCGCATCGGCAACAACGTGGTCATCGGCGCCAACGCCGTGGTGCTGGTGGACGTGCCAGACAACGCGTTGGCGGTCGGCGTGCCTGCGACCATCAAGCTGCGCAACCCCACCGAGGCGGCGCAGTGCACGGTCGAGTGAGGCCCATGGTGACAGGTATCGGCGTTGTAGTGATTGGACGCAACGAAGGCCTGCGTCTGGAGCGCTGCCTGCGCTCGTTGGCGCACGGTGCGGACCGGGTGGTGTACGTGGATTCAGGCTCCACCGACGGTTCCGTGCAGATGGCACAGGCCCAAGGGGTCGAAGTACTGGCGCTCGACATGAGCCGGCCGTTTACCGCAGCCCGGGCCCGCAATGAGGGCTTCACCCGCCTGCAACGCCTGTTGCCGTCGATGCACTACGTGCAGTTTGTCGACGGCGATTGCGAGGTGGATGCGGCCTGGCTGGGCGATGCCCAGGCCTTCCTTGATGCACGCCCAGACGTAGCGGTGGTGTGCGGGCGGCGTCGTGAACGGTTCCCGCAACGCTCGGTGTACAACCTGCTGTGTGACCTGGAGTGGGACACGCCCATCGGTGAGGCGAAGGCCTGTGGGGGGGATGCGTTGATACGCGTCGATGCCTTCACGCAAGTGAGTGGCTTTCGCCCGGACCTGATCGCCGGCGAAGAACCGGAGCTGTGCGTCCGCTTGCGCGCCAAGGGGTGGAAAATCTGGCGCCTGGCCGCTGAGATGACCTTGCACGACGCTGCCATGACGCGTTTCAGCCAGTGGTGGCGACGCAGCTTGCGCGCCGGCCATGCCTATGCCGAGGGTGCCTTTTTGCACGGGCGAGCGCCAGAGCGCCATTGGTTGCGAGAGTCCCGCCGCGCGTGGCTCTGGGGCTTGGGCATCCCCCTGGCGATCGTGTTTGCCAGCGGCCTGCTGGGTGTGTGGTCGCTGCTGCTGTTGCTGATCTACCCGCTGCAAGCGGTGCGCCTGGCGCGTCGTGCTGGCAAGCCGACACGCGAGCGCTGGCTGCAGGCGGTGTTCCTGGTGCTCGGCAAATTCCCTGAAATGCTTGGGCAGGTAAAGTTCCTGATGAACAGGTTCTGTGCCGGCAAAGCCGTGCTGATCGAGTACAAATGAGATTCCTATGATTGCCAGATCGATAGTGAAAAGTGTGCTCACCCTGCAGCCCGGCTACTCGCTGCGGGCCTTGAACAACAAGGTCAAGCTAACGCGGCAGATCACCCGGGAGTGGCCCGCGCTGAAGGCCTTCATGCAGCGCATGTCGACGGCGCTAGGTGATGACCGGTTTGCAAGGCTTGGGGTCGATTGCATCGGTGTCGTGCAATGGCCCTACATCAGCAAGGGCTGGGAGGCGCAGGAGCGGCTCGGTGTGGTGGCGTCGCATTTTGAGGTGGTTGCCCGGCAATTTCCCACGTTGCTGCTGCTCGATCGCGACGAGCGCCTGACCCTGTGCGACCTGTCGGCCTATTCGAAGGACTGCGCGCTGGTGCTGGACCGGCCGATTTGGTTCAAGCGCGAAGGGGAGCTGGTGCTGAACCTGTTCCAAGGGGATTTGCGCGTGGCATCGCTGGCGTTCAGCCTGTGCCGCCAGCACGGTGAGCTGTGCGTGTTCATCGGCGCCGTGCAGGGCATTCACAAAGGCATCGACAGCGAAACCTCGCTGAACATCTACCGGGACTTGACCAAGGACTTCGAGGGCCTGCGCCCGCGCAGCTTCCTGCTGGAGGCCTTCAAGTGCATCGCCAGAACGTTGGGGGTGGTGCGCATCTACGCAGTTGGCGATGCGCACCGGCATCATCGCCATCCTTACTTTGGCGCTGACAAGGCGCACGACCTGGCCGCCCACTACGATGCCATCTGGCTGGAAAACGGCGCCACGCCTTCGGAGCGCGACGACTTCTTCAGCCTGCCGCTGGCCGCTGCCAAACGCGCCGCAGACGACATTGCGCCCAAGAAACGTGCGATGTACCGCCGGCGTCATGCCTTGCTGGATGAGGTATTCGCGCGCGTTGAAGCGGCTTTATCAGGCAGCGAGCCCGTCCATGGGCTACAAGGGATGAAGGGGGATGTGCTTGAACGTGCATCGGCAGGGAGCCCACCGCCGGCGATCGACAGCCTGAAGTAACGGGTTGCAGTTGGTGAGGCTCATTACGCAGGCATTGATCTGGATTTATATGCGCATTGCTTACTTCATCAATCAGTACCCGAAAGTCAGCCATAGCTTCATTCGACGCGAAATTCTGGCGTTGGAGCGCCAGGGCATAGAGATCCAGCGCATTGCCTTGCGGGGTTGGGATGCCGAACTGCAGGATGACGAGGACATCGCCGAGCGGGGCAAGACCCGCTACGTGTTGCAGCACGGCCTGAAGGGGTTGTTGGCGCCCACGCTGCAGGTGCTGCGTGCCGAGCCACGACGCTTTTTCGCCACCCTGTGGTTGGCCCTGCGCCTGGGCCAGCGGGCGGATCGCGCCTGGCCCTATCACCTGGTGTACCTGGCCGAGGCCTGTCAGGTACTACTCTGGTTGCAGGCCTTTGGCGCGAAGCATGTTCATGCGCATTTTGGCACCAACTCGACCGAGGTTGTGATGCTGGCCCATGCCCTCGGCGGGCCTGCCTACAGCTTTACCGTGCACGGGCCGGAAGAATTCGACAAACCACAGTTTCTGCATGTGGGCGAAAAAGTCCGGCGCGCCGCGTTTGTGGCGGCGGTCAGTTCGTATGGGCGCAGCCAGTTGTTCCGTTGGGTGGCGCACGAGCACTGGGAGAAGGTGAAGGTCGTGCATTGCGGCCTGGAGCGCGACTTCCACGCGGTTGCCGCCGTTGCCGCACCCTCGGCGCCACGCCTGGTGTGCGTCGGGCGCCTGTGCGAGCAGAAGGGCCAGCTACTGCTGATCGAGGCGGCCCGCCTGCTGGCCATCCAAGCCATTGCATTCGAACTGGTGCTGGCGGGTGATGGCGAAATGCGCGAGCAGATCGAAGCCCTGGTCGCCCAGCATGGTTTGCAGGCGCAGGTACGCATCACCGGCTGGATCAGCAGCGCTCAGGTGCGGGAAGAAATCCTCGCTGCCCGTGCGTTGGTGCTGCCGAGTTTCGCCGAAGGCCTGCCGGTGGTGATCATGGAGGCCATGGCATTGCGCCGGCCGGTGCTGACCACCTATGTGGCAGGCATCCCGGAGTTGGTGCGCCAGGGCGAAAACGGCTGGTTGTTCCCCGCCGGCACGGTAGAAGAGCTGGCTGCGGCAATGGCCGACTGTCTGTCGCAACCGGCCGACGTGTTGCAGCGCATGGGGGAGGCCGCTTACCAGCGGGTGCTGCAACGCCACGATATCGACATCGAGGCCGCCAAGCTGGCCCGCTACTTCAAGGCATCCGCATGATCAGCATCGTGACGTGGTTATTGAGCCTGGTGGCGTTTTGCATCTTCGTGCCCGCGCTGGTGTTGTTTGCGCAGGTACTGCTGGCGTGCCTGCCGGTGCGATCACGACCTGAGGAGGATGGTAGGCGCCCGCGCGTGGCGGTGCTGGTGCCCGCGCACAACGAGGCCTTGATCATTCGGTCGACCTTGGCAAGTGTCGCCCCGCAATTGCTGGCGCAAGACCGCTTGCTAGTGGTGGCGGACAACTGCACCGACGACACCGCGCAGTTGGCACGCAGCGCGGGCGCTGAGGTGGTGGAGCGCGACAACGACCTGTTGCGCGGCAAGGGGTATGCCCTGGACTTCGGCGTACGGCATCTGGCGCAGCGTCCACCCGAGGTGGTCATTATCGTTGACGCCGATTGCCAGGTGGGCGAGGGCGCCATTGACCTGCTGGCACGCCGTTGCCTCGAAGCTTCACGGCCGGTGCAGGCGCTGTACTTGATGCGCGCGCCCGCCGGCGCGGGCCTGAAGGTGCAAATCGCGGAATTTGCCTGGCGGGTCAAGAACCTCGTTCGCCCGCGTGGTTGGGCACGCCTGGGCTTGCCCTGCCAGCTGATGGGCGCGGGTATGGCCTTCAGTTGGCGCGACTTGGCTGCGGTCGACTTGGCCAATGGGCACCTCGTCGAAGACTTGAAGCTTGGCCTGGACTTTTGCCGAATCGGCAAACCGCCGCTGTTTTGCCCGGACGCGCAGGTCACCAGCCAGTTTCCGCTCAGCCAGGAAGGCTTGAGCAGCCAGCGCACCCGCTGGGAGCATGGCCACTTGGGGGTGATCCTGGCCGAGGTACCCAAGCTGCTGGTGAGCGCGGTCACTCGGCGTAACGCGCCCTTGCTGGCCATGACCCTGGACCTGCTGGTGCCGCCATTGGCGTTGCTGGTCATGGCTCTGGTAGGGGTTGCATGTGTTGCCTGGCTGGCTGCGCTGCTGTTCGGTATCACTGCACCTGCATGGGTCGCCACGGGTGCCCTGGTCATGCTGGGTGTTGCAGTTCTGCTGGCGTGGGGCCGGTTTTCTCGCGAACTGATCCCCTTTTCGGTCTTGCTTTACGCCCCGTTCTACGCCGCGAGGAAGATTCCCCTGTACCTGGGGTTCTTGATCAAGCGGCAGGTAGAGTGGGTGCGCTCGAAACGGGATGACAGCTAATGGGCGAATGGCAAAACAGCTGGAAAACGATTATCGGCAAACTTCAGACCGTGAGTGACCCTGCACACGAGCAGCGCTTGCTCGAGGCCCTGGGCCAACCTGAGGCGCCCACGGTGCTGGGTTTTGTCAACGCCCACGCCATGAACCTGGTCGCAGGCAACGCCGATTACTGCCAATCGCTGGCCTCGGCCGATGTGTTGCTGCGCGATGGTGCGGGCATGGCAATCCTGTATCGCCGCCTGGGCCTGGCCCCAGGGCTGAACATGAATGGCACGGATTTAATCCCCAAGCTGCTGGCGGCCTTCAAAGGGCGACGGGTGGCATTCTGGGGTACTCAGGAGCCATTCTTGAGCCGGGCGGTAGCGTGCAGCGAGGCGCGGTTTGGCGTGTTGCCGGTGTCGGTTCACGACGGATTTGCTGAAATGGCCACCTACCTGGAGCTTGCGCGGGTATCGCAGCCAGAGCTGATCGTGCTGGGCATGGGGATGCCTAAGCAAGAAGCCGTTGCCGCTCGCCTGGCTGCCAGTGGGCGGGCGTGCCTGATCGTGTGTGGCGGGGCGATTCTGGATTTTCTCGGCGGCAAGGTTAGCCGGGCGCCGCAATGGCTACGGCGATTGGGCGGGGAGTGGGTCTACCGCTTGCTGAGAGAGCCCAGGCGCTTGTTCATGCGCTACGTGGTGGGCAACCCGCTGTTCCTGTTACGCACCCTGCTGTGTACCAAGGCGATGACGCTTGGGGCCCGGAACACCCCAAGGCGTATCTGATGATTCTGCCTCCCGAGCCGTCCGAAACGGCCAAAATCCATGGCAGGAGTGATTCCGCCCGCCGGGTGTGCGGGCGACTGCTACAGTGATAGCAAGCGCCCAGGGGGGGCGGCGAAGACTATTCAGTGTGCAGGATTATAGTTTAAAGGCTGGTATTGATTGACTGAATAAGCTGCCAGGCATGTGCTGCGCGCTAATTAATGAGGTCTGAAATGGTTCTCGAACCCAGAAGCAGTCGTTCCTTACTTCAACGAAGAAGCAGCGTAAGTAACGCCATTCAGGCCGGCCTTGATGGGATTGCAGTCACCGGTGTCGCCTGGTACTTGATCTACGATCAGTTTGGTCACATTACCTCGGATTATGTGATCATGCTGCTCTTGTTGATTGGGGCGCTGGCCGTTATTTATGATCATTATGCGATCTATCGGACCAACGTGGGCTTGTCCATCAAGGCGTTCAGGTTATTCAAGGCTTGGTCAGCAACGTTTTGTTTTCTGGTGGTCATGGCGTTTTTGACCAAACAGAGCGAAACCTATTCGCGGTTGTTGGTGGTGCAGTTGTTTGTCATTGGTTATGTGGTGCAGTTGTTTTTGCATTTTGCAGTGCGTGAACTGCAAAAACGGTTTACCGCGCACGCTCGGCTGGACAACGCACTGATTATTGGCGCCGGCGACCTGGCCAACTTCCTGCACCAGAAGATCAGTAACAACCCGTGGTTCGGTGAGCGTGTGCTGGGGTGTGTGCTGATAGACGATGTGGCTGAACAGGGCGCGCCTGATGCAAAGCAACGCCTGCCTGTGCTGGGCCATGTCGCTGACCTTGACGAGATCGTTGCCAAACATGCTATTCGCACGGTGTACCTGGTGACGCCATTAGGCGGCTCTGCGGTCATTAACGAAGTGTATTTGAAGTTGCTCGACAAGTGCATTGCAGTGAACTGGGTGCCGGATATCTTCTCGCTGCGTTTAATCAACCACAGCGTCCGTGAAATTGCCGGTATCCCGGTATTGACGTTGTCAGAAACGCCGTTGACCGGCATGAGCCTGTTCCTTAAAAACCTCGAAGACCGCGTGTTGGCAGCACTGATATTGCTGTGTGCATCGCCGGTGCTGTTGGCAGTGGCGATAGCCATCAAACTAGACAGTCGCGGGCCGGTATTCTTCAGGCAAGAACGCATGGGCTGGACCGGTGAATCGTTCCGGATATGGAAGTTCCGCAGCATGCATGTTCATCAACCGGAAAACGGTGTGGTCAAACAGGCCCAGAAGAACGACCCGCGACTGACCCGCGTTGGGGCTTTTATTCGCAAGACCAGCTTGGATGAACTGCCGCAGTTGTTCAATGTATTGACCGGCGAAATGTCGTTAGTGGGGCCGCGCCCGCATGCACTTCAGCACGACACGCTGTATTCGCAGGATATTGTCGACTACTTCGCGCGACACAACATCAAGCCTGGCATGACCGGCCTGGCACAGGTCAGGGGCTTCCGGGGTGAAACCAAGGACATCGAGCAGATGATTCAACGGGTCGACTCGGACATCGAGTACATCAACAACTGGTCCTTGTGGCTCGATTTCGTCATTTTGGTGCGCACGCTCAATGCTTTTACCGGCAAGCAGGCCTATTAGCCGGGGCCGACGAGCCGCCCCGTGGCAGGCACTCAACCCAACGGGTGCAATTCCCTGAAGCCACGGGCCTCTTCCACCAGCCAGTCATGCACCGCGCGGGCACCCGGCTGGGTCAGCCCGCCCGGCGGGTAATGCACCACGTAACGCTTGTGGTTGGCGATCGCCACGCCGAACGGCACGATCAGCGCCCCCCGTTCCAGTTCATCGTTGAGCAAGGTACGCCGCGCGATTGCCACGCCAACCCCGGCAATCGCCGCTTCAATGGTCAAGTGGTTGCGGTTGAAGGTATGGCCCCTGCGCACGTCCAAGCCGCCTGCGCCGATGCCTTCCAGGTAGAACTCCCATTCAGCGTATTCCGAGGCCCCCCGCCAGGCGGTGATGTCGTGCAGCAGCGGGTAATGCGCCAGGTCAGCGGGCCCGTGCAGCGGCGGGCGACCGCGCAGCAGGGTGGGGGAGCACACGGGAAAGATCTGCTCGTCCAGCAATGGCGTCGACAACATGCCAGGGTAACTGCCGTCGTTCAGGTCGATGGCCAGGTCGAAGTCGCCCGAGTGCAAGGCTTGCGCACTGTCTTCGGCCACCAGCCGCAACTCGATGTCCGGATACCGCTGCTGAAAGCGCGGCAGGCGCGGCGTCAACCATTTGGCCAGGAAGGAGGGGATCGAGCGCAGGCGCAGGGTGCCGCGGATCTCGCCGGCGTCCAGGCGCAGCAGCTCGGCCTCAATGCTGCCATAGGCCTCTGAAACTGTTTGCGCCAGGCGTTGGCCTTCAGCGCTCAGCTCTACCCCACGGGCACGGCGCAGGAACAGTCGATAGCCCAGCCGTTCTTCCAACTGGCGCATTTGCTGGCTGACGGCGCCAGGGGTGATGTGCAGTTCTTCGGCGCAGCGGGTAAATGACAAATGCCGGGCTGCACAGGAGAACACATGCAGCCAGACGAACATCTGGCCATTGAGTTGTCGTCGCATCGTTTAGTACCACTAAAGCCTTGCTTAGGAAGTTTCGTTGGTCATCCACGCGGGAGCAGGTCAGTATCGCTCAAGTTCGCAGTAGTGTTCAATTTCCCCAGAGAACCACGCATTGGCGATTCTGCCCAACGCGGTCAGGCATTAGTATGGCTATCAGTGTTTTCGACCTCTTCAAAATCGGCATCGGCCCTTCCAGCTCTCACACCGTAGGCCCTATGCGTGCAGCGGCAACCTTTGCCCAGGCCCTGCGTGAGCGTGGCTTGCTGGCCCAGGTCAGCCGTGTCGAGGTGCGTCTGTATGGCTCCCTTTCGGCCACGGGGGTCGGACACGCCACCGACCGTGCCTGCCTGCTTGGCCTGATGGGGCAGTGGCCCGACCGGATCGACCCGGCCACGATCGAGCCACGTATCGGTCAGGTGATGCAGGAGCAATGCCTGATGCTCGATGGCAGCCATCCCCTGGCGTTCAACTACACCCGCGACATGCTGCTGCTTGAGCAAAGCCTGCCGTACCACCCGAACGCCATGAGCCTGGAAGCACTGGACGAGCAGGGCAGCCTGTTCAGCCAAACCTACTATTCGGTGGGCGGTGGTTTCATCGTCGAGCAGCAAGAAATCGATGCCCCCCAAGGCGAGGCGAATGCGGTCGAACAGCCGTATCCGTTTGCCAGTGCGGCTGAGTTGTTGGCGCTGTGCAAGGCGCACGGAATGGGCGTGGCGCAGCTGATGATGGCCAACGAATGCGTCTGGCGCACGGAAGCCGAGGTGCGCGAAGGCCTGATGTGCATCTGGGCGGCGATGTGTGAATGCGTCGACAATGGCTTGCGCAATGAGGGCATCCTGCCGGGCGGGCTCAAGGTCAAGCGCCGGGCTGCGCGTTTGCACCGCAGCCTGCAGGAGTTGGGCAAGCCGAACGTGATTGGCTCCACCCTGAGCGCCATGGAATGGGTCAACCTGTTTGCCCTGGCGGTCAACGAAGAAAACGCTGCCGGCGGGCGCATGGTCACGGCGCCCACCAACGGTGCGGCAGGGATCATCCCGGCCGTGTTGCACTACTACATGAAGTTCAACCCGGATGCCTGCGACGACGATGTGGTGAGGTTCCTGCTGGCGGCAGCCGCAGTCGGCATCCTGTGCAAGACCAACGCGTCGATCTCCGGTGCCGAAGTGGGTTGCCAAGGCGAAGTAGGCTCGGCCTGCTCGATGGCAGCCGCAGGCCTGGCCGAAGTGCTCGGTGCCACGCCGCCGCAACTGGAAAATGCCGCGGAAATCGCCCTGGAGCACAACCTGGGGCTGACCTGCGACCCGGTGGGTGGCCTGGTGCAGGTGCCGTGCATCGAGCGTAATGCGATTGCCGCGGTCAAGGCGATCAACGCCGTGCAAATGGCCCTGCGCGGTGATGGCGAGCATTTCATCTCGCTCGATCAGGTTATCCGCACCCTGCGCGACACCGGTGCGGACATGCATTCCAACTACAAAGAAACCTCGCGCGGCGGCCTGGCCGTCGCCTTTGTCGAGTGCTGATTCGCAGCCCAAGGTTTATTCAGGGGCATTGGCACGCTACCCGGTAGGAGCAGCCTTGTGCTGCGAAGAGGCCAGTGAACACATCATCAATCTTCGCTGCTGTCACTGGCCTCTTCGCAGCACAAGGCTGCTCCTGCACGGTCAACGGCTCTTCTGTTTCAGCGTCAGGAAGCTCGCACGCATGTCCTTGGCCCAGCCGTCGAGCACTGGTTTGACGTCATTGAGGGTGAGTTTCTGGGTGTCGTTCTCCAGCTCCTTGCCCGCGCCCTTGCGCACCACCTGAGCGAGCACTTTCTGACTGGCACCGTCCAGGAAGGCCGCCTCTACGCCAACATCTACTTCCTGGTCGCGGCCGCCCATGGCGGTATTGACCCCCGCCGAGATCAGCGCAATAGGGATGACCTCATAAGGCTTTAGGCCTTCGTTGCTGGTAGACACCGCGGTGATCGCCGGGCGTACCACGATGGTGCCTGGGCCGGGAGCCTTGGCCAGGGTCAGCACGCTGCCCAATTCACGTCGCATGGCTTCGTTGAAGTAACGGGTAATCTCCTGCAGCGTCTGCGCCGAAATGACCGCTGTCGGTTGCGGCTTGGGGTAGAACTGGCTGGGCTCGATGAACACCTGGGTGTATTGATTGACGTTGACCTTGGGGTCGATCCAGCGCATCACCGGCGCGCCGGATGGGCTTTCAGCGGGCTGCAAGCGGCTGTAGTCCTTCAGGAAACCGGAGTAGTCACTGGGGTCCACGCGGTTGCTGGAGCAGGCGGTTACGGCAAGCAAGGCTGCGCACAACAAGGTGATGCGGGGCAATGATTTCATGATCGTGATGCATCCATGAGAGGTCGGCCAGAACAACGCTAGCAGGTGCAGGGCAGTTGGCCAGTGGGCAGTGTATTTCTTGGCGGTGTAGGCGGTAGGCTGTGATGGGTACGGCGGTGGATTTTTAGCGCTTTTGAGATCGAGCGCCGCCCGTGCGGCGCATCGCGAGCAACGCTCGCTCCTACGTTTGTTTTCGGCCAGTAACGCCTGTGACAGGCGCGCACGACCGCCTTGTTTGTTCGACGCGATATCGCGTCATGCGCCAAGGCGGTCGCGCGCATTTGCCCCAGGAATAACTGGCCCGAAACAAACGTAGGAGATTCTATGGTGCGAGGGAAGCATCAAGTAGGCGCTTCCTCCGCCGTCCCCCTCAATATCAAGGCGCAAGCCGACGCATCTGATTTTTCGTCAGTCGTTTGGTT
>Ga0213823_1000035_pt1 | contig 141088 bp, 128 predicted proteins | sample MC6MC0907MG_FD_179887 | JGI IMG/M metagenome (GOLD analysis project Ga0213823, IMG submission 179887) | Enriched soil aggregate microbial communities from Iowa State University, Ames, United States - MC6-MC0907-MG | ecosystem: Environmental > Terrestrial > Soil > Unclassified | place: USA... | reverse complement strand
AATCTTGTGATCTTTCAGCCACGTGAACAGCTGATCGAAAGGGGCATTCATAAAGACCTCGTTATTGGTTTTATAGACGCCGGGGAGGGCGGGTTTCATCTTCCGCCCCTTCCCCTGTGGCGCGTTGCCGACTATCTTGGGCGAGCCTTGCGGTTCCATCTATCCACTTTAAGCAGCACCAAAGCGCACCAAAAGAGTGCGCAAGGTCACCCCATGACAACGTGCAATTCGTTACAGGTTCAAGCATTCAACACCGCCGATGTCGCCGAGCAAGTCCGCGCCACACCGGGCTGGGTCCAGCATTACCAACAGATGTCGCCGGGGCACTTCGCCGGGCAGATCCGCTATCTGGATCTGCAGGGTGTCGAGGTCTACGAAGAGCAGATGAACACCCGCGTCGAGCAGAATTTCAGCGCACCGTCGGGTGCCTTGGCATTCTGTTTCGATCGCAGCGACAATGCGCTTTACCTGCTCAATGAAGAGAGCCGCAACATCTGGATCACCCCGGAGAATTACCAGGAAATCGCCGTGGTATTCGGCCCGGAATTCGTCCGCCAGCACGGTCTGAATGTGGCGAAACTCGAAGGATTGTTCATGACGCAACTCAACTGCGGACAGAACGCCTTGTTCAGTCGCTGGTTAAGCTCGATTCTCACGAAGGTGTCGCAAGCTGTTGATCCGCTTGATAAAGATGCGCTGACACAGCAACTGCTAGAAGACTGCTTGTTCATTCTCGACAACGCCCACACCAGCCTTGATCGCGGAGGACTTCAGCGGCGCACCGAAGAACGGATGATCATGAAACGGGTCGGGGAGTGGGCGGCCGATTCGCCGGAAGACACCGTCAATCTGCTTGAGCTTTCGCATGTGGCAGGTGTGCCGTTGCGGCAATTGCAGCAGGCGTTCAAGGCCTACACCGGGATGACCCCGAGTCACTGGCTGCGCCTGCGCCGATTGAACAGCGCACACCGCGAATTGCTCAAGCGCCGGCCCACGGAAACGACGGTTGCCGAGGTGGCGATGCAGTGGTCGTTCTGGCATTTGGGAAGGTTTTCCAGCAGTTACCGGGCGTTGTTCAAGGAGTTGCCGAGCGAGACCTTGAAGCGCTGATGAATGCCATCGTGGATAAAAAGGCTTTGTGTCGCCGCTCAAGTTAAATAGAATCACTCTCATTTGAAACTGACTTCGCGCAGGACTCTTGAGATGACTGAAGCAGCGACGCCATCGCCGCAGCACCTGCACGAGCTATACCGCGATCATCGAGGCTGGCTGGAAACCTGGCTGCGGCGGCGCATGGGCAATGCCTGGGATGCGGCGGACCTTAGCCAGGACACCTTCCTGCGTGTGCTGTGCAGTGCGCAACCGATCGCCGACATGCGCGAGCCGCGCGCGTATTTGCTGACCGTGGGCAAACGCCTGCTGAGCAATTTCTACACCCGTCGCAGTCTGGAAAAAGCCTACCTCGAAGCCTTGGCGCAATTGCCCGAAGAATGCGTGCCGTCGCCGGAGCAACGTTGGCTGCTGCTGGAAACCCTGCAAGCGCTGGATGAGCTGCTCGATGGTTTGCCGCGAGCGGTGCGTCGTGCCTTTCTCTTGAATCAGCTCGAAGGCCTCGGTTACCGTGAAATCGCCGAACGGTTGCAGGTTTCTGAACGCAGTATAAAACGTTATATGGCAATGGCTTACGAGCATTGTTTGATGCTGGATCTATGATGCGTGTCGCACCCAACACCGAAGCGCGTGAAGTGGCGCGTGCCGCCGCACAGTGGTTGGCATTGCTCGAATCCGGCGAGGCCAGTGAAGCCGATCACGTGCGACTGAAGCACTGGCGCGACAGCGATAGCCGTCATGAAAACGCCTGGCAGAAGATTCAATTGCTGCGCCAGCGCTTTGCCAGTCTGCCGACAGAATTGGCCATGGCCACACTCGATCGCCCGGATCTGGCGCGGCGTGCAGCATTGAAAAGGGCGCTGGGGCTGGCGGCGTTGGTGCCTGCGGCGTGGCTGATCAGTCGCCAGTTGCCGCTCGACGTCTGGCGCGCGGATTTGCAGACCTCCACCGGCGAGCACACCCGAACACGGCTGGCCGACGGCAGCACCTTGCAACTGAACACCGCCAGTGCGGTGAACGTCGATCTGGCCAGCCGTCAGTTGACGTTGGTGCGCGGCGAAATGGCGCTTAACGTTCCGGGTAGCACGGCATTGACGGTCAACGCGCCGTACGGTCGGATCATCGTCAGCCGCAGCGAAGTCTGCGTGCGCCACAACGAGCGTGAGTGCAACGTGTCGGTGGTCAGCGGCTCGGTGCAGTTGCAGCCGCTGCACGGCCCGGCGCTGCAGTTGAACGCCGGGCAACAGGTCAATTTGCAGGCTTCCGGCGCCGGACCGATCGCGCTGTTCGACGCCAAAATGCCGGGTTGGCGTGACGGTGTGTTGATGGCGCAGAACCAGCCGTTGGGGGATTTCCTGCGCGAGTTGAGCCGTTATCGCTCGGGGCTGCTGCGCTGGGAGCCAGCACTTGAAAGTCTGCGTGTCACCGGCAGTTTCCGTCTCGACGACACCGATAAAGTGCTGGCGCTGCTGGCGGCGAGCCTGCCGCTGGAGGTGCATTCGCGCACGCGTTTCTGGGTAACGTTGACGCCGCGAAAAAATATCGTTTGAAGCCTGTCCCTTTTTTTTGCCTCACCGGTCATTGCAGGTAAGTGAACAAAATCGAGAGCTTCTTCCAATGCCCGCAGTATTCCCAAGTCGTTTGCGTCCGTTGTTGCAGTTGAGCCTCCTGCTGAGCCTGAGTGCCAGCCCGGTGTTGATCCCGTCCAGTTGGGCCGAAGACGCCGCCCGGCGTAGTTACCAGGTGCCGGCCGGTAGCCTGAGTGCAGCGTTGACGCGGTTTGCCGGGTTGGCCGGGGTCAATCTGTCGGTCGATCCGGCGCTGGTGAGTGGCCGCAACAGCAACGGTTTGTCCGGCGAATTCGCGGTGGAGGAGGGCTTCCCTCGCCTGTTACTGGGTTCCGGTCTGCAACTGCAACCGCTGGGCGATCACGCTTTCACCCTGATTCCTGCGCCGGAGGGCAGCAGCCTGCAACTGGCACCGACGTCGATTCTCGGTGCCACCGGCTCCAGCGATGCCGATGTGTTTGCCGGCGGCCAGGTCGCGCGGCGCGGCTCGCAGGGTCTGCTGGGGTCGAAAGACTTCATGGAAACCCCGTTCAGCATGACCACCTACACCAGCGAAGCGGTGAAGAATCAGCAGGCGCGCACCTTGGGCGATCTGATTTCCAGCGATCCATCGGTGCGTGCCACCAATCCGGCGGGTGGGCGCTATGAGCAATTCACCATCCGTGGTTTCAGCCTGTTCAACAGTGACGTGGCCTATAACGGCCTCTATGGGGTTCTGCCGACATACACCATCGACATGGAAATGGCCGATCGCGTCGACATCCTCAAAGGCCCGAGCCAGCTCATTAACGGCATCTCACCCCGGGGCAGTGTAGGCGGCGGGATCAACGTGGTGCCCAAGCGTGCCACCGACAAACCAATCACCTCGCTGACGGCCAATTACGCCTCGGATAATCAAGTCGGTGGTGCTGTGGATGTCGGCCGCCGTTTCGGTGAGGACAACCAGTTCGGCCTGCGTTTCAACGGCGTCAAACAGTCCGGTGATACCGAGTGGGATCATCAAAGTGTCGACCGTGACATGGCCGTGCTCGGCCTGGATTTTCGCGGTGAGCGCTTGCGACTTTCGACCGATATCGGCCACACCGAGCGCGACACCGACGCACCGCAAGAGCGCGTGCAGGTCGCCGCCAATGCCAAGGTGCCGAACGCCAACGATGTGCGCGATAACTACGCGCAACCGTGGAGCCAGGCGCGGACCAAAGACACCTTCGGTACAGTCAACGCTGAGTTTGATGTCAGTGATTCGGTGATGGTGTATGGCGGCGTCGGTGCCCGCAAGAGCAACCACGACTTTCTTCGGCATGCGGTTTCCGTGACCAACGATGCCGGCGATTTCAGTGTGCAACCGCGTGATTTCACCCGCGATGAAAATGTCCGTACCGCCACGGCCGGCGTTAGAAACTGGTTCCACACGGGGTCGGTGAGCCATGAAGTCAATCTGGCGGCCAGCTACTTTTATATGGACTTCGAGAACGGCGGCGCACGTTACGCGGCCGGTCGCAGCAATCTGTATGACCCGGTGGAAATTGCAAAACCTGGCACACCAACGCGCTACGACGCCAAGGTCTACACCGAAAACCGTTTCAGCGGCGTAGCGTTGTCCGACACCCTGGGCTTTTTCGACGATCGGTTGTTGTTGACCCTCGGCGCTCGCTGGCAGCGGGTGAAAGTCGATGACTGGAGCGATGACATCAAAGGCGACACGGCTTACGACGAGGAAAAAGTCTCGCCATCGGGCGGCATTCTGTTCAAGGCGACCGACAAACTGTCGTTGTACGCCAACTACATGGAAGGCCTGAGCCAGGGCAAGATCGCGCCGTCGACTGCCATAAACGAAGACGAAATCTTCCCACCGTTCATCAGCCGCCAGGTCGAGGTCGGTGCCAAGTACGATGCCGGCGCCTACGCATTGACCGCTGCGGTGTTTCGCATCAAACAACCGGCGTACGAAACCAACGCCACCACGCGAGTCTTCGGGCCCAATGGCAAGCGCGAGAACAATGGCGTGGAGCTGAGCGTGTTCGGCGAACCACTCAAAGGTTTCCGTTTGCTTGGCGGGGTGATGTACATCGACAGCGAGCTGACCCAGACCACCAATGGCACTTTCGACGGCAACCGTGCGCCGGCGACGCCGAAATACAACGTCAATCTCGGCGCTGAGTGGGACGTGCCGACCGTGCAGGGGCTGACGCTGACAACGCGGGGCATCTATTCGAGTTCGCAGTATCTGGATCAGTCAAACGACAAGGAGATCGACTCGTGGGAACGCTTCGATGTGGGCACGCGCTATGCGTTCAAGGTTGACGACAAGACCATCACCTTGCGTGGCAATATCGAGAATGTGCTGGACAAGCGTTATTGGAGTTCGGCCGGGGCGTCGGATGACAGTGAGCCGGGGCTAACGTTGTCGACACCAAGGACGTACCTGCTGTCAGCCACGGTGGATTTCTGACTGAATGCACTGCTCACCGAGCGTGGGCAGTCACACTATCGCCGGGCTGGACAAGCTTCGAGAGCAAGGCGCAGCGCTTTACTGCCTCGAGACGCCCGGCACATCCATATTGATCTTGCGCCAGCACGCTTCAGAAAAACTGTAAACCGAGAACGCAATCAGCCCCGCGGCCATCACCATCAATATCAGCCATCCCGCTGGCAGATTCTGCAGGGCGTCGAGGGCTTCCTTCATACCCGGTGGATCCATGGCTTTATATGCGGAACCGCTGACGGCCAGCAGCACGGCAATTTCAATAAATACGACGCCACGGGCGATCAGACCGAATCGAGATACCGGGCGGACGTAACGCATGACCTCTTCGTCGGCCTCGAAATATCGCTCGAATGAGGCCTTCCAGCCTTTGATGATGTGAGCAATGCCAACACCCAACGGAATGAGCGCGATCAGGTACACCAATAAATTCGAGTAATCCCAAGACAAAAAATGCGCCAGCCAGTCTTTGCTTTGCTCACCGGAATTGCCCGAGCTTTCAATGCCGCTGACCAGCAAGCCCAAGGCAAAGAATGCCAGAGCACCGTTGACCAGACCGCCGGCGAACAGACCGGCGCGAATCACCAAACCCTTGAGGTTTTTGCCGTGATGGTCGACATCGCGGGTCGCTTGCAGGAACCGCCAAGCGGCAAAAGCGAGCAGACCCGCCACCACAAGCCCGACTAAAAAATAGCCAAATGGCTGAGCCAGCAACGCCTCGAGGCTGCGGTGGCTGTCTTTGGGCTTTGTCGAATCATGTGCTGCCAGCAATGCAAAAATACCGATGATCAGATAAAGCACACCACGAGCGGCGTAGCCTCCCCGAGCGAGTATGACAAGGCTGCGTTGCGTGGACATTGGATCGATTCCCGAGAGTGATGCAAGAGCAGACCCCGCTGCCGGGAAGGGGTTCTATTGGCGAAGGGAAAACCGTCGGAGCCGGCGCCTGCGACTCATCATCTTTGAACTAATCATCCGGCGCGCGCCCCTAACGTCGTGCTGATAGCCACTCGGACAGGGCGGTCGGCATTCCCCACTCATACACGCAGGGTTGATCAATCATGAAGAGCGAACAAGTAGAAGGTGTGGCAGAAAAGCTCGCCGGCAAGGCGCAGAGCGCAGTCGGCAGACTGATGGGGGACTCGGCAATGGAGGCCGAAGGTGCTGGTCGTCAAGCGGCTGGCCAACTGACCAAAACCTACGGCGATACCCTCGACAGCGTCTCGACGTTCGTTAAAGAGAAGCCCGTCGCCGCAATCGCCATTGGCGCGGCCGTCCTGCTCTTGGTCAATCGACTGCTGCGCCGCTGAGCCAGGGTTTAGGGAAGTTCCCAACCTGAGTCACTTCGCGCCAGTGCCAGGTATCGTTGTTGACGATACCTGGCAGCGACTCATGCGATTGGTGCATCGGTAAGCCGCTGGTTAAGGTCAGGATGTGTTGTGGACCATGCCCGTCATCTCGGGCAAACATCTGACCCACGCCCCCCAGCGGAACCGACATGCGATATCGACGTCTCGACCTTAATCTATTGGTTGCGCTGGATGCTTTGCTGAGCGAATGCAGTGTCAGCCGGGCGGCCGAGCGTCTGTGTCTGGGGCAGTCAGCAGCCAGTTCGGCATTGGGCCGCTTGCGTGAACATTTCAACGACCCGTTACTGGTACAAGTGGGGCGCCGCCTGGAACCCACTGCGCTGGGTCTGGAGTTGCTGCCAAAAGTGCGTGCAGCGTTGGCGCTGACACGGGAAGTCGTCGACGCGCCGCTGAATTTTGATCCGGCGAACTGCGACCGGCATATCACTCTGGTAGCCTCCGACTATGTCGCCGACGTGCTGCTTCCGGCTGTCAGCCGTGTTTTGGCGCAGGTCGCTCCGAATATTCGCTTGAGCCTGCGCGACATGCCGGTGCCACGCGACGGTGATGTCGTCAGCGAAGCGCTGGATTATCGGCGCAGCGATTGTGTGGTCGTGCCGCAACGACGGCTGAATCCGGCCTATCCCCATGTACCGCTGATGACTGAACAGCTCTGTTGTATCGTCTGCGCCCAACAGCCACAGTTTGCCGAGCAACTGAGCATGGCCGACTATCGCGCCGCAGCGCATGTGGTGCGCGAGTTTGCCGACGGGCACAACCTGGCCATGGATGCCATGCACTTGCATGAACTCGGGATTGAGCGGCGAGTGGCGGTGACCGTTGAAAGCTTTGTGCTGATGCCGCAATTCATAGTGGGTACCGCGCGCATTGCCACGGTGTTTCAACGACAGGCGCAGCGCTTCGCCCAGCGTTATCCGTTGCGCATTCATCCGGCACCGCTGGCGTTCCCCGAAGCCGTTCAAGTCTTGCAATGGCATCCCTATCAAGAACATGACCCGGCCATGCAATGGTTTCGCGGCCTGCTTCTGGAACAGGCCGCGTTGCTTGATCAACCCTCTGTCTGATCGCCACTGTCGGCGATTAATCCGGCCTTGGCGATGGCCAGCAATGCGCAGCGTTCGTCGTTGTCCGAGGTATCGCCACTGATGCCGATGGCCCCGAGCACCACGCCCTCGGCATTACGGATCAATACACCTCCCGCCGCAGGAATCACCTCGCCGCCGGTTAAACTGTTGATCGCATCGAAAAACGCCGGCATGGCCTGCGCGCGCCGCGCCAGTTCGCGTCCGCCAAAACCCATGCCCAGGCAACCGCGTGCCTTGCCGATGGCGATTTGCGGGCGCAGGAAGCTGGCGTGTTCGTCGCGCAGAACCGCCAAGGGATGGGCGGCGGCATCCAGTACCGCGACGCCCAGCGGTTTGATCCCGGTTTCCCGAGCGATGCGAATGGCATCGCTGGCCATGTTCGTCGCAGTCAGTAAATCAAGTCGTTGCATGGCCTCAGTCCTCATACAGCCCACTTGCCCAGTTGAGCCACGCGGTCGCGGGTGTAAAGATCCGTCCATTTCAGCGAGTTGAAATCGGACACTTGCTTGGGGTTGTAGGGGTTTCGATCCATGCGCACCGGTTGGCCGGCCTTGTACACCGCTTTGAGGCGCGAGCGATCCTGAAGGATGCGAATGTCATTCAGCGGCGAGCCATCGATCAAGAGAAAGTCTGCCTGCTTGCCCACTTGCAGCGTGCCGAGGGTTTCACCGCGCGGCATACAGCGCGCACCGACAGCCGTCGCTGCGTATAACGCTTCGGCCGGAGTGAATCCCAGACGCGTGACCAACAGCTCCAGTTCGCGCGCATGCCATTCGCCGTATGGCGTTACCGCGAACCCGCTGTCACTGCCGCAGGCAAACGGTACGCCGGCCGCTTTGGCGCGTTTGAGGACCGCCGAACCGACTTCCAGTGTGCGTGCACAATAACCGGCATAACCGGTGCTGATCGCCGGATCGTGGGGCTGACAGAAATCCACGGTGTTTTGCGGGAACGTCATGGTCGGGGCGAGGATGCTGCCGGCTTCGAGCAACGCTTCGATGCACGCGTCGTCCATGTAAAAGGCGTGGAAAACCAGATCAACGCCCGCGCGCGCCGCGTACATCACGGCCTCGCGACCGTAGGCATGCGTGGCGACCTTGCAGCCCAGACGATGCGCTTCCTCAACCATTTCGAAGGTTTCATCGGCGGTGAAAGCCGCAATGATTTCGCCGTTGGGGCGGCGGTGCGTGCCGTCCATGGCAATCTTGATCAGATCAACGCCGTCCTTGGCCTGCTTGCGGATCTCCGCGACGGCGTCGCTACGGCTGGTGACCAACTGCGCGGTGAAGTATTCAGGAGCGCCGACCCGACTCGGGAACCAGTCATTGAGACTCTGTCGATTGGTGATGACGCGGCTGCTGGCCGCGATTCTCGGGCCTTCAAATAAACCAGCGGTCACCGCATTGCGCACGGCGATGCTGAGCTGGCCGCTGTCGCCGGGGCAGACCATGCTGGTGACGCCGGCAGCCAGCACGTGTTGCGCGAAGAACATCCCGCGCAACGCGCGAAATTCGTCGCTGGTCCACAGATCAATGTCTTCTTCGCTTTGCGCGTTGCCGAAGGCCAGATGCGTGTGCACATCCACCAGCCCCGGCATAACGAAATCATCACCGGTGTCCAGCTGGGTATCGCCTGGCTTGGGAGCAGGTGCCAACGCGGTGGGGCCGACGTAACTGAGCAGGCCGTTTTCGACGATCAATGTCTGGTGTTGGCGGGTTTGCAGTCCGCTGCCGTCAAACAGGGTCTGGCATTTCAGGTGCAGGGCAGTCATGGCGTCTTCGCTTTGTGATTGTTCTGCACATGAGGCTAAAGAGCAGGCGAGGGGGCCACCAGCAGATTGCATCGATGGCTGCGCATTGATCGCATCAATAGCTGCGCCGGGCTGAAGCCATCAACTAAAACGCCGGACAATCGCGAGATTGTCCGGCGTTTTTTTGTGCGTGTCTTTCAGTGATCAGGCGGTACGCCCGCCCAGGGTTTCGGCGACCCAGTCGGCAATGTATTGCCCGGCATTGATGCTGTTGTCGAAGCTCGAATGCTGCACACCACCTTCACGTTCGGTGAAGACTTTCAGTTCACATTTTGGACTGTTGACCAGTTGTTCGTAGGTGCGATGCGCCCACTTCAACGGAATCTGCGAATCCTGCTCACCATGGGTCACGAGGAACGGCACCTTGATCCGGTCGAGCACGCCGTCGAGGTGGACGTTTTCGGCGATGGTCATGAACTCTTCGACGTCCTTGGCGCCCCAGACCCAGCAGACGTGCGCCCAGTAGTGCGGTACCGGGAAGCTGCCTTCCTTTTCCAGTCGACGCTTTTGCACATCACGCCAGTCATGGTTGGCGCCCCACACGACGCCGCAGGCGAAGCGCGGTTCGAATGCGACCGCACGGGGGCAGTAATAACCGCCCAACGAGACGCCTTCCAGACCGATACGTTTGGCATCGATGTCGCTTCGGCTTTCCAGCCAATCCACCACACGACTGGCCCAGTGTTCACTGTCGAATCGTGCGGTCAGGCCATGCAGGCGCAGCGCTTCGCCGGTGCCGGGCTGGTCGATGATCAGCGAAGAGATGCCGCGTTTCGCCAGCCAGGCTGGCAGGCCCACGCGATATTTCATTTCCTTGGTCGAGTCCAGACCGTTGACCTGCACCAGTATCGGTGCCGGCCCCTCGACGCCTTCGGCGCGTACCAGCAAGCCGGAAAGATGTTTGCCCTCGTAAGGGATTTCCACCCGTTCACAGTTTTCCCGCGACAGTTCGACGCCGCGCTTGAAGGTTTGCAGGAAGCGTTGATAGAGCTCGGTACGGCCCGGCGCGCCGTGCGCTTGCAGGCGCTCGCAGGTCAGATAATAGGTGGCGGCGCGGTTGTATTTTTCGCCAGCCGAGAGCATCCGGCCATTGCCTTCGTCTTCTTCGGCCAGACCGCAGAGCTTGTCAGCCATTTTCGCCCAGGTTTCGCGAAAGGCGCGGGTGCCGGCCGCGTCCGGCTGCTTGGCCGCCTCTTGCAGCGGGGCGCACATCTCTTCGATTTCGCCCATGCGCGCGCCCATTTCAATGGCCAGGTCGACAGAGAGATTCCAAACGTAGTTGGTCGGGAAATAGCGAAACATGATTATTGTTGTCCTTGTGGTTGCCTTGGCATTCCCAAGGCACGTTAAGGATCACCCGACTAATTGGCCAATCGTGACGGCGGATACGAGGTATCGCGAGATACGATGGGCACGTGTTGCAGATGCTGGATGGATTCGCTGATGCGTTCGCGCAGCCAGCGGTGCATCGGGTCGCCGTCAACGCTGCGGTGCCACAACATGTACTCGCGCATGACCGGGATCTTCACCGGCGGCGGCAGAATGCGCAGCGGCAGATAGTGCGCGTAGAGGTTCGCCAGACGCTGGTGCATCGTGGCGATGCGCTGCGTGCCGACAATCAGTTGCGGCAGGGTATTGAAGTCGCTGGTGATCACTTCAATGCGCCGATTGAAGCCGTATTGATTCATGAACCATTCTTCGATGCTCATGTGTCGGGTACGGCCGAAACCCACCGAAACATGGCCCATCTCCATGTACTGCTCAAGGGTCAGGGTGTCGCCGACTTGCGTATTGCCTTGCCAGACCACGCACACGTGTTCTTCTTCGAACAGCAGGCGTGAAGGGTGGCCTTCGATGATGTAGCGCTCGGGAACAATCATCAGATCGACCTCGCCACGTACCAGCAACTCGCCGGAATTGTCGCTGGGGCCCAGCATTTCGAAAGTGATGTTGGGCGCTTGCTGATGAATGTTCTGGATCACTTGGGCGAACAGCACGCTGATCAGATAGTCCGAGGTCACCAAGCGAAAATGACGCTTGCTGGTGGCCGGGTCGAACACCGGTTTGGCGGTAATCGAGGACTGGATCGTCAGCAGGACTTCACGCACCGGTCTGGCCAGTTCCGTGGCATAGGGCGTGGGCTGCATCTTGCGTCCCACCTGGACCAGCAGCTCATCCTCAAAGTAGGTGCGCAAACGCGCGAGCACACCGCTGGTTGCGGATTGGGTCATGTGCAGGCGTTCGGCAGCGCGGGTGATGTTCTGCTCTTCGAGCAACACATCGAGCGCGACCAGCAGGTTCAGATCCAGATGGTTGAAACGCATGGGCAGGTCCGTTTTTGTATTTATTTTCGCAATACATTCGAACGAATCCATCGGCGCGTCAACCTTCGTCGCAGGTATCGCGTTTGCCGATAGGTCGCATCCCGACTCGCGATTAGTCAGCTGTCAGCCCTTGCGCCAATCTTCGCCGCAGTCGGCCCTGCTGCCGACACCACCACCGGTTTCCAGTCAGGCCCGGCGCGCTGCAAGGCGTCCATGGCGACAGTCACCGGATCATAATTTCAATGGAGTGGTAAGCCATGAACATCATTGGCCTTGATGCCCTGATTTTTGGCGTCGATGACATTCAAGCCTGCACCGATTGCCTGCGCGACTACGGTCTTGCACCGATCGGCGTTGACAGCGAAGGCGGGCGTTTCGAAGCGCTGGACGGCACCGCCGTGATTATCCGTCGAGCCGACGATCCTGATTTGCCGGCGGCGATCGGCCCGGCGCCGTCGATTCGCGAGACGGTCTACGGGGTCGGTGCGCTCAGCGATCTGGATGCCATCGAAGATGAACTGGCCCGTGATCGTAGCGTCCGTCGTGATCAGCACGGCGTGCTGCACAGCGTTGACGACATGGGTTTCGCCATCGCTTTTCAGGTCACTGTACGCAAGCCTTACATCGCACCGGATGACCTGACCAACGCCGCCGGCCATGCGCCACAGCGGCCGCTTAACCAGCCGGGTATTACGCTCGATATGGGCGCTGTCCCGCGCACTTTGTCGCACGTGGTGTATTTCGTGCCCGACGCAGCGAAAGCAGAAGCTTTCTACGCCGGGCGGCTGGGCTTTCGCACCACCGACACCTTCATTGGCGCCGGGCCGTTCATGCGCCCGGCAGGCTCTGACGATCACCATTGCCTGTTCATGATCCAGACCCCGCCGCACATGAAAGGCTGCGAACACTTCACCTTCCACATGGGCAGTGGCACCGAAGTGCTGCTGGCCGGGACGCGTTTCGAGCAAAAAGGCTGGACCAGTTTCTGGGGCCCGGGCCGTCACCTGTTTGGCTCCAACTGGTTCTGGTATTTCAACAGTCCGTTGGGCTGCCACATTGAATACGACGCCGACATGGACAAGCACGATGACGCCTGGGAGGCCCGTCGCGCGCCGCTGTCGGCGGATAACTCGCAGCTGTTCCTGTTCAGCGCCAAAGAAAAATGGGCCCCCGGTGGCCCGCCGCCAAAACTCGGCTGAGGGCGGCGCTGATCATGAGCGCTATTGCGCAGCCATTGTGTCGGCTGGACGAACTGGAGGAGGGCCGGGCGCGCGGATTCGATCCGTTGGCGCAGGGACGCGACAGCGTGTTTGCCCTGCGTCACGACAATCAGGTGCGGGTCTATCGCAACCGTTGTCCGCATCTGGATGTGCGCCTGGAGTATCGCAAGGACCGCTTCCTGTCCGCCGATGGCCAACTGATCGTCTGTTACGCACACGGAGCGCAATTTTTGCCGGCGACGGGCGAGTGCATCTACGGCCCGTGCCTGGGCCAGAGGCTGGAGGCGCTGCCGTTCTGCGAGAAGGATGGCTGGCTGCTGGTGCAAATGCCTGAAGAGTTGCCGCAGCCGGGATAAATCGAGGTATCGCGTACGGCGATACATCGCATCCTTACTCGCGATTAGTCAAATCCCTGCTTTGCCGGGAAGCTTCATCCAACGATGCCGTGCCCGACGCAGCATCGATCACAAGAATAAAAAGAGAGAACACCATGAGTGCAGTGAACAACGTTCTGATCGTGGGCGGTGGTATCGGCGGCTTGTGTGCGGCCATCGCCTTGCGGCGTAAAGGTATCGAGGTCGACCTGATCGAGCTCAAGTCCGAATGGACAGTCTATGGCGTCGGGATTATTCAGCAGAGCAACGTCGTCCGTGAAATGGCCAAGCTGGGCGTTCTCGACGGCTATCTCGATGCCGCTTATGCCTTCGAAGACGTCGCCATCTACGGCCCGGGCGGGCAACAACTGGCACGCATTCCGGGTCAGCGACTGGCCGGCCCGCAGTATCCCGCCAACGTCGGCATTTCTCGCTTGGCGCTGCATAAAGTTCTCAGCGAAACCGCTCTGCAACTCGGCGCCAACGTGCGTTTGGGCCTGAGTGTGGAAGCGCTGGACGACAACGGCACAGAGGTCGACGTGTTGTTTACCGACGGCAATCGCGGCCACTACGACCTGGTGGTCGGTGCCGACGGACTGTTCTCGAAAGTGCGCAGCCTGGTCTTCGGCGATGCCTACACCCCGCGTTTCACTGGTCAGTCGGTGTGGCGCTACAACTTTCCCCGCGCACCACAGATCGATCATCTGGCCAACTATCAAAGTGCTGACGGCAACGCCGGGCTGGTGCCGCTGGCCGGCGATTTGATGTACCTGTTTCTGACGTCCCACGAACCGTCCAACCCGTGGATGGATCCTGCCGATCTGGCGGCGCAGATGCGCCAGCGCCTGCAAGGTTTTACCGGGCTGATTGGCGAACTGCGCGAGCAAATCACCGACAACAGCCAGGTCGTCTACAAGCCGATGGAAGTGGTGTTCGTCAATGAACCGTGGCATCGCGGCCGCGTCCTGCTGATCGGCGATGCGGCCCACGCCACCACGCCGCACCTCGGTCAAGGCGCCGGCATGGCCATCGAAGACGCGATTGTGCTCAGCGAAGAACTCACTCGCGAGCAGTCCGCCTCCAGCAGCGTCGAGCAGCAGTTGCAGCGCTTTATGGCGCGGCGCTTCGAGCGTTGCAAATACATCAGCGAAAGCTCGGTGCTGGCCGGTGACAAGGAGATGCAGCACGACCGCGCCTTCGATCGCATTGGCCTGGTCAAGCAAATGCTCGCGCGCACTGCCGAGCCAATCTAAGCCCACCTGCAACGCATCCACAGCAGTTACCACTATAAAAACAAGAGGTTAACGCGATGGTTAGTTCTACGACTGCGGCGCTCGCGCGTCGCCCGGTCTGCTCGTCTGCACCCTTTGGTTTGAGCGTTGCTGCGCTGCTGGTGCTGTGCAGCCAGGCCGCTCACGCTTTCGACATCGATACCGGCAACCCGGATTTCAAGCTGCGCTGGGACAACACGATCAAGTACAGCGCTGCCTGGCGTACGCAGAATCCGAGCAGCAAGTTGACCGAGGGTCAGGTCGCGCTCAATCAGGACGATGGTGATCGTGCGTTCAAAAAAGGCCTGATCTCCAATCGCACCGACATCCTCTCGGAGCTGGATCTGTCGTTTCAGGATTTCGGCGCACGTTTGAGCGGCGCAGCGTGGTACGACAGCGAGTACCAGGGCAACAACGACAATAACGATCCGTCCCGCGCCAACGCACGTTCCGTGGGCTACGACGAGTTCACCGATGACACCCGTCATCTGCATGGTGGCGACGGTGAAATCCTCGACGCGTTCGTCTACTGGAACGGTGAACTGGCCGACCGAGCAACGTCGGTACGCGCCGGCCGTCATGGTCTGATCTGGGGTGAAAGCCTGTTCTTCGGCGCCAACGGCATTGCCGGTGGCATGGCCCCGGTTGACGTGGTCAAGGCGCAGTCGGTGCCGAACACGCAGTTCAAGGAAATCACCCGTCCGGTCAATCAACTGTCTGGCACCTTCCAACTGACTGACGACGTATCGCTCGGCGCGTACTACCAACTCGAATGGGAAGAAACACGTCTGCCCGCCGCTGGCAGCTATTTCTCCACCAGCGACACCATTGGCGAAGGTAATGAGCGTTTGATCGTCGGGGCACCGTTTCCGGCATTCCTCGGCGGTAACCCGGCCAGTCCCGCCGCGTTTTTCCACGGTAATGACAAGGAAGCGCGCAGTTCGGGGCAGGGCGGTCTGCAACTGAAATACAGCGCCGAGACCGTCGAGTACGGCCTCTACGCCATCCAGTATCACGACAAGACGCCGAAGCTGTATCTGAAACCGTCGACGGCGGCGCCGAACTTCAGCACCGGCCAGATCGGCGAGTACTACTGGGTTTACCCCGAAGATATTCGCGCGCTGGGCGCGAGTTTTTCCACCACCGTGGACGAGTACAGCTTCGCCGGTGAAGCGTCGATGCGCTGGAACATGCCGCTGGTCTCGAACGGTCAGACCGTACTGCCCGGCGTCATTGCCGACAACGATGATGACGCGCTCTACGCCGTCGGTCGCACCGCTCACGTCAACCTGAACGTGTTGGCGTCGTTTGGCCCGAACTTCCTCGCCCGCGAGTCCGGACTGGTTGGCGAAGTGGCGTGGAACCGCCTGCTCAGCGTCACCAAGAATCGCGCCGCGCTGGACCCGAACGCCACCGATGATGGCCTCGGTTTCAAAGTCGTCTACACGCCGACCTACCGCCAGTTCTTCTCCGGCATCGATATCAGCATTCCAGTTGGCGTCAGTTATTTCCCGCTGGGCAAATCAGCGGTGGTCAGCTCGTTCGGCCCGGACAACGGTGGCGACATCAACATCGGCATCACCGCCACTTACCTCGATCGCGTCACGGCCGGCCTGACCTACACGCATTACTACGGCGCCGAGGACACCAATCTCAACGGCCTCAGCCAGTTCAATTACAAGCAATCGCTGAAGGATCGGGATTACCTCGCCTTCTCCGTCAAGACCACGTTTTAAGAGGACTTGCGCATGACTTCTCACCACAACAATCGCTTCCCACGGCTGAAGGCCCTGTGCTTTGCCTTGCTCGGAACGCTGACCGTCCTGAGTCAGGTTGCAACGGCGGCCACCGCAGAAGAGGCGGCCAAACTGTCGAGCAGTCTCACGCCAATGGGTGCCGAGCGCGCAGGCAATGCCGACGGCAGCATTCCGGCCTGGCAGGGCGGTTACACCAAGGTTGACCCGGCGTACAAACCGGGCGGCAAACGTAGCGATCCGTTTGCGGCTGACAAGCCGCTGTTCAGCATCACCTCGAAGAATCTTGCGCAATACGCCGGCAAGCTCAGCGATGGCACCAAGGAGATGTTCAAGCGTTTTCCCGAGACCTATCGCATCGATGTCTATCCGACCCGTCGCTCGGCCGCCGCGCCGCAATGGGTGTACGACAACACCCTGAAAAACGCGACCCGCGCCAAGCTGGTCGACAGCAGCGCTGGACCTGTGCCCGAAGGTGCGTTTGGCGGTATTCCATTCCCGATTCCGCATAACGGCGCCGAAGCCATGTGGAACCACATCCTCAACTGGCGCGGCACGTCCCTGGCCATGCACTTTCGCCATTACCTGATGACTGCAGACGGCAAACAGGTGATGACCACCGACGGCCAGGCGATCCAGGATATGCCGTATTACTACCAGGACGGCACGCCGGAAAGCTTCGCCGGTGATTACTGGCTGTTCCGCCTGCTGAACGTCGGCCCGCCGTTGCGTGCCGGTGAGCAAATCATGGGCCGCACCAATATCAACGGCGACAAGTCCCAGGCCCACGTCTATCTGACCGGCCAGCGCCGCGTGCGCAAGTTGCCAAATGCCTGCTGCGACACACCGACGCCGGCCACCGCCGGGGTGATGTCGTTCGATGAGTTGAGCGTGTTCCAGGGGCGCATCGATCGCTTCGACTGGAAGCTGGTCGGCAAGCAGGAAATGTATATCCCTTACAACACCAACAAGGTCCTGACGGCCGGCAAACCGGAAGACCTGTTTCTGGCCCATCACATGAATCCCGATTACGTGCGCTGGGAGTTGCACCGCGTATGGGTGGTAGACGCCGAACTCGCGCCGGGCAAGCGTCACCAGTTGCCGAAGGGCCGCTACTACCTCGACGAAGACACCTGGCAAGCGATGCTCGGCGATCGCTGGGACGCCAACGGCCAACTCGCCAAAACCCTGTGGTCGCTGCCCGCCGTGCTGCCGGATCTGCCAGCGCAAGCGCAGCTGTCTTCGGGTTTCTACGACCTGACCTCCGGCGCCTGGTTTATCCAGAACGTCTACACCGGTCTGCCTGAGCAATACGGCGTGGTCGATCGCTACAAGGCATCTGAATTCTCGCCGGCGGCGATGGCGGGTGCCGGGGTTCGTTGAATCGGGCCGGATCGCCACACGCTGTGGCGATCCGGTTTCACAGGTGGTTTCGAGGTCGGTATGAACAGAATCTGTCAGGTGCTCGGTCGGTTGTTAGCGTTACTGGCGCTGCCTTGCGTATTACCCGTGAGCCAGGCTCAGGCTGCTGTTGTCGGTGATGTATTGCACACCCCGGCAATGCGCGCGCCGCAGGCCCGGCAAGCGGTGTTGCTTGATCTGGCGCGGGCGGGCGCGCGGTTGGTGGCGGTCGGCGAGCGCGGCATCGTCTTGCTCTCCGATGACAACGGTATCAATTGGCGGCAGGCGCAGGTACCGGTTTCCGTCAGTCTCACGGCGGTGCAATTTGTCGATGCCAGCATGGGTTGGGCGGTCGGCCATGCCGGTGCGGTGCTGGTCACCCACGACGGTGGCGAAAACTGGGTTTTGCAACTGGATGGCAACCGCGCTGCGCAACTGGAGTTGGACGCCGCACGCGAGCAACTGCCGACGGCCACTGACCCCGACGCGGCGACGGCACGCGTGCAAACCGCCGAACGGATGGTCAGCGAAGGCGCAGATAAACCGTTTCTCAGCCTCAAGTTCACCGATGCGCGTCACGGCCTGATCGTCGGCGCCTACGGCCTCGCGTTTACCACCGAGGACGGCGGCGTGAGCTGGCAGTCGCTAATGGGCCATATCGACAATCCGATGGGCGCGCACCTGTATGCCATCGCACAACTAGGCGAGCGTTGGTTCATCGCCGGCGAGCAAGGCTATGTGGCGCGTTCCGAGGACGGCGGACAATCCTTCGTCGCGCTCGACAGCCCGTACAGCGGCAGCTTTTTCGCTCTGCAAGTACGCGATGACGGCGCGCTGCTGGCGGCAGGCTTGAAAGGCAACGCGTTTATTTCCACCGACGACGGCAACAGCTTCGTGCCCGCGCCCGTACCGATGCCCGTGTCCTTCAGTGAAGCGATCCGCACCGCTGACGGCCAGCTGTTGTTGGTCAATCAGGCGGGCGCAATGTTTCGCACCACGGGCGACGCACCCACCCTACAGCCTTTCGGCAAGCCGCTGGGCAAACCGATTGCCAGTGTCGTGCAGGCCGCCGATGGCAGCCTGGTGCTGGCCGGTTTCACCGGGGTGACGCGCCTGGCGTCGCCCACTGCTACAGCTTCGGAGTGAGGTTATGAAACCATTCGACAACGCCACGGCCAGCCTGGCGAGTTTCGACCCGCGCTCCGGCTCGGTCGTGGAACGCACTTTGTTCAATCACCGGTTGTGGGTGTTGCTGGTGTGCCTGGTGACCACGCTTTTTTTGGGCTATCAGGCCACGCGCGTCGAGCTGAACGCCAGTTTCGAAAAGATGATTCCCACGCAACAACCCTACATCGCCAACTATCTGCAACATCAAAAGCAGCTCAGTGGTCTGGGCAATTCCTTGCGCATCGTTGTCGCCAATCGCCAAGGCGATATCTACGACGCTGAGTATCTGAAAACCTTGCAGGCCTTGAGCGACAAGCTTTACCTGCTGCCGGGCGTTGATCGCGCCTACATGAAATCGCTGTGGACGCCCGCAACCCGTTGGGTCGCAGTGACTGAAGATGGGCTGGATGGTGGTCCGGTGATTCCGGACGATTACGCAGGCACCCCGGCCAGTCTCGAGGCCTTGCGCCGCAACGTGCAGCGCTCCAACGAGCTCGGCCAACTGGTCGCGTTCGATCAAACCTCAAGCATCATTTACGTGCCGTTACTGGCAACGACTGCCGACGGCCAGGCGCTGAATTACTCGGTGCTGTCGGAGCAACTGGAGGCGTTGCGCAGCGAGTACCAGAACGACAGGATCGACATTCACATCACCGGTTTCGCGAAAAAGGTCGGCGACCTGATTGCCGGGCTCAAGCAGATCCTGTTGTTCTTCGCCGTGGCGATTCTGATCACCACCGCCGTGCTGTTCTGGTACACACGCTGCCTGCGCAGCACGTTGCTCGTGGTGTTCTGCTCGCTGGTGGCGGTGGTCTGGCAGCTGGGTCTGTTACCGTTGCTCGACTATCAACTGGATCCGTACTCGGTGCTGGTGCCGTTTCTGGTGTTCGCCATCGGCATGAGCCACGGCGCGCAGAAAATGAACGGCATCATGCAGGACATCGGTCGCGGCATGCACCGGGTCGTTGCCGCACGCTTCACCTTCCGCCGACTGTTCCTGGCCGGGCTCACGGCATTGCTCTGCGACGCAGTGGGTTTTGCCGTGCTGATGCTGATCAAGATCCAGGTGATTCAGGATCTGGCGGTGATCGCCAGTATCGGTGTGGCGGTGCTGATTTTCACCAACCTGATTCTGCTGCCGGTGTTGCTGTCCTATGTCGGCGTAACGCCACGCGCGGCGCAACTGAGCCTCAAAAGCGAGCAGAACGATCAGGCCGGCGCGCGGCGTCATGGCTTCTGGCGTTTTCTCGATCTGTTTACCCAACGTCGCTGGGCCAGCCTGTGCATTGTCATCAGTCTGGCGTTGGCGGCATTGGGCTTTGTGGTCAGCCTGCAATTGAAGATCGGTGATCTGGATGCCGGCGCGCCGGAGTTGCGGGCCGACTCACGCTACAACCAGGACGATGCGTTTCTGACCCGGCATTACGGCGCCAGCAGTGATTTGTTCGCGGTGATGGTCAAGACCCCGGCCGGGCAATGTGCGCGTTACGACATCCTTGCCAAGGTTGATGCGCTGGACTGGCAACTGCGTGCGCTGCCGGGGGTGGATTCGACCAACTCGCTGGCCTTGCTCAACCGACGCATGCTGGTCGGCCTCAGCGAAGGCAGCGCCAAGTGGTACGAGCTGCAGAACAATCAGGCGATGCTCAATATGATCACCGCCAGTGCGCCACGCGGTTTGTACAACGAGGATTGCAGCCTGCTGACGCTGTACGCCTACCTCACTGACCACAAGGCTGAAACCCTGACGCGGCTGGTCGAACACGTCGAGCAATTCGCCGCCGCCAATAACGACCAAGACGTGCAGTTCCTGCTGGCAGCGGGCAATGCCGGCATCGAAGCAGCGACCAATATCGTGGTCAAGCAAGCCAATCGCGAGATGCTGTTCTGGGTCTACGGGGCGGTGATCGTGCTGTGCCTGATCACCTTCCGTTCGTGGCGCGCCACGCTGTGCGCGGTGATTCCGCTGATGGTCACCTCGATCCTCTGCGAAGCATTGATGGTCTGGCTGAACATCGGCGTGAAGGTCGCGACGTTGCCGGTGATCGCGTTGGGTGTCGGCATTGGCGTCGACTATGCGTTGTACGTGATGAGCATCCTGCTCGGTCATCTGCGCCAGGGTGCGAGCCTATCAGAAGCCTATTACCGCGCCCTGGTGTCCACCGGCAAAGTGGTGATGCTCACTGGCATCACGCTCGCCATTGGCGTGGCCACGTGGATCTTCTCGCCGATCAAATTCCAGGCTGACATGGGCGTGCTGCTGGCGTTCATGTTCGTCTGGAACATGGTCGGCGCGCTGCTGCTGTTGCCGGCGCTGGCTTACTTCCTGCTGCCTGCACGGCGCACGGATACCGACGCAGAAACGCCGGCGGAGGCAGCCGATTTTGCCCTGCCGTCGCGAGCCGTGGCGGTAGATATTCATCAAGTGCGCCACCGGGAGACCTGTCATGGCCGTTGAGTCTTCATTGGAAAACAGCGGCCGCCGCGCCGGTTTGGCGCAATCGTTGCTGTTGCTGCTCGGCAGCTGTCTGCCAGTGCTCGGCGCGGTATTGCTCGCACCGGTGTTACCGCGCATGCAGGCCCATTTTGCCGAGGTCGCAGGCAGCATGGTGCTGGTGCCGATCGTGCTGACGTTGCCGGCATTGATGATTGCATTACTGGCACCGTTTGCCGGGGTCATCGCCGATCGGCTCGGGCGCAAACCGCTGTTGTTGGCAAGCATGGCCCTGTACACGCTCTGCGGTGTGTTGCCGCTGTGGCTGGATTCGCTGCAGGCCATTGTCGTCAGCCGCGCCGGCATCGGTCTGGCAGAGGCGGGGATCATGACCTGCTGCACCACGCTGATGGGCGACTACTACAGTGGCGCCCGACGCGAGCGCTTGTTCGCGTTGCAGATGGTCGCGACCTCACTGTCCGCTGCGGTGTTTATCGCGCTGGGTGGCTTTCTCGGTCAGGACGACTGGCGCACGCCGTTTGCGCTGTACGCGGTGGGGCTGATTTTCCTGCCGCTGATGGCGTGGAAACTCTGGGAACCGCAACCCCGCGTGCAACCGGCAGCAACATTGCCGGTGCCAGTCCCGCGCCTGTTTCCGTGGCGCGCACTGACGCCCCTGTATGCGTTGTCGCTGCTAGCGGGCCTGAGCCTGTTCATCGTGCCGGTGCAGGCCGGCTACTTGCTCAATCTGCTGCACGTGGATGCGCCGCAGCAGATCGGCATGACCATGGGCGCCAATCAACTCGGTGTGCTCGTCGGGGCCTTGAGTTTTCGCCTGTTGAGTGGTCTGCGCAGCCAGCATGTGTTGCTGATTGCCTATGGCCTGGCCGGCATCGGCGGCCTGTTGATGGCCGCTGCCGGCAGCCACGCGCAAGTAGTGGTCGCGGTGCTGGTCAACGGTCTGGGCATCGGCCTGATGTTGCCGACGTTGATCACCTGGATCATGGCGCAGGTCGGTTTTGCTCAGCGTGGGCGAGCGGCGGGGTGCTTCACCGCCGCGATTTTTGCCGGCGAGTTCATCAGCCCGCTGGTGGTACTCGCCATCACCTCCGGGGTTTCCACGGCGTTGCCGCAAGCATTGGCCATGATCGGTTGGCTGCAACTGGTCGTGGCGCTGTTTTGTCTGTCCGTGCCGAGGCTCGGTGGACTGTTGACCCGCAGCCATGTCGGCGGTCACGACTCCATCGGCAACGGCCATTGAACGAGGATATTCCATGCAAGCGCTTCCCCCTTTCAAACGCGTGGTCACCGGGCATGATGCCCAAGGCCGTGCGGTCGTCGCCAGTCTCGGAGCAACCGCTAACGTCTTCGCACTGCAAGCGGTGCCAGGCACGGTGTTTCATGAGATATGGAACAGCAGCGGCAGTCCGGCCCTGCTCGACAATGCCGATGATCCAACCAGCAAACCTTTACAACTGAGCCCCGGCCCGCAGGGCAGTGTGATTCGCGTCGTCGATATTCCGCCAGACAGCGTGCAGAACCAGGTCAGCGCTGCCGATGCAGCGGCAGCATTCGCCGAGATTGGCCAGGCGCATGCCGGCACCGGCCAGGCGCACTCGCGACACAAACTGATGCACCGCACCGAAACCCTCGATTACGGCATCGTCACCGAAGGCGAAGTCTGGCTGGTGCTCGACGATGAAGAGGTGCACCTCAAGCGCGGCGACGTGGTGGTTCAGCGCGGCACCAATCACGCGTGGAGCAACCGTACCGAGGCCATGGCGCGCATGGTGTTTATCCTGCTGGACGGGCGTTTCGCCGCTGAACTGCAAGACTGCCCGGGAGAAAAATCATGAAGCTCGCAACCCTGAAAAACGGTAGCCGTGACGGCCAATTGGTGGTGGTTTCACGCGACATGGCCCGGGCGCTGGACGCCCGTTCGGTAGCGCCGACCTTGCAGCAAGCCATCGAAAACTGGCCTGAAGCCGAGCCGCGTTTGCAGGCCCTGGCGCGTGATCTTGAAAACCACGATTGCCGCGAGGCCTTTGCCTTCGACCCCGCGCAGGCGATGGCACCGTTGCCGCGCGCTTATCAATGGTGCGACGGCTCGGCGTTTCTCAGTCACGGCGCACTGATGCAGAAAGCGTTCAATCTCGAGCCGATCGAAGGCGCTGACCGGACGCCGTTGATGTATCAGGGCGCCGGTGATGACTTCATCGGCGCACACGATGACATCGAGCTGCCGAGTGAAAGCCAGGGCATCGATTTCGAAGGCGAATTTGTCGTGCTGGTCGATGATGTGCCGATGGGCTGTTCGGCGGAAAACGCGTTGCAACATATCAAACTGATCCTGCAGATCAACGATGTCAGCCTGCGTGCGCTGGCACCGCGTGAAATGCGCACCGGTTTTGGATTTCTGCAAGCTAAACCGTCCTCCAGTTTTGCCCCACTGGCGATTACCCCGGATGAACTCGGCGAAGCCTGGCGAGACGGCCGCGTCAATTTGCCCTTGCAAGTGCAGTGGAACGGCGAGTGGTTTGGCCAGCCACATGGCGCGCAGATGAACTTTCACTTTGGCGAACTGATTGCTCACGCGGCCCTGACCCGTCGCCTGCGCGCCGGCACGCTGATCGGTTCCGGCACGGTGTCGAACGCCGAGCGCAACGTCGGCTCGGCGTGCATCGCCGAACGTCGGGCCATTGAGATGATCGAGCAGGGCGCACCGGTGACAGGCTTTATGCGTTTCGGCGATCGCGTGCGCATGGACGTCACCGGCAGCGATGGTCAGTCACTGTTTGGTGCGATCGATCAACGCGTCGTCAAAGCCCACGGCTAAGGAACGCCCATGCGTGTACTGATTACCGGAGCCAATGGCTTTGTCGGTCGCGAACTGCTGCGTTGTCTGCTCGCGCGCGGCAGTTTGCGCGGGCAAGTCATTCGTTCGTTGCTGGTACTGGACACCGACGTCCAAGGCCTGCCAGACGATCCCCGCCTGCGTCGGCACAGCGGCAGCGTGACGGATGCGGCGTTGATGCGCCGTGTCCTCGCCGATGGCATCGATGTGGTGTTTCACTTGGTCAGCGTCCCCGGCGGAGCGGCGGAGGCGCATTACGAATCGGGTTATCAGGTCAACCTGCTGGCCAGCCTCGAACTGCTCGATCAACTGCGCAACAAGGCGCGACCTCCGGTGCTGGTGTATGCCAGCAGCGTTGCGGTGTATGGCGCTGATCTGCCGGCGAAGATGAACGAGCAGGCTGAACTGCACCCGCAATTGTCGTACGGCACACACAAGATGATGGTCGAGCGTGCGCTGATCGATCTGGGGCGACGCGGTGAAGTCGATGGACGCGCGGTGCGCCTGCCGGGGATTGTCGCGCGCCCGCGTGAACCCAACGGTTTGCGCTCGGCCTTCATGAGCGACTTGATGCGTGCTTTTGCCGAGGGCGCCGACTATTGCTGCCCGGTGTCGCCGCAAGCGACGGCGTGGTGGATGTCGGCGCGCTGTTGCGTAAACAACCTGATCCACGCCGCTGAACTGGATGACGCCGCCGCGCAACAGCGGGTCTGGCAACTGCCGGTGCTGCATTTGTCCATCGCCCAAGTCATCGATGCACTGGCGGCAACTTACGGCGAGCAACGCCGTGGGCTGATCAGTTTCGCCGCTGATATTGAGCTCGAAACCCTGTTCGGGCGCATGCCGCCCTTGAAAACCCCGCAGGCCCGCGCTGCCGGTTTCTGCCATGACGGCAACGTCGCCACGCTTATTCGCAACGCCCTCAATCCAGCCCCTTATCGGCCTCTGCCGTTGAACGGAGATACGCCTCATGTCACAGCCCATCCAGCGTAAACGTCGTCTGGTCGACCTTTCGGTGACCCTCGATAACAACCCGTACACAGACCCGCCACCGCTGTTGCCGAAAATCGATTACATGGACCACCAACAAGGCTGGCCGGAAATGGCCGCGATGTTCCCTGGGTTGCAGCTTGAACAGATGCCCGGCAATGAATCGTGGGCCGCCGAGCGTTTGCAGATCACCACCCACAGCGGCACGCACATGGATGCGCCGTGGCATTACGCCTCGACCACCGATGGCGGCGAGTCTGCGTTTGGCATTGATGAGTTGCCGCTGGACTGGTGTTTGCAGCCGGGGGTCAAACTGGACTTTCGCCATTTGCCCGACGGTCACGTGGTGACGGCAGAAGAGGTCGAAGCGGAACTGGCGCGCATTGAGCACACGCTGCAACCACTGGATATCGTGCTGATCAACACGCGCGCTGGCGCGCTGTTCGGTCAGCCCGGGTATCTCGACGCCGGCATCGGCATGGGCCGCGAAGCGACGATGTATCTGCTGGAACGCGGTGTGCGCGTGGTTGGCACGGATGCCTGGAGCTGGGATGCGCCGTTCAAATACACCCGTGAACGTTTTGCCGCCAGCGGCGATGCCTCGATCATCTGGGAAGGGCATAAGGCCGGGCGCGATATCGGCTACGGACAAATGGAAAAACTGGCTAACCTCGAGTCCCTGCCAGCGAGCGGCTTCACGGTGTCGTGTTTTCCTTACAAGATCCGCCATGCGTCAGCAGGTTTTGTGCGCGCGGTGGCTATTTTCGAAGAGTGAGTTCCGGACACTCCTTCAAGAACAATAAGAGAAAAACGATGGCTCTATCGCGATTACCGCTGACGGCACTTTTTTGCGCCCTGGCAATGGGCGGCGGCGTGGCCATGGCGGCCAGCCAACCGAATATTCTGCTGATTGTGGCGGACGATCTCGGCTACTCGGATCTGGGCAGCTATGGCGGCGAGATTCACACCCCGAGGCTGGATGAACTGGCGCAACAGGGCGTGCAATTCACCAGCATGTACGCGGCGCCGACCTGTTCCATCACCCGCTCGATGTTGCTGTCCGGCACTGACAATCACTTGGTCGGACTGGGCACCATGGCCGAAGCCTTGCAACCGTTTCAACGCGGTAAACCAGGGTATGAAGGGTACCTGAACGGGCGCGCCTACTCAGTTGCCGAGTTGCTCAAAACGGGCGGCTACAACACGCTGATGGTCGGCAAATGGCACTTGGGTCTGGAGGCCGATCAAGGCCCGGATCGGCGCGGTTTCGAGCAGTCGTTCGCGCTGCTGGAAGGCGGGGCGACGCACTTCAAACCCGCCAGCGTTGCACCGACGCCCTTGGAGCAAGTGCATTACCGTGAAAACGGCCAGTCGGTAGAGGTTCCCGAGACGTTCTACTCCACGGACTTTTATACCGACAAGCTGATTGGCTATCTGCAAAACAGCCAACGTGAAGGCAAATCGTTTTTTGCCTATGCCGCCTACACGTCACCGCACTGGCCGTTGCAAGCGCCCAAGGAATACCTGGACAAATACCGCGGCCGCTTCGACCAAGGCTATGACACCGTGCGCTCGTCGCGCATTGATCGGCTGAAAAAACTTGGCCTGGTGGACAAGGACTTTCAGCCAGCGCAACCCTTGCCCGTGAACCCACGGCTGCCGGGTTGGCAGCAACTCACGGCCGAGCAGCAGAAAGTCGAAGCGCGGAAAATGGAAATCTACGCGGCAATGGTCGACAACCTCGATCACAACATTGGCCGGGTTATCGACTACCTGCGCCAAAGCGGCCAGTACGACAACACCGTGATCGTGTTCATGTCCGACAACGGCGCAGCGGCGGAAAACCACGCGCAGTTCTATCCACCCGGCGCGAACACCGATAACAGCCTGGCCAATTTGGGCCAGCGCGGCTCGCAGATCGATTATGGTTTGCGCTGGGCGGAAGTCAGTGCCGCACCTTTTCACTTGTTCAAGGGCACCACGGCCGAAGGCGGAGTCAGTGTGCCGGCGATCATTCAACTGCCCGAGACACTGCGTCGTCAGGGCATAGAAAGGGGCATGGCGCGGGTGGATGATCTGGCGCCGACATTCCTTGATTTGGCGGGCATCGCGTTGCCGAGCGAAGCGGACAAACACCCGATCACCGGCCGATCCATCCTGCCCATGCTCGAAGGCAAGGGCAGCCCTCACGACGCTGAGAGCCTGGCCGGAGAGTTGTTCGGCAATGCTTATTATCGTGAGGGCAACCTCAAATTGTTGGGCATGCGCCCGCAAGCCGGGTTCGGCGACCATGCGCAGCCGCCGCAATGGCAGTTGTTTGATGTTGCCCAAGATCGTGGTGAAACCCATGATCTCGCGGTTGCTCAGCCGCAGACGGTCGAACGGCTCAAGGCCGCGTGGCTCAAGTATGCCGAGCGGGTCGGCGTAGCGTTTCCGCCGCGCTAGCACGGCAGAGGCTTTGCACACAGTGGACGGCGTTTGCCGCCGCCACTGTTTTGCGGCCATCAAACCGTCGGATTGCGCAGTCGCTCGATGATCCTGCGGGCACGATTGGCTCCGACGTCGACGTGAATATCAATCATCGGGCGCGTACCGAACCGGCACATGTTCTGGTACTGCGCTTCGATCACCACTTTGTCTTCGTCGAACGTCAATCGCGTCTGATGCAGAACTTTGGCTGTGACGGCCTCGGGATCATGTTCAGGGTTGGTGGCCATGGTCCAGAAGTAGTGGCTTGAAGTGTCTGTTTCCGGCGTTACGCCGTGAAAACCACGCATATGAAAACCGCCTCGATCCGGGTTGTGCAGATCGTCCGTGCCCGCGTCTATCGCGCCGGTCCAGATGCGCAGGTGATTGAAGTGAAATTCGATTTCCTGCCAGCGGTCGATGTTGCCTTTGAACGGGTAGGCCGCGGTGTAGGTCGGCGGCGGAACGGAATCGGGCATATGACGAACCACACGAACCATCGAGTCGTCGCCGTCTACGCTCATCTGCGCGTTCATATGAATGCTGGCGTTGCCGCCAATGGTGTGCAGATGGACGTAGCCCAGGTGACTGAGATCCATGAGATTGTCGTGGATGAGTTGATAGGGCGCGTCGTAGTGGTAGACATCACCGTCAAAGAGGTATTTACCGCTGCTGTGCACGTCGTAGACCGGTGGCGCGAATGTCGGCTCTGGGTGCTCAGCGCTGCCAAACCAGATCCAGATGATCTGATCCTGCTCCCGGACAGGGTAGGCAGGCACTTTGGCTTTGCTCGGGATCTTGTCCTGGCCCGGAATTTCAATGCATTTACCGCCTTCATTAAATAGCAGACCGTGGTAACCGCAGCGCAAACCGCGTTCCTCCACTGTGCCGCCGGACAGCGGCAATGCACGATGGCAGCAGCGGTCTTCCAGCGCGGCGACCTGGTTATCTGCCGTGCGGAAAAGCACCACCGGTTTATTCAGTAACGTACGGCCAAGGGGTTGGTCTTTCAGTTCCCGGCTCAAGGCCGCGACGTACCATTGATCGAGGGGGAAGCTCGGCACAGTGGCCGGGTCGATTTCGTGTGCAAGGGGCAGGGCAGCGGTAGTCATGATGTTCTCCGGCGAGCGGTCGAGGCTCGGTTCAGGTCAAAGATCCAATACCAGGCGGGGCGATTTGGCACGTGAGCAGCACGGGGTGAAACGGTCGTTGGCAGCGTGATCTGCGGCGGTCATGAACTGGTCACGGTGATCGGCTATGCCTTCGAGCAAGCCGGTGACACAGGTGCCGCAGACGCCTTGCTCGCACGATGACTCGATGGCAATCCCGGCCTCATCGAGCACTTCGAAAACAGTGCGATCGGCGGGGATGTAAAAAATCTGTCCTGTGCTCACCAGCTCAACTTCGAAAGGCGAATCAGCGCTTGCATCGACCGGTGCGGCGGCGAAGAACTCTCTGTGCACGCGATCTTCGGGCCAGCCAGCGGCCCGCGCGGTGTCGAGGATGAAATTCATGAAACCGGCGGGGCCGCACACGTAAAGGTGAGTCGTGGTATCTGGCGCGGCGAGGAGGGCGGTTGCATCGAGTTTCTGTGCGGGCGATCCGCTGTCGTCATGCAAGTGCACGTGGTTGGCGAACGGCGCTTGCTCGAGCAATCGGATAAACGCGGCACGCTCGCTGGATCGAAAGCTGTAATGCAGCTCGAAATCCGCGCCTTGATGATGAAGCTCATGGGCCATTGCCAGCATCGGCGTAATGCCGATGCCGCCGCCAAACAGCAGGTGACGGTTGGCTGAGTCCGCGAGTGGAAAGAGGTTGCGGGGTTCGCTGATGCTGAGTGTCTGTCCCTGACTGATGGTGTCGTGCATCGCGTTAGAACCGCCGCGTGAGGCAGGATCCTTCAGCACACTGATCACGTAGCGATGACGCTCTCTGGAGTCATTGCACAGCGAGTATTGCCGGGTGAGACCTGCGGCAATGTGGATGTCGATGTGAGCACCGGCGTTGAACGGGGGTAACGACCGACCGTCTGCTGCGCACAGCTCAAAACTGCAAATACCCTCGGCCTCGACGACTTTGCGGGTGACGTTGACTTGAAGCATGACTTCTCCCTCCACATTGAAGTGGCTGCTGAAAAACGTACGGCAAAAAGGGGGGCGTGCGAGTGGCGAATCAGCCGGGCGAGAAGAAGTAGAAGCGGTAGGTATTCATGGGCGCCAGGGGAGGGCACGGTTGGCGAGGGTTCATAAGCAAGACCTGTTAATTATTTTTTTGAGGTTGTGCTACGGCGTATCATGCGGCGCATCGTCCGCAATGCCAGCCTGAGTGAATCCTCAGATAATTTAGTTGCGGTGTCAACCAAATTGCAAGATCTTCGATCTACGGTGTGTTCTCGATGCCTACCGATACACAACTGAACCTGTCGCGTTATGTACCAGGCCTGGTGACGTTCCTGGCGAACAAACTCGCCACCGGGGCTTCCCAGTGCTACCGCAAACACTTCGGCATCGGCGTAGTTGAATGGCGAATGCTGTCGATGCTGGCGGTTGAATCCGACATCACCGCCAATCGAATCTGCCAGGCGATCGGTCTCGACAAGAGCGCTGTCAGTCGTTCATTGCAAACGCTGGAAGCAGCGGGGCGGATCACCAGTCAGCTGGATCCCAAGGATGCACGGCGTTACACCGTGCGATTGACGGCCAGCGGTAAAGAACTGCATGACCGCGTGCTCAAAGTTGCACTTGAGCGAGAGTCGCGTCTGCTCAGCGGACTGACCCCGGCCGAGGTCGACACGTTGATTGACTTGCTTGGGCGCCTGCATCTGCAAGTGCCCAATGTGAACAGTTACGACCCGAGTGAGGAGTGAGTCGCGGCAGACTAGCGTGAAATCGGCGTTGAGGGCTGCTGCCCGACGCGAGTTGGCGGGCGGCTGATATTTGGTCATTGGATCAGAGGTTGTAGACCGCCCAAAAGGCTGGGAGGCTAGCGTGACATTTACCATAAGGACATGCCGAATGAGCTCAGGAAAAATCCTCGTCACAGGTGCGGCAGGAAAGATCGGCAATGCTTTTTGGCAAGAGCGCGACGATAAATCCGATTTGCGTTTGGCCGATCTAGACGTAACAGCACTTCCGGACTCGGCACAGCGTTTCGCTCTCGATGTCACGGATCAAGCCAGTTGCCTTCGAGCTTGCGAAGGTATCCATACTGTCATCCATCTAGCTGCTGACCCAAATCCAGACGCCGATTTCATGGCCTCACTGCTTCCAGTGAACATTGTGGGCACTTACAACATGCTGTTCGCCGCAAAGGCACAAGGCTGCAAGCGCTTCATATTTGCGAGCAGTGCCCAAGTGATCGAAGGATATCCAACAGATGTTCAGATACAGGAATGCATGGCACCTAAACCAGGCAATCTCTACGGCGTCAGCAAGGCGTTTGGAGAAGCTTTGGCTTCGATGTATGCAAATGATGGACAGATGACAACCATCGCAGTCCGTATTGCCAACGTAGCCAAATTTCAACAAGGGGAGACCCACAGTCCGAGAGACGTCGCGGCCTTCATCAGTTTTAGAGATGTTGTCGCGCTACTCAATAATTGCGTTGAAGCCGAGCTAAAGGGATTCCACGTTATTCATGGGGTCTCAGATAACCGCTATAAGCGCCTCTCTATTGATCAGAGTAGAAAAATTGTCGGATATGCTCCCATTGATGATGGGTTCGAGATTCTGGAAGGAGGCGCTCAATCTGAGTGAACGCAAACTTCCTCTGAGAAGGTCACCGTGATGCGCCGGGAAAACGTGCTGGTTTAAAGATTGGAAGCGTTGCTCAGTTGCTGAAGCTCAAGTTGCCTGGCGGCACTGGCTTCCAGAGTGGCGCGCTCTTCATCCAGATACCGATAAACGCTTTGGAGGTTGGCGATTTTCTGTTTGATGTCTGCCATCTTCTTTTCAATCAGCTTCGCGCCTTCAGCACAATCGATCAGCTTGTTCCGCTGAGCATCCAGAATCTCGCCTATTTCCCCCAGAGAAAATCCCATGCTTTGCGCGCGCTGGATAAAGTCCAGATCCTGCAGAGTTTGCTCGTTGTAAACGCGATAGTTGTTGGTTTGCCGTAGGGGAGAGATCAGGCCGATTTGCTCGTAGTAGCGCAACGTATGACGGCTGGCGCCGCTGCGCGCTTCGAGTTCGCCGATTTTCATGGAAACACCGCTTGACTGTAGAGTGGGGTCGATACTTTACGCTTGATTTCTCACCTTCAACAAGGAACAGGGAAATGAGCGTGGAGTGCTTTGTCACAGGCGGGACTGGTTTCGTCGGTCAACATTTAGTGGCGAACCTGAGTGCAAAAGATCACACCGTTCGGGTGTTGATGCGTCGCCCGGAGCGACTGGCTGCCTTGCGCGAGCAAGTCGATCATTTGGGCGGGTGCGCAAACCGGGTATTCGCCGTCGCTGGCGATCTGGAGCAAGACAACCTCGGGCTGAGCGTTGCTGACCGACAAGTGCTGAGGCGCGCCAGCGTCATGTTCCACTTGGGCGCGCACTTCGCATGGGGGCTTTCAGTGGAGCACTCTCGTGCGGTGAACGTAGAAGGGGCAAAGCGCGTGGCGCTGTTGGCGGCTGAGCAAAAAAGCCGTTTAGTGATGATCGGCGGCTACATGCTGAAAAATCATGAACATCTACAACGCATCGGCATTGACCCTCGTTATCCGGAGCGGACGAATTGGCCTGCCGTCTACCGGCGTGTCGGTGGTTACGAGGGAAGCAAGCTGGAGGCGCATTTTGCGACCCTGGAGGTCATGTCAGCCAAGGGCGGGGAGATTACTGTTGTCCACCCTGCGACGGTCTGTGGCCACAGCCGCACGGGGCATATCCTTGACGGTCAGCCGCTGGTGGAGCTGATACGCAACCTTGTGCAGGGCAAGTTGACTGCGGTGCCCGGCACCGCCAGGCACTGGCTGCCACTGGTCACCGTGGATTACCTGGCTGAACTGGTGGCAGTTTGTGCGTTTGATCCTGCCATGGTGGGTCAGGAACTGCTGGCGCTTGATGACCAGACGCCAAACCTGCGAGAGCTCCTGGCACAGGTTGCACAACCGTTGGGATTAAAGTCTCCCAAGCATCACATTTCACTTCGATTACTGAAGCTGCTACTGAGTATTCCTCCCGTAGCGAGGTTCTTGAATTCAAAACCCGAAGCCCTGGATTTTATCCAGACCACTCGTTTTAATACGGCGGCGGTTGAGCAATTTGTCAACAGGCACGGAATAGCCAAACCGGATATACGTCAGTCTCTGCAGCACACTGCCATGTTCGTCAACTCGTATTGCATCGCCAAAGGCCAGGCCCTCTGACCGTTGGCGACACGAAGGCGAATAGCACTCTATCGGGATTAGTCGGCTGCTCGTGTGCTCAAACTTTGCGCCGTCGATACAGGGCGGCTTTCTATCGAACGACCATTCAGCGACAGGGATCGTCATCCATGCAATCGACTTTCAGGAAAGGCGTCATATTTGCACTCTCCGCTGCGGCACTGAACGCAACGATCGGGGTACTCAGCAAAATACTCATGAGTAATGATTTCACCTCTACCAGTGTTGCTGTCATCAAGACCGTACTGGGTTGCGTGCTTCTCTCGATTCTGTTGTTTTTCCTCAAGCGCCCGGCGACATCGACCAAATGGACGCAGGCGGCTATCTGCGCGTTTCTTGGCATCTTTGTGCTGTTCCATTTCGAAACGTCCGCCTATCGACACTACGCTGCGGCAGGTGTTGTGGTGGTGCTGATGGCCTGCGCGTCAATTTCCTCGATCATTCTGGGGCGCATTTTCCTCAAGGACGCGATCACCGCGAACGCTACTGTTGGCGCCACACTGGCTATCGCCGGAATCTCGGTAATCTTCGGCGGCGACCTGCAGCAGGGCTTTACACTGCAAGGTGCTGCGCTCGCCGCCGTGGCCGGTTCCGGCTATGGAGCCTTTTCGGTGGCCATGAAGCGTATGGGGGTGTCGGGAGGACTGCACTTCACCCGCCAATTGCTGTTCTTTGGCAGCCTGTACTTACTGATGCCGGCTGCCGCCGATGGTTTTGTAATAGGCGAGTTGTCGCCGATGGCGATCGCCGCGCTGCTGGCGTTGGCCACGCTGCCGACAATCCTGGGCTTCTTCTGCACGACCAAGGCCATCGAGTATCTCAAGCCATCCCAAGTACAAGCGCTGGAATTGACCGAGCCACTGTTTGCCGCGCTGCTGGCGTTTGTGGCGCTCAATGAAGTACCGCGCGAAAGCCTCTACGCGGGAGCGGTACTGATCATAGTCGGCCTGTGTTTCTCCAATGAACTCATACGCTTGGGCAGCAAAGCTTCCGTCCCTTCGACCGAGTGAGGCTATTTCGGATCCTTATTACGTGCGGTCCAAGAAGAATACGGATGAAGAGAAAAGCAAGAAAGGCTGAAGTTCTGGCTGGAAAAACCGGGGCCCAGTCCAAAGCTGACAGTGGTGGGTATGCGGTTGCTTCGATGCTTTTCAATGAAGATCATCAGAACTCGACAAGGAGACGTCCCCCATGACCAAACCAATGCTTCATTTGATGTCAGGCAAGATTGCATCCGGTAAATCGACGTTGGCCAAGGCCTTGGCGTCTGAACGGTCGGCTATTTTGATGAGTGAGGATTATTGGCTCTCAAGGCTTTACCCTGATCAGATCCAATCAGTGGCCGATTACGTGAGGCTTGCGCGTCAGATTCGGGCACTGGTGGGCCCGCTTGTCATCGATGTGCTGAAGGCTGGCGTGACTGTGGTTCTGGATTTCCCGGCCAACACGCCAGAGGATCGGCTGTGGTTACGCGGTCTGGCTGACGCTGCCGAAATTCCCCACTGTTTCCACTACATCGAAGTGGATGATGAAACCTGTCGGGGCAGGCTACATCGGCGCAATGGCCGCGCCGAGCATGAGTTTACAGCAAGCGACGCTGAGTTTGATTTGATAACGAGCTACTTTCGTGCTCCAGATACGAATGAGGGGATACGGATTGAAATTCACCGATACTGAAGGGCGGTCATATTGCTTGGAGTGAGTTTTCTTGAACGTCTGCTTCTGGCGGCGCAGGTGATCGTTGATGAGAGGGGTAACCATGAACAACAGCCGAACTGCACTGGTCACTGGTGCAACCAAAGGGATCGGTTTTGCACTCAGTACTCAGTTGAATCAGGCAGGCTGGAATGTGGTCGGCATCGCCAGGCATCCGGTTGATGATTTTCCCGGGAAGCTGTTGCTCTGTGATTTAAGCGATGCTCAGCAAACGAGGGAAATGCTTGAGAAACTCCTGGAACGGACCTCTATTGATGCCGTCGTCAATAACGCAGGTGTTGCGTCTGCGCAAAGCCTGGAAACGCTTGAACTCGAAACACTCCAAAACGTTTTTGACCTGAATGTCAGAGCCTCGGTACAAATCACCCAGGCTTGCCTGCCGTCTCTGAAGCGATCGTCTGCGGGACGCATCGTGAATGTCTGCAGCCGTGCCATTTTTGGAGCCCGGGACAGAACCGCTTACGCTGCCGCAAAAAGTGCATTGGTGGGGGTCACGCGTACGTGGGCACTTGAGTTGGCGCCCATTGGCATTACGGTCAATGCAGTCGCACCGGGCCCTATAGATACCGAGCTTTTCCGAAAAAACCGCCCCGTGGGAAGTGAGGGTGAGCGTCAGATACTCTCCACCATTCCGATGCAAAGACTGGGCACGCCATCAGAAGTGGCCTCGCTGATTACCTTCCTGCTGAGCGAGGGAGCATCCTTCGTTACCGGCCAGGTGATCAGCGTCGATGGGGGAGGGAGTCTCGGTGGGAAATAGCGATATGAAGCGGATTTTCAGCCAGCGTTGTTAATCTGTCAGTCTGCGGTCTCGAAGCGCTCGACAGACGAAATCGGCCAGAAGCGGTCGGTGGACAAAGACCTTCACAGGGAAAAAGCGTCGCCCTTTACCAAGAGGCTGCCCCATGGATGTTATTGCCGATTACTCAAAACACCATCGACCTTGCGCGGGCGTATGCGCTGCCGCAGTGAAGGAGGGGAAACATGATAGGTAAACGTTTATTAGGTATGGTCGCATTGGCAGGATTACTTGCAGGAGGAGCCGTGGCCGACGAGGAAAATGGCTTGGTGGTGCGCATCGCGCAACTCGAAGTCGATCCCGCACAGGTTGCGGCCTATCAAGCCGCAGTCAAAGAAGAGATCTCAGAATCGACTCGAACAGAGCCGGGCGTTATATCAATCTATGCTGTCGCCGAAGTCGACCGCCCGAACTGGTTTCATTTCTTCGAAATCTACGCCAGCGATTCGGCATACCGAAGCCATATCGAATCGCCGCACTTCAAAAAGTACGCTGCCACTACCAAGTCGATGATTGTGTCAAAGCGCTTGATTGAAACTACGCCAATCGAGCTCAGCCCCCGGCCTGGACCGTAACAGTCCAGTTCGAAAAAGATTTTCGCACTGGGCGGGCTGGCTTTTTAAATGGAGGAAAATGATGAAAAGGGATGAGTTCGACGCAGACCTTGCGGTTCACGTTTAACTACACTAAATGGTCGTTTAGTCGAGTTAACGTAAATTAACAGCATATTCGACGGAGAAGAGACCATGATCAAGCATGAAGCCAAAGTTGGATACATTATTAGAACGTTGGATCTGCAGCCTCACCTCGAAGGTGGCTATTTCCGTAGAACCTATCAGGCCGATCATCGCGACTCACTCGAAACCCCCAGCGGCCCACGGTATCTGATGACCTCGATTTACTATCTGCTGGATCAGCAATCACCGGTGGGCCAGTTTCATTTCAATCGATCCGACATCCTGCATTATTTCCACCTGGGCGACGCCATTGAGTACAGCTTGATTCATGCTGACGGCTCGTTACAGACATTGGTGATGGGCGCCGACATTTTGGCAGGACAGCTCTTGCAATTACACGTACCGGGTGGACTATGGAAAGCTTCGCGGTTGCTCGAAGGCGAAAACGGATTTGGGCTGATCAGCGAAGCCGTTTCTCCAGGATTTGATTTTGCCGATATGGAAATGGGTGATCGGCAGAAACTCACGCAACAATTTCCACAGCATCGAACGCTGATTGAAAAGCTGACGCGTGATGAGGGTTGAGCGCCGTCGGATTCAAGGAAAAGCTGTGGATCGGATTCAGAACGACTCTGTAGATTGAAACCCACTGTGCAATCGGGCTGATCTCGCAACATCTTGTTACGTGTAATGTATATTATGTTAAATCATGTCAATTGATTCATACAACGACAGTTGTCACCAGTAAAATGCGCTTACCGCATACGCATCCCCCTCTCAATGCCTTTAAAAATGACCAAGACTCTTGGCCTGAAAAGAAAAAGCCGATCATTGGCTGAGCCAGCCGACAGTTGAAACCGGTGATTGCTCGCGGTTGCAACTGGCTCACAGTGCGCAAACATTCGAACCGGATACTGGCGATGCTCGTGAAGATCGGCGACTGCGCGAGGCACTGTTCGATCTGAGAGACGCCCTTTTATCGCATCTACAGAAGCAGACACACGAGGCAAACCATTCCTGATCCAAACAGAACCACTCAAGCGATAATTGGCGTCTAAATGAATCGGTCAGCCGACTCCATGTAGGTCGCCAGGTCGATTATTTGTCGAAGGGAAACTATGGTGCTACCGCTGCGCTTGCGGACGCCATTTCGTATCACGAGCTATGTTCGATCCCAATCGCAGTCTCAAGTATTCTGGCCCGGGCCAATACAAGGTCATCAGAATCAACTGTGGATCTTGCTGGGGACGAGTCACTTGAGCAATGGCAATCGTATTTGAGGTAACTGTTATCGAGCGCTATCGATGATTTGACCTCCGTCCGGGGTAAGGCTGTAACCGGTCAGGAATTGTGCATCCCTGCTGGCGAGGAACAGTACGACCGGCGCAATATCCTCCTCAGGTGATCCATAACGGTTAAGTGCGTTGGTTGGCGCGGGCGTACTGGCATCAACCCCCCCAAGTGTCAGCGACCGGCATGACGTTGTTAACAGTAATGTTGTCAGCGCCCCACTCCCTTGCTGCCGAGCGAGTAAGAGCACGGACTGCCTCCTTCGCCATGTTGTACGGTGCATAACCTTGCAAGCCAATCACACCTGCCAGCGATGCAAAGTTAATGACACGCCCTTCCCCACTGGCTTTGAGATGTGGGTAGCAGGCTTGCATCGTCCGTAGATAGGCAATCGGCCCCATCTCCAAATTGCGTTGCAGCTGCTCGGTCGACAAGTCGAGAACGGAGGATGAGACCACTGAAGGGTCAAAGGCATTATTCACAAGAATATCGATGCGCCCATATTCAACCACGACCTTTTCCACGGCGACACTGATCTGACTCGGGTCGGACACATCGCAGACTACCCCGAGGGCGGTACCGCCCGCAGCCTGGATCTCAGCGACAACACCGGCCACATTCTCAGCCGTCCTTGAAACAACGGCGACCTTTGCACCTTCTTTTGCAAAGAGCTCTGCGGTAGCGCGACCAATACCACGACCGGCTCCGATGACAATGGCTACTTTTCCGTTTAGTCGGGACATTACGATCTCCAGTTATTTAGAGGTTAATGAATGAGCCGCAGCTACTTGTACGTAAGGTGACGGCACGTCACGAGCGGCATTTTGGGTGACAAAAGAAGTGATCAGCAGCGCGAGACAGATAGCCGCCGGTAAGGCTCCGCTAGGCTTGCGGACATTTAAATGCGCGAACGCTGAGAGCAGTAGGTGATAAAGCATGCCGGCGTAGGCGAGATCACTAAGCGAGACGTTAATGCGTAGAAGGATGGCAACCACGGCCAGGATCTTCACCGCAATGAGCAGCGGCATCAGGGTGGCGGGATATCCAAGGTCGGCGAGTGCTTGACGAACCCATTCCCTTTTGACCAGGTACATCGTCGCCGAAGCCAAATACAACAACGACAGAAGTGTTGTGCTGATCCAGTAAATGTAGATTTCAATCATGAGACTTTTCCTAAGCAGGCATTGATGCGTCGACTTAGGTCTACGATGTCGCCTAATATGAAAAGCTACAAGTAGGATGAAAAAGTGGTGCTTAGTATGGAAAACCAGACTATTGATGACGATCAGATCAACATGCATGAGGAAATGCGCCGTGCATTCGCGCTCCTCTCAGGCAAGTGGAAGCTGGAAATCATGTGGTTGTTGAACCAGCGAATCTATCGCTTCGGAGAACTGCGTAAAGCGATCAGCGGTATCACTCAGCACATGCTGACAGCACAGCTTCGTGAACTTGAAAACGATGGCCTGGTATCGCGAACAGTCTTCGCAGAAGTCCCCCCACGCGTCGAATATGAGATGACGGCAAAAGCCCGTGCGCTAGGGCCAACGATGGAGGCACTCGCGCTATGGTGGAGTGAGTATGGTAAAAGCGTACCGATGAAACCAAGCTCGCGGGGTCGTAAACCTAAAAGCGGTTGAGCCTGAGTGTCTCGCCCGATTGATCTTCGAATCGCTCTGAAGCAGGTATGCGCAAATCGCGACCAATACTGCGTTACCTGCCCTGGTCAATCTACCTCGTCCCTCTACACGGCAAGCACTTCCAATATTTACGTAAGGGGCCATGTGCGCCTTGCACCGGGTCTAGATCTGGAAACGGCAGTTCGTCAATCTTCACCAGTTGCGACTTGCTTGGTGCCGCGCGACAGATGTCCGCGTGCTGTGCCGCCGGGCAAGCGGAGACCACCAGAAAGTCGTCGCTGGAGCTCAAGTTGCACAGACCTGTGCCTGCGGGTAGCAACAATGCATCACCGGCCCTGGCTTGGATTACAAAGCCATCAGGGCCGCCCAGCATCAATCGAGCGTGGCCATTGGCGATGCCAAGCACCTCGTGCCCTTCAGCATGATAATGATGATAACCGTATACCCCGTTACGCCATTGCAGAGGCCAGCCATTAGTGCTGAAAGCTGCCTCAAACTGTGAAGCCAAATCGATGTGCTGACTTGCGATTGCGTTGAGGTATACGAGTACAGGTAGGTTCGGATTGTTGGGAATCCAGCCATTGTGCTCAAGCATCAGAATTTGCATAGCAACAGCTCCTGCTTGTGAGCCGAACATTGCTAGATCTCCGGAGCATGACAACGCTCGCTAGCAGTTAAAGTCATCTGCCGTACCCATTATCGAGCAGGCAGAAACACTCAGGGCTTCGAGCGCTTATTTGAAAAGAAAAAAGCTCCCGGATCGCTCCGGAAGCAAACTGCTGAATACGCAACTGAGGGTGACCAAACCGCATGAGTGCGAGTGCTCTTCTCGGCACGCAAATCATGCCTGCGGATTCAAGCAGGAGGAAACTTGTCGGCAGAGCAACAGGAGCTGATCAGGAGATTTTCATCACTCCTGAACATCCATGAAGTCCCTGGCCCAATTCAAATATGTTTCCGGCAATGTGTAGGTATAGGCCAGCTCGGTTGCGCTTAAGTTTGATGTGCTGCGAGTGAGCTGGCGTTGTTCACGAAGGCAGTCGTAGGTAGCCTTGATGGACGCGAAATATGCGCTATGACCTGCAACGATGATCCGCACTCCTAGCTTCGCTAGCCGTTCGTTATCGTTGAGTTTTGGGTTTCCGTAGGTGACCAACATTAATGGAATAGAGATGTACTCTGCGACCTGCTCAAGATGGGCAACATCTTGTATGCCAACGATACAAATTCCGTCCGCGCCAGCTTGTTCATAAGCACGCATACGGTGAGCGACCTCCTGCACCGATAAAGCTGATGCGTTAGTTCGAGCAATAATCGAAAGCTCCGGATCGACGCGTGCTTCTAGTGCTGCCCGAATTTTCCCTACCCCCTCATTAGTGCTAATGAGGTCTGTTGATCTACAGCCAAATTGAGCCGGAAGAAGAGTGTCCTCAATCGTGAGCGCGGCCACCCCTGCACGCTCCAACTCCTGAACAGTTCGCATGACGTTGAGTGCATTCCCATAACCGTGATCAGCATCAGCGATGACAGGCAACTGCGCCACACGGCCTATCCTGGCCGCCTGCTCGACAAATTCAGTCAAGGTAATCAGTGCGAAGTCTGGCGCGGCTAAAACCTGCAGTGATGCAACTGACCCACCCAGAATGCCCACTTCAAATCCGAGGTCGGCGGCAATGCGTGCTGACATCGGATCAAAGACAGAAGCCGTCTGAAAACAGTTACCGGACGCCAGCAGCACGCGAAATGAACGGCGTAATGCTTGATGGGAAACTCTGGGCACGATCGCTCCTCACTATGGCCTTCATCGTGGGAACGATCAGTGCCAATTCAAAAGTGCGACGAGACTATCACGCAGAAAATTGAGGGTGATGACGTTTCAGAATGGTTCGATGCGCAGATGTCATTACCATTGCTTGAGGGTACGATTTCACGTGATTCGAACCTTGGAGCTTCGATCAACTGGCTGCTTTTCCATGAAGATCGCGGGAGGCGCCTTCGAGTGTTTTCCATAAGCTGCGCATCGTAGGATTCTCATTAGTTATGGAGCAGTAGGAACGTATCTCCAGTCGTGTACTCCATTCATCACCACCCGCTTTCACCAACTGACCTCGCTGAAGCTCGTCAATTACAGCGCTCTGTGGCAACCATGCAACGCCGTATCCCTCTATCGCCATTCGCATCAAAAGCATCGCCATGTCTGCTTCATAGCAGCGCTCCAACACGCTCACAGATGGCCCATTTTTGATGACGATGTCTGCAACGCGTCCTAAGAAAGTGGTGGCCGTGTAGGCCAGGTGTGGAACAGGTTTGGTTGACGTGCCAGGCAAGCGATACAGCGGATGCCCTTTCTTGTCTGGTGCGCACAATGGAATGAAGGCGTCATGTCCCAACGTCAGGCTGCCGAACTTTGCTGGATCTAGAAGTATGGGCGCCAAAGGGTGGTGATAGACGATCATCAGATCGCACCCCCCTTCCTCCAACGCGATGACCGCGTCATGAATGTTCGCGGCGACGACTCGCGCATTAAACTGTTCATTGTGCTGCTGAAACTGAGTTAGCCACTTCGGTAAAAATGTCATCGACAAGCTGTGCCCGGCGGTCACCTGAATGGAGCGCCCTGGCATCCGCTCTACCTCCCGCAGACTCGAACGCAACCTCATTAGTCCCGCCAATGCTTCGCGGCTTTCCTCACAAAATGTGCGACCAGCTGGAGTCAGTTGGACAGGATAGGTACCACGATCCACCAACTCTGCGCCCACCCACTCTTCAAGCGACTTTATGCGCCTCGACAACGCCGACTGGGTCACACAGCGAACCTCGGCAGCCCGAGAGAAATTCTTCCACTCCGCGACCGCTAAAAGATCATCCAGCCATTTGATTTGCATAACCACACCTCATGTCCCGAGTGAGCAGTTTACGGCCCCGGAGTCAGCGCAAAGCAGCGATTTCGAAAACTATTCCAAAAACGCATGAGCCTATCGGGATTACTCATCATGCCCCTGCAAACCCGACCATAGAATCGAAATCGTAGAAGCGAGGCCGAAGAGCTTCGACCGAATGAGACTTGTCTCCTGCCAAGTAAAAAAAGCAAAAAAACCACTTGAGGATAGCTCCGTGAAGAAAAATAAACTTCCGCGTCGGATCGCAATTGGCATCGCCTTAGGCGTGCTTGTCGGTTGGGCGTGCCATCACTTCGCAGGGAGCGAACAAAACGCCAAAGAGATAGCGTCTTACTTCTCGATGGTCACTGACATCTTTTTACGCATGATCAAGATGATCATCGCTCCTCTGGTATTCGCCACCTTGGTCGGCGGAATTGCCAGCATGGGAAACTCTCGCTCCGTTGGCCGCATTGGCCTAAGAGCCATGGTCTGGTTCGTCACCGCTTCGGTGATCTCGCTGGCAATCGGCATGGGCCTGGTGAACCTGTTTCAGCCTGGCGCAGGACTGAACATGGGGGTCGTCCAGCACGCGGCGAGTCCCGTTGTAAACACCGGGGATTTCAGCCTCAAGGTTTTCATCAGCCACGTGTTTCCACGCAGCATCGCTGAAGCAATGGCCAACAACGAAATCCTGCAAATCGTGGTCTTCTCGTTGTTCTTCGGTTTTGCCTTGGCGGGTGTGAAGCGAGCAGGTTACACAACGATAGTCGATGGCATCGAAGAACTGGCCAAGGTGATGTTCAAGGTCACGGACTTTGTCATGGCCTTCGCGCCCATCGGTGTATTTGCAGCCATCGCATCAGCTATCACCACTCAAGGCCTCGGATTGATTGTTGATTACGGCAAGCTAATTGCCGAGTTCTACCTGGGCATTGTGATTCTGTGGTGTGTGTTGTTCGGTGCTGGCTACCTGTTCTTGGGCCGCTCGGTATTTACATTGGGTAAGCTGATTCGCGAACCTGTTCTGTTAGCGTTTTCTACTGCCAGTAGCGAGTCTGCATATCCCAAAACCATGGAGGCACTAGAGAAATTTGGTGCGCCAAAACGCGTTTCCAGCTTCGTTCTACCGCTGGGCTACTCATTCAACCTTGATGGTTCAATGATGTATCAAGCATTCGCCATCATGTTCATTGCCCAAGCCTACAACGTCGACCTGAGCTTCACACAGCAACTGCTAATCCTTCTGACGCTGATGATCACCAGCAAGGGGATGGCAGGTGTAGCGCGAGCATCGGTGGTTGTGGTGGCGGCGACGTTACCCATGTTCAACCTTCCCGAAGCAGGCATTTTGCTGATCCTCGGCATTGATCAATTCCTCGACATGGCCAGAACTGCCACCAACGTGGTTGGCAATAGCATTGCAACTGCAGTGGTTGCCAAATCAGAGGCACATGAAGAGGCTGAAGACGAGCCCGAAAACGCATCTGCAATCCCTACCCAAACTGTAGCCAGCGCTTGAGAGCATAGAGATGAAAGGTAAATCGAAGCCGTCCAGCAAGTCATCGTTTGCTCGCAAATTAGGTATCGTCGGCGGACTTGGATCACTGGCCGGCGGCGATCTTTTCTACAAGTTGGTGAAGTCCAGAGCGGTTTTGGAAGATCAAGGCCGCTACCACTTCCTGTTTGAGCAACACCCCTTCAAGGACGTCCTTATGCCCCTTGATCAGGGCGCCAACATGAGCTCCAGAAAGTTCTACGTGTTCCAGGTTTGCCAGACATTCGAGGCCAGCGAAGTAAACGCAGTATTACTGCCTTGTTTCGCCAGTCACACGTTTCGTGAGGAGATCCAGGAAGAGATAGGAATACCTGTCTTGGACATGATGACGGCATTGCGCAAGCACATCGATCATGTCGCGGAGCCTGGTACCACGTTGGGCATCGTCGCTTCGGACTATGTCAGGCACTCCGGGTTGTTCGAGCGCTATTTTGGCACCGACTTCAAGCTGGTCTATCCCCGTGACACCGAGCAGTCTGGGTTAATGGACGCCATGTATGGTGTCAACGGCATCAAAGATGGACACCTTGATGGTGTGCCAGTGGAGTGCGTGTATCAGGCATGCCTCTCACTTCAGGATCAGGGTGCCACGATAATTCTGCCCGGCATGACTGAGCTCTCATTGGTCTGCGGTGATCTTCAAAGACGTGGCCTGACTGTCCTGGATATCAACGAGATTTATGCGACTTTTGCCACCTTGGAAAAAGGCCAGTCAACCCGCCCGCCATTTAAACTTGGGATAGTAGGCGGAGTTGGGCCGGCGGCAACGGTCGACTTCATGGGTAAGGTCGTGGCACACACACCCGCAGGCCGCGACCAGGAGCACATCAAAATGGTGGTAGAACAAAACCCCCAGATCCCTGATCGCACGGCCAACCTGCTGAATGACGAAACTGATCCAACGATGGCGATGTACGCAACATGCAAGCGGCTGGAAAGCGCTGGCGCCAATGCCATAGCCATTCCTTGTAATACCGCTCATGCATTTGTTGAGCGCATCCAGGCACATCTTCGTGTGCCTATCGTGAATATGTTGACTGAGACAGTAGAGGCAATCGTGCACAGATATGGCGCAGGCAAAACCGTTGGCCTGCTTGCTACTTCCGGCACGATAAAAAGTCAGGTGTATCACGAAGCAGCGCGACGGGCTGGACTTCAAATCATCATCCCTGGCGCGAACTACCAAACGCTGGTGATGGATTCGATCTACGGAGATCACGGAATCAAGGCGGGGTTTACGGAGGGCATTTGTAGGGATCAGTTACTCACCGCCGCAGAGCATCTATGTGAACTGGGTGCAGATGTACTCATCCTGGGGTGCACAGAGCTTCCATTGGTGCTCCAGCATAGCGAATCCTACATGATCAGAAATCATGAGGTTGCATTGGTCGACCCGACAACCATTTTGGCATTGAAGTGCATCGAGCTAGCCCAAGAAAATACAGCAAAGCCAAGTCAGCCAAATGGCCTTTAGAGCTGGAAAACCTGCTCTCAATTCCAATTCCTCATCTAGCAAAAAGGCCCTTTTCGGGCCTTACCGAAAGGTGACCTTGTACCGCCGAGAGCACCGAAGTGGCAGGCCGTGTCCACTGAACTTCAAGGTCTACGCGATACCCTGAGCGCCAAGACTGGCATCCACTTCGACGTTCAACCCAAGCACCTCATAGTCCCGAGAAACCACCAGCATCGTCGCCTCCTCAACCGTTCCTTCATTACGGCACAACATCCAACCGTGATCCTTGACCGCTTGCTCGAACATTTCCGTACACGCCACATGCTCTGCGTGCTTCTGGATCACAGTGCCGCCCAGTCCTCGTGGTTGGTTGGCAACTCTGGCCCATGAAATATCCGGATCGGTGACGACGCCGACATGCAGATCTGGCACCTGCACGTCTCGCTCCATATTCAATTGAAGAATCTCGGCAAACGGGATGGTTTGGCGAAACGCGGCATCCGAGGGATACCAGCGATCGATCAAGATGATGCTGTCCAGCGGCTGCTTCGTCAGAACGTTCTGGGAGATCCAGCGACGGCTATCCGCAAGGCGCTGACACACAGCTCACTCCAGATCCCGGCAAGGATTTCTCGCCAGAGTGTTGACCAAGGCCATGGTTTCACCCCTGAACGGATCGCTTTTTCTCTCGCATAGCCGGATGACTTTCTGGTTGCCCGCCCTCAGTACTTGCGTAACGGCTTCCAACAGAGTGGTTTTGCCGGTGCCTTTGGGCCCATCCAGAGAAACGAACAGCGGACGATTCATTGTTCACGCAACAATCAAGACATTGATGCCCACTCTAACCTCATTTCCGGTATTCCATCAGCGCATCCCTGCCCCTTGCTGATACTCCCGCGGCGTACAACCCAATTCCCGGCGAAACACCGTGTGCAGATACTGCGCAGATTTAAACCCGCAACTGCGCGCAACGTCGGCAATCACCGAGTCAGTATTTTTCAATCCGCTGGTGGCCGCTGCCAGTTTGAAACGCAGGATCTCGTCATGCACGCTGCAGCCTCGCTCGGCGCGGAAATGCGCTTCAAGTGACGAACGCGAAACACCAACATAAGCCGCCACCTGCGCCGTTTTAATGCCTTGGCAAGCATATTGGCGGATGAACAGCAGCGCCTGCATGACGTAGGGATTACCCAATGGCTGGTGCAAACTCGACACCTGCACGTTGACCGCATCAGGAGGAATCAGGATCTGCGTGCCGGTCGACGGCATGCCGTGCAGCATCTGATGGAGTAACTGCGCGGCGGTTCGGCCCATGGTTTCCGTGCCCTGTATCACCGAACTCAGAGGCACTCGAGTCAAACTGCGCGTCAGCGGGTCGTTGTCGATGCCAATCAATGCCACCTGCTCCGGCACGGCAATCCCGGCGGTCAGGCAGGCTTGCAGCAACTGGCGCGCACGGGCGTCGCTGACGGCGATGATGCCGATGGGTTTGGGCAGGCTTTGCAGCCAGGCGATCAGTTGTTCGACGGCGCTGTCCCAGAGCGGTGCGCTGGTGCCCATACCGCGATAGATTTCGCCGTGCAGGCCGTCGCGTTTCATCAGTTTGCGAAAGGCTTTTTCCCGCTCCTGCGCCCAGCGATTGGCTTGCGCTTCCGGCAGGCTGAAGCAGGCAAAACGCTGCAGTCCTGCCTCGATCAAGTGCGTGTAAGCCAGCGTCATCAGCGCATTGTTATCGGTGGCGACGTAGGGAATCGCTTTCGGATAGGCGCGTTTATCCTCGTACGAGCCCCCTACTGCTACCACCGGCATCTGGATATCAGCCAACGCCTCGCCAATCAACGGATCGTCGAAGTCGGCAATGATCCCGTCACCCTGCCAGCGCTCGATGCCTTTCAGACGACAGAGAAAATCCTCTTCGAGAAACAGGTCCCAAGATGCACGGGTGCTGCTCAGGTAGTTGCCGATGCCGCTGATGATGCCACGGTCGTAGATCTTGCTGCCGTTGAACAACAGGGCGATGCGATGAACAGGCGGTACGGTTTTCATTGTTTTTATGCTTGTTCCGGGCCTCTGGTCACGGAGGCGATTGGCACAGACTAGGCGCGTGGCCGAAGAAGCTCAATACGCAAAATCGCACTCTGTGTTGATGTTTTTCATAATCAGCGGGCACAGGGCCGTTGCTAGTATCGAGACACCGCCAAGAACAACAAGGACAAGGTCCATGCAGTATTTCCCCGATGTCGATGCGATTCGCTACGAAGGCCCGAATAGCGATTCTCCCCTCTCCTTTCGTCACTACGACGCCGACAAACTGATCCTCGGCAAACCCATGCGCGAACACCTGCGCATGGCCGCCTGTTACTGGCACACGTTCGTCTGGCCAGGTTCCGATGTGTTCGGTGCGGGGACATTCAAGCGCCCATGGCAACACGCCGGTGACCCTATGGAACTGGCCATCGGCAAGGCGGCCGCCGCCTTCGAATTCTTCTCCAAACTGGGTATCGACTATTACTGCTTCCATGACACCGATGTCGCCCCGGAAGGCAGCTCTCTGAAGGAGTATCGCAACCACTTCGCGCAGATGGTTGATCACCTCGAGCAACACCAGGAAGCCAGCGGAATCAAGCTGCTATGGGGCACCGCCAATTGCTTCAGCAACCCGCGTTTCGCTGCGGGTGCTGCGAGCAACCCGGACCCGGAAGTGTTCGCCTGCGCCGCTGCCCAGGTGTTCAGCGCGATGAACGCGACCCAGCGCTTGAAAGGCGCCAACTACGTGTTGTGGGGCGGTCGCGAAGGCTATGAAACCCTGCTCAACACGGACTTGAAGCGTGAGCGCGAACAATTGGGCCGCTTTATGCGCATGGTGGTCGAGCACAAGCACAAGATCGGTTTCACCGGTGACCTGCTGATCGAACCCAAGCCGCAAGAGCCGACCAAGCACCAATACGATTACGACAGCGCCACCGTGTTCGGCTTTCTCCAGCAGTTCGGGCTGGAGCACGAAATCAAGGTCAACATTGAGGCCAACCACGCGACCCTGGCAGGGCACAGCTTCCATCATGAGATTGCGACCGCCGTCTCCCTGGGGATTTTCGGCAGCATCGACGCCAACCGTGGCGATCCGCAAAACGGCTGGGACACCGACCAATTCCCCAACAGCGTTGAAGAAATGACCTTGGCCACCTATGAAATCCTCAAGGCCGGCGGCTTCAAGAATGGCGGTTTCAACTTCGACTCCAAGGTCCGCCGACAAAGCCTCGATCAGATCGATCTGTTCCATGGCCACGTCGGTGCGATGGATGTGCTCGCCCTGTCTCTGGAGCGCGCAGCGGCCATGGTGCAGAACGACGAACTGCAACGGCTCAAGGATCAACGCTACGCCGGCTGGCAGCAGCCGTTCGGGCAAGCGGTGATGGCCGGCGACTTCAACCTTGAATCACTGGCTGAGCACGCGTTCACCAACGAGTTGAACCCGCAAGCCGTCAGCGGCCGTCAGGAAAGGCTCGAGAACATCGTCAACCGGTTCATCTATCGCTGATCACACAGAGAGTCTGCAGGCGCATCCACGCGGTGACATTTCTACGACAAATCTGTGCCTGCGGCGTCTGCGGATTCTCTACAGTTTTACCAGCCCGATACTCATCGTCAGGCCGTGTCTTTCCAACAACAATAAAAGGACGCCCCACTATGAAGAACGTAAAACGCACGCTATTGGCCACTGCTCTGACCTTGCTGTCTCTGCCGGTGATGGCTGACGCTGCCCACCCGAAAATCGGTTTTTCCATTGATGACCTGCGTCTGGAACGCTGGTCGCGTGACCGTGACTACTTCGTCGCGGCGGCAGAAAAAATGGACGCCAAGGTCTTCGTACAGTCGGCCGATGCCAACGAGCAGAAGCAGATTTCCCAGATCGAAAACCTGATTTCCCGGGGCGTTGATGTCATCGTCATCGTGCCGTTCAACGCCACGGTGCTGACCAACGCGGTGGCCGAAGCGAAGAAGGCCGGGATCAAGGTTGTGTCCTATGACCGACTGATTCTTAACGCCGATGTCGACGCCTATATTTCCTTCGATAACGAAAAAGTCGGCGAGATGCAGGCCAGCGGCGTGCTGAAAGCGGCGCCCAAGGGCAACTACTTCCTGCTCGGTGGTGCGCCCACCGACAACAACGCCAAGATCCTCCGCGAAGGCCAGATGAAGGTGCTGCAACCGGCCATCGACAAGGGCGATATCAAGATCGTCGGCCAGCAGTGGGTCAAGGAATGGAACCCGACCGAAGCGCTGAGCATTGTTGAAAACGCCTTGACCCGTAACGACAACAAAATCGACGGCATCGTCGCCTCCAACGACGCCACGGCGGGCGGCGCCATTCAGGCACTGGCGGCGCAGCAACTGGCCGGCAAAGTGCCGATTTCCGGGCAGGACGCCGACCTTGCCGCAGTCAAGCGAGTGATCGCCGGCACGCAAACCATGACCGTGTACAAACCGCTGAAACTCATCGCTACCGAAGCCGCCAAGCTCTCGGTGCAACTGGCGCGCAACGAAAAACCAGCCTTCAGTTCGCAGTACGACAACGGCAGCAAAAAGGTCGACACCATCCTGCTCACGCCAACCCCGCTGACCAAGGACAACATCGACCTGCTCGAACAGGACGGCTTCTACACCAAGGCGCAAATTGCCGGGAAGTGATCACATCACAAATCTCCGGTGATGCGAAAACCCTTGTGGGAGCGAGCTTGCTCGCGAAGACGGCAGCACATTCAGTATCGATGCCAGCTGAACCACCGCTTTCGCGAGCAAGCTCGCTCCCACAGGTTTCGTGGTGTGTGAGTCTTTGATATACGAGCCCTGCCCATGTCCGACTATCTGCTGCAAATGAACGGCATCGTCAAAACCTTCGGCGGTGTCAAAGCGCTCAACGGCATCGACATCAAGGTCAGGCCGGGTGAATGCGTCGGCCTGTGCGGCGAGAATGGCGCCGGCAAATCCACGCTGATGAAAATCCTTTCGGCGGTTTACCCCCACGGCACCTGGGACGGTGAAATCCTCTGGGATGGGCAACCGCTCAGGGCGCAATCGATCAGCGAAACGGAAGCCGCCGGTATCGTCATCATTCACCAGGAACTGACACTGGTGCCTGACCTGTCGGTGGCCGAAAACATTTTCATGGGCCATGAACTGACGCTGCCAGGCGGACGCATGAATTACCCGGCGATGATCCACCGCGCCGAAGCCCTGATGCGTGAATTGAAAGTCCCCGACATGAACGTATCGCTGCCGGTGTCGCAGTACGGCGGCGGTTATCAGCAACTGGTGGAGATCGCCAAGGCACTGAACAAACAGGCCCGCCTGCTGATCCTCGACGAGCCTTCCTCAGCCTTGAGCCGTTCGGAAATCGAGGTGTTGCTGGACATCATCCGCGACCTCAAAGCCAAGGGCGTGGCCTGCGTCTACATCTCGCACAAGCTCGATGAAGTGGCCGCCGTGTGCGACACCATTTCGGTGATCCGCGATGGCAAACACATCGCCACCACCGCCATGGCTGATATGGACATCCCACAGATCATCACCCAGATGGTCGGGCGGGAAATGAGCAACCTCTACCCCGCCGAGCCGCACGACATCGGCGAAGTGATTTTCGAGGCCCGGCACATCACCTGCTACGACGTCGACAACCCCAAGCGTAAACGGGTCGACGACATTTCCTTCGTCCTCAAGCGCGGCGAAATCCTCGGCATCGCCGGGCTGGTCGGCGCTGGCCGCACCGAACTGGTGACCGCACTCTACGGCGCTTATCCCGGTCGCCACGAGGGCGAAGTCTGGCTGGACGGGCAAGCCATCGACACCCGCACGCCGCTCAAGTCCATCCGCGCCGGCCTGTGCCTGGTGCCCGAGGACCGCAAACGCCAAGGCATCATTCCCGATCTGGGCGTCGGCCAGAACATCACCCTCGCTGTACTGGACAACTATTCGAAGCTGACCCGCATCGATGCCGAAGCCGAACTGGGCAGCATCGATCGGGAAATTTCGCGCCTGCACCTCAAGACCGCCAGCCCTTTCCTGCCGATCACCAGCCTGTCGGGTGGCAATCAACAAAAAGCCGTGCTGGCGAAGATGCTGCTGGCCAAACCCCGGGTGCTGATTCTCGATGAGCCGACCCGAGGCGTGGACGTCGGCGCCAAATACGAAATCTACAAGTTGATGGGCGCACTGGCCGCCGCCGGCGTGTCGATCATCATGGTCTCGTCGGAGCTGGCCGAAGTGCTCGGCGTTTCCGACCGCGTGCTGGTGATCGGCGAAGGTCAGTTACGCGGCGACTTCGTCAACCATGAATTGACGCAGGAACAAGTGCTCGCCGCCGCACTCAGCCAGCCTGGCAGCCATAACAATAATGATCGGAAGTCCGCGTAAATGAATCAGGTCAAACAACTGTTCACCCGCTACAAAATGCTCGCGCTGGTGTTTGCCGTGGTGTTGATCTGGCTGTTCTTCAGCTGGCAGACCGAAGGCGGATTCCTCACTCCGCGCAACCTGTCCAATCTGCTGCGGCAGATGTCGATTACCGGCATTCTCGCCTGCGGCATGGTGCTGGTGATCATCAGCGGCGAGATCGATTTGTCGGTCGGTTCATTGCTCGGCCTGCTCGGTGGCCTCGCGGCGATTCTCGATGTGGTCTATCACATTCCGCTGCTGGCGAATCTGAGTCTGGTCGCCCTGTGTGGCCTGATGATCGGTCTCGCCAACGGCTACATGACGGCTTACCTGCGCATTCCTTCGTTCATTGTCGGTCTGGGCGGCATGCTGGCTTTTCGCGGGATTCTGCTGGGGATTACCGGCGGCACGACCATCGCGCCGGTGTCGCCGGAGCTGGTCTACATTGGCCAGGGTTACTTGCCCCATGCGATTGGCACCGGCCTGGGCATTCTGTTGTTTGCGCTGACCGTGTTCCTGACCTGGAAACAACGACGCAATCGCGCCCTGCACGGCCTCGCGGCGCATTCTTTAGTGCGTGACGTCATCCGAGTGTTGGTAATCGGAGCCGTGCTCGCCGCTTTCGTGCAGACGCTGAACAGCTATGACGGCATTCCGGTGCCGGTCTTGTTGCTGCTGGTTTTGCTCGGTGTGTTCAGCTACGTGACCAGTCAGACTGTGTTCGGCCGGCGCGTGTATGCCGTGGGCAGCAACATGGAAGCGACACGCCTGTCCGGGATCAATGTGCAGGCGGTGAAGCTGTGGATCTTCGGGATCATGGGCGTGATGTGCGCCCTCGCCGGCGTGGTCAACACCGCGCGCCTGGCCGCCGGCTCGCCTTCGGCCGGGAGCATGGGCGAACTCGACGCCATCGCCGCCTGCTTTATCGGCGGCACCTCGATGCGCGGCGGCTCCGGCACGGTGTACGGCGCACTCCTCGGCGCGCTGGTCATCACCAGTCTGGACAACGGCATGTCGATGCTCGACGTCGACAGCTACTGGCAGATGATCGTCAAGGGCAGCATTCTGGTGTTGGCGGTTTGGGTTGATGTCAGTACGCGGACCGGACGCCGTTGAGCAGAAGGGATCACGCGGCGGGCGTGGTCACGGCAGCCGGACTGAGAATCTCCACCAGAAAATCGATAAACACATTGATCCGGCTGGACCCACGGTGATTGGGTAAATACAAGGCGTTGATGCAGGTGCTGGCACTGCCGGGATTGACCTCGTAGTGCTCAAGCAACCGGGTCAACCGGCCGGCTGCGACGTCGTCGCGCACCAGCCAGTCAGCCAGCAGCGTCACCCCGCCGCCACCGATGGCGGCTTCGCGCAGAATATCGGCGTTGTTGCTTTGCAGGCGCCCATGGACGTTGAGCTGAATGGGCGCGTCTTCATTCTGAAAGGTCCAGTGCTGGTGGGTGCCGCCGTAATCGAAACGCAGGCATTGATGCTCCAGCAAATCCCGTGGATGACTGAGCGCCGCGCTACGCGCCAGATACGCCGGACTGGCCACCACCCAGCGCTCGAACTGCCCCACGCGTTTGCTGACGATGTCTTCACTGACCACCGACGATCCGAGCCGCACGGAAACATCGATCTGCTCGCTGAGCAGGTCGCTGACCTGATCGCTCAGCGACAGACTGATCTCCAGCCCCGGATGCCGTTCAAGCAAACGGCTCAGGTGCGGCGCGATCAGGCGTCGGCCGAACTCCACCGGCACGCTGATGCGCAGACGGCCCTGGGCTTCGGCGCCACGATCGGCGACGACAGCATCGGCTTCGTCGATCGCGTCGAGAATCGCCACGGCTTTTTCGAAATAGGTCTGGCCGGCAACGGTCACGCTGGTGTTGCGCGTGGTGCGATTGAGCAGGCTCGCGCCCAGCTCGTGTTCCAGCCCGGCCACTTGCCGTGTCACTGACGACGTGGATATCCCGAGTTTGCGCGCTGCCGAGGAATAGCCCCCGCAGCGCACGGTTTCCACAAACATCTTCAGTGCCAACAACTTGTCCATAAGCGGGGTCCGGTCGAAAGGGAACGCGGATGATTGTGCATCACTGTTCGCCCTTCGTCTTGTGCCGCCGTGCTCGCCCGCACCTGCTGTATGTTCAGACATCGGCCTTGCGGCTCAGGAACAGCCCCAGCGCCAGCGCCGGCAGCAGCGCCACCGTGACGGCGGACAGGTTCCAGCCGAAATGCTCGTACAGCGGACTGGCGACCAGTGAGCCCACGGCGCCGCCGACGAAAATACTGGTCATGTACACCGCGTTTAGACGCGCACGGCTGTGGGGATCGAGGGCGTACACCTCACGCTGGCCGAGCACCATGTTCAATTGCACGGCGAAATCCAGCAGCACCGCGCACACCACCAGCCAGACATAGCCGCTGCCCGGAAGTGCGGCGATCAGCAACGAAACCGGCGCCAGCAACAACGCGACCAGCGTGCCGCGCCGACCATGCCCGGCATCCGCCAGACGTCCGGCAATCGGCGCTGCAATGGCACCCACCGCACCGACCAGCGCGAAGATCGCCACGTGTGCCTGAGTGAAGCCGTGGTGACGCATCAGTTCAATCGGCGCGAGGGTCCAGAACAGACTGAAACTGGCAAACAGCAGCCCTTGATACAGCGAGCGCTGACGCAACAGCGGATAGCGCCGAGCCAAGGCAAACACCGAGCCGATCAGCGCAGCATAGGTGGCTTTATGCGTCGGTAGCCGACGCGGCAGTGCTACAGCGGTAATCAGAGCGATGACGGCCATCAGGGCTGCTGCGCTGTAAAACACCCCGCGCCAGCCGAACACTTCAACCAACAGGCTCGACAGTGGCCGTGACAACAGAATCCCCAACAGCAGACCGCTCATGATATTGCCGACAACGCGGCCACGGCTTGCCTCGGGCGCCAGGTGCGCCGCCAGCGGCACGAGGATCTGCACGGCCACTGACGTCAGGCCGATCAGCAGAGACAGTACCAGGAACATCGACGGTGAATGGGTCAGCCCGGCACAGAACAGCGTGACGCTCGCCGCCAGGGTGAAACCGACCACCAGCCGGCGGTTTTCCATCAGGTCGGCCAGTGGCACCAGCAGTAACAGGCCCAGCGCGTAGCCAAATTGCGTCAGCGAAACGATCAGGCTGGCATTGGCGCTGGACAGGCCGATCTGCGGTGCAATCAGCTCGACGATCGGCTGTGCGTAATAAAGATTGGCCACGACCGCGCCGCAGCAGAATGCCAGGAACGCGACCATCAGGCCGGAAAGTGAAGTTGGCTGTTCGGCATTCGCCGCAACGGCCGGATTGCCCGTAAGCATGATGACACCTCATTGAGTTCAGGAAAGTGCTGCCAAGGCTACGGCCCTGTGGCGATGCGCAGAATCCACGCGGCGGGCAATGCACTGATGCGTCCGGCGCAACGGCGCAGGCGTTGCTTCTCGCGCAACGCGCTGTTGCGTGCGCCGCTGATTCTCCAACGCTAGTGGTTTCTCTACGCTTTGGCCCCTGGCGTCGTCGTCCCCAGCGGTGCCCTTCCCCGGCTGTTACAAGGAGCGTTGTCATGACCCGTATCCGATCCGTTCTGCCATTGCCTGCCGCGTTTTTCTCCGTCCCATGAACAGCTCATTTCTGAAGTCCAGAACGCTATGGATTAGCGTGGCCGTCGTCGCCGTGCTCGGCCTGATCGGCGCCATTTGGCTGATGTGGCGCCCGGCAATTGCGCCGATCGAGCGCCCGACGCTGTTCGATACTGCGCAGTTGCAACGCGGGGCGCGGGTGGTCGAGGCTGGCGATTGTGCGGTCTGCCATACCCGCCCCGGTGGCGAATATCTGGCCGGCGGGCTGCCGCTGGTAACGCCGTTCGGCACGCTGTACAGCACCAACATCACCCCGGATGTTGAGACCGGTATCGGCCAATGGTCACTGCCAGCCTTCGAGCGGGCGATGCGTCAGGGCATTGCTCGCGATGGTCACTTTCTTTATCCGGCGTTCCCCTACGTGCACTACCGGCGCATGAGTGCAGCAGACATCGCCGACGCCTATGCCTACTTGATGAGCGGCCCCGCCGTGCACGCGCCAGCTGAGCAGAACCAGATGAACTTTCCGATGAACATTCGTCCGTTGGTGTCGTTCTGGAACTTGCTGTTTCTGCACGGTGAGCCATTGACGCCGCTGGCACAGCGCAGCGAGGCGTGGAATCGCGGGCGTTATCTGGTCGACGGTCCGGGCCATTGCGCTGGCTGCCATTCACCGCTGAACCTGATCGGCGCGGAAAAATCCTCGGAATACCTACAGGGCGGCAGCGTCGATGGCTGGCAAGCACCGATGCTGGTCGGTATGGGCCAACGCAGCAACCCGTGGAATCGCGAGCAATTGGTGGGCTATCTGCGCGCCGAGATCGTCGATGGCCACGGCACACCCGCCGGGCCGATGCGGCCGGTCAGCTTGAGTCTGGCGCGCTTGCCCGCCAGTGAAGCCGAGGCGATTGCCGAATACCTGCTCAGTCTGGAAACCCCCCGTTCGGTGACAGAGACGACGGCGAAGACGCCTGCCAGTGAACCGGCAGACCACTCGACCGGCGCCCTGCTCTTCAGCAGCGCCTGCGCCGGCTGCCATGGCCCGGCGGCGCTGATGCGCACCCTCGATGGTCGCCCGGGGTTGCAAAACACCTCGGCGCTGCAAGCGGCCAGTTCGCGCAACTTCCTCAAAACCGTGCTTGAAGGCTTGCCCGCCACGCCAGGATCGCCCGGCCCGCTGATGCCTGCATTCGCCGCCAGCCTGGACAACGCGCAACTCGGTGCACTGGCCGCGTATCTGCGTCAGCAAGCCAGCCCCGATCAGCCGTGGGCCGACCTCTCTTCCACTATTGAAGCGTTACGTCAGGAGACGAAATGAGCCAGATCACCCTCAACGTCAACGGAGCCGCGCAAGCGCTTGAGCTGGAGCCGGACATGCCGCTGCTGTATGCGCTGCGCAATCACTTGAACCTCAACGGCGCCAAATACGGCTGCGGTCTCGGTCAATGCGGCGCCTGCACAGTGATCGTCGACGATCAGCCGGTGTTCGCCTGCCTGACGCCCTGCGCCGGCCTCGAAGGCAAAAAAATCCGCACTGTGGAGAGCCTCGGCAGCGCGGAAAAACCTGGCCCCTTGCAAGCCGCGTTCATCGGAAAACAGGCGGCGCAATGCGGCTACTGCATCGCCGGCATGCTGATGCGCGCGCAGGCGTTGCTTGAGCGTAATCGCCACCCGGATGAGGTGACCATTCGCGAGCACATGGCCGGCAACCTGTGCCGCTGCGGCACGCACTTGCGGATCATCGAGGCGATCAAACAGGTGGCTGGGCACAACGGGAGCCTGACATGAGCGAGTCGAACGGTTTGAACCCGAGTCGGCGTGCCTTTCTGCGCGGTGGTGCGTTGCTCATGGCGTTTACCTTGATGCCGGTGGCGCGGCGTGTGTTGGCGGATACGGAAGTCGATACGCTCGGCACCGTGGTCCTCGCGCCTGACCTGCCCGGCAGCCTGCGCACCAACCCGTTTCTCGACGCCTGGATCCGCATCGGCGCCGACGGCATTACCGTCTACACCGGCAAGGTCGAATTGGGCACCGGGGTGAAAACCGCACTGCTGCAAATTGCTGCCGAACGTTTGCAGGTGCCGGCCACCTCCATCAACCTGCTCACCGCCGACACCGCGCTGACGCCCAACGAAGGCTACACCGCCGGCAGCCACAGCATTTTCGACAGCGGTACCGCGTTGTATAACGCCGCCGCACAAGTTCGCGAAATGCTCGTCGAGGCCGCCGCGCGCAGTTGGCAGGTCGATTCGGCACTGCTCAGCACCCGCAACGGTGTGATCGAGGGCCCGGCCGCTCAGCGGATGAGTTACGCCGACGCGGTCAAACATGTCGATGTGCACCAATACGCCAAGGCGCAGTCACCGGCGATGGCCGCCGCTGATTTCAAACTGATCGGCCATTCGTTGCCGCGCCTCGACATCCCGGCGAAGGTCAGCGGTGGTGCGGCCTTCGTCCAGGACATGCGCCTGCCGGGCATGCTGCATGCGCGGGTGATCCGCCCGCCTCGTCCGGGCTGCACGCTGCAAGCATTCGATGCGGCGTCCATCGAAGCGCTGGCTGGGGTGGTCAAGGTGATCCGCGACGGCAACTATCTGGCAGTGCTCGCCCGTGATGAGTGGCAAGCGATCAAAGCCATGCGCGAGGCCAGCGAGGTGACGCAATGGAGCGGCGGCGAGACGATTCCCGAAGCAGACGAGATTCATGGCCTGCTCAAACGCCTGCCCTCACGGCGCTATCCGATCAGCCACAGCGGCACGCCGAGCGGCGCGGCCGACACGCGTTTTCAGGCGCGGGTCACCAAGCAGTATTTGATGCATGGTTCGATCGGCCCGTCTTGCGCGGTGGCCTGGTTCAAGGACGGCACGCTTACCGTCTGGACCCACACCCAAGGTGTTTACCCGCTGCGCGCCGGCATTGCCGAAATGCTCGGTCTGCCGCCTGAGCGGGTGCGCTGTATTCATACCGAAGGCTCAGGGTGCTACGGGCATAACGGTGCCGATGATGCCGCCGCCGATGCGGCGTTGATTGCCCTGCGCGTGCCCGGTACGCCGGTGCGCGTGCAATGGATGCGCGAACAGGAAAATCTTTGGGAGCCATACAGCTCGGCGATGGTCACCGAAGTCGACGCGGGCCTCAGCCACGGCCGCCTGCAGGACTGGGCCTACGAACTCTGGACCACACCGCACAACGAACGCATCGTCAACGCCGGGCGTCTGCTGCCGGCACGCTTGCTCGCGCGGCCCTTCACCTCAGCGCCCTCCGTGCCGATCGCCCAGCCCGAAGGCGATGGTGATCGCAACGCGGTGCCGCTGTACGACCTCAACTCGACGCGCATCAACATGACCTTCGTCACCCAGATGCCCTTTCGCACCTCGGCGATGCGTTCACTGGGGGCGCACATCAACATCTTCGCCATCGAGGCGAGCATCGACGAGCTGGCGATCAGGGCCGGCATCGACGCGATCGCGTTGCGTCTGGACCATCTCAGCGATCCGCGTGCTCGCGCGGTCGTAGAACGTGTGCGTGATGAGATCGGTTGGCCGCAAAAAAGCAACGAGCCCGGCGCCGGTATCGGTTTCGCCTTTGCTCGCTATAAAAACATCATGGGTTACTGCGCCATCGCCGTGAAGCTGCGGGTGCATCCGCAGACCGGCGAGATTCGCATCGATCACGTGGTGACGGCGGTGGATGTCGGTCAGATCGTCAGCCCCGATGGCCTGCGCAATCAGGTCGAGGGCGGCATCGTGCAGTCCACGAGCTGGACCCTGTACGAAAAAGTCGCTTACGACGCGGGGGGCATTCGCAGCTACGACTGGAGCGGTTATCCGATTCTGCGCTTCACGCAACTGCCGAAAAAAGTCGATGTGCATTTGCTCGACCAGCCGGGAGAACCCTTCCTCGGTGCCGCTGAAATCGTCCAGGGGCCGATGGCCGCCGCCCTTGGTAACGCCGTCGCCAACGCCACCGGCCGACGCTGGCTGAACCTGCCGCTGACGCGCTCAAACCAACCCGCCTGAGCCACGCCCGTGTTCATCGCTGATGAGCACGGGTGCCGTTGCGCCCTGCGCAAAACAGCGTAGCGCCGGTCACCGATTATCAGCCCCGCTGAGCGCGGTTAAGTTAGCGGCACTGGTTCGCGGTTCAGCTGCCGCACTTGAATTCCTTCTATTGAAATATGGAGCTACCCATGACTCGTCGTCTGTTCCAACCCCTCGCCCTCGGTCCTTACACCCTCGCCCATCGCGTGGCGATGGCGCCGTTAACACGCTCACGTGCCGGCCAACCGGGCGATGTGCCGACGCCGATGAACGCCGAGTACTATCGCCAGCGGGCCAGCGCCGCGCTGATCATCACCGAGGCCACGCAAATCTCCCGGCAGGCTCAGGGTTACGCCTGGACGCCGGGCATCTACAGCCCTGAGCAGGTGCGGGCGTGGCGTGACGTCAGCGCGGCGGTGCATGAGGCTGGCGGTCTGATCTTCATGCAACTGTGGCACGTCGGTCGGGTGTCTCACCCCAGCTTTCAACCGGATGCTGGCCTGCCGGTTGCGCCCAGCGCGCTGCCGGTGCCGGGCAAGACGTTTATCGTCGACGACAACGGTAACGGCGTCTGGGGTGATGTGCCGGTGCCACGCGCGCTGGAAACCGCGGAAATCGCCGGCATCGTCGAAGACTACCGTGTGGCCGCGCGCAACGCATTGCAGGCGGGCATGGACGGCGTTGAGATTCATGCTGGCAACGGTTACCTGCTTGACCAGTTTCTTAACAGCAACAGCAACCAGCGTGACGATGCCTACGGCGGCAGCGTGGAGAATCGCGCGCGGTTTCTGCTGGAAGTGGTCGCGGCCGTGGCTGAAGAAGTCGGCGCCGAGCGGGTCGGCGTACGCCTGACACCGATGGGGCGCTTCATGGGCATGGGCGATGACACCCCGGAAGCCACCTTCGGCCACTTGGTCGAGGCGCTCAACCAATGGAACCTGGCCTATCTACACCTGGTCGAGCCAGCGATGGTCGGCACAGTCAAAGATGAAAATTTCGACCCGCGCTGGGACGCGATCATTGCCCAGTTGCGCAAGACCTGGAACGGCGTGCTGATCCTGGCGGGCGGCTACGATGCGCAATCTGCCGAACAGGCGCTGGTTGCCGATCGTGCCGACATCATCGCGTTTGGCCGGCCGTTCCTGGCCAACCCGGACTTACCGCGTCGGCTGCACGATGGTCTGACACTCAACGTGCCAGACCCAGGCAGCTTTTTCGGTGGGGATCAGCGTGGCTACATCGATTATCCATTTCACGCTTGAGCACAAGCAGACCACCCGCCTCTCATGAATGTGTAAATCCATGGAAGCAGGGGCCGATGCGCCCCTGCCCTATCAAGTCATACGATCTCTGCGCTTAATCAAATAAGTAAAAATCCACCATAACGCAGAACTTACGCGTAGCTGTGCGCTTTCAGGTCTATTGCCCGACGTCGCCGAATGCGATAAAACGGTCTAGTTGTACGACAACCTAATAAAAACCAAGTCGTTCGAACGGCTAACAATCCTGAGATCTGCCATGCCTCGCCCTACCGCTGCGCAAACCGTACCGCCGCCCTACCCCCGTTACCTGGCCGTGATCATTCTGTTGTGCATGGGCTGTGCGTTTGCCGGCAATCATGTGGCGGCGCGAGTCGCATTTGATGACGGTGCGGGGGTGCTGCTGGCGATTTTGATGCGTTCCGGCGGGACTTTGCTGGTGCTCGCCATCCTGGTCCTGTGGCAGAGACAAAGCCTGCGCTTGCCGGCGGGTGCCTGGCGCTGGCAATTGTTGCTGGGGTTGCTGATCACTGCGCAGAGTCTGTGTCTGTATTCCGCTGTCGCACGGGTGCCGGTGGCGCTGGCCCTGCTGGTGGCGAACCTGTTCCCTATTCTGCTGGCATTGCTCACCTGGGCGCTGGGTGGCCCGCGACCGAGCGCACGCACCGCGAGTTTAATGGGGTTGATTCTATTGGGCCTGGTGTTTGTGCTGGATGTCCCCGGGCGGCTTTCAACCACGACAGACGTCAGTGCGCAATGGTTGACCGGCGTCGCGCTCGCATTCTGCGCCGCCAGCGTATTCGCCTGCGCGCTGTGGATCACTGACCACAAGCTGTCTCAGGTGCGCGGTTCGGTGCGCAGTCTGCTGACCATTTTCATCGTCTTCAGCAGCGTCAATCTGGCAGGGCTGACGGGCGCCCTCCCAGGCGGACTGAACCTGCCCGCGACCTCGACCGGATGGCTGGCCCTCGCCACTCTGGTAGTGCTGTACGGCACAGGTTTTATCGTCCTGTTCATTTCGGTACCTCGACTCGACATGCCGCGCAATGCGCCGGTCATGAACATCGAGCCATTGGCAACGCTGCTGATGGGCTGGATTGTGTTGGACCAAATGCTCAGCAACGGACAGATTCTCGGTGGGGTGATCGTGGTCACCGGCATCGTTTTGCTGACGTACCGTAAGTCGGTCGTCAAGGCTGAGGTCAAAGCCGGGGTGTGAAGGTTTCCGCCGGCGGTTATTCGCTGTTCTTCAACAGGCAGAAAACCGCTGAGGCTGAATGTCCTACCCCGCTCTGTCCTGCGCCAGCCAGCGTCCATAAAGTTTTGGAAACTGTTCGCCAATCCACTCGACGAACGCTTCAACCTGCGGGGCCAGGTGCGAACGGCTGGGGTACAACACTGAGACGGGGCGTGGATGTGGACGAAAGTTGCGCAGCACCTCAACCAAAGATCCGTTTGCCAGAAAACGATCCAAAGCGATGCCAGGTGCCTGGAGAATGCCGAAGCCCGCAACGCCACATTCGACATAGGCATTGGACTCGTTGACGGTGATCCCTTGGCGGCAGATGTGTGATTGCACGCGGCCGCCCTCCACGAATTGCCAGGCCAGCGGGCGCTGGTTCTGCCCAGAAAGAAAGGTAACGCCGCGGTGCATGCCGAGATCTTCCAGGGTTTCAGGCTCACCATATTCTTCCAGGTATCGCGGCGCCGCACAGGTGACCATGGTGGCCATGCCAATGCGCCGGGCGATGAGACTTGAACTGGGTAGCTCGCCGATGCGCAACGCGCAGTCCACGCCCTCGGCGACCAGATCGACCGTTCTGTCTGTCACCCCCAGGGCCAGTTCGATTGAGGGATAGCGAGTGGAAAATGCTCGTAAGCTCTCGATCAGCCCTGGCTGCGAAAAAGCAGTGGGGATATCGACGCGTAATCGACCACGCAAGATTGAATCCGGCGTCGAGAACATCGCCGTGACATCGGAAATCTCCCCGAGAATGGTTTTGACCCGCGCATAGAATTGCTCGCCCTCGGAAGTCAGTCTCACTGTCCGGGTGGTGCGTTGAAACAGGCGGACGCCGATCGAGGTTTCGAGTTCCTGAATGGCACGGGTCACCTGCGGCCGGCCGATCTGCATCGCATCGGCTACCCGGGTAAAACTGCTGAGTTCGGCCAATCGGGCAAACACCTGCAAGGACTGAAGCAGCTCCATAACGTCCTCTGACGATTAATTTGTTGCTGCCACCCTATCAGGTATTCGCTTGATTGTTGCTTTAGGGATTAATAATCCTGTGCTGTGCCAAGCATTTATTCAGGCGCCCTACCCGGGAACAATGTCTTCGAACTCACCCACTGGAGACAACTTCCATGAAAGCCTGGCTTCTGCATGATTTCGGCCTCGACCACCTCGCACTCAGCGACACCCCTACGCCTGAGCCCAAGGCCGGCGAGCTACTGGTCAAGATCGGCGCGGTTTCGCTCAACTTCCGCGACAAGGCCATCGTCGATGGTTTTTATGAGCCCCATCTGGTGCCCAAGCCGTTGATTCCGGTCAGTGATGCGGCAGGCACGGTCATCGCCGTTGGTGAAGGTGTCAGCCGATTCAAGGTGGGCGACCGCGTCAACTCGCACCTGTACTCACGCTGGATTGACGGTGAGCCGGGGCCGGACGAGCCTGCCTACTGCTTCGGCATGCCGCTGCCGGGTGGCCTGGCCGAATACATGATCATTCACGAGCAAAGTGCAGTTCGTGCGCCGGACAACATGTCCGACGAAGAGGCCTCGACCCTGCCGATCGCAGCGCTGACGGCGTGGTACTCGCTAGTGGATTACGGCCAGATCCAACCGGGCCAGACCGTCCTGGTGCAAGGCACCGGCGGCGTATCGATCTTCGCTGTGCAATTGGCAACAGCCCTTGGCGCCAAGGTGATTGTGACGTCCAGCAGCGAGACCAATCTTGAGCGAGTGAAACAGCTTGGCGCAGTGGCTGGCGTTAACTATCGGACCTTCCCGCGCTGGGAAGAGCAAGTGTTGAAGCTCACCGACGGCAAAGGCGTTGACCTGCTGCTGGATGTTGCAGGGGGTGAAGGGCTGAACCAGTCCATCCTGGCCACCAAGGCTGCCGGGAAAATCGCCCAAATCGGCTTTCTGACCGGACAAACGACCACGTTGAGTCTGATGCCGCTGATCTTCCGCCAGACCACCGTCCGCGGTATCGCGGTGGCTCCTCGCTCATCGTTTGATCGCATGAACGAATTCCTGAACAAACACGCAATACGCCCGGTGATCGATCAAACCTATGTATTCGACGAGGCGCACAAGGCGTTCGAGCATTTGGCCCGTGGCGCCTTCGGTAAAGTGGTGATCAAGGTTTCGTAACTGACGGGCAATCAGCGACGTGCCAAAAAACTCGGTGACGGTGTTCACCGCCACCGAGTACAGGTACCCGCCAATGCGCCCGACGCCAGACCTTCAACTGATAGACCCTGTCTTCGCTAATCCGACGCTCGCGGCTCTTCAAGTCCGATGATCGACGTCTTCGCTCATCAAGACTCTTGCTTTTCGCCCGCCTGTGCACGGCGATGAAAATGCGCCACCCAGCGCAGCGCATACTCCGTCGCCTCGGTCTGAACCTGGCAACGTCCGCCGGAGAACCGGTGTTCGTGACTGAAGACGTAGCACTCATCATTCGCCTGAAACGCCCAGGCGAAGCAAACAGTGCCGGCAGGGATGCCATCAATATCGTCCGGCCCCAGAATTCCGGTGGTCGCGATTGCGGCATTGGCGGTGCTGTCCCGCAAGGCACCCGTCGCCATTTCTCTCGCCACTTCGACGCTCGTCAGATTGAACGTTTCGATTGTCTGCGGGCTGACGTGGAGCAGGCGCTGTTTGGCTTGGGGCGAGTAAACAACGTAACCGCATTCGATGAATTCACCGCTGCCCTCCACTTCGGATAACAGCGTGACGATTTTGCCCGCCGTACACGACTCCGCCGTCGTTATCACCAAGGCGTTGTGGCGCAGGTACTGGATGGTGTCGCTGGCGATGGACATGACCTGGATGACCTCAGTGGTAATCGTCTCCGGCGACTGCGCGCAAATACGCGACGTCAGCTTCTCTTCGCAGGTCGCGCCACTCATCCCAACTGAGCAGGCCCAAGCGATCCATTTCATCCGACTGGCGCACCAGTTCGTCGTGATAGGCGTCTGGGCAATCCCTGCGCAGTTCAAGGTTTTCCAGTGCACGTTGCCAGGCAGCCAAGGCAAGTAATTTGGTTTCTTGTGCCAATGTCAGTTGGTTCTTGAACGCGTTCATTTCGCTCACCCCGAATATTTCCCGGTTGAGCCACCGGTTTCGAGTTAGGTTCAAAATGTCTGACGAAAAGCGGATTACCTGAAAAACCATGGAAAAGGGAGGCCTGCTAGCGGCCTCCCGGTGCCGAACGGTCAGGCAGTGCCTAAACCGCCAGACAGATCAGCACTCTTCGGCGCCGTGTCTGTCGAGGCCGCTGGGCCAGGCCCCGTTTGCCCATGGTCGGTGGTTTTGGTCACGGTATCGCGCACCGCTTCGTAACCCTCCTGGGCCTGTTTTTTCACCTTGTCGACCAGGCCAGCACTGGTGCGTCCCATATACCGTTGCTCAGTTCGGGTAGACGGCAGCGCAGCGCCGAGCAAAGCGCCCAAGGCAATGCCAGCGGCCGCCACCACTAAGGGCTGCTCCCTGAGCAACTGATTGAATTGCTGCCCCAACACTTGCGAATTGTGGGTAAGGCGATCGCTGGCGTCGTGCAGGGTATGACTGAGATTCTCGCCGGCCGCGCTGACGTTCTCGCTCAAATGAGCGGCCTTGCCCTTCAGCGACTGATACCCCCCTTTGAGCGTGTCAGCGGTCTGGTGCAGATGCTCGCGAGCAGTGTCCAAGCCGTCAGCCAAACCGTCGGCCCACTCCCCGGCTTTATCTTGATCGGGGCCCGTGCGATAGACCGGTTGCTGCACCGGTGGCCGATTCTGGCCCATCATCAGCCAGAGCAATCCAACCGATGTCAGCACGGCCGGGACCGGGTTGTTGCGCACGCTGGTGCCCAGATTGCTGACGAAGGTCGAACCATTGTTCTGCATCATGCCCCACGCCTGATCAAACATCTGGCCGGGGGTGAACTTGCTTTCCAGCTTATCGACGATGTTGCCGATACTGGCGCGCTGCGCGTCGATTTCCCGCTCGATCTGCTCAGGACTTTTTTGCGACTCGATATCCAGTTCAGTGTTCATGAAACTTTCCTCCGCAGCGCTTCCTGATCCTTGTTCAAGGCATCCAGTGTGCGATCAGGTTTGAAGTGGGATGGCTCGAATTGTTTCTTGCCGGATTGCACCATGGCGAAACCGATGATCATCACCACGACCCCGACGATGAGGGCCGCCAGCCACGGCGCCATGAACAGACTCAAGCCGTAAACCGCCGCCATCAGCAGGATGATGAACCCCGCCAGGAACACAATTGCCCCTCCCGCCACTGCGGCGATGCCAGCTTTGAGTGTATTGAGGCTGTTCTGAAGTTCGGCTTTGGCCAACGCCAGTTCCTTGGTAAACAACGCGGGCACTTCGCGGGACAACTGCCGCAGCAGGCCAACCACCGACGCATCTTCCGGTTGCGTGAGCGGTCTGCTGCCCGGCAGATCCTGATCGTCTCTGTTCATGACAAGTCTCCTCTCGCGCTGGGCGAAACAGTGGCTGATGCACCGGCAAAATCAGTGGGATGATCGTGCGCGTCGGGCGACGCAGATGTGATGCCGGTCGCCAGTCCTGGACTCGGATCGCCAGACGACGCGGTGGAGGTTTCATAAGGTCGATGCGCGCCATGACCACCCGAGGGTGGCGTCGAGCTTCCCGCCGCAGGATCATGCTCCGCGCTGACGGTGGCCGCTGCAGACGTTCCCGCTTTGAGGAATCTCGATAAGCCAAACCCGATCGCCACGCTGCCCGCAATAAACAGCGCTGGATTGCTGCGGGCCAGATCGGCGGCGTCATGCAGCAGTTGCTCGGCACTTTTACCGCGCAGATTGCCAGCAAGCCCGGTCATCGACTCCGCCATGTCCGTGAGATAGTCGGACATGCCCAGCGAATCTTTGTCCTCCAGTTCGGAGACGAAACTTTTGGCGCCCTGGGCCAGTGCTTCGATTTGCTCGGCTGCGGTATCGCGATATTGGCCGAACTGCGCGTCGGCCTGCTGCCTGGCGCCACCGAGTGCTTCGGTGACTTCTTCCTTCAAATGCTCAAAGTCTTGCCCGGATTTAACGTCTGCAGGATCGTCTGCCTGAGATCCCGCCCTGCTGTCTGAAGTGTTCATGTCGCCCCTCGCTTTCTGAGTGAAAACGTCTAGTGGGACTACGCAGCAGTATTGCCCTGAGCCCCTCATAGCAGAGGACGGGAGAGGTTGAACAAGAGTTCAAAGAGGATGATGAGCGTCAAACACTGGCAGATACTGCTGCCCTATCGCCCCGCCAAATGATCCAGTGGTCGGGGCGATCTGGCGACTTGCAGCGAAGTTGCTATCAGGAAGCATCAATCCAGATGGTTTTGATTTCGGTGTATTGATCGTGCGCCCAGATCGACTTGTCGCGCCCGCCGAACCCCGACTCCTTGTAGCCGCCGAATGGCGTAGAGGCATCGCCTTCACCGAAGCAGTTCACCGTGACAATCCCGGCACGGATCCCCCGCGAGAGTTTCAGGGCATGGCGCAGGTTGCCGGTGTAAGCCGATGCCGCAAGACCATAGGCCGTGTCGTTGGCCAGCTCAATGGCTTCGTCGACGGTCTGGAACGTGGTGACGCTAAGCACCGGGCCGAAGATTTCTTCCTGGAACAGACGGCTATCGCGGCTCACGCCATCAACGATGGTCGGTTCGACGAAGATATCGTGGCGAGTCTTGCCGCCCAACAGCACGTGCAGATTTTCGTTCCGGGCCACGTCAAGGTAAGCACTGACCTTGTCGAAATGCGCTTTGCTGATCATCGAGCCCAGGCGGTTTTCCGGGTCCAGTGGATCGCCCATTTTCCAGTCGCCCAAATGAACCTGCACACGCTGCAACAGTTCATCCTTGACGTCGGCGTGGACGATCAGCCGCGATGAGGCCGAGCAGTTTTCACCCATGTTCCAGAACGCGCCATTCACCACATGCTGGGCAACGAGGTCGATGTCTTCGACATCATTCATCACCACGGCAGGGTTCTTGCCGCCACATTCCAGCACGATGCGTTTGAGGTTCGACTCGCTGGAGTACTTCAGGAACAGCCGGCCGGTATCGGTTGAGCCGGTGAAGCTGACCATGGCCACATCCGGATGACGACCCAGCGGCTCACCGGCCTCCTTCCCTCCCCCGGGCACGACGTTGAAGACACCGGCGGGAATCCCCGCCTGATGCGCCAGTTCAGCGACGCGCAAGGTGCTCAAGGTGGTTTCCTTGGCCGGTTTGACCACGATCGAACAGCCTGCGGCGAGCGACGGGCCGATTTTCCAGGCGAGCATCAGCAGCGGGAAGTTCCACGGCAGCACCAGGCCGACAACGCCGATCGGTTCGCGCACGACCATGGTCACCGCACCAGAGCCGACGGGGGCCGTAGCGTCGTAAATCTTGTCGATCAGCTCGGCGTGCCAACGCAACGTGTGAATCGTTTCCGGTACGTCGATGTTCTGGCATTCACGAATCGGCTTGCCACTGTCCAGGCTTTCCAGCACCGCCAGTTCATGGGCGTTGTCTTCCAGTAACTGGGCAAAGCGCTGCAATACCGATTTGCGTGCGGACGGCGCCAGTGAATGCCAGCGTGCGTCGTCAAAGGCTTCCTTCGCAGCGGCAACGGCGGCATCGACGTCCTCGGCATTGCACGCGGCAATCTCGGTCAATACCTGTTCGGTGGCCGGGTTGGTCGTGGTGAATGTCTTGCCTGAACGCGAGGCGCAAAACTGGCCGTTGATGAAGGCTTGGTTGCGAAATTCGAGTTTCTCAGCCAGCTCGAGGTATTGCTCTTTACTCAGCAGGTCTGCCATTTCAAGCCTCCTCGACGATACGCGCGACGTTTTTCTGAAGGGTTTTGATCACGCTTTCCAGCGCTTGCTTCTCGGAAGGCTCCAGCGCTTGCAGCGGCGCTCGGACCCCGCCGGCACGCAGGCCACTGAGTTCGCTGCCATGTTTGATCGACTGCACGAACTTGCCGCTCTCGAGGAAATCCATCAACGGCAGCATCGCCGACATGATCCGCCGGCCCTTATCGAAATTTTTCTCGAGGACACAGGCTTCGTAGAGCGCAATGTGTTCGCGCGGAATAAAGTTCGAGCCTGCACAAACCCAGCTGCGCGCGCCCCAGGCGAAAAACTCCAGCGCCTGATCATCCCAGCCACAGGACAGCTGGATCGACGGATGGGCATGCGCCAGACGGTGCAGGCGACTCATCTCGCCCGAACTTTCCTTGATCGCAGCGATGTTCTTGCAGCCGGCAATCGCGTCGAAAAACTCGTCACCCATCGCCACGCCCATCCGTGACGGATAGTTGTACAGCATGATCGGCAGCCCGGCGGCCTTGTCCACGGCGAGCACATGGGCGGCAATTTCCTTTTGCGTCGGCAAGGCATACGGCGGCGAACCGACCAGGATGGCGTCCGCTTTCAGGGACTTGGCCTTTTCGGCGAAGTACACCGAGTCTTCGGTACGAATGCCGCCAGTGCCGATGACCAGCGGCAAACGTCCGCAAATAACCTCTTTGGCTCGCTCGGCGACGGCCACGCGTTCCTCGGCGGTGTGCGCGTAATACTCGCCGGTGGAGCCGCCAATAACGATGCCGTGAACCCTGGACTCGATCAGGTATTCGAGCACGTCGGAGAACGCCGAATAGTCGATCTGGCCATCAGCGGACAACGGGGTAATGGCAGGGGTAAAAATTCCGTCAAAGTTCATAGCATTTCTCCAGTGGTTCAATGTTTGATCAGTGGCCCGACGGCATGCCGGGCACATCGTGGCTATTTGCGGCGCAAGCCTTCAGGACGGCAGCAGAGCGGCGAGGCTTCAGCGACCGGTCAACGCAGACTCAGCTTTCTCTCCCGGCGCGGTATTGCCCCCACTTGAGGTTCATGTTCACCCCAAGCGAAAGGAACGGTTCTGGCGGGTTGCTGTTGGGGCCTGGCGCCTGCAACAGGAAATCAATCAGTGGGTCCCGCTGTCCTGCCAGCCAGTCGGCGAGCAACTTGCCGGTGACGGTTCCGCGCGTGACACCCAGACCGTTGCAGCCCAGCGCGCCATAAACGTTGGGCGCCAGTTCACCGAAAAAGCCGTTGTGGTTGCGCGACATGGCCAAGGCGCCGCCCCAGGTGTAGTCGAACGTCACGTCCTGCAACATCGGAAAACGCTGATCGAACGAGGCCTTGTGCCGGCGCACGAAGCGCTCGTTGTATTTGCGGTTGCTGCGACCATCCGGGTTGAAGGTGAAACTGTTGCGGATCAGCAGGCGGTTATCCGGGGTGCGGCGCACCGTGGTGCCGAAGGGATCGGCTGGAATGGCGCCCCAGAACGGTTTACCGCCCAGCCGTGCCTGTTCTTCTTCGGTCAGTGGCCGCGTGATGCTCGCGTAGGTATAGATCGGCAACATGCGTCCTTGCAGGAAACCGAAGCGCATGCCGAACGAGTTGTTCGCCAGAATCAGCTTGTCGGCGGTGATGCTGCCGTGGGCGTGTTTGAGCAGCGTTTTGGCGCCGTACTCCACTTCCAGAATCGGGGTGCGCTCGTACAGCGTGACGTTCGATGGCAGATGGTCGGCGAGGCCTTTCACCAGTCCGGACGGTTGCAGTAGCACCGCACCCGGGGTGAACAATGCCTGGCGGTAAAACCGCGTGCCCAAGTGTTCGGGCAACTCATCGGCATCAATCATTTGAAAAGGCTGATCGAGTTTTTCCAGGCCCCGGCGATAGGCATCGAGTACGGCGATACCGCGGTTCTCTACCGCCGCCTGATATTTGCCGCAGGCTTTCATCTGACATTCGATGCGGTATTGATCGACCAGCTCGCGAAGTATCGATTGGCCGGCCAGATTAAGTTTCAAACTGGTTCGGGCCAGCGCGATGTCACCGATGTAATCCTCAGCGCCAATGTCATGGGGCAGATCAATGGCGAACCCGGCATTACGCCCCGAGGGCCCCAGTCCAACTTCCTGCGCTTCGATGAGCACCACTTCGTCATCGGGGAAATTCAACGCCAGTTGCCGCGCGCACGCCAGTCCCGTGAAGCCGGCACCGATGATCACCCAGCGGGCGGAACGGTGCCCGCGGTGAGCCGGCTCGGGACTGCGTGGCTTGCTCAAGTGAAACCAGCCACAACTATCATCATCGGCGGGTAATGAACTGACTTTCATAGTGTTGAACCGTTAATCGTTGAAGTTGCAAAACGCACGCGGCACAAAGCAAACGCACGCAGTGGCGTTGATCCGGAAACTTGTAAAACTGGCACTTGCGCAAACAGTGACGATTGACTGTTTGTTTTAAAAACTGGCCGCTAAGGCATAACGTCCGCTGTTGGCACAGTCGTTGGCGTAGTAATAATCCCTGAAGGTCATGGGCGGTAAGCCGAACAGGTCCTTGAAGCGTTTATAGAAGTGCGGATAGCTGACAAACCCGGTGGCCAGGGCGACATCCGTCAACGAGCGATCACTTTGCACAATCAGTTGCCGGGCCCGGGTCAAACGCAGTTCCAGGTAATAGCGATTCGGTGCGGCATTGAGATAGCGGGCAAACCTTCTTTCCAGTTGCCGGCGTGAAACGCCGACCTGACTGGCGATTGCGTCAATTTCCAGCGGCTCCTCGATGTTTTTCTCCATCAAATCGAGCGCGATGTTCAACGGCTTGGGAATCGCTGAACAGCGGAGACTGTCGGCAGTCTTCGGTTGAAGGTGTCCAGACTGGTGAACCCGTTTTATTTCATCGACCAGTGCCGCATCGTTGCGCGCTCCCAGCTCCTGCATGATCGCCAGGGTCATATCCAGCGCCGAATGAGCGTTGGCGCAAGTGGCCCGGCGCTGTGCGCAAATAAACTCGCGAGTCGATACTTTCAACTGCGGGAAATACTCATGGATCAGGCCGCCGCTGTCGCTGTGACAGGCGAACTCGCAAGCCTCCAGCAGACCGGCATCGGCCAGATAAAACGCGGCATTCCAGCAACCGGCAACGATCCCTTTGCCCGCGGACTTCTTCAGTACTCGGCGCAGCACTGGCTGCGTGGCGAGCCTCACACGCTGGCCTCCGACGACAATCACCGCATCATGATTGAAGCCTTCGGCAAGCAGCCTTTGCGAAGCCAGCGACACGCCAATATCGCTTTCAACCAGCCCGCCCTGCAGTGAGTAGGTCGACACCTGGTAAATCGTTTCGCCATTGATAAGGTTTCCAGTGGCCAGGGCATCCATCGCCGTTGAAAGCGTCGTCAACGAAAAATGATCGAGCAGGATAAACGCCACCCGCACCACCCGTTCGTGGCCCGACATCACGGTGGATGGGCGAAAGCCGATGTTCTGTTGTTTCAACGGACTCTGGAACGTTTCCATCTTGCGTCACCCGCTCACCTTCACTTGAAACGACAACTCGTTGGTTTGGCGACTGGCACCGCCGACCGCCAAACCGTGGTCAAACCGATTACTTCGCTGCGGCCCGTGCGTCACTCAACCAGCCGTCATAGGCTTGCTGGTTGGCCTTGATCCATTCCGCAGCATGGCGCTTGATGTCGGCCAGCGACTTTTCACCGTTTTGCATGCGCAGGTTTTGCGCACTTTCAGCGGCCGTAGGGATGCTGACTTCAGAGAGGAATTTGCGCGCCACCGGGTTCTTCTCGGCGAACTCTTTGTTCATGACGGCATTGATCGTGTCCACCGGGAAACCGAGGTTCTTGCCATCATGGAAGGTGTCCTTGCTTTCCTTGCCATCCGGCAGCGAAGTGAAAGGCACTGGCAACCAGACCACGTCACGCCCTTCCACCAAAACACTGGCGATCCATTGCGGAACCCAAGTGAAGAACAGCACGGGCTTGCCTTGCTGAAGTCGCGCAATAGTGTCTGCCATCAACGCGAAGTAGGAGCCGCGGTTGTCGACCACGGTTGGGCCCAAGCCATAGGCTTTCATGTGGTGTTCGATCATGATCTCGCAGCCCCAACCCGGGTTGCAGCCCGTCAGATCGGCCTTGCCGTCACCGTTGCTGTCGAAGAGTTTGGCGATTTCGGGTTTCTTCAGGTCCGACAGATCCTTGATCTGATAAGCCTCGGCAGTTTTCTTGTCGATCATGTAGCCCTGCAGCACGCCTTTCATGACTTGCCCGACTTTGACCATCACGTCATCGCCGCCGGCCTTTTCATAAAACGCTTGGTGCAGGTGTTCCCATTCATGCACGGTGAAGTCCGCGTCACCGTAAGACAGCGCGAGAAACATCGCCGGGTAGTCGACTTCTTTCGGCTGTTTGACGTCGTAGCCCAACTCCTTGAGGCCGGCGATCACTACCTCACCGCGAAAGCGCTCTTCAGCAATGGTCGGGAAAATCGGCGTAATCGAAACACCGGCACCCGGTTTGTTGGCATCGGCCGCGTAGACCGCCGAGCACAGCAAGGTGCCAAACACCGAAGCCACCAGGCTCGCAACCACGCTTTTCTTGAGATTTGTCAGTTTCATGTTTCACCACGCTTGGAATTTTTAATGGGGTGAGCAGGCCAACTCAATTCGTCACTGGACGTGCAACGTTCTTCTTTTTCTTCAGTTTCATGACCAGCCCCACGGGGCCGCTTTCATACCAGCGCTGCCCTGTGGCCAGATCGCTGCTGCGCTCACCCATTGCCTGGGTCAGTCGGTCAAGGAATACCGCGAGCAGCACCAGCCCGGCACCGCCGACGCTGGCCAGGCCCATGTCGAGGCGACCGATGCCGCTCAACACCATCAAGCCGAGACCGCCCACCGAGATCATCGAGGCGACGACCACCATCGACAGCGACAACATCAATGTCTGGTTGAGCCCGGCCATCATCGTCGGCGCTGCCAAGGGCAACTGCACCTTCATCAGCATTTGCGTGGCCGTGCAGCCGAACGCGCGGGCGGCTTCGACCTTGTCGGCCGGGACCTGACGGATACCAAGGTTGGTCAGCCGCACCAGTGGCGCGACGGAAAAGATGATGGTGACGATCACACCGGGTACGTTGCCGATGCCAAAGAGCATCACCACCGGCACCAGATAGACGAACGCCGGCAGTGTCTGCATGGCATCCAGCACCGGACGGATGATCATTTCCGTGCGATCACTGCGCGCACACAAGATGCCCAGCGGTATGCCGATCACTGCGCAGAACAACAGCGAGGTCAGCACCAGGGCCAGGGTGACCATGGCGTCGTTCCACACACCGATTAGTCCAAGTCCGGTGAGCGTCGCGATACTGAAGATAGCAATGCGTTTGCCGCCAATCTGCCAACTGATCAGTCCGGCGATGATGATGAACACCGTGGGCGGAACCGACAGCAGGCCCCACTGCACACCGTCCAACACTTGATCGACTGGCCAACGGATCGAGCGAAACACTTCCCTGAAGTTATGCACCAGGTATTTAAGGGCGGTTTCCACCCACGATCCCAAAGGGATATTGAGACTTTGAAAGGGATCTAAAAAGTTGAAGTCTGACATGATGCTACCTCGTACTCAGAAACGGCATATCAATGCTGATTATTCGCAGTTCAGCTGTTACACAGGCAGCTCAGAAGATGGCCTTGCGAAATCGAGCCTTTATAAAGCCCAACTTCATCCACCACCGGCATGGGCGTTGCCGAGGCAGCGACAATATGAAAGATGTCGCGAAGAGACGCTTCCGCTTTAATCGGTGTTTGCCCGCCCGGTATATAAGCGATATTGCAATCCTGTTGCGCGATATCACCCGCTTTCAGAATCCGACTGGTGTCGAAGCCATTAAAGAAATCACGAACATATTTATTCACCGGGTTGCACAGAAGTTCACGCGGCGTGCCGATTTGCACCACGCGCCCGCCTTCCATGATCGCAATGCGGTGTCCGATGCGAACCGCTTCTTCTATATCGTGGGAGATGAAAATGATGGTGCGGTCCTGCTCGGCCTGGAGCTTGATCAACTCCCCCTGCATCTCGCTGCGAATCATCGGATCGAGTGCCGAGAAGGCCTCGTCCATCAGCAGAATGGCGGGATCGTTGGCCAGCGCGCGGGCCAGGCCGACACGTTGCTGCATGCCGCCGGAGAGTTGGTGAGGAAAGCTCAGCTCCTGCCCCGAAAGCCCGACCTGCTCCAGTGCGCCCATCGCGCGGCAATAGCGTTCCTTCTCGCTGACACCGCTGATTTCCAGACCGAAGCTGACGTTGTCGATGACACTCATGTGCGGCATCAAAGCAAAGGACTGAAAGACCATGCCCATGTCTTTGCGGCGAACTTGCAACAAGTCCTTGTCGCCCAGGCCGGTGATTTCCTTGCCATTGAGAAAGATCTGGCCGGCGGTTGGTTCGATCAACCGATTGAACAATCTGACCATCGTCGATTTGCCCGAGCCGGACAAACCCATGATCACGAAAATCTCACCACGGCGAACCGAGAAGTTGGCATCAAAAACACCAATCGCCTGACCGGTCTTTTTGAACACTTCAGCTTTTGACGCGCCTTCTTTAACCATTTTCATGGCAAGTGCTGGCTGCGTACCGAAGACTTTGAAAACATTCTTTACGCAGATGATCTCGTCGGAACTTGTCATACCTTGCCTCCTTCGCATCGTGCATCTTTCGCGTTAAGCGACAGGCAAACGAGCAAAAATAATGTTAAGCGGCAGCGGTAATGAATAGATGTCTTCACGACGGGCTTCCTTTTATTATTTTTGAGGTCCCAGGAAAAAGGGATGTTTCAAATCTATTAGCATCACCCCGCTTAATCCAACTACATTTACAGGGACAATTCGATAACGTCGGGTTATCGGTTGCGACGACAGCCATTGCCGAGTGCCGCGTCAGCACCATGAGCGACCGGGTCTATCCCCACAGCGACGCTCGCGTAGCCCTCCCCGCACGGTTCCGTTACCCTCCTCGCGCTTCGTTGGGGAGCTGTATCGTTAGGAGAGTGTACGAATGAGCAAGCATGTCGACCCTGACACCATCCTGCTGAAAATGCCGTCCTTGAGGGCCGTGAAGGCATTTGTCGCCGCGGCCAAATACGAAAGCTTTACCCGTGCGGCGGAGGCATTGTGCGTTTCTCAAGCCGCCATCAGCCGGCAGATCCGTGAGCTGGAAAGCTATCTGGGCGCGCAACTGTTTACCCGCGTCGGCCGGGCGGTGGAACTGACGGCCGCCGGTGCGGTGTTCTTCGATGCCGCGCAGCTGTCGTTCGTCAACATCGCCCAGGCCGCCGAACGCATCCGCAGCAGCCAGTCGACCAAGAAGGTTCTGACCGTCTGTTGCTCGCCGGCCTTTTCTGCGCTGTGGCTGTCGAATCATTTGCAGGAGTTCTTCGCGCAGTGCCCGGACATCGAACTCAACCTGATCACCACGCAGAACTTTCTGACCATGGAACCCGGTGTGCAGCCGGACATCTTCATCACCAAGATTTCGCGCATCCGTGACGGTTATAGAAGCTACCCGTTGTGCCACGACGTGATTTACCCGGTCTGCACCCCGCAGTACCTGGAAAAGCACCCAGAGATTTCGAGGATCGAAGGCGTGCGCGATTCGGCCCTGCTCAACCTGAGTCCCTATGGCCGCTCGCAAGTCGCCGAACATGTCGACTGGGGCGTGTGGCTGGCATTTCAGGCCATCGATATCGATGATCGTCCGCCGAACAGCCCGCAAATCTTCAATGCCAACGACTACAACCTGCTGATCAGCATGGTCCTGACCCATCAGGGCATTGCGTTGGGCTGGAATCACTTGGTCACGGGATTGGTGCAGCAAGGCTTGCTGGTGCGACCGATCGAGCAACAGGTGCAATTGCGCAACAGTTGGCACTACCTGAGTTGTCGCGAAAGCTCCGAAAACGAAGACGAACTGCGGCGTTTTCGCGAATGGATTCTGGCGAAGTTTCCCCGCCGTTAATCCAGTCCGCACAGGCGTCGGCTGATTTGGTTATCAATAGCCCGACGAAAATGTTGCTAGAGCGGCACCCTCCCCGTGGCTCATTGTTGAGCTGCGCCGGCCATGATCGGTTCGGCTCAACTCACAGGAAGGGATTGTTGAATGTCACTCTTCGAATTCTGTCGCGACTTTGATTTCCTCGATGCCCCGCTCAAGACCCGCACAATCGTGCAGGACAGTCTGCTGGACATCGTCGGCGTCATGGCCGGTGCGGCCAGCAATGACACCAGCAGCGCGATGCGGCGTTTCGCTGAACAGCATTACCCGGCGGGCGCCTATAGCAGTCGTCTGATCTTTGCCGGGCAGCGTGTCAATGTGCTCGGTGCAGCTTGGGCCGGCGGGTTCAGCGCTGACAGCCTCGACGCTCACGAAGGCCACTTCAAATCCAAGGGTCATGCCGGTGCCACCGTTGTTCCCGCCGTGCTGGCCCTCGCCGATGCGCTGCATCATCAGGGCCAGTCGATCAGCGGCCATGAACTGCTGACCGCCTTGTGCATCGGTTATGAAACGGCGCTGCGGGCCGGCTCCGCCTTGATGGCGACCTCGCCGACTTATCACGCATCGGGTGGTTTTTCCGCGCTGGGCGTTGTCTGTGCCGGGGCGCGCTTGCTGGGCTTCGATGAAACGACGTTTCGCCACGCCCTGGGGATTGCCGAGTACTTCAGCGCCCGCTGTCCAATGATGCGCGTGGTGCAAGCGCCGACGATGCTGCGCGATGCCCACGGTGCAGGCGCATTTGCGGGTTTGAACGCCTTGCTCATGGCCCGGGAAGGCATCACCGGTGCACCGGCAGAAACGGTTGAAGACATCACCGTCGCCGAATACTGGAGCGACATCGGTACACGCTGGGAGATCGACAGTCAGTACTTCAAACCCTGGCCAGTTTGCCGCTGGGCACAACCGGCGCTCACCGCCATGCTCGAACTGCAGCGGGAAAACCCTCAGCTCGATGCCGACTCGATTGAAACTGTACGCGTCGAAACGTTTTACGAGTCGATGTGTTTGCAGGGGCATACGCCGAGTGACGCCGATCAGGCGCAGTACGCCCTGGCCTTTCCGCTGGCCGCACTGATTGTCCGGGGCAAGGTCGGTCCGGAAGAGGTCACCGGGGCGGCGATTTTTGCCGAAGATATTCGGGCACTGAGCCGCCGTATCGAAGTCGTTGAAGCCGCCGATATTTCCGCCCGTTTCCCCGACGAAATCCTTTCCCGGTTGACCATCACCCTGAAGAACGGCGGCGTGCTGGTGAGTCCGGTCACCGCCGCGCGTGGCGATCCCGAAACGGCACTCAGCGCTGAAGAGCTGAGTCAGAAATTTGATCTGTTCGCCCGCGGTCTTGGTGTAGAGCGCAGTGCCGAGGTGAAAACAGCGATCAAGCACATTGCTCAATCCAGTTGCGCCATTACTGCTCTTGCGCCGATTTTTCACGCCGTTCCGGCACGCCAGTCAAACCCCATCGATAACCCCAACGCATGAATTGCCCACAGCAAATGTCGTTTGTGATCGCTGTCCTGCGCCCTATAGGCTGAGGGCTATGTCGCCCCTGGGAGGATAATAATGAATAAAGAAAGCGTTTTTGACCTGATCGCACAGCGCAAACCCTGGCATTCGCTGCCGGGCGCTCTTTACAGCAATGAGAGCGTTTACCGCCAGGATCTTGAGCAGATCTGGCACAAGGACTGGATTTTCGCCGGCCACACCTTCGAGATCACCAAACCGGGACAGTATTTCACTCTACAGATCGGCGACTATCCCGTTGCAGTTGTACGCGGCAAAGACGGCGAGGTCCGGGCATTCCATAACGCCTGCCGTCACCGTGGCGCAAAAATCTGTGAGGCCGATCACGGCAAAGTGGCGAAGATGGTTTGCCCATATCACAAGTGGACGTACGAGCTGGATGGCAACCTGTTGTTCGCCGGCAACATGGGCCAGGATTTCGACAAATCCCAATACAGCCTCAAAAGCGTTCACTGCGAGATCGTTGATACCTACATTTATGTCTGCGTGGCCGCCAAGGCCCCGGACTTCGAAGGTTTCCGCAAAGCCGTCAGCCCCTTCATCGCGCCGCATTACCTTGAAAACTGCAAAGTGGCGTTCGAGTCGAACATCATCGAGAAAGGCAACTGGAAACTGGTCTTCGAAAACAATCGCGAGTGCTACCACTGCGACGGTTCCCACCCGGAGCTGTTGCATTCGTTTGTCGATAATCTCTCGGTGGGCGGCATCAGTGGTGAAGATGATCCGGAACTCTCGGCCTACTGGTCCAAGTGCGAGAGCGCCGGGTTGCCAAGCCGTTTGGTGATGGATATCAACGGCCAATTCCGCATGACCCGCATTCCGCTGTCATCCGGTGCCGTCAGCTACACCATGGACGGCAAACCGGCCGTTGCCGGTCGCCTGGACAAGACAGCTGAAGCGGACATCGGCGCGCTGTTGTACTTCCACTACCCGTCCACCTGGAATCACTTCCTCGGTGACCACGCGTTGAGCTTCCGGGTGCTGCCGATCAGCGCCACTGAAACCCTGGTCACCACCAAATGGCTGGTACCTGACAGCGCAGTGGAAGGTGTGGATTACGATCTCGAACGCCTGACCAAAGTCTGGATTGCCACCAACGATCAGGACCGCACGCTGGTCGAAGGCACCCAGCGCGGCGTGACCTCGCCGTCGTACGAGCCGGGTCCTTATTCGGAAACGGCCGAGACCGGCGTTTGTCAGTTCGATGACTGGTATTGCGCGACCATGATGGACCGCCTCAAAGGCCCCATCCCGTTGAAGTCTGTTGGCTGATCAGCGTTCTCCTCACCAGTTCCACCCCTCCTCCCTTCAGCATCCCGACGGATGCTGAAGGGACTCTTTCGTCTCGATAAGCTGTTGTTCCGGCTGGTAGCCCAAAAAAGCCCGGAGACACCGATAAGGATGTCCGCATCAATGAACTCCTCGACGTCATCCCTGCCGGCTTATGCAAACCACGGCGAACGCGTGTCGACGCGCATCGTGTTTTTGATCACCGGCATTGTGATGTCGGCCTGGGCACCACTCGTTCCGTTAGTCAAAGCCCGTACCGGACTGGACGACGGTGGACTGGGCCTGTTGTTGCTGGGATTTGGTATCGGCTCGATCGTCGCCATGCCGTTTGCCGGTTACCTGACTGCACGTTTTGGCTGCCGGCCAGTGATCATCTGCTCAACTGTCGCGTTGTGTTCGGTGCTGCCGATGCTCAGCCATCTGACATGGCTACCGGGACTGGCGCTTGCCGTGTTGGGGTTCGGCGCGAGCATGGGCATGCTCGATTGCGCGATCAATATCCAGTCGATCATTGTTGAAAAGAACAGCGGCGAAACCCTGCAATCCGGTTTTCACGGGCTCTACAGTGTCGGCGGCATCGCCGGTGCCGGGGCCATGACGGCGATGCTCAGCCTGGGGCTGGATCCGCTGTTGTCTGTGCTGTGTCTGGTGGCGATCATCCTCGCCGCACTGTTCAAGGCTGCGCCAGGCTTACTGACCTATGGCACGGAAAGAGACGGCCCGTTGTTGGCGATGCCACGGGGGATCGTGCTGCTGCTGGGCTGCCTGTGCTTCATTGTTTTCCTGACGGAAGGCGCCATGCTTGACTGGAGCGCGGTTTTTCTCGCCTCGCAACGCGCAATGGAACCCAGCTACGCCGGTTTGGGTTATGCGAGCTTCGCCGCGGCGATGACCATTGGGCGCCTGACCGGAGACGCCATCGTCAGCCGACTGGGTGGCGTTCGCGTGGTGGCGCTGGGCGGGATCTGCGCGGCGGCGGGCATGTTGGTTTCGCTGGTGTTCGAGAGCTGGCAGGCGGCATTGCTGGGCTATGCCTTGGTCGGCATCGGCTGCTCGAACATTGTCCCGGTGCTGTTTACGGCAGCGGGCCGGCAACAGCGCATGCCCCAGCGCACGGCGATTCCGGCGATCATTTCCATGGGCTACGCCGGCATTCTCATGGGGCCGGCATTTATCGGCATGGTTGCGCATTTCAGTACGCTGGTCATCGCATTGGGGGGATTGGTATTCCTGCTCCTGTTCGTCAGCTACGCCGCCAGATTTTTGAAGACATAACGCACTGGCAGCACTGATGGAAACGAGGATTGGCATCTTCAGTGAGGGTTATCGCCCACACTGACCTTGATCGGTGTTGTCTGCGGTACGTCGCGTTGGCGGGTCGCCTGCCAACACAGCAGCGAACCCACCGTCACCAGCACGGCGCCCTGCCAGAACTGCATCTGCAGACTCACGCCCAGCCACACCGCGGCGAACGCCGACGAGAGCACGGGCGCGGAATAGGACGCGGTCGCCAGCAAGGTCAGGTTTCCCCGCAGAATGCCGATGTTCCACAGCGCGTAACCGCCGGCCATGGCGATTCCGGCTGCCAGCAGCTCCAGGGAATTTTCCCAAGTGAATGGCGGAATCTGTTCCGGGCTCATGTACCACTTCACCCACAGCACGACTGACGTCAATACGAAAAACAGCACCACCAGGCTCTGCCCACCGGCATAGCGCCGCGTGACATTGCAATACAACGCAAAGGTGATCGCACAGGTCAGGGCCAGGCTGTAGCTCAACGGATTGGACTGAACATTGCGCACAATCCCCGGCAACGATAACCCCTCACCACTGACCACCCACAAGATGCCGAAAATCGCCAGCGCGGAGCCTGGAATGATGAACCAGCGGGTCTTCTGCCCGTTCATGACAATCGCCAGCACCACGGTCAGGCATGGCCACAGGTAATTGACCACGCCCAGTTCGATGGCTTGATGCCGATCACTGGCGAAACCCAATGCCAACGACAGGCACACCTCATAAGCGACGAACAAAGCGCTGCCGAGCACCAGATAGAGCCTGGAGGTCGAGCGAATCCGCGGGCGACCGAGGAACACCAGCAAGAGCATGGCGCCCAGCGAATAGATCAGCGCAGCGCCTCCCAGCGGGCCGAAATGTTCGCTGACGCCTCTGATCAATCCGGCAGCGGTACTCCACAAAACGATCGCCACCAAACCACACGCCGTGGCGGCCCGCTCACCTCTGATCAGCATCATGACTCCTGGCAAAAAATGGCAAACCGACCGCACAGGCTAACCAGCGCAGGAGGATCAATAAAGGAACATTTTTGCCCTGCAAAGGATGAGCTGTCGTTATGACTCAGCCTTGATTGACCTGCGTCCAACTGTCGCAGCAAACAGCCATTGGAAAATTCCGCACAAGCCTTAGAATCCGCGCGCTCTTGCAGTCGCCGGATCTGGTGACCGAAACATACCCAACCGCCCTGCCCGTTCGGCGGGCACCTGCACCACACATCCCGGCTTGGCAATCGCATGCGCAGAGGCGCACGTTGCGCTGTTCGATCTCTAGAGGTTTTTATGTCTCCGCGTTTGCTGGCCATGGCGCTGGCGCCCCTGCTCGGGCTGTTCATTGTTGCGCTGGGCAACGGTTTCATGTCGTCGCTGACCACCCTTCGCCTGGACGCTGCCGGTGCGTCGACCACGATGATCGGTATCGTTTCATCGGCCTACTTCATCGGCCTGACCCTGGGCGCCGTATTTAATGACCGCTTGATTCTGCGCATCGGCCATATCCGCGCCTACGGCAGCTTTGCTTCGCTAATCGCCGTGACCATCCTGCTGCAGGGCTTGTTCTATGACACCTGGGGCTGGTTCGCCCTGCGTCTGATCAACGGCTGGGCCACGGTCGGTGTGTTTCTGGTGATCGAAAGCTGGCTGCTGCTGGCGGGCGACGCGAAGATTCGCGGGCGCTTGCTCGCGTTGTACATGATCGTCTTGTACGGCGCCGGTGTGCTGGGTCAGGCAACGTTGGGCAAAATCAACGGGTTGAGCGACAGCGCACCGTTTATGGTCGCCGGCATGCTCGCCTCGTTGTCGGTGCTGCCGATCGTGATTCTGCCGCGCGTGTCGCCATTGCTCGATCAGGTTGAACCGCTCAAGCCACGGCAACTGCTGGGCGTGACGCCGACCGGGCTGGTCGGTTGTTTCGGTTCGGGTGTGACCATCGCGGCGATTTACACCTTGTTGCCGTTGTATCTGCAGCGCAGTGGTCTGAATGTCGGTGAGGTCGGCAGCATGATGGCCTGGACGATCCTCGGTGCGATGCTCCTGCAATACCCGGTGGGACGCTGGTCTGATCGCAAGGATCGTTTGCAGGTGCTGACTATTCTGACAGTGGCGTGCACGGTATTGTCGCTGTTGATCGTCCTGCTGCCGTTGTCCACGACGATGCTCGCGGTGATGTTGTTTCTGCTCGGTGGCGGCGTATTCGCGCTGTACCCGGTTGCCGTCAGCCACGCCGCCGACCGCGCCCCTGCCGAAGCCTTGGTGCCGATGATTCAGGGCTTGCTGCTGATCAACTCTCTGGGCTCGGCGATCAGTCCGATGATGATCTCGCCGGTGATGAATTCGTTCGGCGCCAATGGTTTGTTCTGGGTATTTGCGCTGGTCAATCTGTGCATGGTCACCTTCTTCCTGTGGCGCCGTGGCAAGCGCCCGGTTCCGGCCAATCCCGCGCCGTTTGCTGCAGCAGCCACGTTTTCGCCGACCGGTGCGGAACTGCGGGTGACCGAAGACTTGCGTCAGGCGGTGCAGGAGCATCCGCCGATGGTGGATGCACTGAGCGGCGAGCCTTCGCCGCAGTGTGAGACGCGCTAAGGGTTGCGCCAGTCTGTGCCAAGCGCAGACTGGCTCGCAGCACTATTCAGATTCGTGGGTGATGTCCACGAGCGGAATCGGCTCAATGGCCCAAGCGCGAATCTGACGACGTTCAGGGCTGGGTATCGCGCAGGCCTTGCGTCCGGTGAACGTTCGCGCAAGACGCTCTTCATCGATGCGCCAGCCGCGCAACTCTAGTGCCTGCACGTCTTTGCGAAAGGCAATCTGCAGCGCATCGGATTTCAACGAAACCTCCTGCTGAAAAGAGTCCGGCACACGCTCCGGCCGGACGTTTTTCAACACGGCATGATCTTGTTCGAAGATACGGATATTGCTCGCAATGAACCTGCGATCCAGCAGTCGCGAGCGCAGAAACGTTCGGCCCATCATCCACCAGGTGCGCGTGCGATTGGCATCAATCGGCACATGCGCCGAGACGATGTAGATCCGCCAGCCGTTGGGCAACTCAAGCTCAAGCGTTGTACATGGGCCGGACAAATGGAAGCCCGGAACGGTGACCACGCTGACAAACTCAGTGGAGGATTTGCGTCTCAGCAACCCTTTGCGCGCCGGCCTGCGCATAAGCATTTGCGCGCTGCCGCTCCATGCATCGCTGTCGACTTCGAATGATTCAATCTCGGGATGATCCGGATCGCCGAAGGTTGAACCATGGACAAACGGTGCGTGGGCGAAGTCCAGACCGTTTTCAATAATCCGGTCCCAACTGGCCTGCCAGTCAAAGTGGCCCGAGACCACGCGGATGGCGGGATCGTCCACCCAGTCGAGCGTCGGCAACGGCGGACGCTCAGACTCTGGCAGATCACCTAAAAACGCCCAGATCCAACCGTAGCGCTCCAGCGTCGGGTACGCATCGACGCGGGCCTTGGCGGGAATCCGCACGTCGGGCTGCGCCGGTATCAGCGTGCACACGCCATCAGCGCCAAAGCGCCAGCCGTGATAGGGGCACTGCACGCTGTTGCCGACCTTGCTGCCAGCCGACAGTGAGCCGCCGCGATGAACGCAGATATCCGACAGCACGTGAGCGACACCCGCGTCATCGCGGAACGCTACGAACGGTTGTCCGAGCAATTGAACCGGCATCAGTCCATCAGTCAGCTGTGACGATGGGAGAACGACATACCAGAGGTTTGTGAGCATGGGGGGCGTGTGATCCGTCAGTACGGTGAGTTCATGTCAGAGAAACCTGACATTCAAACTAGATCAGGCGGCGCTGATTCGACAATCAGCCAAGCACTTTATAGATCTCTGCAACTACCTGAGTCGTTGCGGCTTCGATGGTTCCTTCGTTACGGCACAGCACCCAGCCGTTATCGACAACCGCCTGCTCGAACATCTCGCTACAGGTGACGTGCTCTGCGTGTTTCTGGATCACCGTGCCGCCCAGGCCTCGCGATCGTGCCGTCGCCCTCGCCCATGAAATATCCGGCGCGGTGACAACGCCGACATGCAGATCCGGCACGCGCACGCCTCCCTCGATGTTCAACTGCAGAATCTCGGCAAACGGCACGCTATGGCGAAATGCGGCATCCGACGGATACCAGCGATCGATCAGTATGATGCTGTTCAATGGCTGTTTGGGCAGCACCCGCTCAGAAATCCAGCGACGGCTATCCGCAAGGCGCTGACACACCGCCCACTCCAGATCCCGCGAGGGATGCCTGGCGAGTTGGTTGACGAGGGCCATGGTTTCGCCGCGGTACGGGTCGCTTTTTCTTTCGCACAGCCGGATGACTTTATGTTGGTCTGCCCGCAGTGCGGCGGTCACAGCCTCCAGCAGTGTGGTTTTGCCGGTGCCCTTGGGCCCGTCCAAAGAAATAAACAGCGGCAGCTTCATGGTTCACGCAACGATCGAGACATTGCTGAGCACTCTAACCTCATTTGCGCAAATCAATGAGCTGTTCCCTGCCCTTTGCCTACACTTGCTTGCCAATGATGTTTACCCCTCTGCCAAAGGAGTCACCATGTCCAAGCTCTATCCGAGCATCGATCCCGAGGGATTGGTCGAGTACTCAGTGGTCTACACCGACCGCTCGCTGAACCACATGTCGCAGTCCTTTCAAGGCGTGATGAAGAACATTTCCACGACCCTGAAACAGGTCTACAACGCCGAAGCGGTGGCGGTGGTTCCGGGCAGCGGTACATTCGGCATGGAAGCGGTCGCGCGGCAGTTCGCTACCGACCAGCAATGTCTGGTGATACGCAACGGTTGGTTCAGTTATCGCTGGAGCCAGATTCTGGAGATGGGCAACATCCCTGCAGCTACCACAGTGCTCAAAGCCCGGCCGGTCGAGACGGGTCGCCAGGCAGCCTACGCCCCGCCGCCGCTGGACGAAGTGCTGGCCGCCATCGCCGCACAGAAACCGCAGGTTGTCTTCGCGCCCCACGTTGAAACCTCATCCGGGATCCTCCTGCCCGACGACTACCTGCGAGCCGTCGGCGACGCTGTGCATGCGGTGGGTGGTCTGTTCGTGCTGGACTGCATCGCCTCCGGCACGATCTGGGTGGATATGCACAAATGCGCGGTCGACCTGCTGATCAGCGCACCGCAGAAAGGCTGGAGCGCCTCCCCTTGCTGCGCCCTGGTGATGTTCAGTGCTGCGGCGCTTGCGCGTATCGAACAGACGCAAAGCAGCAGCTTCGCCTGCGACCTGAAAAAGTGGCTGCAGATCATGCAGGCCTACGAACAGGGCGGACATGCCTATCACGCAACCATGCCCAGCGATTCCCTCGCGCGGTTCAACGATGTAATGAAAGAGACGCAAGCGTACGGGTTCGACGAGGTTCGCGATGAACAACAGGCGCTGGGCGATCGGGTGCGCGCCCTGTTGACCGGCAAAGGCATCAAAAGTGTGGCGGCTGCGGGCTTTCAGGCCCCTGGTGTTGTGGTGAGCTACACCGATGATGCGGATATCAAAAACGGCAAGAAATTTGCCCAGCACGGCCTGCAGATCGCTGCCGGCGTGCCACTGCAATGCGACGAACCGGCCGACTTCCAGACCTTCCGCCTCGGCCTGTTCGGGCTGGAGAAGCTGCAGAATATCGAGCGCACGGTCAGCCTGCTTGAGCAGGCACTGGATGAGGTGATGGTTGACTAAAGTCCCATATCGCTCCTAACGCTTGAACTCCAGAAGGGCATTCCCGACGTGTGCCCTACTTCCAGCGAGACGGTTCATCATTCTGTTCAGTGGTCTGTCGACTATTTGGCCCCGGGGCCAATCAGCGAGCTTTCAATCTGCACGCCGGGCATCATTTGCTGCAAACCAGCGATCAGCTTGTCCCCTGCTTCAGTCAAGGCTTCAAGCGGCATCGCTGGCAAACTCTCCAGAATGAACCACATGCACTTCGCATCGGCCCCAAGGCGGGTTCTGACACCTTGCCGCCAATTCCAGCGGCGGCAGGTCACGCCGTTGTCATCACGCCAGACCACTTCGCCGGCATCCGGATACTCGACAGCGGGAACGCCCTCTTTCATCGTGTCAAACGGCTCGCTGCCATTGGCGACGACAAGATGCGGAGCGCCTGCATAAGCCTCTATGTTTTCCCCGCCTACCGGAATGGCGTACTCGATGCTGATGGCGTTGTAGAGATCGACGATGGGATCGAGGCTCGGCAAGGTTCCGTCACGTAAAACCCTTTTACGCAACGCTTCGGCTGAACAAGGCGTGCGCTGCGGCTTGGCCCCGAACTTTCTGAAGGCGTCGGCCCAGGCGGCAAGGTGAGCGTCTCCCCAGCTTGGCCCACCCGCCTGCACAGCCTTGCAAGCATGATCCAGGGCGGCCCGAGCAACTTCAGGACGGGTGAGTGGTGCAGCTTCCACCACAATGCTCAGGGCCCTGAACTCCGGAGCCAGTTCTGCAACGGCTGGATCGATCAACGGCAGTACGGACAGCATCAAAAACCTCCAGGATTCAAATGGTGTTTCATGCTATCTATCGATGACCGATTTAGTCAATATAATGACCGCCATGATCCGCTTCAGTGGGTGAGTCGATTGACGCCACGATCGTTAAGGGCCGAAAATTCCAGCACTTTTTTTCATGAACCTGATCAATGACCATGAATACCAGCTTGTCGACTACTCCGGGTGCTGATGCTCAAGCCGTCAGCCTGGCCGTCGCACGCACACTCAAACAAGCCCGCAAGGCACAGAAAATCACGCTGGACGAGCTTTCTCGGCGCTCAGGCGTGAGCAAAGGAATGGTCGTCGAAATAGAAAAATGCACCGCGAATCCCAGTATCGGCATTCTTTGCAAAATCGCCGCCGCGCTGGGCCTGTCGGTTGCCGACATCGTCAATGTGACCGAGGCACCCTCTGCCCATATCATCGAAAGCCAGGATATCCCCACGCTCTGGACCGGTGACCTTGGAGGCACTGCGCGACTTCTTGCAGGAACGTCCGGCCCTAACATGATCGAGTTATGGCGCTGGGAAATGCATCCCGGTGAGTCGTTCGCTTCACCGGGGCACCCTCAAGGCACGCTTGAACTGTTCCATGTAGAGAAAGGCACGTTGAAATGCTTGATTGGGGAAACAGAGCTTGTCATTCCTGCCGGGAGTTCGGCAGTGGCGAAAACCGATGTGCCTCACTCCTATTCCAACGCGGGCAGATCCAAATTGGTGTTCACCATGTCCGTGACCGAGATACATCAGTAGATACCCGACATTCGGGCACAGGCTTCACGACAGAACCGTCAGTAGTTGAAGTCGTGCCCCAGCTCATTCTGCATCCACTCCAGAAATCGCCTGACCCGAGGAAAACCGGCGTGCGCTCTCGGGAACACCAAGTGGTGTGCGGTGATCGGCGCACTCAAGCCTGGCGTCACTTCGACTAAAGCGCCGCGCGCCAGATAATCCTGCGCAAGCAGCGTGCTTTCCAACGCGAACCCAAGCCCGTGGCTGGCCGCCTCCAATGTCATGTAGGAGCGGTCAAAGCTGAGTGAATAGGGTTTTTCAGGACGCGACAGGCCATGTTGAGCAAACAGTTGCGGCCACTTTATCAGTGTCGCTTCCGACAGGATCAGATTGCAGTCGAGCAGATCCGCGACTGTGCGGATCGGGCGCTGCTGCAGCAGTTTCGGTGACGCCAGAACCGCGATCTTTTCATTGCGCACCGTGCGGACTTCGAAACTTGGCCAATTGGGCATGCCGTGACGGATGTCGACATCGATCTTGTCGCGACTGAAATGCAGTGATTCGTAAGAACACGACAGATTGAGCTGGATGTCGGGATGACTCTGGCGAAACTGTTCCAGCCGCGGCATTAGCCACAGCAGCCCGAAGCTGGGCGACGAGTGCAACCGCAGGCAATCGAGGCTGACATCGCTGGCGGCGCGTTCTGTCGCCACCGCCAGGCTGTGCAGGATGCCGGAAACTTCAGTCAGGTATTGCTCGCCCACCGGCGTCAATGTCACGCCCCTGGCTGTTCTGAGAAACAGCTGACGCCCGATCATCGCTTCCAGTTTGGCCAATTGGTGACTGACCGCCGACGGGGTCAAGTCCAGCACTTCGGCCGCGCGGGCAACGTTGCCGAAGCGTGCCGTTTGTTCAAAGGCCTGAATGGCTTTCAGGGGTGGCAGGGTCGCAGGTGCATCGCCAGATGAACTCATGATGATTGTTTTTCCGCTGCAAGTGGCTTGGGCCGGGCTTATGGCTATTCAAGCATTGGCAGAGAGCGCTGGCGAGTGCTGAATTTTTTTCAGCACCCAGTGAAGTTTGCGTTATTGCTCAGGGCCGGTCAGGAGGACAAGCTGAGTCATCGGTTCATTGCGAACCGGGCCAATAAAAACAATTCGAGGTATTCCTCCATGCTTCTCCAAGGCAAAGTCGCAATCATCACCGGTGCCGCATCTGCCCGTGGCATCGGCCGCGCTACTGCGACGACGTTCGCACAACAAGGCGCACGTGTCGTCATTCTCGATCTGGATGCCTCCGCAGCGCGTGACGCCGCCGCATCGTTGGGCGAAGGTCACCTAGGACTGGCGGCTAACGTCGCGGACGAGGCGCAGGTTCAGCAAGCCATTGCCACCATCATCGAGCACTTCGGGCGCATTGATATCCTCGTCAACAACGCCGGCATCACCCAGCCACTCAAAACCCTCGACATTCGTCCTTCGGACTATGACAAGGTGCTGGACGTCAGCCTGCGCGGCACCCTGCTCATGTCCCAAGCGGTGATTCCGCTCATGCGTCAACAAGCCTGCGGCAGCATCGTCTGCATGTCCTCCGTGTCTGCCCAACGCGGTGGCGGCATTTTCGGCGGCCCGCATTACAGCGCGGCCAAGGCCGGTGTGCTGGGGCTGGGCAAAGCCATGGCGCGGGAATTGGGCCCGGACAACATTCGCGTCAACTCCATCGCGCCGGGCCTGATCCACACCGATATCACCGGCGGCCTGATGCAAGACGAACGCCGTCACGCCATCATCGACGGCATTCCTCTGGGTCGCCTGGGTGAGGCGCAGGACGTCGCCAACGCTGCGCTGTTTCTCGCCAGCGACTTATCCTCTTATCTGACTGGCATCACTTTGGATGTGAACGGCGGCATGCTGATTCACTGAGTACTTCTGGGCGGGCCTGTGCGGCCCGTGCGGTTCTGGATCGATGACGCAGCCGGGCCTGATGGCCTGGCGGTCAATAAAAACAAGAGATCAGACCATCATGACTACCCTGTCGCTCGAAGCGGTTTCGACCGTGCGCTCCTCTGCCTATCGCAAAACCGCCTGGCGTCTGATGCCTTTCTTGATGCTGTGCTATTTGTGCGCCTATCTGGATCGGGTCAACGTCGGCTTCGCCAAGCTGCAAATGATGAACGATCTGGCCCTCAGCGAAACGGTCTACGGGCTGGGCGCCGGCGTGTTCTTCATCGGCTATTTCCTCTGCGAAGTGCCGAGCAACATCATCCTGCACAAGGTCGGTGCGCGCGTGTGGATCGCGCGGATCATGATCACCTGGGGCATCGTCTCGGCGCTGTTCGCCTTCGTCGAAACCGCGTGGCAATTCTATGCGCTGCGATTTTTGTTGGGGATTGCCGAAGCCGGTCTGGCGCCGGGCCTGTTGCTCTACCTCACCTACTGGTTTCCGTCCTACCGTCGGGCACGCATGACGGTGCTGTGGTTCATCGCCATTCCGCTGTCAGGCATGGTCGGTGGTCCGCTTTCCGGCTGGATCATGAACCACTTCGCCGGCGTGCACGGTTGGGCCGGCTGGCAGTGGATGTTCGTTCTGGAGGCGGTACCGACCGTCATCGTCGGGCTGCTGGTGCTGAGCTATCTGAAAGACGGCGTGCATCAAGCCACTTGGCTCAATGACGAAGAAAAAGCCCTGATCACTCGCGAACTGGCTGAAGACGACCAGCAAAAAGTCACCCATGCGTCGGTCGGTGAGTTCATTCGCGATCGCCGGTTATGGCTGCTGGCAGCCATCTACTTCTGCGTGGTGATGGGCCAGTACGCAATCACCTTCTGGCTGCCCACACTGGTGCGCAATGCGGGGGTTTCCGACCCGCTGCACATCGGTTTTATGACCAGCCTGCCCTACCTGTGCGCCATCGTCGCGATGTTGTTGGTGGGCCGCAGTGGTGACAAACATCGCGAACGCCGCTGGCACCTCATCGTGCCGATGATTGCCGGTGCGATCGGCTTGAGCCTGGCGGCGATGATGGGCGGCAATTCAACGCTGTCGATCCTCAGTCTGTGCCTCGCCGCTTCCGGCATTTTGTCGGCGACGTCGCTGTTCTGGATGCTGCCCACCACGCTGCTCGGCGGGGTGTCTGCCGCCGCTGGCATCGCCGCGGTCAACAGCTTCGCCAATCTCGCCGGGTTCTGCTCGCCTTATCTGATCGGCTGGATCACCACCCTGACCGGCTCCAGTGCCATCGGCATGTACCTGATCACGGGCGTGCTGTTCCTCGGTGCCAGTCTGGTCCTGCGCATCCCCGCCGCCCTGGTCAATCGTTGAGTTAACGGAGTTTCATCATGACGACTAATCTTTCACACGCTGCATCCCTGAGCCTGACGGAGCGCGCGCACAACATTCGCCGCCACGCGCTGCGCATGGGCCAGGTCCAGGGTCAGGGCTACGTCGGCCAGGCACTCGGCGCTGCCGATCTGCTGGCGGTGTCTTACTTTCATGCGATGAATCATCGCCCCGCAGACCCTGAATGGGAGCAGCGCGATCGCTTCTACCTCTCCATCGGTCACTACGCCATTGCACTGTACGCGGCGCTGATCGAAGCCGAGATCATCCCGCTCGAAGAGCTGGAAACCTATGGTTCGGACGACAGTCGCCTGCCGATGTCGGGCATGGCCGCCTACACCCCAGGCATGGAAATCACCGGCGGCTCGCTGGGCCAAGGCTTGGGCATCGCGGTCGGCGCCTGCCTGGGACTCAAGCGCAAAGGTTCGCCCTCCTTCGTCTACAACCTGCTGTCCGATGGCGAGTTGAACGAAGGCTCGACGTGGGAAGCGGTCATGTCGGCTTCGCACTGGAAGCTCGACAACCTGATCGCCATCGTCGACGTCAACAACCAGCAAGCCGACGGCCACTCCAGCGAAATCCTCTCGTTCGAACCCATCGTCGATCGCTGGCAGGCATTTGGCTGGTTCACCCAGCGCGTCGACGGCAATGATCTGGAGGCGCTGGTCAGCGCATTCGATGCCGCGCGCAATCATTCTGGCAGCCAACCAAGAGTGATCATCTGCGACACCAAAATGGGCAAAGGCGTGCCCTTCCTGGAAACCCGCGAGAAAACCCACTTCATCCGTGTGGAAGAGCACGAATGGGACCTGGCGCTGCGCAATCTTGAAGAAGGAAAAACCCAATGAACAACGCCGTCAACACCCCCATGTCGAGCAAAAAGCGCCTGACCACGTCAGCGATGATCGCCTCCATTGCTTCGGAAGGCCAGGCCACCAAATCCGCGCCTTTCGGTCATGCGCTGGCGGCGCTGGCTGATCAACGCCAGGACATCGTCGGCCTGTCCGCCGACCTGTCCAAATACACCGACCTGCACATCTTTGCCAAGGCCCACCCGGACCGGTTCTATCAAATGGGCATGGCCGAACAACTGCTGATGAGTGCAGCCGCAGGCATGGCCCGTGAAGGTTTCGTACCCTTTGCCACGACCTATGCGGTGTTTGCTTCGCGGCGTGCCTATGACTTCATCTGCATGGCCATCGCCGAGGAAAACCTCAACGTCAAAATCGTCTGCGGCCTGCCCGGTCTCACCACCGGATACGGCCCCAGCCACCAGGCCACCGATGATCTGGCTATCTTCCGTGCCATGCCCAACCTGATGATTGTCGATCCCTGCGATGCTCTGGAAATCGAGCAGGCTGTACCCGCGATCGCCGCGCATCAGGGGCCTGTGTACATGCGTTTGCTGCGCGGCAACGTACCGTTGGTGCTCGACGAGTACGGCTATCAGTTCGAGATCGGCAAAGCCAAAACCCTGCGCACCGGTAACGATGTGTTGATCATCTCCACCGGCCTGATGACCATGCGCTCACTTGAAGCCGCCAAGGAACTGCAAGCAGATGGCGTGGATGTCGCCGTGTTGCACGTACCGACGATAAAGCCGCTGGATGAGCACACCATTCTTGCCGAAGCTCGCAAATCAGGTCGCCTGGTGGTCACCGCAGAAAACAGTTCGATTATTGGCGGTCTCGGTGAGGCCGTCGCTGGGGTGCTGCTGCGTAACGGGGTCACGCCAACGTTCAGGCAGATCGCCTTGCCGGACGCGTTTCTGGACGCGGGTGCTTTGCCGACACTGCATGATCGTTACGGCATTTCTACCCAAGCCGTCTGCGCGCAGATCAAGCTCTGGCTTGACCGCTGACCTGTCAGGGCGCTTATGGACAAGCGCCCTACAACTCGCAGACAACGAACAACTTGTACGATGTCCTATCACAAGGTATTACTACGTCTCCCACAAAAAAAATAAAACCACGGAGATCGCTACATGGACTCATCCCTGTCCGCTCGACCTGAAAGCCCTGACCGAGCGCAAGGCAATACCCGCCGCAGCTTCCTGAAAAAATCCCTCGCTGTTTCCGCTACGCTCGCCACCGTTGGCAGCACCGCTCTGACGCGGATCGCCGAGGCCGCCGAACCCTTGAGTCAGCGCTACCCAGATCCGCTGATTCACATCCTCGACGACAGCTTCCTTGAGCTACGCGTTTTCAACGCCAGTGTTGAAAAACTTGCCACCGGTATGCGCTGGGCCGAAGGACCGGTGTGGGTCGGTGATGGCCGCTATTTGTTAGTCAGCGACATCCCCAATAATCGCATCATGCGCTGGGACGAAATCACCGATACCTTCAGCGTGTACCGCGAACACTCGAACTTCTCCAACGGCATGTGCCGGGATCGCCAAGGGCGTCTGCTCGTCTGCGAAGGCTCCACTACCACCAGCGAAGGCCGGCGCATCACGCGCACCGAAGCCAATGGCACGATCACCGTGCTGGCCGACAGCTTCGACGGCAAGCCCTTCAACTCGCCCAACGACATCGTCTGCAAAAGTGACGGCTCGATCTGGTTCACCGACCCGCCCTTCCAGACCAGCAATAACTACGAGGGCCACAAAATCACCCCGAGCCAACCCCACGCCGTGTACCGCATCGACGGCGAGAGCAAAAAGGTCACGCGAGTCATCGACGATCTGAACGGCCCCAACGGCCTGTGCTTTTCTCCCGATGAAAAAACCCTCTACGTCGTCGAAGGTCGCGCCAAGCCCAATCGCTTGATCTGGGCGATTGCGGTGAAGGACGACGGCACACTCGGCGAACGCCGAAAGCACATCGAAGGGCTGGACTATGCCGCGATCGACGGCATCAAATGCGACGAAGCGGGCAACCTGTGGTGCGGCTGGGGCGGCAATGGTGATCCCAAGGCCGACCTGGAAAAACTCGACGGCGTGCGCGTGTTCAATTCGCAAGGCAAGGCCATCGGGCACATTTCGCTGCCTGAGCGCTGCCCGAATTTGTGCTTTGGGGGACGCGAAGGCAATCGATTGTTCATGGCCAGCAGTCACTCGATTTATTCGCTGTTTGTGAATACCCGTGGGACTACGTTTGCGTTGTAAAAGCGCGGTTCGTCTCGCGATAGTTTCGTGAGTGTCGAAACGATAGTCTGCCGCGCATCCGAGGATGCGCGGTATTCAATCGCTGTTACTGTCTCCGCCTTGCCGGACCCTGTGAAACGCCCTAGCGAAAGACACCCCAAGATTGTGTTCGGAATTGATAAAAGTCTTTCCCTGATTCGCGCCTGTTTCCATATAACCCTCAAGCCTAAAGTTCGTCCTGCCAGCAACATCACACTTACTTTAGGAAATCACATCATGAAAACGGCAATGATCATCGTCGCACTCTTGGGCTTCAGCTCTGTGGTAGCAGCACAGGACGGTTCTGCAACGACTAAACAGGTCGAGCAATATCGCTACGGTACCCACCTGGATGTCGCCAAGGTCATCTCTGAAGACCCGGTGCCGGATGTTTGCGCAGTGGTACCGACGCACATGACCTACCAGGATTCGCAAGGCAAACGCCACGTACTGGCCTATAACGTCATGGGCCGTTGCAGCCAGGGCTAAATCAGCTGTTCGCCGATCATTGCGCCTCGGAGAGTGGTCTCATCGAGGCGCAAATACCTTTTTGCTCCGCGGCGTTTCAATCGATCAGTGCTTGGGCCGTGGCTGCCAGCTGACTGCCAACCCGATCTTTCAGCGTTTCAATAAACCGGGTGATTTTTGCATCGACAAACTGCCGAGAGGTATAGACGGCGTACACGTTACGCTCATAGGTATGGTAGTCAGGCAAAACCCGCACTAGCTTGCCGGAACGCAAATCATCGATGGCCGTAAACCCGGCCAGCAAGCCAATCCCCGCGCCCTCTCGAATGGCCAGCGCCATCGCATCCATATCGTTAACGCTGAAACTTGGCCCTGTCGGGACAAATGTCGCGTCCCCTGCCTTGCTTTTGAGTTGCCACTCATCCCGGACATAGTCCACGGTACCCAACAACAGACACTGGTGATCGCGCAGATCTTCAGGTGTTTCTGGGGCCGCATGCCTGGCCAGGTAGTCTGGCGACGCCACCAGCACACAATGGCTGACACCGATCTTCTGGCTGACATACGCCGAATCGGGGAGCGCGCGGGCGATCAGAATCGAGACGTCAAGTTGGTCTTCCAACAGGTTAGGCATGCGTTGCGAGAGCAATAAATCCACCGTCACCTCCGGGAATTGCTGGCGGTACTCCAGCACCGCCCCCGTGACCAGGTGCCGGGCCAGCCCAGGAACGCAATGCACCCGCAATGTACCTCGTGGTTCCAGCGCGGCATTGCTGGCTTCGGCTTCGGCACTCTCCAGATCAGCGAGAATCTTCGTGCATCGCTCATAGAACCGTCGCCCCGCATCGGTGACCGACAGGCGTCGGGTCGAGCGTTGCAACAGACGTGCGTCGAGCACGTTTTCCAGCGCAGAGACAGCACGCGAGACGTTACCGACCGTTGAGTCCAGATGATTGGCCACGGCCGTGAAACTGCCCATCTCGACAACCTTTATGTACACCGACATGTTCGAAAGCTTATCCATCGCGACCTTCCTGTAGATCTGACGCTCACCCGTGATAACGCGCATTTTTTCCGGATGCTACACGTTCGGCCCGCGGCTCGATATTACCTCTGGCGACAACAATGATTCCCTCTGGCCCGTCTAAATCAATGCCCCCTCCTTCCATAGACTTGGTTGCACAGGCTGCCTGAACCGGCGCCGGGTTTCTTCCGAATCTCTGACAACCAACTGAAGGGCGCATCATGAAGACTTCCTACGACCCGCTTTATATTTTCATCGGTGGTGAATGGATCAGCGCCGAAGGGCGCGATACCGCTGCTGTCGTCAACCCGGCGACCGGCCGGGAAATCGGCCGCGTCCCGCTCGCCACCGCTGGCGACCTTGATCACGCCCTGGAAGTGACTCGCCTGAGTTTCGAGCAATGGCGCCAGACCGTGCCTGACCAACGCGCAAAAATCCTCAAGCGTGCCGCCGACCTGATCCTTGAACGTGCGCCGCAGATTGCCGCGCAGATGACCCTGGAGGAAGGCAAGCCACTGAATGAAAGCCTGGATGAAGTGACCCGTGCGGCGGAGTACTTCGAATGGTTCGCCGAAAGCGCCCGGCGTATCGATGGCCGTGTGGTCCCGGCCAACCGTCCAGGCGTATTGCAACTGGTCAAACGCCAGGCCATCGGCCCGGTGGCCGCATTTACACCGTGGAATTTTCCGGCCATCACCCCGGCACGCAAGCTCTCGGCAGCGCTGGCCGCGGGTTGCAGCGTCATTCTCAAACCCGGTGAGGAAAGCCCTTCCACAGCACTGGCCCTGGCGCGTGCACTCGACGATGCTGGATTGCCCAAGGGTGTGCTGCAAGTGGTCTTTGGCGTACCGGATCAAGTGTCCAGCCATCTGATCGCCTCGCCGATCATTCGCAAGGTGACCTTCACCGGCTCGGTGCCCATCGGTCGTCTGCTGTCTGCACGCGCTGCCGAAGGCGTGAAGCCCATCACCCTTGAACTCGGTGGGCACGGACCGGTGCTGGTGTTCGAAGATGCCGACATTGAAAAAGCTGCCGTTGAGGGTGTCGCTAACCGCTTTCGCGGCACCGGGCAGGTGTGCATTTCATCCACTCGGTTTCTGATCCAGCGTGGCGCCTATCAAGCTTTTGTCGATCACTTTGTCGCGGCGACCCAAGCCCTGAGAATCGGTGACGGCCTGCATCCGGACACTCAGGTCGGACCTTTGGCCAACCCAAGGCAATTGGCAAAGATGGAAGAATTGGTCGCCGATGCCGTCGAGAAAGGTGCACGGGTATTGGTCGGTGGCGAAGCCTTGTCCGGCGAAGGCTACTTCTTCCAGCCCACGGTTCTGGCGGATGTGCCGATGAGCGCCCGCGTCATGCACGAAGAACCCTTCGGCCCCATCGCCCTACTGATGCCGTTCGATGAGCTGGCTGATGGACTGCAAGAAGCCAACCGCCTGCCCTACGGACTTTCGGCCTACGCGTTCACCTCCAGCGCGCGCACGGCCATTGATGTCGCTGACGGATTGGAGGCCGGGATGATCGGCATCAACCAGTACCGCATCGTCGCGACCGAGCTCCCGTTCGGCGGCATGAAAGAAAGCGGTCACGGCTCCGAAGGTGGCATTGAAGGCATCGAGCACTATCTGACCCACAAATTCATCAGCCAGGTTTAAGGAACTCGCCCATGTCCAAGCTCAATTTCAGCAGTCCTCGCGAAGCCGCGCGCGCGTTCACGCCAAAGCTGTCGCAATTCGTCGACTCGACGCTTTATCCGCAAATCTGGAGCGATCCCGCGCTGTCCCCGCGCGACCGTAGCCTGATCACCGTGGCGGCATTGATTGCCGCTGGACACTCGGAAGAGTTGCCTGCCCACTTACGCCGTGCGACTGGCAACGGTGTGACCCACGACGAACTGGCGGCAGCGATCACGCACCTGGCTTTCTATGTGGGCTTCCCTGGCGCCATCACTGCTTCTGCTATTGCCAACGCCACGTTCAGCGAAACGGAGAACAACTGAATGAAAGCCATCAACATCAGAGAATTTGGTGCGCCAGACGTCCTCGAACTCGTTGAGGTCGCCGATCCTGAAGTCCGTCCTGACGACCTGCTGGTGCGTGTCTATGCCGCCGGAGTGAACCGAGCGGATCTGACGCATCGAACCGGTGGGTACGGCCATCCGAATTTCGGCGACTCGCTGATCATCGGCCTGGAAATCGCCGGCGAAGTGATCGGCAAAGGTAACGCGGTGACGGGGTTCGAGGTCGGAGATCGCGTCATGGGCGTGGTCGGCGGCGGTGCCTACGCCGAGCAGGCACGCATCGATTACCGCATGGCCATGCACATCCCTGCGCAACTTGATTATGTACACGCGGCGGCCATTCCCGAGGTCTTCGTCACGGCCCATGAAGCGATGATGCACCTGGCTCGGCTCAAGGCTGGCGATTCGGTGTTGATTCATGCGGCCGCTGGCGGCGTCGGGTCTGCTGCGGTGCAGTTGGCTTACGCCACCGGCGCCACGGTGTATGCGACCACCGAAGGCAGCAAGTTGGCGCGTGTCGAGCATTTGGGCGCAGACGTGGCGATCGACTACAAGACGCAGGATTTCGCTGAGGTGATCGCCGACAAAACCCAGGGCCGCGGCGTCGATGTGATCATCGATTTTATCGGTGAGCCCTACTTCGCCCGCAACATCGCGTCCCTTGCAAAGGGTGGCCGTCTGGTTCAGGTGGGAATTCTCGGCGGTGGCGGCAACGTCACGGTGGCGCTGGAGGACATTCTTTACCGCCACTTGCAAATCATCGGCACGGTGATGAAGTCGCGCACGCAACCGGAGAAGCACGCCATGATCAAGCGTTTCCGCGAGCACTGGCTGGATCGCTTCGAGGGTGCCGGCAGCCTTGAGCCGGTTGTCGATAGCACGTTTGCGCTAGCACGGGTTGCTGATGCGCATCGCCGGATGGAGTCTTCCGGGAACGTCGGGAAAATCATTTTGACGATGCAGTCAGAAGATTTGATTTGAAACGGGTTGAGTTCTCGATTAATGACGGTGCCCTGGATGGGCACCGTTTTCGAAAGGCTTGGCAGAAGTCACGGGGGGGTGGAACACGCCAAAACGATACGTTCCAACGCTACTTTCCCTCCACCGGCATGGCCCAAAGATGGAAATGGCGTTAGCATTTCACCCATTCGGCTTAACAAGCCTGTTTTTTCAGATCAGGGTCGCAAAGTGGAAAAGCTAAAACGCCTTCAAAGCGGAATCGAAGGGCTCGACGCGCTGCTTCAGGGTGGCCTGGTCGCGGGTGCTTCGTACATCGTTCAGGGCCGCCCCGGTTCCGGCAAGACCATCCTCGCCAATCAGCTCGGCTTCAATCATGCCCGCAATGGCGGTCGCGTTCTGGTCGCGACGTTGCTGGCCGAGTCCCATGACCGGCTATTTCAGTTTCTGTCGACCATGAGTTTTTTCGATGCATCACGAGTGGGCGCTGAAATACAGTTTGTCAGCGCTTTCGATACGCTGGAAAACGAAGGCCTCGATGAAGTCGTGAAACTGCTGCGGCGCGAAATCAGCCGGCAGAAAGCGACGGTCATGGTCGTCGACGGTTTGCTCAACGCGCGCTCCAAGGCCGACTCGCCGATCGACACGAAAAAATTCATCTCCGAACTGCAAGGCCATGCGGCATTCGCCGGTTGCACCGTGCTGTTTCTCACCAGTTCGCGCCTGGACGACGGCAGCCCGGAACACACGATGGTCGATGGCGTCATCGAAATGGGCGAAGAGCTGTTCGGCACGCGATCGGTGCGACGCATTCACCTGCGCAAGACCCGCGGCAGCGGCGCCTTGACCGGTGTTCACGAGTGTGAGATCACCGAAAACGGCCTGGTGGTCTATCCGCGCCTGGAAAGTCTGTACAAACGCCCTTCGGCCCCCGACAGCGCAGACATGACACGCATTCCCAGCGGCATTGTTTCGCTGGACGACATCCTCGGTGGCGGCTTGCACAGCTCCAGCGTCACGCTCGTCATGGGACCTTCCGGGATCGGCAAAACCACGCTGGGTCTGAAGTTTCTCGCGCAGTCGACGACCGAAGCGCCGGGCCTGCATTTCGGTTTCTATGAGAGCCCGCAACGGCTGCGACTCAAAGGCCATTCGCTGGGCATCGATATTGAAGAAATGGAACACAGCGGTGCGCTGAGCATTGCCTGGCAGCCGACCACCGAGGGCTTGCTCGACGCCCTCGGTGCGCGCCTGCTGAGCCTGGTCGATGAAAAAGGTATCAAACGCCTATTCATCGACAGCCTCAGCGGCATGACTCGGGTTTCAACCACACCGGAACGCATCACCGACTTTTTCAGTGCACTGATGAACGAGCTGCGATCCCGAGGCGTTACGGTCTTCGCCTCCTGGGAAATGCGCGATCTGTTCGGCTCCGAGGTCAGCGCACCGAATTCCGACCTGTCCAGTATTGCCGACAACCTGATTCTCATGCGTTTCTTTGAAAATCACGCTGAACTTCGCAGGACGCTTTCCATTCTCAAGATACGTGATAGCTCCTATAACCCTTCGCGGTTCGAGGTAGTCATCCGTGATCAAGATGTGTTCCTGGAAAAGGCTTTGAGAAATGAACCTTCCGTCTCATCTGAGTCATTGCCTGGTTCAATATCGTAAGTCTTCGAGCGGGTTGAAATAACATGACCACCATCCTGGTAGTCGACGACGAGTATCTGATTGCTGACATTCTTGGCTTTGCGCTGGAGGATGAAGGCTTCATGACGGTGACGGCCAGCAATGGCAAGAAAGCCCTCGAAGTGCTGGAGAGAGAACGGCCAGCACTGATCATCACGGACTTCATGATGCCGGTCATGGACGGCCTCGAATTCGCCGAAGCCGTGCGTGCCCAGCCTTCCGTCAAACACCTGCCGATCATTCTCATGAGTGGAGCGCAGGCGCACATTGGCATGCAGCGCTCGGATCTGTTTGACGTGGTGCTGCCCAAGCCTTTCGACATTGAAGTGATTGTGGCTGAGGTGAAGAAGCTGTTGGCCTCCTCATAGATACTCAACGACAAAGGCAATTTCGGCATTGGCATTGCCCGCTCGCATTTGCGCATTGGAAGGCTCGATGCGCACGAAGCGCGCTTGCAAGTCTACAGATGCATTCCCGCCTTCCGATGTAGGCGCTTTTGTTATGTAGTTCTGATTCAGCTTGAGTGGCTTCCCGTCTCTGAAGCGCATCTGCAATGCCAAACCTTTGGCAGTGGAGCTACTGTTCAGATTTACCATGCCAGTATTAGCGTCCCACGCAGGGCTGCCCGCAGTGGGCGAAAAGGAGTAGCGGAAGTTGTTTATTCCGGCAGGACAGTTTTTCATACTGAGAAAAAAGTATTGCTCCTTGGCATAGGCACCGTTCTTCGGGAAATCGCTCAAGTTATAGCTACCCATATCAACTTTTACATCGGGTGTTTCGCAAGACTGTGAGACCACCCGCGTGCCACTTGTATTCAATGCAAGAGGCTCGATTTCAGCAGCGACAAATTTCCCCAATTGGCCTGAGGGTATCGTCGCACTACCGGAAATCTCACCCGTCTTTACAAGCCGCAAGATGTGCTCAGTGCCATTCCACCCCCAACCGCCAGCGACGTCGGAGTCACCCGGAAAGCCTTTCCATACTTTGCCCGATGGCGGTCGAACCCATTGCCAGCCGATGCCGGTATTTCCAATGGGAAAAGTCTGCGCGCCCGCCTGAGTGGTGCCCACAGAATTGCGCACACCTTCATTGTGTACCGCAGAGCACCTGAACGAACTGGGAATGGCTCCCAGGGTCACGATTGGGCTTTCATAGATAACCGTGCCGGTCGGCGTGTCCCGCGGCACCGAGATCGTGGCCGGAAGGACAACTCGGAGGTTGCCCATGGAATTGTCGGGATAAAATTCGCATACCGCCGCCGTTGCGTTTGACGACAGCATGTACAAGAGCCCGACAATTGATATATGGCATAACTTCATAACACTCCCTCTGACTCTGCGCAGCATGCAAAAAACTGAATGATTGACGATGGTGCGAATATTTAACCGGCAGCAAAATCACCATAAACGGAGCGAAAAGATAATGAATAAATAACACTTGAGCAAAAGTTTTATTTATTCAACAACCAGACAATTCTCATAGACTTATAGCCACTAGCTAAATTCGGCATATCTATAAAAGGCCAAGTTGAACACCTTTGCCAGCGCAAATAACCAACAACCAATTTAAGACTCGTCTTAAAGGCACAACGAAACTCTGCCATTACACTGACTTCTCTTGATAGGAGAAAAGATTCCGTGAGAGCCCTCGATACCCTCAATAGCGCAAAACCCCAGAGCAACGCCGCCATCTACTGCCTGACGATTCTGGCACTGGCGCTGATCGCCATGACTGTCGTCGCCGGTCATGAGCTCAACAATCTGTTTCCACTCAAGGCCGTGGTGCAACAACAGGAGGTCCAGCTCACGCAGCGCGCCGATGCTATTCAGTCAATGAGTGCAGAACTCAAGCGTCTGGCAGAACAAAAGCAGGCCCTGGAAACCGACCTTGTGACTGCGAAGGAACAAGCGAAGGCCGCCGAGGCGGCAAAGACCGAACTGGAAAACAATCAACGCGCGGCGCAAACCAGCACCGCGTTAGAGGACGAAGACTCACTGTGCGCGATCATCGAGCAAAATATCCGTCTCGTCGCGGACCAGCTCAATCGCGACGATTTCTTCCGCTTGCGTGATGAGCGCGAAGCTGATGCTGAAGCCGTGCTGGAAAGCTATGAAAAACAACTCGCCCACTGCATTGAACAGCTGACGGCACAAACCGCATTGCCAACACAGAAATGAATCGGCGCTCGTTGCGCAATACGATTGATCGCGGATCAAAAAAAGCCCTGATAATCAGGGCTTCCTGTTCACTCTTTACAGCTTGAATTCTCTGGTCAATTTATTCAGCGAGGCCGCCAATTGCGAAAGCTCCGCCGATGCAACTGCCGTCTGTTTCGAGCCTTCTGCAGTTTCGCAAGACAAGTCGCGAATGCTGATCAGGCTGCGATCCACTTCACGCGCAACCTGAGCCTGCTCTTCGGCAGCGGTCGCCATAAGCAGATTTCGTTCATTGATGAGATTCAGTGAGCCAGTAATATCGGTCAGCACTTCGCCGGCGATATTGGCCATCTCGAGTGTTCTTTCGGCCTGAGAGCGGGTGTGGCTCATGGAAGAAACCGCCCGACTGGTGCCCGACTGAATGGAGCTGACCATGGATTCAATGTCCTCGGTCGATTTCTGGGTACGCTGCGCCAGCCCTCTCACCTCATCTGCAACCACGGCAAAGCCACGGCCCGCCTCCCCCGCCCGTGCCGCTTCGATGGCCGCGTTCAAAGCGAGCAGATTGGTTTGTTCGGCGACTTCTCGGATCACGTCCAGCACGCTGCTGATATCGCTCGCCATCGTAGAAAGCGCCTGCACTTCAGCCGAGGTGCTATGCACGCTGGAAACCATCAGATTGATTGCCGCGACCGTTTCGCTGACCTGGGCTTTACCGGCAACAGCTGCGGCGCTTGATTCCGACGTCAGTTGCGAGGTCGATGCGGCGTTGTCCGCGACCTGCTCCACCGCCGCACTCATTTCAGTCACGGCGGTGGCGGCCATTTCGATTTCATGACTCTGACGCTGAGTGATACGCGAAATATCTTCGGTGACGCCATGCATGACTTCGGAGGTTTCGGCCAACTGCGTGGACGAGTCACGGATCATGATCAGCGCATCACGCAAACTGGCCTGCATCGCGGCCAACGAAGACAGCATCTGCGCCGCCTCATCGGAACCATCCAGCGCAATGGTTTCGCTCAAATCGTTGGCAGCGATGCATTCCGCTACCCTCAGCGAGCCTGCAATCGGCACCGTCAGGCTGCGCGTGTACAACACCGCCAGGGCCAAGGAAGCACCGATGGCAATGACAATGAACACACTGACGATCAACAGCGTGTGTTCGTAGACATTGTCGGCCTGCTTGCCCGCTTCATATGCTTCGATCTCGTTGAGCGCAATCAGCTTTTTGAGCGCGACCTGCACGCCGTCCGAGGCGGCACGCATCTGATTCTTTGACAGCGCAATGGCTGCTTCAAGCTGCCCTTTTGCCACTGTTTCAAGGTATTGGTCCTGCGCCTGATCATTGACCGCTTGTGCTTTGGCGAACTCCTCGAACGCCTTACGCCCAGCGTCAGTAGTCAGCAGATCAATGATCGCTCGTTGATGATTTTTGATGAGCTGACGCGATTGCTGAATGTCCATCAGGGCCTGAGCCTTGCGCTCAGGGGTTTCGATAGGGTTACGCAAACGGGCGTTATTGCCCTTGATTTCGATGAACTCACGATCCAGTTGGCCGAGCAGCTTGATGCTTGGCACGATGGTCGTCTCAACGTACGTTTCTGCTTTGTTGAGTAAATCGACTTGCTGCAAGGCGATCAGTCCGATCGCGATAATCATGAGACAGAACAAGCCAAAACACAGCGCCGAACGCGGCGCGAGATTGAGTTTACGAAGCAGCATGATGCTTACCTTAGAGTGTATTCAAGACAATGGGGCAAACGGGTTGGCAGCAAAGCAGGCGCTGGGCAATAGCACCTCAAAGCACAAGCGGATTAACGCGGGAAGGCGCAACAGCTAGCGGTTTGCACCTGAAGGAAGCGTGGAATCGGATGAGGCCGGCTCCGCCAGCTCCTTGAGCGTCGGGTCGGCCAGCATCAGAAAATCCGCCAATCGCGGCAGATCGATTTTCGAGACCAGACGCATCCAGCGTTGCGGATGCGGGTTGAAAAAAGTCTTCGACCACTGATGATCATCACTGGGGTTGAAAATCAGCAGGTGACGAATCAGCGGGTTTTCCCCAAAAAAATCGAGCGGATCCATCGCCATCTCGTTGAGCAACTCAGCATTGACCACGACCAGGCTGAGCCGCTGGGGGCAGTAATACGTCAGTATTCTCAGGTCACGATAAGTGCATACGTTCACGACGCTGAGACAGCCCAGCTTGTTGAACTGTTGTTCAATCGACAGACCTCTACGCACGTCGTTATCGGCGATCAGGATCCGCAAGGATCGACTTCGGTTATTTTCAAGAAACATCGGACACCTTTGGCAGCTCCATTCTTCCTTTCAAGAAAATAACCAAGGGCCAACCAGCCCGATATGAGACTTGTCTCAAAATGAGCACGGGGATCGCTGAACGAAAACCACACTTTGCTGACAAGCCCGCGCTAGCGGGGCACGGCATGGTTCAAAGTCTTTGGAGGGAGGGGTTTTGCAGCGGTGGCGAGCGGCGCAATGCCAGAAGCGCGGGACGGTTGTGTACGAACCAGACAATTCTCATTATTAACGCCCCTTGTTGTCAGTAACCTTGAAACAAGGGGCGCAAACTCATTCTTTCTCAGTCCATCAAGGTAGCGTCAGCGTCACGACGTAATTGCCAGTCGTTATCTGATGGCCCTTGTTGTCCGTGAGCAGCAAACGCTGGTCGTAATATTTTTCCTGCTCGTGGGAATCGGCAATCATCTTCACGAACACTTGCTGGCGCGGCTCACCCCGCCCTGCTGCACTGACGTTAGTCACCGAGAATATCTGACCGGTGCTCGCCTGCGGACAATCAAGCAGCTCGACAGAAGCATGGCTGGCGCCACTCGCCGTGCAACTTGCCTCAACAATCCGTCCACTGAAGCGAATCACTCCGCTGACGGGCGCAGACTGGGCCGCGCTGACGGTGTCAAAACCCAGCAGGCAAAGACAGGCAATCAATAAAGGACGTCGAATGATCATCGCGAAACTCCATGGTTATTAACCAAGGTATCGCCCGTTGCAAAATGATCTTTAACGCCCCCCCTAAATGCAGGGCCAGTCAGCAGGGCCCTGCGTCAATACGGATTACAGCTCGACCCGTTTGATTTTCTTGATCAGATCAGCCTGTGCATGCTCAAGCTTCAACGCGCTGCGATTGATATCCAGTGGATCGATGACCGGCGCTTCGCACTCGGCCTCAAGGTCGTTACACGCCTCGATGACCTGATGCTCGGCGACGATGCGCGCCGCGCCCTTGATCCGATGTGCCAGGTCAGCCAACAACCCGGGATCGCTTTCGGGTATCAGCGAATGCAGCTCCTCCAGATCCTTCTCACAACTCGACAGCGCCTCGCGCAGCAGTTCTTTCATCATGTCGAGGTCGCCTCCGGTGAGCTCGTTCAGACGCTCGCGAATCGATCCCAGCTCCTTGGTACCCGTCGCAGGCGGGCTCTCAACTGGCTCGGTTTCGATATTCTTTTCCCAGCCGGCAAGCAGGGTCGACAAGGTGCTGAGGCTGATCGGTTTGAACAGACAGTCATCCATCCCCGCCTCTCGGCATTTCACTTTTTCTTCCGGCTGCGCGTTGGCTGTGAAGCCCAAGACGATACACGGCGCGCCACCACTGTCGCGTTCGTCCTGGCGGATGGTGCGGGCCAGTTCATAGCCGTTCATGACCGGCATGTTGCAGTCCGTGATCACAATGTCGAACGGCTCAGAGCGCCACAATGCCAATGCCTGCGCACCATCGGCGGCATCACGCACCGCCTGACCAAGAAAGCTGAGCTGCTGCGTCAGCAGCAGACGGTTGGCGCTCTGGTCATCCACCACCAGAATCCGCAGCGTCGGCACTGGCTTGTCCTGAACAACCGAAACAGGCTGCACCTTGCCGCCGAGCGGACTGAGGATATTGAAGAACAGCGACACTTCCAGGCAGGTGCCTTTGCCCAGCGTACTGGTGATGTTCAGCCGCCCGCCCATCAACTCGCACAGCGAACGTGAAATCGCCAATCCCAGACCGGTACCGCCCCGGTTCGAGGGGCCGTGATTGGCTTGCGAAAACGGCTGGAACAGGTTCTGCAGATCAGCGCTGGAAATGCCGATGCCGGTGTCCTCGACTTTCAGGTCGACCTGCAAACGTTCGTCAGCAAGGCGTTGGCCACGAATCGAGACGCTGACATGCCCGGTATCGGTAAATTTGATGGCATTGCCCACCAGGTTCGAGAGCACCTGCTGAAATCGCATCGGATCAACCAGTACGTCACAGCCGACGGTGGCGTCGATATCGAGCTTCAACACCAGACTCTTCTGCCTGGCCAGGCCGTCGAACACTCGCGCTACGGATTCGACCAGTTCGCGCAGGTTGGCACGTTTCGGCGAAAGACTGACATGCCCAGACTCGATGCGAACCACATCGAGAATGTCGCCGATCAGCTCCAGCAGGCCTTTGGCCGAGTCGTAGGCCACTTCAATCGCCGGTCGATCGAAGTGGCCCTGCTCGGCGCGCTTGAGTGTGAGTTCAAGCATGCCGATCACGGCGCTCATCGGCGTACGGATTTCGTGGCTCATGGTCGCCAGGAATGTGGTTTTGGCGCGGCTCGACTCATCGGCCAGCTCTTTCGCCGAACGCAACTCCTCGATCAATTCGCGGCGTTCGCTGATGTCGATCCAGCCGCAGATCACGCCTCTGACTTCGCCCGTCGTGTCGTGATAAGGCTGGATCCAGTGATAAATGATCAGCCGCGTATCACCGACATGCAGCGTGCGATCCACCTCGTAAGGTTCGTCCCGCTCGATGACGCGCAGATAGTCATCGTGAAATTGCAACGCCTCCTGGCGATTGCGCTTGCCGCTTTCGAGCACGGTCTTGCCGATCACGTCCTTTTCCAAGAGGCCAAACGTTTGCAGATAATTGTTATTGCAGGTGACAAGCCGACCTTCCCGATCGCGAACGTAAATGGGATGCGGCGTGCCGTTGATCAGCGCCCCCATGAACTTCAGTTGATCGCCGAGCAAGCGCTCTGCCCGACTGCGCTCGCGGATCTGCCGGCGAATATAGAAATTCCACGCCAGCGATCCGAGGATGATCAGGAATGCGCCAGCGCTGATCTGGTAGATCAACGTCTTGTAATCGCGCCATGACAAGCCCGAGAACGCAGCAATGGGGCGCCAACGGTTGAGGATTACGTCCAGCTCATCGGGTGGAATGCTCAGCAGAGCCTTGTTCAGAATGCTGACCAGTTCGGTATCGGCACGTCGGGCGGCGAAGGCGAGAAAACCCTTGTTCATGCCGACGATGTTGGAGATGCGCAAACTGTCACTGTAGATGTGAGCGATGTAATAGCGCGCACTGTGCAGCGTGGTAATCATCGCGTCTGCTCGCCCATCCTTCACGTCAGCCAGAGCGCCGAGCACTGTCTCGTTGTCGACAATTTCAATGTCGGGATAATCCTTGAGCAGCTCACGCTCTGCGGAGCTCTCGGGGACGGCGACGCGCTTGCCGCGTAGCTCCTGCAGGCTTGAAGGCGCGCCAGCTTCCTTGGCGGTGACGATCACAAAGGGACTGGCGAGGAACGGGTGGGTGAAACGCATACCGACTTCACGGGAGACGGTTGGCGTCAGCAACGAGATATCAGCGCTGCCATCAAGCAGGCGCGTGCTCAAGCTGGAAAAACTGTCGGTGCGCTCTACATCGATCTGCAAACCAGTGCGCCGCTGAATCAGTTCCAGCAGATCGGCGCCGATTCCGCCAAAGTTGCCATCGCCATCAAAGAACGCAAATGGCGCTTGGTCGTCATTGATCACGAACCGCGCGACCGGGTGCAGCTCAAGCCAGCGTGCTTCGCCGGGTGTCAGATCGATACGTTTGGGTGTCAGTGCCCCGCCGCCACCGGACCAGCGCTTGGTGATTTCGGCTATCTTGCCCTCACCAATCGACTCAATGACCGAGTCGATCAGACGCAACAATTGATCATTCCCTCGGCGCAGGGCAAAGCTGAAACCGTTGGTTTGCGTTTTGACGAAAGAGTGCAGGCGCACATAGTTGAAGTAGTTGAGGTTGATCAGATAGTTGCTGGACACCGTGTCGCCCAGAAACAGATCGACTTTGCCAAAGGCCAGCGCAGCCAGTGCCAACTCGTTCGATGGGAAAAGTACGAACTCGGCGTTGGGATACAACCCATGCAACTGACTGGATGGCAGGTAATCGTCGGCAACCGCAATACGCAAACCGGCCAGATTGGCCGGCATCGGTCGACGATCATCGCCGCGCATGAACATTGCCGGCACGTCTTCGACATAAGGTTTACTGAGCGTGACGAGGCCGTCGATCAACTCGAAACTGTTGGAGCTGCCCAACATATCGATGTCGCCGCGTTCAAGCGCCGCCATGGCGTCGCGACGGTCAGGATAAGCCTTGACGGTAACTTCGACATGCAAGGCCTGGCCGATAATGCAGGCAATGTCGGCGGCAATCCCCTCATAACGCGTACCGCTTGCGGTCATCACATAGGGCGGAAAATCCGGAAGCGCCGATCCCAATACGAGGCTGCGTTTCTGCCGTAGCCAACTCCAGTCTTCATTGCCCAGATCGACCTGCACCTCCTTGCAGTCTGATCGACCGAACACCTGCAGAGTGCGCGGCTCTGCTGCCCACAACGACCCGCTACCGAATACGAAAAGCACACTGACGAGCAAAACACCGCGCAACAGATGAAACATAAGCGAGTTATCCTTGGTTGTCGGCTGTCAGGCTGTGCTGCAACTTGAACAGCTCTGCATCACCACGAATGCCAAGCTTTTTGAAAGCGGCCTGTTTTTGCCCACTGATGGTTTTGCGACTGCGCGAGAACTTCAAAGCGATCTGCGTCACCCCCATGCCCTCGAGGCAGCAGCGCAAGACTTCTTTCTCCTTCGGCGACAACAAAGGATTGCTCAGGAAATCGTCGCTGTGCGCCACACCGTCATCATTGGCACCAGCAGGCTCATCGACCGACACAGGCAGCACATCAAGTTCGAAGGCCATTGCCGGCGACAGGTACAACTGGCCGGACGCTGCGCAGCGGATGCCAGTGATCAGGTCATCGACTGGCTGGGACTTGCCGAAGAATCCGCTGACACCCGCTCCGATCGCCATGTTCACTACCGCCGGGCGCTCTTCGGAGGATGAGACGAGGATGCGCATGCCCGGATATTGCTTGCGCAGCAGGCGAATCAGATTAAGCCCGTCCAGCTCGCCATCGTGCAGCTTGTAGTCGAGTATCAGCAGGTCGATTTCGGTCTCGCGCAATCCAGCGAGCAACTGCGCACTGCTCGCGTACACGCCCACGACACTGAATTCGGCTTCGCGCGTCAGCCGCGATTTCATCGCCAGACGTATGAGCGAGTGATCATCAAGGATGGCAACGCGTAACGGATTCACGACTGACCAATGCATGAACAGCTCCATGATGAGGAGGGTTGAAGGATCATCAGCACTTGGCAACCGCAGCAGATCCCGGGCATCACCGAAGCTTTCAGGTGCATCTGATTGATTTCTCGGCACATGATGATTGTTTTGAGGACGTGAAGAAATAGGGCTTTGTCCCAAAAGTCAGACCGCGCGCACTCATCAAAGGTCGGACGTGCCTATTGCGCGGCGCCAGGACGACTTTTGACCCTCGAAACGCCAATCGACCAGGTGCGCCCAATTCATGGGTCGGGCATAGAAGAAACCCTGCCCCCACTGGCAACCGAGTCGAGCCAGGTGATGGACCTGATCTGCGGTTTCAATGCCTTCTGCGACCACTCGCATGTCCAGCTCGCGCGCCAAGGCCAGTGCACCGTGGATAACCGCACTGTAGCGAGCCTGCTGGAAATTCTGCACGAAGCCGGCGTCGAGTTTGATTTCGTTGAACGGCATCTGACACAGTCGCTCCAGCGAAGAATAGCCGACACCGAAATCATCAATCGCCAAGCTAAAGCCGAGCATGCGCAGACGCACCATGTTTTCCATGCTGATCTCGGGCATCTGCAGCAGACCGGTTTCCGTCAGCTCGAATATGAGCCCGGCTGGCGAGGCGCCGTGAATGCGCAACAGCGCCTTGATCCGGTCGACAAGATTCGGGTTGGCCATCTGCGTGACGTCGAGATTGAAGGCGAGCTTGAACGGCTTGCCGTGGGACTGCACGAAACGCTGCAGACTCAGTCCTTGCGTGAGCAGGCTGAAAAACATTTCGTCGAGCAGCCCGCAACGCTCGATCGTTGGCAAGAACATACCCGGCGAAAGTAATCCGCGACTGGGGCTTTGCCAGCGCACCAGCACCTCGGCGCCATCCACCTCACCACTGCGCAGATGAAACTTGGGCTGGAAGTAAGCGCGAAATTCCTGCCGGCGTATCGCTTCCAGTACTTCGTTCTCCGTAGGCTGATCGAGATGACTTTCCGCCACTTTGGCCTCGACCTGGCTGTGCGGCCGATAGCGAGCCAGCAATGGCGCCAGTACATCGACCATCAAGGGCTTGCCGACACTGCCAAGCAATTCCAGGCCCTGCAGCGTGACAATTCGATCAACCGTGCGTAACAAGTCTTCAGGCAGTGAACTGCAGATGATCACTGCGCGAATCAATCCGGCCTCTCTCGCCAGGCGCAGAAAGGTCAAACCATCCATCCCGGCCATGCTCAAGTCACACAACGCAACGTCCACACCTCCTGCCTGGGAGATCACAGCCAGCGCATCCTTTCCGTCAGCCGCCTGAAAGATATTTTTGTAACCCAGACTGTTAAGCGCGCTGACCGCAGCCGTGCGCTGGAAGGCGTGATCTTCCAATACCAATATACGAAGCGTGTTCACAAACCGGGAACCTCTTTCTATCAGCCATTAATAGCGAAAAGCCTGAATCATCTTCCAACAGAAAGATTGCTCACAAACTTTGCATTGACTGAGAATTTCTGCGTCCGCGAATACTAATCAGATAGAGCTCGCGCGACTTTGAGAATTGTCTCATTTAGTCCGCTGTACTTTACTGAGAATATAAATACGCACTTCCGATATTGCCGTCTTGTTCGCACTTGCCACGCTTTAAGACAAATCTCAAAGACCCATCGCCATCACCGACCTAACATGGCCTGGCATTTCAATGCAGCACTTCACAATAACTTCGGATATAAACATGAAAAAGTTCGCTTTCGCAGTACTCACTCTTTCCGTACTGGCTGCCTCCACTGGCGCACTGGCTGAAGAAGAAGCCGCTAAAGCCGTCAAGGGCGGCAGCGGTCAAATCAGTTTCACCGGCGTCATCAACAACGACGCGTGCTCGGTAGATGGCGCTTCGGGTAACGACAAGATGATCGCTGTGGACATGGGCAGCGTATCGATCAAAGACATGGGCACCGATTCTGCCCCGGGTGCTGGTCGCGTGGCTGCCAACGATTTCAACCTGAAAGTGAACTGCAACGCCGGCACCAAGGTGTCGATGCTGTTCAAACCAACCGTCAACGGCGGTTCGGGCCTGGTTGATGGCAAGAAAGTTCTCAAGCTGCAAGGTACTGATGCGGCCAAAGGCGTAGGTATCGCGCTGCTGGACAGCAACGGCCAGTTGATCGACCTGAGCTCCGAAGCCACTGCCAAAGTACAGACCAGCCTGACTGGCGACGGCACCACTGGCGGCGACGGCACCCTGTCGTTCGCAGCCGCTTACGTCACCACCGGCGACAAGACCACCGCTACTGCAGGTACCGGTAACGCCACTCTGCCGTTCGTTCTCGAATACGAATAAGCAGCACGCAAGACCTGGACGGGGCCGCTGTGCCTCGTCCTTCCCGACCAGATCAATCGGTGAAAACTATGTTAAGTCGCTATTTTCCGCTGTGCCTGGGGCTTGCCGGGGTGTTGATGACACACTCGGCATTCGCAAGCATCTCCTTGAGTTCCACCCGGATCATTTTCGATGGCGCGCACAAAGAGGCGAACGTCACCGTGCGCAACGGCGGGCAAACCATCCTGGCGCAATCGTGGCTGGATGCCGGCGACACGGCTGGCAGCGCGCCGCCATTTGCGGTGACTCCACCGCTGGCCCGACTCGAACCCAATCAACAGCAACTGTTGAGGATTCTCTATGAAGGCCGCGGCATGCCTGCAGACAAAGAGTCAGTGGTGTGGCTGAACGTGCAGGAAATCCCCCAGGCCAGTGCTGCCGATGTCAATACGCTGCAACTGGCGGTGCGTCAGCGCATCAAGGTTTTTTTCCGCCCGGACGGACTCACCGGTGACGCTGCGCAAGCGCCAGTGCAACTTGTATGGCAATTGGTCACGCAAGCTGGCAAGTCGGTACTGAAAGTAAAAAATCAAAGCAATTACCACGTATCGCTGGCCGACCTGAAAGTCGCTGCTGGAAATAAAGCGGAACTGGTGATTGATTCGACAATGATCGTTCCGGGCGAAGTTCGTTCGTTCAATTTGAAAGCGTTGCCATCCGGTTCTCCACGCCTGACTTTTTCGGCCATTAATGATTACGGCGCACAACAACGATTCGATGCACCACTCAGCGCTACCGAAAGTCATGCCGAGCGCGTGAAAGATGCATCCGCCCAGTAACTTCCTCGCCCCACCCCGCCAATTCACAAGCTATTTACGAGTTCCGGACTCCGGTTGAAGCAACACGGACTGATAAGGCAAATTGCATGTTCTCCTCCCAACACCACACATCTTCAAGTTGTGTAAAGCATCACGTTGCGCGCCATAAAAGCAAAACGGCGTTGGGCTGCCTGCATCCATTGTGCTTTGCCATCAACATGGCCATTTGTGGCTTCGCCATGGGTGCCGAAGCCCCGGCCGCGGTAGCGGGTGAAGCTTTCAATACCTTGTTTCTTGAAGGTTCATCGGCGGTCGATCTGCAACCCTTGTTGAATGCCAACAGCGTTCTGCCGGGCCGATATCGCGTTGACGTGTTCAGCAACGGCACACTGGTCGGGCGTCGCGACGTTGATTTCGCGGCCAACCCGCTCAACGGCAAAGTCGAGCCACGCATCACCCTGGAATTGTTACAGCAGTTGGGCGTGGACATGCGCAAACTGCGTGAGCAAGGGCTGGTTGATGAGCAACAACCTGCTGATCACTACGATCTTGCGGCGATGATCGAGCAAGCCAGTCTCAGTTTTGACGCCAACCGCCTGCGCCTCAATATCAGCGTGCCGCAGGTCGCGATGGCGCGTGGCATGCGTGGCTATGTGGACCCAGAGCTTTGGGACGATGGCGTGGCCGCCGGGTTCATCAACTATCAGTTGAGCAGCACCCGCAGCAAAACCGATTACTCGACGCAAATCTCGAATAATCTGGGGCTGCGCAACGGCATCAACTTCGGTTCCTGGCGCTTGCGTAACGAGTCCAACCTGAGCAGTGCCACCGGCCGGCCCAATCGGTTTGTCAGCAACCGCACGTTCATCCAGCGCGACCTCACGGCGATCAAGGGGCAACTAAGCGCGGGTGAAATCTTTTCCGACTCAGACCTGTTCGACAGCGTGCGCTACCAAGGCGTCAAGGTGGCCTCTGATGAGGGCATGCGCGCAGACAGCGAGCGCGGCTATGCGCCGATCATTCGTGGCGTGGCTGAAACCAATGCGAAGATCGAGGTCCGCCAGGATAACTACATTCTTTACACCACCAACGTCCCGCCGGGTCCGTTCGAGATCAGCGATATCTATCCATCGGGCTCCAATGGTGATCTGGAGATCACCATTGTCGAGGCGGATGGTCGGCGCAAGGTCACCCGGCAGGCGTTCTCCGCCCTGCCGACGATGGTGCGTGAGGGACAGTTGAAGTACAGCCTGTCGAGCGGCAAATTCAACAACAACAGCGAGGGCTACGACAAGCCGGCCTTCCTGGGCGGTACTTTCGCCTACGGTCTGACCAGCAACCTGACAGGCATTGCCGGCATTCAGGCCAGCAATGGTTTCAAGGCGCTTTCCGTCGGTGCGGCGAAGAACACTTCGATTGGCGCGATGTCGCTGGACGTCACGCAATCGTCCAGCAAGGCATTCGGTAAAACGACCCAGGGCAGCAGCGTGCGCGCGCTCTATGCAAAGACCTTCACCGGCACCGATACCAGCTTCACCCTCGCAGCCTATCGTTATTCGACCGAGGGTTACCGCACGCTGACCGACCACGTTCAGGACACCAGCACCGGCGCTACGCGGCGCGCAGGTAACGCCAAAACCCGTACCGACCTCACGGTCAACCAGACCCTGGGCGAAGCGCGCCAGTACGGCTCGCTGTACTTGAATGCCAGTGATCAGCGCTATTGGGATCGCGGTGGCTCGCGCAGCTTTTCTGCCGGTTACAACAATAATTGGCGCGACCTGAACTACAACATAAGTTTGAGTAAAACCGAGGAATTCGGCACACGCGGTGACACCACTCACGACACTCAATTGAGCGTTTCGGTCTCATTCCCGCTCGGATCGACACCTCGCGCGCCTCGTGCCTATATTTCCAGCAATCATCAGAACGCCGGCACCAGTACGCAAGCCGGGATCAATGGTTATCTGACTGAAGACAGTGACACCTACTATTCCGTACAGACCGGCCGCAGTGTGCAAGGTGATCGCTCCGGCTCACTGAGCCTGAGTACCCGTACAGCGATGGGTGATCTGGGATTGGGCTACAGCCGAGGCAGCGGTTATGAATCACAGAACCTGAGCGCGGCCGGATCGATCGTGGCCCACGCGGGTGGAATCAACATGGGCCAGACCGTCGGCGAAACATTCGCACTGGTGGAAGTGCCTGGCATGTCCGGGGTCGAAGTCAGCAGCTACTCCGGCGTGAAAACCGGCCTCAACGGCTATGCCGTCGTTCCAAATGCACAGCCCTATCGCGTGAACTGGGTGACGCTGGACACACGAAATCTGGGCGCTGAAATCGAGTTGGACAACGCCACTCAACAACTCGTACCGAGACGAGGTTCAGTCGTGCTCGCGCGCTTCGAAGGCAGCAAAGGGAGACGGATCCAGTTCGAACTCTACGATGCCGAGGGCAAACCCCTTCCATTCGGAGCGGTATTGATGGACGCCGATGGTAAACAACTGGCACTTTCTGACCCCACCGGCAAGGCGTTAGCGCTTGTTACCAAAGATCAAGGCATTATTACAATCAAGTGGCAGGGTAAAAGTTGCCCCGCCCCTTACAAGCTTCCAGAACGACTGAAGGATTTGAATTATGAGCATTACCGGCTTTCTTGCTCTACCAGCGTAGACACATCGAAATAACGCGTTCAATTCTTCAATCTTCAACATCAAGGCTCTGATTTATTCAGAGCCTTGTCGTTTCTGCGCGTCTAGCCATGGCGCATAAAAACAAGACAATTCCTATATCCACACGCAGAAGACTCATTACCATAAAAGGCGCAGTGAGCACTCACGCGCAACCGTGTGAGATCAATAGCCCCACCGCCCTATAGCCGAGAAAGCCAAGAGAATTAGCCATGCCAAAAATCAGCGCAATGAGCGTAACCATCTATAAGAAAAAACCAGAGAACAACCAACACATAAAATCAGATTCGCAAAATCATCTATCACTTACGAAGAAAACCACAAGCGACGACAAGATTAGAATTGATTCCAGTGAAGAAGGTGTTAATACGGTCAAACAGCCTATTAGTGCAGTCGAACTCATAAAAAAACAAATTGCCGAGATACAGCAACAACTTGCAACTCGCAAAGCAGAGCTGGCTAAAACCGAAAGAATGAATATGCCAGAAGAAGAGAAGGCTCAAAGAACAATCGAGATTCAAAATCAGATTTCTGTATGCGCTGGCAACCTCCACGCGCTGCAGGCAACATTGATCCAAATGACACTCAGCGTTGACACACACGCTTGAAATCCCCGCCGATGGCCGCACAGGCACGGGCCAACGCCTCATGGCGCGTCGCAAAGCGACGCGCCGAAGGTACGTGGCCCGAGCCAGTGCCTACCGATCAGCAGCTGCCGGGCGGGATGCCTTCCTTGTTAAAATCTTTAAGGCGCTTTTGCTCTTCCTCTGTGGAATGCGCCGGCGTCGATTGATCCGGTACTTCTTCCTCTGGAAATTGTGCTGTTTCTTCAGTCATTGCTTTGCCCTCGTTCTGGTTACTCATTCGGCATCGGCCGAGGGCTGGCAGTTCCAAAACTTCGCACCTTCTCCCTCTCGGCGAGCAAGTGCTCTCAAGTCTCTGGATAGCGCAACCTCACCCCATTCGAGCTTCGTTGCAAAGCTGGTTACGACCAAAAACCCTTGTGCGGCTCAGCCGCCTCGCCCTCTAGCATCGGTCCGAACACACTGACCTTGCGCTGCCCCTTGGCGAACACCTCGCGGCATGGCAGCGAGAACGTCGGGTTCTCCGGATGGTCGCCCGTCAACCCCAGCAGCGCATGCTCCGACAAGGCATAAACCACCCGCCCGATCCCCGTCCAATACACCGCGCCAGCGCACATGCAGCAAGGTTCGGCGCTGGTGTACAGCGTACACAGTTCCAGGTCCTGCGGTGTCAGCAGCTTGGCCGCTGCTGCGGCCGCCACCAACTCGGCATGCTGAGTCGGATCGCCTTCCGGCGGCATCGAGTTGTTCCCCGCTTCGACAATCACCTTGCCGTTGCGATCGGCCACCAATGCCGCGAACGGATGGCGACCGCGTTGCTTCGATGCCTCGGACAAGGCGATGGTTTGGCGCAGTAATGTCAGATCAAGCTCGCTGACGCCAGCCGGGATGAGCTGAGTGAATTGATTCATGGGTAACTCCTGGGCAGTGGAAAACAAAAGTCAGTCGGCCAGTTCAGCGCCGATGGTTTCGTTCGATTTTTTTTCGTTATTGAGCAGCACGTTGAGGACGATGGCGGTGATCGCGCCGAGGAAAATCCCGCTGTCGAGCACCAGTTTCAGGGTCGGGCCGACGTGTTCGAACAGCGCCGGAAAGGACATCGGCAGCACGCCGACACTCACTGAAACGGCGACGATGATGCCGTTGCGCGTCCCCTCGAATTGCACCCGCGACAGTTCCTGAATCCCCGCCACCGTGGTCATGCCAAACATCACGATCGCGCAACCACCGAGCACCGGCGTCGGCACTGCGGCGATCAACGCGCCGAGTTTCGGGAACAAACCCATCAGCACCATGATTGCCCCGGCGGCGGCCACGACGAAGCGGCTTTTCACGTTGGAGAGCGCAATCAAACCGGTGTTCTGGGTGAAGGCGTTGTAGGGAAAGCTGTTGAACAAACCGCCGAGCATGGTCGACAACCCATCGGCGCGAAACGCATTGCCGAGGGTTTGTTGCGTGGTCGGTTTGCCGGTCAGTTTGCCGATCGCCAGGCAGTTGCCGGTGGTCTCGGCCATGATCACCAGCATCGCCAGGGTCATGATCAGAATCGGTACCGGCGCGAATTCCGGCGCGCCGAAGGCCATCGGCGCACTCAGCTCGAACCATGCGGCTTCGCTGACCCGATTGAAGTGAGTCATGCCGCAGGCCGCTGCGATCAGGCTGCCGACAAACAGGCCAATCAGCACGCTGAGGTTGCCGAGGAAGCCCTTGCATTTGGCATAGATCACCAGTGTCACGCTGACTGTGGCCAGGCCCAGCAACAAGTTCGCGGGATTACCAAAGTCCGCCGAGTCGGGATTGCCGCCGCCCAGCCAGATCGCCGCCGCCGGCATCAGCGAGATGCCGATGATGGTGATCAGACTGCCAATCACCACCGGCGGAAAAAACCGCAGCAAGCGGCTGAACACCGGTGCCAGGGCAATGGTGATAAAGCCCGCTGCGATCACCGCGCCGAAAATCTGACTGAGGCCGAATTCCTTGCCGATCATGATCATCGGCGCCAGAGCAATGAACGAGCAGCCCTGAATAAGCGGCAGCCGTGCGCCGAATTTCCAGAAGCCGAGAGTTTGAATCAGCGTCGCCACGCCAGAGGTCAACAGGTTGGCGTTGATCAGCAACACCACCTGCGCCGAGGTCAGCCCCATCGCACTGCCAAGAATCAGCGGCACCGCCACCGCTCCCGCGTACATCACCAGCACATGCTGCAAGCCAAACGTGAACAACTGTCGCAGTGGCAAAACCTCGTCCACCGGATGAATGCGTTGTGGGGTCATTTCACACGCTCCTGAAGGTGCGGCATCTGTTGAGATCGCGGGCATGCTCAGGGGCGTTTGAAAATCAGATCCGCCCCGGAGATCGTTTGACGCGGGGCCATGGTTGAACGTTTATTGCGATGAACCAAATTAGCAACCATCGCTTTTTTCGATGGCACGAATCTGGCATTGGTTATTTGCTTTGTACCCTCATCCTCGACCCGGGAGTCCACCGCTTGCGCTTCTCACTCGATCAACTGTTGATGTTCGTCCAAGTGGTCAAAAGCGGATCGTTCTCCGCCGCCGGGCGCAAACTGGGCAAGACCCAATCGACCATCAGCGCGGCGATTGCCAACCTTGAAACTGACCTCGGCGTCGACCTGTTCGACCGCACTAACCGCAGCCCCGCCCTCACCGCCAGCGGCCACAAATTGCTGGTGCAGGCCGAAGCCGTGCTCGAACGCTGCATGACCTTCGAAGCCCATGCTGACTGCCTTTCGGACAACGTCGAAACCAGCCTGACGCTCGCCATTGAAACGCCGTACGGGCCGATCATGCCGGTGCTCAAAGCCTTCGAAGCCGCGTTCCCCTTTGTCGACCTGATCATCCGCCATCCGGTTTACGGCGACGTTAGCGAACTGGTCAGCAGCGGCGAAGCGGTACTCGGCGTGGCGTTTTCGCAGCCTGGCTATCCCAAGGAATTGGCGTTCCAGCAACTGGGCAAACTGATCATGCTGCACGTCTGCCATCCCGAGCATCCATTGGCGCAACTCGACAACGTCACCTTCGACGACCTGCACGTCCATCGCCGCCTGGCCTTCAGCGCCCACGCAAGCAAACTGCCGAGCAGCGAATACCTGCGCTCGACCCAGTTGTGGCAAGCGGAAAGCTATCTGGCGTTATTGGAAATGGTCCGCGCCGGACTCGGTTGGGCCACCCTGCCCCGCCAGCTTGTTCAGCGTGAACTGGCCAAGGGTGAACTGGTGGAACTGCAGCTCTCGGCGTATCCGCATACCGACTGGCAGATTGGTGTGGATTTGCTCTGGGCGCGGCAGCGGCCGCTCGGTAAAGCCGAGCGGTGGCTGAAGGAGAAATTGCAGGGCAACAAGGTGTATGAACTGGATCGCAATGGGCAGATCACCACGCTTTGACGTGGCGACAAAGAGGCCCGCGAAAGCGGGCCTCGATTGCAGGCGTTGTCACTACGCCAGTTTGACTGTTTCGGCCTGAACCTCGTGCTCAGGGCGGATCTTGAACCAGATGGAATACATCGCCGGCAGGAACACCAGCGTCATGATGGTGCCGACGAACGTGCCGCCAATCAGGGTGTAAGCCAGCGTCCCCCAGAACACCGAGTGTGTCAGGGGAATAAACGCCAGGATGGCCGCCAGCGCCGTCAGCAGAACCGGCCGCGCGCGTTGCACCGTGGCTTCGACCACGGCGTGAAACGGGTCCAGCCCTTCCAGCGTGTTGTGATGGATCTGTCCGATCAGAATCAACGTATTGCGCATGAGGATCCCCGACAGCGCAATCAGCCCGACCAGCGCATTGATGCCAAATGGCTGATTGAAGATCAGCAGCGTCGGCACCACACCAATCAAGCCTAATGGCGAGGTGAGGAAGACCATGATCATCGCCGCGATCGAACGCACCTGCACCATGATGATCAGCAACGTCATGGCGATCATGATCGGCAGCAAGGGCAAGATCGCCTTGCCCGCTTTGCCGGACTCCTCGATGGCACCCGCCTGCTCGATGCGGTAACCCGAAGGCAGTTTTTCAATGATCGGCTGCAATTGCTTGAGGATCTCACCCGACACATCCGGAGGCTGCAAACCTTCGGCAATGTCGCCACGCACAGTGATGGTCGGCGTGCGATCACGGCGGCGCAGAATCGGATCTTCCATGCGTACATCGACCTCGCCGATCTGCGACAACGGGATGCGTTGCCCCGCCGCGCCGACCAGAGTGAAGCCTTTGATTTGCGCCGGGTCGAGCCTGATATTACCCGCCGCACGCCCGACGACCTGCACGGAGCGAATATCCTCGCGGACCGCGGTGATCGGCACTCCGCTCAACAGGAACTGCAGTTGCTGGGCAACCGCATTCGATGTCAGCCCCACTGCTTGCAGACGGTCCTGATCGAGACTGAAATGCAATGTCGGGGTCAGCGGTCCCCAGTCAGTGTTCACCGTTCTCATCATCGGGCTGTCTTGCAGCACGCCGCGGACTTGCTCGGCGATATCGCGTAGTTTCGCCGGATCAGGCCCCATCACCCGGTAGGCAACCGGAAACGGCGAATAAGGACCAAAGACAATTTGCGTTGCTCTAACGCGGGCCTCCGGGGCCAGTCCTTCAGCAACCGCTTCGCGCAGCCGGAGCTTGAGGGTTTCGCGAGCTTCCTGACTGTCCGTCAGCACCACGATTTTGGCAAAAGAAGGATCGGGTAATTCCGGCGCCATCGCCAGGAAGAAACGCGGCGCACCCTGGCCGATATAGGCCGTGACGATTTTCGCCTCATCCTGTTCGTGCAACCAGGCTTCGACCTTAGCGGCCGCGGCGCTGGTCTGCTCGATCGAAGTGCCGTAGGGCATCTGCACCTCGATCATCACCTCGGGGCGGTCGGAGGTCGGGAAGAACTGCTTCTTCACCAAGCCCATGCCTGGCACGGCGACGAAAAACAGCGTGACCACCGTACCTGCCACCAGCCACTTGCGAGCAATCACCGCGGTCAGCAGCCGGCGGAAACGGTTGTAATTCGGCGTGTTGTAGATCGCCGCGTGGCCACCTTCGACCTTCTTGATATCCGGTAACAACTTCACGCCCAGATACGGGGTGAACGCCACCGCGACGACCCAGGACGCGATCAGTGCGATGCCGACAATCCAGAACATGTTGCTGGTGTACTCGCCGGCAGTGGACTGGGCAAAACCATTCGGCAAAAAGCCGATCGCCGTCACCAGCGTACCGGACAGCATCGGCGCTGCTGTATGGCTCCAGGCATAGGCAGATGCCTTGATGCGGTCGTAGCCCTCCTCCATTTTCACCACCATCATCTCAATAGCGATGATCGCGTCATCGACCAACAGCCCGAGCGCAAGAATCAAAGACCCAAGCGTAATGCGATCAAAGTTCTTGCCGGTGGCCGCCATCACCACAAACACGATCGCCAGGGTCAACGGCACCGCCGCAGCGACCACCACCCCGACCCGCCAGCCCATGCTGAGAAAGCACACGAGCATGACCACCAGCAGCGCGACAAAAAACTTGACCATGAACTCGCCAACAGCGGAGTCGATATTGACTGCCTGGTCGGTGACTTTGGCGAGCGTCATGCCCAACGGCATTTCTGCATTGATCCGCGCGGTCTCCGCATCCAGCGCCTTGCCCAGATCCAGACCGTTCCAGCCCTCGCGCATCACCACGCCCAGCAGCAGCGCGTCTTCGCCGTTATTGCGCACGACAAAGGTGGCCGGGTCTTCGTAACCGCGTTCAACCGTCGCCACATCAGAGAGCTTGAGTATGCGCCCCTGCACCGAGACCGGTGTGTCGCGAATTTTCTGCACCTTGTCAAAAGCACCGTCCAGACGCAGAAACACCTGTGGCCCATTGGTTTCGATGGACCCGGCGGGCGTCAGCACGTTCTGACTGTTCAGCGCGGCGAAGATGTCCTGCGGCGACAGGCCGAGGGTCGCCAAGCGGTCATGGGAGAATGAAACGTAGATGCGCTCGGCCTGCTCACCGATGATGTTGACCTTCTTCACCCCCGGCACATGCAGCAGACGCTGGCGCATGGCTTCGGCATCACGCACCAGCAAGCGCTGTGGCTCGCCCTTGGCTTTCAAGGCGAACAGCGCGAAGGTCACGTCAGAAAACTCATCGTTGACCATCGGCCCGATCACGCCGGCCGGCAACCTGATGGCTTCATCGTCGAGTTTCTTGCGTGCTTGATAGAACTCTTCCTGCACTTGCGACGGCGGCGTGCTGTCGAGCAACGACACCATCGTGAACGCCAGTCCAGGGCGGGTATAGGTTTCCGAGCGGTCGTACCACTTAAGTTCTTGCAGGCGCTTTTCAAGGGGTTCGGCGACCTGATCCTGCATCTCTTGCGCCGTCGCACCGGGCCACGCGGTAATCACGGTCAACTGCTTGACCGTAAACGGTGGATCTTCCGCTCGACCCAGCTGAAAGAACGACAACGTCCCTGCGACAGCGATCAGAAAAATCAGGAACACCGTGATCGCCCGCTCGCGCACGGCGATGGCCGAAAGGTTGAAGCGCCCCTGGCTCATGGACGACTCCCGGCAACGCTGGTTTCGCTCTGTTGCGGCAATCGCACTTCTTCGCCATCGCGCAGCAGATGTGCGCCCAACGCTACAACCTGCTCACCGACAGCGAGGTCGCCGGCGATGCGTGCCGAATCATCACTCAACCCCAGCACCATAACCGCTCGCCAGCTCACGGTTGCCGGTGTCCCGGCGATCACCCATACACCGGGTCCTTTGCCCGGGTCGTAAACAGAGGCGATGGGGACTTGTAACGCCTGTGTCTGAGTGGCGCCGTCGGCAATGCTGAGGGTCACGGTCGCACCGATTGGTGCGTTGGCCAGCGGTCCCTCGAGCACATAGCGCGCTTCGAATGTGCGCGTCGTGCGGTCTGCGGAGTCCGAAAGCAGCCGCAGTTTTGCCGTGACAGCCGCTGAATTCATGCCGTAGAGACTGGCTTGCGCGGTGGAGCCGACGGTCGGGCGTAGCGTTTCGGGCAAATGCACGATGGCTTCGCGTTGCCCTGCGCGGGCTAATCGCACCACCGGTTGTCCCGGGCTGACCACTTGGCCCGGTTCAGCGAGGGTTTCCACCACCACGCCGTCTGCATCAGCGACCAGCAGCGCATAACCCGAAGCATTACGCGCGACGTCCGCTTGCGCTTGCGCGGCGTTGAGTTGCGCCTTGGCAGTCTCCGCGGCGGCTCTGTACTGATCGTAGGCTGATGCCGAAATGGCGCCAACGCCGACCAGTTTGCGATAGCGAGCCTCATCGTCGGCTGTCTGTTTGGCGCTGGCGCGAGCAGCGATGACCGCCGCCTGCTGCGCCCGCGCCTGCAGTCCGAGATCGATCGGGTCGAGACGCATCAGCGGCTGCCCTCGCTTGACGACCTCCCCCGTATCAACCAGACGTTCGAGCACCTTGCCCGAAACGCGAAACCCCAGGTCGCCCTGAACTCGCGCCGCGACCACTCCGGTGAAAGAGCGAGCGACATCGGATGACGCTTGCACCGCAGCGGATCTGACCAGCGGCGCCTGTGTTCGAGGATCTGCAACGCGGGAAGATTCGCCACAGGCAGTCAGGGCAAGAGGTAACAAGCATGCGGCAATGGGGAAAGGTCGGAGCCGGCGCATAGATTCCCTTACTGAGGAATAGGATGATCATCATATTCTCAGCCCTGTGACCAATATCGTCAATAGTCACTATTTGGGAAATGACTGCATCCTGACCATCAGCAATATCGGACTAAGAATCGACCGACAGGCCCGACTAAAAACGATAGCTCACCGAAGTCCCCAGCCCGCTCGCACTGTTCTTGTATCGGGCACTGTAGGCACCTCTCGATGCCGAGCTGTCGTTGATCTCGACGCTCTCCTCCCACAGGTAGGAATAAGCAAGGTCGATCGTGACATTTTCCACCGGCGTCCAGCCGGCACCGAAGCTGAGCACCTTGCGGTCGCCCGTCGGAATGCGCGGCCCCCGATTGGTGTTGTTGGCCGGTGACTGATCAACCGAGAAACCGGCACGAAGTACCCATTGGTTACTCAATTGATAGGCCGCACCGATCGCGTGAGCCCAGGTGTCGTGCCAGTTCTGCTCTTCGCTGATCGTCCCCAACTGGCCACTCAGCAACGGCGGCAAGCCACTGTTCTCGATCGTCAGCTCCTTGAAGCGGCTCCAGCGCGTCCAGGTACTGCCCAGATAAACCGTCCAGTCGTTATTGAATTGATGCGTGACCGACAAGTCCACCGACTCCGGCGTGTCCACGTCCAGTGATGCGTCATAGCTGCGGCCGCTGACGCCTAGCACGCTGAAGATGCCATCGGTGACCTTGGTTTTCGCATCCAGGTGGTAACTGACTTTGGAGTGATAGGTCAGCCCCAGGCGGGTCCGGTCTGTTGCCTGCACCAGCACGCCGGCGTTGAAGCCCAGCGCGGTGTCATCGCCGGTGCTTTTGAGCTTGCCGTCATTGCCCCCCGGGCTGAGTGGATTGGGGACCATGCCGGATATCTCGCCGCTGATACGGTTGATGGTCGGACCAAAGCCGATCGAGACTTTTTCGTTAAGGGCGTAGCTGATGGTCGGTTGGAAAGTCAGCGTGGTGACTTCGCTCTTGTTGGCGTAATAGCGTCCGGCAAAGCCACTGCCATAGTCGGTGATCAGCCCGAACGGCACATAAAATCCGACGCCGAATGCCCAGTGGTCATCAATCGGTTTGACGTAATACCCCATCGGTACGGTGGTCGTCGGCACCATGTCGCCGTCTTCATTACCGCCGAACGTACTGCGCGTGCGGCTGATATCAGACTTGGCGAACAGCGTCGCCGCGCCCACGCTCACCTGCTCCCGTTTAAGCCGCGCCATGCCCGCCGGGTTGCCGTAGACCGTACTGGCGTCTTCGGCTGATGAAGATCGACCGGCAAAACCGGATCCCATCCCGCTGATGCTTTGTTCGTTGAGTGCAAAGCCACCGGCAAACACATTGGAAGACGCAAGCACGAAGGCCAGGCCCATGGGGCTCTTGAGCATTGTTTTTTTCATTATTGGACTCTATGGAGATCACTGGAATAGAACATCGAGCACTACAGCGAAACCATATTATCCATGTGACCGATTCAGTCAATGGTCACATAAGACTATATTCAATGCTTTCCCGGCACTGATGTGCCGGTGGGCAGGAAACGTAATGAAGGGATGACGTTTGACTCGAATCGCCTGAAAACCTTGCTCAGCGATGGGTCAAGGCATGAGGCTGCGAAGGATGAGGTTGGTCGTCAGCGTGGGCGCTTGCTCGATCAAATCCAGATTGTGTTGCAACAGCAGCGGGTTGACGAAAGGTCGCAACGCCAGATTGATCGCCTCGACGGTCTCGTCCAGCGGCGTCTTGCGCTCGAACTCCCCCGCTTCTCGACCATGGCGCACGATATCGAGGATAAAGCCCTTGATCTGCGCCTCATACACCTGGGCACTGTTCCAGCGCTCCGAGGCGGAAAACGCCGCGATGTCGTAGAGCTTGCGATCGTTGAAGAACAGGTCCACGCCCGTAGCGATCACGGTTTTCACCAACCTGCGCAAACGCTCGGTCGCTGAGACCGCTTCTGCGTTAACCGCTTGTTCGACGGCGGCTACGATCTGGCCCAGACAGTTGGCGCAAATGGCCTCGCCAATCGCCTGCTTGGAATCGAAGAATTTATAGATGTAGGCTTTGGAAAAACCGATGGCCTTGGCCAGGTCGGAAACCGTGGTTTTACCGTAGCCGTATTGGCTGAAGTGCTCATTGGCCGCGGCGACAATCTGGTCACGAATGTCGTGTTCGGCGGGGCCGCGAGTGCTCGGCGAGGAGGCAGATAGGGATGGCTGATTCATGGGCGCAGCTTACTCAGCCTTTCGGCGACTGACAATGTGTGATGCGCTATGAGCAGCGCATTTCACCCCCAACCCTGCGCCTCTTCAATGAAGTGCAGCACCGCGCTGGACCTTTCATCAATCCGCGAAATCAACGAAAGCTCGCTGACCATTTCCGCTTGAGCCAGCGGCACGATGCGTATGCCCGGCATGGTCAACCGCGTCATCGTTTCCGGAACGATGCTCAGGCCGATTCCGGCCGCCACCAGCCCCGGAATGCTCATCAACGACGGCACGTGCATGATGTTCTCGGGGTGCAGCTGATTTTGCCGGCACGCCTGGAGAGTGTGTGAGGTCAGGCCGATGCCGGCGCTGTCCTGCAGAAACACGAATTTTTCATGACGCAGCGTCGCCAGTTCGCCGGTAAAACTGTCCGCCATTTCATGGTTGTCCGGCATAAGCAAGACCAGCCTCGACTGGCTGAAATGATGGGTGCGCAGGCGCTCCGGCAAATGGTCCTTGAAAACCCGGGCGAAGGCCAGGTCCAGTTTGTGGTCGAGCAACATGTCGAACTGCGCGCGGATACCGGCGTCCACCAGCGACACTTTGACTTCCGGAAAGGTGCTGAAGTAATGCCGCAGCAATTGCGGCAAATTGGCCTCGAACAGCGCCGAGTGATAGCCGATGTTGATCTCGCCCACTTCACCACGGCGCGCCCGCCGTGCGGCAGCAATCGCCAGTTCACTGGACTCGATGGACTGCCGCGCATGGGGCAGAAATGCCTCGCCGGCAGCGGTCAACGCGACGCCGCGGTTTTCCCGGCGGAACAATGCCAAGCCCAGTTCGGATTCCAGAGTTCGCATCAATTGGCTCAGTGCCGGCTGCGCAACGCCCAACTGTTCAGCGGCGCGACTGAAGTGCTGCAGGTCAGCGGCAACGACAAAGGCTTTCAGGTGACGCAGTTCCATATTTGCTACCCATAAGACTGGCTTATCTATTTATCGTGATTTCGATAATTATTCTGCAAGCGAGATGCGCTAACGTCTAGCCACCTCGACGATGACTGCCAATTGCGTCGTTACTGCGCAGAACCGTCCGGGCATCCCGACACTATAAAAATAATGATGAGCACCCTTATGAGCACAATCAGTCACGAGACTCATGATTCGCGCATGCCGCGCAAAGCGGTGACCGCTGCGACCATCGGCACGGCCCTGGAGTGGTTTGACTTCACGCTGTATGGCGCGATGTCCGCAACTATTTTGCCCAAGTTGTTTTTCCCCGCCATGGAGCCAACCGCCGGCCTGCTTGCGTCCCTGGCAACGTTCGGTGTCGGCCTGGCCGCGCGGCCATTGGGCGCCATTACCTGTGGCTACCTGGGTGACAAACTCGGCCGCCGCAATCTGATGCTGGCCACCGTGACCATGATGGGTCTGGCTTCGGTGCTGATGGGTTTGTTGCCCACCTACGCTCAAGTGGGTATCTGGGCGCCGATCCTGCTGGTGTTGCTGCGGATCGTTCAAGGCTTTGCGCTGGGCGGCGAGTCCACCGGTGCGCAACTGATGGCGCTGGAACACGCCTCCCCTGATCGCCGCGGGCGCTATTCCGGCATGCTCGGCTTGTGTTCACCGCTCAGCCAGATATTGGCCAACGGCGTGTTGATGGGCCTGGCCGCGAGCCTATCAAGCGAGCAATTCGAAAGCTTTGGCTGGCGAATTCCTTTCCTGATGAGCTTCGTACTGGTCGTGGTGGCGATTTTCATCCGCCTGAAAGTCGATGAGACCCCGGCGTTCGTGGCCTTGAAAAAAAACCCGGTCAAACAGGAAAAAAGCCCGCTCAAATCGGCAGTCGGCAGCCACTACAAAACCATCCTGCGCCTGATGCTGTTTTTCTGCTCGCCCGCTGCGCTGTTCTATCTGATCGTGATTTTCTCCCTCAGTTACCTGACCAAGCACCTGGGATTCAGCCAGTCGACGGGCTTCATGTCGCTGATGGTGGCGAACGTCTGCGCGATTTTCGGTGCGCTGGCCGGCGGTTATCTGTCCGATCGCTGGGGCCGAAAAAAGGCCTTGGCGCTGGGTTCATGCATGACCCTGCTGATCCTGTTCGTGTACTTCCCGATTCTCAACACACTGAACGTTGCGGCCATCATGGCAATCATGGGGCTGTTCCTGGGCTTCACCCAATTCCAGAGCGGGATCCAGCCGGTGGCCTTTGCCGAGGCGTTCCCGACCCAGGTGCGCTATTCGGGTTCGGCACTCGCCTACACCGGCGCCAACCTGGTGATTGGCGGGCCGATGCCGATGATCGCCGTGTGGCTGATGAGCCAGTCAAACAACTCGCCGTGGCCGCTGGTGACCCTATGCGCGGTCATCAACCTGATCTCCCTGGCCATGATTGTCATCGGCCCGGAAACCCGCGGCATCGACCTGAACGCCGTCGCCAGCGACGACACCCTCGACACACGCGCTACCGCCCTTCTTTCCAAATAACGCAGCAGGACAACCATGAACCGTACCGTCTTCATCCTCAACGGCCCCAACCTCAACCTGCTCGGTCGCCGTGAACCGCACATTTACGGCCAGACTACCCTTGAGCAGATCCGCCAACGCAGTGAAACACTGGCCGCGGAACTTGAGCTGATCTGCGACTTTCGCCAGACCAACCACGAAGGCGTAATGGTCGACTGGATTCAAGAGGCGTTCGAGCAAGGTGCGGCCGTCATCATCAACCCGGCCGGCCTGTCGTTCCACTCGATTCCGGTGCTGGATGCGCTGAAACTGCTCGACACACCGCTGATTGAACTGCACCTGTCGAACATCCATGCACGAGACGAACTGCACCGCCATTCGATCATGTCTGGCGTGGCCAATGCGGTTATTTGCGGCATGGGTGCCGACGGATATCCCCTTGCTATTAGGGCCGTCGATGACTTGTTGCGTCGTCCGACAGCCGATCACTGACACCGCTTTGCCCTCGCCTGCCACCCAACAGAATCGCTCAAGCAAAATGTGCGTTTGCAATTGGGTGGCAGCCGCTGTCGCTCGTATCGGCCGATCAGCCACGGCAAGAACCTGCCCTTGCCGCCGCTTATCGAGAGTAACGAATCGTCACACCATGGCGGCTTCAAGCGTTCTGGAGCGCCACGCAAACGCCAACACCATCAGCAACCCCAGACCCGCCATTGCTGCGCCGGCCAGGGAGATCGCCGGATAACCAAGCCCGCTGCTGATCACCGCGCCGCCCAGCGCCGCGCCAATCGCATTGCCGAAGTTGAAGGCGCCGATGTTCACCGCCGAGGCCAGATTGGGCGCGTCCTTTGCTGCTTCCATAACGCGCATCTGTAGTGGCGGCACCAGGGCGAAGCTGGCGATACCCCAGATCAGGATGGCCACGGCGGCCGGCAGCGGCCAGCGCATCAGTACGGTGAACGCCAACAACACGACAATCAGTACACTCAGCGAGACGATCAGGGTGCGATCGATCGAGCGGTCAGCGGCCTTGCCGCCCCACATGTTGCCCAGCGTCAAACCGACACCGTAAAGCATCAGCATGGCGGTGATGAAGGCGGTGGACGCATGGGTCTCGCTGCTGAGGATCGGCGCGATGTAGGTGAAGACGGTGAACATCGCGCTCGAACCGACGACGGTCAGGGCCAGCGCGGCCAGCACCGGGCCGCGCCCCAACACGCGGATTTCTGCCATGACACCGACGCTTTGCGGCGCCCGCGCATTAGGCAGAGCGAACCACAACGCGGCCATGGTCACCACGCCCAGGCCGGTAATGCCCCAGAAAGCCGTGCGCCAACCGAACAGTTCGCCAAACCAGGCGGCCAGCGGCACACCGCCGATGGTCGCCAGGGTCAGGCCCATAAACATCGCCGCAACCGCTCCGGCACGTTTTTCCGGGGCGACCAGAGTGGCGGCAACGACTGAGCCAACGCCAAAAAACGCACCGTGGTTCAGTGAAGTCACGACCCTGGCGACCATGAGACTGTAGTAATCGGTGGCCAACGCTGACATCAGATTACCGAGGGTGAAAATCGCCATGAGCCCGATCAGCAGATAGCGCCGGGGAATCCTGCCGGTGGTCAGGGTCATCAGCGGTGCGCCGAGCAATACGCCCAGCGCATAAGCACTGACCAGCAAACCGGCAGCGGGAATGGAAACGCCCAGATCCGCAGCGATACCCGGCAACATGCCCATGGGGGCGAATTCTGTGACGCCGATGCCGAAGGCACCGATGGCGAGTGCAACAAGTGGTGGATTGATACGCATGGAAAGCTCCTCATCTATGCCGCCAATGCTACGATCCTGTCTTTTCAGGCGGTAGATGGCATTTTTGGCAATCACCTTTGCGTAGGAGGCACAAGTGGATTTCAACGGCAGGTCAGGTGAAATGAGCGTGTTCACCACCGTGGCCCAGGAAGGCAGTCTGTCTGCCGCCGCGCGTGCGCTGGGCCTGACACCCTCGGCAGTCAGTCGGATCATTGCGCGCACCGAGCAACGTCTTGGCACCCGACTGTTATTGCGCACCACACGAGCGATCACCTTCACGGCCGAGGGCGAAGCGTTCCTGCGCGGCGCCCGACGCATCCTCGCCGACATGGACGAAGTCGAAGAAGCCATCGCCGATCAGGGCGTACCCCGGGGGCGATTGCGGGTCAGTGCTGCTCTTGGCCATGGACGCCTGGCCATCGTACCGTTGGTCGCAGCCTTCAGCGCCCGTTACCCGAACATCGTCGTCGACCTCAGCCTCGGTGACGAAGTGGTCGACATTCTCGGCGGGCAAGCCGACGTCGCAGTGCGCTTCGGCCATTTGCCCGACAGCCCGCTGACCGCACGCAGGATCGGCACTACCGGCCAGGTCGTGGTGGCATCGCCCGAGTATCTGCAGCGCCACGGCTTCCCCCAGGAACCGGAAGACCTGCTCCAGCACAATTGCCTGCGTTTCAACTTCCGGCGTGCCGAACCCAACTGGCCGTTTATCCGCGATGGAGAAGAGTTTTCCCTGAAGGTCAGCGGCAACATCGAATGCAGCAGCGGTGAAGCGCTCGCACAATTCGCGCGAGTGGGTGCCGGCATTGCCCGTATCGGAGAGTTCAGCGTGAGCGAGGATCTGCAGCGCGGCGACCTGATTGCGCTGTTGCAAGCCTGGAATCCGGGGGATCAGGAGCCGATTCATGCGGTGTTCGTTGGTGGCGCGGCGATGCCGGCGCGGGTGCGATTGTTCGTAGATTTCTTGCTGGAGCATCACCGGATGTCAGCCGAGACGTAAGCTGATATTTGCGGATACTGGTGATGTTGAAGTGGCCATGGCCTTTTTGGACGTTTTACCAATAGGTGTTTGCCCTACAGGAGCAATCGTGAGCACCGGCATGGCTGACCGAAAAAATTTAACAAAGTCTTGTGTTATTCACGCAGAACCTTCCGCTCTCTGCATGTGCACGAAACTTTTCTTACCTGCCCCATTTTGATGCTCAATTAGTTAACCCTCCAAAAACAAAGCTTCTACGCATCATTGTTTATTTACCAAAATGGTGCACGAAAAAATAGTTTGACAGCGTGTTTTGAGTTGATCTTAATTGTCCCGTCACTCAACTGCATTGCAAAGCAACTCCGTTGCTTTGGACGGTAAAAAGCTTTTTATATTGCGCAGTTTAATAAGCCTTGCTGCCCCTCTGCCTTGTTGAGTTGACAAGGCGGTTCTCGCCAACTACTGTGATTTCGAGTTCGTTTTACATACGACGTCTACAATGGTCTGCGCCGAGAGCTTCCATGTTGAACCAGTCCGTTTTATGGACTGGAAGCTTCTGAAAGTAAACGTGTTAATCACCCATAAATACGTAGAGGCAAGAATGGAATCTCAAACATACGAAGTTGTCTTTGGCAAAGAACGTCAACTTGATAAGCCAATTGTTGCGCTGACCAACTGCGAAGTGGTTTTTTCAAGTAAGGACGAGCTGGATAAGTGTATTGTGGCAGTGATGGAGTCTGACGAACGACTGGGAGCTCGACCGGTTGAGGCCGTTTTCTACGACTGGCAACTGGCTACGGTGATAAGGGGGCTGACCATGTTCTTCGGCGTAAGATGGTATGATCGAGAGTATTTTGATAAAAACCGAGATATTTATAAGAATAAAATGCACAACCACCTCTTTTCGAAGTTTGGCGTGAGTGCAGAAAGCTTCAAGGTTAATCATTTTGTAGCCGGCTGATTCGTATGAAGGGTTCGCAATGGCATGGAGCTGTTGCGAACTTCATACGAAGCAAGGAAATTATCAATTGAGTACATTTCGAAAGTATCTTTGCCTGGACTTGTTACTTTGGATCTACCTCGGCTGTTGGAATACGACGCTACCGCTGATTATCGTGCAGCGAGGAAGCCTGCTGGAGCTGGCCGCCTACGAAACAGCACTCGCACTCGCGGCGATCATTTCAATGCTGTGTCTGGCGCCGCGTGTTGAGTCAATGCGCCGCAGCACGGCGCTCAAGGTGGGCTGTTTTGCGATCTTGATGGCCAGCGTATTGCGATACGTTTTTGCTGCAAACTGGTATTCGCTTGATGCGCTGATACTGATCGATGTGATCGCTGCATCAGCATTTGGAATGATCCAGCCTCTCTTGGGTATCTATCCTGCGGAAACCGTTGATAAACATCGTACGGACGCTGCATTTCGCGCCCGGCGCATCGTTGTTACTGTCGGCCGGGTTGCTGGGCCTTTGTTGGCGGGTATCGTGATTACGGTTTCTTCATTGGAAATCTCGCTGCTATTTGTGTCGATAGTGGGATTCCTCATTGTGGTTTTAGCCATGGCGTTACCGGTGAGTGCAGCCCCTGCCCTGCAACCCGGAAAATCATCAGCCGATCTTGTTAATGACATGCTTTTGGGGCTTAAACTCAAATGCGTTCTACCGCCAGAACAATTTTTGACGTTTTCCGGATTACTGCTTGGTCTGGCCGTTACCGCGACCGTACCGATGCTGGTGCCAGCGCTCATACACACTCGGGGTCTGGCTGAAGGTAGCGTTGGCCTGTTCAATGCGCTGTTCGCGGGTGGAGCCGTTGCAGGCTTGTTCTTTTTAAGCCCGCTGATTACCAAAAAGGAAAATCAGCGCGACAAGTATCTTGTATGTTGGGCCCTATTAACGTTTGCACTCTGTGCAGCGACGCAAGCCGACGAAATCTGGCAGTTGAGTACTTGCCTGTTTTTCGCCGGGGCAGCGAGTGCATGCATTACGATGGTCGGAATGGACAAGAGGGTCATGTCGATCCCCTCCGGCGTACGCGTGCGACTAATGGCATCCACGTTAGTGATCAGTCAACTAGGAAGCTCGGTGTCATTCATGATGACGGGCGCCATCATGTCCAGATCCGGCGCGACCAGTTTGATGTGGCTTTATCTCGGGGTATTTTTGATTATCGTCATGTATTCCGTGCGATCAAAAAAGATATGGCACTTCCTGGAAGATGACGCTGAGTCAGAGCTGTATTACGCGAAAAACCATCCGAAACTGGCTGCGATCATGACGCCATGAAATGTCTCCTGAGTATGTGCCCGATAGCCCGGACGACGGAAGCAGTGCCCCCAGACAGGAACCTGACCCAGTCATTTCACCGGGTCAGTGCTGATCAACGTCTTCGGCTCCAGATATGCGCTCATCCCCCACCTGCCCATTTCGCGCCCAAGGCCTGAATGCTTGAATCCACCGAAAGGGGCACGTGGTTCGTGGGCCAGAGTGTTGATGAGCACGCGTCCCGCGTCGATCTGACGGGCGATATTCACGCAACGTTCAGCGCTTTTTCCAAGCACCAGGGCGCTCAGCCCATAGTCCGTATCGTTGGCAATGCTGATCGCATCGGCGTCGTCCTCGTAGGGGATGATCGTCAGCACGGGGCCGAAGATTTCCTCGCGCGCGATGCGCATCCGGTTGTTGGCATCAGTGAAGATCGTGGGTTTCACGAACCATCCGGCGTGCAAGCCTTTCGGGCGACCTTCGCCACCTGACAGCAACCTCGCGCCTTCTTCCTCGCCGATACGGATGTAGCGCTGCACCCGTTCCCATTGTTTCTGGCTCACCATCGGACCGATGTCGGTGTCGGTGTTACGTGGATCGCCCGATCGGATCTGTGAGACGCCCTCCTTCGCAATGCGCTCGAACTCTGCCAGCCGGCGGCGCGGCACGAGGATGCGAGTGCCCGCGATGCAAGCCTGACCGCTGTTGAGAAATCCGGCTTGCAGCACCAGCGGCATGACGGCTTGGAAATCCGCATCGTCAAGCACCACGGTGGGCGACTTGCCGCCGAGTTCAAGCGTCACGCGCTTCATCGTGTCAGCACCGGTTTTGACTAGATGTTGGCCGATAGCGGACGAACCCGTGAACGAGATCTTGGCAACGTCGGGATGACGGGCGATCTCCTCGCCAACCACATCGCCTCGCCCGTTGACGATGTTGAATACACCCGGTGGCAGCCCCGCCTCGTGCAACGCTCTGACCACCACCTGCGTCTGCAACGCGCTCATCTCGCTAGGCTTGATGACGGCGGTGCAGCCGGTCGCCAGCGCGGTGGCCAGCTTGTTGCAGATGAAGCCAGCATTGCTGTTCCAGGGGGTGATCAGACCGGTCACGCCCACGGGCGTCAGAATGACCCTGGCCATGCCGACCTGTTCCTCGAAATCGAATGCCTCCAGTGCTTCGATTGCTTGCGCGATCACTTCGGCCGGATAAGTCGCCATCCAGCGCCCGCGAACTGCAGGTGCGCCGTATTCCGTGAGGATGGCTTCCAGCAACTCTTCCTCCTTTGCCGCCACGGCCTGGTGCATGCGTTGCAATGCCGAAATTCGTTCTTCCCTGCTTGTACGAGCCCACGCCGGGAACGCAGCCTTGGCGGCTGCGATCGCACGCTGTGCGTCCAGTGCATCGCCCAATTGAACCTGACCAATGACTTTCTCGGTGCTCGGGTTATGAAGGTCGAACCATTCCTGACCGTGTGGAATGACGAACTCGCCGTTGATGTAGATGTGTTCAATGCGTTGCATGGCGACTCCTCGCTCAAAATGGCTCGCCTGAATCGAGCCTCTGTGATGAAGTCTAAGAAGAGTTCATTATTCCGATAAGCCATTCTCTGGCTGATGAAGCATCCTTATATTCAGGACAATCCATGCACAGAACAGCAATGACCGAGCTGGAAGTGGTACTGGCCGTGGCGCGCCGCAGCAGTTTCCGCGGCGCAGCACAGGAGTTGGGCATGTCCACTACCGCCGTGAGCAGCGCGGTTGCCGGCCTGGAAGCACGCCTGAAAGTGCGCCTGTTCAATCGCTCCACGCGCAGCGTTGCCCTCACCGACATCGGCCAACGCTATGTGGCCCGCATCGCCCCTGCGTTGGAACAGATCAAAAGTGCCGGCGAAGAAGCCAGCGTCGGCCCCGATGAACCCAGCGGCACATTGCGCATCAATGCACCGCATGGCGCGGCCTGCCTGCTGGTGGATCCGCTATTGAAGCAGTACGCTCAGCGCTATCCCGAAGTCCGCATCGACATCGTCAGCGAATCAAGCATGGTCGACATCATCGCCGGTGGCTTCGACGCCGGGATTCGCCTGGCAGAATCTGTGCCGCAAGACATGATTGCCGTGGCACTCTCAGGTGACATCCGGATGCTTGTGGTGGCCACGCCCGAGTACCTCGAACGCCACGGCGTGCCCGAGCATCCGCGAGATCTGCTCACCCACCGGAGCATCGGCATGCGTATGGCCCATGGTGGCCTCTACCAGTGGGAGTTGGAGTGCGATGGCCAAAAACTGCAGATGGATCTGCCGGTGTGCTTCGCGTCCAACGAGTTGCTGGCCATCAAACAGGCCGTGGTGTCGGGCCTCGGCATTGGGTTCATTTCCGAGTGGTTCATCCAGGAAGAACTGGCGAGCGGCGTCCTGGTGCCGGTGTTGCTGCCGTGGTGCCCGTCGTTTGGCGGGTTGAGGCTCTACTACTCGGGCCATCGCTTCGTGCCGGCGCGATTGCGCGCACTGATTGAACTGGCGCAGCAGTTGCGGCCCACTGTGGCTTGATCTGGGCTGAGACTTATCTGAACGTCGTCGGCAAATTTGATAAGGTTGAAGGGTTGCTGTGGGGAAGATGACTTCCGCCAGACAAATCTTCACCACCAACGCGCAGAATCGGGAAGGTACACATTCATGGATCAGAAAAACGGCCAGGCTGGCAACGCCGACTGGGTCATCCGCAGTGTTCAGCCAGGAGGCATCGAGCGTATCGAAGCGTGGTTCGGCAGCCACGGCTACGATCCCCATCGACAGCAGTGAAAACTGGCGCTGTTGAAATTGCCTCACACATCAGGCTCTCTATACTGGCCTTCCAGGATGGTAAATAGAGCGCAAAATATGCCCGTCGTACCCGATCAAAATTCCCCGGTCATTTTGGTCCCGGCTCAACAAAGCGACGCGGACAATCTTGTAGCCATTCGAATCGAGGCCATGCGCGAAAGTCTGGAGCGTGTCGGGCGATTTGATCCGGTGCGTGCGCGTGAGCGGTTTCTTAGCGGTTTTGAAGCTCGCAACACACACTACATCGAGGTATCCGGAGAGAGGGTTGGTTTTGTAGTGGTCAAGCATCACCACAATGAACTCTTGCTCGATCACTTATATGTGAGACCGAGCGCACAAGGATCAGGCATAGGCTCTGTTGTTCTTACTCAGATTTTCAAAGTGGCAGATGCGGCTGCGCTCCCTGTTAAAGTTGGAGCGCTCAAAGAAAGCGCTTCGAATCGCTTTTACATCCGCCATGGCTTCCAATTCGTCGAAAGCGGTGAATTCGACAATTATTATGTTCGTCAGAGCTTTCCGGCGGTTGGCCCAGATTGCTAGCTGGACAGGATGCACCTCAAGGTACGCTTTACACGCTCTGGGCCAGAAGCAGACGTGCATGGGCACTGCCGTGAGGGGCCGACCGTTTCTTCCATGAGCCTTATGCGTTAACGCGTCGCCATTCACCAGGGGAAATCTTTTCCCATTGCCGGAATGCCCGAAAGTAAGAATTGGCGTCCTCGTACCCGAGTAGATAGGCCACCTCTTTCAGTTCAAGACTTGTACCAGCAAGCAAGTGAAAGCCCACTTGGCGTCGGGCCTCATTGAGCAGCTCGCTGAACGTTGTGCCCTCTGCCGCCAACCGTCGTTGCAGCGTCCGTTCACTTTGCAGCAGCTCTTGAGCCAAGTGTTGCAGGGTTGGTCGTCCGTCGGCCAAGGCTCGTTTCAGCAAGCCGATTACCTGCTCACGGAATCCAGCTGGCGCGCCGATCTCCTGCAAGGCGGCAGTCATGCCAGGCGTCAAGACGTGGAGCATTTCCGGATTATGTTCAAGAAACGGCAGGCTCAAGTCACTGGCGCTGATTGTCAGTTGGTCCCGAGCCGCGCTATAGCGAATGGGACAACCGAAATAACGCGCGTGGGTTTCCAGGTTTTGCTCTGGGCGTCGCAGGCTTACGGTCAGAGGCACCATGTGCTTTCCCGTGCCGCGCCGACCGAGCTCCAGCACAAAAGCAAAACACGCCTCTACCGCGAGATGAGGCTGCGGGCCGCTGCCTGCCGGCCAAAGAATGGTGAACGACATCTCGCCGTCACGCTCCTCGACACAAATCTGGTCCGGGCTGCATAGGCGCATGAAGCGCGAATACCTCGCCACTCCTTCGCGAAAATCAGCGGCATATAACGCGGCGAGGAACGCCAGTTTGTGTTTTCCGCTGGGCGTGTCGCGGACCATTTTTATGGCGAAAGCCGGGTCTGCAGATAACGCCTCAATGGCCCGCCAGACAGCGAATAGCTGATGGATCGTGACAACGGCGTCGTGCAGGTGAAGGTCGGTTGGCAATTGCGCGTGTTGTTGAACCGCCACCGGGCTGAGGCCCAGCCGCTCTATCGCCTGCCAGAATACTTTGGGCAGTTTGCACCGCTCGGAGCGGATCTCAGGTTGGGACATTTCAGGCTCCGAGCCGCACGTAAGCGGCAACGCGTAATGCAGCGCCAATCAATGGCGCGTTTCGCAAGTGTTCTGGCGTAAACCGCCCACGAAGGAATGCGCCTTCGCTCTTAGCATGGTCGTTAATGAAACGAGCTGAGGAGTTCACGATGGCAACAACGTTCTATACCAACCCCAATTCTCGCGGCCGCATGGTGCGCTGGATGCTTGAAGAAATCGGCTGCACCTATGACGTGGTCATTCTGGATTACCAGTCGGCCAGCGGAGCTGACCGCTGGGGCGGCGCTGCACTGCAAGTGCCCGTGCACACAAGCGCTGATGATCCACGTGCAGTTTTTTTTCGCGACGTGAATCCGATGGGAAAAGTCCCCGCGCTGGTGCACAACGGGCAGACCATAACAGAAACTGCTGCCATCTGTGCCTACCTGGCTGACGCTTTTCCCGAAGCCGGACTGGCGCCTGCGCCAGAGGACCGGGCGGCGTATTACCGTTGGCTGTTTTTTGCAGCCGGCCCCGTGGAGCAGGCCGTAACCAACCACCGCGCGGGCTTCAACCCTGAGCCTGAGCAAGAGTTCTTCTTTGGCTACGGAAGCTATGAACGCACAGTGGACCAGCTCGAGCGCGCGGTGCTGGCCAGCCCTTTCATTGCCGGTGAGCGCTTCACGGCAGCGGACGTGTATGTCGGCTCGCACATCGGCTGGGGACTTGCCATGAACACCTTGCCGCCCCGCGCCGCATTTCTCGCCTACGCCGAGAAACTCACCGGCCGCGACGCGTATAAACGTGCGGCAGCAAAGGATGAGGCGCTGCTCGCGGTGGGCTGATTAACGGAATCACCGGAGAACTGCCCGAAGACGCCATGCAGCTGCAACCCCCTGCAAAAAGCGCCTCCACCCGCAACGCGATGAATGACGTGGAGTCGCGCCGCCAGAACCTACCGATGGGGCGGCGCACATTTGCAATACACCTGAGGAGCTTTGCCGTGTCGAACACTTCACCCGACTTCACCGAACGCTTGCTGGTCGATGCCGGAATCCGCGAAGGCATGCGCGTACTGGATGTCGGCTGCGGTTCTGGCGATGTCACCTACTTGCTGGCGCGCCTGGTCGGCTGCACCGGATCGGTAGTGGGAGCGGATCACGACGCCAATGCACTTGCCATTGCACGCCAACGCAACGCCCCACGAGACCATGCCCAACCTGAATTCATCGATAGCGATCTGCTCGGACTTGCCGAGTCGCTTGGCGTGTTTGACGCAATCGTTGGTCGGCGGGTGTTGATGTATCAGGCTGATACCGTCGCGGCTGTACGTGCGCTTGCGCAACACCTGCGGCCTGGAGGCACTCTCGTATTTCAAGAGCATGACACCACCCTGGTGCCTGCCAGCCTGGACGGATTCCCGCTACACAAACGAGCCCAGGTCTGGATACAACGCATGATCGAGCGTGAAGGGGCTGATCTGCATATCGGTTTCAACCTTCATCGCATCTTCACCCAGGCCGGTTTATCCGTCGAAACGGTACGTGGAGAATGCCTTATACAAACGCCCGGCAGCCCATACGCGCTGGGACATATCGTACGAGCCTGCCTGCCGCGAATCCTTGCGCACGGCGTCGCCACCGCAGAAGAGATCGAAATGGAAACCCTGCAAGCGCGGTTAGACGATGAGCGCACTCAATCTGAAGGTATCTATATCGGAGACATGATTTTCGGCGCATGGGCGAAAAAATCGCAGTGAGTGGGCGGCCGATTACAACTTAGGTAGAGATGATGTTCTGGAGCGACGAGGTTCGAGTGCTGCAACTGTAAGCAAACTGCCTGCTCACCACTCGGATACAGCCGCTGATTCACATAACAACCCTTATGTAACCCGAAAATACGCCGATACCGTCCAGCAGCACGGAAGCACCGCAGCAGCACTTACTTCATGGACGGCAGGAACCCGATCAATGTTGGAACACCTCTGGCGCAGCATCCATTCCCCGGACTACGTCCCCAACGTACTGGAGTGGATGCTCCATATTCTCCTCAGCCCGTTCATGGTGATCATGTGCCTGATGGTCGGCGCGCTGGCCGGTAAATGGTGGAGAGCACTGCCCTACGGCAGTCTGACTTGTTATGTGGTCTTTCTGAGCCGGTCGTCTTTCTATCGGTGGGAAAGCATTTTCCCCGTAGCCGGTCTGCCTGCACTGGCAATCGATGGCGCGCTATTGGCGCTGCTCGGCTTTTATTTGAAAGGCGTACTCAGAACCCGCGCAGAAGCAAAACCCGAAGGCCATTGGCTACGCAGGCTTTATCAAGGCCTTAAGGTCGTTATGCGGACAATCATGGTGATGTTCTGGGCAGTCGTTGTGCTGTTTGTTGTGATCTTCACTATTTCGGTCGCGACACAGCCGTCATTAGCGCACTGAGCAGCCTTCTGCTGGCCAGGGTCTGCACGAAAAAGTGCCCGCTGGCTAGCGTTCAAATCATCCAGACGCTGGATGCATTCTTTTACTCGCAGCCCCTATAGGGTGACGCCATTTGCACCAATGCGAACGCTGAACGCTGAACGCTTCGTATTTGCCTAAGGCCTGTCGCCTGAGTAGAATGAGATTAATTATCAATCATGTACTTTCCGGGGATTCGATGCGCAGCGATGAAACGCTAGGTACTGCAGATCTGGGCCTGCTCTATCGCACCCACCATTCGTGGTTGCACGGCTGGCTGATCCGACGCATTGGATGTCGCGACAACGCAGCAGATTTGGCGCAGGACACCT
>Ga0213823_1000034_pt1 | contig 141630 bp, 164 predicted proteins | sample MC6MC0907MG_FD_179887 | JGI IMG/M metagenome (GOLD analysis project Ga0213823, IMG submission 179887) | Enriched soil aggregate microbial communities from Iowa State University, Ames, United States - MC6-MC0907-MG | ecosystem: Environmental > Terrestrial > Soil > Unclassified | place: USA... | reverse complement strand
AAACAACGAGAGATATTGCAGAGCAGCTTGGTATTAGTGAAAAAACAGTGCGAAATCACATTTCCAATACAATTCAAAAGCTAGGTGTAACGAATCGATCTCAGGCGTTAATTGAGCTGTTACGCTTGGAAGAATTTAAATTAGACTAATGGACACTTGCTATTTCGTGAAAAAAACGACAAAATAGAACTATTCAACGTATTTTTAGGAGTGAAATAGTTATATGTCGGATGAAGTAACAAAGCACTCACCTGAAACCGTTGCAACGGTTGAAAAGGAATTACGCTATATAGCGGCCATCGTGAAGCAAAAGGGAAGAGAAATTGTTTCCGATTATGCGATTACGCCGCCACAATTTGTTGCATTACAGTGGTTAGAAGAGCTTGGTGATATTACAATTGGCGAATTATCAAACCGTTTATATTTAGCTTTTAGCACGACAACAGATTTAGTGGACCGAATGGAGAAAAATGAATTAGTCAAGCGTGTGCGTGATGAAAATGATCGCCGTGTCGTTGTCGTTCATCTTCTCGAAAAGGGCGAACGTATCATTCAAGAAGTAATTGAAAAAAGACAGCAATATTTGCAAGAGATGCTTGTTGGTTTTAATGAACAAGAAGTCGCGCAATTATCAAGCTATTTAGAAAAACTACATGTACACATGAAACAGGATTGAGGCGGAAAGTATGAATGCCCCGATAGGCGTTATTGACTCAGGAGTAGGCGGTTTAACCGTAGCAAAAGAAATCATGAAGCGATTGCCAAACGAAACGATTTATTATATTGGCGATACAGCAAGGTGTCCGTATGGTCCAAGAAGTCGTCAGGAAGTACGGAATTTTACTTGGCAAATGGCAAAAGCACTCGAAAAAATGAATGTTAAGATGCTCGTTATAGCTTGTAATACAGCGACTGCAGTAGCACTCGAAAGTTTACAAAGAAATATGCCTTTTCCAGTACTAGGTGTTATCAATGCTGGCGCACGTGCAGCTGTAAAAAAAACGAAGCGACATGAAGTCGTTGTGCTTGCAACAGAAGGAACAATTAAAAGTGGGGCGTATGAAGAAGCCTTATTGTCACTCAATACGTCAACACATATTATTCCACTAGCTTGTCCCACATTCGTACCACTTGTAGAAAGTGGCGAATATAAAGGTGACTTTGCAAATAATTTAATAGCAGAAGGCTTAAAGCCGTTGAAAAATCGACAATTTGATACGGTTATTTTAGGGTGTACACATTATCCTATTTTACAAAAACAAATTGAAGCTGTTGTCGGAGAAGATGTGAATGTTTTATCTTCTGCGGAGGAAACAGCAAAGGATGTACAGGAAATGTTAGCGTATAATGGCACTTTAGCAAATGCAAATGCGGTGCCTGCTCATAGATTTTTTGCAACTGGTTCTGTCCCAATTTTCCGTTCGATTGCTGAGAATTGGTTAGAGCAAGGTACTCTCGACATAAAACGTATCACATTAAAATAAAAAATCAGCTTAGCAACAGGCTAGGCTGATTTTTGCCGTTTTCAGCATTGTACATAAGCCACCGAGTACTTTTTTGATGGCACAAATTATGATAAGATGAGGGCGCGAAAGTTTTTAGGAGGAACGAAATATATGACAAGATATGATGGTAGAAATGCAGATGGGCTACGACCTGTGAAAATAGATAGTGAGTATCTATTACACCCTGAAGGCTCCGTATTAATTCAAGTAGGCAATACAAAAGTAATTTGCACCGCAACGATTGAAGACAAGGTACCTGGTTTTCTACGTGGGCAAGGAAAAGGGTGGATTACAGCCGAGTATTCCATGTTGCCTCGTGCAACCGCTCAACGGACACCACGTGAATCCTCTCGTGGGAAAGTCAATGGTCGTACAATGGAGATTCAGCGCTTGATTGGGCGTGCATTGCGTGCTGTAGTCGATTTAGAAGCGCTAGGCGAACGTACTGTATGGATTGACTGTGATGTCATTCAAGCGGATGGCGGTACTCGTACAGCATCCATTACGGGAGCATTTGTTGCCATGACACAGGCCATTGCTAAATTTGCTGAAGAAAAGCCATTTGAAAAATTCCCAGTAATAGACTTTTTAGCAGCTACAAGTGTTGGGATCGTTGAAGAACAAGGCGCTATTCTTGATTTAAATTATGTAGAAGATGTGGCTGCAGCTGTTGATATGAACATTGTGATGACAGGCGCAGGACGATTTGTTGAATTACAAGGTACTGGTGAGGAAGCTACTTTTTCTCGTGAAGAACTAAATGAATTGTTAGCATTAGGTGAAAAAGGCATACAACAATTAGTTGAGCTTCAAAAAATAACGCTTGGTGAACTGGCACACAAAGTTGGAGGGAATCAATAATATGAAACAAGTAGTCATCGCCACAAAAAATAAAGGAAAAGCAAAAGATTTTGAAGCATTATTTGGACCACTTGGTTATGAAGTCGTAACAATGTTTGAAGTGGCACCAGATATGGAAATAGAAGAAACAGGAACAACATTCGAAGAAAATGCCATCTTAAAAGCAGAAGCATTGGCGAAGGAGCTTAATACCATTGTTATTGCAGATGACAGTGGTTTAGCAGTAGATGCATTAAATGGTGAGCCAGGTGTGTACTCCGCTCGCTATGCAAGTGACCATGACGATGAAGCAAACATGATTAAACTGTTAGAAAATTTACAAGGTGTCGAAGATGACAAACGTACAGCACGTTTTTGCTGCTGTATTGCAATTGCAGGACCTGATTTCGCAACAACAACGGTATTTGGTACATGTGAAGGCGTCATTGCCCATGAAAAGCGTGGAACGAATGGCTTTGGCTATGATCCAATCTTTTTTGTGCCAAGCTTAAATCGAATGATGGCTGAGCTTTCACCAGAGGAAAAGGGTTCTATTTCTCACCGAGGCAATGCAATTCGCAAGTTAAAGGAGCAATTACCGAATCTTATCAAATAAGAGGTGATATCCATGAAAATGCTTGTTATGAGCGATACACATGGTGACAGCCATGTCATCGAAAAGGTTAAAGGTTTTTATCCTGAAATAGATATTGTGGTTCATTGTGGAGATAGTGAACTTCCCTATTCACATGAGGCATTAGAAGGATTGAAAAAAGTACGTGGAAACTGTGATCGTGAGAAGGCTTTCCCTGAAGAAGAAATGTTCACGGTCCATGATGTAAAGATTTTTGTGACACACGGTCATTTATTCAATGTGAAAAATTCCATCTTATCATTATCCTATCGTGCTAAAGAAGTAGGTGCACAGATCGTTTGCTTTGGTCATTCACATATTCTTGGTGCCGAAATGATGGATGATATCCTATTTTTAAATCCAGGCAGCTTATTAAAACCACGTGGTCGTAAAGAGAAAAGCTTTGCTGTTGTGGAAATCTATGCGACATCTTTTAAAGTTGATTGCATGACAGATGATAATCAATGTATGGCTACATATACATTTGATCGACGATAATAGAGAAAATCCGCATAACTAGTAAAGTATGCGGATTTTTATTTGGGCTACTGATAATGGTAAAATTGCCTATGAATGATTCATGCTGAAATAGCAAAAATAAATCGTAAAGGCAATAAAGGAGAAAACATGAAAAAAACAATTGGCTGGCATTTTGATAATAGTTACGTTCAACTACCAAGTATTTTTTATTCCGACATATCGTTAAATCCTGTTCGTTCACCAAAATTGATCTTATTAAATGAATCAGTTGCAGCCTCACTTGGGTTAGACATTCAGGCTTTAAAGAGTGAGGAAGCATTAGCCGTTTTAGCTGGTAATACAATTCCAGAAGGTGGCGAACCGATTGCACAGGCTTACGCAGGGCATCAATTTGGTCATTTTAATATGCTAGGTGATGGTAGGGCTCTATTATATGGGGAGCAAATCACACCTCAAAAGGAACGGTATGATATTGCTTTAAAAGGATCAGGTAGAACACCTTATTCTCGCGGTGGAGACGGGCGAGCCGCATTAGGTCCAATGCTAAGGGAGTATATTATTAGTGAAGCGATGTTTGCACTAGGGATCCCAACTTCACGTAGTCTAGCAGTAGTCACTACAGGTGAAATGATTATTCGAGAAACAGAACTACCAGGCGCTATTGTCACAAGAGTTGCAAGTAGTCATTTGCGGGTAGGGACATTTCAATATGCTGCGCAATGGGGGACAGATGAGGAGCTACAGCTTTTAGCTGATTATGCAATAGAACGACATTACTCAGCTAATATTGGCAATCAAAATCGTTATCTTTATTTGTTAAATGAAGTCATAAAGAAACAAGCCTCCCTTATAGCAAAGTGGCAGTTAGTGGGCTTTATCCATGGCGTCATGAACACCGATAATATGAACATTAGCGGTGAAACCATTGATTATGGTCCTTGTGCATTCATGGACATCTATGATCCTGCGACTGTGTTTAGCTCGATTGATCACCAAGGACGCTATGCTTATGGAAATCAGCCCAATATCGGTGGCTGGAATTTAACGCGCTTAGCAGAGTCCTTACTACCTTTAATTGATGATGATCAAGAAAAGGCCATTCAACTGGCACAAGAAACGCTACAACAGTATCCAAAATTATATGTAGAAAATTGGTTGGAAGGAATGCGTGCAAAGCTAGGCATTTTTAATGAGGAGCAAGAGGACATCAAGCTTGTTGAAGAGCTTCTTCAGCTTATGCAGCAATACCAAGCTGATTATACGAATACATTTATCGCCTTAACGTTTGAGCAATTGGAGGATTCGCTATTTAACGCATCAGCTTTTAAGGACTGGCATCACAAATGGCAAGCTCGATTAGCGAGACAGCCGCAAACAAAAGACATGTCACAGCAATTAATGCGTCAACATAATCCAGCTGTTATTCCGCGTAACCACAGGGTAGAAGAAGCTTTGGAAGCGGCTGTAGAACGAGGCGATTATAGTGTGATGAACAACCTACTAAAAGTCCTAGCTCAGCCTTATGCCCATAATAAAGAGCAACAAGAATACGCTTCATTACCTGAACCGACGAATCAACCATATCGTACGTTTTGTGGCACATAAGTAAAAACGAGAGTTATTTATTCTCTCGTTTTTTATTTGTATAAAGGCACTCTACCGTATTCAAACGCATATTCTATGTATGAATAAAGATAAAGGAGAATAGGGTCGGTGCATAAATATTCAAAGGGTTGGTTTGTCAAAGTATTGCGTGCTCATGGAATAATGGTTCATCCTCAATTTAAAAGTCATTTAGGCTTATATAAGGAATCTGAATTACGAAATTTATATTATCGTTATGTCGAAATAAAGTCTGCTGAGCAAAATCAATAGACCGTTTGTTTGAATAACTCCTTTCTAGGAAAAACTAGTGATTAGAAAGGAGTTTTACGATGTGGATGATGACTCAAACATGGCAAGATGTTCTATTTTTACATTGGCCGATAGACCCTCAAGAACTCGAAAAACATGTACCTAAAGAACTGAAGCTTGATCTCTTTGAACAAAATGCCTGGCTTAGTGCTGTCCTTTTTAAAGTTTATCGACATCGGCTACGCTTTCTACCACCTCTTCCTGGGATGAATACCTATTTACAATTGAATGTCCGAACATATGTGGAGTATAACGGCGTGAAAGGCATCTATTTTTTTCATTTAGATGTGACGAATTATTTCCTATCAAAAATCACTGCAATTGGGAGCTTGCCATATCGCCATTCCAACATCCTAGTAAAACAAAGAGGAAATCACTATTCATATACAAGCCATTACAAAGCATGTGACGAAAGATTGAGGGTTATTTATACAATAGGAGACAAGACCAATACTAATTTTGACCGATGGATTGTAGAGCGCTACCATTCATGGGCGAAATGGAAGGATACACTTTTTCGCCTTGATATTCACCACTCTCCATGGGAATTAAAAAGAGCCAACGTAACGATTGAAAGTAATACATTAGCCTCTTTTATGAAGGGGAAACTTCAGGGCATGCAGCCTCGTGCTCATTATGCTAAAAACAAAACTGCGAGAGTTTTTCCTCCAGCAGTTGAGCGTAAAATGGTCATAAATCCATCAAGATTTTTGCATTAAAAGAGGTAACAAAATTGCATAACGATGGCGCTGGCTATCATATCTGACATCGCAAGTGCCTCTGCTTCAATTTCATCAAATACCTCTACATCAGCCTGATAATCTTTTTGTATCATCGTGACAGCTTCATTTTTCGTTAAAGCTAAATGCGTATAAAACATTTTTTGTACGGCCTCTCTAGTTAGGTATGGATTGATTGTATGCAAAAAGAAAGCAATATCATCTGCATTACGATACCATTCCCTCTCTTTAGCTTCCGCTGTGGTAGCGTCACCTTTCGCAGCAGCTGTCACTAATTGAGCCGCAATTACCAGATGCTCTTTAATTAAAGCTGCATAACGATCCGCCACGGAGTCACCATAAAAGGGGCGTAAACAATTCCCTAAATCGGTTGCATTGCGTAGCAAACGCTGCTGCACAAAGGGTAAATCAGGCAAATTAAACACAATGCTAATAATAGTCATCCGTGTCCAATTCACATGCTCCATCCAAAGTAAGCGGTTCATAGCCATAAAGTCTGCTTCGCCTTTACTAATACAGCGTCGGTAATCATTTGACTGTAAAAAGTGACGAATCGGAGCCGTATACTGCGTATAGGGAGCATGATACAGCTGGCTTAATGAAAAACCATTTGAATAGGGGTACAAGGCTTCACTCCTTCTTGTTCTTTCTCCTACAGTAGCATACTCTAAGGAATCTCGGAGTATGAAGAACAAGAAAGAAAAGAAGAGACAACAAAATTACGCCTCATACATCATTTTCTTCGTCATGCCACCATCAACTGTAAGATTAATACCTGTCACAAAGTTATTGATCGGGTTTGTTAAATAGAGACAAGCCTGTGCAATATCTTCAGGCAGACCAACCCTTCCTGACAAATGCTGCGCATGATCGATTGGCCGTAGTGCCTCGTAATCACCTGTTTCAATCCACCCAGGTGAAATACAATTCACTGTAATTTGATCTGGTCCTAAAGATCGTGCTAAAGCATGTGTTAACGCTATGATACCACCCTTTGTAGCCGCATAAGCTTCTGTATGAGGCTCTGACATTTCAGCTCGCGTTGAGGCCAGCGAAACAATGGAACCACCCTTTGCATTATGCCGCATCACTTTTGCAGCCTCCCTGGCACAGAAAAAGGTACCCGTTAAATTCGTCTGCAACAAATCCTGCCACTCATCAAACGTCACCTCATAGGGAGATTGATGCTGGAACTTCCCAGCATTATTAATTAAAATATGAATGGTCCCATATTGCTCAACAGCTCGCTGCATTAAATGGATGATATCCTGTTCCTTTGTCACATCCGTTGGCACAAATAATGCAGAGTAGCCTTGAGCAAGCATATCCTGTTCTAACTGTTGACCTAAGCCTGCATTCAAATCAGCAATCACCACTTTTGCACCTTGTTGTGCATATGCAAGCGTAATACCCTTACCAATCCCTTGTGCACCACCTGTGACAATAACGACTAAATCTTTAAACATCCACAAACCTCCTACTTTTTTATCGCCAATAGTGTAGCAAATATTTTGCTATTCGTCCTGTTAAGAGGGTGAAGAAATGGTATAATGGATGCTGTAGCAACATATGATAAAAAATATGAGGCAAACCTTGCCTACATAGTAAAATTAATGTTGACATTATGCTATAAAGTACATATAATAAATATTGTCCTTCCTATGGAATACATAAGAAACGACATCATGTCTCAGTAGCTCAGCTGGATAGAGCAACGGCCTTCTAAGCCGTCGGTCGGGGGTTCGAATCCCTCCTGGGACGTCAATAGCAAATCAAAGGTTAATTTTTAACCAAACTGAAAAGCGCTTGAAACCTTACGAACACTGGGTTTTGAGCGTTTTTTGTTTATACTGATATTTTTAAGAATCGCATTGAATCACATATAAAAAATAATTTAGGTAAACAAAATGTAAACATGGTGAACAAAGAAATTAAGATGAATAAACATTAATCGCTATTTCTTCATCTCGTTCTTCCATTTCTTTTAATACGTGCGAATAGTGATCAAGGGTAGTTTGAATATCTGAATGTCCTAAACGTTTAGAAACAGAATGGATATTAGCCCCTTTATAAATTAAGACACTCGCATGTGTGTGTCGTAAACCATGAATGGAGATATGTTCGATTTCTAATGCATCTAGGGTTTTTCTTAATAATTTATTTGCACCTTCATTTGTTACTGTTTTAATGGACGATTGTCTATAAAAAACCAAATTGTTTTCATTTTCAGGTACCGCCAAAATTAGCTTCTTAAATTCATTCATAACTTTCTTATCAATAGAGATTTTTCTTTCAGATTGTTCATTTTTTAATTGTCCAAAACCAGTTCCTCTTTTGTAGTCCCACGCTCTATAAACCTTTATTTGATTCGTTTTAAAATCGAAACAATCTGTGGTTAGTCCTGTCAGTTCACCAAATCGTAATCCTGATACAAGTCCTAATAAAATTAAATGGTAAGTACTTGTAGAAGGCGATAAACGATTAAATAACTCCTTGTATAATTTGACGCTATCATTATAGTTCAAATGTTTATCTTCACTCTTTTTAGCACTATTAGAAGCGTTTAATTCCACTTTACGAGTGAAGTCTATTGTTATATATCCTTCCTCGATTGCGTCTCTTACACAGGCTCTTATATGTGTATTAAGCTTTCTAACAGTCTCTCTTGATTTACCTTTCCCATACGCATTTAAAAATATTTGGTAATCAGCACGAGTAATTTTTTGAATTGGTTTGTCTTTAAAATGTTCCTTGACCCGCTCAACAGAATTTGAATACCTGTTATACGTATTAATGTGTTTGTTGGATTTATATAGTTCAATCCATTCTTCGAAATATCTTGCAAATGGTTTATCTTTAACGATTACTTGATTACCTTTTTTTAATAACAGTTCTTTTTCTGCAGCAGCTATTTGTGCCTCTCTCTTTGTAGCAAAACCACCTTTTGAAATGGGTTTTCTTTTGCCATCTACATAGTGATTAATCATATATTGCCATGAACTACCGCGCTTTGTGATACTAGCCATATACAGATCTCCTTTGAATAATTTAATCTCCTATTATATGAAATTTAATTATCACCACCTTTGATAGGAATGTATGTTCCTTTTTTGGGTAAAAATTTTTTTAGAAATTGTTCAGGTATTCCATATGTATTCACAGCTTCTTCATAAGTAATAGAATTATTGTTATCAGAAAATAGTAATTCAACAGCAAATAGATTGGCTTCCGTTTCATATTTATCTGTTGAAAAAAATGTGTTTGCTTTTAAAAATGCCATATTGTGCTCAGGATGTTTAATAACATGACCTAGTTCATGAGCACAAGTTAGCATTTGTTTTTCATATGATAAATTCTTGTTTATGTGGATAATAAAAGTTCGGTATAGATTACTGAAATAACCCCATGAACTCCCTAAATCTTCATAGACAATCGTTATATCCATAGCCTTGGCAATTTTAAAAGGATTAGATGTACCGTACTTTTTTATTAATTGTTTAATCAATTTATTTGTATCCATAACATCACGCCTTATCTATTTATCTATACTTTTTAGGAGTGAATTTTTTCTTTGCAAGTCTCTTATGCAATCTTAAAGCATTTCTCAATGAGGTAATGTATAGTTCCCTGTCCTCTTGATCCATCTCATCTAATACTCGTCCATCGAATGAAGCAAGACCGAGTTCACTTTCCGCACTGTTAAGGATACGCTCCAGATCTCTTTCTATATCACGTTCATCTTTTTCTGTTAAGTCATAGTAACGTTTTTTATCTGTTCGTCCTAGTAGGTAGTCAGTGCTTACATCGAAATAATCGGCTACTCTAATTAGGTTACTTCCTTTTGGAGTATTTTTTTTCCATGAATAAAGCGTGTTTTTACCAAGTCCTATTTTTTCTTCAAGTGTATTTACTGATATACCCTGTTCATCACAAAGATTTTTTAGAATGTCAAACGCAGTCATATCAATGTTTCCTCCCATTTAAAAACCTGAAAAATAAAACTAGTTTTAAATTAATGCTTGATTTTTAAAATTAGTTTTAATATACTCTAGGTAAGCTAAGTTGTTAGCTAAAAAGACAATAGAAAAGACAACCTAATAAAAATCATTTTATCGTTGGGGAACGTGTAAAAAATGGTGATCTAACAGGCTTTTAAAGTCTTATTTAGCTATGTCTTTATATTAAAACTAGTTTTAAATATTGTCAATGTCTATAGTCAAATTAGCTAATAATTTAGCTTATATAATAATCGAAGCGCTGTGATACCGAGCCAATGACGGTATGAATATTTAATGAAGGATGAGGTGAGAAGTGTGGAGGACAATAAAAAATCCTCACAGGTTGCTGTAACAACGAGTGAGGTATATCGAGTAAATTGTAGGCGTTGCGGTTCATCAATACTTAAAAGTGATAACTATTGTTCCTATTGTCGGAAACCTAATAATGATGAATCAAGAATAAAAGAAGTTGACCTTAAAGTATCAATTTTAGCGTTATTTGTATCTGTATTAGCTCTAATTTTCACTTTAAGTAATTAACCAATAATGCAGTCAAACTAATTAGCAATGCTAACCATGCAATTATTCTTGTAACTAACAAATTACCTTTATCCCACATAGCTTTTTTACCATCAGATGTAATGGTATACCAATCACTATGTGTCAGCATCGGCCAACCACCGATTTCTGTAGTTCCATCAAGTATAGGGGTAACAAAATTATTATCAGTCATGTAATCAAGATGCTTAAATTTGGGTTTGATTTTAACTTTGCCAAATTTATTTGCAATAACTAGTTTTATGTAAATAGAGAGATCCACTGAATCACCTACCTTTCTATCAAAATTGTAACAGAAAGGTAAAGGGAGGGAGGAAAACAATTTGAATCAATTAATTACAACAACAACTAATGAGCAAGGCGAAATCATTGTAAGTGGCCGTGAACTTCATGAGTTTTTAGAAGTGAAAACACCATACACACAATGGTTCGAACGAATGATTGAGTATGGGTTTGTTGAGAACATTGATTTTATAGGTTTATCACAAAAAAGTGAAAAACCTCAAGGAGGCAGACCTACGCAAGACCATGCTTTAAAAATTGACATGGCCAAAGAAATTTCCATGATTCAACGTAATGAAAAAGGTAAACAGGCTCGACAATACTTCATTGAGGTAGAAAAACGCTACAAACAGCAATTACCTCAATACAACAGTTTAGAGCTTGCCTTAAAAGCAGCACTTGAACATGAACAGGCTATCAAGGAAATCAAAACAGATGTGGACTACCTAAAAGAGAGCATGCGAATAGATGGCCTACAACAACAAGAAATCCAGCAAGCTGCTAAACATTCAATTGTTCATGCTCTTGGTGGGAAGGATTCAAACGCTTATCAGGAAATTAGTAAAAAAGTGTTCTCCGCATTCTGGAATGAGTTCAAGCAATATTTTAAAGTTCCGAGGTACGGAGATATACCAAAAGTAAAGTATGAGGAAGCATTAAGATTCATTAGCTTATGGAGGCCTTCCACATCACTACAGATTGAAATTGACAGTTGTAATAGCCAAATGGTTTTTAGTTGAACTGTCCAATAGAAAGGAGGCTATAGCATGTCGGAAGATTTAGGGGCTCAAGTAAGAAGTGAATTATTCAAAAAAAAGATGAGTCAAAAAGAGCTTGCTGCAATGGTTGGAATTTCAACTGCTTATCTATCAGACATCATTCGTGGTAATAAGTCAGGTCCGAAAGCTCAGGAACACATTAAGCATATTCGAAAAATTTTAGATATTTAAGGTTGGTGAATGAAATGCAACAACTTCAAGTTAATTTAACTATTCCTGTGCCTGATAATTATGTGCTTATCAACCGAGTTGAATACGAAGAATTACAAACCAATTCATTACAAGGTGTCTATTGGACAATGAGTGATCTAGAAAATCGCATAGGCAAAAAACAAGTGTGGATAAAAGACAATATTCTGTATCCACAAAAATTCAAAAAACAATTAGATGTTTTGCAAGGTGGATTTGTTTATTATCCAAAAGCTAAAGGTGAAAAGTGGAGTTTCTTAGCTTCTAAAATGTCACAGTTTCTAGAAGATAATTTCTACAGCATTTTTAAAGGGTAGGTGAAACCAAATGAAAATCAAAGTAGCCGAATGGTTGGCATTACCGATTGAGAAACGTCTAGCGTTAATCAGCAATGCGATGAATAAAGCAGTAGCATCACTTAGAAAATAAAGGAGGAATTTATGGACATTCAAAAGGCAACAAGAATTGCTTTAACTACAGGGCAATTCATTACTAGGGAAGCTGAGGAATTTAAACCATATAGAATCTTGCCAACAAATTCAGATGACTGTTTTGTGGTCCATATCGCAAAAGAATACATTAATCAAATGGGAGAAAAGTATATCCCCGGCAAACGTTGGAATCCGAAGGTCGAGGATATATTGGCGAATGATTGGACAGTTAAATCACTTTGAATCAAGACAACCCTATTTGTTCTTTTATAAAAGATAGACCTAATTCAGACAACAAAGGTAAAGATACGCTCGTTAATTTAGATGATTTTGCTTTAACTTTATCCCAAATACTAGGGTCTCTAACATTATCCAAAAAAATGTGTCCATCCCATGTAATTGAACTAACTGAAACCAAGTATGGTGCGTTATCAGCAAATTTAATAGTCGCATTTATATAATTTGCTTCGTTTAGTTTTTGGATTGCATAGATAATCGTTTCTTTTGAATAAAATTTCATTCTAGAATTTTCACAAATTTTTTCAAGAAAAAGTGTGTTATTAAAACTATCTGACTCAATTGTTAATAGTAAGTCTCTAACACAATCTCTATCTAATATCACTTAAAATCACCTACCTTTCTACTAATAGTTTAGCAGAAAGGAAATATAAGGAGGAATAAAAATGAAAGCAGTAATTAACATCAAAGGTACAAAATTATCAGTGGTTGGTCTTAATATCCATGAGGACCAAATTACAAGTGTACAAGTTATGGATGGAGAGGGCAAAGTAGCAACGCATTATGACAGCAAGCATGCTTCTTATGCTCCAGAGGGCGCAAGTGTAGTCAATCTTAAAGAAGTTCTTGAATTTCCGGATGCTAGTAAAGAAATTGTGGAGGACCTCAACCAGCTGCTTATTGATTCTAGGGACCATTTAAAAGACTTAGCAAATCAAATCATTCAAGAAGTGTTGGTCCATGATGGACTACCTTTCGGTGACAGTCTCCTACCAAAGTTAGCGAAAGAATACAAGGAACATAGTGATACATCGATGGTGTTGCATCAGCATTAGAGGTAGTTAAACGTGACAACTATGCATAAACAGTTGAAACGTAAAGCAGTAATTGAACAACTGCAGAAGTTCGGTGTTACCAAAGTCGAAGGACAACCATTGGAAGATGCCTTATACACATCTTTGCTAAAGACACTGGCGCTAAAACGTGCAGCTCAGTCATGAAGGGAGGTGATTGATTGCGTATAGGCCACACACACGCTGATGTATACGACCGTGAATCAGATTACTGGCAAGACATCGAGGATGCACAAAACGCCCAAATTGAGGCAAAAAAAAGCTTGTCAAAGGCTGCAACCGATGACAAGAAAAGTAAGACTATAGATATTGGTATTTTACCACAGGAGGGTGAATAATGGCTAGTCTTTATCAATTAAACAATGCCTATGCCCAACTTCAACAAATGATTGAGGAAGGACAAGAAGGTTTAGAGGATACATTAGCTTCCATAACTGATGCTGTGGAAGAGAAGCTTGAAGCTTATGCAATGGTTATCAAAAACATTGAGTCAGATGTGGAAGGTATTAAATCGGAGGAAAAGCGATTAGCTGAACGAAGAAAAATCATGGAGAACGGTGTTACTCGAATGAAACAAGCTATTGCTGAAACATTACAAGGCAGTGGTCAAGACAAAGTGAAAACTGAAAAATTTACATTCAGTTTCCGCAAATCATCTAAGGTTGAAGTTTCAGATATTGATAGCCTTCCACAAGAATATGTGAAGGTAGAACGTACAATCAGCCGTTCTGAATTAGCTAAAGCACTTAAAGCAGGAGAGCAAATCGAAGGTGCTCAACTTGTGGAAAATCAATCATTAAGTATTCGATAGGAGGATAATTCAATGGCAAAAACATTACTTAACCAAAAAGAACGTTGGTATGCAGATTCATCTAAAGAGGCAGAGGAAATTGTTACTGAAGCTAAACAAGATGATTCACTAACAATGCATAAGATTCACGAAAAGCATAATTCAAAAGGTTTCTACTTTCTAGTGGACCTTGAACGCACATACAGCACAGCTAAGGAAGAAATGGAAAAGCGTCCTGAAAAAGAAGATGCGCCAGATGGTCAATTAACAATCGATGAAGTGGATACTGAAGAAAAATTAGCAGAATTCGAAGATCCATTCGCGAATGCAGGAACGAAGCAAGATGCACCTACTGATAATGTGCCATTTTAATAGAAGGGGAGTGTGGAAGGCATGCAAGTAGCTGATGCAATACGCGAGAAACAGAAGGCCTTAATTGGTTTAGTTGGCCCATCAGGTAGTGGTAAATCGTTGTCGGCCTTACTTCTAGCTTATGGGATTGTAAAAGAAGCACATCCTGATTTACCAGATGAAGAATTGTGGAAGAAAATCGGTGCTGCTGATACAGAGCACAAACGTTTACTCAACTATGTTGGACAAACTCATGGAAATGTCACTATTGGTTCATTTAAATATATCAATTTCGAACCACCATTTAATACAGATCGATACAATATGGCAATTAAATTGCTAATGCAACAAGGTGTAGAGGTTATTATTGTGGACAGCCTTTCGCATCAATGGCAAGGCGAAGGTGGGGTTGTTGAAACTCACGGTGGGATGCAAGGTAACTCGTTTCAAAACTGGGGTAAGCTTGCTCCTGAATCTAGCAAGTTAGTAAAAGGTTTAACAACTGCTGCCGTCCACATGATTACAACATTACGAGTTAAAAGTGATTATGTAATTGAGCAAGTCGATGGCAAAAACGTACCTAAAAAGGTTGGTATGAAGCCAGTTCAAAAAGATGATATGGAATATGAGTTTGATACTGTGTTCTCTATCGGAATGGACCATATGGCAAGAGTAAGTAAAGACATTACAAATTTATTTGAAGATGATGAGTTTATTATCACACCTGAAATTGGTTCAAAACTTTATCGCTACCTTGAATTAGGTATTGATGTACAAGCAGAGGAACGAGCAAGACGTGAAGAGGAAGAAGCTAATCGTTTAAGTAGTGTAGCTAAGATTCGTGAGTTGTCTTCCACAGATGCTAATGTAGCTAAGATCGTTTCGGATTGCGAGTTTAAAGCAAATCTTCAACTAGAAAATATGACCGTAGCTATGGTCGATAAAATTATCAAATTAATTGGAGGAAAATAATATGTTCAAAATTAATCACGAAGAAGCAAAAGGTGGATTTGAATTAATCGCTATCGGTGACTATGAAGTAACTGTAATTAACTATGAAATGGGTAAATCAACTAATGGTAACAACAAAATTACAGTGGATTACGAAATTCGTTCGGATGTTCCGCAAAATCACCAAGGTCAAAAAATTCTGTATGACAATTTTACAATCTCTGAAAAATCTATGTGGCGTTTACAAGCCATTTCAAAAGCAGCTAAATTCCCTGATGGTCTAACATTCAATTCTTATAAAGAATGGGCAGATACATTGTTACACAAGAATTTAGTAGTTACAGTGGGGCATCGTGATTACAACGGAAACAAATATCCAGAGGTAAAAGGCTTCAAGGAATCACAAGTAGGAGCCCCAGTACCTCAAGGTGGGCCAATCGTTGTTGGTGAAGATGACGTTCCATTCTAAATAAAACTTAATAGAGAGGTCTGTTTTAGGCGGACTTCTCTATTTTTATACCCAAATTTTGCGGAGAAGGTGGGAAAAATGGCAAATTCATCATGGAATTCAATGGGGGATGAGTTAGTCAAATGTCCAGTAGATGGATGTCATCATATAGGACAAATTATCACAAAGGCTCATTGTCGTATCGAACATGGAATGACAAGGGATGAAGTTAGAAAGAAGTATGGTTTTCCTAAACGAGTGATTATGTTAAAGCGAAGTCAAATAGAAAGTAGGGAAACAAATGGCAGAAAAAGTGAAGGCTAGGCCTGCAATGAGATACAAAGGTGAAAAATATGAAAATACCAATTAATTTTAATGAAATACCTTCAGAATTACGAATGCTACACCAATGGATTCTGTGGAGGGCAGAAGAAAAAGGTGGCCGATATACAAAAATACCGTATCAAGTAGATGGGAACGAAGCTAGAAGTAATGACCGTCGTACATGGTCCTCATTTGCAACAGCAGCCAAGTTTTATACAGAATCAAATGCAGATGGGATAGGCTTCGTATTCTCACGACAAGACAGTTATATCGGTATTGATATTGATAAATGCGTCACGTATGCAGCAGATGATACGAATAAGGCCAATCCAATAGTTAACACTTTTGCTCAAGAAATTATAGATACATTAGACAGCTATACCGAGTTTAGCGTGAGTGGTACAGGCATTCATATCATTATCAAGGGTAGCCTTCCACAGTCTGTAGTAGGTACTGGTCGTAAAAGTGCAAAGCATGGTTTAGAAATTTACCAATATGGCCGTTACTTCACCATGACTGGCAATCGTGAGAATTCTAATCAAATATATGATCGTACTGACGAGCTGGCAGAGATTTTTGAAAAGTATTTTGATGATAGCGACATAAAAGGCCGCGTGAACCTCGCTGAATATGAAAATGATGAAATTAAACTTTCAAATGATGCGCTTTGGGAGCGAATGTTCAGGTCAAAAAGTGGTGATGAAATACGTTCATTGTATAACGGAAATTTAATAAATGATGATCATTCATCTAGTGATTTAGCATTGTGTAATCATTTGGCATTTTGGACTGGTAAAAGCGCTTCTAGAATGGATTCAATGTTTAGGGAAACAAGCCTTATGCGTGACAAATGGGACAGGATTCACTTTAGCGATACAGGTGAAACGTATGGTGAACGTACAATAGCTGAAGCCATTTCCTCCACTACCACAACTGTGTTAGACCAGCAACATTATGAAGAATTTTCGTTTGACTTTCATGGTAATGATGAAGAGGCTGTGGAGGACAAGCCGAAAAAGAAATTTCGTTTAACCGAACTAGGAAACGCTGAAAGAATAGCAGATGAATACGGCCATGCAATCAAATATGTAAATGACATGGGCTGGCTCATTTGGGACGGCAAGCGATGGAAGATTGATAACAGGAAAGAAATTTATCGTATTGCAGCTAAGGTCTTACGAGGGTTGTACAAATCCGAAGATGAAGGCGAACAAAAATGGGCGAAGATGTGTGAGCGATTAAATGTTCATAAAAATAGCTTGTCGTTTTTAATGTCGCTTGTACCAGGTGATCGAGAAGAATTTGATCGACATAAATATTTATTCAATGTTGCAAATGGCATCGTAGATTTGAAAACAGGTAAGTTGCAACCACATGATCGTGAGCTCGGCATAACAAAAATAACAAATATCATGTTTGATGAATCAGCAAAATGTCCTGAATGGTTAAGTTTCTTAGTGCAAATATTTCAGGGTGACGAAGAGTTGATTGAGTACATGCAACGTCTAATAGGCTACAGCTTAACAGGTGAAATAAGCGAACAAATCATGGTCTTCCTAATTGGAGGGGGTAGCAATGGTAAATCAACGTTTATTAATACGATTAAGGACCTCATGGGCGAATACGGCAAACAAGCTAAATCGGACACGTTTATTAAGAAAAAGGAAACTGGAGCGAACAATGACATTGCCCGATTGGTCGGCAGCCGTTTTGTATCAGCGATTGAATCGGAAGATGGAGAACAATTGTCGGAAGCTTTCGTAAAGCAAATTACAGGTGGGGAGCCAGTATTAGCGCGCTTTCTACGACAAGAATATTTTGAGTTCATTCCAGAGTTCAAGGTGTTCTTTACGACTAACCATAAACCAGTAATCAAAGGTGTAGACGAAGGTATCTGGAGGCGTATTCGATTAATCCCATTTAACCTACAACTACCAAAGGAAAAGCGTGATAAAAAGCTACCTGAAAAGTTGTCACTTGAAATGCCAGGCATCTTGAATTGGGCTATCGAAGGTTGCTTGAAGTGGCAGCAGATGGGGTTGAATGAACCAAGGATCGTTATGAAAGCTACAGGTGATTATAAAGACGAAATGGACATTCTTGGACCGTTTATGTTTGAACGATGTTACAAGCAAGACGGAATGAAAATTGAAGCAAAAGAGTTATACGAGGTTTATTCCAACTGGTGCTATAAAAATGGTGAACATCAATTAAAAAATCGAGCGTTTTATAGAATCTTAGAATCACAAGGTTTTAAACGTGAACGCGGTACAGGAAATAAATACTTCATCTTCGGTGTTACTTTAATAGAACGAAAAAGTAGTTTTACCCAACAAGAATTATTAGAAAACGATGAAAGCGAAGAAAAAGTTATGAAAAGTAACACTTTTAAAATCTCTTAGAAATCCTTATGTATCAACGGTTTGAAGGTAGTTTTTATTTATAATAATTACTTTTGTTATTTGTTTTGTATATTAATAAAAAATAAAAAAATATAAATATATATTATATATAGAGCGTAATCCCCAGAACGAGTAATAAAAATAACGAAAATCTCCAAACCCTTGGGACTCTAAGGTTCAAAAGAGTTATTTTTAGTAACACTTCGATAATTTATAGTGATTTTCCGTAACAATTTGATAACGGATTTTTAACTATTCATTAATTGTGAGGTGATAGATTGCAAGTTTTAATGTTTCTATCAATCATTTGGAAATCAGGAGCAACGATTTATCTGAAAGAAAATGATGTTCATATAGATCATGGTGATAACATTCCAGTTGATGCAATAAAGGCTGGAGAAGTAATTTTTGAAGATATAAAAAAGTGGCTTAAATCTTGGGAAGAAGCTAATGGTATCGATAAACACATGCGAATGATGATACATCAAGCCTGTGGATGGCAGCACAATCCAAAGTTGAATGAATGGATATGCGAGGATGTCGATGCATTGATGTTGTTCATGGAGTGGCAAGAAACATTAACTAAGAACGGATGGAAAGACATTTATGAAGACTATCGACAATTTGAAAATGAAGCTTCAAATATCATTAAGAAAAAATTGTACGAAAGTGCTGTTTTATATGCTAATCAAAATAAGTGATTTACAGACGTTTTAAGACGTTTTAAAGGACGGATGATAAATATATCCAACTTGTAAATAGAACATCTGTACGGTGCTGGTATTAGGCGAAAATGAGGAGGTTAAGAGAATGAAAAAGGAAGCGTGGGTTTTACGCTTAAAAGATGAATTTAATGATAACGAAATTCCTCAATACTATGCAGAAGATGAAGATATTGAGATAACAAAAGATTTAAACGAGGCAAATATCATTTTTGATAAAAGTGCAGCTGAAGAATGGATGAAAAATTGGGAAAAAGCCATTTTTGAGAAATTTGGTGAAGATGCAATTTGCAACGCTGGCTATACACACATAATGAAACATTTTGAGTGGGTAGAGGTGGAGGTTGAAGAATTAGAAGGTGATTCACAATGATTCACTACCATTACACGGATACTGAACTAAATAAAATCTTAAAATCCATGACAATCGTGGTTGATACTCGCGAACAAGTAAACGGTCATATTCTTGAATATTTACGTAGCAAGGATGTTCCAATCAAATTAAAGAAACTTGACACTGGCGATTACACAGCTATGCTACCTAAAAACGAAGAGCTTGGCATCATGCGAGATATTTATTTGAACAGTGGAGTTGAACGCAAAGCAAGCGTAGATGAGATTGTAGGCAACTTAGGTAAGGACGAGCGTACACGCTTTGAAAATGAATTAATTCGAGCAAAGGATATGCCATTTACAATCCTACTTGAAGATCCTGAAGGCTATAAAAAAATACTAAACGGAAACTACAGAAGTAAATACGATCCACTTGCATTACTTGGCTCGTTAAATACTTTCAAAGCTCGTTACGGCTTTGAAATTGTCTACTTAGATAATAAGTTTAGTGGGAATTTTATTTACTACCATTTCTATTACCAGATGAAGAACTACTTAAAGAGAGGGGCGTTCTAACCATCGTGAACATGCGCAATGGGATTCCTATTGTTCAGTCGGTGAAGAAGTCAAAACAGCCACAGGGTAGATTGTGGAAGGCCATACCCAATCCATTTACACGTTATATCGAAATGGCCATCATCGTTGATGGATGTGAAGCAAGTGTCATTATGCCTTACAAATCAGAATGGGTGCAACAGTATACACATGAAGGCTGGCATACCAAGAAAGTGTGGGATGTAGATGAACGCAGAAATGCTTGAGAAACGTGTAGCAATATTGAAAAAGGTTGATGCACTTACAAACAAATGTAATTGTCAGGCGGCCAATGAATATAATCATTGTTCAAATTGTAAACAGCTCCGCAAGTATGGCGACAAGTTAATGAAACTGGTGAATAAGCGAAGGGTTATTAAAACTGATTCAAAAAATAAAAAGTCTGGTCCAAAGCCAATATTCACATTGACTAAAGCTGAGTATTTGGAGTTAAAAAAAGATAAAAAATTGGATAGAGAAATCGCTGAAATGTACAAAGTATCACCATGCACAATTAGAAATTGGAAAAAGAAAAATGGAATTATTACTAAGAATAATTTGAGGAGAAGAAAGGTAATAAGTTGATGACAACAATAAATGAGCAAATCAAAAATACTGAGAATAGACCAGATTCAGATCATTATCATGAAGGCAAAATTGATGTGTGGGCGTTTGCTGATGAAAATTTTAATTTAGATGAATGTATTGGTTTTCACAGAATTAATGCAATTAAATATTTAACTCGATACGGGAAAAAGAATGGCTATAACGTTCGCGATTTAGAAAAAGCAATTACTTATATACAAAAGTTAATTGAATTGGAAAACTCAAAAATGGAGGAATGTGAGTGATTAAATTTAGCTTTGGTGACATCATCGAAAATGGTTGGGCTTCTGAAAAGAATCCTACTAGAAAATCGATTTTCGTCAAACATAAGAAAAAGACAATAGAGGTAACTGACGGAAAGGGAGAGTTTTGGGAAATTTACCACGACAATGACCATAAGAATGTTCGTATTGGTAGCATTTACGAAAACCCTGAACTACTGGAGGAATCACACAATGGAACTAAATAAATTTCAAGAGTTATCGAAGCGTACAATGCCTTTCATGGGTGAGCCTAAAAATAATGTGGAGTATGAAAACGGCTTAACAAATTATGCTTTAGGCCTTATTGGTGAATGTGCAGAGGTATTAGGTGCTGCTAATGATCGTGAAGCAATTTTAAAGGAAATGGGTGATGTAGCGCATTATGCATTTGGACTATTAACCTTCTTAAATGAAACGTATGAGCCATTAGCTAATTATGTTGTGGAAGGCTCAAGAGAAAGCATAATTGATAAAATCATTATCTTATCTGGTGAGATTTCAGAACAAGTTAAAAAGTATGTGTTTCATCGTCATGAATTGAATTCAAGTAAAGTGAAATTAGCATTAAAAATGTTAATCAAAAATTTAATCGAATTAGCTAAATTCTACGATTCATCACTTGAACAAATTTGCAAAATAAACATAGATAAATTGAAAATGCGTTATCCAGATAACTTCAATGTTGAGGATAGTAAAAAGCGTGTGGATATGGAGTAGTAGAACTGGATGTGTTTTTAGATACTTAAGAATATGAATTTTATTCCAATACATACAATCTAACTCTATAATCATAAAAGACTATATTTTTAATGATTGGAGTTAATTTGTATATGAAGAAAGATTTGAATTTGAATTATTTTTATATTGGAATTGGTTGGGCAATACTAGCTAGTTGCGTTATGCTTGCAGGACTATTGAATTCTGGTAAATTTCCGCTAGGATTACTGGGTATAGATAATAAAATAGCAGATTCAATTATTTATATAATTGCTAACTTTATAATCTTTACTTTCCCTGCTCTCTTTGTTTACAAATCCGGTGACTTATCAAATAAACAGAAAAAAATTACTGCTAATAATAAATTCTTAACTAAATTTAAGAGAACAGTATTTTTTATAGTAATTGTAATACCAATCATAATTTTTTTCTTGGCATCTTATTTGATAGCTGCAGGTATTAGAGGGGATATATTTACAGTTAATTTACCTGGGCTGACGGATTATGGCTATTGTCTTGGAGTAATTGTCACTGCATTGCTTTTCGGCTTTGAAGATATAAAAGATGTTGAAGATAATCAACAAAAACACGACTGTGAATTGAAGGAAGTGGAAGATAAGTATGCAGAATTAGAAGCCAAGTATAAACAAATAAAAAAAAGATATTCTACTTTAGAATCTAAGAATAAAGAAATGGAAATACGTTATAACGAGTTGAGAAATAAATCGAAACGTAATTTAGCAAAATTAGAAAAGAACAATCAACTTGAAGCTTCACGAAACAAAGTTTGTATTGATAAAACTTTAGTAAGAAAATAAGAATTAACAAACAAAGTAGGTGCTGCACATACCTACGTTATTGAGTAGTGAAGCACAAAATGCCATTTATAAATTGTGGAGGGCATATGAGTAAATTATCAACAGTACAAAATAAAACTATAGAAGAATATTGGTCAAGTTTAGATGAGCTTAAAAAGCAGTTACGCTATCGTGAATGGGAACTGTTGAATGCACACCAAGAAACAGATACAAATATTGGCGGTGGCAAATCTAATCGAATTTCAGACACGACTGGTAATAAAGCTATTATTCTCGCAGAAGATAAAAATTATCAGCATTTGAAAAACATTATTACAACGCTTGAACAGCTTTACAAAGAATTAGATCATGACCAAAAAACAATTGTGGATATGCGATATTTTGATAAGCAAGAAGCATACGAATGGTCACACGTTGCAGATAAATTATATATGTCAGTACAACGAGTATTACGTAAGCGAAACATGTTGATTGATGAAACAGCTAAACGATTGGGGTGGATGTAAATGTTGAAGAAATTGTTCATTGAACAAATCGAAGTCAAATTACCTTTTATCTGTTGGTTAGGGATAGGAGCTTTAGTTTTGAAAGGTATATTTTAATGCGTAATTGTGAGGTATAGTGAATTACGCAAAAAAACAGTGTAAATTGATATTATCAAGTTTTATCAAAAGCGTACGGAAATACGCTAAATAAATTTCCATTACAAAATAAACACGTTGCTTGTACGTGTATGTCGGAAACAAGCAAAATGGGCTGCTTCAAAAGAAGTAGTCTTTTACTATTCCATTTATCCTAGAATAATAGTATAATTTGTTATTATTTGTTTATAAAGGAGTATTTATGGAAAATACGGTTTCTGTTGAATTTAATGCTTGGTGGTTGTTAGTAGTTCCAACTATGCTAATTATTACTATAGTAATTCTTACTTTAATAGTAAAAATTCCACCACTTTTTAAAAAGGACTTAAAGAAAAAATCTTTAACAAGTTGGATAGAAGTTAAAGATTTATTATACTGGCTTTTAATGATTTGTTTAGGATCAATTAGTTTATTTACTTATCAATATAGAGAAAATAGTGAAGTGATTGATCATTGGGGATTTGCCGGAACCATTATTTCAATTATTTTAGCAGTTGTAGCAATAGGATTTACTTTGTTCCAAACTTTATCTAGTAATCTTTCAAGTGAGAAAATAGCTGTATCAGCTGACAAAATTGAGCAAGCAACTTTAAATTTAGATTCTAAAACATTATCTGAATCAAGTAGAATAATTAACGAAGCAGCGGATTTATTAAAATCAAAAATATACATAATTGAAGAAAAACTGGATACCATTAATTTGGCGCAGGAAACGTTTAGTGAATTAGCTGCAAGTAATTTTGGGAATAAGCCAATTAAAAATAACAATGAAGATTTAGACGTGTTAGATTTAGATATCTTTATAGATGAAGTGCTACCAGAACTACCATATTATTCTCAATTATATATATATTCGTATCTATTATTTTTAAATGAAGGAGTATCCCTTGAGGAAGAAGAAGAAAATTTATTCGATGATATTTCATTTTCTGTATCTAAGTATGATTTAGAAAACAATATACAACCTCCTTCCTCAGAAGATTTTCTTGAGGGAGCAAATTACGGTTCACACTCAGCTACGCGTAGCTTCTTTAATTCGTTGGGTTTAACGGAAAAATTTTGCAAACTTGATGGAAGTGTAAAACAGGAAGTTATAAATAAAAGCGAAAGATTTGTAAAAGAATACCATTCAACGTTAGTTGTTAATTTATTGAAAACGCATAAAACAACTTAGTCACATCTAACAAGGTGTGGCTTTTTGTTATTACTTGATCATAAGTAGGATTTCATTGATAAGGGTGTAGTCTTTATTTTGCGCTCATGTTACTATTAATTTAGTAAATTTTGGGGGTATTGTAGTGGGTAAAAGTGAGAACTTATTAGTGAAATTTTTGATAGCATTGGCTGGAATAACAATTGGTGTTGTAGTAATTCTTACTATTATTGCATATCAAATTGGTGTTGATGAACTTGAAAAACCTAATAGAATTGCAATAATCAGCGGCTTGTTAAGTATGTTTGGTGGAATTGCAGGAGCATTTGGTGCATATTTTATAGCGAAATGGCAATTGAATGTTGTCTTAGACAGGCAATATGAAAAAGAAAAAAGTAAATTCGCTTGGGAAATAAAAGTAAATAAAAAATTAGAAATGGTACAAATTCTAAATAATAAAATTAATGATCTAGATGGATTCAGGAAGAAATATCTAATTTATAATACAGAGCTTAATTCTTACCTTACAAAGAGAATTGAACAGGAATCAAATATTAAAGAAATAAAGCTTTTACCAGCTTTTCCTCAAAAAACTTTGAAATCTATAGACGAGTTATCAGATTTACTATTTAAGTTTAAAGTGTTATTTTCCTATGAATCTTTTTACAGTGATGATTTTTTTGAAAAGTTAAGTAATTTAGATAAGGAATTATTTGTTTTCTTTAAAGAAATTGTGGAACACCTTCCAAATAAAAATTGGGAAGTAGTAAGCTCAACAAATGACCTTCTTACTAAATGGAATAATGAAAATAAAAAGATTAAAGAGAAATTTAACAAGTTAGATGATACTTTTTATAATCTAATAGAACATCTTAACAATGAAATATCCGAAACATTAGCAGACTAAGATGAGGTGATAACCATTGCAACAAATTAAGTGGCGAGAATTTTATGGTGATGAACCAATTAAACCAATATCGGTTGAAAAATATTACTTGGATGATGGTCAGTCTTTAGAAACCAGGCAAATGACATATGTGCTTTGTACAAGTGAATATGTAGAAGATAAAGATGGTATGTATCCAACAATTGAAGTAAACGATATTGTGATTGATAAATATGGCGAAGGTGACACTTATTATATCTTTAGATATGAACGTGAATTCCAAGAACTTCATGTTGAATTATTAGACGATAATATGAAACGTACTGGAAAGACAACATACCTAGATGTTAATGAAGTAGTGCATAAATTAAATGGCGTAGAGTGGATATGATTAAGCATCTCAAATGAGGTGCTTTTTATTATGCCATGAAATCCAATTGGTGTATCGTATGGACTTTGCAAGTATGACTATGAATTGTGGAGGAATGAACAATGATGAGTTTAGAATTCTTCTCTCAGTATTTCAGTGAACTAATAAATACATCAATGAAAAGAGGGATAACAATGGACAAACCAAGCTTAACTATTAGACCTGATAAACCTAAGAAAGAAGCTAAAGGTATTACAGTATCAATTGATATGGACACAGACAAAATGCAATTAAAGTTACGAGCAATCGCAAAGCATGTTGGAGCATTGGCTGATGAGTTGGATGCGATTGATAATACATGGATGTTTGACTGTGGTTCGCTCGATTATTCAGACCACACTTATCCTAGTGGTACGTCAGTTACAAGGGTTTGTGATAAGTGCAAAGAATCGTACATCATTCCAAACGAAGAACTACCAACACAATTAGAAGGTAGTGACTAGCATCATGCAAGAATACAAATCAATCGAGCAAAAGCGTAAGTTCTATGACAGTGGTGATTGGAAACAAATGCGTGCTGAAGTAAAGAAGCGAGACAACAATGAATGTCAGGAATGTAAACGCAATGGCTTTGTTCGTATCGATGATGCAAACCAATTAAACAATGATGGCACACGAAAGAAGATACAACTTGTAGTCCATCACATCAAAGAACTAGAAGATCATCCAGACTTAGCACTCGACATAAACAATCTCGAAACACTTTGCGTTGATTGCCATAACCGTATTCATGGTCGAGTATTCAGTAAACCTAACAAGTGGCGAGATGATGAGAAATGGTAATACCCCCCGGGTAAAAAGTTTTGAAATTTTTTAAAACCTGGGCACCGGTGATGGGGTGTTCTGTCCAGATTTTTAAAGGTTATTATTTCCACGCGAGAGGGGGGAGGGGGTTAGGTTATGAACTTAGAAAATTTGAAGGCTCAGCTGATGAGTCGGATTGATACAAATGATTTGCTGGAAGTGAAGAAGGTTGAGCGATATATTGAGTTGCTTAAACTCGACAAGCAATGTGATGAAGCACTTGAAAAAGACGGATCCACTATCATCATAGAAAACGGTAAACAACGTTTCATTAAGAGTCATCCAGCAATGACAGATAAAACGAAAATAAATACTCAATTAATTGCTTTGGAGAAGTCGTTTAACTTTGTAGATGAAGGACTGCCCCCTGCTGCATCAACTGTGGAGGGCAAAAGCAAAGAAGAGTATTCGGAAGATGATTTAATTTGATTAACAATAAGTATGTGGACGAATACATTCATCTTTATGAATCTGGACAAATCAAACTTAATAACGAACGGATCATGTTGATTGAATATTTGCGAGAGCATGTATTAACTCGAGATGATTTGTTTTTTGATGACGATATGATTGAAAAATGTATCCGATTCGGTGAGAAGTGGTATTTCCCTTTACAACCGTTTCAGAAGTTTTTAATCGCATTCGTCTTTTTATTTTTCAAAAAGAATGGCCGTGTGTTTTATCGTAAGCATTTATGGATGCTTGGTCGTGGTGGCGGTAAGAATGGTTTGATTTCTGTTGTTACTCATTTCTTAATTGGACCACATCACGGTATTAGAGAATACAACGTTTCGATTGTTGCCAACAGTGAAGAACAAGCCAAAACTTCATTTGATGAAACCTACAATGTTATTGGTCGAAACAGCATATTAAAATCAATGTTTTATCGAACAAAAGAAAAGATCACAAGCAATAAAACTGATTCGATATTAAAGTTTCGTACTTCCAATGGAGAAACAAAAGATGGTTTGCGTGACGGTGCCGTTGTATTCGATGAGATACACCAATTTGAAAGCAATAAGGATGTTCGAGTCCATATTTCAGGGCTTGGAAAGAAGAAAAATCCACGTGAGTTTTATATTGGTACTGATGGATATGTTCGAGATGGATTTTTAGATAAACAAAAAGAAAAAGCAATAAAGGTTTTAAGTGGTGAAGCACGGCCGAATGCGTTATTCCCTTTCATCTGTAAGTTAGATGATGAAAAGGAAGTTGATGAAATTGAAAGCTGGGAAAAGGCCAATCCAATGCTTTGTCATCCTCGTAGTGAATATGCCCAAGGGCTATTCGATACGATTTTTGAAGAGTACGAGGATTTAGAAGACGATCCGACAAACCGTGAAGAGTTTATGACTAAGCGTATGAACTGCCCAGTAACCGATTTAGAACGATCTGTAGCTAAGTGGGAGGAAATACTAGCAACTAATCGAGAAATGCCTAATTTACACGGTAAAGAGGCTATAGGAGCCATTGACTTTGCTAGTATACGAGACTTCGCAGCATGTGGTTTGTTATTTCGTGAAAATGGTGATTACGTTTGGAAAACTCATTCTTATGCACGTAAAGAATTTGTAGATAAGTACTATAGTTATTCCAAGAAACAAGATGCTGAAATGGCTGGAAAGCGAAAATTTGCACCTATTCGAGAATGGGAAGAACAAGGGCTTTTATCAGTTGTGGAGGGCGAAACAATTGATCCGAATTTAGTTGTTTCCTGGTTTGTTGAAATGAGAAATTACTACGACATCAAAAAAGTTATTGGTGATAATTTCCGAATGGAAGTGCTAAAGCCTTTATTTGAAGCAGAAGGGTTTGAAGTAGAGATAATCCGAAATCCAAGGGCCATCCACAGTTTATTGGCTCCACGAATCGAGCTTGCTTTTGCCAATCGTCAAATTATATTTGGGGACAATCCTCTAATGCGTTGGTACACAAACAATGTACTAGTTGTTATCAAAAAAGATGGCAACAAAGAGTATCAGAAAAAGGAACCTATAAGAAGAAAAACAGATGGCTTCCAAGCATTTGTACACGCCATATATCGAGCCGATGAAGTGGTCGAAACGGATGTAGGTAGCTCATTGGATGCACTTAACGCATTGAATTTCTAGAGAGGGGGTGAAAGCATGGGATGGCTACAGGATGTACTTAATAAAAATAAAGAAATTGGTACGATGTTTGATGAATTTGATTTCTTTGGTATTGAAATAAGTCAACGAGCTTATTTAAAAAAGATGGCTTTAGAAACTTGTATTAACTTTATAGGCAGGACCATATCACAGTCTGATTTTCGGTTTATGAAGGATGGAAAAAGACAATTAGATGATTGGCATTATTTGCTGAATGTAAGGCCGAATACAGATCAAAGTGCATCAGACTTCTGGCAAGATTTTGTTTATAAATTGCTTCATGAAAATGAAGTGTTGGTTATTTTAACTGACAATAATGATTTATTAATTGCAGATAGCTTTGACCGAATTGAGTATGCAATTTATCCAGATATTTTTAAAAGCGTGACAGTAAAGGATTACACATTCCAACGATCATTTAATATGGATGAAGTTATTCATATCACATACAACAATGAAAAGTTAACGAAATTCATGGATGGCATGTTTGAAGATTATACAAACTTATTTAGCCGTATGATTGAAACCAATATGTTTGCTAATCAAATTCGAGCAACTGCTGAAATGGATTCAACTCAAAAGCTTGATAATGAAAATTTAGGGAAGTTACAGAATTTCATTAACAAGTTATTTGGAGCTTTTCGACAGAATGCATTCGCAATCGTACCTAAACTAAAAGGCTTTAACTATGAAGAAATTGTTGATGGTTCAAATGGTGGCAGGTCCGTTGAAGAATTAGCAAAGGTTAAACGTGATCTGATTGATGATGTTGCCAACATTCTAGGCATTCCTACATCTTTAGTTCACGGAGATATGGCGGAATTTGAAACAGCTATTAAAGCATACATCAAGTTTTGTATTGCTCCTTTAGTCAAAAAAATCGAAGATGAGCTCAATGCAAAACTAATTGATAAAAAGGAATTCTTAAAAGGCTCCAAGATAGAAGTAAAAGGTGTTACAGAAACAAGTGTAATCGAAAATTCCGAAGCTGTAGATAAATTAGTTGCTTCAGGGGCGTTTACTAGAAATGAGGTGCGTGAATTGTTTGGGGCTGAACGTTCTGATGATCCAGAGTTAGATAAATTTGTTATTACAAAGAACTATCAATCCACTGAAGCCGTTGAAGGAGGTGAAAACGAATGAGAGGAATGACTAAAGAAGATTTCTTTAAAATGTTTAAGAATCAATCGTATGTTAATCAGTTAAAAGAAATCCCGCAAAAATTTAATGCTGTTCATAATGAAGAAACAAATACTAGTGAAATCACTATCTATGGTGTAATAGGTTCTTCATGGTGGAACGATAGTTTTTCTGCAAGTGATATTGATCAGGCAATTAAAGATGCAGGTACCAATGACATTATTATTAACTTAAACAGTCCTGGTGGCGATGCATTTGATGGCATTTCTATTTTTAATCGCTTAAAACGTCATCAAGGAAAAGTAACGATCCATGTTGATGGCTGGGCATGTTCGGCAGCGTCTGTAATTGCAATGGCAGCAGACGAATTAATTATGGAACTAGGTTCAATGTTTATGATTCATGAAGCTAGCAACATTGTTTGGGGCACTAAAACAGCAATGCGAAAAGAAGCTGATGTACTTGAAGAATTGGAAGAAGGCATTATCGACATTTACATGACAAAAGCGAATGTAAGTAGAGAAGAAATTCGTCAAAAGGTCGATGCTGAAACTTGGTTTAGTGCTAAAAAAGCAGTGGAATATGGTTTTGCTACTAAAGCTGAAGGTACTGTAGAAGATCCAATCGAGCCAACCAATTCAATTGAGCAGAAACAACAAATCATGAATGAATTGAAAAATATTTTAAAACCAAATAATCAAACTCAAGAGCCTGTTCCTACTTCTGCCACACCATCAACTGTGGATAGCCAGAAGAAGCGAAAAAGGTTCTTTTAATTTACTTAAAAAACGGAGGTAATCATAAATGGTTATTAAATTAAATGGAAAAATGGAAAATTACAAAGAAAAACTAAATGCATATATGACAGTTCGTGATAATGAAAATTCAACACAGGACCAAATCGACAATGCTTTTACTGATGCTATGAATGCATTGGCTGAAGATTTAACAGTTGAAATTAAAAATCAAGCTGTAAATGAAGCAGCGAATAAAAGTTTAGACTCTCAAATTCTATTATCACGTGGAAATGATGTTCTAACATCTGAAGAAAAGAAATTCTTCAATGCAGTTGTTCAAGATGGTGGTTTTAAAGACGAAACAATTTTACCAGAAACAACTCAAGAACGTGTATTCCAAGATTTAACGAAAGCTCATCCTTTACTAGATGCAATTGGTATTCAAGATTTAGGCGCAGCAACTAAATTTATTTATTCTGATCCAACAAAGGCTTATGCGTGGAAAGAACTATTTGGTGAAATCACTGGACAAGTAAACACAGCGTTCCGTGAAGAAAAAATTACTCAATTAAAACTAACTGCTTTTGCAGCTATTCCGAATGACATGTTAGAACTGGGGCCAGAATGGGTTGAGCGTTATGTTCGTGAATTATTAGTAGAATCATATTCAGTAGGTTTAGAGTATGGCTATTTAAATGGCCGTGGTTCAGCTCATAGCGAGCCAGTTGGATTAATGAAAAATGTTGATGCAAATACAGGTGCTGTAACTGATAAAACATCATCAGGTACATTAACATTTGCTCCTTCACAATATGGCGAAACAGTTACAGGTGAGCTTTATAATGTTGTTAAGGCATTATCTACAAATGAAAAAGGTGAATCACGAAAAGTAATGAACAAAATCGTGATGGTTGTAAATCCAGTCGATGCAATTGGTGTACAATTCCGAAACACAATTCAAACAGCTAATGGACAATGGGTAACTTCATTACCTTATAACATCCAAACAGTTGAGTCAGAAGAGGTTCCAGTAGGAAAAGCGTTATTCTTCATTAAAGGGGAGTACATTGCTGCAGTAGCTGGTGGTTATAAGCTTAAAAAATTCGATCAAACATTAGCTATTGAAGATGCGACATTGTATACAATTAAGCGTTTTGCAAATGGTCGTCCACGCGATAACAAAACAGCTTTAGTATACGACTTGAACATTCAATTTACTGCTAGTGCACCAGAGACTCCTTAATTTAAGGGGTCTTAATTCTTTATGAGGAGGGATAGAATGGCACAACATAAAGTGGTTCGTCGTTTTAAGGAATTAAAACATGAAGGACATATTTATGAGGTCGGTGATAATTATCCTGTGGAGGGCAAGAAGGCGACTAAAGCACGGTTGGAAGAATTATCGACTACAAAAAATAAATATCAAAAAATCTTCATTGAGGAAGTCACAGAAACTCCTAAAGATAAGGAGTGATGAATGTGGATGTGATTACTCAAGAAATCTTAGAAGAGTTCAAACTTAGAATGCGACTAAGTGATGATGAAGACGATAATTTAAAACGCATTTTAAAAGCTTCTCACGACGATTTACAGCGCATTTGTGGTGACTATGATATAAACACTCACGAAGTCTTTAAAGAGCTTGTATTCGAGCGTTCTCGCTATGCTTATAACGATGCACTTGAATACTTCCACACTAATTTTTTGACGCAGCTTAACAATTTGAATATTGCTAAAGCACTCGAAAGTAGTGAAGTCGATGAAACAGTTTAGATACAACGAAAACAATCACAGCGGCTTGTATCGTCATCGGATTTCACTTCGTAAACGCACTTTGACTACAGATGAATTATTACAAGAAATTGAAACGTTTGAGGACTACGGACGCTATTGGGCCATGATTAAAACGCTAAAAGGTAGCGAAATAATGGATGCCGGAAGAGAGCAAACAAAAGTCGAGAAACGTTATGTATTAAAGTATGCAAAATCACTAGCTGAATTTATAGATAGTGAACATACGAGTTTTGAAGTGGTTCAAAATGGCGTTGTATACGATGTTAAAAGTGCTCTTAATGATGATGATATGAACAATACTGTCACAATTGTTGTAGAAGGGCGGTCATGATATGGCAACAAATATTAATAACCTTGCTGCTGAAATTAACCGCACTCTAAGAAACTACGCTCATGGTGTTGGAGAAGATATAGAAAAGGTTGCTGAAAAAGTCGCTAAAGAAGGTGCGAGACAACTTAAAATTCGTTCTCCTATTGGTGTAAGGCATCGATATGCAAAAGGGTGGAGAGCGAAAAAGGTAGGTAATCAATGGATCGTCCACAATATTGAATATCAACTTACTCATTTACTTGAAAAAGGCCATGCAAAAGTTGGTGGAGGTCGTGTGCCTGCACAGGTTCACATTAGACCTGTCGAGGAAGAAATGATTGATGAATTTGTCCAAGGTGTTGAGGAGGCGATCAGAGGATGACGTTACCTGAACTAGCACAAAAGTTAGTAGCACTAGGTTATCCAGTAGCTTACTCACACTTTAAATCAGTACAAGTGCCTCCCTTCATCTGCTACTTAGTGGTGGATGGCGACACATTTAGTGCTGACAATAAAGTTTTGTCAAAAATCAATTATGTTGATATTGAACTATATGTAATCAATAAAGATTTAACAGCAGAAAAGAAAATCGAAGATATGTTAAATGAAAACGAACTCCCTTGGTCTTACGATGAATTATTCATCAGAGACGAGGGAGTTTTTAAATGCACATATTCAATTACTTTAATTAATTAGGAGGTCATTTAGATGGCAGAAAACAAAGTACGCTTTGGTTTAAAAAACGTTCATTATGCAGTAGCAACTGAAGCAGCAGACGGAAAATTAACTTATGGTACACCAGAGAAATATCCTGGTGCGGTGTCATTAAGTTTGGAACCACGAGGAGAAACTTCAGAATTCTATGCAGATGATCGCGTATATTATGCGACAACAGTAAACAACGGTTATGAAGGCACATATGAAGCTGCTGAACTACCTTTAAAATTCCGTACAGATGTTTTAGGCGATCAATTAGATGAAACATCAGGTGTACTTACTGAAACAGCGAATTCTAAGCCAAAAACGATTGCCTTAATGTTTGAATTTGATGGCGACGTAAAGGCGACACGACATGTATTGTATAACGTTACTGTTAGCCGTCCAGGAACATCAAGTGAGACAAAAACAGAAACTACAGAACCAACTACACAAGAGTTATCATTCATTGCTGCTCCTACAGTAGATGGGGTTGTCAAACGATCAACTACAGGTACAACGACACCTGCTGTGTACGATGCATGGTATACAAGTGTATTTGAACCAACAGAAGTACCAACACCTTAATAATTGAACTGTGGAGGGCAGATAGATGGAAATTACATTAACAATTGATGGTAAACAAATTCCCTTTAAATCAAATGGTGCAGTTGCAAAACGCTACATGATGCAATTTCAACGCGATATGCTGAAAGATATATTAAGCATGGGCGTTACAGATAAAAAGTTCGATGACATGTCAGAAAATGAAAAAGTTGTTTGGATGCGAGATAACATCGATTTCAATATGTTTTACGATATTGCATGGGTATTTGCAAAAACAGCAAATACTGATGTTCCAGATCCATTGTCATGGCTAGAATCATTTGAGGAATTTCCAATACTAGATATTATCGAGCCATTACAAGATTTACTTGAAAAAACGATAGGTTCTAAAAAAAAGTAGCGAATGACGGTACTAATAGTCCATCTGGAGAAATTAGCACCGAACAATTTTTAGTACTATGTAAAGAATGTGGGCTAACACATGATGATCTTGAAACAATGACATTCGGTATGTGTTTAGATTACATTGACGAATATCTAGAAACAAAGAATCCAAACAATAAAAAAGAAAAGAAAACAGTTCGTAAGGCTTCACAAGCTGATTTCGACATGTTTTAACACTTGCCTTTTGGCAGGTGTTTTTTATTTGTTCAAAAGGTAGGTGAGGGTAATGGCAAACAATCGAATCAAAGGTATTACGATTGAACTAAATGGAGATACAACAGGGCTAACGGATGCTTTAAAAGACGTTAATAAAGAAAGTGATAAGGTAACTAGTGAATTAAGAGAAGTTGAACGTGCATTAAAATTCGATCCAGGTAATGCCGAATTGATTGCTCAAAAACAGCAACTTTTAGCAGAACAAATTCAAAACACAAGTCAAAAACTAGATGTTTTAAAAGAAGCTCAATCACAAGTTGAAGCACAGTTTCGTAATGGTGAAATAGGGTCCGAACAATACAGGGCATTCCAACGTGAACTAGCAACTACTGAAGCACAAATGCAACGGTTCAATGCTCAAATGGCTAGCACAGCTAATGAGCAAGACCGATTAGCACGTACGACAGGTGAATTATCAGCGTTTTTCGAGGCCACTGGTACTGATGTCAATCAATTCGCTGACTTATTAGGAACACGCTTAACAAATGCAATTCGTGATGGGTCAGCCACAACTGACCAAATGAATCGCGCTTTACGTGTAATGGGTCAACATGCTTTAGGTGCTGGTGTAGATATTGATCAAATGAGGGAAGCCCTACGTAGAGCAGCTGAAGGTGCTGATTTAAACGGAGTAAGACAAGACTTAGCAAGAATCACTCAAGAAGCTAATGAGGCTGAAGAAGCAGTTAATGGATTTGGTCAAGAATTATCTGGTGTAGTTGCAGGGTTAGCAGCTGGCGGTGGTATTGCAGGGGTTGTACAACAATCTTTAGATGTATCTAAACTAAATACTAATATTGATATTTCCATGAATCTTAATGAAGCAGATTCCCAAGCAGTTCGTCAATCTATTATGGAAACCACAGCCGCAATTGGAGATGAAGAAGCTGCCTATGAAGGTGTACGTAGACAAATGGTCCTTAATAAAGATGCGTCTATGGAAACTAACCAAGAGATAATTAAAGGCGCAGCAATGATTTCAAGTGCTTATAAAGAGATAGATTTTAAAGAGTTAATTCAGGAATCATTTGAAATAGGTAAAGAATTAAAAATATCTCAAAAGGATGCTTTAGCATTAACGAATCAATTATTAAGTGTTGGTTTTCCTACAGAACAATTAGATATTATTGCTGAATATGGCGGACAACTTCAAAGAGCAGGATTTGATGCAAAACAAGTCCAAGGAATTATGGCAGCAGGCGTTGAAACTGGGACATGGAATATAGATAATCTTTTAGATGGACTAAAGGAAGGACGTATTAAGGCTGCTGAAATGGGTGCAGGTTTATCAACTTCAATGATTGATGCATTGCAAATTATTGGAGGTTCTGAAGAGCAATTTCGTAAGTGGGGTGTAGCAATCGCTCAAGGTGGCGAAAAAGGTAATCAGGCGTTTCAGGACATGACACAATATTTAATGAATGTTGAAGATGATGTAGCACGAAACGCATTAGGTGTTGAGCTCTTTGGCACAATGTGGGAAGACCAAGGAGAGAATATCGCTAATACGATTCTTAACATGGATAAACATATACAGTCAGCTGATGATATGCAAAAGAAATTGAATGATGATGTCGCTAAAATCAATGCTGATCCTGCTTATACGTTATCAACAGCAATGGGTAGTCTTAAAGAATCTCTTGCACCTTTATTATCAAGCATTGCACAGTTAGTGGCAAAGATCGCAGAATGGGTATCTAATAATGCTGGTTTAGCTTCAGCAATAGTTGCTATTGTTGCTACAATCGCTATTTTAGTAGGTGCATTCGCTGCATTAATGCCAGCTATTGGTGGACTTGTCACCGCATGGCCTGCATTAGCAGCAATAATTGGCGCTATAACTTCTCCGATTACTTTAGTAGTAGCTGCGATAGTGGGACTGGGTGTCGCCCTAGTGGCTGCTTATCAAAATTCTGAGACATTTAGGGAAAATGTAAATAATGTATTCCAGGCAATTAGGGATGTTGCAGTCACTGTATTTGAAACAGTGGCTTCTTTTATTGGAGAAAAAATAGCACAAATCAAACAGTTTTGGGACACTGAAGGTGCTCAAATTTTACAGGCAGTTCAGAATATCTTTAATGGCATAAAGGCTGTTATAGAGTTTGTTATGCCAGCTGTGAAGCTCATCATCGAAACAGTGTGGAATGCCATTAAACAAGTCATAGATGGTGCATTAAACATCATAATGGGTCTCATTAAAACGTTTAGTGGTCTATTTACAGGTGACTTCTCAAAAATGTGGGAAGGCGTTAAACAAATATTTAAAGGGGCCATTGATCTTGTTGTTGGTTGGATGACACTTTCATTCTTTGGTGGAATCAAAACGATTGTCACTAACCTTGCTAAAACAGGTGTTAGTCTATTAAAAGGCATGTGGGATGACATAGCTAAATTCTTTACCTCAATGGGCTCAAAAGTGTCCTCCACAGTTTCTAATTTCTCTACATCTGTAATAAATTTCTTTAAAAATTTGGGAACTAATGCAAGTAGCACTATTTCGAACATGGTTACATCAGTTATCAATTTCGTTAAAAATCTTTCTACTAATTTTGTAAATACAGTTTCTACTATGAAGACAAACGTAGTTAAGAAAATGAATGAAATTAAGGATGGAATGATTGAGAAAGTAAAATCGTTGCCAGAACAATTTACTGGTATAGGTAAGGATATTATAAATGGTTTGATAAAGGGTATTTCAGCCATGACAGCAAATGCGATTGAGTCAATTACAGGTGTTGTGGATGGCGTAGTCAACACAGCGAAAAAGTTGCTTGGTATTCATTCGCCTTCAAGGGAATTTATGAAGATTGGTTTGTGGACAGGTGAAGGTATGATAATTGGTTTAAATCAATCTGCACCAAAGGTTAATGCAGCTATGGAGAATATCGGTAATGGTATTTTAGCAGTATCTAAGTCTTATCAAGAAGAATACTCAAATTTGATTGATGAATTTAATAAAAAGAATGAGGATAAAAATGATAAGACGTTAGAAAAAATCTACAAAATCCAAAACAATGCTGCTAAAAAGAAACGTAAGTTAACTCAACAGGAACTTCAAGAGATTGCTTTACTGGAAGCTTCGTATAGAGATAATAAAATGAAATCAGAAATTGATTTTCAGAAAAAGTATAAAGCTTTAGTAGAGAAATCTGAAAAAGAGTATCTTGAGGTAATCAAGAACTATATTGCTGATAAAAAATCATTAGATGAATTATCGTTAGTACAAGAAGCAGCAATTTGGGAGCAATCAATTGAACTCTTTGCAGAAGGTACAAGAGAGCGTATTACTGCTCAAAAGGAATATCAAAAAGCTGTTGAAGATATTAACAAGCAAATTGTCTCGATTAATTCTGAATATCAATCAAAAATCCAAACCATTAGTGACAACCTCATTAAACAAGAAGAAGAAGCAACAAAGGCATACACTGACGCTTTAAAAAATAGAGAGCAGGCTTTGAAGTCCTATGCTGGTACTTTCGATGAATTCAAGGTTGAGTTGAACCGTACTGGTCTTGAACTGATGACTAATTTACAAGGTCAGGTTGATGGTTTTAAACAGTGGCAAGCTGAATTTGAGAAGCTTTCAGGTCGGGGGGTTAATAAAGAATTATTAGAAGAACTATCTGCTTTAGGTGTTAAAGCATTACCTGAGTTAGTCGCCCTTAATAGTATGACGGATGAGCAATTGTCTCAATACAGCGCATTGTATCAAGAGAAATCGCAACTTGCGCGAGAGCAAGCTGAAACAGAATTATCAGGTATGAAAATGGATACTCAAGTAAAAATTGAAGAAATGCGAAAAACTGCAAATGACCAACTCACAAAGCTTAATTTAGAATGGCAAACTAAAATTAAAACTGTTACACAAGGTACGAAATCGGAGCTTTCGTCATTAAAGCAAATAGGCGTAGATGCAGGAAATGGACTTTTAGAAGGTCTTTCATCAACTGCAAATGCTTTGTATGCTAAGGCACAAGAAATCGCTAATAACATTGCTAACACTATTGCTGCTGCATTAGAAATCCATTCACCATCAAGGGTAACAATGGGGTTCGGGGTAAACATCAATGAAGGGCTAATTAAAGGTATGGAGCAGTCTAGTAGTAGATTACAACGTGCTATGAATAGTGTGTATGGTTCATTAGCAAGTAGTGCAGAGAAGTCTGTAGCGAGTAAGGAAACGACTGCTCAAACACCTGTGTCCTCCACAACTTCTACTTCAACTATAGAAAACCATTACCACATGAACTTTACAAGTCCCAAAGCACTTGATCCATATGAGTCAGCAAGAATGGCTAAAAATGCTTTGAAGGAAATGGGGTTACAATTTTAAAGGGGGTTAGAGCATGATAGAGTCTTTCCAAAGGCGAGAGAAATTAATATTTGATAATCATCGTGGGCAGACATTTGAAATATCAGTGTCTAGCCCTTTTTATTTAGATACTGCTGATGGCTTAGAGGCCTTAGAAAATGAATTCTATAATGTAAAGAATTACAACGAAGATGGAACCAATGTAAAAGGTTCTAGTGTTCGGGAACGGAATATTGTAATTAATGGCCGTATTCGCTTGGATAAAGAAATCAATCGGCAAAAGATTATTCGCTTCTTTAATCCTAAACATCACTTTACATTGAGATATGAGAATGGTGAAGTTACTCGGTATATAGATTGTAGAGTTGAAAAATCACCTGTTGTGAGTAAGCATATCATTCCTGAATTTATGATTTCATTTCTTTGCCCTAATCCATGGTGGTATACAGAGGAACAGAAATATGAAATTGCTATGTGGGTAGCAGCCTTTGAATTTGAACTTGAAATTGATGCAGATGGAGACGGTATTGAAATGGGCTACCGTGAGCCTAACAATGTAGTCAATGTCTTTAATGATAGTGATACAGCATCACCCTTGCGTATTCAGTTTACAGCTTTAGGGAGTGTGGTTGAGCCATATATAGAAGTTGTAGATACTGGTCGTATTGTCAAAATTGAAGGTACTTTACAAGGCGGTGATGTTGTCACAGTAAATACTCAAAGAGGTAATGAATACGCCATTCTTGAACGAAATGGACAGCAAATTAATTACTTCAATTACCTTTCCTACGATTCGGATATTCAACTTAGTGTGGATGTAGGTGATAACTTGATTCGCTATGACGCTGCCCAATTTGTATCTAATTTAGAGGTGTCTATTTACTTCACGCCTCAATTTGTGGGGGTGTAATTTAATCATGCTCTATGTATGTAATGAGAATTTTGAAAGGTTAGGCTTCATCGGGAACTTCTCATATCTTTTGTGGAGGAAAAAGTATGGTCCTGGTAGTGAGGCCGAACTACACGTTGATGTAACTCCTAAAAACATTGAGTTGCTTAAAAAGGGCAATATCATTTTCCGTCAAGATGATAACGAAGCTATGTTTATTTATTATCGTCAATTTGATGATAGTAATGGTGTAGATCAATTGGTTATCAAATGTTTTTCTCTAACTCGTTGGACAGACCGAAGAATTTTGTGGAAGCAATATGACTTTAATACAACACCTGAACAAATCATGAGGCAGAGTATTATTGAAAATATGATTAGTCCTACTGATACAAATCGTAAAATCGCCCAGGTGCAACTCGCTACAGTGAAAAACATCGGTAAAGCAATTCAACAACAAATATCATATAAGCAAGTTTTTGAGGTATGTGAAAATTTATGTACCACTCATGATATTGGGATGCGCTGTTTATTTGATGGCCGAACACTTAAATATGATTTTTACGAAGGGACAGACAGAACGATTAATCAAAGTTTGAATCCTCGAATTATCTTGTCAAAGAGTCGAAGCAATTTGCTAAAAAGAAAGTATGAAGATGCAGATAATAGTTGGAAAACAACTGCTCTAATTGGCGGAGCTGGCGAGGGAGTATATCGGAAAACAGCAACAATCGGCACAACCTACAAGGGATTAAGCAGAAGAGAAATATTTATTGATGCCAGAGAAATATCTGATACAAGAGATGTGGAAGGCGAACAAATGCCTATTTCGTCAGGAGAATACAACTCATTACTTGTAGCAAAAGGTAAAGAAAAAATAGCTGAGTATACAGAGTTTATCGGCTTCGATTGTGAATTGGATGTTACCAAAGAAAACACAAAATACAATGAGGATTTCTTTCTAGGGGACTTAATAACAATAAAGGATGATGAACTAGGTATTTTAATGAATAGTCGTGTCATGCAGGCAGATGAAGTTTTTCAGCAGGACGGTAAATCAATCTATGTAACCGTAGGAAAGTCGGTTCCAACACTTCCAGAGGCTATTAAAAGGATGGTGAAATAAATGATTAAATTCGGAGTATTCAACTCTATCAACGGAGATAGAAAATATAAGGCAGAGGATTTTGCACAGTATTTTGCGACGTTCATCGGTAATGGTATTTTTGTAAAGCCTTCAGACTGTTTGCAAATTTATGCAACTGGGGATTCAATGAGTGTATTTGTACGTCCAGGTAAAGCATGGATTAATGGCTATTACTTAATCAATGATGACAACTATACCTTGCCACTTTCAGCAGGTGACACAACACTTAATCGTATTGATCGTATTGTTATAAGATTAGATTTCGTGCAACGTAAAATGAGTGTGGAGGTCAAGAAAGGTACTTTATCTGCATCACCAGTTGCCCCTACATTAAAACGAGATGCAGACGCTTATGAATTAGCGTTAGCAGATGTATATATAGCTAAAGGTGCATTAACAATTAATCAGGCTGCTATTACAGATACTCGTTTAAATAATAACTTGTGCGGTCTTATGCATGGTGTTGTAAATCAAGTAGATACTACAACCATTTTCAATCAATATCAGAGTTGGTTTGAGGACTATTCAGTTACTAAAGCAGCAGAGTTTTTACAATGGCAAACGGATGTAACAACAGCTTTGGAGAACTGGATAGATGCTCAGGAACAAGGCTTTGAGGCGTGGCGACAAGCAGAAGAACAGCTTTATTACACATGGTTAGAAGGGCGCAAAAATCACTTTGACGCATGGTTTGAGACAGTTAAAGATATACTCGATACCACAGCCGACGGGAAATTATTAAATAAATTCAATGACCATGAAAATGCCAGACTACCACATTTTCAAGTTGATGAAGTGACAGGTAAAAGATATGCAACAGGCTGGGTTATTGAAGATGGTAAGTTATTCTTTGCGTATGAGGAGGTATAAACATGGGTGGTAGATTTCAAGTTGCTACAGAGCCAACACAATTAGAAATAAAAAACATGGTTGAGAACATTGACGCATCTGCTGGGTTGCTAGTTAGCGACGAGGGTAAACGTTTTCTACCTGTAATGCGTGAGGAGTTAAGAATCAGAGAAATGATACACGATTTATCAATGCCATTATCATATATGGGCATGACTGAGGATTTTATATATGTAAAACAACATTCTTCCGCAAATCATTGGTTAATTAATAAAGCACAAAAATCTGTAACCCAAATATCAACCCCCCATTCAACTTGGCAAGCAGCAGTTCCAGGAATGCGAGGCTGGTCGTATACTGGTAGATTAGGCAATATGGATACGATGATACAAGTTGGAAGCATCATTTATTATACAATAAATGTCAGTAATTTACCGAAGGTAGTTATAATTGATACTACAAACATTCGGGATCGAACGCATTCATACAATCCGACAGATTTAATGATTGATATACCTGGGTTTAATGGTCTTACTGTTATTCCTAGATTAATAAAAACTAGAGCATATGTCTTCTTACTTGCTGGAAATCAATTGATGAATTATTTCAGATCAGACTCTAAATTAACCACTGGTATTGGTGCTAGTAATAATTCCACAAATACTTCAGTCGCTGGTGTGTCAATAGGCTCATACATCATGGGCTCAGTACACCGCATTATGGATGATGGTGGTGCAGACCCAGATGTTATTATTCTAGTTGGTCAAAACGACCAAAACACCATTGGTTATATCTGTCGATATAATTTTCGTACAAAGACCGTCTTAGCATATACAACCATTTCAGTGACTATGGCACAACATGTTGGTTTGACGGGCGTTGTATATGAGGATGAGGACAAATTTATAACAGCAGATAACAACACAGTAGTTGTAACTGATAAGAAAACTCTATTAACACGTGCTGTTACACCGAAATTATCTATGGGTAGTGCCGTATTACAACATATTGACGAGGAATCATTTACTCTGTTTGTGCCATATGCGGTTGAATGGAATGGAACTAACAATGCTGGAACAGTAAGTATGATCCAAAAATTTAAAAGAGAAAAATTCTACTTTGATTCCCGACCTTCTGAAGTGCTTTTACCTCTACAATGGGATTTAGAGCAAGTTAATTCACCTACTACCATTTCGGCATATTCATACCCTATACATGGTTACGATAAACGTGATGTGTATATAGGGACTACTAATCAGTCGCAAAATGGTTTATATGTTGCAAAATATGACTACGTTATTGATTCATATAAGGAGGTGGTAGAATAATGGTTTGGTTATTACCAAATGACGGAACGTTTACAATATATCCAGTTAAGCCAGATTTAACAGGGTTAATCGAGGTGGAAGAACTCCCAGAAGGAATTGGCATTCTGCGACAAGCTGAAGATGGGACGTTTTATTACGAACCATTCCCAGAGTTCATTCCAAGACCCGAAGAGCCAGAGCAACCTAATATACCTGAACCACCTGTATTATCAGTAGAAGAAATGCAAGCAAAAATCCTGTTGAATACCGAAATGCTATTAATACAAAAAGAAATTGGAGTATAGGGAGGAAATATAAATGGTGTATAAAGCTGCAAAGATTGTTATTAATTCAGGTAATTATGTCTACGATTCCTTAGAATCAGATTTATCACTTTTCTTAATGATGAAACGAATTACACAAGAACAATATGTTGAGTTAATTGGACTGATGGATGCTCAACAAACAACATAAACGCAGGCATAAGCCTGGCGTTATTTTTTATGCCAAAAATGAGGTGAGAAAATGCAACTTGTATATGAGCATCCAATTTTAACGCTACTCTTTATTAGTGCAATCGGTTTTTGGTTAACAGCAGCTTTTAGTCAATTGAAATTAGATAAAGAATAACAATTTTTCTTTTGCCTTTCACAATCATCTGTGGAGGGCTATTTTTATACAACAAGATTTAAGAAATGCACTGTACCGAGCGGTGCTATTTTTATTTGTGAGGTGTTGACATGGACAGTCAAACAGTAGCCTTAATTGGTATAATTTGTACCGTATTAGGTGCTTTCATTGGTTTTTTAACATTTAATAGAAATCGTGATAAAGATGTGAAAAGCGAAGCTTTTAAAAGCGCGGTAATTGAAACAAAGTTAGATAATATTAACCAATCAGTTAACTCAATTGCAGTAGATCTAAGGGCTAGTGAACAACGTTGGAACAATACAGATAAAGAAGTTGCTCGTATTGATGAAAGTGTAAAATCTGCTCATAAAAGAATCGATACTCTGGAGGGAAAAAGGGATGAAAATTAACTGGAAAGTACGCTTTAAAAATAAAACGTTTCTATTATCTCTATGGGCGCTTATTATTGTCCTAGTGCAACAAATCGCCTCAATATGGGGTGCAGACATTACACTTTTTAGTGCGCAAGTAACGAACGTGGTCGAGACGGTACTGACTATTCTCGCGTTAATCGGAATCGTACACGATCCAACAACACCAGGGCTAAATGATAGTAAACAAGCTTTGAGATATGACAAGCTAAAGGGTGATAAATAATGGTACAAATCCGACAACATTTAGTGTCAGCAGCCGTGGCTATTAAAGTAACAGGGGGATGTAAAAACACTCGAAAAAAAGTATGCATACATGAAACAGACAATACAAAAAAAGGTAGTGGGGCAGACAATCACGCTCGACTGCAAGCTAATGGGAACAGTCGCCAAGCAAGCTGGCATTGGACTGTGGATGACAAAGAAGCTGTGCAATCATTTACACATGACTATCAATGTTGGGCTGCTGGTAGTACAAAGGGGAACAACGAAGCAATCCATATTGAGATGTGCGTGAATGCTGATGGGGACTATGTAAGGACTGTACAAAATACAGCATCACTAGTTGCAAAAATTCTTAAAGACGAGAACTTAACAGTCAATGATGTAGTACAGCACAATTTCTACAGTGGGAAAAATTGCCCTAGTAAGATGCGTTCCACAAGTGCACCTATTCCATGGAGCAGTTTTTTACAAATGGTTAAATCAAATATGCAACCTTCAATACCAAATAATATTGCAAAGGATGATGATAAAATGCAATTTACAAACGAAACACTTAAAGCTGCAGTACGAGACTACCTAAAGCAAGCAGTAGATAAAAAGCTTATTGATAAATCTCATCTTGAAAAGTTTGACGCTGGCACACTGACAAACGGAGATTTAAAAGGATTAGAGATTATCATTGCACAACGTAGTGTTTAACAACAAAGCCCAGGTACTCATTAATTTGAGCCTGGGCTTTTAGTTAATTAAATTTTAAAAACAACCAAACTTATTATTATCAATGCAGATAAAATAATAGTATATGAGAACAGGGATTTTTTGTTATCTTTGAAAGATTTTAAACCAAATATAATTAAATTTAATGCAATTATTAAAAAAACAATATTTGAAAACCACTCAAATGATTTGTTTGTAAATGAAATTATCAGAAGGATTGCTGCAAATATTCCAAGTATTATTTGTAATATGTCTAAACGGTTATAATTTTTTTTCATTAGTTTACCTCTTTTCTTGTAAGGATTATATATAAAATAATAACTTAATCAAATCAAAATGCAACCATAATATAGTAATTAACCCCAATTTTATAAAAAAGGTTTACAATTTCCAAATAAATGTTATATTGGAAACTGTACCAAAAATTATAAAAAATAGGAGGTAATTTTATGAAAAAAACTGCTGCATGTTTGATTGGATTTTCTTTAATAGCTTCTCAATTATCCCCAGCACTAGCGGAGGCTTCAGAATCTAGTGTAGTTGAAAACAAATCCAATGAAGAGTTAGAAAAGTATTTAAACGAGGACTTTGATTATAAAGTTGTAAAAAATGTTTCTGAGAATGTTGATCGAGTTGAAGTTAAATTTGGTGAAGAAGAAGCAGTAGCTTTATTTGATAGAGAAAATGGTACAGTTACTGTTGACGGTGAATTAGTAGCTACATACAAAGTAATTTCAGAAGAAACGTTTGATGGCTCACAAATTGAATCAAGTACTGAACCAAGTATAAGTACTTTTTCAAATTTTGCTGATTATCCTATATATACCATTGGTAACACACCTAATTCAGGAGTAATGAACATTAGAAAACATTCTACAACACAAATTTCTTTTGTTAAAAATGCTCAAGCATTATCTATTGCTGCGACCTTAGTTGGGACTTTTATAGATGATAAACCGAGCATGAAAGCTGCTGCTATAGTTGCGGCTGCTGCATCTACTGCTGCTCTAGTAGCAGCAGAAGCGCTTACTGTAAATGTAACATTTAAGGGTAAAACTGATAAATATGATTCTAACGTAAAAGAAGATTCTATTTACGTGTATACAGGAACATCAAATGGACTTTTCAAAATTAACTTTAAATACTGGACAAATGTTTGGTAATAAGCAGAATTAAAGAAAAAAGACCAGGCGCTCATTTGAAAGTGAGTACCTGGTCCTTTGTTTATTCATCATATGGTCTATACTTTTTCCGAAGTAATTCAAGTTCTTCTTTTTTCTCTAATATCATGCTTTTTAAAAACATTTTAGGCTGCTCTTTAACGGCTATTAACTTTCCGTCTTTAACTAATTTTCCAAGACGTACTTTGGATATATCTAAAATTTCAATTGCTTCAGCTGCAGATAACAATTCTTCATTTAAAAATTCAAGTAGTTCCTCAGTTGATTTAAATTTGTACTCCATTTAACTACCTCGCTTTTATCATAAATAGAATTAGTCTTATGATGTGAATTAAAATTGTGAATCCATACAGTGTGATTAATACATAATCTAATGTTGATGGTTTTTGAAAATCAACGTATGTGAGTATTATGACTGTGCTGGCTAATATTAAAGCAACGTTTGCATAACCAAATCTTTTAAGCATTTTTTTCATACCTGTAAGTGGATGTGATATAATTTGATTGAGAAGGAGGGGCTAACCTCCTTCCAGTGCTATTTGCGACGTTTCTTCTTTGCGGGAGGGCGTCGTTTTTTCTTTGTCCCTTGCACCATGTCGTAAATGTCTTTCAAGCCTGATGTGAAAGCTTTAAAGGCTGTTGCGACTAGTGCTACTGTTGCAAGGACTTTTTCAAATTCATCCACTCTTGTTCACCTCCTTTCTATACTTTTATTATACTATATCTATTCAATAAAGTAAATAGCTTTATGTGAATTATTTTACTCTTTTGCTAAAAAATTCATAAAAAAAGCCACTCGTTTGAGTGACCTTAAATTATTTATTTACTACATTATTCATTACATCTATATATTTTTGAATATCAAGTTCTTTATTATTCATTCTTATAATAATCGTTCCAACCTGTGCATCTCCAAATTTCTTAGCACTAACTTCTTGTGCTTTTTCAACACTTGGCCATTCATAGATACTAACATCTTCAGAAGTAATTAATTTTGAACATTCAAGTTTAACGCAATTATGACTGTTGTCTCGAGGTTCAGTTGTACTTAAACCAGCATCTTGGAATGCTTTCAGAATATCATCCGCTGTGTAATCAACATTTGATTGAGGTAAATCTGCAGCAGTTGTTTCATGTGTTTCTCCAACATTGTATTTGAATTCAAATACACCAATTTCATCTAATCCAGTAGTTGCTTTACCTTTTTCATCAAGCGCAACTTTTGCTGTAGCAGCGTATGTATTTGCGACACTGCCTTCCGTTTTAATATTTACCCAAATTGAACTAACATCCTCATACTTTTCTGTAGCTAGGTTTTTCGTCTCTTCAACCAATGCTTTTAATTCTTTTTCGTCAGTTGATGGAGTAGATAATGTTACTTTCCACATTCCTTTACCGAAATCATCTTCTTCTATTTTGTATTCGGGAACATCGTTATTTGCTTTCTCATCCTGTTGCTTTTCTTCTGTAACAGGTTTTTCCTCTTTAGGTGTAGCCTCTTCCTCACCACAAGCAGCAAGTAAAAACGCTGACAATGCTCCAATATAAAATAATTTCTTCATAAATAAAACCTCCCTTGATATTACCATTTTAGGAAATTACACAAAGAAAGTATACAAAAAAACAGACAACCAATATTAGTTATCTGTTAATCCCATTCCAATATTTCGTCAAAGCTTTTTATTTCTAGTGTCTTACAAATGGTTTCTAAATGCGCTTTGTTGATTGTATCTCTACGATTGTTAACAATTTCACTGATAGCAGCTTGTCGTATCCCTGTCATTTCAGCCAGTTTAGATTGTGTAAGTCCTCGTTCTTCCATTACTTCTTTTAGTTTTATCCGCATAGTAAACCACCCTTCGTTATAATCTCTTATTCAAAATATATCAGAATATACGTTTATACGCAATATCGAATAAAATTTCCCTAAAGGTATTGACTATACGAATAAGCGTATAATATGATGTATCTAAATAAACGTATATACGAATATTGGTATAGAAAAGAGGTGAAACACAAATGGCATTCGAATACTTAGCACAATACATAACATTCGATTCAGTAGCAGATATGGATAAGAGTGTGGAGGACCATATGGCAGTTCACTATTACGACTTAACAGAATCAGAACGAGCAATCATATTCAAACTCGCATCACACAGCTTAGAGCATCCTGGAGTATGCCATTTAAAAGCATCTACAATTGCAACATCATTGGAAATCAGCACAAAGACAGTTTATCGTAGCGTTAAAAAGTTAGAGGAATTAGGCATCATTGAAAAAGTACCAGGAACGAAATTAAACGGCATTAAAGGGGCTAGTATTTATCGTATTTTACCCTATGTCCCATCGAGCGTGTCCCAACGAGATACAGCGCAGGCCATCAGTAATGACGCGGTTTCCGAGACTTTTACAGAACACCAATCATCTAAATCTTTTAATCATTTATCTTTTAAAACAAGCACTTTACAAGAAATATATAATAATGCTCACACTGAAAAAGAAGCTCATAAGGAATACATGAATGAGTATCAGCAAATGTTGTTTGATTTCATGAATAGCTTGCCATTAGCAGATAACTTAAAAGACGAATTGCACAAGGTTGTATTAGCTTCACAAGTAAATTCTGTGGATGAATTTATAAAAGCTAAGAACGTGCTATTTAAAATTGCTATGGATATTAAAGAAGGTATTTTAACAGTTACAAGCACATTAAGAGCCGTATTTGTAGGAGCGTTTAATAAGGCTGTAGAGCGTTCTAATAGGAAGCAATATAAATCATCATATATAGAAGAAACAACAGATAGAGAGCGTCCAGTGCCTTTCTATAATTGGTTAGAAGAACGTAGCAAGTACCCACATTCTGTGGGTAGTTCATCGGGTAACTTAGAAAACTGGCTGGAATGGTGAAGGGGGAGCAGAATATGACTCATTTTGAATACATAGAAGTATTAAGATTATATTGAGTTTAATTAAGACCAACTTTTATATTCAATGTGTATTTTTACTATAGATAGAAATGTTTCTACATTATAATTATTTTAGAGATGGAGGAATTAAAAATGACGCTGGCTAAAATATTAATACAAATTGGAATTTCAAATATACAATTGGATAAAATGAACACCGAAAATGTGTTATTAAAAGCTGATTTTCAAGATAAATACGAGTTGAAAAAAACTGTGCGAGAAGAGATAACTATTAATATAGATGAAATAATTTCTTTGGGTAGGTTTGATAGAGAATTAAAAGGGGTTTCTTGGTTAGAGTTAGGAGAGCTTACACATAAGAATCTAGCTCGAATGAATCCTCCACATGGTCACCCGCAGTATTTCCAGAAAGAAAAATTTGATTATTATTTGAATGAATTAATAGATCATTCTAATACTGATTCTCAAAACTTTGTAGACGCGTTTATAAAAAAAAATGTTTATACATTAGCTTGGAATCAAGTATATGCTAATTACTATGAAAACTTAGGTTATATAATTTCTGGGGACGGGAATCATAGAACGCTTTTAATGAAATTGATTGGAGCCAAACAGGTTAAAATTAAAGAATTAAATTATTATGCAAAAAAATAAATTCTTAATTTAGTTGAATAGCATATAAGACCACTCCGTGATGGGTGGTCTTAAAGTTACTTAATAATCAAAGACTATGTATATTCCCTGTTTTAAAATAAATCATTGAAGAAGTTGTAAAATTCCTTCTGGTTGTTTATTTGATTGAGCAAGCATTGATTGGGTAACTTGTAATAAAATATTATTTTTAGTGAATGTCAACATCTCTTTTGCCATATCAGTATCACGAATACGTGATTCAGCAGATTGAAGATTTTCAGATGTATTTGTAACTGAATTAAAAGCGTATTCAAGTCTGTTTTGATGCGCCCCAAGACTTGAACGTACACTGGAAACAAGATTGATAGCCCTGTCAAAACTACTAATACTACTTTGAGCCAATGAGCTATCTAATACTGAGACATTGTTAATCCCTATAGCCTGTGAACGAATATCAGGTATTGTTAATTCTGTTGTCTGACCGGAATTAGCTCCTATTTGAAGCTTTAAACCGTTATCTGTTGGATCTGTAGGTTGATTTTCTCCTGGTGTTAAATTAATAACCCCTTCCCAATGATCACCCTCGGTAGATTTTCTATGGCGTAAATCAATTGTCGTACCGTTATATGAAAATAGTAAACTAGGATTTCTTACTGTAATCACACCATGATCTAGGTTGTAAAGACTTATACTTTTTGCAACTCCATTAACATCATATTCACCTATTACAAAGAATCCTGTATAAAACCCATTCGCAGGGTCATCAATAACCTTCTCACCTTCATTTAGCTTAATTTTATTTGTCTGATCGTCATCAACAGTATAACCTTGAAATGAAATCCAACCATCTTTTGCTGTATACGTTTTTCCACCAACAGATAATGTTGAGGATGGTGAAGGTGATGATATATTTAGTGAACCATTCAGTAATTTTTTAGTATTAAATTCTGTGTTATTTCCAACCTCTATCTCCATTTGAATTGCTACTCTATCTGTTCTTGTATTTGTATCATTTGCTGATTGAACACTCAATTCTCTGCCACGTTGAAGAAGGGAATGTACCTCATTTAAAGCTCCTTCAGCTGTTTGTATTAATGAAATACCATCCTGAATATTTTTACCTGCCATATTCAAACCTCGAATTTGCCCACGCATTTTTTCGGAAATTGCTAGTCCAGCTGCATCATCACCAGCACGATTTATTTTATATCCAGAAGATAACTTTTCTAATACATTATCAGCTTTTTTCTTATTTTGGGTTAGTCTATTATTTATATTTAAAGAGGGAATGTTATGCTGTATTAACACAAATATTTTACTCCTTTCAAATTAATCTACAATAATGATTGGATTTGTTAAGTTAATATTACCATTTTGATGTTATTATTGTAAGTATTTGAGAATGAAATCCATTTATAAAAAAAACCACCTTGATAGGGTGGTCATGTGATACCATCTTTGATACCATTTTTATGCCGACATCGTGCCGACAGCGTACAACAACATAAGATAATATAGAAAAGCTTTGAACAAAAAGACTGATTTTATTTAGCTTCTTCTATTTATAATACACTACAATAACCTCAGCTTATCAAAGTTTGAAAGAAGTGTTAATACTATAACCAATAAAAATGATCACTCCGTGATGGGTAGTCTAAAAAAGTAAGGTAAACAAAAGGTAAACATTGTAGTTGTTAACCATTGATATAACAGTATTGTAGTATGTCCTCCTGGGACGTCAAACAAAGCCTTACAGCCACAACGGTTGTAAGGCTTTTTGTTTTTATGCAAGAATGTATAATTCTTTGTTTGGTGCCCAAGAGGTGCCCAATCAATCTTTATCATCAAAAAGTTTATCAAAGTGGGAACTGGCTCGCTGATCCGTTTCTTGTAAAAGATGTCCATAAGTATTCATGATAGTTGTGATATAAGATTGACCTAATCTAGATTGAATGACTTTTGGATGTTCACAAGCATGAATTAATAGGGTAGCCGAAGTATGTCTTAAATAATGGAAACGAATTCTAGGCATATCTAGATTCCTTTTCATAAAACGATCTCACCACTGACTTATTGAATGAGGTCGATAAGGTTTGCCAAACTCATTTGAAAAAAGAAACGTATGCCCTACCCATACTGATTCTCGCTAGCCTCTTCTAGTTGATATTTTTTCCCTGCAGAAGCGTAAATAAATCATTCACAATATCTGAAGGAATAGTAACTACTCGTTTTCTTTTACCTTTTGTTTCTTTTACGATAATCCCATCTCCAGTTAAATTAACTAAAGCTTGTTCTATTAATAAGGTATTGTTTTCTACGTTTAATTTTTTTCTTCAATGGTAACTAGTTCACCTTGTCGAGCAGCACTTACCACAGCCAGTTCAACTAACAATCGTTTTTTTGCAATCTCTCTATTATTTAACTGTTCAAACAATAATTTAACTTGTTCCTCGCTGTAGGCTTCACCTTCTTCATATTTGAGTTTTGGTAGTTTTATATTTTTACAAGGACTCTCTTCGATTAAAAACCACTCAACAGTTACATTTATAATGCTAGCGAATCACACTTGTAAATATTATGGATAGTGGGAGGGGCTAACTCGCTTTCTTTGCCGTCTAATCTCCGTTTTTTCTTCTAAATCAACTACAAAAAACACTACATCTACTTTAATTTGACATCACCAAAAATAGTAAGAATGCGTTTCTCTAAATACGTACAGTTATCATGAAATGATCGTGCACTATAATGTTGTTTAGCATAATTATCTTTCCATCGTGGAAAAAGGCGATTTAATGTAATAGATTCAATATCACTAAAATAAAAATCCTTATTTTGCTTCATTTTTTTTTCAAACAGTATTAATAGCAGCATCGCTTCATTTTCGTTTTTGGCTTCTACATTTCTGGTTCTTCTAATACGGCGATATAACCTAAATCTGCGATAAGTATGAATTTATTCTTACTTATTTTTCGTACATATCCCATTGCTAACAGCTCCTTTCAAGAAGAGTACAATTGCTAAAAAAATGATTATTAAAATAATGATTAAGCCTTTTTTGCGCGAAATCGTATTCAACATTAAATAGTAGACAAATTTTATTAATAGCCTTTTCTTCATTTATAGGAAGCTTGATTTTATTTAGCATGAATGTTGGTACACATGCTTGTAGAGCAAAATTATTTGCTTTCCATTCCTGATACTCTCTAAACAAAGGGTGTGTTTTTGTTTGGTTCCCAGAATGTGAGATCACATGGCCCAACTCATGGCAAAATTCTTGCCATTGTTCCCGCTTGGATAAACGTGAGTCTATGTAAATGATGTTGTCATAGCTTACTGAATCGAAAGGTAAGTAAATGACCTTAAAACCAAGTTTAGGACCTATTATTCTTGGATCTAATTGTTTTGGACTGGTCACATTAATGCTAGTGAATAAATCTTTTATGTAATCTTCTAAATGAGTATAAACGAAAGTCATAACATCCCTCTTTTGCAAACATATGTTCTATTTATGTTAACAAAAAAATCCACCAATGAAAAGGTGAATTTTTTAAATGTATGGAAATTGTACTTAAAAATGTAAAATTACTTTTTGTTCTCTTGTTGCTTTTTCCATACTTCGTAATAAACCTCGAATTGTTCTAAAGCATCAAGAATATTTTCCGGTTGGTTTTTGAAAAATAAATTCTCTCTGGTTAAAAAGAAATCAATAACTTCTTTTTGGTATGCACTTAGATTGTAATATGCTTCATCTGTAATGCCAGCTTGTGTATGTAAAGCATTCTTATTTTCAGTTCTACCAAGAAGATAATCTACAGATACATCATAAAAGTCAGCTAATTTACTTAAAGTTTCAAAGTCAGGTTGTGTGGAAGATGTTTCGTAACGAGCATATGTTGATCTATTGATTGTAAGGAGGTCAGTTAATTCTTTTTGAGATAAACCTTTTTCAGTGCGCAATCTTTTTAATATCTCGCCATATTTCATACAGTACGCTCCTTTCTATTCTTTATATTATAGGTGAATTTTTTGCACAATAAATATTTTGTGAAAAAATTACACAAAAAAATAAGTTGACTGTGCAAAAAATGCACTTTATAATTTGTGTAATAAATGCACAAAGGAGGTAATGACATGTTTCATGAAATTATAAAGGGACAACGAAAAGACTTAAATTTATCCCACGAACAAGTTTCTTATATGGTGGGTATTGACCGCTCATATTACACCAAAATAGAGAATGGTCTAAAACCAAGTGTGAAAGTTGCACAAGCCATTGGAAATGTATTAGGTATAGATTGGACCATTTTTTTTGCTGAGAAAAGTGCGGAAAATGCACATATAAAACACAGTAATACAAAGTGGGTTATTATGAAGCAATTACAAAAATTTAATTGAACAGGTAAATATACATTATGTTGTAGTGAAAATGGAAGGTGAAGCAAATCTATTTGACGTTGAGCAATTCGTAAAGTGAAAAGGTAAAGATTATGTTAGTAGGGGACTTACTAAAGTGTATCTTCCAAGTAATTTACCAGATGTGGTAAAAGGTAATTTTTTCTGAAAGCTTGGTGCTTTTAAAGTTATTGCTGAACAGTCCAAAATTGGTTAGTAATTGGGGTTATTCCAGCTATTAGTGAACTGGTTGAAAGACTTGAAAAATTTGAATATCAACAAAAGAAATATAAATGAAAACTAGAAAACATTTCTAAAATTGTTTAACTCAATTCAATCGAATAGAAGGACATGGTTAACGTTATTGTAAACAAAGTTACCTTAGATATAGTAGGGGGTGAACAGTACTTTTGTAGCCATTTAGGACAATGTAAGATACACGTTCTTTGTAACAGTATCTTAAGGAGAATATTAAGAAAGCAGAAGGAGTGATAGCGTGAAAGCTTTAATAAAAGAGAAATTCCAATGGTACTCTCTGTCTGACTAACCTTCTACCTTGATTTTTGGTAGCTTCATAGTATGTGAAGATGTTTATTTCGAAGTTTTTAATGCATGCAATTTTATGGATTATTTGGCTGCTGGATATAGGATATATCAACATACACCATGAGTATTCAGAAATTATTATTTATGTGGAAAAACATTATCATTTTACTTACACAATAAATTCCACTCGTATGCAATAGAAAGGATTAAAAATTTAAAAATTATGATTTAAGGAGATGTGAAGACAAATGGCTAAATACAGACATGTACACACAACATTTTGGGATGATGGCTTTGTATTAGATCTTACGCCAGAGGAGAAATACTTCTATCTGTATTTGATGACAAACAGTAATACAACACAATGTGGCATTTACGAGTTACCTTACAGAGTAATAGAAATGCATACAGGGTACAACCGTGAGACAGTACAAAAGCTATTACAAAGGTTCTTTGAATACGGAAAAATAAATTACAACGAATTAACGAAAGAAATCATGTTAACTAACTGGGCAAAATACAATTTTATAAATTCACCTAAAGTAAAGAAATGTATCGAAAAGGAGCTGCTTGCTGTAAAACATATCCCATTTGTTAAGAGCTATGTTACCTCATTAGAACTGTTCGGATATAGTATCGATAACGTATCAATACTGTTAAATGGATTGAATGAGCAGGAAGAACCCCAGCCTATTAATGATATAGGCTCGATACCATATCAATACTATATCGATACACCTTCTAAAGAGTTTGGGGAAAAAGAAAAACGAAAAGAAAAAGAAAAAGAAAAACAAAAAGAAAAAGAAAAACAAATAGCAGAAGGTGAAATAATCAGTCATTTGTCAGTTACTGAGGAACAATTAAAATTTCTAATACAATTCTATGATAAAAACATACAAAGAGCTTCTGGTTATATTTGTGAACGTATAGAAGACATGGTACGAAAAAATAATCCAGCGCTTGTTTATGAAGCCATGAAAATTACCGCACTACAACAACCACACAAAGCAATGCAGTATACAGAACGAATTTTAGCAAACTGGAGAAAGGACTTTATAACGAATGTTGAGCAACTAAAGGCCAAGAATGAAAGAGAGAAACAATCTAGCCAATATTCTTATCAAAAACCTAAAAGTCGAAAAGAGATAGTGCCAGAGTGGTTTACCAATCGTAATAATAAAGAAGATTTACCAGCTTCATCTGTTGAATCTAATAACAACACGCTAGATTTTGAAGTGGAGAGACTAAAGATATTAGAAATTCTTGGTAAATAGGGGTGTATATGCTATAGCTGAAAGCATGATTGGAGTAGGTAAAGATATTAATTGGACGAATAGAATATAAAAATCAAAAGCGCGGTAATTTAATCAGTGGAGGATAAAACTATGTTAAAAGAAAAAACACAACTAAATCGGTACCAACTAGACCAGGCAATTAAGAAATACCATGACAACATGTGTAAGTACATGAGAATGAAGGAAGAATTGGAGTCATTAACAACTGCTGCTTCTACAGTTAAGTATGGTTTTGAGGCAACAATGCCTAAGGCTATTGGAAATAAAAGTGACCCAGTTTATGCTCATGTACAGATGAAAGCTTTACGAGAGGGGCGTATTAACAAGATCAAAAATGAACTGCTATTGGTTCAAAATTTAGCTGATAAAGTAACTGGAGACCTTGAACAGGAAGTACTTTTCTGGTTACTAGAGGGTATGTCATTCCGTTGGATTGGTGCCAAGCTTAATATAAGTCATACTAGTGTTCAGCGAGTGAGGGAAAGAGTTTTAGATATGATGTTGAAGTAACCAAAAAGTAACTTCTTTTCAGAAATCATTAGCTATAATTTAACGGAAATAAGGAACTTTTTTGTATATTTTCCCCTAAACTAATGCGACTAATAATATTTGACCTTTAAATTTAATTTTACCTGTCAAATGTTCCAAGTGTGACAGATGTTCCAAACGTTCCAAACATATCATTTTTAGTAATTGTTAGTGTAAACTCGGAAGTAGGACGACGTGATAAGGATTTCCTCCTTGGAATCTTTAAAAACCATAAATTGTTTGGAAAGACTTACCGTCGATCGTCCATTGCCCTATAAGTTTGTTAGTGGCATGACTAGGCCGGCTAGATTTTTCAAGGGATGAGGTATCTTAATTAATCTAAAAGGCTAAAACAAAAAGGAGTGGTTTTAATTGGGGGATTTGTAAAAAAGACAATGGAGAGGGGACCTGTCTTAACATGGACAATTCCTAAAACGTCTGAAAGTGAGTCATTCATGTGTATTTTGATGCAGTAATGCCACATTCGATTGTAAACGAATGAACATGTTGAAGGAGGTTCTCAATGGAAATTAATGATATCCAGAACGGTATATCCGTTAAGCTCCAGGAAGCTTTCGGAGCAGATTATAAAAAATATATTGATGAATTACCGCAGGGGTTTAATACACCTGCTTTTTTAATTCAATTTTTGAGCTTAGAGCATATTCGGCAAATGGGTGGTCGATGGAAAGTAACAACACTTTTTAATGTGAAGTATTACCCTAAAAATGGCATATCCGAGGCTTCTAATATGACATTGAAAGTTCAAAAAGCAATAAAAGAAATAACACTGTTAAACGATTCTTTACTGTGTGGTTCTGGAGCAACTAGCGAAGTAATTGAAGGAATTGGTAATAATTATATTCGTTTCAGTTTCTTCTTACAAGAAGTAGAAGAGAAAGTTTTTATGGGGTCATTAGATCATTATATTAACAAAGAAGAGGTGGTATCAGTTGGCGAAAATAATTCATAAGGTGGTTGAGCCGATGGATAGCAAAGATGTCAAAAAGGTAATTATGTCTAAACTACCTAAATTCACAAAAGAACAACTTGCAAAAAGTCAAAAATATATTTATCGCCGTGATGCACTCAATGCATTACTAGAAGCAGAAAAAACATATTCATTCGCTCAAGTGGATGAAATACTGAAAAAATTCGATAGGGGAGGTAATTAATATGGCGTTAGGTGGAGGGATATTTTTAACACAAAATAAAGTATTACCAGGGACATATCATAATTTTATTAGCTCTACTCGTGCATTTGTAAATCTAAGTGATCGCGGTTACGTTGGTTTGCCAATTGCACTTGATTGGGGCGTAGATGGCGAAGTATTTGCTGTAACACAAGAGGATTTGCAAAAGGATTCTCGCAAAATCTTTGGTTATGAATATACGGATTCAAAATTGAAAGGTATCCGTGATGTATTTAAAAATGCCATCACTGTTTATTTGTACAAACTTGCTGTGGATGCAGAGGCAGCTACTAATAATTTTGCCACAGCTAAGTACAAAGGTGCACGAGGTAATGATATCACGATTATTATTCAGGCTAATGTTGATGAGCCGTCGAAATTCGATGTTAAAACATTACTAGCTAATGTTTTAGTAGATGAACAAATTGCGGTTTCTACTGCTGCAGACTTAATCGCAAATGATTTTGTCGTATTTAAAACGAATGCGACATTAGCTGTTACAGCAGGGACACCATTAGCAGGAGGCTCCAATGGCTTGGCCATTACAGGTGGAGTACATCAAGAAGCACTTGATGCTTTAGAAGCATACGGTTTTAATACTCTCGGCTGTTTATCATCCGAAAGCTCAATTAAATCGCTGTATGTTGAGTATACAAAGCGTATTCGTGACCAAGTCGGTGGTAAGTTCCAACTTGTAGGTCATAAACTTGGCAGCACTGACCATGAAGGTATTATTGACGTACAAAACGATGCTAATGGTACTGATGAAGAAGTGTTCGGTGCCGTATATTGGGCAACTGGCGCACAAGCTGGAGTGCTTATAAATAGGTCAAATACTAATAAAAAATACAGTGGTGAATTTACACTTGATATGTCTGAAACCAAGACACAATCACAACTCTCAACTTTATTGAAATCTGGTAAATATGTATTCCATCGTGTAGGTGATGACATTTGCGTACTTGAAGATGTGAATACATTTACGTCATTCACAGTTGATAAAAACGAGGATTTCAGTATGAATCAAGTTATTCGTGTGCTTGATCAACTTGCCATCGATACTGCTCAATTGTTTAACACTCGCTATCTTGGACAGGTGCCAAATGATCAAGATGGCCGAATTTCTTTATGGAACGACATTGGTAGTCATCGCATGGAAATGCAACGTATTAGAGCAATCCAAAATTACAACAAAGACGAACTAACCATTACACAAGGTAATTCCAAGAAAGCTGTTATGGTAAATGAAATCGTGAATCCTACAGTTGCGATGTCACAACTTTACATCACAACAACAGTAGAATAGGGGGAAACAGAAGATGAAACCAAACAAAACATTAATTTCACTGAATCTACAATATTTTGCTGATGCTACCATGCACGCTCGCAATGCCATTCATGGTGCTCAAGGTCGAGCATACGTGACGATTGAAGGAAATAGATACTTATTCGCTCAATTAATTAACATAGAAGCCCGGATGGATAAAACTAAAACCCAAGTACCTATTATGGGGCGCGTATCCAAGGGTAACAAAGCTACTGGTGCAGAGTTTACAGGCAGTGCTACATTCCACTTTAATACTTCAATATTCCGTAAGTTATTAAAGCGTTACAAAGATACAGGGGAGGATATTTATTTTGATATCCAAGTGACGAATGAAGATGGCTCAGCGTCAGTAGGTCGTCAAACAACAATCCTGATTGACTGTAATATGGATGGAGGCATTATCGCTGCATTAGATGCAGATGCGGAGTACCTGGAGGATTCCATTGATTTCACTTTCGAGGATTGGGATATGCCAGAAGAATTTACAACTTTACAAGAAATGTTATAAGAAGAGAGCTCATTATGTGGTCTTTTTTAAATTTTAAATATAAATAATAAGGATATGGTGATTAAATATGTCAAACTTAACTGCATTTTTTGCGCACAATAAAAAGCAAAATGAAAACATTAAGCATGCTATTTCAAAGAAATTCGTGGATGAGCAAGGTAATCCAATTGAATGGGAGTTCGCACCAATTTCGCCAGAACGAGACGCTGAATTAAAATCAGAATCCACTAAGCGTTCTATGATTACGCAAGGAAAGCGTAAGGGACAGTATAATACTGATTTTGACCATTTTAAATACCAACGTTTATTAACTGTTGAATCTATTGTTTATCCTAATTTAAACGATAAAGAGCTGCAGGATTCTTATGGTGTAATGGGTGCAGATGCTTTACTTGGAAAGATGCTAACAATCGGTGAAATGGCAGATGCCTCTGCTGTGGCACAGGAAGTCAATGGGTACCAAGCTGAGCTAGAGGATATGGTCGAAGAAGTAAAAAACTAATAGACGACGGTGATGGTGATGCTAATATAATGCACTGGTGGGTGCAAAAGATGCGTCGTCTTCCGTCTGAATATATGTCTCTATCCTTGACAGACAAAGCCTGTATTATAGCATCTTTACAAGTCAAAATCGAAGAAGATAAGAAGCAAGAGCGCGAGGCAAAACGAGGGTCTAGAAGAAGAAGGAAGCGTTAGGAATTAGCTAATCTTTCTGTATTAATGTTTCTATATAAGAGGGAATATTGATGTAAAGGTGTAATGTTTATCTACTTATGTTATGTCTGTTTTTGCTGTGGTGTGTGGATATAATTCAATAATCAACTCATCCGACAAGGTAATTGGTGAAGTAAAAGATGATGAGCAAATTGAAAGAAGAACAAACTAAAAATGGAAAATATAAAATTCAATAGATTGGTGAATTATTTAAATTAATGGATTTGGAAGTTACTTTGGAGTCTTGAGAATTTAACCATGCAGAATTATGTAGTTGAAGCAACAGAAAGCATACAACTTTACATTGAAAAGTGAAAAGATAAATTATTAAACAATAGCCATAAAAAAGCATCCTTCGAGTAGGGTGCTTTTTTTAATAAAGAGGTGAGAGTTCATGGCTACAATCCGTAAGGCAATTCAAATTGAAGATCGTTTAAGTAAACCAATTAAAACCATACATCATATGGTTTCTAGGATGGTCAATCAATTGGAAGTTATGCATGTTGCTTCAGGGCAAATGATGGATACCTCAAGTGTTCAACTAGCTCAAAGAGAATTAGCTAAAACTGCTGAGCAATTTAACATAGTTGAAAACGAAATTCGTAAGGCTGATAATTCTCTACAAAATTTTAGCAACAACATTAGGGATGGAACTATTGCAGTTGATGGGTTATTAAATAAAGTCAAGGAGTTAGTAGGTAAATATTTAGATTTTCAAGTAGTGGGGAGAGTACTCTTGTCCAACGAGACTAATACCACATCTAGGTTAATCAATAATGATTTACAAACTACCGAGCAACCATTTACACAAGCAATGGGAAGTGGAAACCTTAAAGGAGAAGATTTAAACACCATATTTCAGTCTACGTCAAGTGGTGCCCAAAATACTACGAATTACCTTGGTATTTTAATCGATAAAATACGAGAAATAGGAAGTAGTGGAAAGATTTCTGCAGAGAGTATAAGGAATGCTGTGCTTGGGATGGCTATTGATGGACTATTAGCGAAATTAAGTGAAATTGCAAAAAGCGATCCATTTAAGGAGCTCATGCAAAATGTAACCATTGCTATGGAGAAATTATCTTCAGTTGTCTCCAGTACATTGAATTTTTTTATACCCGATGGGAGTTTAAAGGATAGTTGGTCGTTTATAGTTCCTATAATAAGTACTGTTGCAGCAGCAATGTTGGTATATGAATCTGCTTTACTACTAGTAAAAGCAGCCGAAATGGCCAGTGCGCTTTGGACTGGTCTAAGAACGCTTGCAATTGGGCTTTTAACTGCAACTACATGGACGAATGTATCTGCAACATTAGCTGCAACAGCCGCAGCATGGGGCTTAAATGCGGCGATAGCAGCCAATCCAATATTTATTTTAGTAATAGCCATCGTCATTCTTATTGGTCTTTTCTATTTAGCGGTAGCCGCTTTCAATTATTTTGCTGGGACCTCGGTTAGTGCTACAGGAATAATAGCTGGGGCATTCATGTTTTTATATGCTTTTATTTATAATATAATCGCCTTTTTTTGGAATATATTTGCTTCGTTTAATGAATTTCTTGTTAATAGTACGAAAAATTCAACTTACTCTGTAAAACGATTATTTTATAATCTAGCAACTTTGGTTTTAGACCTTGCTATTTCCATGTCACAAGGTTGGGATCAGTTTGCTACAAATTTCGTTAATGCCATCATAGATGCAGTCAATTGGGCCATACAAGCTTGGAATTGGTTTATAAGTTTATTACCAGATAGTGTTGTATCTTACGTTGGTTTAAAAATGGGTACTGAGTTTAGCCATCGTGAGTCCATAACAAGTGATCTAAAAAGTCTTAAAGGAGTTTTAGACAACTGGATTGGTGAAGCTCCTGATAATTATTGGGAAGCTCCTAAAATGGAATTTAAAAATTTAAGTAAGGCTTGGGATACAGGCTACAATTGGGGAGAAAATTTATTTAAATCTGGAGAAGAAAAAAAAGACAATAATCAAGAAGATAAGATAAAAAATGACATTGATAAAGCATTAGCGTTAGGTGACAAACTTGATAAAGGTAATGAGTTAGGTAAGAAAACAGCAGACAATACCGAGAAGGCAACTGAAGGTATTAAAATAATGAATGAGGATTTAAAGTATCTTCGTGATATAGCTGAACGTGAAGCAATCAATCGTTATACAACGGCAGAAATCAAAGTAGATATGAAAAATGAAAACCGTATTAGCAGTGAATTAGATATTGATGGTATTATTGATAGATTTGGTCAACGTGTTGAAGAAGTTTCAGGAATGTTAGCAGAAGGAGGTTCAATTGAAGATGTATAATTTTTTTCTAGACAGTATACAGTTTCCTATTGCACCTTCTGAACTATCTCTGAAGATTAATGGAAGAAACGAAACTACTGTGTTAATGAATGAAGGAGAAGTAAATGTCATAAAAAAAACTGGGCTAACGAATATAGATTTTGAGGTATTACTGCCTAACGTCAAATATCCGTTTTCTGTTTATCCGAGTAGTTTTCAACCAGCGGCATTTTATCTGGATAAACTAAAGAAATTAAAAAACTCCGACAAACCCTTTAAGTTTGTAGTTAATCGTATGATGCCAAATGGCAATCTACTTTTTGACACCGATATGATCGTGACACTTGAAGATTATGAAATACTAGAATCTGCTGAAAACGGCTTTGATGTCAATGTACGAATCCAGTTAAAGCAGTATCGAGATTATGGTAATAAAAAAATCAATTTGAAAGCTGCTACAAAGACCAATAGTAGTACAAAGACGGCAACTAAAGCTGTAGTAGAGCAGAAAAGGCCAACAACAGGCAAAGAAACACCAAAAACACATACTGTAAAATCAGGCGAAACATTGTGGGCCATTGCTAAGAAGTATTTAGGTGATGGCTCTAAATACACTGAATTAGCAAAAATCAATAATATCAGCAATCCTAACGTTATTAGAGCAGGGCAGGTGATAAAACTTGGCTAAATCACAATTGTATATATCGAGTAAAGGGCAACTGTATGAATGTGCTGTAGAGGAAGGAATTGTATGGGAAACACACCGGAAAGGTACACCAGGTAAATTAACGTTCAATGTGATTAAAGATGATGTACTTAGTTTTCATGAGGGTGATGAAGTTCGTTTCAAATATGATGGTCATAAGATATTTTACGGATTTGTTTTTACCAAGAAGCGTACAAATAATAGGGTTATCACTGTTACTTGCTACGATCAGCTGCGCTACTTTAAAAATAAAAACACGTATGAGTATTCCAAAAAGACGGCTGCCCAAGTACTTCAAATGATTGCAAAAGACTTTCGGTTAAAGACTGGCACGGTAGATAATACAAAGCATGTTATCCCTGCTATGGTCGAGGATAACCAAGAGCTTTTTACCATCATGGCAAATGCATTAGCTGAAACAACGCTCAATACTAAAAGGTTATATGTACTGTATGATGACTTCGGAGTTTTGAATTTACGTGAAGCTAGGACACTTAAAACAGATTTGCTGATAGATCAAGAATCAGGTGAGTCATTTGAATACACGACATCCATTGACGAAAATACGTACAACAAAATTAAATTAGTACGCGAGAATAAAAAGACAGGTAGGCGTGATGTCTACATCGTTAAAGATGGAAGCCATATTAATCAATGGGGTGTACTTCAACTAACTGATAGCCTTGGAGAAAAGGATAACGGCAAAGCTAAAGCTGATGGGATGTTAAAGCTTTATAACCAAAAAACACGAAAGTTACACATCAATAAAGTATTTGGAAATCCAATTATACGAGGTGGTAGTCAAGTAGCTGTTCAGTTGTACGTTGGAGACTTAACTGTGGCCAACTTCATGATGGTTGAAACAGTGAGGCATACCTTCAAAGAGTCTGATCATCGCATGGATTTAAAATTGATTGGTGGTGATTTCATTGCATAGTATGGAGGACATATTAAAAGAAATCCAAAAGCTAGTTTTGGGTGTTATCAATGCTCAAAAGCTCACTACGGTTGTTTATGGCACTGTTTTAAGTATAAACCCATTAGAAGTCCAAATTGATCAAAAGTTGACACTTAGAGAGGAACACCTAAAACTAACTCGCGCTGTAATGGATCATGAGGTAGAAATGAGTGTGAATGGTGGAACTAAGCAGATTTATAAAGTTTATAACGGCCTAAAACAAGGTGACAAAGTGACGATGTTCCGTGTTCATGGAGGACAACAATTTTTAATCATAGATAAAGAGGTGGTTTGATGATTCCACAAAATGGATTTGAAGAAGAATTAACAGCAGATTTTGAGGAAATGGTTCAACCCTCTCGTACCTACAAACTGGATTTAGAACGAAAGCGCATTATCGGCTATGCAGATGGACGAGAAGCCATTGAAAAGGCTATATATAAAGCGTTAAGTACAGAGCGTTATGACCATTTAATTTATTCATGGAATTACGGTGCTGAAATAGCAAAACTGTTCGGCCAGCCTATACCCTATGTGTATAGCGAACTAAAAAGTTTGATAACAGAAGCATTAACACAAGATGATCGCATCCATAGTGTTGATGCTTTTTCTTTTAGTCATGTGAAGCATAAAGTATATGTTCAATTAACAGCTCATACGATTGTGGGAGAAATTGAAGTTACAAAAGAGGTGGTGGTTGCATAATGTTTGAGCATCAAAGCTTTGAAGTGATTGTTGAACGTATGTTAGAGCGAATCAGTAATGATGTAGATAAACGGGAAGGTGCCATTATCTATGATACAGGAGCAATGACAGCGAAAGAACTTCAAGAGATGTATATAGCGTTAGACAGTATTATTTTAGAGACATTTCCTGAAACAGCATCCCGTCCAAATTTAATAAAAAGAGCAGAAGAATACGGTGTCTATCCTTATAAAGCAACCAATGCCATATTGAAAGGTGTGTTCAGCAAAGATATTCCTATTGGGTCTCGATTTTCACTTGGCGAATTAGATTATATAGCCATCCAGCGAATTGCTCCAGGTGTTTATGAAATGCAATGCGAGACAACAGGCGTGATCGGTAATACACAGTTCGGTGCCTTAATTCCAATTGAATACATTGATGGTCTTGAGACAGCAGAACTAACAGAGCTATTCATACCTGGTGAAGATGAAGAACCTACGGAGGATTTCCGTAGACGTTTTTTCCTCACTCGAAAGCAAATACCGTATGGAGGCAATCGGGATGATTATATCCAAAAAGTTATGAGCATTCATGGTGTTGGAGGTGTTAAGCCATATCGTACTCCAACAGGTGGAGGTACAGTCGGAATAACCATTATTAATTCAGATTTTAACCCTCCAACAGCTTCATTAATTGAGGAAGTGCAAACGATATTAGATCCAGTTGTGAATAGTGGAGAAGGGCTAGGAGTTGCTCCATATGGTCATCGGGTAACGGTGAGTGGAATTGAAACAGTTACTACTGATATTTATTTAAAATTAGTCATCTCCAATGTGACAATAGGGCAACTTCAAAATGAGGTGGAAGATGCAATTAGAGATTATTTCTTTTCACTCAGAAAAGATTGGCAAAATGCGAATTTTATAATTGTTAGGCAGCTACAAATCGAATCTAGATTGCTAGATATTGTTGGAATTGGCGATGTATTGGAATCAACAATTAATGGACAAGATAGTAATTTCAATTTAGCTCACAATCAAGTTCCTGTACTTGGGACGGTGATTTTGGATGCTTGATAATCGAGTCGCACGAAATTTGCCAGATATTTATGATGGCATTAAAGAAACAGACGAACTTACAGAGACAGTAGCCGTTGAATTAGACAACTTGGATGTCGCACGTAAACAAGTAGAAATCGAACAATTTATTATGACAGCCAGTGAAAAGTTCTTACGAATGCGTGAGCGAGGATATGATATTCTTGCAGATCCTTCAACAGAGTCATTAGATTTCCGTAGACGACGATTAATAGTAAGACAGTCAACGAGGTTACCGGTTACTCAAAGAAAGGTTCATGAAATCCTAACAGAACTAGTAGGGCATTCAAATTTTGAAGAATATTTAGATGCTGAAATTTGTACAACCACTTTTGTTTTTGATGCGACGGATGCCACTTTAAATAGAGAAATTGATTTAACACTTGAACAGATTATTCCATTAAATATGGATTTAAAAGTTGCAAGACGTTTGATGACAAATTTATTCTTGCCAAGTTACCTCTCAACAGGTTCAGAGATAACTTTATACCCAATGAATATCGATAATCTAGAATCTTATACACAAAGCAATAGTTTAGTAGGTGTTCAAACAGCATCGACAATTACTCTTACACCATTTTAAGAAAGGAGTGATATTGTGGTTCAAGCACAATATGGAACATTAATCACCAATATCGGGCTAGCTAAAATAGCAAATGCACAAGTTACCCAATCAAAAGTAGGTTTAGAAAATATCGCACTGGGTGATGGAAACGGTGCACATTATGTACCCACGCAAAACCAAACAGCTCTAGTTAATGAAGTATGGAGGGGGCCTGTTGTTGACGTATCAATTGATCCGAAAAATAACAACAGGATTACTGTTAAGGCAGTTATTCCAGTAACTGTCGGAGGATTTACTATACGTGAAATTGGCGTATTTGATAACGAAGGATTTTTGATTGCAGTTGGCCAATATCCTGAAAAATACAAACCACAACTAATTGAGGGTGTGGCAGAAGAAACCATAATTCATTTTGTTATCGAAACAAATAACGCCAATGTTGTTAAGTTAAATATTGATCCTACTGTGATTATTGCTAGTCAGGAGTATGTAGACAAAAAGTTTAACTATCTCGATTCACGAATTGGTGATACAAGTAAGCTGGAAACAGATTATAAAAAGGATACTGTTGGTGCAGTTAATGAAATTCAACATGAATTAAATGACATAGTGGAAAGTTTGGGTTTTCATGAGCCCATTTCTGAAGTTTTAGAGCGTGGAGCGAATGAAATTAATGCACCTGTCAAAACCCTTTGCTCTGTGGTAGGGCTAGACGGTCGTACGATTACCAACTATGCCCCGTTATTCGATGGTGGTACATGGGTGTTAACAGAGAACACAGCAACGACAACGATAATGGTTGTACGACCGAACAAGTTGTCGGTTACAGTGAACGATATTACAAAGCCGATTGCTACTGCATGGTCCTATATTACGGGTCTTGTACCAGGTAAGACATACATCATGTCTATGATTAGTACATTTAATGCGTATATTGACTATTACACAGCGAACGGGCTTCATTCACGTGTACCTGTGTATATCAACGGCGTGTCCCAATCATTCACAGTACCAACAGACACGTCCATTATAAAAATAGCACTTTCGATTTTAGAACCTGATACTGGGCGTAAAACAGGCACATTTACAGCAGAAAATGTACAGATTAACGAAGGTAATACAGCCCTACCCTTTGTCGCAAATATGCAGGGTATTACAAACCCGACAATAGAAAACATTCGCGATAACTTGATACCTGCGTTCCACATGGGCGGTGCAGTTCACGTACCTGGTTGGATGTATTTAACAGTGATCGACCATACAGGGACGTCATGGGAAGCTACCTCAAACCCCCGCGTACTTGTACCCGTCGTGCCTGGTACAAAATACACGTTTTCTTGTATACGTAACGCCCAGGTAAAGATCACGACCAACAAGGGCAGCCATTTAGACGCCGATCAACTTACAACTTTATTCGAGGAAAGCACGGTACAAAATGGGAACATGAACTGTACGTTTACGGTACCCGCAGGGATTAACTTTATTCGTATTGTATTTATGACAACTGCGGGTGGCTATGTATCTAGTCCTATGATGGTCAAAGGATCAACGCCAGCTGCGTACAAGCCACAGGTACGCGAAGCATTGACCGTGAAAACGACTTTGCATACAGGCGAGTCGTTAAAAGTCGACGTGGCGGGGCAACTAGTCAAAACGAAGAAATACGAAACGATAGAGCTGGGGGACGTCAACGCTAGATATATCGGTATACAAACAGGGCTACACCTCGTAGACATTGCCCTGGGGCTAGTAGGTAACGACATACCTGCTACCTTAATTAAGTTTAATGGTGCTGTTTGTAAGCAACTTAACTACACTACAGGTAATAGCGGCAATGATACCTTTTATCTAGACTCACGTATAGCTACCGTTGACGGCGGCGAACTGCGAATCTCCATAGCGGACACAGAAAGTGGCTGGGGACCTACCTACCAACCGACACCCGCCGAAATTAAGGCGTACTTCATGGGCTGGAAAATGTACGCAGACGGAGCAGGCGGCAGAAATGAACTGTATGAAACCGCGAAGGGCACTAAGTATTGGTACCCTATTTCCCGTGTAAACGATACATTTGATTCTGCCTACCGAACAGTTAGCACAGCACCTACAACATTTGCTAACAACAAAGCAAGCTGGCAACCTTACAAGTTACGTTACTTACTCAAAACGCCTGTATCAGAGGTCGTAGCCACAGCTGGAAGCCTAACACTAGACGAAGGCGAAAACAAGCTAGTCGTTAGCGAGGGTCGTATCGTACGTGAAGTAACAAAGCCGTACCATTACAAAACGACAACGCCAGATGGCACTGTGTACAATCGTTACGAGATCAATACACAGACACAAAGCCCACTAGCTTACAATACTGCTAACATTCTACAGGTCTACAAAAACGGAAAACCCGACTATACCTGGAGAATTGAGAACGTAGCCATTGCAGGGTCTGTACGCGCATTATTAGATGCAAATCTTTTTGACCCAACAGCCGTATATACAGTTGATTATATACCACAGGAGAAATATTGTGTATCAGTACCAACGAACGTTATAACAGTTGAATATGCAGACAAGTTAGGCGGTGTTATACAATCGCTTGTTACTACAGCAGCAAAATTAGGAGCACAAGCAGCAAATATACAAAACAGCCAAAGTTACCGTTTCGGTAAAGACGAAGGCGGACTATACATTATCATTGACGAGGATGTGATTACATGACAGGTGTTAAAACATATTTAGGTGGCGGCAAGGTAATGAAGTCCCAAACCTTTTCCGCAAGCGGCACGTTTACAGTACCCGCGGGCGTAACCGAAGTGTACCTAACAGGCGGCGGCGCTGGTGGTGGAGGCAGCGCTAGTCAGGGTACTTCTGGAATTGCGGCAAACGGAACCGCTGGGGGCATAACCTCATTTGGCGCTTTACTGTCTCTTAATGGCGGCGGCGGTGGTAGCGCTAGTACTGCTGGTCTAGAGAGCTCAATAGGTGGTGGCGCTGGCGGTCCTGGTGGTCAAAGTGGTCAAGGTCCTTATAATAGTTACACCAATCAATTTTTTGGCGCAGGAAACGGCGGGAATAGCGGACCCTACCACGGCGGGTACGGTGCGGCGAGCTCTCTTAGCCAAAGCTCAAGAAACGGGGGCAATTGTTCTGGTGGAGGGGGTGCCACAGCCTTAAACAATACCTCAATAGCCGCTGGTGGCGGTGGCGGTCATTTTGTATACGATCACAAAGTATCAGTGACGCCTTTGGCAAGTATGGCGGTAACGATTGGTGTTGGTGGTAACGGAGGAACTGCTGGCGGCTACATTGGAGGCAAAGGCGGCGACGGCATACTAACAGTGAAATGGTGGGAATAACATGAAACGATACGTACAAATATTATGGGGCAAAGCGCATTGGATTTTTGAAGCAGAGACAGTTCCAGAGTTTGCGCCTGATATTGTCATTATTGACATTACAGACAAACCAGAGATACAAGAGGGCTGGGACTACGACGAGGAAACAAGGGATTTTACTGCACCAGTTGTACCTGAGCCAACACCAATAGAACCAACACCAACTTTAGAGGAAATGCAGGCAAAAACATTACTTAATACAGAATATCTAGTTTCAAGAAGTGAATTATTAGGAGGAATGTAGAATGTCAGTCTATGAACTATGTAAATTTTTAATTGATCGCAAACGTTATGAGCATGAGGCTATGTTAAATAAGGTGAATGTTTTTTATGCTAATAACCAATTGAAAGATGATGAATATACAGGGTTACTAACTGTAATGGATGAACAGAAAACGCAAGCAGAGGCTTAGCGTTATTTTTTATGCCTTCACAGGTAGATGTGAGGGCTTTTATATTGATTTCCGAGGTGAACTAATGGATGAACAACGTATTGGGAAGTTAGAACATGATATGAATGATGTGAAAACTCGCTTAGCCGTTGCTGAATCAAATATCAGGGAAATTAGAGAAGATATTGGTGGAATTAAAGATAATACAACTTGGATTTTAAGATTAGTTATTGGTGGACTAGTGGGAGCATTGTTGACCTATATTATAAAAGGAGGAACGATTTAATATGAAAATTAACTGGAAAATACGTCTAAAACACAAGCCATTTCTTTTTGGGACATTTTCGTTATTACTGTTATTAATTCAACAAATCGGAGCGCTTTTTGGGTATAATACAACGATTTACAATGAACAAGTAACAGATATCTTCAATACTGTGCTTGCCATGTTAGTTTTATTTGGCGTAGTGAGTGATCCAACAACGCCAGGACTAAATGATAGCGAAAGAGCGATGGAATATAACAAAAAGGATGGTGTGAAATGACATCCACAATTGAACAACGCTTAATGTCAGGACTACCTAATAAGGCTTTAACGGCAGTAAAATATGTCATTGCCCATGAATCAGGTAATATTAATAACACAGGTCCAAATGCTTTAGAAAATGAAATTGTTTATATGAACCGTAATAAAGCTAATGCTTTTACGTCTCACTGGGTAGGTGGAGGAGGACGTATCGTGCAAATTGCGCCAGTTGGCAGGTTGCAGTATGGTTGTGGTCCAAAAGGTAATCCACTTAGCTATGCCCAGGTGGAATTGGCTCGTACTTCTGATAAAGAGCAATTCAAGAAGGACTATGCTGCTTACATCTGGTTGTTGAGAGAGCTTGCAAAAGAGGCTGGAATACCTGTTGTGTTGGATGGGGCAGGTAATGGCATCAAGTCACATCGATGGATTACGGATAATTTGAAAGGCACAACACATAGAGATCCGTATTCGTATTTAGCGAGTATGGGAATCTCCGAGGCGCAATTCAAACTAGATATTTTGAATGGGTTGGAGGAAGTAAAAGGTGCGCAAATTACAGAAGCGAAAGTTATGCTTAATGATGATAAAACAATTCCTGCTGTGATTATAGATGGTAGGACGCATGTTCAAGTCCGTGAGCTAGCCGATCTTTTAGGATTAAAACTCGTTTATAACAATGAGAGCAAAACAACAAAATTGTATGAAGTAAAATAATTGTAATTTTAAAGCCCAAGTACTCATTTGAAAGTGAGTACCTGGGCTTTTTTTGTTTAATATTCCCTTACTTCAAATGAAGCGATTTTAGTGAATTGCATAATTTAAAGGAATAAGCAGGAGTGAAGGTGCTCCTCATCACTTTCACTCCTATTTTATCTTTAGGAAAGGTTGCTGAGGTGATACTTTACGATACATAGTGTATTAAATATAAAACAATACTGTCCAGAGACAGTCCTGCTAAGAATGTTTTTAAAATAAACTAGAAAAGAAATTTTTCGTAGTGCTAACAATTGAATTAAAAGTAGAGGAAATGAAATTAATAGCAGCACTTATTGCATTTTTTACAGTTTCCACAACAGTAACAAAAACATTTAAAACTTTATCCATAATATCTTGTATAAAGGCACCGACTTTATCAGCAATAGTAAGGATTAGTGTTTGGGCTGAAGGATGCTCTTCACCAAAATCTATCAATGAATCGTAGTATTTATTGATCATGTCTTCAGATTTTTTTAAAGCTTCCTCTTTTTTCTTGCGCATATTTTCAAAAAAAGCTGTTTGATTTTTATCATTTTCTAATTGCTTAACATTTTCTTTTAAGTCTAATTCTTCCTGCACATAAAAATTATTAATGTTCTCCTGATATTCTTGTGTTAGTTTTTGTAATTCATCAGGTGCGTCTGATAATGAAGGAGCTTGAAGTCCAATGAATGCTGCTAAAGAAAATTCATTGGTTTGCTCTCCCGTATAAGCATCTCTCATTTGATTCATAATACTACTAAAATTTTTTACTGCTACTGTCATAATTATTCCTCCTAGTAATTTAATTTTTGAAACAACTATAGATTATCAATAATAGGTTAAAATTAGGTTAAAAAACATAAATTTACTTTTTTGTTTTAATATATAATATACTGGCGATGAGATAAGTTAATTAAAATAATCTGTATTTAATAATAGTAGAAACACCACTCCATGATGGGTGGTCTCAATCTTTATATAGGGTTACATGATGTGGAGAAAATTAAAAAAGACCATCTCTAATAGAGTGGTCAAAAATAATAACTTGTCTTACATTATAATGAAGTTGACTTACCTTTTTTCTCATCCATAATAAGGTCTTCTTCACGTTGTGGGCGTGGGACTTCCGTATATTCTTTGCGTCCATTAGGTTTTTTTTGGTCTGCTCCACTAGCAAATGCTTGTTTTGTTGGCTCGTCTGTTGCAAATTCTGTATTTTTTTTGTCTCGTTTCATGTCGACACCTCCTCAAGATATTATTTATCTTATCCAATAAAATATCCCTTGTTTATTTCTATTTCATCCTTAAAATTTCAGATCACCCCAAGACTATGTAAGGTAAATTTGGTAGGGAATTTCTGATGTTTGGTTTTTGCATAAAATAATTGATTTTTTAGAAAAAATGAATTTTTATGTTAAAATAAACCAAAGAAAACATTTTAGAAAAGTATCGGCGCTTTGATTGGAGGTTGAACAGGTGGATGAGAAGAAGAAGGGGAAATTACAAATCCTCTTAATAATTTTAATGATATTACTTTTGGTTGCAACGTTTGTTTTATTTTTCATAGGTAAATATATGTTGGCATTTATTTTATTTGGAATTTTTATGCTAATACTAAATTTTATTAGTAGCTGGAAAAACCTGGATAATGCAGATTACGTTTATAGGAAAATACATAAGAGTAACCAGAAGTGGTAATTACTAGACATTTAGCTTAGTTACTTGTAGTGCTTATTTGGATATCTGAAAAGAGCAAAGAAGGGATCCTCACTTTATATGAAGAAATAGTGAGTTATAATATTTTTTTCAACAACTACGGAGGTGCTTTTTTGCAAACATTTTTTAAATATAATTGGCTAGTTCGGGAAGATTGGTTTCGTTGGTGTGAAGAGTTGACTGAAGAAGAACTTTTGCAAAACCGAACTGGAGGAATGGGCAGTATATTACACACACTCTTCCATATCATTGATGTTGAATGGAGTTGGATTCGTCTTTTACAGGGGAAAACAGACTTTCAGGAGAGCTTTGATGAATATAATAGCTTGGAAAAGGTTCGTAAATTGGAAGCTGCATTTCATTTAGACGTCGAAAGCTTTGTAAATCAATGGGATGACAGTATGGAAGAGCGTATTCTTCATATTCCATTAGCAAATGGTAGTATGGAGACGCATACATGGGGTGAAGTCATTCGTCATACCATTGCACATGAAATTCACCATATAGGACAATTATCAATTTGGGCAAGGGAAATGGGGAGAGCGCCTGTTTCTGCAAATCTAATCAGAAGAGGTCTTTCTTCATCATTGAAAGATTCAGTAGGTGCTCAAATAAATAAAGAAACGTTTAAATAGAATGAGAGACACTGTAGAAATATATATATGCTAGAAAAATGTTGCAATAATATCCAATTGTTTATTAGCAAAAAGTGAATAGCGTACCAGAGTATCTTCCAATTCATTTGAATGGAAGATTTTTTGATGCCCAAATGAGAAAAATTGCGAGGCAGATTTCATAAAGGCATTTACTTACGGCTTATAATATCCAGTAAATTTTAGTTAAAAACTAATGTTTACTGGGTATTTTTTGGACAATATATAGGTTAATTAGAAATATTTATATGAAGAATAGCTAACAACTTGACAGAATTTTAAATGGGGAGTACTATACATTGGTCGCGAAAAAAGCTATTGTAACGTAACATTTTTTAAAGTGCCATACAGTACTTATCAGTTAAGTTCATATATATCTAGATTTTAATTTAATCAGTAAAAGGTAGGTGCAAAAATGAAAAATCTAGCAAATAAAAAAGATAACCTATTACAAAACTTTTTAGGAATTTATATAGTAGCAGTATTAATGTTATGGATTAAAACATACATCTCTCAACTATCACAATTTGACTTAGGTGTAGAAGGAATCATTCAACAATTCCTTTTACTAATAAATCCGCTGGGCTCAGCAATGCTATTTCTAGGATTTTCATTTTTATTTAAAGGAAAAAGAAAATACACATCACTCGTTGTTGTCTACACTTTGATGTCTATTGTTTTATATGCCAATATTGTCTATTACCGATTCTTTAGTGATTTCATTACATTACCTACACTTTCTCAAACGCAGAACTTTGGAGATTTAGGCGGCAGTGTTCTTTCTTTATTAAAGCCTTATGATATCTTGTTCTTTGTGGATGTAATGGTTATGTTTTATCTACGATTCTCTAAAAAAATCCAAAAAGATACCAAACGTTTTGGCTATAAAAAAGGAATGGCAATCATTGCCTTTGCATTAGCGGTATCAATCCTTAATTTAGGACTAGCTGAAACTAATCGTCCTCAACTATTAACACGAGGTTTTGATAGAAACTATATTGTGAAATATCTAGGGATGTATAACTATACGATTTATGACTCAGTTGAAACGATGAAAGCCTCTTCTCAGAGAGCTTTGGCAGATAGTAGTGATATTACTGAAGTAATTAACTATACAAAGTCAAACTATGCCAAACCAAATGCCCAATATTTCGGTGCAGCAAAGGGAATGAACGTTATCTATTTACATTTAGAATCATTCCAAAACTTTTTAATCGACTATAAATTAAACGGTGAAGAAGTAACACCATTTTTAAATTCATTAGCAAAAGATAAGAATACATTGTATTTTGATAATTTCTTCCATCAAACAGGTCAAGGGAAAACATCTGATGCAGAATTTATGCTTGAAAATTCTTTATTTGGATTACCACAAGGATCTGCTTATATTACAAAAGCACAAAATACGTATCAGGCAGCTCCTAGTATTTTAAAAGATTATGGTTATACATCAGCTGTATTCCATGGTAATAACGGAAGCTTCTGGAATAGAAATGTAATTTATAAATCATTTGGCTTCGATAAATTCTTCGATGCTAGTTACTATAACACAGGTACTTCAGAGGACATGGCTGAATATGGTTTGTTAGATAAACCATTCTTTGAACAATCTCAAAATCTTTTAAGCTCCTTACCACAACCTTTTTATACAAAATTAATTACGGTAGGGAATCACTATCCATATAAAATGAATCAAGATTTAGTGACAATTGATAAAGCCAATACGGGAGATGCAAGCGTTGATAATTATTTCCAAACAGCTCGTTATGCAGACGAAGCAATTCAACAGGTCTTCCAGCAATTAAAGGAATCAGGATTATATGATCATTCAATGATTGTTCTTTATGGTGACCATTACGGTATTTCCGATAATCATAATAAAGCGATGGAACAAGTCATTGGAAAAGAGATTACACCATATGAAAGTGCTAATTTACAACGTGTACCATTATTTATACATGTTCCAGGCATACAAGGTGGGATCAACCATAGCTATGGTGGCCAAACAGACCTACTGCCAACGTTATTGCATTTACTAGGAATTGATTCACAACAATTTGTTCAATTTGGTTCAGACTTATTATCAGAAGAGCATGATGAAATTGTACCATTTAGAAATGGCGATTTTGTCAGTCCTACTATTTATTCAATTAATGAAAAATATTATGATAATAAAACAGGCTTACCATTAGACGACAGTCAATTAGAGGAAGCAAAGACGATTAAAAATGAAGTAGATCATAAATTGGCGTTATCTGATAGAGTCGTGAATGGTGACCTATTGAGATTCTATACGCCAACAGGTTATACGCCAGTTGATCCTTCTCAATATAATTACTCTCCTGATGAAAATGTAGAGTCAAAATAATTTAAGGCGGTTCAAGGAATTGTGTACGATATCAAAGTCTATAGGATATCATACCATTACCTTGAATTGCTTTTTTATTGGTCATTTTTGAACAAGTATGGCAACCAAGGTTTTATATTCTCCTTTAGGTTCAAATAGAAAGTTGGACTAACGGAAAAAGCGATTCAAATCCTTTAATAGTAAGGGTTTGAATCGCTTTTATTAGTAAGGAGAGGAAAGAACAAACATGATGGCACTCATCATCCTTACTTATTTCTTTTTAAAGAATAATTTAGATGAAAAAAGGAAAGAAATAGGTGTAAATTTGAGGAGTTGATCGGAATGGAGTTTTATAAAGACATAGTCATTTACTGTTATAGTTGTCGTAAAAAGACTGTGTTTACATGTAAAGATACACATGAAAAAAAGGGTGTCGATAGTCACTGCAGTGAATGTACAGGTATTTGGTTTGAATGGCAAAACCGAGCTGTCGAGAGAGAAATGGAGAAGTGGATTGCATATAATAAAGACTTAGTAAATATAAACCACTGATCTAGTTAAGCTGAATACACCTAAAAAGTGTAATTATCAAGTAAGTACGATGAGGCGTTGAAGTGCCATTTTCTTTTAAGAGAGTGGTTCTTTTCTTTTGCTTAGACAAAAGCTCTAGCTAGAATAAACAAAATTACTATTTCTTTATCTCATTTGATAAAGAGAGGTGAATAATAGAATTATTGAATCTAAACTATGATTTGTCCGTATACATATTATTATGATAATTAGGGGGGCATCATGGACGTTTATAAAAAGATAGCAATTATCGGTGGAACAGGTAAAGCGGGGCGTTACATTGCTTCTAAAGCATTAGAGAAAGGGTATCACGTACGGATGCTTGTTAGAAATCCAGAAAAGTTAGTTTTCAGAGACAGTAGGATTGAGGTAATAGAAGGGAATGTACAAAATATCGAGGATCTTCAAAAGCTATTAAAAGATTGTCAAATCGTTATCAATACTTTTGGTCAACCAATGAAAGAAAAACAAATTTATAGTAAAGTAACGGAAAATATATTGGGAGTCATGTCTGATTTACATATGGATCGTTATATTGGGGTAACGGGTGGATCGCTAACCATTGCTGGAGATACAAAGAGTATTATAAATAGAATGGGTGCAAAGATATTTGAAATTATTTATTCAAAAATGATGATGGATAAGAAAAAAGAATGGCATCTCCTTAGCCATAATCAAGTTATCAAATGGACACTAATTCGGCTTCCATTTATCGTAGAGGGAAATGAAGTAGGGTTCATAAAGGAAAATCTTAGAAATATGCCAGGTACAAAAATAACAAATCGGGATATAGCTACATTCATCATTAACCAAATAGAAAATCAAAAGTATGTACAAAAATCACCGTTTATCTCCAATTAATCTAATTTAAAGGAGAGGGATAGGGTCAGCGCCTCAACTAAATGACTTTATCCCTTTTGAATGCTCAACAAAATTTCCCTTTGCCTCAATCGTATTGGTACAAAAAATCAAATGATATCCTTTTGAGCAGTTTTTTAATTAAAACCTTCTCCAATAAACCTTCCAACGCCTCTCAACAACCAATAAATGATTCTAAATGGGAGGAAAAGTAATTCTGGTATCCAAATTAGTACGTCAAGAAATAAGTCAATTAATGAATATTGATCTTTACGTCTCTTATCTCTTCTCTTTTTGTTTTTCCTTCCTTGCAACCATTCCCTCACATTACTCGACCCCTTTTACAAAAAAAGTGCTGGCTTTTCTTAAGTAAGTATACGATTCATGGCTTTAGGTGGTTTCATTTTTAAAAAACTTTATGATGAAAAAGCGGATATGGGCGTAAATGGAAGTAAAAATGTTGGCTTATGCTTATTATATTTGTTTAGCGATGTGTATAACTGCAATTGTGGGAAATGGAGAATTTAAAATTAAATAAGGTGAAAGACAAGCAGGTTTAAAAAAGGGTCACATAGGCTGGAAGTGACCCTCTTTGCTGTGGATGTATCGACATTAATGTGAGCTGCTATTAATGAAGATCATCCCTTTTTCATGTTTATCAATAAATATTAATATTCTTTTTGCACGAATGTTGCTCCGACAATAATCAGAAGAATGAATAGCACAACGATTAAAACGAATGTTGAACTATTGTTTTTGCCGCCATAGTCCATGCCACAACAACCCATACTATAACCGCCGCTATAGTCATTACCATAGCCTCCATAACAACAATTGAAATTACCCATGTTTCCAAAGTATCCCATCAAGATCTCTCCTTTCTTCAGTTTATTGTATGAATGCCGTTGAAAGAGAAAAGGGTATTCGTCTAATGAATCGTATTTAGGTAATTTTAAAGAGAATCTTGGGTGAAGGATGAGTATCACTAAACACTTGATAGGATGAAACTCAAAGGTGCTTGTTACAGCCTGATGATTAGTTGTCAATCCAGTCCAGAAGATAAAAAATAATTTTTTGATGCATGATGATGGAGCGGTTTTGAAACAGTAAGTCTATGTTTTTCCGTTTCTATTTTTAGCTACAATGTGTTGCGGAAAGGAATCATTTGTTTTTTTATTTAAATAATGTGAGAGTTTTCTTTCATTTGCTCGTTATTACTTGTAGAGAAGAAAGGAAAGGAGGTTTTCTAACTTCGTGTATTCATTAATTAATCAGCTACAAAAAAAGGATGAACAAGCTTTAAGAGAAGTGATTAACAAATATGGAGGTTATGTTAAAGCCATTGTAGTGAAAGTGTTACAGCCCAATCAAACAGCTATTGAAGAATGTATCAACGATGTATTTCTAACCATTTGGCAAAAGAGTATTCAGTTTACTGGCGATGAGATTGATTTTAACAAATGGATTGGCGTTATTGCAAAATATAAAGCGATTGATACATATAGAAGCCTTCAAAATAAGCCTAAAACAGTCGAGTTACTTTCATCAATTTCAAATAGCAAGGATCTACCAGAAAGAATCGTCGAACAAAAAGTACAAAAAGAGCAACTATTTATCAGTATTTTAAATTTAAGTAAAAACGATCAGGAAATTTTTCTCTTGAAATACTACTTAGGATATTCCAACGGAGAAATCGCTGAGATATTTGGTCTATCTAAATCAGCTGTAGAAAATCGTTTATATCGAGGTAAGTTAAAGTTAACAGAAGAGCTGGGAGGTATCTAAATGAACGAAAAGGACTTCATCGAAATAGATATTGAAGAGATTGAACCAATTGAATTATCTGATTGGGAAAAGATTAATATTGAAAAAAGTGTTTTACGGTCATCTTCAACCAAGAAGTATGTATTTAAAAAATGGAAGTGGGTTAGTATTGTCGCCATGCTCACATTTATTTTTACTAGTAGCAGCATTTGGCTACCTGTAGTGGCTAATCGAGTACCAATTGTACAGCAACTATTAAATAGCAATGATAATCCCCAATTACAAGTATTTAGTGATAATGCATCAATCATCAATCAAATAGACGAAAGTAACGGAACCTCCATTGAATTAGCTGAGGCTTTTTTCGATGGAACGATTGTATCGGTTAGTTATGAAATGAAACACGAACAATCGATAGATGAACCCCCTCTATTTTGGAAGGGCGATTTAGAAGTCAACGGAAACAAGCTAGACGTACTTAGTCATCAAATCGTTAAAAAGAATGAGGCTACTTGGATTGGTATGTTTACAGCGAGAATTTCAGACAAAGTAATTGATGAAAAGGTAAATGTTCAATGGCGTCCTCAAGATTTTATAGGTATGGAAAATACGACTCTTGTAGAAGGAGCTTGGGATTTTCAGTTAGAACTTACACCAACCCGAGCCTATTCAAGAAAAGTAAATATACCATTTGGTAATGATCAATACCAGTTATTTTATAATCAAATAACAGAGGGAAAATATATAACCACTTTTTATTTTGAGGGAAATCTTGATTGGGAGACAGAATTTTTAATGGTAGACATAAAAGATAATCTTGGAAATGTATATGAAAATGTAGGAACAACAACTATTAAAAGCGGTTCTGGGCGAGTAAATGGTTATGTTGAGGTTTTTATACCTGATTCTACTATTCGAACGCTAATCATTACGCCAACTATAAGAATTGTTGATGAAAAAACATTAGAGCGGAAAGAGCTTGTTCCGCTCCCAAGTATTAATATTTCTCTAAAATGATATGGTCTGTTCCTACAACTTCTTTCCACAGGGCTGAAGGAATCAATTCTTACCTTCAAAGATGGATGTAGTTGCAATGAATGATACAGGTCAGTATCTTTACCTTTAGCTCATATTACGCAGTATTCAGTCAAAATAAAGCTATTAATTGTAGCTAAATATCTTTTAAACTATTAAATTTTTAATTATTCCTTTTAGTACCAATCATCAAAAAGCCTATTAATAAATATAGAAGACTGGCCGAAATGGAGCTATACAACAGGAATGTAATAGAAGTTGGTGCCCAAACTTTAATAAATGTCCAATTTAAGCCGCCAAGTACTATGTTAGGCGTGATAAATAGTGCTGTCAGCATTGTCGCCACAAGTATAGTATGGGCAGATAATAACAATATTCTTTTGTAATTTAGATTTGCCATACTACGTTGTTTTTTATAAAGGTTGCGTATATTTTGAACGAATAGATAACAGAAAATAATGCTGATTGCGATGATGATAGCACATATGATTGTTACAATTTTATCTAGCTTTTGATAGCTGCTGATATGTTGCATGTCAATCGTTTTGCCCTCCCATAAATCCATGACACCTTGTCCAATCGCTGTTGTAGAGCTTGTATTCATATTGGCTAAAATAGCCACGCCGATTTGTTCGTCAGGTTGCAAAATGAAATACGAGGAAAAGGTTGGATTCTCACCAGCATGGTATATATATGACTTTGTGTCCTTTTTCACAACGGCCCAACCGTTTGCATAGTAAGTATTCGTATCAAAAGGCTCCACTGTTAGATCTGGAGTATGCGATTCTTGAATTAAATTGTTACTGATTGAATAGATATCACTGTTTCCTACCTGTAATTTTAACCATCTGGCTATATCATTAGCGTTACTGATGATATAACCAGCAGGGATGTTGCCACGATAGATAGGTGGTATGTATCGCTGCTCTCTCATTAGACCTATTTTATAGCCAGAAGCCATATGTGTGGAATGTACTTGGTGAATTCCTACAAAAGATTGATGCATACCAACAGGTTGTAAAATTTTCTGTTGAATATACTGATCGAATGGCTGTTTTGCAACTTGTTCAATGACGAGGCCTAAGACATCATAGTTGATGGTTGCATATTCAAAAGAACTCCCTGGTTGACGATTTAGTGATTGATCCAGCAGTGTTTTAACTGTTAATTCAAGGGCATTATCTGCTGTGCTTTCTGGAATTCGAGTAATGGAATTTGAGGGAATTCCGCTAGTATGAGACAATAGCTGCTGTATTGTCACAGCTTGATCCTCGCCATTATAGGATAATGTTAACCAAGGGATATACTTTCGGACATCATCTGATCGTTTTAACAAACCTTGTTTTTCTAATTGTAAAATAGCGAGTCCTGTAAATGCCTTAGACGTGGAGCCCAACTCAAAAAGAGTATCAGAGGTAACAGGCGTTTTTGTTTTCGTATCTGCAAAGCCAAAGCCCCGTTGATAGACGGTTTTCCCTTTATCAACAATAATTACTGAAATTCCTGGGATTTTACTAATGGTTTGCTGCTCCTTAATAAACTGATCAATTTTACTAATTGTATCATTTGATGCTGCGTGTCCAAATCCGGGTGTGAACGTAAAAAATAGTAACATTACTGTCATCATCACCGATTTCTTCATGAATAATGTCATGTTGTTTTTCTCCTTAGAATGTAATGTGCTTGTGACAACATGGTTTACTGTAACAAGAAAAATAAGGGTAAACCATCGATTAACATGACTATTTCCGGGATAACATGACAAAATTGTCACTTCAAAAAGGGCCACTCCTAAAACCAATAGGAGGGCCCTTAAAATTTTATTTAATTTGTTTCTGGCTCTGGCGTAAAATCTTGACCGTTAAATGTTAATTTAGATGGTGAGATAAGAATTTCTCTGTTCGCTTCGTAGTAAGGGTCTAAAACTTTATAAAAGGCTTCCCATTGCTCGCCAGCTTTTTCATCTTCACCCTTTTGTTCAAGGGCAACTGCTTCTTCATAGTGTTGTTTTAATTTTGCGTAATCCGCATTACTAATGCTGAATTCGATATCTGCCATATATTCCTCGAAGGGAACTGGTTTAAAGTGTGGGCGAAGTATTTCATAGAATTCATCCCATTTCTTCATGGACAATTCTTCGTCTTTATCTTTTTCAGCTTTTTGTGCCTCTTCATAGAGCGTTTTAAGTTTTGCAAGTTCCTCTTTTGTTAAATCGACGTTCATATCCGCCATATACTCTTCAAAAGTTAAAGGTGGATATAATTCTTGGTAATAAGGTTCAAGAATAGTGAAAATTTTATCAATGTTTTCTGATGCCTCATCCGTTTTATTTTCTTTTACATACTTAATCCAGTTACTATAAAGTGTTTTTAGCTGTTCTTTATCTTGTGCTTTGATAACAATATTTTTTTCAGCGAATGCAGCTTCATTAATAAATTCTTCAAAAGGCTCAGGTTGCCAATTTGCTAATTCGTAAGGTCTTGTGATGTTATCCATCGCCACATAGATTCGTTCCATTTCCTCATAATTCTCTTCTTTTTCAGCCTTTTTCATGTCAGAAAAGAGTTTCTCTAGTTGGACTAATTCTTCTTTTGTTACTTCTTTAGGTAAGCTTTTTTTATAGACGGCAAAGGTAAAGAAATCTGAGTAATCTTTCACAATACTACCCTCAACTAAAATTTCCTGACCCTCTGCTAGCTTTAACTGCTCAATTTGTTTATCTGAGAAATTGTGTAAACCGATGTAGTAGTTTTTTCCATCTGTTCCTTTAAGGGTAATGCTGCCACCATCAAAATATTTAATGGTACCTGTTATTTTTTGTTCTATTTGAATCGTTACATTATTTGTTGTATCAACAGCTGTTGCACCAGCTTGAAGTGGTGTTAATACAGCCATCCCAAGTGTTAATGCTGAAGCTAATAGCCATGTTTTTTTAGCAGGTTTTTTCATTTTTATCAATTCTCCTTTAGGTTAACTTCTGTTACCAATTATTAGACGTTTTACCAATTGAAAAAGTTTTAACTTTTTGAAAAAATTTTTAAGAAATTAAAGAGTGGAGGATTCATGATAAGACTCACTGTTTTAGTATCTGTAGTCTTTGAAAAATAGCTATTATTTACAGCACAGACCATGCAAAGGGTTGATTATCGAAGCAAAGATTTACAAGGATTAGTGCGCTTCCAGAGAAAATTCATGGGCACGAACTAAGGCATTATGCTTATACTGTTTTAAGCTCTTTTTCTCCTAATTGAAGATTTTAGGAGAGACGCTGTCATTCTAATGTTTAAACTCATAAGATAACTTGCATCCGTTTAATCCAAGCTCTTCTACTGTTCATCCTGGAAATAGATTTTATAAAATTTGCGATTCGTTGCCTCATCATAGCCAACTTCAATTAATTCATCTATTTGGTCGATATGTTGAATATTTACTTGGATTTCAATATTGGAATCCAGTTTGATTTTACGTTTGTATTTCTTTTCAGCTTTTTCTAGCGCACTATCAGAAATGATAGTCTCATAGGGTTTGACCGAATTAATGATGATATCTTTTTGAGTAGTGTCCGCTTGCTCAAAAACAGTTTCAATATAATGATTCACTTGAAACTCCTCTTCATTTCTAAAGTAATCCAGTGTTTTATTCAAGAGCCCAAGTTTTTCTGTGCTTGTATAATTTTCTTCCTTTAAAATGAATTTTTTACATTCTGTTAATGCTAAATTGGTTTTATAATAATGTTCATCCGCTGCCTTAATTTTTAAAAATCGTTCTTGCCAATAAACAATATCTTCTTTACGTTTTGTTTTAATATACACGGCAGGAGATTGATCTGGTCCCATATCAACAATAATAGCCATATTATTAATTTTCTTAACGTTAATGCCATCCACGCCGTTCACGATCATTTGATTGTGTTCATTTTTCACATCTAAAAACATTTCTTTTTCATCAATTTTGACAATAGCGATAATCTTTTTAGCCTCATTTAATAGAAAACAATTTTCAAAAAGGCCAATAAACAGTTCTCCGCTTTTGATGTTAGGATGCTGTGACACACTATGTAAGTGTTTGGCAATATTTTGTGAGTGTTCTAGGAAGTTACTTCCCTGTTCGAAAATAGCTCTTGAATACGTAAAAACTTCATTGAGTGCAATATTGCTTTCATGGAAAAATTCATATTGCTGTTCCACATCAATTTTACTAAAAGCGAGCTGTGTAAAGGCTGCTTCTAACATGACCTCAGGTTGTGTAAAAACTTCTTCTCCTAAAATAAGCGTCTCACTCAAAAAATGCAGACTATATTGTGTTAATTTACTTTCACTGACTTCTAGCATAAATTTCACCTTCTAATTTTTCATAGTAGCTAGTATACCATAAGCTAAAGATTGCTTTTATAAGTACCAGTACTCATTTAAGGCTGGATTTTTTATCGTCACCGAATGTTAGTGTCTTATTATAAAAGAATGTTGAGGATTGGAAGTTTAAAATACTGCTGCTTAGATAAAGATAAAAACATGTAGGGATACTCTGTACAAGTGTACTAAAGAGGGTGATCAATATGTGGGAAAAGGTGATTTCCTACATGCCACATTGGCAAGTTTTTTTACAAGGCTTTTTAGCGTTTTTTATTCCATATTTAATTTATAAATTGTTTCATGTTTTTTTATTTGTTAATAAGAGCAATGGCAAAATTGAGATGAAAGAAAATAGTGAACAAGTTGAGATGGTACACATACCTATTCAAAAAACGTTAGAGCAATTTACAGGAGATTTTAATAAAGATCTTTTACAAATGAGGAAAGAACTTGGCCATAATTGGGATATTCATTTTAGAGAATTTCAAATAGGAAATACGGATAATCGTGCAGCGATCGTTTTTCTTAAAGGATTATGCGATAAAGAATTAATTGATAAACATATTTTGAAATCATTAATGAATGGACATGCAGAAAAGTCGTCTGTTTTAAGAGGTCATGAATTACAACAATCGATTAGAAATGAAATCCTACCAGTGAGTGAACTGCTAGAGGAATCGAAAGTCATGAAAGCTGTTGGGAAAGTATTAACTGGTTCCACTGTATTAATTGTGGATGGCATACAGAATGTATTTATCATTGGTACGGCACATGGCAAAACTCGAAATCTTGAGGAGCCTGTTTCTGAAGCAATGGTACGTGGACCAAGAGTGGGCTTCACGGAAAAATTAAGTGTGAATACCTCTTTATTAAGACAGCATGGTGAGAATCGAAATTTATCGATTATCGAGATGGAAGTAGGCGAACGTACGAAAAAAGAGTTGGTTGTAGCCTATATAGATGAAATTGTGCAGCCTAATCTTGTCAAAGAGGTGAAGGAACGAATTGAAACAATCCATTTGGATGATGTTGCTGAATCGGGATATATTGAGCAATTGATTGAGGATGATTATCTCAGCCCATTTTCGCAAGTGCAGAGTACCGAGCGTCCTGATCGAGTTATTGCTGCTTTACTAGAGGGACGAGTCGCAATTCTTTTAGATGGAACTCCCTTTGCATTAATTGTGCCAGTCACGTTTAATATGCTACTGCAATCACCAGAGGATTACTATGAACGTTGGTTATCGAGCTCACTTATTCGCTTGCTTCGCTATTTTGCTGCAGGCATCTCTTTATTTGGCCCATCCCTGTACATTGCTTTTGTATCGTTTCATCAAGGTTTAATTCCCACTAAACTAGCGCTGTCCATGATGGCAACAAGACAGGGGGTACCGTTTCCAGCATTGATTGAAGCCCTCATTATGGAAGTCGCTATTGAGATATTACGAGAAGCGGGACTTCGTCTACCGAAGCCGATTGGTCCGACAATGGGGATCGTTGGAGGGCTTGTTATTGGAGAAGCCGCCGTACAGGCAGGAATTGTTAGTCCAATCATGGTCATTGTGGTTGCATTAACAGCAATTTCCTCTTTTGCTATCCCTCAATATAATGCTGGTATCACGCTAAGAATGCTACGTTTTGTGGCGATGTTTTCCGCAGCTTTATTTGGACTATATGGCATCATTCTATTTTTCTTATTCCTTTGCAGTCATTTGGTAAAGCTAAAGAGCTTCGGTGTATCCTATTTGAGCCCAACTATTCCGTATCGAGCAGGTGATTGGAAAGATTTTATGGTGCGAATGCCGTTAAAGATGATGAAGCATCGTCCTAGATTGTTAAAGCCAAAAGATTCGGTCCGCAAAGGGGAATAAGAGAAAGGGAGCAAAACAGCCATGAACAGCAGTATGAAAGATAAAATAACGACGTCACAAGCAGTTGTTATTATTATTAACTATATTCTTGCCACTGGGATTCTTACTTTACCTCGTGCATCTGTAGAAAAAGTAAAAACGCCAGATGTTTGGATTAGTGTATTTTTAGGTGGAGTCGTTGCAATGATTGCAGGTGTAATCATTGTGAAGCTAAGCCAACAATACCCTGACAAAACATTTTATCAATATAATCAAGATATCATAGGGAAGTGGTTAGGCTGGTTTATAAGTGCGTGTGTAATTGCCTACTTTTTTACCATTTCTGCCTTTGAAGTTCGCATCATGGCTGAAGTAACTTCTCTCTTCTTATTAGAAGGAACCCCCACTTGGGCGATTATTTTGCCTTTTTTATGGGTTGGACTTTACTTAATAAGCGGTGGCATCAACACAATCGCTCGCTTATTTGAAATCATTTTTCCTATTACCTTTGTTATTTTTTTACTTGTGGCCTTTTTAAGTTTAGGGATTTTTGAAATCGATAATTTGAGACCAGTACTCGGTCTGGGCGTTGTTCCGATGTTAAAGGGAATAAAAACAGCGACACTAGCATTTTTAGGGCCTGAAATTATGCTACTACTTGTGGCATTTATGTACCCCTCAGATAAATCAAAAGCTGTAAAGGTTGTACTGGCGGGTATAGCCATACCCTTGCTCTTTTATGTCATCACGGTTGTGATGGTCATTGGTGCTCTATCCATTGAGGGTGTTTTAACAAGGACTTGGCCAACAATTGAATTAATGCGAAGTTTTGAAATCCCTGGTTTAATTTTTGAACGCTTTGAGTCATTTCTTCTTGTAATTTGGATTATGCAAATCTTTGCTACCTTTACGATTACTTATTATGCCGCTACTTTAGGATTAGCCCAAGTGTTTAAGAAAAATATGCATCCCTTCTTATACGGGCTACTTCCGATTATTTACATTATTGCGATGACACCTAAAAATATTAACGATCTATTTACATTTGGCGATAAGATTGGTCATGCTGCATTAATTTTATTTGGTGTAGTACCGATAACCTTACTCCTTATTTCGAAATTGAAAGGAAAGAAAGCATGAAGCGAATTCAGTGTTGTGTACGTTTACTTCTAGTTGCAACGGTAACCTTACTTCTTACTGGCTGTTGGAGTAGTAAAGAGATTGAGGATTTAGGCCTTATTGTAGGTACATCATTGGATTTAGAAACGGGTGATGTTTCCTCTGAAGAGCAACAAGATGCTAGGTATGCAAACAGACAGTTGCTAACAATTACCAATCAATTTGTTACGTCAGAGACTACGGTTTCTGGAACAAAAGAGGGAGCATTGCCAGAAAAAGCGTATAAAAATGTTTCTGAGACAGGTGATGCGGTGTTACCAACTTTACGAAATATGCTGTTAAAGGTTGATAAACGTTCCTTTGCTGAACATTCCAAAGTAATTATTATCGGTGAGGAATTAGCTAGTACTATCAATCTTCAACAAACGTTGGATTTTTTTCTAAGAGAATTAGAAATACGGCCGAGTGGACTGCTCTTTATTGCTCAGGATCAGGCAAGTCAGGCACTTGAAACAAATGAACCAACTAAAATTCCTGCCTTTCAATTAGTAGAAATGATGGAGGGACATGAAAGGACGACAAAAATTTTGCCTCCGATGACCGTAGCCAAACTAGAGGGGAAGCTGTATTCAGACTCTAGCTTTTTATTGCAAAATGTGAGTACGGAAAATGGAGAAGTAAAATTTGCAGGCGCTGCTATCATTGAAGGAAAAACCAAAAAGCTACGAGGATTTTTAAATGAGAGTGACCTAGAAGGAATTGCATGGATGTCTGGCGATGCGAAAGGTGGCCTTGTCAAAGGCTTTGATGAGGAGTCAGGAGCACCTATTGTGTATGAAATTATTTCAGCTAAAAGTAAAATTATTCCACATGTAAAAGGGGATCAAATCTCCTTTACGATAAAAATTCAATCAGAGGGAAGAATTGCTGAACATTGGGTTCTCTCCGATAAAGCATTTGACAATCAATTTTTGAAAAAAGCAGAGAAAGTATTTGAAAAAGAGATAGAGCGATTAGTGAGGAAGGCACTAGATAAAACGCAACATGAATTTCAAACAGATGTTTCTGGGTTTGGCAATAAACTAAGAATCGATTACCCGAAAGTATGGCAAAAAAGAAAAAAAGAATGGGATCAAACGTTTAGTGAGGTTCCTATTACATGTGAAGTGAAGGTTTCCATTAAGGATTATGGCACGTCAGGTGATTAACATCGTTAATCATCTTTTTTTCTGTCCATTTAGTCTATACTGAAATGAAAGGACATATAGTAGATATTCGAAAAGATGGGGGATAAAAGACATGCAATATACTATTCAATCAATCGCTACCGTTCGTAACAATCGGCAAATGTTAAAAGATGATCATTGGGGAGAGATTATTTCAACTATTGAACTTGCTGATCATATCCAAGAGGCGTCCTTAAAAGGAATAGAAGATTTTTCTCATCTAGAAATTATTTTTTATTTTGATAAGGTTTCAGACGATCAAATTCAATATGAGACAAGACATCCGAGAAATAATCATGATTATCCAGAGGTTGGCATTTTCGCACAAAGAGGTAAAAATAGACCCAATAAATTAGGAAGTACAATCGTTGCCTTGTTAGAGGTCAAATCAAGAGGATTAATCGTTCAAGGGCTAGACGCCATAGATGGCACACCTATACTAGATATAAAGCCTGTAATGAAAGAATTTTTACCTAAAGAGGATGTTAAACAGCCAGCGTGGTCAATAGATTTAATGAAGGCCTACTGGGCGTAATAAAATTGTTAAAGCGAAGACAATTGTGGGTTACTAAAAAAGGGGAGTAGCGTGCTCCCCTGATTTTTTAAAGAATGATTCCTTCTTGATAAAGAATGCTAATGGCATGAGAGCGATTTTTGGCACGCAATTTTTTGATAGCAGATTTTACATATTGTGTAATGGTTAATTCACTTAATTGCATAACATCTGCTATTTCCTTTGTACTATCTCCCTGCGCTACCTGTCTCATTACCTCTAATTCACGCTTGCTCAGAAAGCCCTCTTTTTTGCTATTTCTAGCTTGTATGATAAGCTGTCCAATCATGTTTCCAAAGGTGGTCATGTCATCTAACAGCTTATCATTTATATCGATTTCCTCTTCTAATTGAGTACTACAAATATAGCCAAAAACATATGACCCAATGAAAATAGGGACAATTAAAAACGTATTATTTTGCGAGGGAATAGAATATTTCATACTGATATTTTTTAAATAGTCCATTCCTGTGCAAAATTTAGCCTTCTTATCTTCAATAGCAGCATAAATAATAGGGAAGCTACGAATCTCCTCACGAATTTCACCGATATGACTACCACCCGATTCATTTAAAAAAATGATTCCTTCTGCTACAAAGCCTATTGGAGAATACCTCAATAAATAGGCATCCTTGATAGGAAAAGCATCTAAATATACCTGCAAAATGTGTATCAACAGCTCTTCATGGTTGGCATAACTTTGTACTGTGTCGAAACGTTTTTGAATGGTATAAAGATTGGACATGACCTATCCCCTTTTTTAAGTATATACTACGCTTAAAATAAGGAATTTTCAATATTTTCTGTAAGTTGTAGTATTTAAGCTAAGTAAAGCCATATTTTTCTATTTTGGCGTAAGGAGGAGCAACAGGTGAGTAGTCAAACAATTAAAGAGGTGGATGCAGTTGTTCTAGGTGCTGGGTTTGCAGGTCTGTATATGCTACATCAGTTGAGGAGTAAAGGCTTTTCAACCATTGTATACGAGGCTGGAGATGGTGTAGGTGGTGTTTGGTATTGGAATCGTTATCCTGGTGCTAGATGTGATATTGAAAGCATCTATTATAACTACACATTTTCAAAAGAATTATATGAAGAATGGACTTGGACATCTAGATTTCCAGAGCAAGCGGAAATATTACGCTACTTAAATTACGTAGCCGATCGTTTTCAATTGCGATCAGATATCCAATTTAACACAAGAGTCACTGCAGCTCATTTTGATGAAAAACAACATAAATGGATGATTCATCTAAACGATGGGCAGTACATTTTAACAAGGTACTTTATTACAGGAATAGGCTGTCTATCTGCAGCAAATGTTCCTAACATCCAGGGGTTGCAACAATTTAACGGAAAATGGTATCACACGGGGCATTGGCCACATGAAAAGGTTGATTTTACTGGGAAGCGTGTAGGAATTATTGGGACAGGCTCAAGCGGGATTCAGGCAATACCTGTTATTGCAAAAGAAGCAGAGCAGTTAACGGTGTTTCAACGCACTCCACAATATACGATTCCCGCTCGTAACCATGCATATGAAGAGGACTTTATCAAAGAAACGAAGAAAAATTTTGAAGCGATAAAACGTTCCATGAGAAATTCGGTTTCAGGTACACCTTTTGCACAAAATCAGCAATCTGCAATGGAAGAACCTGATGATAAGAGGCAGGCGGTTTTTGAGAAAGCTTGGGCACAAGGTGGCTTTGCCTTCTCAGCTACTTATCATGACTTGTTAACGAATGAACAGTCCAATGAAAAAGCGGCAGAATTTATTCGCTCCAAAATAAGACAGATTGTGAAAGATCCTGTGGTTGCAGAAAAACTATGTCCTAAGTATATGTATGGAACGAAAAGACAGGTTTTAGATAGCGATTATTTTGAAACCTATAATAGGGAGAATGTTTTACTGGTTGATGTCAAAGAATCACCTATTCAAAAAATAACAGGAGAAGGTATTCAAACGGCGGATAACCATTTTGATTTAGAGATCATCATTTTTGCGACAGGCTATGATGGCATGACAGGGCCATTATTTAAGATTGATATCCGAGGAAGGAATGGCGTGTCATTAAAAGAGAAGTGGAAGGATGGGGCAGCTGTTCAAACCTATCTTGGACTCACAACAGAAGGTTTTCCTAATTTATTTATGATTACGGGACCAGAAAGCCCTTCTGTTCTCGTGAACATGCCGATTGCTATTGAGCAGCATGTCGAATGGATTGCCGAGTGCATGCATTATTTGCGTGAGCATGACATTGATCTTGTGGAACCAACAATAGAAGCAGAGGAAGCTTGGAGCACACATTGTCGAGATGTTGCTAATGCAACACTCTACGTCAAAGGTGATTCCTGGTATACGGGAGCCAATATTGAGGGCAAACCTCGAAGTTTTTTAATCTATCTAGGAGGATTTGATTATTACACAGAACATTGTAATGAAGTGGCTCAAAACAATTATGTAGGCTTTAAGTTAATGAAATTAAAATCAATATCATAGTTTGTGAGAGGGGAGCATATATCAATATGGAGCAACAAGTAGTCATTATTACAGGTGCTGGAAGTGGTATAGGAAGAGAGACTGCAAAATTGCTTGCCACTATGGGCAAAGCATTAGTTTTAGTGGATTTTGATGAAAAAAGTGGACAAGACACACTACATGCTGTTAAGGAATATCACCAACAAGCAATTTTTGTCCAAGCTGATGTTTCACAAAGCAATGATGTCAAAAAATATGTGGACGCTGCAAAAGAAACATTTGGCAGGATTGATGCTTTTATCAATAATGCAGGTGTTTTAAGCCCACCTACACTACTGGGAGATTTAGAAGAGGAAACGTTTGATAGAATAATCTCGGTCAATCTTAAAGGGGCGTTTCTCGGCTTAAAGTATGTATTAAAAGAAATGGAGCAACAGCAATCAGGTGTCATTGTGAATACATCCTCAGCAGCTGGTATACAGGGACAACCCTATCTAGGTGGTTATGCGGCAAGTAAGCATGGTGTAATTGGATTAACTAAAACGGCAGCCATGGAATATGGACCTAAAGGGATTCGAGTGAATGCAATTTGTCCCGGTGGCGTGATGACAAACATGACAAAGGGATTGGCATCAAGTCCAGAAGAAAATGGACCATTACGTAGATTAGCAAACCCTACTGAAATTGCAAATGTAATCGCTTTCTTAATTTCGCAGGAAGCTTCTTATGTGAATGGTGCTGTCGTCCCAATTGATGGCGGTTTAACATCGTAAAAACATTTTAAATAAGAGAGGAAGGATTTTAATGGAACATCGTATTGATTCAGAACTAAAAGAAACGTTAGCAATTTTTCCCCCATTAGATTTGGATAATGTACAAGCTACAAGAGAAGGAATGGCAGCCGTTGCTGTACCAGCTCCAATTGAAGAGCACATCATAGTAGAAAATAAAGTCATTCAAGGGCCTGATGATAATCATTCTCTTCGTCTTCGTATTTATAAGTCAAAAGAGCAAAAGGAAATATACCCAGGCCTGCTATGGATTCATGGTGGAGGCTATGTCTTAGGAGCACCAGAGGGTGATGATGTGCTTTGTCAGCGTTTTGTCAATGAAGCGAATTGTGTTGTAGTATCTGTAGACTATCGACTTGCGCCTGAACATCCTTATCCAGCTCCGCTTGAAGATTGCTATACAGCGTTAAAATGGGTAGCAGATCATGCAGATGAATTAGGGATAGATCCTACCCGTTTAGGGATTGCTGGAGCAAGCGCTGGTGGTGGGCTAACAGCTGCACTTGCACTACTTACACGCGATCGAAATTATCCGAAGCTTAGTTTCCAAATGCCGCTCTATCCAATGATTGATGATCGCAATAATACCCCATCTTCATTAGAAATTACGGGACATATGATCTGGAACCACTCACTCAATCAAAAGGGATGGGAAATGTATTTGAATGGAGAAAATGGTAGCGACAATGTACCACCATATGCTGCCGCAGCTAGAGCGGATGATTTATCAGGTTTACCATTTACTTATACATGTGTTGGTCAACTTGATCCGTTTCGTGATGAGACTTTACAATATGTAACCAAGCTATGTCAGGCTGGAGTAGATGTTGAATTCCACTTATACCCAGGCTGCTATCATGGCTTTGAGAGTATTGTTCCTACAGCCGCAGTCAGTCAAAGAGCTGTCACAGAGTATGTAGAAGCTGCTAAATATGTGTTACATCGAAATATTTCAGTGCCTTTATAAAAAATTCACGAAAATCCCGAAACCATTATCTACTCAGGTTTCGGGATTTTTTTGTTCAGCAAAATGATCTTTTAGCTAGTTTGTAATATCGTCTATTAGGTTAAACTTTTATCGAGTGAAAGGAGGAGAAGATAAATTGTTACAATTTGATTCAAAAATTGTTGGAAAAGAGATAGGATTTGGCTATTTACGAGATAAAATTGCCGATCGGGGTTTCACGATCGGCGGGAATTGGGAGTACTATAAAGGAAGCTTTGACTCGGTATTATGGAAAGAGGCAGGAGAAACTATTTATTTACGTGTCCCTTTTATCGTCACATCAGGAGAGCTTGATAATGAAGATGCTCAAATTCGTTTTCAAAAGCCATTTGTCATTAAGCATGTTGAGAATATTGGTCTAGATTATGATGAGGGCTCCTTACTAGATGCAACTGGTGCTAGTCAATTTCAAACTCCGCTTGATAAAGATGGATACATTCATGATAAAAGTAGATGGATTCAAGCAGGTGAACAAGCTGTGGAAGAAAAAGTACTACCATTTTTCATTCATTAGTTAGATAAATTTAAATAGCTGCTGCAAGAAATTATATGTCTTTTATCCTTATTATTTTGGGAACATATAATCAAAAATATAAATAGAATTGTCGTAAGAATTTTCCAACATTATAATGGTATTAGCACGTACTACTATATGAGGTGAGTTTATGGATAAAATAGCTATAGATGATTTTCAGCATTCCTATCAGAAATTGCACCAAGAACGACTCATCCATCGTAAAGAAGCCTTTCTAGAGGTGTTAGAGAAAACAAGAACATTTGGTGAAATAATCCTGTTTGAAAGTATAAAAAGTAAAAGAGGCGTCTAGGTGGCGTCTCTTTCTATTTTTCATAAATGAGAGGATGATTAATCATGAGACGTTACATACCTTTAATACTGCTAACGATGATTCTATGTGTTGCTTGTACGTCAACGAAGGATAATAACGATAATAGGTTAGAAAGTGAGGAAAATCACGCTATAGATGCCATGAATTCCTCTATCGAAATAATAGCAGATCAATTGCAGACACCTTGGTCGATTCAAAAAAGTGGAGATGTCTTTTATATAGCAGAAAGGCCAGGAAGTATTGTAAAGATTGCGGAAGGGGGCGTTGATAGGCAGCAGATTATCCTGAAAAAGGAGCTATCAACTGCTCCAGAAGCTGGTATGTTGGGATTTGTGTTAGAACCTAATTTTCCTACTAGTCAAGTTGCCTATGCGTATTATACGTATGTCGAGGAAGAGGAACAATTTAATCGAATTGTTACGTTAACGTTTAACGATAATAAATGGCTCGAACAGAATCTTATTATGGATCGAATAAAGAGTGGTACATACCATCATGGGGGACGTTTGAAAATAGGTCCTGACGGCAAGCTGTATGCAACGGTAGGAGATGCAACACAACCTTCTTTAGCACAGGATGTGGAAGCTTTAGAAGGGAAAATTTTGCGCATCAATTTGGATGGCACCATACCGAATGATAATCCTTTTCCTCAATCCTATATATACAGCTATGGACATCGAAATCCACAAGGCTTAACATGGTCTAATGATGGTACGATGTATGCCAGTGAGCATGGCAATGCAGGAAATGATGAAATTAATATCATTGAGAAGGGGAAGAATTATGGCTGGCCTCTTATTGAAGGAATGGAGAAAGAGCAGGGGATGATAACACCTCTTTTTACATCCGGTTCTTCTAACACATGGGCACCATCAGGCATTGCTATTGTAAATGATCAATTATATGTCGCTGCCTTAAGAGGCACAGCAGTCCTAGCTTTTGATATAAATAAGAACAAACACAATGAATTACTATCAGAATTTGGTAGAATTCGTGATGTCTTTGTGGATGAAAAATTTCTTTATTTTATTAGCAATAATACAGATGGTCGTGGAAATCCGCAACCTCAGGATGATAAACTATATCGAACGCCATTGTGATATAATATTTGAGAAAACATGGAATGGTAGGATGAATGGGGAGGACAAACATGGCAAACTATCTTAAGATCGCAGTAGCAATTGATTTCTCAGAACAATCATTAAAAGCATTGGATAGAGCGAATCAATTAGCAAAGGAACACAATGCTATTTTGCAATTGGTGAATGTCATTGATACAAAATCGTTTGGAGCAGTTTCAGCATATGACTTAAAATATGCCGAGGAATTGAAGAAGGAAAACATTCTTAAAATGGAAAAGCTAGAAAAAGAGGCATTACAGACAGGAGTCAAAGAGGTCGAATCCATTGTAGAAACAGGTTCACCAAAAGGCATTTTAACACAGTTACCTCAGGTTGATTTAATTGTTTGCGGTGCAACTGGATTAAATCGTATGGAGAAAATGATGTTAGGCTCTGTGGCAGAGAAAGTCGTACGTCATGCGCTTTGTGATGTGTTGATTGTTCGTTAGTTGTTAAAATAGTTTAGAGTAAAAGAACCTGCTTGTGTTAGTAGACAAGCAGGCTCTTTTTTTATTGGAATGTTTGAGCGTTATCAATAATGCTTTGAGGTATATCGATTGTTTTTAGATGATTAAATTCAGTATACGTAACGACTGATTTTGTATTCATTAACAATTCGTCACCTTCTACGGCCATTTTTAAGTCAAAATTCATATCCATTTTGTTCGTATCGAAAGTCTCTTTATCGATGTGTAGTACGTAGTTAATTTTTTCAATTGATAGTTGATCCATTGGATTTTCTTCTAGACCCATTTCTTGCATAGACTTATTAATCTCAGAATCGATTAGTTCTTTGAATTTATCGCCTTTTGCATCTAATGTAAGGACGTATTCATCATCCGTTTGTTCAAATGTAAAGTCCTTAATGAATTTTTTCAATTGTTCTAGCTGTTCCTTCGCATCAGCAGAAGCCGCCGTTTGATCTAATATAGCATCAAAGTTCTCATCAGGGAGCTTTAACCAGCTATCTGTTGTCGAATCCTTCATAAATAAGCCTGCATCTTTTTTCATATACATTTCAATTGGCATGTCCATTGTTTCTTTACCTTCATTCATCATATCAGGCATTGTCATAGATCCTGATAAATGCATTGCAAGTGGATCAACGATGATATCCATCTCCATTTTGGAGTCGATTGAAAACTCCATTGCTTCTTCACCAGACCCAACCTTTGTCACCTGTGTCATATCCATTTTAGCACTTGCACTTTGAATATCAGCCTGGCGATCTACTGCTTTGTCATACACTTGTTCTAAAGTGAGTTTGCTTTTATTAGTTGTGTCTTTCGTAGGCGTAGCGCTTGAATTACAAGCGGCAAGTGTCAACGCTAGTGTTCCGACTGCTAATACTTTAAAAATTTTCTTCATTACTTTCATCTCCTATTCTTGGTAAAAAACACTATCTACTACTATACGCACTAAAAAAGGAAAAGTTTCATGAATTGTTAGAAAAGAACTACTTTTTTATTAAAAAAATAACATTACTCCTACTTTTGTAATCTTTAAACGCGATAATTACCAAATGAATAGGGATAAAACAAAAAAGCTGTCATGAACTTATCGTACAAGGACGATAAGTACAGACAGCCTTTTGCTTACACCATAGTGTAATGGATCAATTATAACCCCAGATCATAGCAAATAATGTACCAATGATTGTCACAACACCTACGAATACTGAGTATAAAATTGTTGTATATAACGTTTTTTTATCTTCAGATTCACCGATGTGCATGAATAATACTAATTGTACAGTTGCCTGTGCAAGAGCAGTTACTAGTAAAATTCCAAATGCCATATTAAGAGACATATCAAATTTTACAACTGCTAAAGCTACGATTGTTAGTAATAGTGAGAAGCCGAAGCCCATCACATGTTGTTTTGGGAATAATTCCTTCATCAGCTAATCAGTCCTTTCAAGTAGACGAAGCTGAAGATGAAAATCCAAACAACGTCTAGGAAATGCCAGTACAGTGAGAAGATAAACGCTTTATTAGCCGTTTGTGGGTTTAAGCCACGTTTCGCTACTTGGATTAAAATAGCTACGCCCCAGAAGAAACCAAATGTTACGTGGGCACCGTGCGTTCCAAGTAAAGTCATTAATGACGATAAGAATGCGCTTGTTTGAATCGTCGCACCTTCGTGTACATATGTGACAAATTCATCAATCTCAATAGCTAAGAAGCCAAGGCCTAGTAATAGAGTGATGATAAAGAATGTCATCATCGCTTTTTTACGACCAATACGCATTGCATGAACACCAAGACCAATTGTGAAACTACTTGTTAATAATAAGAATGTTTCCCATAGAACGGGAGTTAATTCGAAAATCTCGGCACCATCTGGTCCACTACCTGTACGTGTATGAAGTGTGAAATACACAGTAAATAAAGTGGCAAATAACACGATTTCGGCGCCAAGGAAAATCCAAAAACCAAAGATTTTTAGACGGTTTTCCTCTGTACTATATTCTAATGGAAGTGAAGAATCGATTTTCATATTATTTATCACCTCTCAAGCTTTTCTCAGTTGCCATTACTTCCTCAACTGAAATGTAACGACCATGATCTTTTTCAAATGAACGATGGATCATGAAGCCAAATACACCAAGCATACTGATGATGGCTGGAATCCATAGATTAAATACAGCGAAGAATGCTGCAAGGAAGAAGAATCCACTCATCCAGAATGGTGTGCCTGTATTATTTGGCATGTGAATTTTTTCGATTGTACCTGCAGTAATATCGCGACCTTCTTTTTTCGCGAACCAGAACTCATCTAAGCGAGTAACGGTAGGCACTACGGCAAAGTTATATTCTGGTACTGGAGAATGAGTAGCCCACTCAAGTGTACGACCATCCCAAACATCTGCCTTTTCATTACGAGGCATATGCTTCCAGCTATAGTAAATATTGTAGACGATTAATGCAAAGCCGACTGCAAGACCTAGAGCACCAACGAACGATAACATGTTCAATGGACCATAACCAGTAGACTCAGAATAAGTGTACATACGACGAGCATATCCATCTAAACCTAAAATGAATAGTGGGAAGAACGTTACGTTGAAGCTGATGGCAATGAACCAGAAACCAGCTTTCCCTAATTTTTCATTTAGACGGAAACCGAACATTTTTGGCCACCAGTAGTGGTAACCTGCAAGGACACCAAATACTGTACCTGGAATTAATACATAGTGGAAGTGGGCAACTAAGAACATCGTATTATGATATTGGTAGTCAGCACTTGCCATCGCTAGCATTACCCCTGTAACCCCACCAATTGTGAAGATAGGAATAAAGCCAAGTGCATAAAGCATCGGTGTTGTAAATTGAATTTTCCCGTGCCTCATTGTGAGTAGCCAGTTGAATATTTTAACCCCAGTAGGAACGGCGATTGCCATTGTTGTAATAGAGAAAACACTGTTTACCATTACACCATGACCCATTGTATAGAAGTGGTGGGCCCAAACTACGAATGATAGTAGGGAAATGACCACCATACTCATCACCATTGATTTGTAACCGTATAAGTTTTTACGTGCGAATGTTGCAATGATTTCTGAGAAAATACCGAAAGCAGGTAGGATAACGATATAAACCTCAGGATGTCCCCAAACCCAGAAAAGGTTGGCCCAAAGCATATCCATACCACCGTCTTGCATCGCAAAGAATTTTGTGCCGAATTGACGGTCAAACATCATAAGAGCAAGCGCTACAGTTAATACTGGGAACGCGAATACGATAATAATGTTTGTAATTAAAATTGACCAAGAAAACATTGGCATTTTCATTAATGTCATACCAGGAGCACGCATTTTAATGATCGTCGTGATAAAGTTAACACCTGTCATTAAAGTACCAATACCTGATAATTGAAGGGCTAAAGAATAATAGTTATTCCCTACAGTCGGACTAAAATCCGTACTTGCAAGAGGGAAGTAGGCTGTCCAACCAGCGTCTGGTGAACCACCGATAATGAATGATAAGTTTAATAAACCAGCACCTGCTGCAAATAGCCAGAAGCTGACAGCGTTTAGACGTGGGAAAGCAACGTCACGTGCACCGATTTGAAGTGGAATGACAATGTTCATTAAGCCGATAACAAATGGCATCGCCATAAATAGAATCATTAATAAACCGTGTGTTGTGAAAATTTCATTATAGTGTTGTGCATCAAGAAGTCCGTTATCTGGAACGGCTGTTTGTGCACGCATTAATAGTGCATCGATACCACCGCGGAATAGCATTAATAAAGCTACTGCGATATACATAATCCCGATTTTTTTATGGTCAACAGTTGATAGCCAGTTTTTGTAGAAATAGCCCCATTTTTTGAAATAAGTAAGGCCTGCTACGATAACCACTGCACCAACTACGATACTAATAGCTGCCGCTAAAATCATCGGTTCTTGCATTGGATGGAATAATTCTTCCATACTCATTGGATGCGCTCCTTTCAGAATTAAAAATTAATGTCTCGATTCGTTCAACGATAAAATCAAATTAATGACCAGAATGTTCATTATTCATGTCTTCTTCAGACATGTCCCCATGATCCATTTCATCCATATTCATGTGTTTACCATGTTCCATTGGAGCTGGTCTAAAGTCTAAGTGTGTAGATGAGAAGCTTTGGCGCCCAACATGTTCTGCCTCTAAAAGCTCATCAAATTTTTCTTCTGTTAATGGTGCCTCTTTCGATTTAACATCAGCAACCCATTTATCGAAGTCTTCTTGTGTCATAGATTGTGCTTCAAATTCCATTTCTGCAAAGCCACGTCCATTAAAGTTAGAGTTACGTCCCATAAATGAACCAACTTCATCTGCTGCAAGGTGAATTGTTGTTAACATATCACTCATAGCATATTTTTGACCTGCTAATTGAGGAATCCAGAAACTTGTAATTGGACCAAATGAGTAAAGCTTAAATTCAATTGGACGATCCACCGGAATGTTTACATAGTTAACTGTTTCAACACCTTCTTCTGGATAACTAAAGTGCCATTTCCAGTTTGATGATGATGCATAAATCACTAAAGGCTCCTTATCGTCATAACCTGCTGGTTGAGCTTCTACTGTAGATGTTGTTCTTACTGTCACTACAGCTAAAAATGCTACGATAATAATTGGAATTACTGTCCATGTAATTTCAAGCAGATGACTTCCTTCTTCATGAGGAGGCTCATAATCTGCAGCTGCTTTTGATGCACGATATTTTGTAAGCATAAAGGCTAAAAGCACATACACGACTAGCAATATAAAGGCCATTGTAATAATGGATAAGATAATTGTGTTTGATAATGTTTCGGCATTAGGTCCTTTTGGATTGAACACTGTTAATGGTTCACATCCAGCAAGAAGAGCAATCGCACTCAATGCTACTAACATTAAACTTAATTTTTTCTTCATGTTTGACTCCTTTCTATAGAACGGCTATTCATAAAATTCATGTGTTTTTTGTCAGTGTCACATTTACAAATAGTTGATACTGAGGTCACCTCTTTTATCTTGGCGTATCAATCAACAACTTAAGAAATTACAATGGCATGGTTCAATATGAAACATAAAATCTAGTGTTGATTGATCTGATGCAAGCGTTAGCAAAATCAATGATTTGCGCAATCGTTTAAATACATACTTGGTTAACTACGATTGTCACAATCTCTCGTTGTTTGCACATTGGATTATACGCCCTGTTTTTAAGAAAAAACATAATTTTGTTATGAAAATGATAGTATAGCGGTATTGAATTTGAACATTTTTTGAACAAAAATCGTTATTTTAGTATTGGTATTTATAGGTTTTATTTATTAAACACTGTGTAAACGTTGAAAATACTGCATTCCTGATGTTTACCTAAGTAAATAATTTAAAATGTGAAAAATGGTATTTCACATTTTAGACGCTGTTTTGTAATAAAATCATTGTCATACCAGACCTATTGGGATTTTTTATTTGCCTTTTATCCAAAAAAGGAGTAGATGCAATGACGTTTTATGGAAACAATAGGTTGAATTTTCAATGAAAGGAATGAGCGAGGAGGGAATAAATGGAGCGAAATATTAATTATGTTAATATAATAATAGGTTTTCTTTAATATCCATATTTTTACTTCATTTGTTTTATTTGAAAAGTAAAAAGCAAACTAAGCCAGTTCTTAGTTTGCTAGTATTTTAGAAAAAATTTATGTTATCAAGAATTAAGCGGTGTAATTCAGCATTTTTAAAATTACCTGTCAATCACCAAGCTTCAGCCATTTGGCTACTTGTCCATAAATCGTATTTTGAAGCTGTGGAGCTTTATTATTCATTTTCAAAGAAAAATACAGTGTTTTCATAAAGTTTAAGGTACAAGTTCTTCCACTAAAGAAGAGCTCATTATAACCTTGTGTCATTAAATGCATTTCAAATTTATCAAAAGCCTGCTCAACAAATTCGATCAGTGCTTCCTCTGAGTAATTTTGAAGCAATAATGCATCCACTATATTAATTAAACGTTCCTCTTCATCGTTAACAAAGACTGTTTCTTTCCAAGTGACAAGTTTTAATGCATGTAAAATGGATGGTGCATACTGTAAATCGAATTTTGGATGTTTTATTGTTGTTGTAGCTAAATCTGCACCATGTGCAATACTGTGTGCCCATCCTTTTCCTTGAACATATCCTCTCGTATCCTGTTCTAATAACAAATAACGGCCAATTTTTTTAAAGAACACTTGTAGGTCTTCATCTCTTAAAACAAGTAATTCAGCGTCCTTTGCAAGAAGACCTGCAACTAGTAAAGCAGAAAACGAACGAGTAAAGACACTATCCTCTGTTTTATCTCCGATATGTAAATATAAAAAATCCTCACCTGTAACTGTATCAAACAAATATTGAATTTGTTGAGAACTCAATAAATTATCACTTAGTAAATCAACAAAGGTGCGATAAATGAGCTGGTCTCGTAATTCGGCATCAACTGAGCCAATATGGGCTAACATCTCCTGTAATAGCCAATCACTATGTTCGAACATAAATGTCTGACGCTCAGACAGTGTCATTGTAGAAAAAGACTGTAATGTTTCTTTAATATCCATGTAAAAAAGCCCCCAACTTATTTTTGTATTTTATATTATAGCGCCATTTCATTTCGAAGGGATAAATTTGAAACCTTCATTTTAATCAAGCACAGTTAGAATGTCCTCTTTAAAACATAATTTTTACAATATTATTTCCAGAAACTATAGAAAGTTGTTATGATAGAAACGCAATAAAATGGTAAAACTAAAATGTGAACAATAAAAAAGACATACCTATTTAAGTATGTCTTTGTCTAGCTAAATAATGACTGCTGATTTAATGCCAATTGGCCATTCAGTGAGCGTGTGTTGATTTGTCTTTAACTCGACAAGAATATTGGCATTTTTGATTGCATCAATGAGCCATTCACTATAGTGACGATTTGGTTCAGGATGTTGTAAAATCTGCTGCATATCTTTTTTATCAACATGTAGCAGCTTGTAGTTACATTCAATGTTTACTTTTTGAGGAATAATGGAAAGAGACTCGTTTTGATGACCAAGTGCAATAGATCCAGGAATACACCCTTGAATTTTTAAAATATAGGTGCTGGCTTCTTGTGTGTAGACATCTATTTTGGTGCGTGTTAAAAGTTCAAATTCTATCGGCTTATCTTGAAAAGGGCCGTCCGTTGTAGAAATTGAAATGACTTTAATCGATAATGCCTCGAATGCAGATGAGATACAATGATCAAATTCTGTAATTGTATCAAGTAATTGCATGGATTCCACTCCTTGTTAAGAACTTGATTTTCTTGATGCAGACAACAAAGGGGAAGCGTCTGCGAATTATTGTGATAAATTTTAGACTATTCTAATTATAATACAATTTATTACAAAATATGAATGCAAAAGCAATAATTTTTTGTTAAAAACAAGAAACTTGTGGATTTTTTTAGTAAATAGCAGAAATGAAAAATTAGAACAATGAGGTGAGAAAAATGACAAAAAGAAAGCGTCATGTCATTAAACATGACAATGTTGTTGTTTTTCCGGGCGCTGTCCAAACTTTAATACGTGAAGGACATATGTTTGCTGAAAATTTTCAGTATGAAAAAGCGGTGGCAAGCTTTGAAAAGGCATTTGTGTACGAAGCTGGAGATGAATTTGCTCTTAGTGCCTATGCTTTCGCTTTGTATGAATTAAAGGACTATAGCAAGACAAAGGATGTTTGTGAGCAATTATTTTCAATGGGTACGTCATTTTATGTAGAAATCATGGAATTGTACATTACCGTATGCATGCAGTTAAAAGAATACCATCAAGTAGAGTCATTAATTTCAACGCTACTTGAAGAAAATGTTTTGCCTCAGGATCAAATTGAAAAATTTGAACGCTTAAAAAATTTGAATAGTGAAGTGTCTAAGAATCTAGAAAAAAAAGAAAATGCACAACGTTTAATAGAAGAACAAGAATATGACCTTGAGAAATTTAGGGCACTTAGTCCAAATGAGCAATCCATTCGCTTACATCGACTTATGGATACAAATGTAAGACAATTAAAAGAGCCGTTGAAAGAGATTATTGAATGTTCCACGATCCATCCGTTTGTCCAGAGTCTAGCACTTATATTATTAGTAGAACAAGAAGTAGCTATCAATGTTACAGTAGCCAAATTCAATCAAACCAAAGTTGTTAATCCTACTGAATTAGTATTGCCTAATCAGCTACCGCAGTATGGAGAAATAAAAAATATACTAGAAGTGAAGCTAGAACAAGACCCATCGACTTTGGAAATGGTACAATATTTAATGGCAAAGCATGCCATTGTAACGTATCCATTTGAATGGCACCCGTTCGAAGCAGATGATGTTGCCTATAGTTATATTGATTTTGTCTTAGCGATGCTTGGAAATGTACAAGAAATGGACTATGAAATCATTGACTTTTTACAAATGTTAGAAAAGCTAACAGAACTACATTAGGTATGAAATAAGTTGAAACTATACACATCTATGTTATACTAAAATGGTTGTCAAAATCGTAGTTACGAATGAATTGTCTAACATCTAAACTTGATTATTTATTTGGAGGTATTTATACATGTCAGCAAAATGGGAAAAACAAGAAGGTAATATCGGTACTCTTACAATCGAAGTACCTGTTGCAGAAATCGACGCAGCAATGGACCAAGCGTTCAAAAAAGTTGTAAAACAAATTAACGTACCAGGTTTCCGTAAAGGTAAAATGCCTCGTAAAATGTTTGAACAACGTTTTGGTATCGAATCTCTATACCAAGATGCATTAGAAATCATCGTTCCTGAATCTTATGCAAAAGCAATTGATGAAGCTGGAATTATGCCAGTTGATTACCCAGAAATCGCTGGTACAGAAAACTTTGTACACGGCCAAGATTTCACATTCACTGCACAAGTTACAGTGAAACCAGAACCAAAGCTAGGAGACTATAAAGGTCTAGAAGTATCTAAACTTCCAGTAGAAGTAACGGATGAAGAAGTAGATGCACAAATTCAAGATCAATTAGCTCGTAAAGCAGAGCTTGAAATCAAAGAAGACGAAGCAATCGTAGAAGGTGATACAGCTGTGATCGACTTCGAAGGTTTCGTTGGCGAAGAAGCTTTTGAAGGTGGTAAAGGTGAAGACTATCCACTAGAAATCGGTTCAGGTTCATTCATTCCAGGTTTTGAAGAGCAACTAGTTGGTGTTAAAGCTGGCGAATCTAAAGATGTTGTTGTTACATTCCCAGAAGAATATCATGCAGCTGAATTAGCTGGTAAAGAAGCTACTTTCAAAGTAACTGTGAAAGAAGTTAAAACAAAAGTTCTTCCTGAGTTAAATGATGAATTTGCAAAAGAATTAGATCCAGAAGTTGAAGGCGTTGAAGCTTTACGCGCTAAAATTAAAGAACAAACTGCAGCTCAAAAAGAAACAGAATCAGATGCAGCTCTTCGTGATGAGCTTGTAGAAAAAGCAGCTGAAAATGCGGATTTTGAAGTACCAGCGGGTATGATCAACTCTGAAACTGATCGTATGTTACAAGAATTTGGTCAACGTTTACAAATGCAAGGTATGAATCTAGACCTTTACTACCAATTCTCTGGTCAATCAGAAGAAGACTTACGTGGCCAAATGAAAGAAGAAGCTGAAAGCCGTGTGCGTGTATCATTAACGCTTGAAGCAATTGCTGAAGCTGAAAAAATTGAAGCATCTGAAGCTGATATTGAAGCAGAATTAGAAAAAATGGCTGCTCAATTTAACATGACAAAAGATCAAATCACAAGTGCTTTAGGTGGAACAGCAGTACTTGAAAATGACATCAAAATCCAAAAAACAGTTGAATTTTTAGTAGAAAACGCTAAAATTACTGAATAAGATTTTGTGTAATTAGATAGCCCAAAAAAACAAGGTACGGCATTCTTCCGTGCCTTGTTTTATCACATAAACTCTTAGCAATCAGTCCCCTTAACATTTAATTCACTTTATACTTCACTTATACATAGTATTGTTTTAGTTTTTATCTTCATTCAGCAGATGTTTTTGTATCCAAAGTATAATGTCAGGTACAAAAAACTACCATCTCACATAGATGGCGAGCTGTAAGCCTTTTAACCTTTTTAGTGTGTGTTTAAACCACGACTGAATGAAGATAGTGCCTGCTGGCATGCGGCAAGGATTTAGATTGAAGTCCTGGCGCTATTAGAGTCAAGGCGAAATTGATACGATGCTAAACTTAACTTCATTCAGAAAGGTTCTAACTAAATAAAATTTATTTTTTGAGTGATATACCCTTGGTTGATGAATGTAGTAGATTTATAAATAGAGATCAGTAGTTTGTAGTGTGTCGGAAGTGAATAAATGTAACTTTATAGCAGTATAAGGTGGCGAAGTAAGCAGGTTCCTATAGCATGCTTCGAAAGACAAATGAAGTAAAGTACATGACGATGCGTTATAATCTACACATGCATAATTACTGAGGCGTAAATGATGCAGACAATTTATTTGATAAAGGTTCAATAATCTTGTAAGATTGTTGCTTGAATAGGGGTGAAACATATTGTTCAAATTTAATGATGAAAAAGGCAATTTAAAATGCTCATTCTGTGGAAAACCACAAGAACAAGTGCGTAAATTAGTTGCAGGTCCAGGTGTTTATATTTGTGATGAATGTATCGAGCTTTGTTCAGAGATCGTTGTAGAGGAACTAGGTGTAGAAGAGGAGATCGAATTCCAAGATATTCCAAAACCAAAAGAAATCTTAACGATTTTAGATGAGTATGTAATTGGACAAGAGCGTGCTAAAAAAGCATTGGCAGTCGCAGTTTACAATCACTATAAACGTATCAATACGAATAGTAAAATTGATGATATTGAATTAGCAAAATCGAACATTGTGTTAATCGGCCCAACTGGTAGCGGTAAAACTTTATTAGCTCAAACGTTAGCACGTATTTTAAATGTTCCATTCGCTATTGCGGATGCTACCTCCTTAACTGAAGCAGGTTATGTTGGTGAGGACGTTGAAAATATTTTATTAAAGTTAATCCAATCAGCTGATTATGATATCGAACGCGCTGAAAAAGGGATTATCTATATTGATGAAATTGACAAGGTTGCACGTAAGTCGGAAAATCCATCTATTACACGAGATGTTTCCGGCGAAGGTGTTCAGCAGGCACTCCTAAAAATTCTTGAAGGAACAGTTGCAAGTGTTCCACCACAAGGAGGACGAAAACATCCTCATCAAGAATTCTTACAGATCGATACAACCAATATTCTTTTCATTGTTGGCGGTGCATTTGATGGTATTGAAACCATCATTAAACGACGTCAGGGTGAAAAAGTAATAGGATTCGGTTCAGATCCGAATAAAGTAGATGTAGATGAAGGTTCTATCATGTCCAAGCTGATTCCTGAGGATTTATTGAAATTTGGTTTAATACCAGAGTTCATTGGTCGATTACCTGTACTTGCGAGTCTGGAGCAATTAAACGAAGCAGCACTAGTACAAATTTTAACAGAGCCGAAAAATGCACTAGCCAAGCAATATCAAAAAATGCTTGAATTAGATGGCGTTGAGCTTGAATTTGATGAAGATGCTCTTGTGGCAATTGCTAAGGAAGCAATTGAACGTAAAACAGGTGCGCGTGGTCTTCGTTCAATTATTGAGTCAACAATGCTTGATGTAATGTACGAATTACCTTCACGTGAAGACGTGAAAAAATGTATCATTACAGCAAAAACAATTACGGATAAAGAAAAACCGAAATTGCTTCTTGAAGATGGCACTGAACTCGATGAAGGTAGCGACACTAAAACTTCAGCATAATGAATAGACGTGGCTGTCTACCGTTGTGAGATAGAGAGTAATTAGCTGACTTCGATTGTGCAATATTCGCACATATCGACAGTCAGCTTTTTATTCATTCCTACATAAAGCCAGCTGTAACTTGAAGAAATTTTTGGCTCGCTTCAATATCTAGTGTGAATCAATTTTTTAAACACATACTAGTAGCGCGGGATGTTAACATGAAAATTTTGACGGAGGTGAATGCCCGCATGGTGACAATACAAAAAACAACAAATGTACCATTATTGCCTTTGCGTGGACTTTTAGTATTCCCATCGATGGTGTTACATATTGATGTGGGTAGAAATCGTTCTGTAGCGGCGCTTGAGCAGGCAATGTTAGAGGACCAAATGATTTTATTGGTAACACAAAAAGAAATGCACGATGAACAACCTGAAGAGCAAGATTTGTATTCAGTTGGTACAATTGCTTATGTCAAACAAATGCTTAAATTACCAAATGGCACGTTACGTATCCTTGTAGAAGGAGTTGCTCGTGCAACGTGGAAAAACTATCGTGCGTTAGAGAAGTATACGGTTGTCGATATTGAAATTAAAGAGGAGTCAACGGAAAAAGATGTAGAAACACAAGCATTGATGCGGACATTGTTGACGTATTTTGAAAAATATGCAAAATCCTCCAATAAAATTACAACTGAGACGATCAATACTGTAACGGATATTGAAGAGCCTGGCCGTTTAGCTGATATTATTGCTTCTCATTTGCCGTTTAAAATTGCCGACAAGCAAGAAGTATTGGAAATGCTAAGCGTTAAAAAACGACTAGATCATTTAATTATTCGCTTGCATGATGAACAGGAAGTATTGGATCTAGAAAAGAAGATTAATTCCAAAGTAAAGCAGTCAATGGAGCGTACGCAAAAGGAATATTATTTACGTGAGCAAATGAAAGCTATCCAAACGGAGCTGGGAGATCGCGAAGGGAAAACTGGAGAAGTTGCAGAATTACGGAAGCGTATCGACGAAGCTGGTATGCCAGAAACAACAAAGGAAGCAGCACTGAAAGAATTAGATCGCTATGAAAAAATACCTGGAGCTAGTGCTGAGAGCGGTGTTATTCGCAATTATATTGATTGGCTTATTTCATTACCGTGGACAAATGCTACAGAGGATCGCATGAATATTGCCCATGCTGAAAATATTTTAAACCGAGATCATGATGGATTAGAAAAAGTCAAAGAACGTGTTCTAGAATATTTAGCAGTACGTCAGCTGAAAAATTCACTGCGAGGACCTATTTTATGCTTAGCAGGGCCTCCAGGTGTTGGTAAAACATCATTAGCTCGCTCCATTGCCGAAAGTTTAGATCGAAAATTTATTCGTATTTCTTTAGGTGGTGTTCGAGATGAATCGGAAATTCGCGGACATCGACGTACGTATGTTGGTGCAATGCCAGGACGTATTATTCAAGGAATGAAAAAAGCAGGTACCATTAATCCAGTATTTTTATTAGATGAAATCGATAAAATGTCGAATGATTTTAGAGGTGACCCTGCAGCAGCCATGCTTGAAGTTTTAGACCCTGCGCAAAATAATACATTTAGTGATCATTATATTGAGGAACCATATGATCTATCTAATGTGTTATTTATTGCAACTGCCAATGATTTAAGTAGCATCCCAGGACCATTATTAGATCGTATGGAAGTAATATCTATTGCAGGCTATACTGAAATCGAGAAAGCTCAAATTACAAAAAATCATCTTATACCAAAGCAGCTTAAAGAGCATGGCTTGAAAAAAACGCAAGTGGTAATCAAAGATGAAGCAGTCACTGATATTATACGTTATTATACTCGGGAAGCAGGAGTTCGCGGTTTAGAACGACAAATCGCTACGCTTTGCCGTAAAATTGCCAAAGTAATTGTATCTGGTGAGAAAAAACGCGTAACGGTTAGCTCAAAATCATTACAAGATTTACTAGGTAAACATCGTTTCCGCTATGGACAGGCTGAAAAGGAAAATCAAGTGGGTGTCGCTACTGGACTTGCTTATACAACAGTTGGTGGAGATACATTACAAATTGAAGTTTCTTTAACACCAGGTAAAGGGAAGTTACAACTAACTGGTAAGCTTGGTGAAGTAATGAAGGAATCGGCTCAAACAGCCTTATCCTATGTTCGTACGAAGATGGAACACCTTAATGTGGATGCAGAATTTTTTGATACTCATGATATTCATATCCATGTACCAGAGGGCGCTGTACCTAAAGATGGACCATCAGCTGGTATTACAATGGCAACTGCTATCGTTTCGGCTATTCTACATCGCCCGATTCGCCGCGAGGTAGGTATGACAGGTGAGATTACCTTGCGTGGCCGTGTATTGCCAATCGGCGGCTTAAAAGAAAAAACATTAAGCGCTCACCGTGCAGGATTAACGACAATCATTTGTCCAAAGGATAATGAACGTGATATAGAGGATATTCCTGATAGTGTACGTGAGCAACTAACATTTAAACTAGTGACATCGGCTGATGAAGTTTTAGCTTATGCGCTGGACGGAGGTTTTTAAAAAATGAAAGTCCATAATGTCGAAATGGTCATTAGTGCGGTACGACCAGACCAATATCCAGAAGATGGACTGCCAGAATTTGCATTAGCAGGTCGTTCGAATGTAGGAAAGTCTTCCTTCATAAATCGAATGATCGGACGTAAAGCTTTAGCACGTATTTCATCTAAGCCTGGTAAAACACAAACCCTTAACTTTTATAAGATTGAAGAACAGCTATTTTTTGTAGATGTTCCAGGGTATGGTTATGCAAAGGTTTCTAAAACAGAGCGTGAGGCATGGGGAAAAATGATCGAGCGCTATTTTACAGGACGCCAGGAGTTAAAAGCAGTCGTACAAATTATAGATTTGCGACATCCTCCGACAGCTGATGATCGTATGATGTATGATTTTTTAAAGCATTACAATATTCCTTGCATTGTCATTGCAACGAAGGCAGATAAAATTCCAAAAGGTAAATGGGATAAACATAAGAAAATTGTCAAAGAGACACTGGAGATGGAAAAAAGTGATTCACTTATTGTCTTCTCATCAGAAACGGGTCTTGGCTTTGAGGAAGCTTGGAAAACAATCGAAAATAAAATGTAATAAAAAACATCTATTGTATCTAAACCGTTAGGACAATAGATGTTTTTGTATTTTCAATCGAGTGGTGTAGAAAATTAGGGAAAATACTTGATGATGAAACTATTTGTCCGATAAATTAGATAGGAGGTGGACTAGATGGATATCGCAGCTTTATCGATGGCAATGAACCAAGCAACACTTATGCAAAATGTATCTTTAGCTGTTACGAAACAGGCAATGGAAATGCAACAGCAAAATACAGAACAGTTAGTTGAAATGTTAGATGCTCCACATCCAACAGCCGGACATACAATTGATATTCAAGTATGAAGTAGGCAAGGTAGCTTGAAGTTAAAAGCTACCTCAACTTTTGTTTTTAGAAATAAATTCAAGAAGGCCTAAAATGTAACTTTTCGAATAAGAAAAACTACCAATAATACGATATACTAATAATTAGTAAGGAGGCAGGTTTTTTGAAAAAATATTTATACATACTGATGATTACGTTACTGATGATAGTTGGTTTTTCCTTTAATCAATCTGCTAAAGCAGCCCAACTAGTGACAGGGACATTTGTTGATGTAACGTTTTCGGAATATACGAAGCCTGATGGTACGATAGAAAAGCAACTTAGTAAAATTACATTGGAAAATGATCGTGGACGAACAGTAACCTTTAATATTAATAAAAATACTAGATTATATATTAATAATACGTCTACAACGATTGAGGGTTTTAAGATGGGGATGGAAGTCGAGGCTGAAATTTCTCTCAGAAGTGTTGTTGAACTTCGCGGTACCTCTCATACACCAACAGAAACAAATGTACCATCAACAGGAAGCAGTAACGGTAAAACAACTGCTGGTGTCGTCACGAGTATTGATCCAAATGGTTTATTTATCATGGTAAAACCAGATGTTGGCGCAGAAACGACATACTATTTAAACAAAGAAACCAATTATCAAAAAGGTTCTTCTGCAACAGATATTAGTGCATTATACGTTGGGGATCGAGTTAAATTAAGTTTCAAAAATAAAACTTCCTCAATCATATCAAAGGTAGCTATCAGTGAAACAGGTACGCTCGTTGAAAACTTATATAAAGGCGAGATACAAGCGGTTAATCCTAATGCCAACAAGCTTACCGTGAAAAATCAGCATGCCTTTGTAAACTGGCAATTTGGCTCTCAAACAACAAATGATCTTTCAACTATGCCTTTTACATCCAAAGTACCAATCTATGTTGGGAATACAAAAGTCGAGAAAGGTCAGCTGAAAAATTATATAGGTAGCGAAGCATACTATGCGACCGTTAAACAATTTGGTAAGGAAGTAATCGAGAAAATTGTCGTATTAAAAAATAATGAAAGAACATATTACGAACCAATGCTGTCTGTTGATACAGATTACCAACTACTGAAACTGAAAACAGCAGGAACAATGTATTTCCATAATGGAACTATTTTAATTCGAAATGGACGATTAATTGAACCTACTGGTCTGATGGCATATGGTACTGCTTTTGTCGTGGCTGATGGTGCTACTCGTGATCACTATGCCCAAGTAATACAAGTTACAAGTGATAGCTTCATGTCACCTAATCTCGCAGGTCATGAATTATATTATGGACGCTTATCTCAAGCAGATGGATATGTAATTGAAATTGACGATGCGATGAAGATTGAATCAAATGTTTTCAAGAAAGCAGATCGTACTGTACTGTCAGTTAGTAATTCAACGAAAGCCATGGTAGATGATGGCAATAAAACATATAGTGTCATGCCAGATATTGAACTTTACTTATCTGAGGGAGATTATGGTTATTTCTATGTGAAGGAAGGCCATGTACAAGCTCTTCATATTTTAGACAAGGCTAAACCTGTTGCCCCTCTAATGCTTGCAGGGAAACTACAGTCTGTAAAATCTACGTATCCTGCAGTCATTAATGTCAAGAGTGTTAGTCAATGGCAAAATGGTCGTTGGTATGAAGCGGGTGAAATGGTTAATATGAATATTGACCAAGCGACACTGATTAAAGCAGGTAAGGTGATTCAAGCTTCTGACTTACAGCCATCTGATCGTTTAGTTGTATTATCAGATCGATTTGTTAAAGCTCATTTTATTTTGGTAGATTAGCATAAATATAAACTAAAAAATCTGCGAGTCTCATGCGAATATGTTTCATAATCGAAAGATGAAGAAGTTACTTCGAATAGGCTAAATTGTGTATATATTCGCAAGACGAGCAGATTTTTTAATTATATTAGAAACAAGCTTCATTATGCACGCAAATGCACAGTGAAAGAGAGGAAAAGCGAATGCAAAAAAAATTATCTAAAATAATGTTTCTAGTCCTTGCTGTCTTTTTGATTGGAACAACTATTCCATTCAATGCATCAGCCGCTTCATTAGAAACAACAGGTGCTGTAAAAAACGAATATACATATGAAGAAGCTGTGTTCCTTTCAGGGACACCTGTTATTTTTAAAGGGACAAGTAAAGATATTAAAATTGCTCAAAAAGAATCAAAAGGTAAATTAACTGAAACGTATAGCATGAAGTTAACAGCAAGCAATGGCGCAACATTGACAAGAAATATTGCCTATGAATCAGATGTAGTGGATTATGCAGTTCTTGGTCAAAAAACATCCAATGGTGAAGTGAAGAAATACACTGAAAAAATCACAATTGGCGCCATTACTTATTCCTTAGTCGATTATCAATTTTCACAAGGAACAGTTACTGATAATCGTGCAGCCTCTGATTATTACTCAGGAAATATTATTTCTAGAAAAACCTATGCTTTTGAAACAGGAAAAGGAAAAAATGCTGTTCAAAACACAGTAACAATTGAAACAGATAGTCGACATGCAGGCTATGAGAACTTCTGGGGTGCGACAGAAACTCAAATCACGGAATCTGTTTATTCTTATAGTGATGGTAAAACAAGTCATGTGAAAAATCGTTTATCTACAAGTAAATCACGTGTTTTAAATTATGAGGAAAATCTCGGTAGCTTAGGGAGTTTTGAAGGTGGATATGCAGTCGTAAGTGAAAAGGATGTTATTTCTGAATATACATACGACCTATCTTCAGGACAAAAAGGTACACTTGATTTAGATACAGAGTACATGCCGACAATTGAACGTCTTATCATTCCTAAATTCAGAGATTTAACAACCCATTATGCGAAAGAAGCAATTGAAAAACTTTATTCTCTAGGTATTTACTCAGATTCAAGTAACTTCTTTTCTCCTAATACACCAATGAAACGTGTTGATTTTACGACGGCTATTGGTAAAGCGGTTGATTTACGTGTGTTTGAAGAAAAGAAATCAAAAAAGACACCTACTACAAGTGTTTTTAAAGACTTGAAGCGTTCTATCAAAGATTACGGTTATATTGAATCAGCGTTAAATAAAGGGATAATCAAAGGTGTATCAGCTGACTACTTTAAGCCAGATAATGCTATTAATCGCGCACAGGCTGCAACTATCTTTGTCCGTGCCTTAGGACTTGAAAATAGAGCACCTGATCCTGGCTACTTAACTAAATTTACAGATGACAAACAGATTCCAAATTATGCGAGAGATGGCATCTATATAGCGAATGAACTTGGCTTAATGATTGGTGATGCTGCTGGTCGTTTTAATCCAAATAAACCACTAACGCGTGCGGAGGCGTCAGTTGTTTTAGAACGATTCTTGAAATATTTAGAGGATGACTTAAAACAAAACTATCGTGATGACATATTGTTCTTTAACTAAAGAAAGGATGGAACAAAAATGACATATGTAAAAAAAGCATTGCTTGCTATGCTTTGCTTCATGCTTCTACTGATGACAGCTACACCTACTGTTACGCAAGCAGCTACAACAATTAGAGATGTTCCAACAAATAGCAATAATTATAAAGCTATTTCATGGGCGGTCGATAATGACCTGATGTCCTTAAATAGTGCAAGTAACTTTTTACCAAATGATCAAGTGACAGATCGCGATCTTGTTCTGATGTTTGCCAAACTAGATCGTAACTATGCTTTATCTTATATTGATAGTGTTGCTTATAATTTCTATAGTGATTTTTATTTACCATTTAATGGTACACATGTAAATACGAATCGAACAAAAGCTGTAACACGTGGCCAATTTGCCCAAATTTACGCGGCTTTTAAAGGCTTAGATTTAGATGAGCCACAGGCAGTTCAATATTTATATTCAAATGATTTATCTACAAGCTCTACAGGCAAAAACACTTTCGCTAGCTTTAATCCATCCACAAAACTAACACGGGGTGATGTTGCTGTATTTTTCTATCGTGCTGTTCAAAATAGCACTTTCGCAGTACAAGGATTAAAACGTAGTCCAGCTGGTCGTGATAATGATAGCATTACGTTACCACCTGGTTTTATGGGATCTAGTAGTGCTGATTTTGAAGAGCCAAAGGATAATTCAAATGATTTTACTGGACCAAATAATGTTAATAATGCATTGCAGAGTATCTTGGTGGAAAAGCCTGATTTAATTGCAAATAATGTGGATACAACACTAGTTACAGTTTCTTTAAAGGCTTGTAATGGTGATCCTATCGCTGATGATAAATCTTATTCATTCCGCGTAAAGGCATCCTACGGAAATATTGTTGATACTTCAGGTGAAGCAGTTGACATTGTCCAATCGGATGGTTCAACGGTATCTGCTATAGTGGTAGCACCAAAATTAACTAAATCAGTACGTGATACAATAACTTTTGAGCTGATTAATAATACGGACCCAGCAATGAAGTGTCTTGTTGGTGAGAAACTAAACGCAGAAGTGCGTTATGCACCACAGCCTGAATTGCGTATTGATTACCAAGTATACGACCCAGCAAATACAGATGATAATGGGAGCGTGATTCCTGAATTTCCAAAAAGTGAAGATATTCCAGAGTTCTTTACGCAAAACTTAATTGATGTTTATAGCCCAGTTCCTCTAAATGCTAATTCAGATAAAAAATTATTTAGTATTGGGCAGCAAACAAATGTGACGGACGTTTTAGGGAATGTGCAAAACATCTATTTGCGTTACGGTGGATCTGATCCTAAATATCCGGCATTAGGTTATGAAAATGCTATTCTTCAATTTGAAAACTATGATATTTCTGTTCACTTATTTGAGGAACTTTTAAAGACACGTTTTGAGAACTCTGTTACAACGCCAGCTAAAACGGAAATAATGTATTTAATTGCTGACGATGGTCGTCCTATTTATCGCGTTCAGGGCATAGATGATGATATTGCCTCACAGGTAGAGAACATTAATCCAGTCGGCGCCATTATTCAGCTTATGAAAGAAATGCCAGATGAAAAAGATTTAACATTAGAACATTATGATAGTGTTATGAAGATTTATTCGATCTTCACAAACTTAAGTAACTATGACCGCACGGTTTTATTAAAATACCAAGGCGGTAAATTACTTGGACAAGTAGAGGCGTTTAAAAAACGAGTAGAGGCCCTAAAGGAAAGTGCGGATGCTGCATCAAGACCATCAGGAAAAGATCGTTATACAAAAGTAATGGTGACTTTAGTGCGTCCTGGTGGAGAGCCTATTACAGATTATCAAGGAACAGTCAAAATTAAGTATGACGGAGTAGAAAAAACAGCTTCATTCATTACGAACACTTCTGATCCATTAAATAATACAGGGAATCCAGGTACTGCTGTAGCCTACTTTGATTCAGTTATATATGGCAAATCTAAAGTGGAAGCAAGACTTGTCAATCCAATAGACCCTCGCTATGCAACGTCCTTGAAGGGTTTAAAAGATAAAACAGTGACGAAAGATATTTTTACGAATCCATACTTCAGTAAAAACTCTTGTTCTTTAGCAACAGAAATTGCCTATGTAGTGGATTATTCTTCTTCCATGAAGGCTGTTGATCCAACAAATTATCGTGGGAAGAAAATGATTGAACTAATCAATCAATTAAAGGCTAAAAATAACATAGTCATTGAAACCAATACAAAAGCGACAGTACTTGGAGAAGGTACAACAGAAAATGTGTTGAAAAAAGATCTTTATAAAGCATCGAAAGATAAGGGTGCAACCGATATTTTTGCAGGCATCGATATTGCTTTAACAAAATTCTCGAACGATTCGAAAACATCCAAAGCGATTGTCGTTGTATCTGATGGTAAAACGAGTAAATCAAAAATGACAAAAGTTATAAATGAAGCGAAAAAGCAAGGTGTCAAAGTATACACAGTAAGTATGGGCAAAAAATCACAAGTAAATGACGCCACTTTAATGCAATTATCTTCAGAAACGGGCGGAACGTACTTCCATGCAATTGATAATTTGCAATTGCATCAAGTCTTCCAGAAGTTAATTGATACAATTTTATGTAAAACGCAAGCTTCAAGCTGTATCAATCCAGAAGATTTATTTGAAGAGACAAGTGTTTCGCTACGAAAAGGTTATATTACAATGAGTGCTCGAGTTGATGGTAACTGTCAAAACGTTGCGAAGATGAATGTACGTTTTAATTCAATCAGTGGAGATGTCCAGTTTGATTTGCAAAAGCGTAGTGATCAAGTGTATATGTTAACAAAAACTGTTCAAACTATGCAGGACTTTAAAGTCAATGATGAGATTGAGTTTATAGCATACGATAAAGATGGAAATATGATTGCAATAAAGAGTGTTACAATAACAAATTAATGAGAAAACTGCCTCCGATAATGGGGGCAGTTTTTTAATTTGAAACAACACGTATAATTTGTTACACTTAGTTTATAATAATTCTAATGTAGATGACGAATTGCAGTTCTTCATGACATGTTCACAAATTATTGATGAACTCTTGTCGAACTGTGCTATAATGAGATTTGTGAATTAGAACGTGTGAGGTGTTATTCATGCATACCATCGTAGTAGGCTTGAATTATAAAACAGCGCCTGTTGAAATACGTGAGAAGTTATCATTCATTGAGAGTGAACTGCCACAAGCAATGGAAGCGCTGCAAAAGCAAAAAAGTATATTAGAGAACGTAATTGTTTCGACATGTAATCGTACAGAAATATATGCTGTTGTGGATCAATTGCATACTGGACGGCATTTTGTGAAACAATTTTTAGCCAACTGGTTTGATTTGCCTGTGGAGACATTTTCTTCGTATTTAACGATTCGTGAAGAAGATGAGGCAGTCGAACATTTATTTAAAGTGACAGCTGGAATCGATTCAATGGTTCTAGGTGAAACACAAATTTTAGGGCAAGTAAAAAAAAGCTTTTTAAGTGGACAAGAGATTGGCACAACAGGAACGGTATACAATCAGCTATTTAAACAAGCAGTAACATTTGCAAAGCGTGCTCATAATGAAACAGCGATTGGTGAGAATGCGGTATCCGTTTCCTATGCGGCCGTAGAATTAGCAAAGAAAATTTTTGGCTCATTACAACGCAAGCATGTAGCTATTTTAGGTGCAGGAAAAATGGGGGAACTTGCAATTGAGAACCTTTACGGTAGTGGGGTAGGGAAAGTTACTGTCATTAACCGTACATTTGAAAAAGCAGAAAGCTTAGCAGCTAAATTCCATGGTGAAGCTAAATCAATGAAGGAATTACAATGTTCTTTGTTAGAAGCGGATATTTTAATTACTTCAACAGGTGCTACTGATTATGTTATTGATTACGAGCTAATGCAATTCGTGGAACGTTTACGTAAAGGAAAACCATTATTCATGGTAGATATAGCGGTTCCTCGTGATATTGACCCACGAGTTGGCGACCTACCAAATGTATTCCTATATGATATTGATGATTTACAAGGTATTGTCGAAGCGAACTTAGCAGAGCGTGAACGTGCTGCTGCTGATATTACTAATATGATTGGCGAAGAAGTTGTGCAATTTAAAGACTGGGTAGCTACTCTTGGGGTAGTGCCAGTCATCTCAGCATTACGTAAAAAAGCAAATCGTATTCAACAAGAGACTATGACAAGTATCGAAAATAAAATGCCAGATTTAACGGAACGTGAACGTAAAATTTTAAGCAAACATACAAAATCTATTATCAATCAATTGTTAAAAGAGCCAATCTTGCAAGCTAAAGAAATGGCTAATTCTCCAAAAGCAAATGAACAGTTACGTTTATTCCAACAAATTTTTGGTATAGAGGATGCTGTGGAAGCTGAAGTTCATGAGATGACAAAGCAAGAGCTTGAGCGCAAAGAACGCGCACAGGTATCTCAGACTTCTACTGAACCAAAGTACTCTTTCTAAATTATCTATTGCGCTCACGTAGAAAGCTGTGATTGTACATGGGTGTTACGCGCAATTGGATTTTCTACTGATATTACATGAGGCGTTTTCGTATCTGTATGGTAAACTAAGGATACGAAAACGTTTTTTTGTTTTCTATGCTAAAATAGTTTATTAATTTCACGACAAAGAAGGGATGTCTATTGGCTGATTTGACCATGACGAGGCTCTATGAAGTGATGATCGTCTTGTATGCGATCAGTCTAGTTTTTTACTTTACTGATTATTTTTATAAGCAAGTACGTGCAAGACGCATTGCTTTTTGGCTTGTTTCATTTGTATGGATGATTCAAAGTGCCATTATCATTTTAACGTTTGTGGAAACGAAGCGTTTTCCGATTTTATCCTTGTCTGAGGGAATACTTTTTTATTCCTGGTTACTCGTGACGTTATCCATTATCCTTCATTGCATAGCAAGGGTGGATTTACCTGTGTTTATTATTAATATACTAGGATTTTTATTCGCTAGTATATTTACTTTTATGCCGAAACGTCCTACAGGAGCTGTCGGGGATACTTTAATTTCAGAGATGCTTTTTATTCATATATCATTTGCAATATTGTCTTATGCAGCTTTTACATTAACATTTGTGTTTGCCATTTTGTATCTCGTTCTATATCGATTGCTGAAAAAGAAAAAGTGGTCGCATTTATGGACTAGATTGCCTTCCTTGCAGCAGACAAGCAGCTGGATGAATATTTCATTTTTCATTGGAATTCCGATGTTATTTATAAGTTTAATATTAGGGTTTGAATGGGCACTATTAACATTAGAGAGTCTTTCGATTTTCGATGCGAAAATCATAGGGTCCTTCATTATTTTAATTTTGTATTGTTTTATCCTATATGTGAATCGCAAAAGCAAGCTGACAGGTACAACTTATGCATGGGTACATATTTATGCCTATCTATTAGTTGTTGTAAACTTCTTCTTAGGTAGTAGTTTATCGCGATTCCATTTATGGTATTAGAAGAAAGGTTGGAGACTGTTGAGAAAAATTATTGTAGGTTCTAGGAGAAGTAAATTAGCGCTAACGCAAACAAATTGGTTCATTAATGAATTAAAAGCGGCTGGTGCACCATTCGAATTTGAAGTAAAAGAGATTGTAACAAAAGGTGACCAAATTTTAGATGTACAGCTTTCAAAAGTAGGTGGGAAAGGGTTGTTTGTAAAAGAAATTGAACAAGCCCTTTACGATAAAGAAATTGACTTTGCTGTTCATTCTATGAAAGATATGCCTGCTGTATTGCCAGATGGGCTAGTGATTGGTTGTATTCCTCCACGTGAAGATGCTCGTGATGCATTTATTTCGAAAGGGCATGTTAAATTTGCTGACCTTCCTGCGGGAGCAGTCGTTGGGACAAGTTCTTTACGTCGTAGTGCTCAGCTTTTAACAGTACGTCCTGATATCGAAATTAAATGGATTCGTGGAAATGTTGATACACGCTTAGCTAAGCTTGAAACAGAAGAATATGATGCAATTATTTTAGCAGCGGCTGGTTTGAAACGCCTTGGGTGGAGTGATGATGTAGTCACTGAGTTTTTACCTGTCGAACAATGTCTACCAGCTGTAGCGCAAGGCTCTCTTGGCATTGAATGTCGTGCCGATGATGCGGAGCTTTTAGCCGAATTAGGTAAGTTGACTGATTCATTCACTTGGCAAGAAGCACATGCAGAACGTGCATTTTTAGCTGCAATGGATGGTGGTTGTCAAGTTCCGATTGCTGGTTATGCCACTTCAAATGGGGAAGAAATTACATTAACAGGCCTTGTTGCTGCTCCAGATGCATCTGTTGTATATAAGGAAACAGTAGTTGGCACAGATGCACAAAAAATTGGAGAAGAACTAGCTGCTAGTTTAACAAAACAGGGAGCTTTCGATTTAATTCAGCGTGTAAAGGCAGAGCAAGATGCCCAGTAATTTACCTCTAAAGGGTAAAACCATACTTTTAACAGGCACATCTAAGACAACGACCATTGTCGAAAATATAACAGCTTTCGGTGGACATGCCATCGTAGCCCCATTAATTGAAACTTGTGAACGATTAGATAGCAAGGATCCTGAACTATTGAACCGTGCTAAGCAATACGATTGGTTGATTTTTACTAGTCAAAATGCTGTAGAAGCTTTTGCTAGTAAAATGCTTCGACATCAATTTAATGCAAGTCATTTCAAAGGAAAAATAGCTTCCATTGGAACTAAAACAACAACAGCATTAGAAAATTTAGGATTTCAAGTGAGCTTTATGCCTTCCATATTTAGTGCTGATATTTTCGTTAAAGAATTTCCGAGTGTAGCGGGTGATCAACCGAAATGTCTGTTTATTCGAGGAGAAAAGGCGAAAAGTACGCTGAAGGATGGATTGCCTTTTGAATTAAAAGAATGGACAGTCTATGAAACGATAGAACGACATGATCAAACATCTGTTATTGTCAGTTGCATCCAGCAACATCAAAATGTTACAGTGATTTTTGCTAGTCCTTCAGCAGTTGACGTGTATGCAATGGAAGTTGTTCCACATATTGGTTGGGAAGCAGCTCGCATTGCAGCCATCGGCCATATTACGGAAGCAGCTCTTGAACAATACGGTGCTACTGTGGATATTATGCCAAGCGTTTATACAATGCAAGCAGTCATCGAAGAAATTATGAAAGTAGGGGACAAATCATGACAAAACTACAATTTCAAAGACACCGTCGTTTGCGTGCCAATGCAACGATGAGATCAATGGTAAAAGAAACATACTTACATAAAGAGGACCTGATCTATCCTATTTTTGTAATAGAAGGCGAAAATATTAAAAATGAAGTACATTCAATGCCTGGCGTTTTTCAATTTTCATTAGATAAACTAGAGGCAGAGGTGGATGAGGTTGTAGCATTAGGTATTCCTGCAGTTATTTTATTTGGCTTGCCAGCTGAAAAGGATGCGGTTGGAACAGGTGCATTTCATGATCATGGCATTGTGCAGGAAGCGACTCGACTCATTAAAACACGTCATCCTGAGTTATTAGTTATCGCGGATACATGCTTATGTGAATTTACGGACCATGGACATTGTGGCTTAATTGAGGGCGATCAAATTTTGAATGATCCTTCATTAGATGTTTTAGCCCGCACGGCAATATCACAAGCAAAAGCTGGCGCTGATATCATTGCTCCATCTAATATGATGGATGGCTTTGTAACGGCAATTCGCGCTGGTCTGGATGAAGCTGGTTTTGAACATATCCCGATTATGTCCTATGCAGTCAAATATGCATCCAGTTACTATGGACCTTTCCGTGATGCTGCAGATGGTGCTCCGCAATTTGGTGATCGTAAATCCTACCAAATGGATCCATCAAATCGTCTAGAGGCATTCCGTGAAGCGGAGTCAGATATCGAAGAGGGCGCAGATTTCCTAATTGTCAAGCCTGCCCTTAGCTATTTAGATATTATTCGAGACATGAAAAATAACTATCCATTACCGCTTGTTGCGTATAACGTTTCAGGTGAATATGCAATGATTAAAGCGGCAGCTATAAATGGTTGGATTGAAGAGAAAAAAGTTGTGCTTGAAACATTATTAGGCATGAAACGTGCAGGCTCTGATTTAATCATTACGTATCATGCAAAAGATGCTGCACGTTGGTTGGAGGAGAAATAAATGACACGTTCTTACGAAAAATCAAAACAAGCCTATGCTGAAGCTGTTCAATTAATGCCGGGCGGTGTAAGTAGCCCAGTACGTGCGTTTAAATCAGTAAATATGGACCCGATTTTCATGGAATCTGGCCATGGGGCAATCATTAAAGACATTGATGGCAATGAATATATTGATTATGTATTGTCTTGGGGTCCGCTAATTTTAGGACATACGCATCCAGAGGTAGTGAAAGCAATTGCAGATACAGCTGCGAAGGGTTCTTCCTTCGGTGCTCCAAGCTATACAGAAAATCGCTTAGCTCAATTAGTATTAGACCGTTTACCAGGAATGGAAATGATTCGCTTTGTTTCTTCTGGAACAGAGGCTACTATGTCTGCATTACGTGTAGCACGTGGTGTGACAGGACGTGATAAGATCTTAAAGTTTGAAGGGTCTTATCATGGTCACGGTGACTCCTTATTGATTAAAGCTGGTTCTGGTGTTGCCACATTAGGCCTACCTGATAGCCCTGGCGTACCTGCAGATATCGCCCGCAATACGTTGACAGTTGCCTATAATGATTTAGAAGGGGCAAAAGTGATTTTTGAGAAATTTGGCACAGAGTTAGCTGCAGTCATTGTGGAGCCAGTAGCAGGAAATATGGGTGTTGTACCTCCACAACCAGGTTTCCTAGAAGGTTTGCGTGCACTTACTTCAGAGCACGGTGCATTATTAATCTTTGACGAAGTCATGACAGGTTTCCGCGTAGATTATGGCTGTGCACAAGGGTATTTTGGGGTAACGCCTGATATGACTACTTTAGGTAAAGTCATCGGAGGTGGTCTCCCTGTAGGCGCATTCGCTGGGAAAAAAGAAATTATGGAGCAAGTAGCACCAGCTGGACCAATTTATCAAGCAGGAACATTATCGGGGAATCCGTTAGCGATGACAGCTGGTTATGAAACGTTATCCCGTTTAGACCATGGTACGTATGATTACTTTAAAAAATTAGGGGATCAGCTTGAGGCTGGTTTCCGTGAAGCAGCAACTAAATATAATATCCCGCACACTGTTAATCGTGCAGGCTCTATGATTGGCTTCTTCTTCACGAATGAAGATGTCATTGATTTTGCTTCTGCTAAAACATCAGATTTACAATTATTCGCTGAATATTTCCGTCTAATGGCAGAGGAAGGTATTTTCTTACCTCCTTCTCAATTCGAGGGACTATTCATCTCAACAGCTCACACCGAAGAGCACATTGCGACAACAGTGGCAGCATTCCATAAAGTATTTGCGCAATTAGCGAAATAAAATTTGATAGAGCATGCTAGAATTATTTCTAGCATGCTCTTCTGCTGTTGAAAGGTGAAAATGGTTTCCGTTGTTGGCTACTTGCTTTCCTGTGGCTCACCTCTTTAGCTATCCCACGGGATTCAAGCACCTTCCACTTCACCCCATAAAAATGATTCTTAATAGCAAGGTTTTCAAATAAAGTAAAAGTGTTCACTACTCATTTTATGTAGAGGTGTTGTCACTCACGAACGCCCCCCTGGAAAGGATGCTAGCGGAACGGAATAAACCCTCGCTTTGTAAAATTGCTTTATATCCCATTGACATTACCTTTTTTAATGGATTAAGCAGAAGGCATTATAGTGCTTGAGGAATACATGAGTAAAAAGGAACAATAGCATATATTTACTAGTAAGTACGCTCAACTATACTGGATGAAGGACCTGCTTTTGTCAAAATTACATCTTTCAGCATAGCCAAATTGTGGGCGATATCGTTTATAATATAGCTATTCATAAAAGAAAGTAGTGAATTGATATGGCAACAGGCACACACACGGTCGAAGTACCCGTAGGGATTGAACATGTATGGGATTTCGTTAGTGATATGGAAAAATGGGCAAAGCTTGTCCCTGGTTATAATGCACATGAAATGATTGATGAGAAACACTCCACTTGGACTTTTAAAGGCAATGTTGGCGTTTTGAAAAAAACAGTTGAAGTAGAAATTACAATCTTAGAATGGATAGCACCATCAAAAGTTACATTTGAATTAAAGGGGCTTTCTGATAACTTCACAGGAAATGGCTATTTCCTCGCAGAAAGTATCGACGCTGAAAATACTAAAATGACAGGATTCTTAGAAGTCATTGCAGGCGGGTTAGCTGGCCCTGTTCTCAATCCGATTTTTAAACCGATCGTACCAAAGGCAACACAAATGCTAACAGATCGTGTAGCTAATAAAATTAAATTAGTAAATGTTTAATGATACGAACATCCATGGGAATGGCATGCTAGACTATTACTTCTAGCATGCCATTTTTTTAGTAGTATCTATTTTTAACTCTGTTCAAATGGCAACATCCTAGCATACTATCCTTCAAATCGTCATATGATGCAAAGGGAGGGATTATTATCGAACACAAAACTTGGAATATGCGCGAAACATTTTGTTTTCCTGGATATGGCTGCCCAACTGAAATAGCAGCTGTTCAAATTAAGCCACAGTGGCAGGCAATGCAGTTAGAGGATTCTTTGCGACTTATGGGCATCTATCATATCACCGCACACGTTCGCTTTGATTTTCAAGATATGCAAGCATTTGCGGAAAATGAAGATTTAATTACAATTGATGCCCTTGATATTCAAGGAGATACTGGTTATTTTGAGTATGCCGTTCCTTTACATGTGGATTTACCAAAAGAATCAGATGTCAAAGATTTAATGGTCAAGGATATTCGCCCTAGTCTAACAAATCAGATGTGTCAGCTTGAGTGGACAGTCACAAGCGCTTTCAATGAATATGAACCTGTTGTTGAAAAAGATGTGTTAGACAATCCGCACCTATCAACACATGCTTTCGAACAAGAGGAGACATTGGCTGCAATTGAAGAAAGTGTTCAAGTGAAACAACCTGCCGCAGTAGCAGCAGCTTCACGCCAAGAGAATTCTACAACAGTTGACCAAAAAGCTGTATTAAGAGAATCCTCAAGCCATATTGTTGTACGCGAATCCAGTACTTGGCATGAAGTGCCTTCTATGATTTGGGATCTAACAGAAGAATATACACCGCTTAAAGTTCGTGTTTCAAATGATGTCTTTCAAAAGTAAATAGCAGAGAAGTAGCAGGAGTAATAAGAAGACTAAATCACCTGATGTTGGCACAATAATGACACGGATAAACTGAAAAGCACAAATCGGCACGATGATGGTTCTGCAATAAAAACGAACTTGTCGTAGCCAAGGTGGTAAAAGCCAAGGGTTATACTTGCGTCGTCGCATTTGAATTGTCACTTCCTTTTCTATTTACTTTCCTCTTACTAAAAGATGACTAAATCACTTGAAAAATGACACGATCCTGCGGTACAATAAGGAAAATCAAATACAGATGCTATGATAGGGAAGAGTAAATTTTGACTACATTTTCAGAGAGGAAACGGTAGCTGAGAAGTTTCTATTTGTACGAAATTGAAGGTAGCCCTTGAGCAGCTTTAGTGAACTAATAGTAGTTAAAGCCGGTTAAACACCGTTACCGAATTGAGAGCCAGTAGAATAGGCTGAGAAAATATGTTTTTTAACATTTATCTTAACCCTGCTGGAATTAAAGGTGGTACCGCGAACTAAAACTCCTTCGTCCTTTTAGACGAGAGGAGTTTTTTTATTGGGTAAAAAAATAAATAGTATTTCTTTACCAACAGTTTTCAAACAATAGGAGGAGTCAATATGACAGAAAACATTTCAATGCCAACTAAATATGACCCACAGTCCATTGAAGCTGGTCGCTATGAATGGTGGTTACAAGGGAAGTTTTTCGAGGCACAGCCTGAAAGTGGGAAAAAGCCCTATTCAATCGTTATTCCACCACCGAACGTAACAGGTAAATTACACCTTGGTCATGCTTGGGATACAACATTACAAGATATTCTCATTCGTATGAAACGCATGCAAGGCTATGATGCCCTATGGTTGCCAGGTATGGACCATGCTGGTATAGCAACACAGGCAAAAGTAGAAGCCAAGCTGCGTGAGGATAATATTACACGTTATGATTTAGGACGTGAAAAATTCCTCGAAAAAACATGGGAATGGAAAGAAGAGTATGCTGGACATATTCGTGATCAATGGGCAAAGCTTGGTCTTGGATTAGATTATACACGTGAACGTTTCACATTAGACAAAGGTCTTTCAGATGCGGTAAAAACAGTTTTTGTTCAGTTATATGAAAAAGGTTTAATTTATCGTGGTGAACGTATTATCAACTGGGACCCAGCAGCAAAAACAGCATTATCTGATATCGAGGTAATTTATCAGGATGTGCAAGGTGCCTTCTATCATATGAAATATCCATTAGCTGATGGCTCTGGCTATGTAGAAGTTGCTACAACACGTCCCGAAACAATGCTTGGTGACTCTGGGGTAGCTGTTCACCCGAACGATGAGCGTTATCAGCACTTAATTGGTAAAAACGTTATTTTACCGATTGTAGGTCGCGAAATTCCAATTGTTGCTGATGAGTACGTTGATATGGAATTTGGTACTGGGGTTGTAAAAATGACACCAGCCCATGATCCGAACGACTTTGAAGTTGGTAATCGTCATAATCTAGAGCGCATTCTAGTAATGAATGAAGACGGCACAATGAATGATCTTGCTGGCAAATATAAAGGAATGGATCGCTTCGAATGCCGCAAGCAAATTGTTGCTGATTTACAAGAAGCAGGTGTGTTAATTCGCATTGAAGAGCATATGCATTCAGTAGGACACTCTGAACGTTCTGGTGCTGTTGTTGAGCCATATCTTTCAGCACAATGGTTCGTTAAAATGCAACCACTTGCTGATGCTTCCCTAGAGCTGCAAAAGGACGAAGAAGGGAAAGTAAACTTTGTTCCTGCTCGTTTTGAAAACACATATTCCCGCTGGATGGAGAATATACGCGATTGGTGTATTTCTCGTCAATTATGGTGGGGCCATCAAATCCCAGCCTGGTACCATAATGAAACAGGCGAAATATACGTAGGTAAAGAAGCCCCAGCAGATGCAGAAAACTGGACGCAAGATGAAGATGTACTAGATACATGGTTCTCTTCAGCACTATGGCCGTTTTCTACTATGGGTTGGCCAGATGAAGCAAATGAAGAATATAAACGTTACTATCCAACAAATACATTAGTAACAGGCTATGATATTATTTTCTTCTGGGTTTCTCGAATGATTTTCCAAGGCCTTGAGTTTACAGATCAACGTCCATTTAAAGATGTGCTAATTCATGGTTTAGTACGTGATGGTGAAGGGCGTAAAATGAGTAAATCACTTGGCAATGGTGTTGATCCAATGGATGTCATTGAACAATACGGTGCAGATTCATTACGCTACTTCTTAGCTACTGGTTCATCACCTGGTCAAGATTTACGCTATACAACTGAAAAAGTTGAAGCAGTATGGAACTTTGCCAATAAGATTTGGAATGCATCACGTTTTGCGCTTATGAATATGGATGGTATGACATATGATGAGATCGATTTAACTGGTGAAAAATCTGTAGCTGACAAATGGATTTTAACGCGCTTAAATGAAACGATTGAACGTGTAACCTCACTTGCAGAGCGTTATGAATTCGGCGAAGTTGGCCGTGAATTATACAATTTCATTTGGGATGATTTCTGTTCTTGGTATATTGAAATGGCAAAATTACCACTTTACGGTGAAGATGAAGCAGCTAAAAAGACAACTCGATCTATTTTAGCTTACGTACTAGATCAAACAATGCGTCTTTTACATCCATTTATGCCTTTCATTACAGAAGAAATCTGGCAGCACTTACCACACGAAGGTGAATCTATTACAGTGGCAGCATGGCCAACAGTACGCACAGATCTTCATTTTGCTGATGAAGCAGATAATATGAAGCTCCTAATGGATATTATACGTTCAGTACGTAATATTCGTGCGGAAGTAAATACACCGATGAGCAAAAAAGTACCGTTGTTTATTTCAGCGAAAGATGCAGCAACAGCAGCTGTACTTAAAGATAATCAAGCATATCTAGAAAAATTCTGTAATCCTGACACTTTAACAATTGGTGAAGGTTTAGAGGCCCCAGGACAATCAATGACCGCTGTTGTGACAGGAGCACAGGTATTCCTGCCTCTTGTTGGACTGATCAATCTTGAGGAAGAAATTGCCCGTCTTGAAAAAGAATTAGAGAAATGGGCAAAAGAAGTAAAGCTTGTTACAGGTAAATTATCGAATGAGAAGTTTGTATCGAAAGCACCGGAAGCGTTAGTCAACGCAGAACGTGAGAAATTAGCAGATTACGAAAGCAAGCATGCAGTTGTGTTAAAACGTTTAGAAGAATTAAAAAATATGTAAAGACAAGCAATGGATGACGAAAAAGTCATCCATTGCTTTTTTTTATGTAGAGCTAAAGATATACATTGAATTAGGAAAAAATATATAGTATTATTTTAAATAAATTGGTCTAATAGATGATGTGCAGCGCTGAACTAATAGGAAACAAAACCTAATTTCATGTTATTTAGCCGTGAAAAACCAAATCTAAATAGATGGTTTTTTAGATAGACAGTCTTTGTTAGTAAAGAAAATAAGAGCCAATGGAGGTGTTGAGAATGTCAGGAAATATTGCAACCATTATTACAAAAGTCAACAAAGCATGTGATGAATTAGACTTTGTAAGCGCGAGAGTATTGATCGAAACGAATCTCTTAAAATTATCCGAAGCAAAGTATTATCGTTTATTGAATACAAGTGGCCGTGTCCTGATTAAGCACATATTAGCAAATAGTAATCCCCAACAGGATAGCACTAAATTATCACGAACAGATTTATTAACGATCCAAAAAATTAATGAGTATTGCTCAGATTTTGATATATCGATGCTAAAAAGAACGTTAAAAAATGCTTTTGACTTAGTGCAACGTCCAGATGTTCATCCATTATTAAATAGTGATGCAAAAACCATTTTAAATAATATGGGTGCTTTATTAGGTGCTCACAAAGTACACTAAAATAATATTAATACGAACACGCAGTTGCTAGCTGCGTGTTTTTTGTATTTTGTCATTTTGCTATGTTATTAAACGTTACTTGTACTAAAATAAAGATATTGCAGTAAGAAGGAGTGTTTCTTTTGTTTAACACAATGAACGAATGTACAAAATTTATTTTTACATTAAAAGCAGTTGATCATAAACGCGCGCCACTTGTCCTTATGCGAGAAGTACTAGGGCATTTAGATGAACCTCACAACAAGCTAAGAGTAATCCATGTAGCAGGTTCAAATGGTAAAGGTTCTACGGTGAACGCATTAAGAGAAATGCTTCAACATGCAGGCTACACTGTAGGGGCATTTACGTCTCCACATTTAGAGCGAGTTAATGAACGTATGACCATTAACGGCCACCAAATTTCGGATGAGCAATTTCTCTACTATTTCAATAAACTTGCGAAAATTATAGAAGAACACTACAATGGTGAGTTTCCAAGCTTTTTTGAGGTAGTTACACTCATTATGTTTCAGTATTTTGCACATGAAGGTGTAGATATAGCGCTTATTGAGACAGGGCTTGGAGGGCGTTTGGATGCGACAAATGTCGTAACACCGCTTTTAGCTATTATTACAACGATTTCGCTAGAGCATACAGCCTTTTTAGGTGATACCTTCGCAAAGGTTGCCGCTGAAAAAGCTGGTATCATCAAAGAAGGCATTCCAGTTGTTGTAGGCGTTCAAAATGAGGAGGCATTGGCTGTCATTAAAGCTACTGCAGAGGAACGACATGCATCATGCTTTGTTTTAGGACAAGACTTCACAGTGACAAATAGTTGGCAGAGCACTGACTATCAGCACTTTACATATGAAAAGGCTCATGTCTTGATGAAGGATATACCATTAAAAATGGCTGGTCAACATCAAATAAATAATGCAAGTTTGGCCATCACAGCCATACTAACATTACGTGAGCAGGGGGCAATTGTCATTACTGATGATTCTATTTGTCAAGGTCTACAATGTGCGCAATGGGCAGGCCGCTTTGAGCAATGGCCGAATCAAATTGTGCTAGATGGTGCTCATAATTCAGAGGGGACAGCTGCTCTGATCCAAACACTAAAAAATGTCTATCCAAGAAACAATTATCACTTTATTTACGCGGCATTAGCAGATAAGGATCATGCCAACAGTATAGAACTAATGGATGCTGTTGCCACCTCGATCACTTTTACACAAATAGACCTACCGAATGCAATGCCTGCTGAAAGCTTAGCGAAGTTGTCGACTCATGCAAATAAAACGGTTCATACAGAATGGCTAAAAAGCCTTCAAACAGTATTACAAGAACGCCAAAAAGAGGATATTGTTGTCATTACAGGCTCATTATACTTTATAGCACAAGCTCGACAGTGGCTACAGGAGGAAGGACGATGATCCCAAACTTTGATCATTATAAAGAGAAATGGCAGGTTAAAAGCGAGGATATCATTAAACCAGGTCTTACAGCGATTGAAGAGGCTTTATCATATTTAGGTAATCCTGAGCAAACTTTGCGTGTTGTCCACTTAGCGGGCACAAATGGCAAAGGCTCTACGTTAACATTTCTAGAGGCAATTGCACAAGAACATGGCTTACGCGTGGGCAAATTTATGTCACCATGTATCGTTGATGTTCATGACCAAATTCAAATAGCTGGTCAACCTATAACAGAGGCTGAAATGGATCAAGTTTTCCAACAGATGCATGAGGCTGGGCTGAGTGGCAAACTAACCGATTTTGAATTGCTGACGGTGGTGGCATTTTTACATTTTGTCAATGGGCAGGTGGATATTGCGCTGATTGAAGCGGGAATGGGTGGTTTATTGGATAGTACAAATGTGGTAACACCTATTGTCTCTATTATCCCAAGTATTGCTTTAGAGCACACAAAGTTTTTAGGGGATACGCTTGAAAGCATTGCACACCATAAAGCAGGTATTATTAAACAACAACGTCCAGTTATTATTGGTGATTTGCCTGATGAGGCGAAGCGAGTTGTGGATGCAGTAGCCGTTCGAAAAAAAGCCACTCTATTTGCATTAGGTCAGCATTTTGCCATTAAGCAAACAACTGATGGAGAAAGCTATATGAATGACGTACAGCAGTTCCAAATTGCGAACCTGAATCGTTCTATGAAGGGGACACATCAGGGAAACAATCTGGCTCTCGCCATTACAGCATTTTTTGAAGTGGCGTCAGAATTAGACGTGTCTATTGATCAAACAGCTATTCGTCAAGCTGTGCAAAAGGCCTCTATTTTGGGACGCTTTGAAGAAATAATGCCTTTCGTTATATTGGATGGTGCGCATAATCCTGCAAGTGCTGAAAAATTAATAGAAACGATTCAGTGTGAATATCCAAATGAGCAGATAACATTTGTCGTTGGCATACTAGCAGATAAAGATGTTGAGCAGATTCTCGGAATTCTAGAGCAGGTGAGTGATGACTTTTACTTCGTCGATTTTGCTAATTCACGAGCAATGCCAGCCCATCAAATGGTCAAACTTTCTCATGCAACATCGAAAACAACCTTGCTTGACTATGCATCCTTTATACATGCACAATCACATAGACAGCAGAGAACCATTGTAGCAGGCTCATTATATTTATTAACAGAGGTTCGTCATAGATTAAAACAATGAAATAACTAGGGCTCTTGATAGGGCTGCAAATTTAGGATTGCAATGAGTTCCGTATCAAAAAATAATAAATTCGCATTTACCCTTTGGAATGTACATATAATATCATATGATGTTGGCATAGATAGGTGGAAGGATGAGGTGATAGTTGAATGAAAATTGTAAGTCATGTGATGAAAAAACAAATATTTCGAGCAATGATTATTGGTGGATTTGTTGGTCTATTAGGTGTAGCAATTTTTCTGGGCGTTTTACAAGCCAGCACACAGTTACCTTTAAAGAAAAATGGTAGTGAAGTGGCAAATAATCAATCACAAACAGAAACGATTCCAACTGCCGGGGAGACAACCAATACATCTAATGCATCGATGTTTTATGCAAGCCAAGCTGGCGTGTATTCAAACTATGAGAGCGCAAGTTCATTTGTTGCTGAGTATCCTGCCTTAAAAGAGAGCGCGATCGTTCAAGTTGATGACAAGTTTTATGTGTGGACAAGCATGGTGACGGAGGAAAGTCAGCTAAAATTTTTACAGGACCCCGCAACCTTTAAAAAGGCATTTAGCGTCAGTGGTGAAAGCTGTAAAGAACCTACCTTGGCAGAACTACCAACTGCTTTAGCAGATAAAAATGCCGCAAAATTAAATTTTAAGGAAAATGGCAAGGACTCAACGCTACCTGAAGATTGGCAGTCCATTGGCGCAGCGGCCTCTACTATTTCCAACGATATCAACATCATTCGTCTGCATGTTTTTGCACATTACCAATCTAAAAATACGTGTCTTCAAGTGAAGTTTTAACAATAAATAATAATAAAATCTTCATTATCTTGTTTTTTTGAAAATTTTCAAATTGTGCATTCTTCTGTATCATAAGGATAAGGAGGAATGATCAGATAATGTTAAAAACAAATCATAAGCTTGTCCTTGCTTCTGCTTCCCCTAGGCGCAAGGAATTGCTTAACATGCTAGCACTCCCGTTTGAAGTCTTGACAAGTGAAGTGGAAGAAACCAGTGTACAAGCTCATACAATGCAGGATTATGTAAAAGGAGTAGCTTTATTGAAGACGCGTGATGTAGCCAAAAAAGCAGCTAATGCCACGATTATTGGTGCAGATACAATCGTTGTTTACAATCAAGAGCTACTACATAAACCTAAAACGCGTGAGGAAGCTATTTCTCACTTATTACGTTTGTCAAATAACAAACATAGTGTGATGACTGCGGTCGCTATAATCGAACCGAATGGAAAGGAAACGACCTTTGTGGAAGAGACTACAGTTGTTTTCCACCGTCTATCGCAGGAATTAATCGAAGCTTATGTAGATTCAGGAGATCCTTTTGATAAAGCGGGTGGTTATGGCATTCAAACGATTGGTACACTATTAGTTAAAAGAATTGAAGGAGATTATAACAATGTTGTAGGTTTACCACTTGCAACTTTGTTTTCGCAATTGGTGGGTCTACAGATAGTCCAATTTGCGAAGGAGTGAATATTTTTGCTAGAAGACGCTTTACCAACTTTGATGATACGTGATGTCAATATAGAGGATCGTCCCCGTGAACGGCTATTACGACAAGGAGCTGAGAGTTTATCGAATCAAGAGCTACTCGCTATTTTATTGAGGACAGGCACAAAGGAAGAATCTGTGCTTGTTCTTGCAAATAGGGTGTTAAATGTTTTTGAACGACTCCATCATTTGAAGCATGCAACCATCGAAGAAATGATGGCTATTAAAGGAATAGGCGAGGTGAAAGCCATTCAATTAATGGCTGCTGTTGAACTTGGTAGAAGACTGGCTCAAAAACATAATGATGAGAAATTCACAATACGTTCTCCACAAGATGCAGCAACTTACTTAATGCCTGATATGACCTCGCTTAATCAGGAGCATTTTGTAGTGCTTTTTTTAAATATAAAAAATCAAATTATTCATAAGCAAACGATTTTCATTGGCAGTTTAAATGCATCCATCGTTCATCCTAGAGAAATATTTCGAGAAGCTGTCAAAAGGTCTGCCGCTTCTATTATATGTGCCCACAACCATCCAAGTGGGGTGCCAACACCGAGCACGGAGGACATTGAAGTAACAAAGCGAATTGTTGAAGCAGGCTATATTATAGGGATAGAGTTAATTGATCACGTCATCATCGGCGACCATCAATATATTAGTTTAAAGGAAAAAGGATATTTTTAACTCTGCATACAATATGCAGAGTTTTTTATGATGAATCCATTTTGTTGTATAGAAGATTCTATTACTATAAATGACCTTAATTATAACCAGTCATAAAATTTTTGTATTTTTTTGTGGTATATTGGCGAACCTTTTTTCTTACATAACGTTAATGTATTCTATAGAAAAGCAATTATCTTCACAAAAATTGGTAGCCTGATACACATTGTCTTATGGGAATAAAAATTATATGCTAATCTATACGTACTATTTTTAGTTTAAGAGGGAATTAAAATAGTATCTTTTCTGTGAGTTGAAGTATGTGATACTACAAATTCTTGCGTTTTTCCGTTATAATGAACGGTATGAATTTTATCTTTATTCAGGGAGGACTCCCATCAAAATTGGTGGTGAGGTGAATGAGTGTGTAGTTTTTTCATAGGTGTAAACTACCAACTGACTGGAGATAAAAAAATTTGACAGGTGTTATGGACGTTGAAAGGAGTCAATTGTGTATTTACACAATTCAATTTCCTATACATTGTCGTCAAATATATTGGATGTCAACGAAAGTATGGCTTATATAGAAAGGGAGTACACAATTTGTTTGGACTAGGAAGCAAAGATGTCGGGATTGACCTCGGCACAGCGAATACATTAGTGTTTATTAAAGGAAAGGGAATCGTATTACGTGAACCTTCAGTTGTAGCAAAAAATACAAAAACAGGGGATATTGTTGCCGTTGGTAATGATGCGAAAAATATGATTGGTCGAACACCTGGCTCAATCGTAGCGATTCGTCCAATGAAAGATGGCGTTATTGCTGACTTCGATATTACAACAGCAATGATTGAGTATTATTTAAAAGAAGCATGTAAAAACTCTGGAGGCAACTGGAAAAAACCAAATGTTATGATTTGTGTACCTTATGGTATTACTTCAGTGGAGCAGCGTGCTGTTATTGATGCTGCACGACAAGCAGGTGCAAAAGAGGCGTTCACAATCGAAGAGCCATTTGCAGCAGCAATCGGTTCAAATCTTCCTGTATGGGATCCTACAGGGTCAATGGTTGTTGATATCGGTGGAGGTACAACAGAAGTTGCCGTTATTTCTTTAGGTGGTATTGTAACGAGTGAATCTGTACGTGTTGGTGGTGATGCAATGGATCAATCCATCATTTCGTATATCCGTAAAACGTATAATTTAACAATTGGTGAACGTACAGCGGAAGCCGTAAAAATGGAAATTGGTACGGCATTGGCAGAAGGACCAGAAGCACGAATGGATATTAGAGGACGTGACCTGTTAACAGGTTTACCGAAAACAATCGAAATTTCTTCACAGGAAATTTCTGAATCATTACGTGAAGCGGTTTCCTCTATTATTGACGGTGTTCGTAAAACATTAGAACAAACACCTCCAGAATTATCTGCTGATGTAATGGAGCGCGGTATTGTATTAACTGGTGGTGGGGCACTGCTAACAAACTTAGACAAAGTAATCAGCCAAGAGACAAATATGCCAGTATTCATTGCAGAAGATCCTTTAGACTGTGTAGCGATTGGTACAGGTAAGGCATTAGATCATATCGACTTAATTCGTCAACAACAAGTTAAAGGGTAAGGAGGTTTAGGCAATGCCACACTTTTTTTTCAATAAGAAAGTAATTTTGCTGCTCATAGGCATGGTTTTTCTTGTGGCATTGATTAGCTTCTCATTACGTGATCGGACGAATGCAACTTTACCAGAGCAAATTATTAAAGATACTGTCGGTTTCGCACAATCGCTTGTTGCGAAGCCGGCGAATTATATTAATGGTGTTTTTAATAGTATTGACTCCCTCTTAAACACGTACGAAGAAAATAAACGTTTAAAAGCACGCTTAGAAGATTTTGCAGTTGTACAAGCTGAGGCTACGGATTTAAAATCAGAGAATAACAAGCTTCGAGAGCTTTTGGATAAAACTGAGAGCTTAAAGGCATTTAATCCAATTCAAGCAACAGTGATTGCTAGAAATCCTGACCAGTGGGAAGAGAAAATTATTTTAGATAAAGGGTCTTCTCATGGAGTCAAAAAAAATATGGCAGTTATGACCGCGAAAGGGTTAGTGGGGAAAATTACCCTAGTTACACCTTTCACATCTGAGGTAGAGCTTTTAAATACAAATAATCCAAACTATCGTGTTTCCGCGATGGTGCTAGGAGAAAAAGAAGCATACGGTTTAATCGAGGGCTTTGATGAAGAACGTAATGAACTCATTATGAAGCGAATCGATTCTAGCATGAAGGTGAAAGAAGGCGAGCAAGTAGTTTCTTCAGGTCTTGGTGGTATTTTCCCTAAGGGAGTGCCGATAGGAGAAATTACGGAAGTTAGTACAGATGACTTTGGTTTAACGAAAATGGCGTATGTCAAACCATCTGCTGATTTTTCAATTTTAGAGCATGTTGTGATTGCCAAGCGAACATCCACAAGTATTGATGGATCAGATGGCAATGCAACGAATGAGGATTTATCGAATCCGCAAGAGGCAAGTGAAGAGGAGGCGGAGTGATGGTTCGATTTCTCATCCCCTCTGTAGCGGTTTTACTATTCCTGTTAGAACCAGAATTTGCTATGCTTTCCCCGATTGAAATTAAAGGGGAAGTCTATTTTCTGGTACCGCGTTTTTTAATCTTATACCTTATTTTTATATCCATCTATTACAGCCGTCAACGTGCGGTAATGTATGGACTTTTTTTTGGTGTCTTGTATGATGTGTTTTACATTGATATTATTGGATTATATTCAGTACTTTATCCACTTATATGTTTTTTGGCAGGGTCTATCGTGAAAGTTATACATCAGCACTTAGTTGTAACAACTACAATTTCAGTTGTACTAGTAGCGATTTTAGAATTTATTCTCTATCAATTCTTTTTCCTAATCGATTTTACAGCAATTCCTTTAGCGGATTTCTTACGTTCACGACTACTACCAACAATCATTGCGAATGCTTTATTTTTAATGATTCTTGGGTGGGCCTTCAAGTATCTAATTAATGCGCGTGTCTTACAGAGAGCACGTGAGGTTTCTTAACAAAGAACAACGTGAGGTGAGGCATTCATGAAAAAACAGTTAGTTAATATGAAGGGAACGAAGGACGGTTTTGTACTACGCCTAGACGACCAATGTGCGTATGGTGAACTAGTGGAAGAATTAAAGAATAAGGTTTTAGAGGGCGGTATCGATGGTAAAGTTGATGTACAATTATACTTAGGCTATCGATACTGTACTGAAGAACAATTAAATGAACTTATAAAAATTATAGAAGAAACAGAACAGCTTATTGTATCGAAGGTGCAAAGTGAAGTACTGACTGTCCACGAAAGCAACCAGAAGATGTTTGAAAGCCAACAAGATACATATATAGGAGTGGTCAGATCAGGACAAATTCTGCGTTCATCCGGGGATATTACCATCATAGGAAATGTCAATCCAAACGGTCGTGTTGAGGCTGGAGGTAATGTATATGTCCTAGGTAGACTTAAAGGGATTGCACATGCTGGTATGCAAGGCAATAAAGAAGCAATCATTGCAGCATCTCGATTTGAAGCCACGCATATCATGATTGCCGATCAAGTTCAGGTAATGTCAGATGAACATGTAAAAGCGATTAATCAAGTAGAAATGACTTGTGCATTTATTGGCTACGATGGACGCATTACGTACGATCAAATTCATGCCTTAAAAAATATTCGACCATTGTTAAATGTGTCTAAGGGAGGAAGCTAGTGTGGGAGAAGCGATCGTCATAACTTCAGGTAAAGGCGGTGTCGGTAAAACAACGACAACGGCTAACCTTGGGACTGCATTGGCTCTACAAGGTAAAAAAGTATGTTTAGTGGATACAGATATTGGCCTACGTAATTTAGATGTGATTTTAGGCCTTGAAAATCGTATTATTTATGACCTAGTCGATGTGGTGGAAGGACGCTGTAAAATTCATCAAGCATTGATTAAGGATAAACGCGTAGATGAGAAACTATTTTTATTACCTGCTGCTCAAACAACAGATAAAAATGCTGTTACCCCTGAGCAAATGAAGAGCTTAGTAGAGGAATTGAAAAGAGACTATGATTATGTATTAATCGATTGCCCAGCGGGAATTGAGCAAGGCTACCGTAACGCTGTTGCTGGTGCAGATCATGCGATTGTTGTCACAACACCTGAAATTTCTGCTGTTCGTGATGCAGATCGTATTATTGGTTTACTGGAGCAGGAAGAGATAACAGCACCTAAACTCATCATTAATCGTATTCGACAACATATGATGAAGAGCGGTGACACACTGGATGTCAATGAAATTACAACTCATTTATCTATTGATTTATTAGGCATTATTATAGACAGTGAAGGTGTCATTTCATCTTCTAATAAAGGTGAACCAATTGTAATGGACCCCTCAAATAAAGCGTCATTAGGCTATCGAAATATTGCCCGTCGTATTCTTGGTGAATCAGTGCCATTAATGGCTATACAAGATGAGCAAAGAGGGATGTTTTCAAAACTTAAAGCCCTTTTCTCAAAATAAATTAAAACCTTTTCGTGCAATTGTACGAGAAGGTTTTTTCTTGTGCATGTTTGGACATGCAATCACATATAGTGAGGAAAAAAGGATGAGGGCTTGTTTAAAAAATGGAAATGGTTTGTCACGATACTTCTTGTGGCGGCGATCATGCTTGTAATTCGTTTAGAGGACCAGGGTGTAGTAGATACACCTGTTCGGAAGCTTGTTACAACCTCTGCTGATTTAACGTATTTAAGTGAGCTCGGGCAAAGCTGGTTTGAAAAAGAAAAAGAGACCATCATGGTTTCTAGTGATGTAGGGCAAGCAGATCTTTTAACATTTGCGAATGCCCAAGTATTTAAAGAAGGCTATCTATTGCAGTATGATGTTGGCTTACCTATCTATGCTGGTCAAAATGGATTAGTCGTTTTTACTGGCCATACAAAGTACACAGGTAAGACCATGACCATCAGCTATGAAGATGGTACAACCGTTTCCTATGGTATGTTAGATAGTTTAGCTCAACTACCATACACATCTATTCAAGCAAATGATTTAATTGGCATGAAAGAAGCGGGTCAACTTTATGTGTCCATCGAAAAGGGAGATGCCCATTATGATTTAGAGCAAATTGTACAATGGCTTGAAACGACGGAGACAAATGAGGATTAAATTACATCTTCTGTGTATCCCTCTCGTATTTGTCATGATTTTTAGTGGCCAGTTAGCCTATTACGCGATCATTCTGTTTTCCTTACTGTGGCATGAGGCTGGTCACTTAGTTGCGGCAGTAATGTGTGGAGTGAAGGTGAAATCCTGCGTAATTACACCATACGGGGGAGAAATTCAATTTGAAAATCCAGCGGTTGTGCAAGCTTCGTCACTCCTATGGATTGCATTAGGAGGGCCAATCGCTACGATTATTGGGATTGGCCTCGCTTTTTTTATGCCTGATTTACTCGCTACTAAGCTTATAAATGTACAACTCGTGTTATTGGCTGTCAATATTGTACCCATCATACCGTTAGATGGTGGAAGGATATTGTTAGCCTGCCTATTTTTAAAATATCCAAGAGCTCACGTGATAGAGCTATATTATTGGTTATCATTCATCGTAGCTACTATACTATTACTTGTCACTTTCAAGTTCTTGCCACAATCTATTTTTTTAGCCATCATAAATTTATTCATTTGGTTGCAAGTGTTGAAAGAATGGCGTTATCGAAAATACCGAGTTGCTTTTGAAAAATATGTTATGAATAGATTGACTTGAAAAAATTCGTGTGGTAATATTTTAATGTTATTGTTTGTAGCACCCGTGCTACTACAACCGCTCTGTAAAGGTTTAAGTGTCTAGTAAGATCACCTTATGAAACAGGCGAGTCTGAGTCTAAGAGGAGGTGCAGTAAAATGTACGCAATTATTGAAACTGGTGGTAAACAAGTCAAAGTAGAAGCTGGTCAAGAAATCTATGTTGAAAAATTAGGCGTAGAAGCTGATGAGGTTGTAACTTTTGATAAAGTTTTATTCGTAGGTGGCGAAAACGTTAAAGTTGGCGCTCCATTCGTAGAAGGCGCTACTGTAACAGCTAAAGTTGTTAAAGAAGGCCGTGCGAAAAAAATCGTTGTTTTCAAATTGAAAGCTAAAAAGAACTACCGTCGTAAACAAGGTCACCGTCAACCTTACACAAAATTAGTTGTTGAAGC